>Ga0209379_10000007_pt1 | contig 531973 bp, 461 predicted proteins | sample tdDd001_FD_187124 | JGI IMG/M metagenome (GOLD analysis project Ga0209379, IMG submission 187124) | Marine sediment microbial communities from the Atlantic coast under amendment with organic carbon and nitrate - tdDd00.1 (SPAdes)... | ecosystem: Environmental > Aquatic > Marine > Coastal >... | reverse complement strand
CATAACAACGCCGTGCAAGTCGGACTACTAACAGTTGGTTTTTCTTGCTCGTTTTCCATTTTATCTAGCTCCTGTATTCTTAATTAATTCGGTGGTTACAATCGTAGCCGCTTAACGCAAAGGTTAGGTGTCTTGCTCCCAAACGGTAGTTATCGAGCCGTTAGAGGTGTTCATCTCAAGAACTTCCGTATTATCTAGCTCGTTATCTTTTATTGCCTTTATTGCTTTATCTATTGCGTATTCTTTTTCGTGGTAAAGCTCGTTATGCACGTATACTCCACCAGAACCAATATGGTAATTATCATAATCGCCAACTATTAAATATGTAATTGTACTCATTTTCTTCTCCTATCAATATTAGTTAAAACACCTAACAACACGTATCAAAGGAATTTTACAGCTTGCTTCGCCGCGTAAAATCCTCTGTACTAAGGGTTAGTGTGCAAAGCTATCCCAATATATATATTCAATACCGCCACTTATGGAATTTAACTCTCGCCTAATCAAATAGCCTTGATCAAATAATCTCTTTAATTTTGTCGAAGCATTTTGCATTGATACTCCCTTGTGCTCGGAAATATCAGCAGCACTAACCCCGCGTTTATTTTTAATATGCTCAATGAGTTCAATATCTGATTTCGTCAGCAGTAAATCTTTAATTCTATCTAACTCGTTAAATATCAAACTTCTAATTTTATCATCTGGTAGGTTCATAGTTATCCTTACTTAAACTAGGGGGTAGCATTACCACCCCTTTTTGGTTTTACCGTTCACTTTTGTTGGCAAGGTTTGATGCCACTTGGTGAATTTTCTTAATCACTTCGCCAAATTTATCGGGGTCTAAGCCGTTGAGTGCTGCCGCACCACTGCGGTTTATCCCTCGAACAAAGTAATCGTGTAGTGCATCAATTTTACGCTCGCTTGTGATACGAGTAGCGGCAAGTACATTATTGATACTTTCTGTTGTTTCTAATCCGTGCAGTAGTACTCTCATTGATATTCCTTAAATAAAGTCTCTTAATTTTTGCCCTTTACTACCACGCAGTTTTTTAAGGGCGTTTCTTAATGTTTGTGATATGAGTGTTTGGCTGCATTCACAAACTTCGGCAATTTCATAGGTTGTTAGGGTTTCATCCCTTGCAGCTGTGGCACACATAACCGATAGCGCTAGATCAATTTGAGTTAAACGAATAGCCATTTTCTTTTCTCCCGTTTTTAAAAATTCACTATGATCAATCAATGCAAAAACTATTTATGATCAATCCCACCAATCTTGTTCAATTTCACCGTCTGCTATTGCTTGGGCATGTGCCCAGTCGCTGCCGTTTGGCATTACGCGTTTATGATTCAGTGCATGGTTAAACGCCAAGGTCACCAGTTCGCTAGCCAATAAATAATGATCACTACTAGGCACTTTTTTACCGTCTTTACGGGCAAAGGCATGGGCAAATTGATTAATTTCAGCTTTTTTCTGTTTATCAATGCGTTCATCACCATCAAAGATGCGCAATTGATTACCCGAAAGCTGATAAATAAGCCCGTCTATTAGCAATCTTTTGCCTTTTTGAAGTTCAATAAGTTCTTTTTCAGATAAACCTAACTGGCGGATCTTTGTTTCCGCTCTAGTGGCTGTGTTTGAAGGCGTACAGTTATTTCCACTAGTCCAAGACTGGTTGGCTGCGCCAACAAAACCCAAGCCCTCGGCGCGTTTAAGCTCTGCTGTGCCCTTTAATTGCTTCACCCACTCTGTATCTCTGGTGATAAGCGAAGCGTAGCTATTTACGCTGTATTGGCCTGTTAACTCTCGGTTTGCTCTGGCGTTATCATCGGCATTACTGAATACGCCTTTTACCCGGCGTACTACTTCGGCGTAGTCGTTACCAAAGGGAGTTTCTTCATAAGCGGTTTTAAAGTTGGCGTTACGGCCAATGCACATGCCGCCCATAAGTTTTACAAACTCTTTCCACTGGCTGGTGTCTGCCGCAAGGCGAACACGCTCTAATTCGTCTTGCTCTACGGGCTGACGAACACGGCGTAATTCACGATAAACTGTAACGCTTGGTGAGCCTTGAAATTGAAATTGACGAATACCCCACGTACTTGCCCAAGCAAGCACAGGGTTTACAGATATGTTTTCACCTGTTTCGTCGTCTTCATGATCAGTTACCTGGTAACCGTCAATATTCTTTGAAATGTATTTGGCAATGTAACCGGCTGCTGTACCTTTTTTTGGGTCCATTTTTATGGAGGTAAAACGTGGGCTAAAGGTGCGATAAAACTTTTCTGGCGCTTTGGCTTTTATGCCTTGTGATTTTTTATAGCCCCATGCTTTGCGCTTTTGTAAATATGTTTTGAATAAGCTTTTACGGTTGTCGTAGCGTTTTATTAATTCGTCTCGGTCTTCATTAATAAAATATTTGCGAATAATGGCGTTAGCGGTTTGCACATGCTCTGGTTTCATAAACAACATCATGTGCCAGTGTGGGCAACCATCAGCATGCGGCTCGGCTACGCGTGTACCAAAATAATTAAGCCCTATTCTGTTTAGTTTTGCTCTGGCTCTACCCCATGTTTTAACTAGATAGGCTTGTGCCTCTTTGGGGCTTGAGCCGTTCCACTTTTCTGAATTGGGGTGATATTTACTGGGGCATGTTAATGTGTAGAAAATACCGACATAGCCCATTTCGTTTGCTAGTTCTTCGGTTTCACGTATGCGTAACATTAATTCATTACGGCGGTTAACTGGGTTTGCCATGCCAGAATCTACCGCGTTAATTAAGTCGATAACTACGCCTTTGTCGCTTTCAAGCTCTAACTTTTCTAAATACTGACGGCCAGACTTTTGCGATTCGGCAAACTCGGCTTGTGCATTTTTAGATGAATAAGGGCTAATACCTTTACGCTTAATAACTCGGTTATTGTTAGTTCTAACTAAGTCTTTGCCTACTTGCCCGGTAGCAATTTCCAGTAATTCTAAATAACGCTTGCGCACTGTTTTTAATTTACGGGCCCACCATTTTTCGCACTTGGCTTTTAGCAGGGCTATTTCCATAAATTCAACGGGTAGATTGTTGTGGCGTAAATCCCAGAACTGAATACTTGTGCCTAGCGTTTGGCAATACTGGCCTACTTTTTCATAGGCTATTTTTGTGCATTCGGTTAGGTCTTCGCTTGGAAAATCTTCACTAATGCCTAGCATAATTTCAAGACAATGTTTGGCGGTAACTATGCCATAATCTTTGGTTTTATCTTTGTTGCTGATGATATGCCATGGGAATGGCATTTGTTGGCTAATAGTAAAAAGCACAGCAAAGCGCGGCTTAAGCTTGGCAATAGTTTTGCGAAACCATTCGTTGGTGTCGAAACCTGCTTTGGTCTGTTTTCTGCGATAGCGTTCAATATATTGTTTGGCTAAACGTGCTTGCAATGGAATTGGCACACGGGACAAACCATTGGCTAGAAAGTTATGGTCGCGGATATCATCAATTGAGCTGATAATACCCACGGCCACATTAGATAAGTTAAGCGTGGCAAGATTGATGCGATGATCTTTTGCCATACTTATTGTTCAACTTTGGTATTAGCTGAGCAATCAGGACAGGTAAAAAATTCAACCTTAACGCTGTCTAAATATCTGCCTGTGTCATGACATTTTTTACACTTAATATCCGTTAAAACCAAAGTATTTTTGTCAAGCTTTGCAACAATTTGATGGGATAAGCATGTGTTGCCTACTTCTTTCACTTTTTCCTGTATTTTTGTCCTTAGCTCTCCTAATTGTTTATAAAGCTCGCATTCACCCCACCCACAAAAAACTAAATGTCTTAGCATTCTAATGGTTTCACAATCTCTATACGTTACCAGTTCGCATAACGACTGTTTGATATCTTTTTGAGTAATAGCCATTACAGTGCATCCTTAGGGTAAGCCTCATAAAACTTGGCGAATTCTTCTAGGTCTTTAGGTATATAAACCCCACGCACAAGTGATGTTTGAATAACCTGATCATTAAGCTTATTAAGTAGGTTTAATAAATAGGCTCCCTCGTGGCATTCGTCAGCTATTAGCTGGGCAAAGGTTGTGTTTTCAATAATGGTTTCTTCAAGGCTGATACGCATTGGCGTAGTTGGTCGCTTTTTATAGAAACAAAGCGCAACATTTACATTGTTTAAAATTGTTAAAATAACGGCTTTTACTAGTGGGTTTTCTGAATTTTGGGTGCACTTATCCATGACTAATATCCTTAGTTTTTAAAATTAAGTTTGGTTTTGGTTATTCTGTGGCGGTTAACTCGTTTATTTTGAAGCCATCAAAACAAACGTTTAGATTGGTTAATGAGCCATTGTTAATGGCTATTTCTACGTCGTACTTGCTATTGATTGTGATAGCAACAACCATAAAAGTTTTATCTTTTAATCGCTTATAGCGGTCTGAATCTTCGGTTACTTTGACAAAAGCACCAACCGTTAACCTGTCTCCGTGACAATCTTCCCAGCGAATCATTTCTTCGCTGTGCATGCCGTAATGACTCATTTTATCCATTATTCCAAGGCTCCAGCCCTTTGTTTATTCGTTGCATGTCCCATTTTTGAACTAAGGCAACGGCTTCACTTCTTAACTTTTCACAATGCATTAAACGTTGAATATCGCTTTCAGCTTTGGCTTTGAAGCTTATTAACTGCTCAACGGTAGCTTGTTCGAAATTAGTTAACATTGTTGATACTTAGTAATTTACTGCACGTGTGAATTTATGGGTTTGCATGGCATGAGCATCACGAAACGTAGAAACTAACTCGCCCATAAAGAGAATGGCATTTTTTATCGCTTCTCTTTTTTCTGTGGCTAAGTTGACAAACTTAGTGCCGCAATCTGCTCGCTTTAACCCTGCGGCAAAACATAAGGTTTCGCGCTGCTGGCTTGTTAATAAACAATCAAAAATGTAAGCAGGGTTTCGTGCTTTAGCGTTAAGCTTGTCTCTGATTTCAGCTAAGCATTGTGCACCTGTTTTAACGGGTGGTTTTTCAACTAATTTCAGTGTTGTTGGTAGGCTTGTTTCAATTACTTTTGCTGCTGAGCTCATGTGATCACCTTTAGTTTAAGAAATGAATTTACGCGGCTGTTAAATAATTCATTTTGGCAACAGCTTCGCCATACACTTTCTTAAAGCCTGCGGCGCCTAGTTTTATGAACTCCAGAACATCAGCCTCTAACCAACCAACACGAACACCCGTAATTTGGTGCTTAGGTGGGAATGAATTGTCTTGAGACAATTTGTAAATAGCAGAGCGAGAAATACCACACGCTTTAGCTACTTCTTTTGCATTCATTAATCTGTCATTGATTGTTAGCTCTTCGCCTTTCACATTGGTTCTGTAATGTGCTGTCATGGCAATATCCTTTTAAAGTGGTTTAAAATAAAAGATTTTGTACAGCAAAGTGCTGTACAAAAGTTCCTTATTCGGTCTTTGTTGTGCTAATATTTTGATTAGTAAGTAAATAAAAGCAAAAAAGAATCAATATATTGAAACCTTATAACACAAGGTTCAATGCATTGAACCGTATAGACATCATAGATCAAAGGTTTGAACCATGCAACTATCTTTTGGTGAGAAATTTAAATTAATCCGTAACTCTTTGAATTTGAGTCAAATGAAGTTTTCTGATTTAGTTGATATAAACATCAGTTCTTATAAAAAATATGAAGGTGGTTTTACAGAGGTTGGCTCAGCTGCCTTGCAAAAAGTGGCTACTCACCCTGAGTGTCTTAAATATGCTTTATGGTTGCTAACTGATGAAACGAACGTTGCTGCTGGGCAAGTTGCACCAGGTGATCCCAGCCCTGATGAATTTGCCAAGCAAGTGCAGTTAAGCACTGAAGAGTATGAAAAGGCTTTTAAGCTTCAAGTAGAAGAAACTATATTTATGCTTTGCTCTATGGAGTGGTTTAAAATGGCGCCAGATGTGAAGTTAACAGACTGTAGTACCATAATGTTAAATAAATTACAGCCTATTATTGACCAACGAGAACATACTAACGAAAAAACTAGTGTTCAAAAAATGGCTTAATTTCCATCTAATAAGTTGTTAGGTTTTTCCAATAAAAAAGCCGCTATGTTTTGCATAGCGGCTTTTTTTAAACCAATAAATTTATAATAGTTATTGGAACAGACAAAAGAGTTCCGACAACTAGTACACCCGCAACTAGGCACCCTTTAGTTTCAGTTTTTACTTTACCTTGCTCTGTTGTTTCAGATTTAATAAAAATATTATCAATAAGGTTTGCTGGCAAATATTCCTTATAAAATTCACTGATACTAAGCTCTTCTCCAGTGTCAGTAATAATAAGTTTTCCCTGTATACGTGAAGCTTTAAATTCTCTTGGGGCGTTCCTCAGATAACAAAAGCCATGAAAATGGGCTTCAGAGTTATCATTTTCTACTTTATCAAGCCTAAACTCTCTAAAGGTTTTCCCCCCATTATAATCTTGATAATTAAAAGCAATTTTAAGTGGCTTGGTTGGTTTGAACTCTTCATTGGCCTGCTTGTTGCTAGTTGCAAAAGTATTACTAGTTATTCTTTTCTCTTGTGGTTGCGGTTCTATTTTTTTAACTATTTTTTCTTTTGTTTCAAATTTACTTAATTGGTCATGTAGTAAATCTTGAAGTACCCCATCTTCATTGTCAGCGGCATACTCCCACACACTTGCTTTAAATATGCTTGGGTAATCAAACTCAGATAAAGCGTGATTTATTTCATCTATATAAAGTTGATATAGTTTCTCAATTTTACTTTCAAGTAACGGTAACGCCTTTGCCAACAGTGGTTTATCTAGTGTTCCTGAGTTCTCCTCTTCATAAGTTATTAACTCATGTATAAGATCACCCTTTTTTTTCTTACTAACTTTTATATTTACTTTTTTGCATAGTTCTTTTATTGCGGGTAAATTCAAGTTATTTAAAGATTCATACCAATTGTCATATTCAAGATCTTTTATAGGCTCAATTACACCAGCTTTTAAAAGATCTTTATACATTGTGGGCTCTATTACTATAGGTTCCTCTTCAACCTCAAGTAACCCAACTTCAAAATCACCTAATAATATATCTAACTGATGCCAGTGTTTCTTTATCCATAAATCATCACCCAATAGTTTTTTACGATTGGCTAAAATGAAGCTAGAAAACTCTTCAACTTCTACTTCGTAATCATATGGCTCAGCAAATACTTCGTTATATATATTGATAAACTGATTTATATTATTTGGTTTTTCTTCTCTTAATTCTTCCCTTAAATCATCAAGATCACTTTCGTCTTTAATTTTTATTCGAGCTATTTTAGGTGATGGTAGTTTTTTAGCAGTATACCCACCGTTTTTATTTTCAAAATACTTGTAGTCCACATTAATCTCCTTATAAATCACGAAATTAAAATAACATGAAACAGTAATAACAATATAGAGGAAAACAAATAGAAACTGATGTAGGCTTGATTTAAATTAATTAGTTATAGTTTTTTGCTAACTCTAATTATCTAAACTAAACTTAGTGTTCAACAATTAATCAAGGATGAATTAACATGTCAGAAAATTTCCCTCCCAAAGTGCTAGTAAAAACATGGCTAGATTTACTTAACTCGCCAGACATCTCACACGCAAGAAAACACCAGATAGAATCAAACATGAATAGGATATTTGGCTCTATTGAACTCGCCAGTTGCTATGTAGAACAATAATTTAAGTAGTGCTAACTTAATTCAGACACAAAAAAACCGACTTTTGTCGGCTTTTTTTGGTTTGGTAACTGTTGCTACTTTACCCGCTTTAATATTGGTATAACCTTCGGAGTGTTTTCGTCCATCTTTATTGTTATGTCTACAGGCGTAGTTTTCATTCGTTGGTAATACTGCTTAACCTGTTTTTGGTTTTCATCCCATGCTGGATATCTTTCTGATGGTAGCTTTGACAAAATTGCACCCGCTTGCATTATCAAATTATGTGCGTGCTTAAATTCGATTGTTTCTTTTTTATCAATTAAAAATAAACGTTCTAATTTGTTATTAAAGGTTAATAGTATTATTGCTAATACAAAAATGATGAATGAAAACTCCATGTTTACCTACTACTTTGCTGGTTGATTGTGAAAATGATTTGTTACGGTTGAATAAATTAAAGTTGCGGCAATGGCAACTTCTACTAAGTGAACAACTGGGGTGTAAAGCGTCCAGAGCAACCACGGCTCCCGGTTGCCTAACAATATAATGTCTATGTGCATGGCCGCATAATAAATGGAGTTACTCAGTAATAACCACATTGCCGCCTTGGCAGTAGTGCTATTTTTAACTCTTAGTATTAGGTGAATTGCAATAATAGCAACTATGCTTATGGCGTCGTATTGAATCCATCTTAAATAAAAATTTTGGTCGGGTGTTGAACTGTTAGTTAGCAAATTGAATAGCGCATTGTTTGCAATAACAAAGTTAACGAACAGTACTGATGAAACAATGAAAACTGACGAATTGCTCCGCCAGTTTTTATATGCCAATAGAAATGCGGCAGCAAAACAGAGCATAGTAAAAATACTTATGCCTGTTGCTATGTTTGGTTGTGACAAAATATCTATTAGCATTTATTGTTTTCCTTACTTCTCGTCTTTTGGTGGTACGTAAACCCCACCGCCGTGTTGTGGAGTTACAATATCACCATCCTTATCTTGGGCAACTGTAGCATCACCGTTTTCAAAGTTGGTTTCTTCGGCGTTATGTTCTAGCTTTGACTTTTCCATATTTACATCTTCCTTTTAATTGAAATTAAATGTTTAACTTAACTTTTCCACTAAAAATTAAGTGTGGTTAATTTACCGTTTTTTGACAAAATCAGCAATAAAACACTGTAAATATTTACAGTGCCTTTTCAACCTTAAACATTAGTTATTTAATCAGGTAGGTTTAATGTTTCCTTTAAATAGTTGGACCAATCTTCCATGGTTTGTCGTTTCTCTTTCATGTAGTCGTATCTGTCGTAATGCACGCTTGAAACATCACGCTTTGAGTGTTGTTGTATTAAGTCGCGGTTTTCCTTACTTATGCCCGCTTTACCCATTAATGTTTTACAGGTTCTTCTGATATCTCGCGGTGCAAATGTTTTCATTTTTTTGCTAGCGCACCAGCGTTGCAGTGACATTCTTATTGTTGAAATATGGGCACAATCATTTGGCCTGTCACGGTGCGGCCATAAATGCCCGGCTTTATTTCTAGTTAATGCGAGCTCTTTAATTATTGGAATTGCTATATCAGGAATAGGCACTAAGTGATCACCACGAGATTTAATTTTTATTCGCTCGGTTGGTATGGTAAAAATCAATTGCTCTAAATCAAATTCGGTAATTTTTGAGTGGTAAACTTCACATACTCGCTGGCCTGCTAAGGCTATTGCTAACCGGTAATATAGCAAGGTCTTTTTTGGTAAATCCTCACCGTACCATAGTTTGTATATTTCTTTTTCAGTTAACCAACGCTGCCCTGCTTTTTTAGGAACGTCAAAATCGATGTCTCTTAATGGGTTGTTTTTGATGCCGTATATATCAGGTTTTTTAAAACGCGCAGGTGAATTGTCATAATCAATGGCGAACTTGCAAAGCGACATTAAGTCACTTCTATAAATGGCGGCTTGCGCTTTGGCGCCACGGTTATAAACTTTATAGATTAATTCTCTGGCAAAGTCGGTTGTAAATTCGGTTGGCAATAGTTCATCAGTTAAGAACGGCAGTAAGTTTCGCTTAAACATTGCCTTTGAACGTTTGATTGTGCTTTCAGCCCAGTTTTTTTCTATAAACACATAAAAATCTTTCACCATTTCTAACATTGTTTTTTGCGCTTCAGTTCGGGCTATTTCTTCTTTGAGTTGTATGCGTTCTTCGGCTGGATTTTTACCATTTTGAACAGCATCAGAAAGTATTAAAAATTTCTTTTTAGCGTCAGCCAAACTTAAAGGGCCATATGCCCCTATTTCCATTCGCTTTCGCCCTTCAAAATAAAATTGAAATTGGAATTTTTTAGTGCCAGTTGGGTACACTTTTATTTGTAATCGGCCTACTCCTCGCGCTTCACTTTCAGACGTGACTACGTAAGGTTTTTCCTTGGGCTTTAATGATTTTATGTATTTATCCGTAAATCGCATAGTGTCAGTTACAGTGTCAGTTATTCACGCGACAAGGGTAACACAATGAAACAAGATGAACAGCGGATTTTTTATTGAGTATTGTTTTATATCAATTTTGTGACAGTATGAGACACTATGATTTAGCAAAAAAGGACATCGCTAAAAGCTCACACATAACTAAACCTTTTCATAATACAAAACTATAAGCACTGCCAAAACGTGCTTGGCTAACAGCTTAATTTAACCTATAAATAGAGTATAACATCGAAAGAAAATATTTTGATATTCATAACTTTAACAAAAATAGAATTTATTAAGGGAAGCATATGGACATTGGCATTTGGTTATTGGCTGCATTAGCGCTGTGTTGGTTTATGAGCTACAAAAGAATTTCTTTATCTAGCTTTACCATGGCATTTATTTTGCTGATGGTGGTAGGCACTTTTTTAAATATTATTGGCTTTGTTTCTTGGCTTTTATTTGCAGTTATTATGTTACCTTTAAATATAGATAACGTCAGAAAACAATTCATCTCTTTACCTTTATTGTCTTTATACCAAAAAATAATGCCCGAAATGTCTGAGACTGAGCAACAGGCAATTGATGCTGGCACAACATGGTTTGAAGCAGAGCTTTTTCGTGGCAACCCAGATTGGAACAAATTACATCACTACCCTCAACCTCGACTTAGCGCTGAAGAAAAAACTTTTTTAGAAGGTCCGGTTGAACAAGTTTGCGCTATGATGAGTGACTGGCATACCACCCATGAAATAGCTGACTTGTCCCCTGAAATTTGGCAATTTCTTAAAGACAATAAATTCTTCGCCATGATCATTAAAAAGCAATATGGTGGTTTAGAGTTTTCTGCTTACGCACAATCTAGAGTGCTTCAAAAACTCACAGGAGTGAGTACAGTTTTAGCAAGCACTGTTGGTGTTCCTAATTCACTAGGCCCTGGGGAGTTACTACAAGAGTATGGTACAACTGCTCAACAAGAGCATTATTTACCCCGCCTTGCTCGCGGTGAAGAAATACCTTGTTTTGCATTAACTGGCCCAGAAGCTGGCTCTGATGCAGGGTCAATCCCTGACACGGGTGTTGTTTGTAAAGGAGATTTTGAAGGAAAAGAAGTTCTTGGAATGAAGCTAAATTGGGACAAACGCTATATAACGTTAGCCCCCATCGCTACCGTGCTTGGTTTAGCATTTAAACTTGAAGACCCAAACCATTTATTATCAGAGCAAACAGAGCTTGGTATCACCTGTGCGCTAATTCCAACGCATTTAGATGGCATCTCCATAGGTCGTCGTCATTTCCCTCTTAATGTGCCATTTCAAAACGGCCCCACCCAAGGCAAAGATGTATTTGTACCGCTCGAATATATAATTGGTGGCAAAGAAATGGCGGGGCATGGTTGGCGTATGCTCGTTGAGTGCTTATCTGTTGGGCGTGCAATAACGTTACCTTCAAATAGTACTGGCGGAGTAAAATCTGCTGCTTTAGCAACAGGTGCTTACAGTAGAATTCGTCGACAATTTAAATTGCCCATAGGAAAAATGGAAGGTATTGAGGAGCCCTTAGCACGCCTTGGTGGCAACGCTTATTTGATGGACGCTGTTACAACACTATCCACTGGCGCAATAGATTTAGGAGAAAAACCCTCAGTGATTTCAGCTATTGTTAAATATCATTTAACCGAAAAAATGCGTTCATCTGTTATTGATGCCATGGACATTCATGGCGGAAAAGGGATTTGTCTGGGGCCAAGCAATTATCTCGGCCGTGGATATCAAGGTGCCCCTATTGCTATCACAGTAGAAGGCGCCAATATATTAACTCGCAGCTTAATTATTTATGGTCAAGGCGCTATTCGTTGCCACCCTTATATTTTAGCTGAATTGCAGGCAGCAAATAATAACAATAATGAACAGGCATTGAATGATTTTGACCATGCTTTATTTGGCCATATAGGCTTTAGCATAAGTAATATTGCTCGCAGTTTTTGGTGCTCTTTAAGTGGAGCCCTTTTTATTCAAGCACCCTATACAGATGAAACTAAAAAGTATTACCAATTACTTACCCGCTTTAGTAGCAATTTAGCCATGTTATCAGACATTGCTATGCTGACACTGGGAGCAGACTTAAAACGAAAAGAGCGCATCTCAGCTCGCCTAGGCGATGTATTAAGTCACCTATATTTAGCCAGTGCTTGTTTAAAACGTTTTAATGATGAAGGAAGAAAACAAGACGACTTACCATTACTACAATGGGCTGTTGAAGATTCATTATATAATTGTCAGCAAGCAATTGATGCAACACTTCATAATTTCCCAAACAAGTGGGTTGCTTTTGCGCTGCGCGCTATTATTTTCCCTGTTGGTACTTGGTTGCATAAGCCAAATGATGAATTAGATCATAAAGTGGCGAAACTATTACAATGCCCAAGTGATACCAGAGACAGACTTGGCAAAGGGCAATACTTAACTCGAAGTAGCAACAATGTTGTGGGTATGCTTGAACAAACCTTAGAGGATATCATTGCCTGCGAGCCTATTTTTACCAAAGTTTGTATTGCTTTAGGTAAGAAACTACCTTTTTATCATTTAGATAAAGTAGCAGAGTTAGGTTTATCTGTTAATGCTATTACTCAAAGAGAAGCTGAATTGCTAATAAAAACAGAGCGAGGACGTAAAGATGTTATCGCGGTAGATGACTTTGACTCGAGTGAACTTAGTGCAAGTAAAATAAGTAAAAAGCCAGTTTTAACATAGCGAATTGAGTAACTAGTTAACGACTAATTAAACAATTAACTAAGCAATAATTTACGCTCAAAAAAATGCACAAACTTCACAGTTTGTGCATTTTATTATCTTTACTATATTAGTCGTTATTACTTAGCTTATAAGAAAGAGAATAACTCTTGATCAAGCTGCATTAACGATTTTGGATCTGCCATCATAGTTTTACCTAACGACTTAGTTTTAGGTAACATGCGTTCAAAATAAAACTCTGCTGTTTTGATTTTAGAGCGATAGAAATCGCGATTTTCTAAGTTTTTATCGGCTAGTTTTTCATATGCAGCTTGTGCCATTTGAGCCCAGAAGTAGCCCATAACAATGTAACCAGAAAACATTAGGTAATCTACCGATGCAGAGCCAACAATATCACGGTCTTTTTTCGCTTTTAATGCTAAGCGAATTGAATATTGCTGCCAGTTAGCTACCGCTTTACTTAATGGCCAAATAAATTTATTCATTTGACGCTTGTGTGGATTACTTGAAATCATACTCTTGTCTTTACAGAAACCAAGTATTTCTTTAGTGTAAGTTTTTAATGAACGGCCGTGAGTTAATAAGATTTTACGTCCCAATAAATCAAGAGCTTGGATACCAGTCGTTCCTTCATACAAAGTAGAGATACGAGTATCACGAACAATTTGCTCCATCCCCCACTCTTTGATAAATCCATGACCACCGTAGATTTGAACACCATGGTTAGCACATTCTAAACCAAGCTCTGTTAAAAAGGCTTTTAAAATAGGCGTAATAAAGCCTAACTTATCATCGGCATCTTTGATTGCCTGTTCTGATTTAGATGTTTCAATGATATCAACTAGCTGAGCAGCATAGTAAATCATCGCTCGGCCACCTTCAGAAACAGCTTTTTGTGTCATCAGCATTTTACGAACATCAGGATGAACAATAATCGGGTCAGCTACCAATTCAGGATTTTTCTTCCCTGTTAGTGAACGCATAGATAAGCGCTCTTTCGCATAAATCAAAGCATTTTGGTAAGATAATTCAGCAGCACAAATACCTTGTAATGCGGTACCAATACGTGCGGTATTCATAAAGGTGAACATACATTCTAAACCTTTATTTTCTGGACCAATTAACTCACCTACAGCATTATCAAAGTTTAATACCGCTGTTGCAGAAGCTTTAATACCCATTTTATCTTCAATGGAGCCGCAAGTTACATTGTTAGACTCGCCTAAATTACCATCAGTGTCTGTTTTTACTTTAGGTACGATAAATAATGAAATACCGCGTGTGCCCGCTGGTGCTCCCGGTAATCTTGCTAAAACAATGTGGATGATATTATCAGTTAAATCATGGTCACCTGCTGAGATGAAAATTTTAGTCCCTGTAATGTTGTAAGTACCATCACCATTAGGTTCTGCTTTTGTTTTTACTTGGCCTAAATCTGTACCACATTGTGGTTCAGTTAAACACATAGTACCTGTCCAGCTACCTTCAGTAAGGCGTGTCAGGTATAAATCTTTTTGCTCTGATGAACCATGTGCCTTAATGGTGTTCATAGCGCCATGGCTTAAACCTGGGTACATAGCCCAAGACCAGTTAGCAGTTCCCATCAATTCAGAGCTAATCATGCCAAAAGATGGAGGTAAACCTTGTCCACCATGGTCAACAGGGTGCGATAAACTTTGCCATCCGCCTTCTACAAATTGATCATAGGCTTCTTTAAAACCTTTAGGGGTAATTACATTACCATCTTCCCAACGACAACCTTCTTTATCACCACTTTGATATAAAGGTAACAACTCGTTTTCACAAAACTTTGCACACTCTTGAATAATAGCATCACCTAGGTCAGGTGTAGCTTCTTCAAACTCAGGAAACTTTTTATAATGTCCATAATAATCAAACACATCTTCGATTAAGAATTTAATATCAGCAATAGGTGCTTTATAACTAAGCATGTAGGCTCCAACGTTTTTTGGGTATTTAATTGCCTATAGACTAGCCTAGAATTTATAACCTGTAAACTGGTCATACCAGATTTTTTTAAATAATTTAAGATTTAGTGATAATCATAATCAATTAACTTTGTAAGAAAATTAGGAATTTGAGTGACTGCAAATTTTAGTAAAAGCGAGCTAATACGGCTTCCTAGCTAAATTTCAGTTAGCTTTGCATTATTGCTTTTATCATTAGTTTTATCAGAAAAGTCTAGTCTTTCATTCTTAAAATTAACGCATCATTCTTTTTAATGTATCATCTTTATCAATAACGTGATGCTTAATTGCTGCAACCCCGTGTAAAACAGATAAGGCTACCAATATATAAGCTACATATTTATGAATGAGTCCGGCAATATCAGCTTGATTGGTAAATAACTCACCAAAAGCTGGGATACTAAACCAGTTAAAAACATCAATTGCACGGTCATCAGCAGTTGAAATTAAATACCCACTAACCATTAAAGCAAATAACAAAATATATATAATAATATGAGTAATTTTTGCCGCTATTTTTTCTGAGTTAGAATGACTAGCAATTGGCATTGGTGAAATAGTTAAAAAACGCCAAATAAACCTAAATATAGTAATAAATAATAAAAGAATACCAACACTTTTATGCCAATGTGGTGCAGTTTTATACCACTGACTGTAATAGGTTAAATCAACCATCCAAAACCCTAAAGCAAATAAACCAAATACCATAAGCGCAGTAAGCCAATGCATAGCTTTAGTAATAGTGCCATAGGCTGATTCAGTATTTTTCCACATGAAGTAAATCCTTGGTGCTGATGAGCGACAAAGTTATTGAGTAAACGAGTTATTGAAAATTAAGTGCAGAGGAGTTAACGAAGTAAGCTTCACAAGCATGAATACTTGTGAAATGTCTTATTATAGCTTTAAGTGTTGCCTGTTTATTTTGCAACACTTAAAAAGCAAAACAATCCTACTCAAAAAAACGGGATTATTGGCGAATACCTTCAATGTGAAGTGTAAGGTTTACCTTACCAAAATCCATTTTAAAGCCAAAATCACCCATAGAAATTTGCGTTGTACCACTAAAACCTAGGCGATATCCGCCCCATGGATCATTGCCTTCTCCAACTTTAGCTGCATCTATCACTAAAGATTTAGTAACGCCATGTAAAGTAAAGTCACCTGTAATCGCTAATTTACCATTGCCTTTATCTTCTACTTTTGTCGAAGTAAATGTCGCTGTGCCAAATTTACTGGCATCTAAAAAATCATCCGAACGCAAATGTTTATCACGCTCAGCATGATTAGAGTCAATACTTGTGGTATCTATTGTTACTTTAATTTTTGATGCCGAGATATTGGCTTCATCGTAGGAAAAGTTTCCCTCAAAGGTATTAAAGCGGCCAGTTAAAATACTAAAGCCCATATGTTTAGTACTAAAATTAATTGAGGCATGAGCTCCCTTATTATCAATGGTGTAATCCGCTGCGTATGCTGGAACAAGTAAAGAGCTTGATAATAGTGCCGTAGCAATAAATAATTTTTTCATTTTGTTTTCCTAATAGTTAACTGTTTTGCCCTAAAAAGGGTTTATCTTTATAACGTGAAAGCATAGTAGCAATTACTTTTTATGCGATAAACATCAAAATAAACAAATAATAATTGCACATAACGTAACAATCAGAGTTACAGTATTGCCAGTAAAGTCACATCAAACTACACTAATACAACAACAAAAAGCTTAAATCTAGCTAACACCACAATAGAACCATTACTTAAAATGCAACAATATGACTTAATTTCTTTACGCAGCTTCATTACCGTCGTTGATACCGGTAGTTTTAATCAAGCAGCGCTGCGCCTAAATGCAAGCACAGCTTCAGTAAGTAGGCGAGTCTCAAGTTTGGAAGGCACACTGGGTGTTAGATTACTAAACCGTACCACCAGGAAAATTGACTTAACTGAATCAGGTAAGCAATTTTATAGTGATATTATCAATATTTTTCAATCTCTTGAAGAAGCTGAAGAACGCATACAGCAAGGTAGTAAAACGATTAAAGGAACACTACGCATTGCCGCTGGTTTAAGTTGGGGAACAATTTGTCTTTCTCCAATACTGCCTGATTTTATGAAGAAACACCCTGAGCTAGATGTGCAACTTCACCTAGACGATAAAACCACTGATTTGGTTGCTGAAAGTATTGATGTAGCACTTCGAATTGGCGATCTACAAGATTCATCTCTGGTTGCTACCCGTATTGCAGATGTTCCGCTACACTTTTGTGCCTCTCCCGGCTACATAGCTAAACATGGAGAACTCAAAAAACCTGAAGAGTTAATTCACCATAACTGCCTACGTTATAATGCACCTAGCACTCGCTTTGGTTTTATGTTTTGCCGTGATGGTATTCAACAACATATTGATGTCAGTGGTACATTATCCACCAATAATGGCGAAGTGATCAGAGATGCAGCCATCAATGACATAGGTATCACCTTACTGCCAAATTTTGTTTATCAAAATGCTATAGAAGAAGGAAGTTTAAAAATCATTTTACCTGAATTTGCCCCTAAACCTTTAGGCTTATACGCCGTGAAACTCTCTCGACGGTTTACGCCAGCAAAAGTAAATGCCATCATTGACTACTTAAAGGAAAGACTTACCTAAGTTTATGATAACACCTCTTCCGACGAAGAGTTTTTCTAAGAAACAGTAAAGCTAATAATCACAACACCAGATTAAAATAGCTCAACACGGTATAACAAGTGATGCTATCTACCTTGCCCCTGAACGACGTATGCATAGTGGTATTGGTTTATGTGGCCATTGCTATATAAACAATGAATATGTTTGCAAGAATGGCCCCGTTTTTAGTTGGCAGGAATTCAAGAAACTAATCAGTTAACTTACTTAAAATTAAGCACTTTCTATTAAAGTTTTAACTCACAACTTACTTGTTTTGTGATTTTTCTTTTTCCGCTAAAGCAATATGGACACTGGCTTTAGCCACTGAATCAGGATTTAACGAAATAGAATCAATACCGCATTCAACCAAAAATGCTGCAAACTCTGGGTGATCAGAAGGTGCTTGCCCGCAAATACCCACTTTACAGCCACAGTCATGAGCAACCTTAATTACCTGAGCGATCATGCGTTTAACCGCTTCATTTCGGGCATCAAATAGGCTTTTCAATTCCGTTGAGTCTCTATCAATACCTAATACCAACTGAGTTAAATCATTACTACCAATGGAAAATCCGTCAAAACGCTCGGCAAATTGTTCCGCGAGAATAATATTGGCAGGAATTTCACACATCACAAAAACCTGTAAGGCATTCTCGCCACGAGTTAAACCCGCTTCACTCATGACCTCAAGTACTTTATCGGCTTCTTCTGGCGTGCGACAAAATGGAATCATGACAATAACGTTGTCAAAGCCCATTTGCTCTCTCACCTTTACAATGGCCTCGCACTCTAGTTGAAAAGCTTCACGATACAAGGGATGATAATACCGAGATGCGCCTCGTAAACCCAACATGGGGTTTTCTTCAGTTAACTCAAAATACTCACCCGCCAACAAGCCTCGATATTCATTAGATTTAAAGTCAGACATTCGCACAATAACAGGTTTTGGGTATTGTGAGGCGGCAATTTTTCCTATGCCAAGCGCAAGGTTATCGACAAAATAATCACTACCCTTTTCATATCCTTGGCATAAGTGAGCAATGCGTGCTTGTATCTTCTTATCCGTGACTTGTTCGCCATAAAGAAGCGCCATAGGATGAACACCTATTTGACTAGAGATAATAAATTCAATACGGGTTAAACCAACACCATCAACAGGCAAAGACCACCATTTAAAAATGCCGTCAGGAATAGCAGCATTGATCATAATATCTGTTTCTGTACTGGGTATATCGGCCAAATTAACCGCCTGTGTCTCAAAATCTAAGAGGCCCTCATAGACAATACCATGCGAACCTTGAGCACAACTTAGCGTAACTTCTTGATCATTTTTCAACACTTGGGTCGCATTTTCACAGCCAACAATTGCCGCTATTTTTAATTCACGGCTCACAATAGCAGCGTGACTTGTTGGCCCACCTGTATCAGTAATAATACCTGCGGCTTTTCTCATTAGGGGTAACCAGTCTGGATCAGTTTTTTCAGTTACCAACATTGCCCCTTCTGGAAAGTTTTCAGAATCTTCCGGGTTAGTCACTTTAAATACTTTACCTGTAGCGATAGCGCTGCCAACACTTGCCCCTTCAACGAGTACTTTTGACTTTTCTTTTAACTGAAAATCCACCAATACTGAGTGACTTTTTTGCGACTCGACAGTTTCAGGCCGCGCTTGCACAATATAGAGCTGCCCCGAAATGCTATCTTTAGCCCATTCCATATCCATGGCTTTGCCGTAGTGCTGCTCGATACTAATTGCCCATTTAGCTAACTGCAATGTTTCATCATCAGATAAAACAAATTGGCTACGCTCTTCATTGCTTGTTATGACTGTTTCTGTGCTGTTATTCATGTTCAATGCAGCATTGACACTTGTCACGTCTTCACTGGGCTCAGTGACAGTAAAACGCATTTTTTCCAGTTTGCTGCCACGCTTTTTTTCAATAATAGGAATCAATTGTTGTTGATTATCACTTGCTGGCATATTTTCAGCATCAGTTAACAAAGGTTTATAAACCATAAACTTATCTGGAGTAACACTGCCTTTAACAATGGTTTCTCCCAATCCCCAAGCGCCATTTATTTCAACCACTTGATCAAAGCCCGTTTCAGTATCTAACGAAAACATAACTCCTGCAGCTTGCGCATTAATCATTTGCTGCACACCAACTGATAAAGCAACTTTGTCATGTTCAAACCCCTGCTTTTCGCGATATACAATGGCTCTATCGGTATAAAGTGAGGCGAAACAATGCTTACAAGCAAGCAATAAATTATCAACACCAACAATGTTTAAATAGCTTTCTTGTTGCCCAGCAAAACTCGCCTCTGGCAAATCTTCTGCGGTTGCAGAACTTCTCACCGCAACACTTGCTTGAAAGGAGTGGGAACAGTCGTTAGTACCGACAAGTAACTGTATTTGTGCTGATAAAGTTTGATAAGCCTTAGTCAGTGCCTCTTGTTGTAAAACGTTAAATTCACCCTCGACAATTAAACATCGAATAGCATTGCCCGCTTTTGCTAAACTTTGTTGACCCGATTGATAGATATCTAACTGTTGCTTTATTGGTTCGTTAAGTTTATTTTGCGCTAAAAAATCGATAAACAATTGTGCACTGGTAGCAAAGCCAATTGGTACAGAAACCTTGGCTTTTGCCATATGAACAATCATTTCACCTAGGCTAGCATTTTTACCTCCGACAAGTTCAAGATCAGCTAAGCTTAATTGATCGAACCATAATATATAATTCTCTTGTTGCTTTGACTGTATGCTCATTGTTATTCCTTATCGAGGTTTTGTGATAAATACTCAGTAGTTATGCTAATGATCGTTATGAGTTTGTGCCTGAAGAAAAGCCAAAGTGTGATTAAAGGTATAAAGCTGTGCATAATCAGCTTCGGCTATATTAATTCCTGAAGCCTTTTTTAAAGCTTCTAAATAATTAATAAAATCCATAGAATCTAAATCGCACTCTTCGCGAATATCTTCATCAAAATCAATATCATTGAGTTCAATTTCAGGTGCTATTTCTTGTATTGATTCAATAATGAGTTGTTCAAGTTTTTCTGTATTCATAACTGCTCCGGCTTTTGAATTCTTTTAGCTAAGGCATTTAAAAACTTCCCTGCAAGAATGCCATCAATAACACGATGATCAGCGCTTAAACTTACCGTTAACTCAAACCCAATGGCTAACTCACCATCAATAACCTGTGGCGTTTTTTTTACCTTACCAAAACCTATAATGGCCACTTGTGGCGGATATATAACTCCAAAGACATTATCAGCGCCACGATCTCCCATATTAGTTACCGTAATGGAGGCGTTCATTAATTCAGAGCTACGTAACCGCCCGCTTTCTTCTTTAGCTCTGGCTCGTGCTGTGACATTTTGCAAAGCAGCCATAATTTGAGAAACAGACAAGGTATCGACAGCTTGTAATGATGGCACAACAACACCACCGGTTCGTAAACTAATAACATTGGCAATATTAATTTCATCAGCTTTTTCAAAGTGATCGTTTAGATAAAAACCATTAAGCTCGGGGTATTTATTTAAGGTTAAAGCGACAGCTTTTAGTAATACGGCAACCAGCAGGATATGCTCTTTCGGTGATTTATCTTGATTTATTTGCTCTAGCCACTGCTGTGCTTTATTCACTTCAATGGTCTTACTCAGGTAAAAATGAGGGATATGCTGTTTAGATTTAGTCATTGCTGCAGCGATTGCAGCTCGCATTTCGGTTAGCTGCTGTTGCTCAGGTGATTTTTTTTCTGATACCTTTTGTGTGGGCAGTTTTTGAAAGTTAGGTTCAGCGGCATGTTCGGTGTTATTTTCAGTGCAACGCTCAATATCTTTTAATAAAACGGCATTATTTGCACCGCTTCCTGATACTGCTGATAAGTCTATATTTTTTTGTTTTGCTATTTTTCTCACTACAGGCGAAGCAAAAACTCGAGTTTTACTTACTAGGTTATTCGAATTTTTTAGCTTAGGTTCTTGCTGTTTTGCTGCAAAGCTTTTATTGGTTGGTTGAACTTTTTCTGCCGTTTTTTTATCACTAAAGTGTGAGTCCGTTGCTGATAATTCTTCACTTTGCTCTTGCTCTATAGTCAACTTTTCACTTGGTTGTTTGCTTAACTCTTTATTTAGCTCTAGCTTGGCTAATACGGTTCCTACGGGCACTGTTTTTATGGGTTGTACTAATAGCTCCGTTATAGTGCCGTCATAGTACACTTCCATATCAATGGCACCCTTTTGTGTTTCTAGTACCGCAATAGCTTGACCATGATGCACGTACTCACCAACATTGATTAGCCATTTAACCAGCATACCTTCACTCATATCAGCGCCAAGTGATGGCATGGTTATATCAATAGATTTTGTCATCAGTAAACACCTCAATCACGTGGGTTTTAGTACTCACCATTAAGCAAACGTTGGGCGCAGCTAACAATTTGTGCCACCTGAGGTAATGCCGCTTGTTCTAAGTGGCTTGGGTATGGCATAGGCACTTCTTGAGTACAAATACGTTGCACAGGTGCATCAAGGTGCCAAAAGCCTTGTTCCATTATGATGGCACTTAGCTCCCCTGCTAAACTGCCGGTTTTCCAGCCTTCATCAACAATAATAACGCGATGATTTTTCTCAACACTTGCTAATATGGTCGAGATGTCTAATGGTCGTAAGCAGCGCAAGTCGATCACTTCAGCGCTAATATTTAATTCTTCAAGTGTTGAGGCAGCCTGTAAAACCTTTGGTAGGTTCCCACCATAGGTAAGCAAAGTTATATCTGTGCCTTGCTTGCGTACTAATGCTTTTTCCATCGCAGCCTCTGCTTTATCAAAAACCTCTCCTTGAGTATTTAATAGCATTACATGTTCAAAAATAAGTACTGGATCTGGGTCTTGTAATGCTTGTAGTAGCATATGTCGGGCATCATTATGAGTCGCAGGACTTAAGACTTTTAAACCAGGAATATGGGCATATAAATTTTCCCAACTATGGGAATGTTGCGCAGCGAGTTGTAAGCCAGCACCACAAGCCATGCGAATAACGACAGGCACATTCACTTGACCGCCTGACATATGACGCAAGGTGGCTGCACTATTCACAATTTGATCCATTGCCAATAAACTAAAATTGACTGTCATCACTTCAACGATTGGCCGCATTCCCCCTAATGCAGCGCCAACACCAATTCCAACAAAGCCTGACTCACACAAAGGTGTATCAATGATTTTTTCTTCACCATAGCGCTCTAATAGTCCCTTACTCACGCCATAACAGCCACCATAATGACCAATATCTTCCCCCATTAAAAAAACATTATTATCATTAAAACTTTGTTCAATCCCTGCTCGTAATGCTTCTCTATAAGTCATATTTTGACTGGCAGAAGTTGGTAAATATTCTTGTTCTTCTATGGTTTGCGGACTATAAACATCTTTTGTAAGGTCTTCTATCGGCTCCAACTCTCCTTGCTCAGCAAACTCAATCGCCGCGCTAATTTCTTGTTCAATACCCTGCTCTATAGCCATTAACTCGTCATCACTAAGTTGATGATTCTGAGTTAACCAAGTCGTTAACTGCACTACAGGGCCATGTTTTTTCCATTGCTCTATTTCTGCTTTATCACGGTATAATTGACCATCAAAACTAGAATGACCTCGAAATCTATAGGTCTGACACTCTAAAAAGTAAGGCTTGTTATGGGTTCTGATAAAGTCAACGGCTTTATCGGTTGCCGCTTCAACATCAACAACATTCATACCATCAACTTGTGCTGATACTACGCCATAACTTTGTGCTTTTTTTGCAATATTTGTTTCTGATTCAGACAAAGATAGTGCAGTGCCCATGGCATAGCCATTATTTTCACAAACGAATAAAACCGGTAAGTCCCATAATGCTGCAAGATTTATAGCTTCATGAAACTCTCCTTCAGCAACGGCGCCCTCACCAAAAAAACATACTGCGATATTTTTGGTTGCTTGTTTTTTATTAGCCATTGCCAAGCCAGCCGCCAAAGGCAAACCACCGCCAACAATGGCATTGCCACCATAAAAGTTTCTTTTTTTATCAAATAGATGCATAGAACCACCACGGCCTTTGCTACAGCCGTTAGTACGCCCGTACATTTCGGCTAACACAGACTTCATTGATAAACCACGTGATAAAGCATGCCCATGCTCTCGATAAGTTGCCACTATTTGATCTTCAGGCTTCAATGCCGCCATCACTCCAACAGCGATGGCTTCTTCACCAATATAAAGGTGCAAAAATCCCCGTATTTTTTCTTGGGCGTAAAGCTCTGCACATTTTTCTTCAAACAAACGAATGCGTAACATTTGCTTTAACTGTTCAACTAAATGGTTTTTGTCGAGATGTAATTTATCATTCATCTTTCATCACTCTCTAAAGTAGAAATATCACCTTCGGGTAAATTCAGCTCCCGTGCCTTTAATAAACGACGCATTATTTTTCCGCTGCTGGTTTTCGGTAAATTTTGTCTAAACACTATTTCCTTAGGCGAAACCGCTGCGCCTAGCTTCTTACGCGCAAAACCTTTTAATTCTTTTTTCAATACGGCTAAGTTGTCATCACTGGTATCAATATGAGGATTTAAAGCAACATAAGCTTTGACTAATTCACCGGCCAACTCATCAGGAATACCAATTACCCCTACCTCGGCAACGGCCTCATGCTCCATTAAGGCACTTTCAACTTCAAAAGGGCCAATCAAATGACCCGATGATTTGATCAAGTCATCGGCACGGCCAACAAACCAATAGGCTCCCTGTTCATCTTTCATCGCTAAGTCGCCAGTTAAATACCAACTGTTGTTAAAACATTGCTGATATTTTTCTTCTTGGTGCAAATAACCACGAAACATAGATGGCCACCCCTGCTTTATTGCCAATTCTCCAACAGTCATGGGCTGTGATACGGGTGCAACTTCTCCTTGGTCATTTCGCTCTACAATAGCCGCTATGATCCCAGGTAAAGGTAAGCCCATAGAGCCAAGTTTAATCGGCTGGCTAGCAAGGTTTGCTATCATGATGGCACCTGTTTCTGTTTGCCACCAATTATCATGAAAAGGTAAACCGAGTACTTGCTCACTCCACCGTACCGCTTCAGCATTTAAAGGCTCACCAACACTGGCGATAAAAGTGAGCGAGCTTAAGTCATATTGTGCTCGAATATCTGCGCCTGCTCGCATTAGCATACGAATAGCGGTTGGAGCGGTATACCAAACAGTAACCTTTTGCTCTTGTAAAATTTGATACCAACGTTCAGCGTCAAATTCCGCTTCATCAACAATCATAGTAACGCCAAGACAAAGCGGCGCGATAATACCGTACGAGGTTCCGGTCACCCAACCAGGATCTGCTGTACACCAATAAATATCTTCTTGTTGTAAGTTTAGTGCATATTTTGCTGAACTTTCATGGGCAATTACCGCCTGATGTACATGAATAACACCTTTAGGTTTACCGGTTGTACCACTAGTGAAGTGCAATAAGGCCATATCATCAGCTTGAGTATTTGCGCATTTAAATGTGGTGTCACCTTCGGCTAACAACTCTGATAACCAATAACAATTTTTATCTAATGTGTATGAATTTGATGAAAAATTATTGGTTGTATCAGGACTATCTATCAATAAAATTGCAGTGAGTTGAGGTAATTCATGGCACCATTGAGCTACTTTTTTACGATATAAGCTTTTCGTTGTAATTAAAACATTGGCCTGCCCTATTTCCATGCGTGAGCGAATAGGCTCAGGGCCGAAGGCAGAAAATAACGGCGTAAAAACACCACCAAATTTTAATGTTCCTAAAGCAGCAATATAAAGTGATGGTAAACGTCCTGCCAAACTAAAAACACGTACCCCAGGTTTGAACCCTAACTGCTGTAAAACACTAGCAAAGCAGCTGGTTTGCTTAGCTAAATCTTGGTAAGTAAAATCAATAACTGTTTCATTTTTTGATAACCAACGAAGGGCAACTTTATTTTCTAAAGGTGTATTTAAGTGCCTATCTACTGCTTGAAAACAGATATTAAGTGCTTGGTGGGGATCTGCTTGCCAGTGAAAATTCTTACAAGCACCATCATAATCACTCAGGTTCGCGTGTTCTGTGATAAATGGGGCTTTATTGATTATACTTTCCCTCATAGGTAATTATTCAGCTAATTGAACAATGATAGAAGTATAGTGTTTAGTTGATTATTTGCTTTTATCTTTAATGATCTGCATCAAACAAAACAGATTAAAAAAAGAGCAAAAGAGATATGTTATCGTAAAAGTAGTGATTGATTTTTATAATGTAAAGCAGCTACTAAAATTAACTAAAACTGAGGTCTGTTGACCTTACAAGTTTAAGAGAAATAAATTTGAAAATAATCACTTTTATTGCTTTATTAAGCTCATTATTGGCTTTTGATATAAGAGCAAAAGACTCACTGCGGTTTATTGTCAACCACCCCGGCTCTGCGCCTTACTTATATTTTGATAAAAGTAAAAATAAATACCAAGGTGTTATTCCTGATATTTTAGAAGAATTGATTGCTAGCGGTAAGCTTGAGATTAAGTATATTTCTAACAGCAGAAAACGTAGTGAAGAATACATGTATCAAGGCACTGCTGACTTGATTATGCTGAGTAAAACTTGGTTAAAAGAGCCTGATAAACTCATTGCAACAATTCCCCTACTTCAACATCGTAGTTTTTTATATAAGGCGACGCCATTTCCTGAAGATTTCTCTTTGGATGCCTCCAACAAGCAAAGTAGTTTATGTACTCGAAAGGGGTTCATTTATCCAAATCTAGCTGCTCATATTGAAAAAGGAAAATTCATTCGGATTGACTCATCAAATCAGTTATCCATGCTAAGAATGCTATTTAAACAACGGTGTGATTACGCCATAATGAATGAGTATAATGCGCTAAATCTAATGAACTCTTCCTTTTTTACTGGTAAAACGCTTTATAGCTCAAAATCAGCAATTAGTTCGGTACCTTTAAATATTATTTTAAGGCCTGAGTTAATCACAACAAAAATTTTGTTAAATAAACATATTAAAAAGTTAAAAGAAAACAATGAGATTCAGGGCCTAATTAAAAAGCATATTGGCAAAACAAATAACTAGCTCTCGAAAATTAATTAATAAGAAAATTAAATAGGTAAGTTAGAACAAGTAGCAAAATTACATAATGACAATTTTATTTTCTCTACGCTCATTTTTAATGATATTCTTGTCAAAAATTTTATATTACAGATTTTCTTATGGAAAAACATGAAGAGTTATTAACCTCTATTCGTAAAGTAATTCGAGCCATTGATTTACACTCAAAACAATTAAATAAGTCCTCCGGTCTGACTGGACCACAATTATTAATTATGCAGGAAATTGCCCGAGTAAAAGGTGTAACCGCTAGTCAAATAGCCAAACAAATCAACTTAAGTGCGGCAACCGTGACAAATATATTGGATCGTCTTGAAAATAAAGGGTTAATTAACAGAGTTAGATCTTCAGAAGATAAACGCAGAGTAAGTCTATTTTTATCTGAGAAGGGACGAAACTCCTTGATTGATGCTCCTCAGCCATTGCAAGAGCACTTTATTCAAAACTTTTGCGGCTTAGCTGACTGGGAGCAATCTCTATTGCTTTCATCAATGCAACGTATTGCTAATATGATGGACGCCACCGAACTTGATGCCTCGCCAGTACTTGAAATTGATCCAATGCATATGAGTACAGAAAAAAGAGAATAGCACCAGCTATTCTCTTAACTTATACACCTTAACTCTTTCTATTTTCTTAATGTCCCTATTCTCTTAACAAATGTAAAAAGTGCATGTGTTTTTGATATTGATCGATAATATCATTAATTACCGCATTTTCTGACCACCCCATAATATCGTAGTCCTGACCACCTTCAATTAAATGCACCTCAGCTCTATAGTATGTTTCAGCATTGTGTTCATCATCAAAATTAAAATCTGGCTGTGCATGTTGCTTTTTGTGAACGCCATATAAAAAGTCATGCTCATCACCATGGAAAACTTTTAATACTAACCCTGATTTATCATTATAAATTTCTGCTTCAATTTCATTTTCTTCAAATTGTAATTTTACTTTTTCAAAGGCTTTTTTAACTTTTGCATTGATAAAGACATCTACATTCTTTTTATCCGGCGTTGATAGTATGTTATCCAGCTTTTCTTGCCAGTTACCTGAATCACCATAAATATTGCTAGGGACTGTTTGTAAACTGTCCCTTTTAGCCGATTCTATTTGTAATGCTCGCATTAAGCCAAAACAGGCAATAAGTAGCACGATTGAAAACGGTAAAGCACTGACAATGGTCATGGTTTGCAGCGCCTCTAACCCGCCAACAATGGTCAAAATACCACCAACAACACCAACGGCTAACGCCCAAAATAATCGTTGCCAAACGGGCGTATCGCTTCTGCCATCGGAGCAAAGCATATCAATAACCATTGCACCGGAATCACAAGAAGTCACAAAGAAAATAACAATCATTAAAATAGATAAAGCTGTCAACATAGTTGACCAAGGGAAGTTCTCAAGAAAAACAAATAGTCCAACCGCTGAGTTTGAATTTATCATGTCAGATAATCGCGTCACTCCCTGCTCCACAACAAGGTAAATAGCTGAGTTACCAAAAATCGTCATCCACAACAAAGTAAAGGCTGTTGGGATAATCATGACCCCAATAACGAACTCCCTAATGGTTCTCCCTTTAGATATTCTAGCGATAAATAAGCCAACAAATGGAGCCCAAGCTAACCACCAGCCCCAATAGAATATTGTCCAGCCGCCAATCCAATTTTTCTTTTCATAGGCAAATAAATTAAAGGTGTTTGAGACAATATCTGATAAATAACCACCGATATTTTGCACATAAGCTTGCAATAAAAATACCGTCGGCCCTAACACAAATATCAGTATTAGAAGTAATATCGCCAGTACCATATTCACTTCAGAGAGCAACTTAATGCCCTTATCTAATCCAGTAGCAACTGAAATTGATGCTAATGCGGTAATTACTAGCATAATAATTAATTGATTAGTTTGAGAAACATCTACTGAGAACAAGTAGTTCAATCCGGCGTTGACTTGAGTAGCACCTAATCCCAACGAAGTAGCAACACCAAACACGGTACCGACGACAGCAAAGATATCGACTAAGTGCCCTGGCCAACCATATATACGATCACCAATAATGGGATGAAGCGCAGAACGCAAAGTTAACGGTAAACCTTGTCGATAACAAAAGTAACCAAGAATCAAAGCGACAATGGCGTAAATAGCCCAAGCATGAAATCCCCAATGAAAAAACGTTATTTTCATGGCTTCTTTAATCGCCTCAAGAGACTCTTTTTCTGCTGTGGGTGGCGAGACATAATGCATGATAGGTTCAGCAACACCGAAAAACATCAACCCTATTCCCATACCTGCAGCAAATAACATTGAAATCCAAGTTGAAAGCTTATACTCAGGTACAGAGTGATCAGGTCCTAATTTAATTGAGCCAAACCGAGACATACTCAAATAGAGCACAAAACCTAAAATAATCCCTACCGTTAAAACATAAAACCAACCACCGTTGGTCGTTATTGATTGTTGCACATTGGAGAAGAGTTGTTCTGCAAATTGAGGGGACAATAATGTCGTAGCAAGTAATAAAATGATTATCGCACTGGCACTAAAAAAGACAGGACGATTAATAGTTGAAAGATTAAAGCTCATATAAAGATTTTACTTCTAATGATTAGAACTCTTAATTATTTTAATTGTTTCGTATTCTTTAAATACGTTAAAACAGTATTTTGACGATGAATTCTCACCATTAATTGATCACTACTCTAACCATATATGCTAATGTATAACAAAAAATATAAATAACAGTTTTTATTTGATCTGTTAATACTAACTAAAAAAAACACTAATTGGGAGATTTATGTTTCAACGTAAGGCTATTACCTGTGCTGTGCTATCTGCATTAGGGCTGTCAATATCAGCCTCAGCTTTTGCAGAAGGTACTAAAGAAATAGAGACTATTGAAATTACTGCGACTAAGCGAACAGCGAATATACAAGAAGTACCTGTTGCTGTTTCAGCATTAAGTGGCGATGCCATGGATAATTTAGGTATTGATAATTTCCAAGATTATGTTGAATTCTTACCTAATGTAGTCTTTCAAGGAACAGGTCCTGGACAAAATGAAGTATATATTCGGGGCGCTGCTACCACGCAAACGGGTATCGCCGTTTCTTCTGTTCAAGCCCTTCAACCTTCTGTTGCCATTTATTTAGATGAGCAACCTGTCTCTATGCAAGGTAGAAATCTAGATATTTATGCTACAGATATTGAACGTGTTGAAGTATTACCTGGTCCTCAAGGCACTTTATTTGGTGCTAGCTCTCAGGCGGGTACAGTTCGAGTTATCTCAAAAAAACCAAATCATGATGATGTCGAAGCAGGCTTTGACTTAAATACAGGCTTTACCAGCGGTGGTGATTTAAGTAACGCCGTTGAAGGTTATTTCAACTTACCTGTTACCGATAAGCTAGCATTTCGTGTTGCGGCCTATTCAGATCAGCAAGGTGGTTGGATAGACAATGTACAAAATGTTCCAGGAGAAGGTGGATATATTGGCAGTGCTGAGCACTTAGATCGCATTGCACCCAACTGGGGAAAGTTAGCTGATCCAGCAAATACACCTACAGAAGCGCCAAGCAACTCAGATTTAGTTGAAGATAACTTTAATGATGCCTCATACGCGGGCGCGCGTTTTGGGTTATCTTATCTAGTTAATGACGACTGGAAACTTCTTGTTCAACATACCGCGCAAACATTAAAGACTGAAGGTGTTTTTGCTTACGATCCTTCTTATGACGATGAAGAAAGCACAAGTCGCTTTGTTCCAGAAAAAAACCAAGATACTTTTGGGTTAACCACATGGACTGTCGAGGGGAGATTAGCTCAGCTAGATATAGTTTATGCCGGTGGTTATTTAGATAGGCAAATAGATGCAACGGTTGATTATACTGGTTACACCAACGGTGGTGTATTCGCTACTTATTACGCTTGTAGTTATGCTGCCGCCCCAGAAGAGCAAAGATGTTACGACCCTAGCGGTTACTATAAAGAAGATACTAGCTCAACGCGTTTTACTCAAGAGCTTCGCTTTAATACCTCAGCAGAAAATAAGTGGCGTGTTACTGCAGGTATTTATTATGATGAGCAAGAGCTTGGCACAGTAGGTGAATTCCAATTAGGCTCAACTGGCAAATTCCCTGACGGCGTATGGGGAGCTGGCGGTGTTACGGTAACAGGTGAAGGCACTAACAATGGTGGAAAACCTTTTGCGAAAGAAACCAGTTTTGTCAATGATGTTACCCATGAAATCAATCAGATTGCCGTTTTTGGACAATTTGAATACGATTTAACAGACACACTGACCGCCAGTATTGGCGCACGTTGGTATGAAATTGAAGATATTTATACTGGTGCAACAACCTCACAAAACAATGGCGGTGTTACTAAACAAATCCGTGCTCTTGGTGGGTCAGATCAGGATATCTTAGATTTCTTCGGAGATGATAACGGCCAAGCCATTTTAGATGCCATTGCCTCTGGTCAATTAGAAAATAGCCTATTAGACTCAGACGGTGTACTTACCGTTGATGATACTATTTTCAGGTACTCGTTGAATTGGAAAGCAGGTGATAACTTGATGTTCTTTGCTAATTATTCAGAAGGCTTCCGTCCTCCTGTTACCGCAAGAACTGGTGGTCAATTAGCCAGTAACCAAACTGCTGGCTCTGCGTTTGAAGGCTACCGTATTCCCGTATATTCATTAACAGATACGTTAGAAAACTATGAAGTGGGTATGAAAGGTGACTTTCTAGATCGCACGCTGCGCTTTAATGCCACCGTCTACAGCTCTGAGATTAATGATTTACAAACTTCACGTTTTGATCCAACCAACATTGCCTTTTTCTATTTTACTGACAATGTAGGTACAGCCGAAATTAAAGGCTTAGATGCCGACTTTATCTGGCAAGTTACCGACAACTTTGTACTGAGTGGTGCATTTAGTATTTTAGATACGGAAATAACCAAACTGAACAAAACAATGAATAATTTATCTGCTCCAGTTGGCAGTAAGCTACCTTATTCTGCTGATTTTTCAGGAAACCTTCGCGCACGCTATTTCTATGAGCTAGAAAATGGTTGGGAAGGTTATGTTAATGGTTCAATTACCTACACTGGTGAGCGTCTATCAGGCATGTTCGCCAACGCTTATGTCTCTGAAGATACACACCAATTAGTTTATGGCACAGGCACAGGCCTTAACATTGAAAAAGAGATCCCAGCAGGTCAATATCAAGGTGTTACCTATACTGATAGCAATGGTGAAGCTTTTGCTGGCGGAAGATACGTAGCTGACGCATATTCTATTGCCAATCTTTCTTTTGGTTTTTCTAATGGTGAATGGAGAGCTGAGCTTTATATAGACAACATTTTCGATAAACGAGCTCAACTTTATATCGATGAGCAACAGTTTACACCTAAGGTTGTCACTAATAGACCAAGAACAGTAGGAATGCGTTTCTCATACGACTTATAAAAGTATCTAAGTACTGTTAAACTCAAAACAAGTTATTTGCCTTTTACATTTTTAATGTATTTTATCTAAAAGGTGAATAGCTTGTTTTTTTATTTTGTTCACCATTTCACAACCTTTAAACGCTAGTCACTTATGCCGTCAGATCCACAACTACAATTAAAAGAAATAAAATCATCTCTACAAGCTGGGCAGTTTACTAAAGCAGAGTCATTAATAACTCAAGCTCTTCAATATCAGGAGTTGCCAAATTCAGAGAAAGAAGAGTTACTTTATTTAAAAGCGGTAACACTACGCTACCTAAATAAAGTTACCTTAGCCTTTGAAGCACAAAAACAGCTGTTGGCAGAACAACCTAACAACGGCCGAGCTTATCAAGAGCGTGGCTACTGTTATTTAGCGTCAAATACTTCAAGCAACAATGATAATACTGACAACGCTTTAATTGCCTTTCATAAGGCTGTTGAATTAAATCCCGCTTTAATCGCTTCTTGGCAAAAAATTGTCGAATTATTTAAAACTCAACAGCACCCTCACTATCACTCCGTTGCTAAACAATTGGATTTACTCAAAGCACTGCCTGCACCTGTACTTGGCGCTATGGATCTAATGCACGAAGGTAAACTTTATAAAGCTGAGCAAGTGTGTAGAAAGTTTCTCCTAAAAAATAAACATAATGTTGATGCCATGTGCTTGCTCGCAGAAATAGGCTTAAAACTAAAAGTATTCGATGATGCTGAGTTTTTACTTGAAAGCTGCGTTAATTTATATCCTGAAAATGAGCATGCAAAAGCCCTTTATATCAACCTGCTTAATCGTTTAGGAAAATTCAAACAAGGTGCTGAACAAGCAGAAGAGTTTCTGCGACAGTTCAATGCTCACCCTTCAGTAACTGTCACCGTTCAAGCAACATTGGCTAATTGCTTTATCAACCTTGGCGAATTAGCACGCGGTAAAACTATTTATCAAAATATTATTGAAAGCTCACCAGAGCGCACTGGCATTTATGTTCAATTAGGTCATACCTATAAAACAGCTGGTGAGTATGAAAAAGCTATTGCAGCCTACCAGCAAGCTTATCAACAGCAGAGCAACTTTGGTGATGCCTACTGGAGTTTAGCGAATATTAAAACCTATCAATTCTCTGATGCAGAACTTAAAAAAATGCAACAAGAACTGATGAAGGAAAGTACCAATGTTGAAGATCAAATACACATAAATTTTTCATTAGGTAAAGCTTACGAAGATCGCAAAGAGTTTAACCACTCATTTGAATATTACGCGAAAGGAAATGCATTAAAAAAACAAAGTATTGGCTACGATGCGGATAAATCTACAGAGTTAATTGAACAGCAAATAAAGCACTGCAATAAAGAATTATTTGAACAGCAAGAGAATATTGGCAATCAAAGCCCTGCTCCCATTTTTATTTTAGGTTTACCGCGAGCAGGCTCAACATTATTAGAGCAAATCCTAGCGTCCCATTCACAAGTAGATGGCACCATGGAGCTTCATAATATTCTCGGTACCGCGCTAAAATTACGCGGGCGCATTGTTGATGGCGAATCTCAATATCCTAAAAATTTGTCTCAGTTAACCAATGAGCAACTGAAGCAATTAGGTGATGCTTATATTCGTGACACCCAAGTATACCGTCAGGGAGCGCCATTTTTTATTGATAAGATGCCCAACAATTTTATTCATATAGGTTTAATAAAACTGATTTTACCTAATGCAAAAATAATAGACGCCAGGCGAGAACCTATGGCTTGCTGTTTCAGTGGCTTCAAACAACTATTTGGTGAAGGGCAAGACTTTAGTTATGGGCTAACAGATATTGGAAAATATTACCGCGACTATGAACGATTAATGGCTCATTGGGATACGGTAATGCCTGATAAAATTTTACGGGTTCAGCACGAAAACTTAGTAAATAATTTCGAAACTGAAGTACGCCGTATTCTTGATTATTGCCAACTCCCTTTTGAGCAATCGTGTCTAGAGTTTTATAACACTAAGCGAAATATTCACACACCAAGTGCTCAGCAGGTACGCCAGCCAATTAGTACAAAGGGCCTTGAGCAATGGAAAAACTTTGAGCCCTACCTAAAAGAGCTCAAAGCGTGTTGGGTTAAATAAGTAAGCAATAGACGATTTAGCCTAAACGTATACTAACAACCTGGAAAAAGGTTTATATTATGTCTTAAAGTAGAAAATCTCCTATTACTTCCATTTACTTAACTCTATTCGCATGGTCTCAAAGCGTCAAAAACAGACATTAGTTCTTAGGTAGCTGATATTGCTTATAAAGTCGTAAAGTATATCTACACCATACATTTATGTTAAAGAAAGCTAAATGGAAATACAGCATTTCTTTACTATACTGGCTCTGTTATTAATAAATATTATTGATGTCTCCTTTAACCATCTGGTTTAAAGCTGTAATAGTATGATGGAAGGTACTATTATGAAAAAAATATCCACTCTAATTGTGACTCTATTATTCACATTGTCAGCTATCGCTGAAGAATCCAAAGATTATACTCAATGGGATACATTTCGATTCACAATAAACAATCAATATGCCAAGAAGTTTACTGAAAACATGAGGGCACATATTAAAAAATATCATGTCAAAGCCCCTCTAAAAACCAAAATATATAACGTCACCTATGGTCCTAATGCTAATGAGTTAATTTGGGTTATGGGCCCTGTTAGTTTTTCTGAGTTAGATGCACGGCCTGATAATAAGAAACATGATGAAGATTGGGCTGATAATATCAATCCATATATTACTGCTTATAATCAAAGTGAAATTTGGCGTAACATGGAAGGACTAGTGATTAATAATTTGGATGAAAAATCTCCTAGTCCTGAAAAGTTCAGTGCTAGATACCTAACGGTTAATTCGAACCAAGAACCAGAAGTTGTCAAATATTTATTGATGCAAGTAAAAGAAACGCTTGTCAAAATTGGCAAAGTTAAATATTGGGCCATAATGGAAAATCAGTTTATACAAGGAGATGAAAATGGACGTCACTTGATGGGCATTTCTTCCATGGATTCTTGGGCTGAATTAGATGAAGATTGGGAATTTGGCAAGCATTTTGAGGAATTATATGGAAAAGGTAGTTTTAAAGCATTTCGTGTTAATTATTCTACAGTTATCAAGAATCAATGGCACGAAATCATTTCTGTTAACAAAGAAATGAGTGGATTATAGGTAATACGAAATAAAATCAGCAAAGTAATACATATTTTTGTTTGAAAATAAGGCCACTCAAACTTTGTGTGGCCTTACATTAAAACTGTCAACGTATATCAGAACGGGACATTTACCACTGGAAAAGTTTTTGTTTCTAGTAGTTTAATAATGCCCTACTCAATATGCTGTACAAAACCAGCAAAGGCTTGTGATTCTATCGTTATAAGTTGCTCTATTTAAGTTAATTTATAATCACCTTAATTGATAACAATTGATTTACCACGCCCAGAGGCTTCTGAGCCAGCATCTAACGCTCCATTTTTTCTCATAATTAAGTGCAAATCACCAAAACGACGTTCCTTTAATTTGTAGCCCAAAGCAGTTAATTCTTTAATAACTGATTCATCAATGCCTTTATGGTGACGAATGACGTTTTTAGGCAGTAACTGATGATGAAAACGTGGCGCATTTACAGCCTGCTCGGCAGTCATATCAAATTCCAACACATTTAAAATTGACTGATAAACTGAGGTAATAATAGTTGTGCCGCCTGGTGAACCTGTTACCAATGAAACCTGATCACCTTTTAATAAAATAGTTGGCGTCATTGACGATAACATACGTTTTTTCGGTTGAATTTCATTGGCGACTCCACCTACTGCGCCAAAAACATTCGGCACACCCGGCTTAACACTAAAATCATCCATTTCATCATTTAAAATAAAGCCTGCACCCGTAACCACCATGCCACTACCAAAGCTAATATTAATGGTTGTGGTATTGGATACAGCATTACCCCACTTATCAACCACAGAAAAATGTGTGGTATCTTCACTTTCTTTCAATCCCGGCTTAATTTTTTCTGTGTTAGAAATTTTATCTTTTAATATGCCTTTAACGCGCTCAGCTATGTAGTCATCGGCAATAAGTTGTGCCATTGGCACTTTAATAAAATCAGGATCCCCCAAGTACTCTGCCCTGTCAGCAAAAACACGCTTACCAATTTCGGCAAGTAGGTGCATATAAGCCGTTGAGTTATGTACTAAATTGTTCGATTTTTCAGAAAGTAGCTCATACATTTTCAACCATTGCATAATCGCAATGCCACCAGAACTTGGCGGTGGCGCTGTAAGAACTTGATAGCCCTGCCAATCTGATGTTAGCGGTTTACGCCATTTAGCCTGATAGCCAGTTAAATCTTCATGACTGATAATGCCGCCATGCTTTTTCATAAACGCGACAAACAAATCCGCAGTTTCACCTTGATAAAAGCCTTTTCGACCATTATCGCGTATACGTGTCAACGTTTTAGCTAATGCTGGCTGTGTAAATAATTGCTTTGCTTTCGCCGATGAAAAGTATTGAGGTAAATTTACTGCAATATTATTTCTTTGATAATAGTTAGTAATGCGCTCAATATTACCCGCAAGTTTTGGATGAACAATAAAGCCTTTTTCAGCTAAATCTATCGCAGGTTGTACTAATTCGCGCCACGCTAAAGAGCCATATTTCTTATGTGCTTGCCACATACCATCAACAGTACCAGGGACACCTGAAGACAACACGCCAAATAAAGACTTACCTTTAATAACATTGCCTTGCTCATCAAGATACATATCACGATGCGCCTTTAACGGTGCTTGTTCACGATAATCTAAAAACTGAGTTTGCTTATCTTTATAGATAAGCATAAAACCACCCCCGCCAACATTACCTGCCTCAGGTAAAGTAACGGCGAGCACAAACTGAGCTGCAATAGCTGCATCAACCGCATTTCCCCCCTGCTTTAAAATATCTGCGGCCACATCAGCACTATAACTATCAGGCATAGCGACAGCAGCTTGTTCTGCTGCATAAGTACGCGTTGAGATGATGACAAAAAACGTCAACAGAAGGTATTTAAGTTTCATCATTAAACTTATCCTGTACCAGTAAAATTAATATCGGCAAACCTTAGCAGCTAATAGCGTGAATGTAATTAGCTTAATGAAAGACAATTAACAAGAATTGTTTTATGAATACACAAAGACAACCTAATTAGAGCGACAGTATTGTAATAATCACCTGTAATTAACTACAACTAACAAGGTAGTCATTAAATTCATTTTCATTAAGCGGTCGACTAAAGTAAAAACCTTGAATAAAGTGACATTCATGTTGCTTCAACAATTCACATTGTGCCTCTTCTTCAACTCCTTCAGCGACCACTTTTAGGCCTAAACTTTTAGCAATAGATAAAATTGCACAGGCTAACGCTTCGTCTTCTGAGTTGTTTGTTATGTCTTTAATAAATGCCCTGTCTATTTTTAATATACTAATAGGAAAGCGCTTTAAATAACTAAGTGATGAGTAACCTGTGCCAAAATCATCAATTGATAACTCAATCCCCATCTCCCTTATTTGTAATAATTGTGTTAGCGTTGAGCTATCTTTTTCAATTAATAGGCTTTCTGTCATCTCCAAAATCAACCTCTGAGGAGCTAACTGTGCTTCATCTAAGATATTGGTTAAATTACTTATAAAGTCTTGTCGATGAAATTGTAAACTAGAAATGTTGACGGATATTTTTGGGGGCATATCAAATTGGCTTTCCCAAAGTTTGGCTTGCTGGCAAGCTTGTTGTAACACCCATTCACCAATCTTCGCTATAAAACCGATATCCTCAGCTAAAGTGATAAAGTCCGTTGGCGGTACTAAGCCTTTTTCAGGGTGCTGCCATCTGACTAACGCTTCAGCAGAAACGACCTTGCCTGTGCTAACTTCATGAATTGGCTGATAATGTAAAACCAGTTCATTATTGATAATTGACTTACGTAACTCTACTTCCAAGCTTCGACGATTTTGTGCTTTAATGTCCATTTCTTTAGTAAAAAATTGCACATTGTTTTTGCCCTTTTCTTTCGCCTTATACATAGCACTATCTGCTTTTCTTAATAACTCTTCAGAGGTGGTTCCATCATCTGGAAACATCGAAATACCAATACTTGCTGTAACATAGGCTTCTTTTTCTTCCAATTCAAATGGGCTAGCAATTTTATTTAGAATATTTGTAGCTATTTTTTCGAAGCTAAAAATATTGTTATTGCCTGATAAAATGATAGCAAACTCATCGCCACTTAAACGGCTCACCGTATCGGTTTTTCTAACGGATTCTTTAATGCGTTCAGTAGTTAATTTCAATAATAAATCTCCCTTTTCATGACCAAAGGTATCATTTACCCCCTTAAAACCATCAAGATCTATAAAAAATATTGCAACTGTATTTTGTTCTCGTTTTGCAAACGCTAACGCCTGCTCAAACCTATCAACAAAGAGGTTTCTATTTGCTAAACCCGTCAAAGCATCATAGTTTGCTTGTAGGTATATTTTGTCCTCTGCTTTTTTTCGTTTAGTAATATCACTAAACAATGACACATAAGACTCTAGCTGCCCTAAATCATCTCTTAGCGCTGTGATGGAGAGCCATTCATAATAAACCTCACCATTTTTACGTCGATTACAAATCTCTCCCTGCCATTGATCTGATTTTGCTAGCTCACTGTTCATACGGTGATAAAATTCAGCATCATGATGTCCAGAACTTAACAAAGAAGGGTTCTGACCTATAACCTCAAATTCTTCATAGCCAGTGATAACTGTAAAAGCCTTATTGACAGCAACAATATTATTATCAACATCTGTAACCATAACCGCCTCAGTAGCGGTTTTAAACACTGTTGAAGCCAACCTTAGCTGTTTTTCGTCTTCTTTTATCTGAGTTATATCTTCTTTAATCCCGACATAACTTGTGATGTTATTCTTCGTATCTCTGATAGGATATATATTGGCTTTTTCCCAATAACTTTTCCCATTTTTATTTTGATTATAGAACTCGCCAACCCAATGTTTCCCCGATGTAATGGTTTCCCATAACTCTTTGTATAATTGGGGGTTATGATGTCCAGACTTTAAAATGCTTGGTTTTTTTCCTATTAACTCTGCTAAATTATATCCTGAACTTTTATTAAACTGCTTATTAACATAGGTGATATACCCATTAATATCAGTCCTTTGGATTGAAACAGGGCTTTGTTCGACTATCTGTGATAGCACAGAGCGTTGTTCTTCAACTAAACTTTTACGCCTTAGTAAGTAAATTAAAAACAACACCATTAATGATAAAAATAAAATACCTACAATGAGTATCTGTATTTTTTGTTTTTTAGTTTTATCGATTTGGTTTACTTGCCTATCAACTAACTGCTCTAAGTTACTTTGATAATGCCAGAGTTCCTCTTTAAACTCCCTCTCTAAAGTTATATCTTGTATGACTGAAAATAATACTTTTCTCTTATTAAAAGTGATGGGAATTGAGTAAACAGCAACGGTTCTAATGTCACCTGACTTAATTTTATGTCTAAAAATGAAGTAATTGCGATTTTCTGATTTTGCTAAAGCCCTTTCTGAAGCAACCTGTTCTTGGCTTAATAAATTAATATCTTGAATAGACATTGTCTCTAGGGCATCTATAGAAAAACCATAAAAGCGATGAGCAGCTAAGTTAGCTTCAATAATTTTCCCTGAGCTTGGCTCTATCAATAACATGACCGCGCTATGGTTTTGGAAAATAGAATCAAAATTAGAGTTTGAATATGTGTCGGTTGAGAAGAATAATGTGCTTAAGATGCATAAAGTAAATAAATAATTTTGTATGCAGCCTTTCCACAAGTTAAAGACAATATAACAACACTTGAACATAACTAATAACTTAAATTTACAGACTAAAAATCATTTATAGGAAAATGATTTTGTTAAAACTATCCATTTAATTAAGTTAAATCCATTTATTAGGAAAAATAATATAACGGTTGCAAATATCGACCCCGATAAATTACTAACTGATAATATCAGAGATAACTCTATCACGCCCTTGTTCTTTCGCATGATACAATAAATCATCAACACGCTTAAAAATATCTTCAATTTTCTCAAAGGGTTTATATTGCGTAACACCAATGCTTGAGGTTACAGTTATTGTCTCACCAGTGTTAAGTAATATAGTTTGTTCTCTCAAAGCGTTTGCTATTCGTTCTGCAGCAATTATTGCATGATTAACTTGTTTATTGGGTAAGACTGCTAAAAACTCTTCGCCACCATAACGAGCGACAATGTCAGTAGAACTTAATTTCTGCTTGATTGTTAGCGCTGCCATTTTTAAGACTTTATCGCCCTCCAAATGTCCGTATGAGTCATTGATTCGTTTAAACCTATCTAAATCAAACATTACCACCGAAAATGAAGTGTTTTGACTTTTCAATTGTTCAACTGTTCGTATCAAAGCACGACGGTTAATCAATTTTGTTAATGGGTCAACCGTTGATTCACGATACAAGTTCATCAGCATCGATAACTGTGCAACTTGCAACCATAAACTAATACCGCTAAACAATAAAAACAGCCATAACGCATTAAATAATAACCAATAGTCACCATTGAAAGTGTTTAAGTGAAAAATCAAAAAAGGTAGAGAAATTAAAAAGATTAAAATTCCTCCTCCTCGAAGTGTTAAAGGAAATAACCCAATCATAGCGATGATTAAGTAGGGCATCATGCTAAAGATTAACGGGGCATCTCCTGCTTTTTCAAAAGTAAGCATGGCAGCCAAGTAAAAAATAGATGGGAAGAAAAATGCTAAAGCAATAACATACTTTATCAATAGTACAGATGAACACTTTTTAACTAAATGTGCCAATGCAAATAAGGACACGGACAAAAGTACTCGAGCAACGAGTAAGCTTTGTGCATGCTCATAGGAGAGTGTAAAAAAATCAAATAACGTAAATAGTGGCACTGTCAATGCGAAGAACATGCACATGAGCCATAATCGACTCCTAATGTAATCCGTTCTTTTTTGAGTGAAATCTGTAGAATGAAAACGCGAAGATATAATATCAACCAGGGGATTATTCTCTAAGGTAAAATACTGTTTAAATACTGACTTCTTTTGCTGCTCTAGCCTTTGAGCTTTCTCAGAAATCACGCTTCTCTTTTGTGAGGCTTCCATTGCTTAAACTCTTTTGTGTTTTTTACAAGATTAACGATTGAATAAAAATAAGATAATGAACGTTACTATCAACATATGTTTTCAGAGCAAATTCTATATTGATTGAGTTTAATTGCAATTAACCTAGATCAAGTATTCCCCTCTATTTACTAGAGCATAATTAAGTTGAACAGAGACAATACTGGCCTCATTGTGTTGCGCAAATTGCTGACACTCTTCAATTTACTAGACACATATCCCTTATCGTTTTAGTTTAATGACAGAAACTCTCTAAGCTTCAATCAATGCAAAAAGCTAACACTGATTTATTCTGAGCATTTTGTTAGAATGAAAGACACAAAATAAAAATAGAAAAACAAATAAAAAAGTGAAATAAAATTGAACTCAAATTCACACACCATCCTCTGGCACGATTATGAACACCCCCTAGTTTTAAAGAGATAGAGCCGCCTTTTCATTCTTGGGCTCACACGTGGAGTCACATCTAATTTTTTCTAAAGTTAACTTAATAATATACAGCAAAAGCTAACTTTTTAGGCACTGATTCTTTTCAAAATCAGTGCCTAAAATAAACAAAGCTATCGTATTAATTGTTTACCATTCGAAGACTAATAAGCATTAATCTAACAACTTTGGTGTTTTACCCGTAAAGTCAATCCATGAGTTAGTACCTAATAGCTCTGCACCTTCAACACTTGGGTCTTCATATCGCATTACAAAGTTTTTAGGGCCATGTGCATAAGCTACAACAAGTCCGTATTCAGAATCCAAGTAACCGCCATGTGGTACTAACCCTGGGTAACTAATACGCCATGCTTTACTCTCTAAACCCACATACCCTAACGTCAACTTACCTACTACATTATCGGGTAACAAAAAGAACCAAGTCCAAGAACCACCAGATACAATAGTCATAACTTCATCAATACCAACTCCTGCTTCAGAACTGTTAACATGTAACTTGCCAAACTTTTCCTGCAAATAATGCTTAACGTCGGATGTCATAGCTTTCATATCATACACTTTTGGGTAAGGAGCCACGCCAACTTCGGAAGTAGCTAAGTAACCGCCACGATGCGATTCGGGAGTACGCCCCGCCTTTTCAATTTCATCTAATAATTGGCCTCGGTGAAGTGAAAACAATGAAAGCAACTTCTTACTTTCCGCTTCTGTAACGGCTCTTTTAGTTGATGCTTTCAGGATTGGCTTTGCTTCTTTCGGTAATGATAAAGTGCTAACTCTCACACCAACTTTTAAAAGGTGTTTGTTAACCGCATCTACACCGTTAACCGATGCTCTACCATCACTGAATGACAAGGTTAGTTGACCTTCCGTAGAAATAGTATTGGCTGAACTTTGGGTTGCCGTCACAGTAGTTAATACTGTAATAAAAGCTAGGTTAAGTAATTTTTTCATGACTCGTTTCTCCTAAAATAGATTTCGCTGTTTTCATTTGATTGAATTTGATTAACGAAGCCAAGTTTAGGGGAGAAAGTAAGGGAGAAAAACATCAACTCGGTGAACTTATTGTTCACCAACAGTAAACAGCTAGCTATATTTTTTAATTAAAGGTACGAGAACAGAAACATACAGTGTTCTCTGCAAGCTCAATTAGCTGCCAATCAGGAGTACAATTCATAAACACCCCACACATAATACTGTCGGTTTACTTTCAGTAAACTATAAAGACACTGAAGTGATGTTTATCCACTAATCAAATATAGATACTTTAGTTATCAAAAGGGCAAGTTTAGGGTGCCCTTCTTGTTCTTAAACAGAAAACTAATTAACCCCTTAGCAGTTTGTTTAACACAGATAACAAAGGTTCATTATGAAAAATTTAAAATATCATTTCCTAGCATTACTGGTGACTACCTTAGTCGCTGGTTCATTTTTATCATCGGCAAGATTATCAGGTGTCATCAACCCATTTTCGTTGACCTTATTAAGGTTTGTTATTGCAGCCTTGGTGTTGCTTCCTTTTGTTTTGATGAAGGAAAAAAATAGAAAAGCAATTAGTAAAGCTTTACCAAGAAGCTTGATAATGAGTTTTTTCTTTTCTACCTTTTTTATCTGTATGTTTGAAGCGCTTAAAACAACAACCGCGCTAAACACTGGCACCTTATATACGCTAGTACCTTTTATGACCGCTGTATTTAGCCTTTTTGTTTTTAAAGAGAAAATGACCAAAAATATGTTCTTTATATACCTACTTGGTATCACAGGTACATGCTGGGTTATTTTTAAAGGAGACATCAGCGCCCTACTTGCTTTCTCACTAAACTATGGTGACGTCTTGTTCCTACTCGGTTGTGTTTCAATGGTATGTTTTTCTCTATCAATGAAATTACTTTACCGTGGTAATGAAATGATTGTTGTGGTGTTTTGTACTTTATTAGGAGGGGCACTTTGGATGCTACTTGCACTTTTTGTTTTTGAACAGCGACTTCAATGGCATTTATTAAACAATAGCTTGTTAATTCATATGGCGTATTTAGCCTTATTTGCAACGCTTGCTTCTACCTTTATCATTCAAAAAACCACGGTAATATTAGGGCCTTCAAGGGTAATGGCCTATATTTACTTAAACCCTGTGTTTGTTGCTTTGTTAACGGTGTTAATTGAAGGGGCTACTCTTCCAGCTATTATCTATCCAGGTATGTTGTTATCCATTGCGGCTACAATAGTTATACAGTATCAAAATAGAGAAGTTAAAAGTTCATCTAACCCCATTTCAATCAAAAGTTAAAAAATCGTTATTACCTTATCTGTTACTTAGCAAAGTAATCGATTAGAAAATCAATAAACGTGCGCACTTTTTGAGATTGCTCTTTGTGATAAGGATAAATGGCATAAAGCGCATGCGTTTCTGTTTTCCACTCAGGTAATAAACTGACCAACTCTCCTGATTTTAATTCTTCATCAATAAAAATCTCAGGTGTAAGCGTAATTCCCAGCCCTGCAACTATGGCCTGTTTTAGTGCTAAACCATTATTAACAACATAAGAGCCCGGAGCTAAGTCTATTGCCTTTTTTTTATCACGTTGCCGAAATACCCAATGTCTGGGGGATGATGATAGGCTATAGATCAAACAATTGTGTTGGTTAAGGTCATCTGGGGATAATAACTCGTCGGCTTGTTCTATATACTTGGGTGAAGCACACAACACACGCTTCATATCGAGCAGCTTTCGCGATTTAAGGCTAGAGCTTTTTAATTCTCCACCTCCTCTAATGGCAACATCTAACCCTTGTTCCACGAGGTCTACATAGTGATCATTCAAGATGACCTCAACAGAAATTTCTGGATGTAATTGCATAAACTCACATATTGCAGGGTTTAACTTTAAGATCCCCATAGACATGGGAACACTGACTTTTATTAACCCGCTGAGTTGATGTGTTGATTCGATAATTGATAAGTCAGCATTGGCTAATTCATCCAAAATTGTACGCACATGGTCATAATAGCGCTGTCCGCTTTCGGTAATATGCATTTTTCTGGTGGTGCGATTGATTAAAGGACTTTTAAGGTAGTCTTCTAGTTCATTGATATTTTTACTGATGGCCGCTTTAGATAAACCCATATCTTCTGCAGCCGCTTTAAAGCTACCCAATTCAATAACACGACGAAACACTGTGATAGCTCTTAATTTGTCCACGTTTACCTCTTAACTACACAATAGTTTACTTATAGTGAATTATAATATCACTGAAGCGATGTTTATCCACTAAATAAAGCCAACTATAGTTAGTTCAAGTAAAAACAATTTGTAATTTGAACAAATAAACTAGTGAGGTGAATCTAATGTCTGTGTTAGATAAAGGGATATGGTATCCAAATAAAGACGTACATGAACTAGCAAAAGAAGATAGCTTCCACCTTCCAGAGAGAGCGGAAGCTGACAGATATCACTTATATATGTCATATGCGTGCCCGTTTGCACACCGCCCTTATTTAGTGATTAATTTACTTGGCTTAGACCATGTGATTACCACGTCATCTGTTGCTGCAAAGCGCTATGAAGGTGGTTGGCTATTTGATGACGAAAACGCAGATGAAGTCAATGATACTCACAGCTTGGTGGAATTATATCAAAAAGCCAATTCAAACTACTCTGGCAGAGTTACTGTGCCTGTACTATGGGACAAGAAGGAAAATACCATTGTTGGTGATGATTCATCTTCTATGGCGATGGATTTAGCGACAAATTGGTTGCCTCTAGCGAAGCATCCAATTGAGCTTGTGCCTGATAATCTAAAAGATGAAATCACATCCCTAAATGATTGGCTGCACCAACATGTTAATAGAAAAGTCTATCATGTGGGATTTGCTACTAACCAGTCTTCATATGATGCCGCCAGTGAAGTGCTATTTGGTGCTCTGGAGCAACTAGATACAAGGCTAGAAAAATCTCGATACTTGCATGGTGAGAAAATCACCTTATCTGACTTGTTTCTATTACCAACACTAGTACGTTTCGAAGCTGTTTATGAAGTGCATTTTAAGGCAAACAAGAAACAACTAAAATCATTTGAGCATTTATACAGATATATGTTGGATTTAGTGGCTATTCCAAAAATCAGAGAAACCATTGATTTGGAATACATGAAAGTGCATTACTATTTTTCTCATAAGCATATCAACCCCTATGGCATCATCCCTTCAGGGCCAGAGATATCTTGGTAAGTCCAAGCATATTATTAATATTTAAACTAATTTGTTAGGAAGTACCTATGAAACATAAACTTAAAATCAATTTTTTTCACGATGTAATTTGCGGCTGGTGCTATGTGTTGTCACCACGATTGCGCAAACTTGCTAAAGAAATGAATTTAGATGTACATCATCATGCCTTTGCATTGTCAGCAAACAAAAAAGAAATGATAGGAAAGTTTGGTTCAATGAAAAAAGCAAAGAAAATTATTCTAGGACATTGGCAGCAATGTGCTCTGGCCGATGACCAAAAGCGTGTTAACGTCGAAGGTATGCGCAAAAAATCATTTGAATACCCTACATCTACCCCTGGTTTAATCGCCTGTAAAGCAGCAAAGAAACAAGGTGGTCATCAAGAGTATTGGGATTACTTTGATGCGGTGACACATGCACATATGAATGAAAACCGTAATATAGCTGACTTAAGTGTCCTCACCGATATTGCCGTTGAAATTGGTTTAGATAGACAGCGATTTCTTCAAGACTATACATCCCCAGATAGAGTACAAGAGATTAATCGAGACAGAAAGCTAGCACGTAAATTTGATATTCAATCGACACCTTCATTGGTGATAAATGATCAATGGGTCATATCAGGTGCACTACCCTTAAATGAATTGCGCAAACAATTGAATCAAATACTCGACTATACAAGCCACAAAAACCTTTTAAGCATTTGAAAACGTGTCAAATCGCAAAATTACTGATAAAATTACGGTCAGATACAGTAGTAAACTGGAAAAGCTAACTTGGAACAAAACAAACCAACATTGATGTGGCACGATTATGAAACCTGGGGCATTTCACCTAAGTTTGATAAACCATCACAATTTGCAGGCATTCGTACCGATCTTGATTTAAACATTATCGGTGAGCCTGAGATGTTCTATTGCCAACCGCCTATTGATTATTTACCACATCCTGAAGCATGTTTAGTTACCGGTATCACGCCGCAAAAAGCGCAGCGTGAAGGTTTATCTGAGGCTGAATTCGCTACGCGTATCCATAACTTATTTTCCACGCCTAATACCTGTGTCGCCGGTTATAACAGTATTCGTTTTGACGATGAAGTCAGTCGCTATTTATTTTACCGTAACTTCTTTGACCCTTATGCCCGCGAGTGGCAAAACGGTAATAGCCGTTGGGATATTATTGATATGGTGCGTGCTACTTATGCGCTTCGACCTGACGGGATTAACTGGCCTACAGTTGAGCGTGACGGCGAAGAAGTGATTAGTTTTAGGTTAGAATTATTAACAAAAGCCAACGGCATAGCCCATGAAGCGGCTCATGATGCTATGAGTGATGTTTACGCAACAATTGCCATGGCAAAGTTAATCAAAGAAAAGCAGCCAAAACTTTATGACTTTATTTTTAATTTAAAAAATAAAAATGAAGTAAAAGATTTAATTAATACCGCTGAAATGACGCCAATTGTGCACACCTCAAGTAAAATCTCTTCCTCGCATGGCTGTACTAGTTGGTTTGCTCCTATGAGTTATCACCCGGTCAATAAAAATGCGGTCATTTGTGTCGATTTAGCCCAAGACATTTCCCCATTGCTTGAGCTAAGCAGTGAAGAGATAAAAGCGCGTTTATATACTCGTTATGATGACTTAGCGCCGGATGAAAAACCTATTCCACTTAAGCTTATACATGTCAATAAGTGCCCGGTGGTAGCGCCAGCTAAAACCTTATTGCCTGAAAATGCTGAACGTTTAGCCATACCGCGAGATTTTTGTCTAGAGAATTTAAGCTTACTTAAAAAACATGCCGAGCTTAGAGATAAGCTCAGTGACGTTTTTGCTAGCTCTGATTTTGTTGATGAAAATATTGATGCTGAGCAGGCGTTATATGGTGGTAATTTCTTCAGTCATGGCGATAAAGCACAGATGGATATCTTACGCGGTTTAACACCTGCGCAACTTGCCAATCATCCTTTTCAATTTCAAGATGAACGCTTAACGGTTTTATTGTTTAGATACCGTGCTCGAAACTACCCGCACACGTTATCTACCGAAGAGCAGCAAAAGTGGCAACAATATTGTCAAAGCAAGTTGCAATATGGCGGCAAAGGAATTTTAAGCATAGATGAGTTTATGATTAAAATTGAAAATTTGGCTCATGAACATGAAGAAGATAAAACTAAGATATCACTACTAAAATCACTTTATGAATATATTCAAGGCTAAAGTAAGTCTTTATAAAGCCGATAATTCATAACTTATCAGAAGTTATGAATTATATATTATTTACACAAATTGCTTGATTAGTATCAACCAAGCAAAAGACATTTTTATTTAAAATAACCACACTTTAATCACGACGCTTTTTATAAAGTTTTTAAAAAATTCAACATAAATAACTTATAAGTGAGTTGATAACTAAAAGTTTTGCACTAATAAGTTTATTTCCTAAACTTAAATTATGTCTTTCATGTATACAAATAATATAACAAAAGAGTTTTTATGAATATTCAATACAAAAACAAACTTAGTACTCGTTTATTTGCACCATTGATAATTGTTTTTATATTAGTTTTTATTGTGCTTGGTTTCTATGTACCTAGCATAACCAAGGATAATGCCGTTGAAACGGCCATTAACTCTGCAGAATCAACGGTTAACCAATACAAAGCTATTCGCGGCTATTACACAAAGAATGTAATAAAGAAAATATTACCCGTTGATGGAATAGGTGCTGATTACCTTCATAAAGACGATCCGACAAAAGTGCCTTTACCTGCAACCTTTATACATGAAATAAGCGAAGAGTTTACGAAAAAAGGCATCATGACACTAAAGTTATATAGCCCATACCCTTTTCCAAACCGTAGTGACAGAAAACTAGATAGCTTTGCACAAGAGGCTTGGCAAGCCTTAAACAATAACCCTAACCAGAACTTTTCTAAAGTAGAAAAAATTAATAACAAAGAAGTTGTACGTGTGGCTTTAGCCGATACTATGACGCAACCTGGTTGTGTTGGTTGCCATAACTCACACCCTAAAACACCAAAAAATGATTGGAAATTAACAGACGTACGTGGAGTACTTGAAGTTCAAATACCAATTGAGCAACAGCTAAATAGCGCAACCAATCTTAATATAACTATTGGATTAATCATTTTAGTGTCGCTTGGCTTAACGGCTGCCCTACTATTTTTCAAATTTAAACAACTAATTACTACACGCTTGAAAAAAGTACATTTAGCACTAGAAGATATTGCTCAGGGTGAGGGCGACTTAAGCCAACGTTTAGATGAAAATCCTAAAGATGAAATAGGCAATATTGCCAATGCGTTTAATCATTTTATTGGGCAATTAGAAAAAACCTTAACGGGAATTTATAAACAAGTTACTCAACTGACCCAAACAACACAAACGATGGAAGCCATCAGTAATGAAACTCAGCAAGGATCACTAAACCAGCAAAACCTAGCAGATCAAGTTTCCAGCGCAATGAGTGATATGGAATCCTCAACTCAAGAAATGGCTGAAATAGCAGCGAGTACTGCTGAAAGTTCTCAAAATGCACAGCAACAATCACAGCATAGCCAAAATGTCATCCATGAAAGCATGGAGTCAGTGGAAGAGTTATCGACCATGATGCATCAAACTTCAGATGCAGTGAGTCAACTAGAGTCAGACAGTCAAAATATTGGTGGTGTGTTAGATGTTATTCGAGGCATTGCTGAGCAAACCAACTTATTAGCACTAAACGCGGCAATAGAAGCAGCGAGAGCTGGTGAGCAAGGTAGAGGCTTTGCTGTAGTAGCCGATGAAGTACGAACCCTCGCCAGTAGAACTCAGCAATCTACTGAAGAAATAAACACTATGATTATTCAATTACAAAATGGTGCTAAGTCTGCGGTAGAAGCTATTAAACAAGGCGAGCAAAGTATCGAAGTTAACAATAACAAAGCCACTCAAACGAACAGTATGATCAATGAAATGAGCTCTGTTATTAATGATATTCAAGCACAGAACTTACAATTAGCAGCGGCAGCTGAAGAGCAAGCGGCAGTAAGTAAAGAAATTAATCATAATGTTGATAACATTAAAAATGTTTCTAGCAATGCCCATGATAATAGCCATCAAGTATTAGCAATGGCAGAAGAGATAAATAGCGCGGTAAATGCTATTAACAATCAATTACAGCGCTTTACAAAAGGTTAAAAGTTTTTACTTTTTAAAACGAGAAATTAGACTGGAGGTATCCCAACGGTTACCTCCATTTTCTTGAATTTCCTGATAAAAACCATCTACCATTTTAGTCATGGGCAAGTCGGCATCATTTTTCGCGGCTTCTTCAAAAGCGATAGCAAGATCTTTGCGCATCCAATCTACAGCAAAGCCAAAATCATATTCGCCCGCAAACATGGTTTTATAACGATTTTCCATCTGCCAAGAACCTGCTGCACCTTTAGAGATAGTTTCTACTAATGCTTGTGGATCTAAACCTGCTTTTTCAGCAAAGTTGAAACCTTCAGCTAAACCTTGCACAACACCTGCTATACAAATTTGGTTAACCATTTTAGCGAGTTGCCCACTTCCTACTTTGCCCATAAGCTGGCTAAAACGTGCGTAAGCTTCCATAACAGGCTTAACCTGTTCAAATATTTCTTGCTCTCCACCCGCCATAACGGTTAATACACCATTTTCTGCGCCCGCTTGTCCACCAGACACAGGGGCATCAATAAAGTATTTTTCTTGTTCAGCTGCAATGGCTGACAATTCACGCGCTAGATTCGCGGAAGCGGTAGTATGATCAACTAAAATACTCGCCTTTGACATACCCGCAAGAATTCCCTGCTCACCCAATACCACTTGACGAACATCGTCATCGTTGCCAACGCAGCAAAAAACAATATCGCAATCTTTTGCAGCTAGCGCGGGTGTTTGGGCAGATTGCCCCGAAAATTCTGTTTGCCATTTTTGAGCTTTAGTTTGGTTGCGGTTATACACGCAAACATCATGCCCGGCTTTTTGCAGATGTCCAGCCATGGGATAACCCATAACTCCTAAACCAATAAATGCTACTTTCATTTGCTTTTCCTTAACCTTGTGCGCTTGCTTTTAATTTAGCTTTTGCTGCCTCTACCTTCGAAAAGTCCAGGCCTAATTCTTCCACTGCTTCTTTTATTAAATCAGGTTGCGTCATTACTAAGCCCATAATTGCTTGAAATTTTTCAGGCGGAATATTTAATTGTTGAACAACTCCCATCGCCATTAATGGGTTGTCGGTTAACGCTTGGAATAACTCATTAATTTTTTCATCACTTATATTTAGTTCTTTCAATATTTGAATAATTGGGTTCATATTTTTTCCAGCACTTCAAGTTAAGGTTTTTTGATAGTCAGAAGTTTACCCTGTTTTGCATTTAAAGGAAAAACAATGTAAGATTTACAAAATTAAATTGCACACAACCAAAACAACTAAATGTACAATCATTTACTGAAAGACTTAAAGGAATAATTATGAGTGAAAATATTTATCAGTTTTCGGCAAAAAATATTGCTGGCGAGCAAACAGATTTTAACGACTATAAAGGTAAAGTAGTACTTATAGTTAATACTGCCAGTGATTGTGGTTTTACCCCGCAATACCAAGGATTACAAAAACTTTATGAAAAGCATCAAGCGCAAGGTTTAGAAATACTTGCCTTCCCTTGTAATCAATTTAAAGAGCAAGAAAAAGGCAGCGATGATGAAATAAAGCAGTTTTGTGATTTACGATTTAATATTAAATTTCCGTTATTTAGCAAAATTGATGTGAACGGTGACGATACTCACCCTTTATATGATTTTCTTAAAACAAAAGCCCCTGGCGTACTTGGTTCCAAATCAATAAAATGGAATTTCACTAAATTTTTAGTGAACCGTGAAGGTAAAGTTTATAAGCGTTTTTCGCCTACCACTAAACCAGAAGCTATTGAAAAAGATATTTTGAAGTTTTTATAAAACATAAATGTGTATGCCATGAAAAATAATGACAGTTTAAAACTAGAAAACCAATTATGCTTTCGCCTTTATAGCTTAACAAAGCTAATGGGGAGGCATTATAGCCCTGTGCTTAAAAAGCTAGGATTGACCTATTCACAATATCTAGTGATGTTGGTACTTTGGGAAAACAATAACACTAGTTCAGCAATATCTGTAAAGCAATTAGGCCATAAACTTGATTTAGATTCTGGCACTTTATCACCCTTGTTAAAGCGATTAGAAAAGCAAGAGTTGCTGTGCAGAGTTCGTAGCCCGAAAGATGAGCGTAGTGTTGAAATTAAACTTACAGATTCAGGCTGTCAATTAAAAGCGCAAGCTCAGGACATTCCCGCACAAATGTTTTCTATTACAGGAATGTCTATTGAAGAGTTACATAAGTTGAGTAGCCAATTAGATAAACTATTGGCTACTATGAACTAAAAACGACTAATCATAGTGCTTATTTAAACAAATAGCTCACTATGAAGTTTTTCAACAACATGGTTTGCATCAGTTTCATCTACTAAAAAGCATAAATTATTGGCACTAGCACCGTGACAAATTAAACGAATGTTAGTGTCATTAATGGTTTGAAAAATACTTTCTCCAATACCTTTAGCGCTATCTAAACCGTTACCAATTACGGCAACTAATGATAATCCATGCTCAACCGTCACTTCACAAAGCTGCTCTAATTCTTGAACTACGGTTGAAGTTAACAAAGCCTGTGTTGAGCCGCTTGGGTTATCAAAGGTTAACGCGACACTAATTTCACTTGTAGTGATCAAGTCAACACTGAGTTCATGCTTAGCTAAAATTGAAAACACCTTAGCAAGGAAACCACTTGCATGTAGCATTGCAGGGCTTTTAACTGTTACTAAAGTTTGTTCACGTCTAAGCGCAATTGAGCGATAAGTGGGGTTAGATTCCACTTTTTGCTTAATTTGAGTCCCACCTTTTTCGGGCTCTTTTGAAGAGCCAACAAAAACAGGAATATTCTGGCGCATTGCCGGTATTAACGTAGCAGGATGTAATATTTTAGCGCCGAAGGTTGCCATTTCAGCTGCTTCACCAAAACTTATTTCTTTAATAGCACGAGCTTGCTCTGTAATACGGGGATCTGTGGTAAATATACCGACAACATCAGTCCAAATTGCTAAATTGCTAGCACTAAGTGCCTCAGCAAGTAATGCTGCACTATAGTCAGAGCCGCCACGACCAAGCGTTGTTGTTTCACCTAAGCCATCTTGACCAATAAAACCTTGAGTAACCAAAACTTGTTGGGCTAATTTAGGCAACAATATTTCAGCACTGGCTTGTTTTAACTGCTCAATATCAACAACAGCTTTACCGTATAAACTATTGGTTTTCATAACCTGCTGCACACTAAAGTATGCGCCATTAACGTCTATTGATTGCAACACTTTAGCAAATATGCGCGAACTTAATTGTTCACCAAAGGCTAAAATAGCATCCGCTTGTTTAACGCTATGGTGCTCAGATTGCTTTAATGCATGGGTAGATAATTGGTCAAGCAAACTGTCTATTTCAGCATTTAAAGATTGCTCAACTTCTTTGGCTAAGTGCTGAGTAATTTTTAATTGAATAGCGCGAATATTAGCAATAATTTCACTTTGCTCTTCAACAGAAATGTTTTCTTGACTCAAACGCACCAAATAGTTGGTAACACCAGCGCTAGCAGAAACAACCACTAAGCGATTGCTAGGATCATTTTTAATGATATGTGCACAACGAAGCATCGCTGGATAATCAGCAACACTTGTACCACCAAACTTAGCTACAGTAAGCTCAGTGTTTTGATTAGATATTTTTTGAGATGATTCATTTTGAAACATGTTTTTCTTCCTAAGTGCTATGACTCATCATTATTTATAAAAAGTCATTTGCGAATTAATACAGGAAGAGCATGACTGAGCAGTTTATAAACAACGTATAGAGGAAAAATACGAGCGATGATAACTTTTTCAGCCAGAAGCTCTCCACCTTCCCTAAACGGGTATAAAAATCAGGTGACAGCCCTAAGGATTCAGCCTTAGTGACCGAGTATTAACAGCCACAATGTTAATACTCTCGGCGATAAACTCCCTCAACAACGTTTATGGAATGTGGTTCCTCATACCTTTTGGGTATAACGTTATTTACCTAGTTATCGCGCCTCTTCTGGTGTTGTTTCAACATTTATAATAATTGAGCAACTACTCTATTAGACATTAACTAAAAGAAAAATGCAATAGACTTTTAGACGGCTATCCCGATTTATTTTTTCGATAATGCTATTAAGTAATCTAACTTTTATTGCTATAGTTATTTACTCCACATAATCTTTGTTAAGCTATTAAAAACAAAATGGATTTATTTCTTCTTAAAAAAATTATCTCTGTATTTATTATGCCTATTAATTTGGTAGTCATTTTTTTGTTTTTAGCGATAATATTTTTTAAGAAAAGACCAACGAGCAGCTTTAAATGCCTATTAAGCGCTTTTATTTTACTCGTGCTGTCCTCTATGCCCATAGTTTCAGATACCTTTATGGTAACTATTGAAGATGACTACGAAGCATTTACCCGCTCAAGTAAGCCTGTTGATTATATTGTGGTGTTAGGTGGATGGCACTCTCCTAATGCGGCATTACCAGTAACTAGCCAATTGAGTGAGCATTCATTACAGCGTTTAGTAGAAACCTTTAGAATTTATAAGCTACACCCAGAAGCGAGAATAATTACCTCTGGTCACCATAGCACTGACCCAATATCAAATGCTCAGAAAATGAAACAATCTTTAATATTGTTAGGGGTTCCTGAGCAAAAGATTATTACTGAAAATTTTCCTAAAGATACCGAAGAAGAATCATTACTCATTAGCCCAAGAGTACAAGGTTCTCAAGTAGTACTGATCACCAACGCTGACCATATGCCTAGAGCAATGGAATACTTTCAGGCACAAGGTGTATATCCTATTGCTGCACCCACAGGTTTTTGGGTTAAAAACCCAAACAGTGACAAAAACTGGTCTTATTATTTTCCGAGCAGTAAAGCGTTACAGCAAACCACTATTGCTTGGTATGAAAGCTTAGGCTTACTAGTGCAATGGTTTAAAGCGTTATTAAGTTAAGACAGCCTTGTTAAGCAATACTCTTAAATGAACTTAGTTAAACTCAATTAACTAAACTGGATTATCAATATCAACAAAAACCACGTCTAAGTCATGGGCTTGTTGTAAATGTTCACCCAAAGCCTTCACGCCATATCGCTCTGTTGCGTGATGCCCAGCAGCAAAAAAATGAATATCCATTTCGTGGGCTATATGTGTTGTTTTCTCTGAGACTTCTCCAGAAATAAATGCATCAATGCCCTGCTCTGCGGCTAGCTCTATATAGTCCTGTCCTCCTCCAGTACACCAAGCAAGCGTTTTAATAGCTTTGTTTGAAGGTGGTGTAATATGCAAACAAGTGCGAGCCAGTTTTTTATTGATTAGCTGGCTTAATTCTTCACCAGTATGTGCTTGAGATAATTGTCCTTGAATGGCCACGCTAAAAGGGTTACCTAATTCTAGAGGGCCTGTTACGTCAATATTTAATAGCTTAGCTAATTGAGCATTATTTCCAAGGCTTGGGTGAATATCTAAAGGCAAATGGTAAGCAAATAAATTAATATTATGATCGAGTAACGCTTTAATGCGCTTATGCTTCATACCACGAATAACATAAGATTCATTTTTCCAAAAATAACCATGATGTACGAGTAACGCATCGGCATTTTCTCTAATGGCTTGGTCAATTAAGGCCTGTGATGCCGTAACCCCTGTGACAATTTTTTGTATTTCTTCATTACCTTGAATTTGCAAACCATTAGGGGCGTAATCTTTAATTTGCTCAGGCTTTAATAATTCGTTTAGGTATTGTTCTAGATTGATTCTTTGCATAGTTTTTATTTTGTTTTTGATGTGAAGTGCGTTTTAGAGACCTTCATTGAAGGTACTTTTACGGGGTTAAATTTCGCTCTAATTTGCCATTTTGGTTTTATCGGTGTTAACGGTAACACCCTTTTTTTGGCAATAATAACATAGACAGATCCTAAGCTAGTTAAATAATTACCAGCAAATTTTCGCCAACAGTTTGCCATTCCATGCTGGCTTATTTTTCCAACTAACGAACTGTGTAAAATACGTTCATCGGCAATAATTTCATACCCCATTAAATGCAACCAATCTTTCACTCGCATCGGTGTAAAAAAATGTTCATTCCAAGGCGTTTTTTTCTTTCTATAAGGAAGCCAACGATTCAGTCCCGCTAGCGAAAAAGGGTTAAAGCCGCTAACAACTAAATAGCCATTAGGAATAATCACTCTATTCGCCTCACGAATAACATGGTGAGGATCAAGTGAAAATTCTAAAGCATGGCTGAGTAAACAAACATCAACACTATGATCAAGTATCGGCAAATCATCTAATTCAGCTACAACACAAGAGCTAGTTCCATTCTCTACGGCTAAGTTAGTACAGTTTTTGCTAGAGCAGCAGGTAACTTGGTTTTTTATATGACTGTCTTGAGTATTTATATCATGGCTTAATGCGCCGACTTTTAATAAATGATAACCAAAGAATTTTTGCCACCAAGGCTGAAGCGTTTCTTCTATGGCCGATAAAATAGTGTCACCATTGGGTAAGTCTTGCCATGAGTCTGGGTAGTGAGGCTGTCTAAAAGCTAAAGCAGGTTTCATAAGTCGCTTTATTAACAAGTGTTTTTGTCAGTATAATTAACTATCAACCTTAAGCAAGTTAGATTTGCCAACACCTTGAGAGTAAATACTATGCAATCAATTATCGACATTAAGCCAATTCATGCGTTTTCAGACAACTATATATGGGCTATAACTCAAAAAGATAATGAAAATATTGCATTAGTTGATCCGGGCGATGCCGATGTTTGCATTGATTTTCTTCAACAAAATAAACTTAGCCTATGCGCTATATTAGTAACACATCACCATAACGATCATATTGGCGGTATTGCTAAACTAGTGAGTTATTGCCAACAGAAACAATGGTCAATTACCGTCTATGGACCTGCGCATGAGTCAATTCCTCATTGCGATGTGAACTTAAGCGAAGGTGATGTTATCTCTTTGAGTGAGTTAAAAGTTGATTTCAATATCATCGATTTACCCGGTCATACCAAGGGACATATTGCTTATTACGGTGAAAATACCCTTTTTTGTGGGGATACATTATTTTCTGGCGGTTGTGGTCGAATTTTTGAGGGTACACCAGAACAAATGTATAATTCTTTAAATAAACTTGCTCAACTGCCCGACAGTACGCAAGTGTACTGCGCCCATGAGTATACTCAAGCAAACTTACAGTTTGCTATGGCTGTTGATAGTGAAAATATTGAGTTGAAGGGCTATCAGAGTGAAGTGGCTAATAAAAGGAAAAGTGGCATTAGTACAATTCCAAGCAGCATAGAGCAAGAAAAACGCATTAACCCTTTCTTACGAAGTCATACAGAGGCTCTTCAAACAAGTGCGAAGCGATTCTCTCAAAGCGATAATGTAACAAATCTTGAAACCTTTGCTGCAATACGACGCTGGAAAGACCAGTTTTAACGTGATAGTCTTATTTATCCTTTATTGGCGGTCGATTAAGCACGAGTTTATTCACTGTCAGTTGTTATTGTATTTCAGTTATTTTAGTTATCTTGGTTTCTCATGAAAAATATACTTCTTCCTGCATTACTCATACTTGGTGGCTGTCAAACCACTACTTCTTCTTCAACTAAGGTAAACGAAAGCAATCAAGACGTTCTATTAGTTGCCAGCTCGAGTGAAATAAACCAAGCTTTGCTAATAGATGAAAGTATTGATGTTATTCACCCTGTTGAAGATGTTGAGTTTTCATTAAAAGATAACACTGTTAAAAGCCCTGATGATGTGTGGCAGCGTATTCGAAGTCAATTAAGCTTTGATGTTCCACAAAATAATCGTGTCATTATGCAGCGCAATTGGTATGCAAAAAACCCGAACTACCTAAACCGCGTTGCTAAACGCGCTGAACCCTTCCTATATTACATTGTTGAAGAATTAGAGAAAAACAATGTACCAGTAGAGCTTGCCTTATTGCCTATTGTAGAAAGTGCATTTGACCCATTTGCGTACTCCCACGGTAGAGCCTCAGGCATGTGGCAATTTGTACCAGGCACTGGAGATCGCTTCGGCATGAAACAAAACTGGTGGTATGACGGTCGCCGAGATGTCATTGCATCCACTCAGGGCGCAATCAAATACATGAAGTATTTACATAAATTCTTCGATGGTGATTGGCTACTTGCCTTGGCTGCATACAACTCTGGTGAAGGGCGTGTTCAGCGTGCTGTTCGTAAAAATAAACGTCAAGGAAAAAACACTGATTTTTGGGCATTAAGCTTACCGAAAGAAACAAAAGCCTATGTGCCTAAGCTATTAGCCTTAGCTGACATTATTAAACGTCCAGAAGACTTTAAGTTATCTTTGTATGAAATTCCCAATGAAGCTGTTATCAGCGAAGTTAACATAAAATCACAACTTGATTTAGCAAAAGCTGCCAGTTTAGCCGGTCTGTCGTTAACTGAATTGCAACGTTTAAACCCAGGCTTTAACCGTTGGTCTACCGATCCTGACGGCCCACACCGCCTACTTCTTCCTAAACATAAAATAGAAAAATTTGAAGAGAAGTTAGCAAAATTAGACACAAAAGATCGTTTAGCTTGGCAACGTTACAAAATTAAAAATGGTGATAACTTAGGTTTTATCGCGAAAAAGTTTCACACTAGCATCGACTTAATTCGCCAAGTTAATAACATCAATGGTAATCAAATAAGGGCAGGCAAACATTTATTGATCCCTGTTGCTGCTAAATCTTTAGATAGTTATATTTTATCGCAAGATCAACGTATCGCGAAAAAACAAGCTAAGAATCAAGCAGGCTTTAAAGTAGTTCATACCGTAGTGTCAGGCGATAACCTTTGGGATCTAGGCCAGCAGTATAAAGTGAGCAGCCGTAATATTGCTAAATGGAATGGTTTTGCACCACGAGATACTTTAAAGCTAGGCCAAAAATTGGTTATCTGGCAAAAGCCAGCAACAAGTTATAAAAGAGCAACAACCGCGAAAGCAACTGCCGGCGTAGAACAAGCCATCATGCGCAATATTACCTATAAAGTTCGCCGTGGTGACTCCTTTGCCCGCATCGCCGACAAGTTTAATGTACGCATTAGTGATATTGAACGGTGGAATAGTTTAAGTAGAAATAAATACTTACAACCTGGGCAAAGGTTAAAGCTGTCTGTTGATGTCACCAATAATATCTAATTCATAATGAATTTGATAAATAATGTTTTCATGGGGCTCTATAGAAGCCCCTTTTTTTTTATGAGACCTAGCTATTCTTCGTTAATGACAATTAAAAGTGAATAAGTTAATACGCTTAACTTAGACCTCACATCTCTGCTCCTTCCCTGCTATAACCTTATACTATCAAAATCGATAAATACTTTTTGCGTTTTAAGTTCATTACCTGAATTTACTTTTATTTCTAGCCATAAACGCCAAGTCATGATTTCATCACTGCAACTTGCTAGCAAGGTTTCTGCTTGTTTTAAATTAGGCGTTGGCGTGTCATTAAAGAAAACTGGAATTTTTCCCATAAACATACTTTTGCCTTCAAGATAGCTCTCTATACTGACTAGTTGTTGTTTATCAAGTGCTGAAAGCTGAACTTGTATTTGGAAGGGTAACTCTGTTTTTAGCTTTCCGTGTTCGGTATTACCGGAAAAAACAGCACTAAGTGCACCAAATTCAGTGTCAATATCACAACTACTTTGTGACGAAAGACACATAAAAGAGGTTTGCTGATCTAACTTTGAAGATTTTTTTTCGACTGGATTACAAGCTAACACATTGAAAATGCATATGAGAATAACAATTACTTTTAACATATTTGATTTTTATCAACACTAGCAATTGTTATTACTAGTTGACTCCCTTAAAATACATGGCATTTTTTATCGAACGATATGCTAACAACTTATAATGAATGTGCCTAGTAAATCTCTTATAAACTCAACGAGTGTGAATACTTCTCCTTCAAAAAAACAAAGCAGCAGCAATTTTGTTGAGTGTGATGATTGTTCGATGAATTCTGTATGCCAGCCAGTCAGTACGACGAATCAATCTTTTAATTTGTCCGAAAGCTACTTACAAAGACGCATACCTAGCAAAAATAGTTATGTCTTGTTCCATCAAGACAAACCCATCACAGATATTTATGCTGTTAGCTCAGGTACTTTCAAGCTATGCCAAAACACAGATGATGGTGAAGAAAATATTATTGGTTTGCGTTTTCCTGGCGAGTTAATTGGTGAAGATGCTCTCTACTTGAAAACTTATAACTACACAGCTATCGCCATCGGGGATAGTTCTGTTTGTAAAGTGTCTGTTGATCAAATGACTTCTTGCGGAAAACTTGTCCCTGAAGTTCAGCAAAACCTAATCGAGCTTTTAAGCCGACAAAGCTATGTGAGACAAAGGAATTTCCAAGCCTATATCGGTAAAAAATCTGCTGATAGTTTATTAGCCGCATTTCTATTAAATATTATCGAAAGAAACGCTGATTATACTGGTAGTGATGACAGCATAGAATTACCGCTTAGCCGAAATGATGTTGCTAACTTCCTAGGTTTACGACGTGAAACACTAAGCCGTGTTTTTTCAAAGTTTCAAAAAGAGCAACTCATTCAAGTAGAAGGGAAAAAAATACAATTACTTGAAATAGAAAGACTAAATAAACTCGCTGATTTTTAGTCACACCATCCCTTAGTTATAAATCTCACTCCTTCCTTCATAACCTTACTCTCTTTAGGGCAATTCTGTTTAAACTTGATCTAGGTCAAATTTAAACAGTCATGCCTGTTGATTTATATCATACTCAAAGGGTAAAATTGCTTTGTATATGGAGCATTTAGCTTGATTTTGTGACATATATCAACGCCATTTGGCGAACAAACAGAAGTAGCTTAAATATTGTGCATTTTTTACGACTTTAGTACTAGTGAAATAATAAAAAGCTATTCTTATTAATAATAACACTGCGGAATTTAAAACATGACTCAAAGTAATCCGTCAGCAGTAGACTACAACTTCGATGTTGTTCGTCAGTTTACTGTAATGACTGTAATCTGGGGGATCGTTGGTACACTCGTAGGTGTACTTATCGCGGCTCAATTAATTTGGCCTGCGTTAAACTTTGACACACCTTGGTTGACCTACTCTCGTCTTCGTCCACTACATACCAATGCGGTAATTTTTGCCTTTGGTACTAGTGCCTTATTTGCTACCTCTTATTATGTTGTACAACGCACCTGTCAAACCCGACTATTCGGTGGAAAATTGGCTGCATTTACTTTTTGGGGTTGGCAAGCTGTCATTTTAGCTGCGGCTATTTCTTTGCCTTTGGGTTATACCACATCCAAAGAATATGCTGAGTTAGAATGGCCAATTGATCTTCTTATTACTGTTGTTTGGGTTTCGTATGCCATAGTATTCTTTGGCACGTTAATCAAGCGTAAGACATCGCATATCTATGTAGCTAACTGGTTCTTCGGTGGGTTTATCATCACTGTTGCTGTGTTACACCTTGGTAACTCAATGGCTGTTCCTGTATCTGCAATGAAATCATACTCACTATATTCTGGCGCAATAGATGCCATGATGCAGTGGTGGTATGGTCACAATGCCGTTGGTTTCTTATTAACAGCTGGTTTCTTAGGTATGATGTACTACTTCGTTCCTAAACAAGCAGAACGTCCTGTTTACTCTTACCGTTTATCAATTGTTCACTTTTGGGCATTAGTTTCTTTATACATTTGGGCTGGTCCTCACCACCTACATTACACTGCACTACCTGATTGGGCTCAATCAGTTGGTATGATCATGTCAGTGGTATTATTCCTTCCTTCATGGGGTGGTATGATCAACGGTATCATGACACTTTCAGGTGCATGGCATAAACTTCGTAATGACCCTATTTTACGTTTCTTAATTGTTTCTTTATCTTTCTACGGTATGTCTACCTTTGAAGGACCTATGATGGCAATTAAATCAGTAAATGCTTTATCTCACTACACTGACTGGACTGTTGGTCACGTTCACTCAGGTGCGCTAGGTTGGGTTGCTATGGTTTCAATTGGTGCTTTATATCACTTGATTCCTGTTTTATTTAACCAAGGTCGCATGTACAGCATTCGCTTAATTAACATTCACTTCTGGATTCACACAACAGGTATCGTTTTATACATTGTTGCTATGTGGATTTCAGGTGTAATGCAAGGTTTAATGTGGCGTGCAGTAAATACAGACGGTACATTAACTTACAGTTTCGTAGAAAGTTTAACAGCATCTTATCCGTTCTACTTCATCCGCTTCTTAGGTGGTGTTCTAGTTGTAGCTGGTTTCGTATTAATGGCTTACAACATGTTTAAAACTATCGGCGCTAAAGACGGAAGTCTTAAAGCTGTTGAAGAAGCTTAAGGAGAACAAACATGCAAAATAAACATGAAAGCGTTGAAAAGAATGTTGGTTTGTTCTTTCTTGTCACTGTGCTAGCAATCAGCATTGGTGGTTTAGTAGAAATAACACCATTATTTTTCCAAAAAGAAACAACTACGCCAGTTGATAACTTAAAACCTTATACTGCCCTACAAATGGAAGGTCGCGATATTTACATTCGTGAAGGTTGTAGTAACTGTCATAGCCAAATGATCCGCCCATTTAGAGCAGAAACTGAGCGCTATGGTCACTACAGTGTTGCAGGTGAACACGTTTGGGAACATCCTTTCTTATGGGGTTCAAAACGTACTGGTCCTGACTTAGCACGTGTTGGTGGTCGTTACAGTGATGATTGGCATATTGCTCATTTGATTGACCCTCGTTCTGTGGTACCAGAGTCAAACATGCCATCTTATAAGTGGTTAGCTGAAACCACCCTTGATGGTGAGTTAACAGGTAAAAAGCTTGAAACATTTAACTGGTTAACCCGTAATCGCTCTCACAAAGACGAAAATGGCAAAGCAATAAAACTTTATTCTGATGAAGAAATTGCAGCTGCTAAAGATGCTGTTAAAGGTAAAACTGAAATGGATGCCTTGGTTGCTTACTTGCAATCACTTGGGCATGCATTGAAGTAAGCTAACGCATGGATTACGGAACACTAAGAGGGTTTTTTGCCCTCCTAATATTGGCTTTATTTATTATTATTGTGGTTTGGTCATTTTCTAAAAAACGTAAATCATCTTTTGATGATATTGCGAATTCCATTTTAGACGATGAGCAAGAGCAAAATAACAAAAGCCATCATGAAACAGATAGCAAACAGGAGACTAATAATAATGTCTAGCTTCTGGAATATATGGGTTTGGGTTCTTACCCTCGGCTCGCTAGTAGGTTGTTTTATTCTACTACGCTGGTGCTTAAAGAACTTTGCGGGTGTTGAAGAAGGTGAGTCTATGGGACACTCTTTTGACGGCATTGAAGAATTAAATAATCCTTTACCTAACTGGTGGAGCACATTCTTCTTATTAACCATCATCTGGGCATTTATCTACATTGCCATGTATGGTTTAGGTAACTGGACTGGTTTTCTTGGTTGGAAAAGTTCAAACCAAGGCATTTTAAACGTAGCTGAGTCTAAAGCTAAAACGGCAGAATATTTAAATAAAGATTCTGGTGTATTAGTACAATATGACCGTGAAGTTGCACAAGCCGATGAAAAATACGGTCCAATTTTTGAAGCATATGCTGCACGTAGCATTGAAGATTTAGCTACTGATGCTGAAGCAATCAAGGTTGGTCAACGTTTATTCATTCAAAACTGTTCACAGTGTCATGGTTCTGATGCTCGTGGTACGACAGGCTTCCCTAACCTTGCTGATAAAGATTGGTTATACGGCGGTTCGGCTGAAGAGATCAAGGCAAGTATTATGCATGGTCGTGTAGCGGCTGGTATGATGGCTTGGGAAGGTGCTTTAGGCGGCGAACAAGGTGTGAAAGAAGTAGCAGCTTATGTAATCAGCTTAAGTGGTCGTTCAGTTAATGCTGATCTTGCTGAAGCAGGTAAAGCTAAATTTGGTATGTGTGCTGGTTGTCATGGTCCTGATGGCCAAGGTAGTTTAGCACTTGGTTTACCAATGGGTGCTCCTAACCTTACTGATAATGTTTGGTTATACGGTGGCTCTCAACGTGCTATTGAAGAGTCAATCAAAAATGGCCGTGCTGGTGTAATGCCACCATGGAAAGATATTCTAGGCGAAGAGAAAGTACACGTAATCAGTGCTTATGTTTACTCTCTTTCTCAAGACTAATATCAAGATTAAATAACTTATTTAATCTCCATTAAAAATAAATTTAGAAGGTCAGTTAACTCCTTGTTAACTGACCTTTTTTATTATCTAAATACCCACAACAAAACTAGCTCAAAGCAAAGAAAAACGCTATAATACCCGCCAATTTATTCTACTTAATTTTAATTTATCTTTATGAAATCATCTTGGTATCGTGAGCCATGGGCTTGGTTAGTTGTTATTCTTCCTCTATCTGCGGTTGTTGCTGGTATCGCAACCCTTATTATCGCGAACACAAACCCTGATACATTGGTTATTGGCGATTATTACAAGAAAGGGAAAGCCATTAATTTAGAGGTTTCTAAGGTTAAACTGGCACAAAAACTAGGCATGCGCTTCGCATTACAACTTAGCAATGATGAATTAATCATTAAGCCTACAGGTATAGAAAAAGTTTTCCCTTTGCTTAACGTGCAGTTTTTCCACCCTACACTTGCAGCGAAAGATTTCAATTTAGCACTTACACCTGACGGCAATGGATACTTCAGACACCAGTTTGATGCAAGTATTACAGGTAAATGGAAAATCACCATCACACCATTTGAAAACACTTGGAAAATTCAAGAAACGCTTAGCTTACCGCAGGCTAATTTTATTGACATTATCCCTGACCCAACAAAAGCGCAATAATAGCCTTACATAAGTAAACTGTATCTATGTCGTCTTTGAATCAAAGTTGCTTTCATTGCAACGAATCTATTCCTCAAGGAATAGATCTTACGGTTTCAATTAATAACAAAACACAACCTATGTGCTGCATAGGTTGTCAAGCCGTTGCACAAACCATTGTAGATAATAATTTAACCCAATATTATGCGGTAAGAACAGAGCCGGCCAATAAGGGTTCGACACTGATCCCTGAACAACTACAAAAGAACAAATTGCTTGATGAACAAGTGCTACAAAATGAATTTATTTATCAAGAAAAAGACTCAAAAGAAGCCATTTTAACCATAGAAGGCATCAGCTGTGCTGCTTGTGCTTGGTTAATTGAAATGCAGATCAGCAAGTATGATGGCATCATTAGCATCAGTGTAAATGCCACCACACAAAGAGCAACAGTAAAATGGCAAGACAACACACTTGCTCTTAGTGATATCCTTAATGCTATTGAAAAAATTGGTTATCATGCCCTGCCCTTTAAGGCGAATGAAGTTGAGCAACGCAATAAAATTTTAAGTAAAACGTTTATTAAACGATTGGGGATTAGCGGTATTTTAATGATGCAAATCATGATGATAGCCGTTGGCTTATATTTTGGTGCTTTCGCCGATATGGCTGAGCATAATAAAGTGTACTTACGTTGGGTGAGTTTCATTTTAGCTATTCCTATCGTTACGTACGGCGCATTTCCTTTCTATACTGGTGCTATCAACGCACTTAAACTCAAACGTTTGTCCATGGATGTGCCTGTATCCATTGCTATAACTTTGGCCTTTAGTGCCAGTGCTTGGGCAACAGTTACAGAGCAAGGTGAAGTCTACTTTGAGTCGGTTTCCATGTTCACCTTTTTACTACTCATAGGTAAGTTTTTAGAGTTTAGAGCTCGCTCTCACGCAGCTCAAGTTTCTGCCAATTTATTAAAACTAATGCCAATGACAGCAACAAGAGTAAGTGCTAGTAGTGAATCTCAAAATATAAATAACAATAGTTCTTCTAACAAAAAGCATAGCAAACAAGAAAAAGAAGAACTTGTTGCAGCAAAACTATTAGAAGTAGGCGACTTAGTTTTAGTAAAACCCGGCGAAACTATCCCCGCAGACGGAATGATTACTCAAGGTTTTTCTCAAATAAATGAAGCAATGCTCTCGGGTGAACAATTACCTGTTAATAAAAAGGTAAATGACAATGTTTTTGCTGGCACCGTAAATGGTGATGGCAATTTAACCATACGAGTAAAGCAACCAAGCAGTCAATCTTTTTTAAGCCAGTTAATACGCCTGAGTGAACAATCACAAGCCCATAAACCCAAATTAGCACGCTTATCAGATAAAATAGCACAATACTTTGTTGCCATTATCTTAGTTACCGCCATTGCCACTGCTATTTACTGGCGACAACATTTACCAGAAGAAGCCTTTTGGATTACTTTATCTGTGCTTGTTGCTACCTGCCCATGCGCTTTATCGTTAGCTACACCAACGGCATTAACCTGCGCGACCACACGTTTAAATCGTGATGGTATAATGATTAAATCTGCCCATGTTATGGAAACTATTCCACAGATTAATTACTTTGCTTTTGATAAGACGGGTACATTAACCACTGGTGAATTTGCCATCAGTAGCGTTGAAGTTAATGGCAATTTTACCAAGCAACAAATACTTGCTATTGCTGCAGCTTTAGAGTCTCACTCTGAACACCCTCTAGCTAAACCCTTTACGCAATTTAGAGACTTTAATTTATCAACAAGTGACATAAAAGTTGAATCCGGCAAGGGAATAACCGGTATAGTTGGTAATCAACAATTTAGCATAGGTAAACCTGCATGGTTGTTAAAGTCACTTAATGAAAAAACACAAACAGCATCTTGTGTATTAGTTAGTGAAAATAACCTTATTGCCACCTTTTATTTAACAGACGAAATTAGAGAAGAAGCTCAAACATTAATTAAAACTCTTGGTCAAGAACATCAAACTTTAATGTTATCAGGAGATAGTCAAACTGCTTGTAATAAAGTTGCTGAGAAGCTCTCTATTAACCAATGTTTTGGCGACTTATCTGCTACTGATAAAATGAATACACTGATTGAGCTACAAAAAACGCATCAAGCCCAAATAGCCATGGTAGGTGATGGTGTTAATGATTCACCAGTTTTTGGCGCGGCACATGTTTCTATGGCTATGGGTTGTGGTACTGACATCGCTAAAAATGGCGCTGATGTTATTTTATTAAATAACCAATTAAGTAGTATTTCAACGTTATCAAAAATTGCTTTAAAAACAAAACGCATTATTATTCAAAATTATCTATGGGCCTTTGGCTATAATGCAATTGTATTACCTCTCGCAGTAGCGGGTTATATTACTCCTTACATGGCTGTAATAGGTATGTCTGCTAGTTCTATTTTAGTCATTACAAATTCACTGCGCTTGTTAAAGAAATAACATATCAGGAGTAAAATTATGAGTATTATCTATATCCTAATTCCTATTGCTGTTTTACTTACCATTATAGGTATTTATTTATTTTTTTGGGCAGTAAAAACAGAACAATTTGATGACTTAGAAAAGCAAGGCATGAGCATCCTTTTTGATGAAGAAAAAACAGATAGCAAATCTGTTGACTCTAAAAACAAGGTGGCCAAAAGAAAAATTAAAAAGACACTAAGTTCAAGCACTGAAAAAAGTAACGGATAGAACACTAAATGAGCCTAGATCTATTCACTGCTTTTATTATTGGATTACTTGGCTCAGGGCACTGTATTGCAATGTGTGGTGGTATAACAACCATGTTAACCTCAGCATTAGCTCCCCATAAATATACAAGTAGTGAACAAATTCCGGTCAATGAACAACACTCAACTGCTTCTAACCCAGCAACACCACTTCACTCTTCGAATCAACATAAAGCCCCAAGTAAATACACCTTGGTAACTTGTTATAATATCGGTCGAATTGCTTCTTATAGCTTAATTGGAGCAATTGTTGGCTTTACTGGCTCTATAACCGCAAAAAATATTGGCATGCCACTGACTGGTTTACGGTTATTTTCAGCAGTCTTTGTGATTCTCTTGGGTTTATATTTAGGACAATGGTTAATGTGGTTAAACCGTATTGAAGCCCTAGGCAAAATATTATGGCAACGCATATCCCCTTTGGCTAGCAAAGTTATTCCCGTTGATAGCCCAACAAAAGCCTTTTCTTTAGGCGCCCTCTGGGGCTGGTTACCTTGTGGCCTTGTCTACTCAACCCTCACTTGGGCACTAGCCAGCGGTAGTTTTATAAGCGGAGCGAGTATAATGTTTTGCTTTGGTTTAGGGACTTTACCTGCTTTATTAACTTTATCTTTAGGTTTCAGTAGCATAAAAAACCTACTAGTCAAGCCAACTTTTCGAAAAGTGATGGCTTTTACATTAATATTCTACGGTATTTATAGTTTTATTGTTGCATATCAACAAATGTTCTAATACCATAGTCTTGTCCTGATAATTAGAGTAAATACTTATAAAACCTCAGCAAAAATAGGGTTATTAGAAAGTTGCCTCTAAAAAAAATTGAGTAAAAGATGCCAAATAAAAGTTGCCCAAGTTCACAACATATTAAATGCCAAAATTGCAGTATCAGCGAACTTTGTCTGCCGTTTACGCTTAATGAACAAGAGCTAAATACATTAGATGATATTATTGACCGCAAACGTCCTATCCATAAAGGCGATAAGATATTTAATGACGGTCAAGAACTACATTCTTTATTTGCAATTCGTTCTGGTACATTTAAAACATTTACCGTTAATGAACAAGGTGAAGAACAAATCACTGGTTTTCATTTAGCTGGCGATCTACTAGGCTTCGATGCTATTGCTGATTCAGAGCATAAAAGTTTCGCCCAAGCTTTAGAAACCTCAATGGTTTGTGAAATTCCTTACAATAATTTAGATAAACTATCTAACACCATGCCTAAGCTCAAAAAGCAAGTGTTACGATTAATGAGTAATGAAATCAGAACCGATCAAGAAATGCTGACTTTGCTCAACCGAAAAAATGCTGAGCAGCGTGTGGCTACCTTTTTAGTTAGCTTAAGTGATAGATATCATGCCCGTGGTTTATCAGCTACTGAGTTTCGTTTAACTATGACACGTAGCGATATAGGCAACTACATTGGTTTAACCGTAGAAACAATTAGCCGTTTATTAAATCGCTTCCATAAAAACGGTTTAATTAAGGTTGATGGTAAACTGATTACCATTATCGATCTTGATGAATTAACCGACTGCGCAGCCATCTAAACCCAACTCCCCTCTATTAAAGTAGCGCTGCCATCCGGTAGTGCTACGATACAAAAATCTCCAAGAAATTGATTTAAAACAAGCATTAATTCCATACTTTTGCTATAAATTAAGCATAGTCATAGATATTGTTTATCAAACAAAAGTGAGATTATCATGGAAACTTATCAGAATATACTTGCCGTTATTGACCCAAGTACGGACGAACAAAAAGCACTTAAAAGGGCCATTAAGTTAGCTGATTGCATAAAAGAAAATGGAGATACCACAGTTAGCGTCACTGCATTTTTATCTATTTTTGATTTTTCCTACGAAATGACGACTATTCTATCCAGTGCAGAGCGTGATGTAATGCGTCAATCTGTCATTAAAGATAGGGAAGCATGGCTACAAGAAGTGATTAATGAATTAGGGTGTAATATCAACATCGATTGCCAAGTAGTTTGGCATAACCGTCCTTTTGAAGCCATCATAGAACAAGTTATAGAGCATAACTTTGATTTAGTCATCAAGGGTACTCATCAGCACGATAAGTTAAAATCTGTCGTGTTTACACCTACAGATTGGCATATTCTTCGTAAATGCCCTTGTCCTGTTTTACTTGTTAAAGAGCATGCTTGGCCAGAAAATGGCAATATTATTGCCGCTGTAAACGTCGGCAGTGATGAAGATGAGCATCATTCACTTAACGCAAAGATCACAGTAGAAGCAAAGCAGCTTGCTCACTTGATTAAAGCCAATGTTCACCTAGTCAATTCATATCCAGGAACGCCTGTAAATATTGCTATTGAAATACCTGAATTTAACTCAACTGAGTACAATGAAAATATGCTCAAGCACCACCAACAGGCTATGGTAAATTATGCTAATAAGTATGATATTAGCGTCAAAAACACCCATGTTGAGGAAGGCTTACCTGAAACAGTTATTGAGCAAATAGCCGAGAAAGTAGATGCCGAATTAGTGATACTTGGCACGGTAGGTAGAACTGGTTTTTCAGCAGCCCTGATTGGTAACACCGCAGAACATGTTATTGATCAACTTAATTGTGATGTGCTTGCCTTAAAACCTGAAGGCTACATTTCTCCACTCGCTGATGAATAATATTAATCAGTATCAATAAACTACTTATTACAAAGGCTGCAACCTCTCAGGACTATGTTTGCAGCCTTGTAGCTTAAATGGCATAGGGTTATAATGCGCGGCGAATCAACCCGCTACCTGCAATTTAAGTACCTCTTATGACAACACCATCATCACAGCCATTAACAGCTACCCAAAAAACTCAACTTTCAAAGCTTGAAAAGCGGTTAAGACGCCACGTTGGTCAAGCTATCGCTGAATACAATATGATTGAAGATGGCGATAAAATCATGGTTTGTTTGTCTGGTGGTAAAGATAGCTATGCATTACTAAGTATTTTAATGCTACTAAAAGAGTCTGCTCCAATAAACTTTGACTTAGTAGCTGTTAATTTAGACCAAAAACAACCCGGTTTTCCTGAGCACATTTTACCTAACTACCTCAACAGCATTGGAGTTGAATACCATATTATCGAAGAAGATACCTATGCGATTGTTAAAGATAAAATTCCAGAAGGTAAAACCACTTGTAGTTTATGTTCAAGACTAAGAAGAGCTGTACTTTATAAAACAGCAAAAAACTTAGGAGCAACAAAAATTGCCTTAGGTCATCACCGTGATGACATGATAGAAACCTTAATGCTTAATATGTTTTACGGTGGAAAAATGAAGGCAATGCCAGCAAAATTAGTTTCAGATAATGGTGAGCACGTTGTTATAAGACCACTTGCTTTTTGTAAAGAGAGTGAATTAATTCAATACGGTGATTTAAAACAATTCCCCATTATTCCTTGTAATTTATGTGGCTCTCAACCCAATTTACAACGTCAAAATATTAAACGTATGCTCAATGAATGGCATGAGCTGTTTCCTGGCAGAATAGAGTCTATGTTTACTGCTATGCGTAACGTTGTACCTTCACATCTGTGTGACAACAACTTGTTTGACTTCAAGAGCATTAATAGCTCATCGGGTGTCATTGATGGCGGTGATTTAGCTTTTGATCAAGAAAGCTATATAGCCCCAGCAGAAACAAGCACTGAAGTAAGCACTGAAGTAAGCAACGAATTAAACGTCATCGAAATCAAATAAGTATTAGGAAGAAGCCTTTTCAGCTATAGATTTACTCGGCTATAGAAGGCTCTGTACTCACATCGTTGCTTTTTAAATAGACTTGATTGTGTCTAAGCATTTTAGTTATTTCAATCACGTAGTCAGCACCACGCTCAGAATAAGGCAATAATCCTGTTGCTAATATTTCAGGGTTTATTGGTTGGCTCTGAGAGCGTAACTCAAAACGGATAGTACGAAGGACTCGATAGGCATTGTTAGAGTTTAGGTTATAGAAATATCTGGCAACGGCTTCATCAACACTTTGAAAAGCCTCAACTTCATGCTTTGCGCCTTTATTTCTACCAGATGGGATCATGCCACAACCTTCTCGATAACACCAAATTCCAAAGAAGTTTAGCCCTATCCTTGAAAACCTTGATGTTCCCCAAGCCGATTCATTCGCTGCTTGAACTAAAACCAGTGCGGTTGGTACTATGTCAACTTTTACTAATAAATCATTGACTTGCTGTAAAACAGACGCTTTTTTATTGACACGATAGCGTTTTACTAAAATAGTTAATGTTTGTAGCTCTTCATCAGATAACGACAAGCCCAATGATTTCTTTTCCAACCACGATTCTAAGTTAGCACGTAATGTTAATAACTTAGCATTCTCTCTTTCTACTGATGGACGTAAAAAATCAAAAAACTGTTGCTTCTTAGCTTTTACATCCCTGATCGCAGCAAAGTCTGGTAAATTAACTTGATGCAAAGGTTTTTCTACAACCTTTTTCACCACAGGCTTAGGCTCTTTTTTCACTACTTTTTTTACTTCAGTAACGACAACTTTATCTTGTAGTGCTGGTTTTAAAAAAGTAAAAGGCGCGAGCAAGCAAGCCACAACAACTAATAATAAAATCGATTTAATTAATGACATTACTCTCATTAAAAGTCCTTTATATATATGACTAAATACTATGGCTAAGCTGTAAAGGTATCATCGGGATCAGAGTTTGATTTAGATACTGACGTTTTAGTCGTGCGTGTCAGCTCATCAATACTTTTATCCGTTGCTAAACTAACACCAAATATTTCACGATATAAGATACCTTTTACATTGTAATAAAGTGGCGCTAAATAGGTAATACCAAACAAAAAGCATAAAATGCCTAATGGCGCTACGCTGGTTTCTATTAATAGTGCAAATGGGAAGATCAGCATTACTAATAACATAAGTAACACAAAATACAGTAAAAGCAATTGCAGTATTTGAAAACGTAGTGCCTGAATTGACAAGACAATAGCCTTCATTGGCATCATTTTCTTTTCAATCACTAACGGGATAGTTAAAGAAAGTGCAATTGCCAGAAAGATTCCCGGTATGACAAATAATTGAAAACCTATACTGATTAGTACTGAGGTAAATAAAGCACATAACACCACCCAGCTAGCACGACTTAAAAAACCAAAAGTCATTTTTGCATGGCTTTTCATCCCGACTGAATGAAGTACTCCCATCATTTCGACACCGGCAACAAAAGGCCATACAGCAATGGTAACAACAATATTAACTAGCATACTGGCTTGAGGATCTGCCAATACGGCTTCAATCCCGCCAAGGTAATTGCTAACAATAAATGACACTAGCATACCTAATAGCAATGAAAATAATAATCCTACATTAATCGCTACCCGAGACTTCAATGTTAACTGCCACGCCTCTGCTAAAGTCGCTTTAACATCAATTTTGTAATCACCTTTTAAGGCTCGCTCTATACTGCCGCCAACTTGAACGATAGACATTTTTTCAGGCAAAATAATAACCCTTAGTTAAATAAAACAATAATTTATATACTTATATCGGCATTATACCCTAACAACCGAAAAATTTCTTATGCGGATGAAATAACAAGCAACTAGTGTAAATCACTTAATACAAGCTGCACGGCAAGCACTAACAATACTGCTCCCATGACTCTATCAAGCAAATAGCCCTTCAATTGCAGAAAGTACCTTACTCGATAGTGTGTAAGTAAATAGGATAAAAAAACAAACCAAGCTGCTGTTGCAAAGGTCATATAAAGGCCATAACTCAGTTTGATTATAAAAGGGGTTTCTGGCGCAATAATGACTGAAAATAAGCTGACAAAAAATAATGTCGCTTTAACATTAAGACCATTGATTAAAAAGCCGGTAAAAAAGGCCTTTTTTGTTGAAGGAAAGTCATTATTGTTTTCTGAACTTAATGGCAAAGATTGTCCAGCAGTCTCATTATTCGCTGGGGTGGTTATAGTCTCACTTTTTTTGTTCGGTTTTTTTGCTCTCAAACCATGCCAAGCGATATAACAAAAGTAGCCCGCTGCAATATATTTAAGTGCCGTAAATAACCTCTCATCACTGGCTATTAATAACCCTATCCCTACCAAGGAATAAGTAACGTGCAATAAAATCCCCGTAGCAATGCCAAAACTGGTAATAATAGCAGTACGGCGATCATATCGAATGCTTTGCTTTAATATAATAGCAAAGTCAGGGCCTGGGCTTGCTACGGCAAGTAAATGCACTAATGCAATAACAAAAAATTGATCAATATAAGACATAAAAAATTAACAGTTAAGAATGTTGCTGATGAATGCGAGTTAGCACTTGTTGGAAATAATTGGCCCCTTTAGCATAGGCTAGCGCTATATTATCATCGGGAATTTTTTCAGGCTCTTTATAAACAGATAACACCTTAGCCATGCTCGCTTCACGAATAATATGAATGATAGGGTATGGTGAACGGTTAGTAAAATTACTGGCATCGTCATAATCCACACCATCAAAACAATATTCCGGGTGCATGCTCGCTAGTTGAAAAACACCTTCAAATCCAGATTCAACTAATAAATCATTGGCGTAATCAACCAAGTCCAAGTAGCGTTCAAAATGACGAAAGCCATTTTTATAAATAATCAAGGTTGTTTCTATCTCATCATGGTTTTGTAAATATTGGCACTGCTCAACAAATTCATGTAACGCTGACTTTAATTGCTCCTTATCTGAGTCAAGATAATGAATGGTGTTATTTACAAATTCTTTTTTGGCAAAAGGACAAAAATTTAGGCCAATAATAATTTCATCAAGCCATTGCTTTGTTGCTGCCACCTCGATTGGGGTTGTGTTATCTTCATTCATTGCTATTAATTGCTTTCAACTGTATTCGCTTGTTGTAATTGCCACATATTACTATATTTTCCTTGCTTAGCTAATAATTGTTGATGACTGCCCTGCTCGACAATTTCGCCATCACTCATGACAATGATATTATCACTGTCAACAATGGTAGAAAGTCGATGTGCAATCACTAAGCTGGTACGGTTTTTAGCAACTTCATTTATCGCCGTTAAAATAGCTTGTTCTGATTGACTATCCAAAGATGACGTTGCCTCATCAAAGACTAAGATTTGCGGATTTTTTAAGATAGTGCGTGCAATGGCAACCCGTTGTTTTTCACCACCTGATAATTTCAAACCACGTTCACCGACAACCGTATTTACCCCGTCAGGCAAGCTATTCACAAACTTAGTAAGGTGTGCCATATCAATAGCCTGCATTACCTTCTCTTTACTAGCGCTTGGGTTGCCATAGTTTATATTGGCAAATAAGGTGTCATTAAAAAGCACAGTATCTTGGGGAACAATACCTATATGCTGCCTTAATGAATGTTGAGTGACTGTTGAGATGGCTTGACTATCAACAGTAATACTACCTGAGTCAACATCATAAAAGCGAAATAGCAATTTTACTAAGGTTGATTTACCTGAGCCACTTTCCCCAACAACGGCAACCTTTTCACCGCCTTTAACCTTAAATGATATCTCTTTGATAATGGGTCTTTTGGAGTTATAAGCAAAAGAGATTTGATTGAAGGAAATATCAGCTTGATCAATGGCAAGCTCTTTAGCATCACTTGCATCTTCAACTTTAGGGGCTTTATCAAGCAAACCGAATAAATTTTCAATATTGGCTAAAGAGCCTTTTATTTCACGATAAACAAAGCCTAAAAAGTTTAACGGCATAAAAAGTTGCATCATAAAAGCATTGATCAATACAAAGTCACCTAAAGTCATTTCTCCTTCACTGACATTAACGGCAGCAAGTGCCAACATAGATGTCATTGCCATAGCAATAATAAATGCCTGACCACCGTTTAATGCAAAAAGTGATAAGCGGTTTTTTATTTTTGCCTGCTCCCATGAAGCAAGCTGCTTATCATAAGCTTTTGCTTCATAATCTTCATTGGTGAAATATTTAACCGTTTCATAATTGAGTAAGCTATCAATAGCACGGGTATTACTTGAAGAGTCCGCCTTATTAGCTTCTCTAACAAAACGGGTACGCATTTCTGTAGCGTAAACTGAATAAGCAATATAAGTGATGATTGAGCCTAATGTGATAACCGCAAACCAAATACCATAGTTAATAAATAAAATACTGACCACCATCACTATTTCTAACAAAGTAGGTACAATATTGAACACCATAAAGCGCATTAAAAAACTAATACCTGAGGTACCACGGTCAATATCTCGTGATAAACCACCTGTCTGTCGATTTAAGTGAAAGTCTAAATCAAGGGCATGTAGATGGCGAAAAACTTTCAAACCTATTCGTCTAATGGCTCGTTCGGTAACACGCCCAAATAGGGTATCTCGCACTTCGGCAAACACCACAATAGATAAGCGCACTAAACCATAAGCGATAACTAAACCAAAAGGGACAAGCAAAGGTTGCATGCTTTCAGAAGTATTAGCATCTAACGTATCAACAATATCTTTTAAAATAAAAGGTAAATAGACACTGGCAACTTTAGTCAGTACCAAGCAGAGCATGGCAAAAGCAATACGTTTTTTAAATTCAAAAAGATAAGGAACAATCAGCTTAAATGCTTGCCAATTAATGGTGTTTACTTCGTGCTCGGGATAGCTTGAACGGCGCATAATGATAAAATCTATATATTTTAAGATGGAAGAGTTTAACAGCCACTATAAAGGGGCTTAGAAAGAGACTGATAATACCAAGCTGTAAAAGATTGATAGCATAATATCTGCAGGAAAATTAAGTCAAAAAAACCACATTAGCTTAAGCCAAATGTGGTTTTTCAATCAAACAGGTAAGGAGATTTAATTAATCGCTATTACCGTCTTCAACACGACTTTTCAATTTTTGCCCTGGTCTAAAAGTGACCACTTTACGGGCAGAAATTGGAATATCTTCACCTGTTTTTGGGTTACGTCCTGGACGTTCGCTCTTTTGACGCAAGTCGAAATTACCAAAACCAGAAAGCTTAACTTGCTCACCGCTTTCTAACGTTTCGCGAATTTCTTCAAAAAAGATTTCAACCATATCTTTTGCGTCGCGCTTGCTCAGCCCAACTTTTTCAAATAAATGTTCTGCTACTTCTGCTTTGGTAAGCGCCATTGCTTAGTCCCTCAGTGATGCATTTAACTCAGTTTTTAAGGTTTCAACAACTCGATCGATAACATCTGTGATGTCTTTTTCTTCAAGTGTTTTTTCTATATCTTGTAATACAAGGGCAATGGCAAGACTCTTATAACCGTCTTCAATACCTTGACCTTGATATACATCAAACAAGTTTAGATCAATTAAATAATTTCCGCCAACCTTTTCAATAAGTTGTAGCACTTTTTTTGCATCAACATCATCTTTAACGACTACAGCTAAGTCACGGCGATTTGCAGGAAAGCGAGATACAGCACAGGCTTCAGGTATTTTTTGAACTAAGACTTGAGATAACAATAGCTCAAAAACTAATGTTCGACCATTTAATCCTAATTTTCTTGATAATTCAGGGTGTAAGGCGCCAATATAACCAACTAGCTCACCATTTTTGGTAATTTGAGCAGTTTGACCTGGGTGCAAAGCAGCTACTTCAGCTTTTGAAAACTCATAGTCACTTGCATCACAGGTAAGCGCTAATAATGCTTCAACATCGCCTTTAATATCATAAAAGTCAGTTGCAGCTTTTTCCATATCCCAATGTTCATCAACGCGATTACCACTGATAACACCAGCAATCATATTTTGTTGGCGTACACCATTTTCAGCACTTTCATCAGGAACAAAGCGTAAACCTGTTTCGAATAAACGAACACGGCCTTGCTGACGATTTTGGTTATAAGCAACTGACTGTAATAAGCCTGTCCACAAACTTAAACGCATCACTGACATTTCTGAAGAAATTGGATGAGGTAACGTCATCACAGGTTCTTCAGGGTGAAGTAAACTTTGTACCTTAGGATCAACGAAACTATAAGTAATCGCTTCTTGGTAATCACGATTTACTAATGTTTGTTTTAATTTAGCTACATTAATGTTGGCTTCTTTTTTCGCAACCATTTTTAAACTGGCTTTTGGCGAAATATTAGGAATATTGTTATAGCCATAAATTCGAGCAACTTCTTCGATTAAGTCCACTTCGATTCTAATATCAAAACGGTAAGCGGGCACGACAACAGACCATACTTTATCGTTTGCTTCGCCATTGACACTCACAACAAAACCTAGACGAGTTAAAATCTCAGTCACTTTTTCATCGCCAATATGGTGACCTATGCGGCTATCAAGCTTTTCACGACGTAAGCTAACATCTTTTGCTTGTGGGATATTCTCTTCAGACTTAGCTTCAATAATTGGTCCAGCTTGACCACCAACAATATCTAATAGTAACTGTGTAGCTCTCTCCATTGCACTGTGCTGTAACGTTGGATCGATACCACGCTCGTACCTGTGAGATGCATCAGTATGTAAGCCGTATTGACGCGCTTTACCTAAAATTGCAAGCGGTGCAAAGAAAGCACTTTCTAAGAAGATATCTGTTGACTCACTAGTAACTCCAGAGTCAAGGCCACCAAAAATCCCCGCTATTGCTAAGGCTTTTTGAGCATCGGCTATCACTAAGGTTTCATTTTTGAGAGTCACTTCATTTTCATCTAATAAAGTTAGCTTTTCTTCTTTATTAGCAAAACGTACCTTAATGCCACCTTCAATTTTATCTAAATCAAAAGCATGCATTGGATGACCAAGCTCGAGTAAAACATAGTTTGTTACATCAACCACAGGGTCAATTGCACGTACACCACAACGACGTAGTTTTTCCACCATCCATAAAGGTGTTTGTGCATTTGGGTTAATATTTTTAATTACACGACCTAAATAACGTGGACAAGCTTCACCCGCTTCAATCGTAATTTCACGGGTGTCATCAATCGTTGGAGTAACTTTGTTGATTGCAACTTCATCAACGGACTGAGAGTTTAATACCCCTACTTCTCGCGCAAGACCTTTAATACCTAAGCAATCACCACGGTTAGCGGTTAAATCAACATCAATTGTCACATCATTTAAGTCTAAATATTCACGTAAACAAGTGCCAACGGGGGCATCTTGAGCAAGCTCCATAATACCATCTGAGCTGTCACTTAAACCAATTTCAGATTCACTACACAACATGCCAAATGAAGGCACACCACGTAATTTGGCTTTTTTAATTTTAAAATTACCCGGCAAAACAGCGCCAACGGTAGCAACAGCCACTTTTAAGCCTTGACGACAATTTTTTGCGCCACAAACTATATCCACTAATTCACCGTCACCAAAACTGCCAAGGTTGATTTTTGTAACCTGTAACTTGTCTGCGTCAGGATGTGGACCACATTCGACCACTTCACCAACAATAACGCCAGTAAATTCGCCTGCAACTGGATCTACGCCATCTACTTCAAGACCAGCCATAGTAATTTGATGAGCTAACTCATCTGATGAAAGTGCAGGATTTACCCACTCACGTAACCAAGATTCACTAAATTTCATTTGTGGTTTCCTACTTGAACTGTTTTAAGAAGCGAAGATCGTTTTCAAAGAATGCACGTAAATCATTTACGCCATAGCGCAACATGGTTAAACGCTCAACGCCCATACCAAAAGCGAAGCCTGTATATATTTCAGGATCTATACCGACGCTCTTAAGTACATTTGGATGCACCATACCGCAACCTAGTACTTCTAACCATTTACCGTTTTTACCCATAATATCTACTTCAGCAGAAGGCTCTGTGAATGGGAAGTATGAAGGACGGAAACGGATTTCCACTTCTTCTTCAAAAAAGTGATGCAAGAAATCATGCAAAATACCTTTTAAGTGAGTAAAGCTAACATCTTTGTCCACCATCAAACCTTCTACTTGATGGAACATTGGCGTATGAGTTTGATCATAATCATTACGATAAACCTTGCCCGGAGAGATAATTCTAAGCGGTGGCTTTTCTACTTCCATAGTCCGAATTTGTACGCCTGAAGTCTGTGTACGTAACACTAACTTAGGATTGAAGTAAAAAGTATCGTGATCTTGGCGTGCTGGATGATGCTCAGGAATATTTAGCGCATCAAAGTTATGATAGTCATCTTCTACTTCAGGCCCTGCTTTAACCGCAAAACCAAGGTCACCAAAAAAGCTTTCAATACGAGCAATAGTACGAGATACAGGATGTAAACCACCTAACTCAGTACCACGCCCTGGTAATGTTACATCAATAGACTCAGCCGCAAGTTTTGCTTTAATCTCTTCTGCACGAAGTAATTCACCACGCTCAGTTAATAATTTTTGCACTTTCTGTTTGGCAATATTTATAATTTGCCCCATTTTAGGTTTTTCTTCTTTCGGTAATTTACCTAAACCTTTCATTTGCTCAGTAAATAAACCTTTTTTACCTAAAAAGTTAACGCGAACTTGATCAAGGGCATTGGGATCGCTAGCTTCACTAATTGCAGCTTCAGCCTGCGCAACGATGCCATCTATGGTGGTGGTGTCTAAACTCATGATTTCCTCTAAAACGGGACTAAAAACGACTTTTGCTAAAGACAAATTAGCCGTTTAGTAAATAGACTTAAAAAATGCTGATGATTTTACACGAAAATCACTGCTTATGTAGGGGGAAATGGTGCTTTTAATATTTTTTTTAGCTTTTATTTTCACTATTTGCTGATTTATCAAAATTAGCTTGTTGGTCAGTTTCACGTTTTACCAATAAAAAAGTAAGGTACATTTTAGTAGGCAAAGAAAAAATCAAACCAATAGCAATAAAAACAGCACTAATAATAATCCCAGTAACCCCTAAGGATTCCATATATTCGCTAAAGTTATGAAGATAAATTCCTATCAATAAAAGACATAAACCTATACCAATACAGATTTTAAGTAGTTTAATTAATTTTTGTTCAGACATAGCTCTATTCTTTACTATCCTAATTAATAAAAATCGGAAAATCCCTGCAATATTTAGCGATTAAATTCTTACTTTGGATTTTAAGCTAAAAATCCTAAGTCTTAAAACTTAACCGCTATCAATATAAATGCATCAATAAATTACTTTATCAAAAAATCTTTTTATTTCAATAACGTTAATAATGCTTCAACAGGGTGTCGCGCTTTTAACTCTGTTAATCGCTTCACCTGAGAACGACAAGAAAACCCGGTCGCTAAAATTTGCTCTGGTGCTAACTGCGAAAGTTGTGGTTGCCAACTCAAATCAAACAAGTTTTTAGAGTTCTCAAGGTTTGATTTTTCATGACCATAAGTACCTGCCATACCACAACAGCCAACATTTACTTTCTCAAGCGTTAAACCAAAATGATTGAAAATAGCTTGCCATTCATTCTCACTATTCGCTAACGCTGTTTTTTCAGTACAGTGGGCAAATAACTTAAACGCCTTAGTTTTCGTGTTCGGCTCAGCTTTATGTTGTTCATCTTCTTCAATAAAAGACATTAACCATTCATGAGCCAACAACACTTTAAAGCTGCCTCGCTTATCCCCTAATATTTTTTCATATTCATCGCGGTAACAAAGCACCATGGAAGCATCCATACCTAGCATAGGCATGTTAAGGTGTGCCAAGTCATTTAAAAACTCGCTGGCAGATTTAGCTGTGCTAGCAAAGCGAGATAAAAATCCTTTTACATGTTGCGCTTTACCATTTGGTTTAAAAGGTAGCAAAATAGGTTCTAAGCCTAATGTTCTAATAAGCTCCATCATGCTTTGCACGGTTGTCGCATCATAAAATGAGGTGAAAGGGTCTTGTACAATCAGTACATAACCTTGACGTTGCTCAGCAGTGAGTCCTTTCAACTTGGTCAAATCAAAGCCAGAATAGCCGGCTTTTTTCACTTGTTGTTGTAATGTCGGCACACTTAATAAAGGAGTATTAACATAACCAATAACTTTTTCAGACACTTTGTCATAGGCTTTTAAGCTCAAAATACTATTAACCAGCTTTGGTGCTTTCGCCATTAACGGTGCTAATGTCTCAACATTAGCAACTAAATGATCTTTTAATGGTCTTGGGTAGCGTGAATGATATAAGTTTATAAATCTACTTCTAAAGTCAGGTACATCTACTTTAATAGGACATTGGCTAGCACACGCTTTACAGGCTAAACAACCTTGCATCACTTCCATCACTTCATGTGAAAAATCACCACTGTGATCGCTTCTGCTAATTTTAAATTTTTCTAAAGTATTATTAAGAAGTTTTTTAACTGACCAGTTATTGATGTCTTGCTCTAAAGATAATACATCTACACCTTGATTTTCTAATAACCTAAGCCATTCACGCATTAAACCGGCACGGCCTTTAGGAGAATGACGTCTATCTCGAGTAACTTTGCTTGATGGGCACATTGGACTATTAACGTCATAGTTAAAACATAAGCCGTTACCATTACAATCCATGGCCGCGGTGAAAGAAGATTTCACCTCAACAGGAATTTGTCTATCAAAATAGCCACGCTTAGTATCATCAACACTAACTAATGATTCGTTTGATTCAATAGGCGTACAAATTTTTCCCGGATTCATTTTATTGTCGGGATCAAAGGAAGATTTTATTTTTCTTAACTCTGCAAACAATGCTTCACCAAAAAACTCAGGCCCATATTCACTACGATAGCCTTTACCGTGCTCGCCCCACATTAAACCGCCATACTTAGCGGTAAGTTTAACCACTTCATCAGACAGGGTTCTAAGCAGCTTTTCTTGCTCTGGGTCACACATATCTAATGCTGGACGCACATGAAGAACACCAGCATCAACATGACCAAACATACCGTAATGTAAATTATAACCATCAAGTAAGGTTCTAAATTCTGCGATAAAATCCGCTAAGTTTTCAGGTGGTACTGCAGTATCTTCAGCAAAAGCTAAAGGCTTTTGGCTGCCTTTAGTATTACCGAGTAAACCCACTGCTTTTTTGCGCATCGCATAAATTTTATTGATGCTGATTAAATCAGAGGTAACTTGAAAACCAATCACACCATTTTCATTATTGCTAATAGTTTCTTCTAAACTAGCAGCCAATTCTGCGACTTGCTCAGCAAGCGCTTCCACACTTGTACCGTTAAATTCAACAATGTTAATACCGTCCATGTTCTGCCCGTCAACATCGGTAATGAGGTCACTAACGCTATGCCAAACAATATCTTGCTTCGCTAAGTTTAAGACTTTGCTGTCAATGGTTTCTACTGAAGTTGCCTTAGCGTTAACTAAAAATGGCGAATGACGTAAAGCTGAATCGAAGCTATCATACTTAATGTTTATTAACGTTTTAGCTGGGCTAATTGGAGTAATATTTAATTTAGCCTGACAAACAAAGGCTAATGAGCCTTCTGAGCCAGTGATTAAGCGACTCAAATCAAAAGTGCTACTATCATCTTGCAGTACATTTTCTAAGTCATAACCAGTTAAAAATCGATTTAAACGAGGAAATTTCTCTATAATTAACTCACGATTATCTAAGCAAGAGGCAAGTACTTGTTTGGTGATTTGACCATGGCTGGTATCTTCTTGTGCTAACTCTTGCGCCTGAGCAATAGGCATAGGTTCAGTATTTAATATATCGCCGTTAGCAAGTACAGAGCTTAAACCTAAGACATGATTCGACGTTTTACCATAAACCAAAGAGCCTTGACCTGAAGCATCTGTGTTGATCATGCCGCCAATAGTAGCGCGATTAGAGGTGGATAAATCCGGCGCAAAGAAAAAGCCATGGGGACGTAAAAAGTCATTTAACTGATCTTTTACAACGCCAGCTTCAACTTTTACCCACTTTTCTTCGACATTAATTTCTAACACTTTATTCATGTATTTAGACAAATCAACGATAATGCCAGGTGTTAAGCTTTGTCCGTTGGTGCCAGTTCCACCACCTCGGGCACTGAATTTTATTTCAGAAAATTCTGCTTTGCTGGCAGTGCTAGCTAAAAGAATAATATCTTGTTGAGTACGAGGGTTAATAACTAGTTTTGGCAATTGCTGATAAACACTGTTATCCGTTGCTACCGCTAACCTAGCACTATATTTCGCACTGATATCACCAGTGAAATTTAATGAATTCAGTGAATTGATAAACTTTTCATAAATTGAAGGTAAATGATGTTGGGGATTTATTTCAGGAAGCATAAAAAATAACGAGTAATAAACAAGTAAAGTAATGGGGCAATCATACCATGGCATTTACTGATTTTGCGGTACAAAACCATAAAAATAAGACTGTTTTTAAATTAAATTAAAAACAAGTTTTTTAAAAAGTAATAAGAGGCAAGTTTGAATTAAATATCTGGATACAACAAGTAAGGTTTTCTAGCACGTTTAAATTGCCTTAACCCTTGTTGCCAATCTTGTTTAATTTCTTTTGCTGATTTGTCTTGTTCAATGGCCTTACGTAATTTATCCGTGCCACTTAACTTATCCATAAAGTTTGCTCGGGTAAAAAACTCAAGATTATTGGCCTTAAACTTATTATGACAATCAATGATAAAGCTAAGATCTAAACCGCGAATTTTACTTTGTCGTAAGTCTTGCCCCAATAATGCCGTATTCAATAATTTTGGCTTCGATGCCGCGCCTTTTATCGAAACAGGCGTAAAAGCAAAGTTCCCTAATGACACTTTATCATACCCGATCACCTGAAATGGAAAAACAGTTCCCCGGCCAATGCTCACCGGAGTCGCTTCAAAAAAGCCAAGTGAAGGATATAAGCTAATTGCAATATCATTGGGTAGATTGGGACTAGGTTTTATCGGCAAAGAATAACGCATAGTACGGCGATAATTATTAAGACTAACAACTTTTAGCTTTAATTCATGTTGAGTATTTAGCCATTGTTCACCTTTAAACATTAAGGCCAACTCACCAACCGTCATGCCATGAAGCAGTGGTATTTGGTGCATACCAACAAATGAAGTAAAGGCTTTTTCTAATATAGGGCCATCTACAAAAGCACCATTGGGGTTTGGCCTGTCTAAAACTATAAAAGAGATCCCCGCATCGGCTGCAGCTTCCATCATATAATGCATAGAGCTGATATAGGTATAAAACCTAACACCAACATCTTGAATATCAAAAATAATTACATCAAGATTCTCAAGAACACTAGCAGCGGGTTTACGTTGTTTGCCGTAAATGGATACCAACGGAACGCCTGTTTTGCTATCTATGCTTGATGAAAACTTTTCCCCTGCATCATAGTTACCTCGAAAACCATGCTCAGGTGCGAAAATAGTTTGAACATCAACTTTTTTTTCAATGAGCATATCCACTAAATGTTTGTTACCAACGAGTGAGGTTTGGTTTACAACCAAACCAACTCTTTTATCGGTTAGCATAGGAAGGTATTTTGATGTTTGCTGAGCGCCTGTAACTATAGGTTGAACAGTTAATAGTGAATTTATACTGTAAGTGCTATCTTTTTTTTCTTCCGTTTTATTAACAGATTGAGTAACGCTGCAAGCAGCCAACATAAGTAATAAAATAAAAACGCTAACGCTTTTAATGAAAACTTTTCTCACAAACTTACCCTTTCCATTTTATTACCTAAACATATGTAAATTCTAACAGTGCTTTAACTATAACTTAGGTCATTACCTAAGCTACTGACTAAGGTATTGCCTAAATTATTGACTCGATTGCTCAACTGCTTTTCTTAAAAAACCATCGCTTTTATCAAGTACAGTTTGCGCCTTATCTACACTTAAACCTGTTAACACCATCAAGATAGCAAGTTTGGCATTATTATTTGCCTGAGCTAAAGCTTGTTCGGCCTGTTGATACTCACACTCTGTCGCTTGCATAACAATATTTATAGCGCGTGCATAAAGCTTTTCATTACTGGCATTAACATCAACCATTAAATTACGATAGCTTTTGCCTGAGCGAATCATACTAGCCGTACTAAGCATATTTAAAATCAGTTTTTGTGCTGTGCCTGATTTCATCCGTGTTGAGCCTGTTAGCACTTCAGCGCCGACCACAGCACAAATATTAATATCATTGGCTTGTGCAAATGTCTGATTAGCACTACAACTCACCCCAATAACCGTTGCGCCAACTTGTTTGGCATAGGTCATTGCAGAAATAACATATGGAGTGCGCCCACTCGCAGCGATACCAACCAAAACATCATTATTGGATAACTCAACTGACTTTAAATCTTCAACAGCTTGTTCTTGGTTATCTTCAGCACCCTCCACTGCTTTATAAATAGCCCTATCACCTCCGGCAATAATGCCCATCACTTGCTGTGAAGATATACTGAAAGTTGGAGGACACTCAACGGCATCTAATATCCCTAATCGTCCACTGGTACCAGCACCGATATATATTAAACGACCATTATTGGCAAAAGCAGAAACTATTTTTTCTACCCCTTGAGCTATTTGGGGAATACATTTTTTAACGACTTCAGCCACTTTCTGATCTTCATTATTTATTTTTTCTAATACGCCTTGTGCATCAAGCAAATCAATATCTAACGTATTTGAATTTTGCCCTTCTGTGGCAATAGATTGCAACTCATCAACCAATTGTGAGCGAGCCCCTTTTGACGGAGTATTCATAATTAACCTTATTTATTACGTCGATATAAATGATTAGCAATATTCTTCTTCATTTATCATGTTACTCTTTCTTAACTGATTGTTACAAATACTTAATTGAAGCATGTTATACTCGAGAAAACCAAACAGATAGTACATTATCTAAGCACAAAGTTATCCATGAGTTATCAATCAAGAAAAACCCAAGCGATTATTAATTTAGCGGCGCTTAAGCATAATTATCAACAAATATCTGCTTTGGCACCTAGCAGCCAAACTATTGCCGTAATCAAAGCTAATGCCTATGGTCATGGGGCTATTGAGGTAGCAAAGAGCTTAAGTGGTATCGCCCCTGCTATCGCTGTTGCCTTTGTTGATGAAGCTATCGCATTACGAGCAGCTGGGATAAGTTTGCCAATTCTAATTCTAGAAGGCCCCCTTTGTGAAGAGGACTTTGCACTAGCCACTAGGGAAAATTTTTGGCTGATACTACACAATTCAAAACAAATGGGTTGGTTAGCAAAGCTACCACAACCCTATACAGGAAAACTGTGGCTAAAAATTGATACCGGTATGAATCGACTCGGCTTTATGCCTGAAGATATTGATAATGTTATCGCCGCTTTAACTGTTCAACAGCAAAAAAACATGGTGTTATGTAGCCATTTTTCGAGTGCCGAAGAGCTAGAAAACCCCAAAACACAAAATCAGATCAATCTATTGAAAAAAATCGTGGCAAAATATCAATGTCAATATAGTCTAGCAAACTCCGCTGGCATTATTCATTGGCCTCAAAGCCACGGTGACTATAATCGCTTAGGTATTGCCCTTTACACTTCACTTAATGAAAAACCAATTACACCTGTATTAGATTTAATTCCTGCCATGACTTTGCAATCTACCATTATCGGCTTAAGAGATTTAGCCATTGGTGAAAGTATTGGTTATGGTGAAACTTGGCAAGCCAAACGTCCTTCACGCATTGCCACTATCGCTATTGGCTATGGTGATGGTTATCCTAGAAATGCCAAAGCAGGTACGCCAGTTTGGATTAACGGAGAAGTTGCACCAATCGCTGGTCGCGTTTCAATGGATATGATCACCGTTGATGTGACTGAATTAACACAAGTGAACTTGGGTGATTGTGTTGAATTATGGGGTGAAAATTTAGCAGTTGAAACGGTAGCTAAATACCTCGATACCATCAATTATGAATTACTCACCCGTATCTCTGAGCGTGTTCTAAGAGTGTATAAATAATCTCAACTTAGCTATTTAACCTCAACTCGGGGTAATAACTTGCTTTCTAGCTGTTACTTTTCCTTACTACAGCGTTAAATTACTTTGCAATAGGCTAGCTATTGACACACTAATTTGCCTTGTATTAAGAAAAAGTACCAAGCTAGAACAAGTAGAAATATAAACTTACTGTTTTTCAATATATTAGCTAAATTCTTATCCCGAGTTGAGGTTATTTAAACTTGAATGAAGCGAAGCTGACTTAAAAACCCTTAAGCCAGCTCAATAAACAAGTACAACGATCCCTCTTCGTAAAACTACTCTATCCCTAAATACTTGTGGACTTGTACAGACAAACGCCAGTTGTTCTCTATACAAGTAGCAATGGCAAGCTCTGTTGCCCTACTCTTTTGACTTATAGGCTGTAAATAAACGGGCGTGCCAGTAATTTTATGCTCCAAAAGCAGCGCCTTCAGATCTTCAACATGTTGCTCTGTTGCTATAGGGTGCTTAATTTCATTGGCTCGAACCATGGCACTATGCAATATTGGATAACCGCCACGCATATTTATTTTAGGTGAAACCGTCACCCAACATTCATTAGACACTTTCACTTCAAAAGTACCCGAAGTTTCTACTTGCGTACTATAACCCAATTGTTCGAAAGCATGACAAAGCGGCTGTAAATCAACCATACAAGGCTCACCGCCAGTAATCACAATATGTTTTGCTTTAAAGCCTTTTGAATTCACTAAAGCTAAAATATCGTCAATGGTAAAATTTGACCACTTCGCACTTTCTTCAGCTTTGTTCAACATGGTTTGTTGACTAACTTCATCACTAAGTTCTATCTCCCATGTATGCTTGGTATCACACCATGAGCAAGCAACAGGACAACCTTGTAAACGAATAAAGATTGATGGTTGACCAGTGAATGAGCCCTCACCTTGTATGGTTTCAAATAGCTCATTTATTTTGTATTGGTTAGTTATCTCTTGGCTTGTGTTCACTTTATGCTTTTGCCTATACAGTTATTCAAGTAAAATAGTTATACCAATTGAATTAAATATTCTATCATTCAGCGAGAATTAAAAGGTTTAGAGGCAAGGCATTGATAGCAGAGAATGGTTGTTCCCTTATCAAAATCAATAACGCAGCATATAAACCTTTTAAACTCGCCCTTGAGAGCTCTTAAGGAAAGTAATAACTTTACAAATTATTTTGATGGAGAATGACTACACCTACATCAATTTGCTTTGTTCTAACTTCCCTTAAGTAGCTCTGAACTGGTCAAATATTTATTTCACTTGGTATTAATCATTATTATACCTTATTTATTTTTTAGAGACCTCAATATGACAGAAAAACTAATAACTGAAAAAGTTGTTGTTATATATTCTGGTGGCATGGATTCATTTACCGTGCTAAATCGCGCCATTAAAGATGGTAAAGAAGTTTATGCGCTCACTTTTGATTATGGGCAGCGTCATGTTAAAGAAATTGAATGTGCAAGTAGTGTATGTAAGTCACTCAACATAAAACATAAAGTCATTGATATTTCTGCAATCAACCAATTATTAGCGGGTTCATCCTTAACTGATGATATAGACATTCCTGAGGGACACTACGAAGCAGAAACGATGAAATCGACCGTTGTTCCTAACCGAAATATGATTCTATTATCATTAGCCGTAGGGTATGCGGTGTCTGTTGGCGCAGAACAAGTATATTACGGTGCTCACTCTGGCGATCATGCTATTTATCCAGATTGCCGACCTGAGTTTGTCAAAAAAATGAATGATGTTTGCCAAATTGCGAATTATGAAAGTGTTGAAATTTTTAGCCCTTATTTGGAAGTCAGCAAAACCGCCATTTTAACTGACGGATTAAAAATGGGCTTAGACTACAGTGATACTTGGACTTGTTATAACGGCAGAGAAAAAGCTTGTGGTAAATGTGGAGCTTGTCAAGAACGTTTAGAAGCATTTCGTGATAACAATACTGTTGACCCATTAAGTTACGAATAATTGTCAATCCTTGCTATCTTGACTATAAAAGAAGCTTAAACAATAAAAAAGTTAAAATATGCTTGATACTCCATCAACGGATAATGTTGCCAAGGTAAGTTTACGCTTAAAAACATATCGCCTTTTAGAAAGTGAAATTAGTAAAAATATTAGTGCTAAGGTTATCAACTTATTGCTGATCATATTAATTATCACCAATGTTTGTGCGGCAATTTTTGAGTCTGAAGCAAGATTTCATCAAATTTATGAGCAAGAATTTGCCCTATTTGAGCAAATATCATTAACTATTTTTTGTATTGAGTACCTGTTTAGGGTGTGGTGCTGTGTTGAGAACGATATCTATCAAAACACTTCAGCATTAAAAGCTAGGCTAAATTATATATTTACTCCCATGGCCCTCATTGATTTGATTGCGATTTTGCCTTTCATTATTGCGATGTTTTTTGCCGTTGACTTAAGAACACTGCGGTTACTCAGAGTACTAAGGCTATTAAAACTTACTCACTACTTTAAAGGCTTTAATATTTTTATTAATGTCATTTATAAAGAAATGAGGAGCATTTCCGCGGCGGTGACCGTGATGATGTTTTTAGTCATTATTGCAGCTAGCTTAATGCATTCGGTAGAAGGCCTTGTTCAACCTGAAGCATTTGGTAGCATAATTCAATCATTTTGGTGGGCCGTTGTTACCATGACTACCGTTGGCTATGGTGATGTGGTTCCTGTGACAGCTGCTGGAAAAGTGATATCAACCTTTATCATGCTGATTGGTGTGGGATTAGTGGCATTGCCTGCCGCTATGTTGGCGGCACGTTTTAGTGAAGAATTAAAAGAGCGCAGAAAAGATTTAGATGCTCACATCAAAGATGCCCTGTCTGATGGCTACATTGAAAAAGAAGAGTACCAAGCGTTAGAAGATCTCGCCAATAAGCTTGAAATTGAGCCTCAAGATTTAGAACGAAGTATTAGCCATTTAAAGCAAGGCCATCATGGAAATAAATGTCCTCATTGTGGAAAATAAACATTAGAGTCTAATGAACTTTTACGGTTTAATTTCGTTCGATTTCTTTAAAGAGAATAAAGCGTTTTTAACCAAATACTTCTCACAGCATTTGTTGCTCATTTCATATCTGTCCGGCTATCAGCACTTAACCTTTACTAGCGGGGACTGAATAATAAATTGAATACAATGTAAAAAATTGCCAACATCTATTGAGTCATTAATATAAAGTTATGAACCTGAGTGATGCTTTATTTCAATTACCTTTTCAACTCCCTTTTTAACAATAAATTGCAGTTCCTCTATTTCACTAGTGGTAATCCATCTTCCTCTAGCTCTAATAGTACTGTATGACAAATGAAAAATGATTGGTTAACTAGAAAAAGTTTTCTCCGAATGAAAAGGTTATCACTTATTATTTAAATTATTATCCTAACAAAATCTTTACATATATGAGCTATAGTGAAAGTATTGTCGAAGTGAGATGCTATTCAAGCTTTTGCTTTTACAGAAAATAATTTTTAGGTTTATATGTTTCGGTTTTTTACTTATTATGACAAATAGTACTATAAAGCTTGGTCTTATGGCGCCGCTGACGGGCCTTGTTGAAATGTATGGCCAGGAGATTTCTTGGGCAGGAAAAATTGCTTGTCAAAAAATTAATGAACAAGGTGGCTTGCTAGGGAAGCAACTAGAATTAATTATTATTGATGATGGCAGTTTACCTGAAACAGCAGTTCCCGCTGCCAATACTTTAATTGATAAGCATGACTGTGTTGCCATCATAGGTAACCTTTTATCTAATTCAAGAATTTCTGTTGCGAATAAAATTGCAGAGCCTCGTCGTGTTCCCTATCTTAATTTTTCTTTTTATGAAGGGAGTATTAGTAGTCGATATTTCTTTCATTTTGCTGCGTTACCAAATCAACAAATAGATAAAATGATCCCTTATATGGCGAAAAAATTTGGTCAAAAAATGTTTTTTGCCGGTAGTAATTATGAATGGCCTAGAGGATCTATTGATGCCGCTAAAAAAGCGCTTTTAAATTGTGAGGGTGAAATTGTTGGAGAAGAGTATTTGCCTATAGGGAGTACCGAGATAAACGATCTCCTTGAGCAAGTGGCTAAATCAGGAGCGGATGTGTTTGTACCCTACTTTGCTGGTAGCGATCAAATTAACTTGCTAACGCGCTTTACCGAGCTAGGTTTAAAAGAAAAAATGAAAGTGGTTATGGGTCACTATGATGAGGCTATGGTTAAACATTTACCTGAGCATGTTCGACAAGGCTTTTATTCTAGTAATACTTATTTTATGAGTCTTGATACTGTGGAGAATCAAGCATATTTAAATAGACTACGGCAGTTACCTGAAGTAACAGGAATATGGCCTAAAGGAAATGGCATACTGACTAATTTTGGCGAGGGTACATATTTATGTGTACAGGCTTTTGCTAATGCTGTTAGAGCAGCTAACAGCATTAATAGGGAGCAGCTTGTTAATGCATTAGAAACCGTTAGTGTTGTAGGGCCTCAGGGTAAAGTGGTTATGGATGAGAGCACACACCATGCTTGCGTTAATTCCTACTTATCTTGCTGTAACTCTGATGGTTCCTTCTCTATTATTGAATCATTTGAGCCATGTCTTCCTATTATCCCACAAAGGTATAATGGTTCAGGAGAATTATCAGAGACAATCCCTACTAAAGTACTTGATGAACAAGCTTATGATTATGATAGTGTCTGCAATGATGTATTATTGTTGGTTGATGTGGCTATTGTTATAACCAATACTGAAGGGACGATTGTTCATGCAAATCAATGTATGAATAGATTGTTTGGTTATAAAGATTCTGAGCTACGCGGTATGTCTATTCATAATTTATTACCGCCGCAATTTCGAAGTAACCATCGAAAATATTTTAATAAATTTATTGAATCATCACAAAACGATATTCTCATGGGCGCTAGAGGAGAAGTATCAGGCTATAAAAAAGATGGCTCATTTTTTCCTGCTAAAGCATCTATTTCAAAGGTTGAACATAAAGGCAAGCTATTGCTCATTGCTTCGTTGTACGATAATACTGAGCAAAAAAAACATGAAGACTACCTTACTTGGAAATCAACTCATGACACCTTAACCAAGTTACCTAATAGAGCCTTGATGCAAGACAGGTTAATTAATGCTCTAGATAGGGCAAAACGAGGCCAGAATAAGTTTGCTTTGTTGTTTGTTGATTTGGATAATTTCAAATTAATTAATGATAGCTATGGACACAGCATTGGTGACTTGTTGCTAGTTGAGGTGGCTAACCGTTTACTCAATATTGTCAGAGCTGGGGACACAGTGGCTCGTTTTGGTGGTGATGAGTTTATTATTTTGTGTGAGCAATCAGTTAATGAATTAGCTATTTCTAATTTCGCACAACGTATTAATGACAGTTTAGAACAGCCTATATCTATAAATGATCTTAATCTATTAGTAAGTGTCAGCATAGGGATTGCTTTTAATGATAATGAAAACATCACTGCTGAAGAAATGTTGCGTAATGCTGATGTTGCTCTATATGAGTCAAAAGAAAAGGGGCGAGCTAGTTGGCACTTTTATAATGAAAAAACACATCAACAGGCAATAACTCGATTAGAGCTTACTAACAAACTGAATTATGCCATTGAACGTGATGAATTTCATCTGTGTTTTCAACCAATTATTGACTGTACTACCAATAAAGTTACTGGTGTTGAAACTTTACTTCGTTGGGTGAATGAAGGTGAAGCTATCTCTCCTGCGCAGTTTGTTCCTATTGCTGAAATGTCAGGAATTATACTGTCAATAGGGTTATGGGTATTTGAGCAAGCTTGTGTAACTGAAAAGCTATGGCATGAGCAATTTTCTGAGCAGAATATGCCTTTTATATCCGTTAATGTTTCAACAAGGCAGCTAAGTGATAATAAGTTGCTAGAACAGTTTACGCATATTTTGCAAAAAACAGGCGCCAATCCTAAAAATATTGTTTTAGAAATCACTGAAACCTCACTAATGACTGATGTAAATCATACTATTAGAGTGCTAAATCAATTAGCGCTACTTGGCTTTAGTGTTGCGGTAGATGACTTTGGCACTGGCTATTCATCATTAAGTCAAATGATGCATATGCCGATTAGCAAATTGAAAATTGATAGAGTTTTTATTGATAACATTGATAATAATAATGAAAATAAAAGTATTGTTCTTGCCGTTGTTAGTATGGCTCATGCGTTGAATATTGGTGTTGTTGCAGAAGGCATCGAAAGAAAGGAAGAGCATGATTTCTTATGTAATATTAACTGTGACATGGCTCAAGGATTTTACTTTTCTAAACCGATACATCAAGATGAAGCGTTTAACTTTATCAATAGTTACCTTGAATAAAAGCTGCTAAATTTAATTTATACTAGGGACTGTTGATCTTTCCCAGTTAAATTTCGTTCGAAAAAAAGCGTTTTACTCTTTTAACCGAATCCTTCGGACAGCGTTTGTCGATCATTTCTACGACGTTATCGCCTTTTTATCTGACGCTATATGGATGTAGTTTATTAGACAATGCGGACCTCTTGTCCTGAACAACCACATGATAAAGACTCTGTCTTGTATAAATACCCAACAAACTGCTGCAAAACAATCTCAAAAGTTCAACAGTTCCTATCCTTTTCAGTGCTTCAATTTAGTGGCACTTTTAATCATTTGAATTCTAATTACTTTTTATTCTATATATTTTTATATTACTACTATTTTGTTTTAAGAAAAAATCTATCTAACCTTTGTTTCCTACTGAACTAGACTTAACAGGTGTCCATATATTTTTGAGGATAACTTATGAGTGCAGCATTCAGAAATCAAGCACGGTGTTTAAATAAAATGATAGATGCAAAGGATGAAACTCAAGCACGCATGTATCTTGAACAATTATTATTGTTACCTGTCGGTGTACAAGACAGGATCATTGAAGATATCAGCCAATTAAATAACTGTAATAATGATTGCGTTGCCGATATTATTGGTCGTTATTCTATGTTAGATCTTAAGTAAACCAACTAACGAATCAAAAGGGATTTAACTTGAAAGTTGCTGAGTTCTCAACTTAGCAATATCATCTCGAATTGCAGCAGCTTGTTCAAACTCTAAATTTTGAGCATGCAAATACATAGTTTTTTCAAGTTGCTCAATTTTATCATCAATTTCTTTGGTTGTGAGCGCATGGTAACTTGCCTGCTGTTCTGCCACCTTATTTAGCTCACCTGACTTGCTGAAACCACCTGTATCCATTACATCGGTAATTTTACGAATAACACCTTTGGGCACAATATTGTTATCAAGGTTATATTGATGCTGCTTGGCACGGCGGCGTTCAGTTTCATCAATAGCCTTACGCATCGACTTAGTAATACGATCAGCATATAAAATAGCTTTACCATTAATATTACGCGCTGCACGACCAATGGTTTGAATTAACGAACGTTCAGAGCGTAAAAAGCCTTCTTTATCTGCATCTAAAATAGCTACTAGAGATACCTCTGGCATATCTAAGCCTTCACGAAGTAAGTTGATACCAATTAAGACATCAAACTTGCCTAAGCGAAAGTCTCTGATGATTTCCATTCGCTCAACCGTATCAACATCTGAGTGTAAATAACGTGTTTTAATACCGTGTTCATCTAGGTAGTCAGTGAGATCCTCTGCCATTCGCTTTGTTAAAGTTGTCGCTAATACTCGCTCATTTAGTGGTACACGCTTGTTAATTTCAGATAACAAATCATCAACTTGAGTTTCAACACCGCGTACTTCTATTTCAGGGTCTAATAAACCAGTAGGTCTAACTACTTGCTCAGCAATATCACCTGAAGATTTTTCAACTTCATAATTACTTGGCGTAGCAGACACATAAATGGTTTGCGGTGCTAGAGCTTCAAATTCGTCAAATTTCATCGGACGATTATCTAACGCTGAAGGCAAACGAAAACCATACTCAACTAAGTTCTCTTTACGGGATCTATCACCTTTATACATAGCGCCTATTTGAGGCACGGTAACGTGTGATTCATCAATAATGAGTAAGCCATCATCAGGCAGATAATCAAATAACGTTGGCGGTGCTTCTCCCTGCTCTCGGCCAGATAAATAACGGGAGTAGTTTTCAATGCCTGAGCAATAACCAAGCTCTGTCATCATTTCAATATCAAACTGAGTACGTTGCATAATACGTTGCTCTTCAACCAGCTTGTTATTGTCTTTAAGTTGTTTAGAGCGATCTTTTAATTCAATTTTGATTTGATCTACAGCCGCTAAAATTTTATCCCTAGGTGTTGCATAATGCGTTTTAGGGTAAACGGTTACACGCGCTAATGTACGCTCTACTTGCCCTGTTAGCGGATCAAATTGACTTATTCGCTCTATTTCTTCATCGAATAACTCAACTCTTAATGCCAGACGATCTGATTCTGCGGGAAATATATCAATAACATCGCCTCGCACTCGATATGTGGCGCGGGCAAAAGCAACATCATTGCGAGTATATTGCAGCTCAGCCAAGCGGCGCAAAATATCCCTTTGATTGATAATGTCGCCGACACTAATATGCAACATCATTTTTAAATATGAATCGGGATCACCCAAACCATAAATAGCAGAGACAGAAGCAACAATAATAACATCGCGTCTTTCTAGTAATGCCTTAGTGGCAGATAGGCGCATTTGTTCAATATGCTCGTTAACAGAGGCATCTTTTTCTATAAAAGTGTCTGTCGTTGGCACATAGGCTTCGGGCTGATAATAGTCATAATAAGAGACAAAGTATTCGACGGCATTATTCGGAAAGAACTCCTTCATTTCACCATAAAGTTGTGCCGCTAAAGTTTTATTTGGCGCCAACATCATAGTCGGTCTATTTAATTTTTCCACCACATTGGCAACAGTAAATGTTTTACCTGAGCCTGTAACACCTAACAGCGTTTGATGCGCTAAGCCGGATTCAATGCCATCAAGTAATTGTTTAATTGCTGTGGGTTGATCGCCACTAGGCGTATAGCTTGACTCAAGCGTTAATGATTTCAAGACATTTGCTCCTTAACTACAAACTCTCCATGGGTAAATTGTTTAGAGAATAGTCGATAAGAGATAACCGCCATAATAACATTGCCTAGTAAAGCTCCAATAAAGAAGCCTTGTAAGCCATACAAATAACTCCCTAATGAAGCTAATGGAACATAACAAACAAAAAGACGAATAATACTTAGCATTAAAGCCACCATAGGTTTATGCAAAGCATTAAAAGATGAGTTAGTTAAAATAACGACTCCCTGCAACCCATAACCCAAAGGTAAAATCCAAATAAATAAGGTAATAATATCAGCAACAGCCTGCTCTTTGGCAAAAGCCGAAGCAATCAGTGGCGCAGCAATAATTAATACACCATAAATTAACACTTGCCAGCATAAAACAAATTTTACAGAGGTTTTATAAGCTTGCTCAACTCTGTGCATATGCCCTGCACCAAAGTTTTGGCTGATAAAAGGCGGTAATGTCATCGACATTGCGAGCACTACTAAACAGGCAATAGATTCAATTCTAGAACCTACACCAAAGCCAGCGACGGCAGATTCCCCATAAGTTGCCACAATGGCAGTCATGACGGCGGCGGCAATAGGAGTTAACATATTTGCGCCAGCGGCAGGCAAACCAATAGTTAATATACTTCGACAAGATGAGATAAGCTGCTTTATTGGTATTAAATGTGTGTGTATTAAATTTTTCTTTTTAGTCAAAATAGTTAAGACAAAACCTAAACCAAATAACCAAGAAATAAAGGTAGCGATAGCAGCCCCTTGAATGCCCATCGCTGGGATAGGACCAAAACCAAAAATAAAAACAGGATCTAATACCGCATTAATCAAACCTGCACTTCCCATCACTATACTTGGGGTTTTAGTATCACCAGAGGCGCGCAATACAGCATTACCTATCATAGGTCCAACTAAGCAAACACATCCCAAATACCAAATATCCATATATTGATGAATTAAAGGTAATAAAGAAGCTTGAGCGCCAAGTAAAGTAAATAATTGGTCGGTAAATAAATAGCCAAGAAAAGATAAGCTGATAACAATGATGGCTGCTAAGTATAAAGCTGCAGTTGCAGAGTCTTTAGCACTATCATGATCTTTACGCCCTAAAAGTTTAGCAATTACCGCTGATGTACCTATACCTAAGCCAATCATTAAACTAATCACAGTAAAAGTAATAGGAAATGTAAAACTAATTGCCGCAAGCGGTTGTGTTCCTAATAGGCCAACAAAAAAAGTATCAATTAAATTGAATGTCATTAATAAAACCATTCCATAAATCATAGGAATAGTCATTTGTTTGAGTGCGCTGGCAACAGGATCTTGAAGCAAATTGACTCGCTGTTTTTTATTTACTGTATTTTTATTTGACGTCATTAAAAAACTTTATAAAAGGTGTGTGTGAATAGGCTAACGATAAGCAAGTAGCTATTGTAATCAAAACCTAAAGAAATGCACAGTAATTGTGTAGCAACATGTTACTGATTAAAAATCAAACCAATGCATCACAAAAACAACAAAATAGAACATAACCTATTGTTTTCATTAAACAACACAAATCTGTTTATTTATTTATTGACATCTCTACAGGCTAATAAAACCGTTGAGTAAAAAGTTCTTACAAATTAGCTAACACAGTTATCCACAGCTTTAGTGGATAACTGGGTTTTTCTACTATTTTTATCAACAAAAGTGATAATCACGCTTAAAACCACTGACAACTGTTTATATTTCGTTTTTTCTGATCGCATTTTAACCAAACAAACTAATAAATGTTTTTTTTGTTATTTTTGTGTTGACACTCGCTCATCAGGTCTTTAATATTCCGCCCCGTTAGCCAAGTTGCTTGGCAAAACAATTCCCCAATAGCTCAGTTGGTAGAGCGACGGACTGTTAATCCGTGTGTCACTGGTTCAAGCCCAGTTTGGGGAGCCAAATTTACTTCAATAATAAACAGAAGTTTAAAAAGTTTATTCCCCAATAGCTCAGTTGGTAGAGCGACGGACTGTTAATCCGTGTGTCACTGGTTCAAGCCCAGTTTGGGGAGCCACATAAGAAAGGCTACGAGCAATCGTAGCCTTTTTTTTCGTCTTCAAAAATAGGCGCGTAAATGCCAAGGTTATCACCTTCAATGTCGTTACGGTCAACGCCTACGGTTCACTCATAATCTTCGTTCACTATGGTGTAGGCATGGGCTTACATAGATTTAATGTTACTATCACCTATCCACTTAGCTAAGCTAGAAAACTTGCCTAACCAACCATAGGTGTTTGACGCTGTGGTTGATTTAATAACCGTCGAAATTTTACTAAACTGCGGTTAGGCTTCTGATTTATGCCGTTAATGAGGTAAAGGCTTTTGCATCCTGTAGCCGCGCGAAAAGAATGTAAAACGGAATCACCCAAAATGTAAACTCCTTGTCTTTCCTTAAATCGCCTAAAAGGTAAATAACCCACTTACTTTGTAAAAATCCATGACTACTAGCCCTACTTATATAAGCTATTGTATTAATCCCTATTGAATGTGTGCTTTGGTGAGTACTAAACAGGCATTGAGCGCGGCTTTAATGCCTGTTTGTTTTAGTAAAGTTACTTTATGTCCGACTTGTTAACTTTTAATATTGATTGATAGGTATCATTCAAATGCTGCCTCATACCTTTGAGGATCTTCCCTGTCCATCCGTCTGATGTTACATCACCACTTAAGCCTATATCCTTTGAACCCTCAACAATTACCTTTACCTTAGTCGATTCGCCAAATTCAGAAAAGTACACAGCTGCAATAACATTCCAATCATGTAGTGTTACTCCATGCTCGCCAATAACAACGCCTTTAGATTTATTAGCTTTCCTTAGAGAGAAGCCACTACTACCTAAACCTATTTTAGCTGCACTATATATTTGTTCTGCATTGTACCCATGAAAAGTCTCAACCTGTTGATATTCAGACCAACCAGTTTTCCCTTCCTCTGCGTCAAAATCAATTTTTGATACATCATCGGGTACCATACCGACTGTTGCACAAGACTGTAGAAAGAACAGTGCAAAGATTAATAGTGTATTTTTCATTAAAACTCCATTTAAATATTTTTAAAAATATTATTGTAACTGAAAATTTAAACAATTTATCTAGTAAGGCATAATTCAAGCAGGTGGAAAATTATCATCATCAGCATAAACCCGTTCATCATAATTAACCGCTGTTACACTGACTTTATCTGTGCCGCTTGGCTTAATATCTTTGATTAATGCGGGTAAGCACCATCGGCTAGCGACACCAAATTGAAATAGCGCTAATTCCATCTTGCCTGAGCAGTCAGGCATAAAATCTAAATCTGATGTTAATAACACGCTATAGTCAGTATTTCCGGCAGTACAGGTATATGGCCCCGAAAGCGTGCCGTTTGGTTTTCTCAATGAAATAAAGTGTGTGCCTGCATCCCAGTCAAGTGGCTCACTTAAGGTCAGCTCTCTACCGTTAACCGCAATGACTTTACCTGTTTGTGAATAGCCAGGTATATCGTCGGCTAATGCGTCATAGCTCAAATAACTACTGTTGAGTGCATCCATTTCCGTTGAGAAATTGTATTTGGTTCTGCGATAGCGTATTTCTCTACGTTTGCGCATACCGTATTGCCATGCGTGGTTTTTTTTGGTGATACCAAAGGCACGAATCTTTTTAGGCTTAATACCTAATTCATCACCCAATAAACAAAGCACGGTTTCAGGTTTCCATGTAATATCGCTAAAATATTCTATTTCCACACCGTCTGGTTCGTCTGGATCAAAAAGCTTAATATCACGCTTAAGTGGTGCTTTCATATTCTCAGGCTGATACATGTAATCAAAGCCTGTGCGCGGTTCATCACGTACAGGAATAATTTGACCATAATCTAATGTTGGCTCGGCAAAACCAGACGCTAAAACCCTTTTAAGGGCTTCAAACAATGTGCTGTCATTATCAAATACCGCATTAAATTTATCATTGCGGCCTTGCCAAACACCGTGTAAGCGTGACAATTCAGTTAATCCTATTTGTTCATCACTGTGACCAACGTCTTTAATAATATGGGCAAAAAATGGGGCGATATCAGTGGTCGCTTTTGGAGCTGTCCATGCGTCGTTCTCATAAACGGGTAGTTTTCTTGTAGCAATAACATTGAATTTGTTTTCAGCTGATTTTGACAAGGCATTAGTGCCTCGCACCTTTACCGCTATTGCTGTTATATCAGCGTAACTTGTTGCACTGGCTAATTCAGATTTAAGCGCTGTCCATTCAACTTTGTCATAAATTCTTGTGTTATCTTCGGCGGCCGTGGTGCGCTTTACTTGTACTTCGGGGCGAATGGCACTAGGTAAGTCTATCTTTAATGTTTGCGCTATTTCGTCATTAGTTGAACCACTAAAAGAATGAGCTACATTCGTCCAATTAACATCACCCTCATGACGATATTGAATATTTAGACTCACCGTTTTATTTAAAAATTTGCCGTCGTCGTCTAACTCTCCCAAGCCTTGCGGTAATTTAAAGTCAAGCCAAAGTGTTTCAGTGGTTTCATTTTTAGGACACGCAAAAAAAGCACCGTTGTATTGTCCGTCACCACCACCCGCAAGCACTTCAAGCTTTGCTGTTGTTTCATAATCGTTAGTAAACGTTGTCCAAGTGCCATCATCTTGGCCTTGGCCGTCAACCTTTTGCATAGTGCCTTTTGAGTAATCAACCGAAACAACGCGGTAATTCCCATCGTTTGACGTGGTGCCCGTTACGGTAACAATTTCATCAACTGTGAACGGGAAAGAGGCTTGTCTAATATCTGGCTCGCCATAATCATCTGTGTTAACACGATAAGTGGTTATAACATTACTAAGAAAATCCCAGCGTAAACCACCACCACTAGAGCTACCCGCAGAGGTAACACTACCTTTTAATTCAATACCTGTAGTGCCCGACGTGCCGCCCACTTCTGCACTAGTGTAAACATTCCTATATGCTTCATGGCTAGTAACATCTGCACCAGGTGCAAAGATGTTATAAAAAATATCCCCCGCGTAATTTGAGACAGGCGTATCACCGATAAAAATTTCTGCTGGATCAATTTCCATTTCACCCGCGCCAACAGACATCATTAAATAAATCCACTGTTCATTATTGATGTATTCACGACGTGGCATATTTAAGTGATCAGGAAATATTTTATGTCGGCCAGCAAGCTCAGGAATGATACCCATTAAACGCGGTCTGTTGCCTTGTACGTTAGCATCATAAATAGATGAACCATCGGGCGTGGTGCTGTTGTAATTGTCGGGAATTTGATTCGACATATACACAGCTGCGCCCACAGCGGCCACCGCAATAACCACATAAAGCGCGGTAACAGGGTCTTTTGCTTCAACCGTTAATGCTAATTCATCACCTTTGTTGAGTTTGTAACTTTGCCATTGTGCTTGCTCAAAAGCTTGGTTGTTTAACGTGGCAGTAAATAAGGGTACAGCTTGCACAACATAAGCGGGCACGTTAGCTACTAACCACTCATGAAGTGTTTGGCCAACATTACCGATATAACTTTCAAAAAGCTCATTATCAAGCTTGTTGGGAAACACCCTTATTTTAGGGTTAGCCTTTTTTAATATGCTATTAGTTTTATTTGTACGCATAATATTTCACTTGTGAAAATAAACGATTGAAGTGGCGAACACTGCACTTACTCATGCCGTGGCGTTTACTGGTATGAAGAACGTACAAGCCATTGGTTTCAACCACCACGCCCACATGAATTAATAACTCTCCTTTAAAGCCTGCAATAATGGCACCCGCTTTGGGTTGGCACTCAACAAAATTTGATTTAGTTTTGTGGTATGCGTTGGTCATATTTGACTTATCATCTGCGTGAATGCTGCCAAAGTCATTTAACAAAGGTAAGTTGAAATGTTGGTGCAAAACATCACGAACTAAGCCCCAACAATCCAAGCCTGTAGCAACGTCACGGCCACCATCTACATAGGGTACGGTTAAATAACTATCCGACCAATTAGCCAAAGAAATAGCGTTACCCATAATATTTAAGCCCCGGAGCAAAGCTTGGTGTATAACGACGATATGGCCATGCTTTGTTTACTAAATCATGAAAGCTTGCACTGATACTCACCGAGGAAAAATCAGCTTTTACTGCAGTGGCCGTCATCACCACAGGTGGTTGCCCTGGTGCGCTTAAATCACTGCCCGCATAGGCGCGATAAATAACAATGATTTTACCACCCGCTTCAATAGCATCACCAATGGCGTTAAGGGCTTCGCCTGATACATTGTCAATTGAAAAGTTTAAGTCTTGACGGCCACGTACGCTCTTTTGCGGTAATGACACCCCAAAACCAGACTTCTTAAAATTGGCAATAGTAGAGTCTTCAAGCGTTGCGGTAACATCATCAAAACCCTGTACTAAACGAATAGTGCCAGGAGCATGATCAGCTACATTAAATGCGCCATGCTTTATATCTAACGTGTGAATGATGATGTCATTCACAGGTGCTGAAGCGTATAGGGTTTGGAGTACGTTACTCATAGGTTATACATTATTTATTAATGCTAAAACTTCAGGAAAGAAAGCATCTGCCATCTGCTCATAACCTACAGTAGCCGGATGAACCCCATTATTATGTCGCTGAATAATCGTTGGAACTCTGTCGGAGACAGGTGCAGAGGAAAAACCATACCCATAATAGCGATCAATACATAAACCTGACGCGCCAATCGTCACGTTCGCTGAGTAAACGCCATAATCAAAGGCGGATAGTAAAGCGCCACGCAAAGCAAATATATTCGTTTCGTAGGCTTGTTTGCTGTAATTGGCACCGTAATTTGTCCCATAACCATCTTTTGAATTACCTCCTATAGATGGTAACGCAATAATTATTTTACAATTGGCATTGTCGGCAACAAACGCATCAATAATAGCTTTTGCATTATTGATTATTACTAGCCGGTCAGCATCAGTTTTCAAGCTATCTCCAATGCCAGAGTCATTAATACCTAACTGCATGGTAATAATATCTATTTTTTCCGCGCCCATGCCTATATTTGCACGGTAGTAAGCAACATCTAACTGATTTGTGTTTGGATTCCAAAGCGGGTTACCAGCCTCTTTGCTCGATGAACTAAATGATATAACCGAATCACCAGAGCCACTTGCTTTAGCTAAAGTGCCACTTGCCGTAGGCTCATTACCTCCTGTTTTAGTGGTGTTTATATTGCCTACGCCCGAAGTAGTATTTATTTCAGTTACCGTAAAGGTTGAACCATTATTAGTATATTCATCGCCAATGCCAACCGAGGCAACACCTGATACTTGAAACCTGTAGTGAATGTCACCGGATGATGCAAAACTAGAAAATCTCCATCCGCCATAAGCTTCAAATTGAATTGGCTCTATACCTACGCTGCCGACAAATACTGGCGTAGTACCACCTAGCGAAACAAAATTATCAGCTAACGGAATTGTAATCTGTCCAGCGCTACTCAAACTATCGCCTAACTGACATACATGCCTTACTGTGTCAGGTAACGTTGCTGCAATTACCTTTAAAATGAAAGTTTGTGTTAAAACAAGCTCACCAACACCATCGAAGACCTTGATAGTCATAACGTGACTGCCAATTTTTTCAGAGGTAGCTTTTATTCTAAATTCGCGCTCTAAAGCTTTTCCAACCGCCCCTGTAATTTGTACATCAATACCATCTAAACCTTGCGTACCATTGCTTACACCATGCAAAATTCCATCATAATAAATATTCAACTCAGTACCCACAACCGCAGTAATTACGCTAGGAACAGTTAACAGAGGTGTTAATTTTGATTGATTATTAATTGCCTTTTTTGCACGCTTTGGTACAACTTCAAGAATAGGAGGAACTGATAAGTAGCTTGAATTGCCTTCTCCCCAGTCCATATCAAAAGCTTCTGTGCCATACTTATCTTCTGGTACAGATAAACGGATCCCCATTAGTGGATAATTTCCACCACCATTATCAGAAGTCCAGCGAGCAATAAGCGAATCCCCTGATTCATTAGCTGATGTCCATAAAAAATAAGCTTTTTTATTTGCTGGAATGGTAATCAATTCATCAAAATCAATTTCTCTAGCAATAATTTCTGAATCCCAACCTTTTACTACAACGTCAGCAAGCAACTGTTGATTGTTAGGGGTATGAGTACCATCAATGCTCGAATCAGTAATATAGACCCTAAAAATAACATCGCCAGGTATTGATATGCCACCAAACACCTTAACATGGTTAAACTGTATGTCTTCAGTTAACACAGGCATTTGTGTGCCAACACCTATACGGCTATAACTAGAACTAAAACCTTCATCTAAAGGATCTCCCCCATACTGCCGTAGCTTAGAGTCAGCCCAATCAGCCAAATTTACTTTCGACTTGATATCGGTAAGTGCGGCAGGAATATTCATGCCTTTTGAAGAAGACGTTAAATTTAAAGCTCGAAAGTTGATGCGATAGGCGTTAACTGGTGAAGCGTTCACCCAGTTACCCGCTGCAGCAATATATGCGTCAGGGTAAGTCTGAGGGTCAACATCTGAAGCTTCATACTCACCACCAGCGGGATAGTTGATTGTAGTAGCTAAGTCCACTGAGTGATAGCGAATAAAACCAACCGAACCATCATCCAAAGTACGAACCATTTTATCTAATGCTACTAAGCGAACACCCGCTGCAGAATCAATATTAATAACACCCCTTGCTAACACAGTATGATTTTCGGACTCAATAACCACAGCAACGCGATTGCTAACACCGCTATGAATGTATAATTGAACAGCATTAAATGGCTCGCCATTATGTTTGAATGCTGAACGCCAACCAAAAATAGTGGGTACACCATTACTTCCTGCTTGATTATAGTTGCCACGACTAAAAGCAGGTGTCGAAGTGTCACTAATCATTGTTTGAAAAAATGGCAATACACTTTCTGAGATAGAATCTTTAATCGTATTTAATGCTTCAATATAGTCATATTTGGACTTAGACCAAACCGATCCATTATGACCATACAAGCCGTTCTTACTATCATCACTATCATTCCATACCTCGGCCAACTCTCCCGACGGTGGAGCTCCCGCCGCATCCATTAGTGCTTTAGTCTCAAAAGCTATCCGGCCTTGAACTATTGCTTGAATAGCGGAAAAGTTATCTTTAATTGCCTTAGATATAGTGTCTTTATTAACGCCATTAACACTGACTATTTCGTCATCATTACCAGTTAATATACTGTCTAGTGCATCAATACTGGTTTGAAGATTAGTTAATAATTGAAAAAAGGTAGATTCAGCCATGTTTACTCCTGGTAACTTTCGACAGCATCACTTATGCCGTCAATGAATTGGGTTGTTGTGTTCGGGGCAAGTACTGCCTCTGCGGTTTTTTCTTCACTAATAATTTCCCGTTGTTTAATTTCAATTTGTGCGGAGTACTCCCACCAAATGGCACTAAGTGGTTTGTAGTCTTCTAGCGGGGAATTGATGAAACGTACTTCATGTTCAACCATGCCTAGTGGGGTTAAAATATCCATCAAGAACCACGAAGCACCACCTTGTAATGCATGCTCAATAAACCCTTCAAATGCAGCAGCTTCATCTTTTTTTAATGACCAACTGGCGCTCATGATGGTGGGTACAGATTTAAAACGACGACGAACCCGGGCATGACCAGAGTCCATTTTTGTACGCAATAGGTTTGATTGCTGCTTTAAACCGTAGCCAGATAAAAGCGGTGCAGGTAAATTAGCGGGAAATTTTAATAAAGTTGCACTAGTCATTTAAGTTCCCGTTCTTTGTAAGCCGTAGGTTAGCTCTAAAGCATCGGCGCTATCGCCACCTTCTCGCACATTGGCTACAAAGATGCGGATCACATCTTCATTGTTTAATCCTTTGCCTTGAGAAACTTGACCAGCACGGGCGGCATCTTCAATGAGGTTAACAGTGATTTTAGCGCCACTCATACCGCCATTTTTTAGGGCTTGTTTTAGGTCTTGGTTAGTGCGGTTATCAACAACTCGCTCACCTTTATCTAAAAGCCAAGTACCTTCTCTTGGTACTTCATCAATACCATCATGTGCCATACCAACCATTGAACCTGAAGCGGCAGCAATAGCGCCAACCATTGGGCTTGTAATTGCCAAAGCAGCGGTCATTGCGCCTGGGGCTAAAGCAGGCCCCACTATTGGAATTGCTGCAGTTGAGGCGAAAGCGGCCAAGCCTGCTTGCATTGATGTAGCGCCAGCATTAGCGGTCATAACACCAGCCGCACCAGCGGCACTTCCTTTATTAATTGTCTTTTCAATAGCAAATAGAGCTAATTTTTTTACACCAATTTGAACCAGACCTGAAATAACTTCTTTAATGACCGACTTGCCGATATTCTTCATCGCATCACCAAAGTTTTCACCTTCCATAATAGATGTTGCAGTAGCATCACCAATGCCTTGAGCAAAGCGATCAAATGTATTGCCCCACATGGTGTCAAAGTCATCAGAGGTTGTTCTCATGTGTTCAGCAAGTTGATCCCAATAACCTTTTTGTTCTTCGACTTTATCTGGTGATAGTTTAAATTTTGCTAAGGGATCTGTTTGTTCATCGCTTTGATTCACTGAACCTGCTGAAGGTAAAGTAGGAGTAGTAGGTATTGATGATGTTATACCGGCTTTCACTTCACCAAGCTTTTGTGCAGCTGCTATTTGCTCTTCAAAGCTTTGAATAGCTGCATCACGTTCGGCAAGCACATTAGAAACATAGTTGCTCTTAAAGTCGTCCATGCGTTTATCGAGCGCAGTTAAATCTTTAAGTTGAGCACGAAATAAACCTGCCTCTTCATCATCTCCAGTAAACTCATTAAACCAAAGTCTAAAATTTAAATATTTAATCTTAGCTTCACGAATCAAGTTATCTATTTCGGCTACGCCTATCTTTATTAATGCATGAATATTGACAGGGAAATAAGCGATAGTATCGGAAATGAAATCAATCGTTTTTTGAGCATATTTACCGATTAACGAAAACTGCTCTGCATTGGCCTTGGAATAGTTATTACCGTTGACAATCATTTCATTTAAAACATCAGAATACATGGTACTAATTGCGCCAAACTCGGCAGCAAGTCGGCCACTTGTAATACGCGCAGTTAATTCATCAAGGATATCAGTAGCTCCTCTAACAGCATCTTCCATCGCATCACCAACACCAGCTTCACTGATAGTTAACTTGAGATTATCCCAACTATCTCCCATGTTAGACAATGCGCCATCAAAGGTTTGAGCTTGACGCTCCATAGCGCCGCCAAACTCATTTTTACCTAAATTTTGTAAATATCCTTCAATAGCTTGGGCATTATTACTAACTTCTGTTTTAATTCCCCTGAAGGTGAAAGCAATTGTGTCACCTTGGTTTTTGGCTTTAATGCCAAATTCTTTTAATCGTTCAAATTCTGCAACACTCGCATCAGCAACGGCTTCAATAAGTTGGTCAAGACTTTTGCCCATGGCGCTCGCAGTATTACCGTAGCTTTCAAGTGCTGCTTTGCTGGGAGTTAAACCAAGGTTTTGTAATTTGATAAAAGCGGACGTTGCTTCTTTAACTGAAAACGGAGTACTTGCTGCAAATTTTTGTAGCTCTGCAAAAGCAATATTAGCATTTTCAACACTGCCTGTAGCTGTATGGAGCGTTGATTTTAATATTTGGAATTCACGTGTTGTGCTAGAAACGCCTTTTACTAAAGCACTTGCACCGAAGACACCAGCCAGAGCAGTACCAGCACGAGCGATAGTTTGCCCCATTTTACCAGCGACTACTGAGGTTTCTTTGGCGCTTTTATTAAAGTTAGTAAGTGATTTTCTGCTTTGTTTAACATTTGTTCTGAACTGACCTGTTTTAGCGTCAAATACAATACCAAGCTTATATTCGCTCATGATTAAACCTTATTAATTACTTGAGCAGCAGCTTTACTCATTAAACGTAATCCCTTGAACTGCTCTTGGGTAAAGTTACGCTGACTCATATCACTTTCAATTTTAACTTGCTGTAAATCTAACCCTAAGCAAGCACCGTTTGGCTTAAAACGCATTAAATCGCTAACATCATTAAACCAAAGTACGGTTTCCCAATTCATAGGCAATATTTCAATTACCTGGTCTTGTTTAAGTTCATCAATAATGTGTTGAGGAGCATCGTTTAGTGCCATTTCCTTTAGCGTTTGCTCACTCACCAAGTTAGGTGCTGCCCATCCTTGAGCAGCATCAATTAGTTTTTTGCAGGTGCGCCAGACATTGCCTGCATATAAGCTCTTAAAATGCTTGCTCGCACATAAGGCAACTGTAATAACGCATCAAGATGCTCTTTACTAAACGTAAGAGGATGTTCATCAACATCTAAGATTTCTTTCCAACCTTTAACTAACACAGCAAGTAATTCGCGATCGCCTTTATCCGCTAATTCATCAAATTGATTTTGAGTAACAAGCTCAAATAACATATGACATTTATGTTCAATCACTTCGCCATTATCTGTTGGCTCACTAATGGTTACAGGCCACCAAACAACATTTTCTTTTTTTAGTTTAAACATGGGTTAAAGTCTCTTTAAATTGGCTTTAATTAATAAAAGAGCATCCTTACTTAACGCGCTATCCTTAGTTGACGTAGCGTTTTACTCTAGAGTGAACTTGATTTCGTCATTACCTGCAGCAGTTGGAATTAAGATCAAATCCATATCAAGTGAAGCTGTTCCTTCGTTATCACCGTATTTTGGGGAAGTTACTTGCACTTTCGGACAATCAAGTTTGCAAATCAGTCCTGGTACTTGACCGTGTTGAATAGTTAATGCACCTGTCATTGAGTTTTTAGCATCACTAAAGAAGTCTTTAACCGATAAATCAGGGGCTTCAATACTGACTGAGCCACTCGCCTTACGCTCATTAATATCGACGCTTTGAGTTGTTAGCGTTTCAATAAACTTTACGTCTTGACCTACATCAACCGATAACTTGTAAGGCTTAGCAGCAAAACCATTAATGCTAAAACCTGATGTTCGCCCAGCACCAACGGGGGTTGGTTTTTGCCAAGCCGACCAATCAGGCGTTACTGGGGCAACTTCAGTTGGGTCTACCCAAAGACCAATAAAGTTAAACTCTAAATAAGAGATACCTTTTTCAAAGCTCAGTTTTACATTGCCCCGGGCACCTTTCATTGCATGTAGGTTTTTCCCCATGTTGAAATACATAGTGGCACTTTCATAATTGCTGGCCGCTAAATCATATTCAACCGAGGTAAGTGCGGTAATAGTTTCAGCAAAACCACAACTACGCATTAGTGGCCCCCAAGCGGGCGCCGTTCCGGCAGTACCACTACCTTGATATTCAACTTTAAAACTAATGAGTACATGCTCACCGCTGATAATAGATTCGTCAGCACCAAGGTATGGCTTAACTAAACCGCGCTCTAGGGCTTCTGCCTCCAAAGGGGTTAGCTCAACATCTTTTGCTAAAATAGCATTTACAGCGCTAGGTGAAGCATCAACACCATAGGTAGCTTCAATTTTTGCTAAGAGTAATTTTTCACTAAATCTCATTGTTAGGCTCCTTATTTCGCCACGGATTTTTTAGCTTTATCCGATACTTTTGCTTTACCAACTTGTTCTGCTTGTTGCTCAAAGCCCGTTATTTCTTGATGCTTAGTTTGTTGAACTAATTTGGTTTCACCTGTTGTAGGGTCTTTGCTGTAACTACCGCCTTGGCGCTTGTTTAATTCAATGGATTTGCTCATTGGCTTGCCTCTTCAAAATGTGTTGTGGTAAATCGCTCTAACTGCCAAAGGGCGTGTTCAGTTACGCCAACTGTGTCTGCAGCTGCTAGTAATAAGGCTGAATGTTCACTTGTTGGGCTAAAGCCAAATAAGGCTTTTCTTGTTTCACTTAAAATAGGCGCTACCGCTGTTTTTGCTTTAGCGCCTTGTGGATCATTGGTTTTGCTAATCCCAATAACCACGCCAATAGTGGTAGTGACTTCTTGCTGTGCAATGCCCATATCACGAGCGTTGTTACCAGGGCGACGACTAATTTCAACAATAAAAGCAACGGGCGATGGTTTAAGCCTACCTTTCATTGAGCTACTTAAATCAATAGCCTCTTCAACCTTGTTAAATAGCGGTTTACCATTTAACTGAGCAGCTGATAATTTAGCGATAACAGCGTCAATCATTAGCTACTCCTTAGATAAACCCAGTTGACTTGCTGCGAGCAAAGACACTGCCAGCACTTTGTATGTCTGCTAAATCCGTACTGGTCGCCTTTGCTCCTGTGCCATCAACACCTAAACTAATTTCACCTTTAGACACACTAAATAAGAATTTAATAGCACTGTCGTAACGTTTGATTACTTGCTCGCTAGCTTGTTCGTCATACAACTTGTAACGAGCAATATTGCAACAAAGCGCTTTAAGTACTGGCGGCACTGTTGCCAGTGGTAATTGATAACGGCCACCTAAGTAACCGTCCATTTCAGCACCAGCGTCAGCTATAGCTTGGCCAAGTACGGAGTCATCAATAACATCAGCATTAACACGATCAGTTAAATCAACTAACTCGTCTTGACCAAACCTGTCTATTAAATCTTGTTTAGTGCAATACATACCTACTTAGCTGCCTGTTTAGCAGGAGCTTTTTTAGTGACTTTTTGCTCTGCAGCATCTAAGTCCACAGCTTCAACAATTAAATTGGCATCTGCATCCATTTGCTTAAATTGCTCAGGGGTTACTTCAATTTCATTTTCACCTTGTTTTAAAGCTACACCCGCACGACGATAACCATCAGGCTTTAGCGATTTAACATTTACTTTTACAAGATCAGACATAATATTTACTCTTTAAATTTATGAATAAAAAAGGTTAGTTCTGCCTTTGTCCAAACAGAACTAACCAAAGGGAAGAACTATAGGTAATCAGCTACTAGTATTTCTAAGCGACCTTTTAACTCATTAGAGCTATTAGCGTCTAACTCACGCTCAAGTAAACGACGTGCAACTTTCTCTAAGCTTGGTGGCACAACTAATAAGGTTGGCTTAATGGCTAATTTACGACCACCATCGGCAGTAAAGGCACGCATCTTAGCGATGCTATCCCACAAGTTATCAGCGGTTAACTCGCGCTTATTAGCAAAGGCCATTTGCCAAAATCCATAACCCGCCTTATCACGACAATCCACGCCATAACGAAATTGCTTACTCATAAAAACCGCTTCATCATCGGTTTTTGTCATGGCAATAAGTGCAGGTTTTTTACGTTCCTGGAAAATAATTGGTTTAATAGCTTTACTGGTATCAAGTAAGAACCATGGTTCGCCTGTATAACCAACACCGTCATCAACCATATTGGCCATCGACACATCAACACCTGAGCCATCAGCTTTAGGGTTAACGGGATGGTCGGTATCAAAGAAGAACTGACCATCGTAACAAGCAGTCGTAAAACCTGCATTTAATAAGGGAAAGCACATCTCATCAGGATGAATAGCAGCGGCATTACCCATTTCTTTAAAAATAGGCGCATAAATACCTAAGTTATCATCTTCAATGTCGTTACGATCAACACCAACAGTTGACTCATAATCTTCATTCACTATGGTGTAACCATGGGCTTGCATCGACTGAATATCTCTATCGCCAACCCAAGCCTTTAAGCTAGGGAATTTACCTAACCAACCGTAAGTATTTGATGCTGTGGTTGACTTAATAACAGAGGCAATTTTGCTAAATTGCGGTTGGGCTTCTGATTTGCCCGCTTCAAAATTGGCTTGATAGCCAGTAAAAAGCGAGGCGATTAACGCTGGGGTAATAATAGCCATTATTTACGTTCCTTTTAGGTATTGGTCTTGTTAAGTTGCGCTAAATAATCTTTATGGCTAAGGCCAAGTTGATCAGCGGTATATTTTTGCTCAGCGGTCAATGCAGCTGTGCCTGTGATAGTGTTATCAGGCTTTTCTTTGCCTTTAGTTTGAGTGGTTTTTAATGCCGCAATTGCTGGGCGTGCATCAACCATGGCTTTAAGTGCAGCAAAACCTTGTTGCTTACCAAAATCAGTTAAGTAGTCAATTTCAGACTCAAACACCTTATCGCTATTGTCTTTTAGTAACTGCTCAACCGAGTTGTTATCACCCTTGGCTTTTAAAGTAGCTACTTGGTTAATAGCAGCATCGTAAGTTGCTTTAGGTACAAATTTACTTAAATCAACATTGCTCCCTGCTGCAGTGGCTTGTGCTTTAAGTGCAGTAACCGAGGTTTGTGCGGTATTTAAATCTTTTTCAAGTTGGCCAGCTTTATCTGCTTTGCTTTTAAGCGCAGCTATAGCCACCTTGGCTTTATCTTGAATTGCAGTTAAAGCAGCAGTATTCGACAGTTCGTCGTCGGTATGCGCAATACCAAGCAAATCAAGCATGAGTTTTAATGCTTCATTCATGGGGATTTCTCCGGTTGGGGTGGCAGCGTGGCCAGTTAAGTGATTCTTTGTTTTTAGGGCACTCTTTAAGGCAGCAATAGCTTTCATGCCATCAAGCGCGGGGTCATTGGTTAAAGCAACATGCATTAACTCAAGGGGACGACCTGTTTTAAGGTCATATGAAAATACCGCTGAGGTATAACGATATTCTTTATCATTAATGTGTTTGGCGGCTGTTTTTGTCCAGTCAACATCTACAGCAAATAAACCTTCACCAGGCACATAGTCTAATTTTTTAAACCATCCTGCAGCAGGAGCTGGCTGTCCGTTCTCTTCGGTATAAAGGGTTTGATGTTCGTAATCAAACATCAAGTCATTTTTACGTTGGTTTAGGTTTGCAGTTAATGAGGTGAATGCTTGAGCATCCATTAGCCATTTGCCGCCCTCAACATCAATATCTCTATTGTCAGTTGGGGTGAAATAGCCATCAGGTAAAATTTGCACACGATTGCTTGCGCTTGGCTCAATTGCACTATCAGCAAAGGTAAGTACCGCAACATTGGCTGGCACTTGTTTTGTCAGAATGGCTAAGCCAAGGTTTCGGCTGAGTGATTTTTTGCTTGGGAATGTTTTCATAACGCCAGTATGGCGTTATGAAGTTAATTACTGAGATTCAGGGGGGTTAATGCTTAAATTTAAGTTAGAACGCTCATGATATCTTCTAATAACTCTTTATTTTTAATATCTAATGTTGAACCATGTACTTTGTTATAGAGGTCATTTTTAATTTCAACCAACACTTTGTTACCTACTACATTGGTTTTATTCAATTTATATAAATTACCGATAAGCCACTCTGTTTCAATAGTAGCTGTAGTAACTGGTATATTTTTGCATTCTAACAATGCGCATAAACTCATAGATAAGCGATGTAAAACCACTGATATGTTTGCCGAGATCTTTCTCTGATAGCTAGTTTCCTCTGATCCTAAAAAAAAGTCATCTTTAATTAATGTAGGGTCATTTATTACCATATTAATAGTAGTTTTTTCTTCTCTCCAGTGAGAGATTGGTTTGTAAAGAAGTTTCTCTAGAACTTCTTTTTGCTTGTCTAATATTGAGATTTCTTGAGCAACTTTAATTTGTTCTAAATTATCTTGTTGTTGTTGCTTTAGGATTTCAGTTTGCTTCTCTAATTCTTCAGCTTGTTTCACGCTTGTTTTTTGAGTTTCTGCTAGATCAGCTTGAGTAGCACGTAAGGTGGCGTTAGAAATCTTCAATTCATTCTTTTGAATATGAATGCTCAAAAACAACATCGCAATCACAACAAACTGCAACAGAGGGTTTAATGTACCTCCAAAAAAATCTCCCGTTGTTCCCCACGCCTCATGGCTATGTTCACTTCCAGGGAAAAAATTAAAAAAATTGTAAAGCTCTAAAGCCCCAATAAGAGTTACAGCAACTAAAGCAAAATAAACAATAATATCCCAAGGTTTATTACTATATTCTGTTTCATCATCTTTAACGCTCTTTTCAACTTCTTCCATACCCATTTAACACCCGTTTAAAAACTTCACTGTTGAATTTATTTAGATTTCTTCTGGCAGTATACTAGTTACAGAACTCAGAATATAAAAGTGAGCGCATTGAATATTTATCTTTAATAAAACCAAAATCAACGCCCCTACAGGCAAAAAAATCAATCATAGCATCAAGAATTTTATCATGCTCATTAACACAAGAATACGGAGCAACAATGGCATATTTATTTAAAAACACCAGATAAGGAAATATATTTTTCAACCAATGTTCTACAACGTATTGAGAGCCATCTTCTTGTACGTATTTCAACAATAAACCTTGAAGTTCCGCCAAAAGATCATGAACCCTAAATAATATTTGTTGGTTTTCCTCATCATCGTTGTAAGATGTTGCTTCACATATAGCCCTATATCCTTTTTTATTAATATGTAAAACTATTTCATTAATATTTAGATCAAACAATGACTCCTCATTTATCAAACCTATAGCAAACCGGCCTCTCTTACTATTATCTTCTAAATCAAGTAACAACTTACTTAAAACACCTTCAATAGCAGTTAGTTCTAATTGAGTGCGTTGAAATTTAGCCTGAGCCTGTAATGCTGCAGCACTTGCCTGTGTAGCTTCACGACTTTCTTTAATCTCTTCTCTGGTTGCCTGTAATGTCTCGTTAGTCAGAGCTAATTCTCTTTGTTGAATTTGAATACTCCAAAACAACATAGCTATTACAATAAATTGCAACAAAGGATTCATCATCCCACCAACAAAGTCACCAAATGAGCCAAACTGCTCAAGCGTTCCGAGTGTCTCAAGTGGAAAGAAAAAACCAAACCTATCGATATAAATACTTATTGCTAACAAAAAAATGATTACTACAAACCATAGCATATTAACGACCAACTTTTTATAGTCGAACTCCCTATTACCTTTTACCACTTCCATACCCATTTAACACCCGTTTAAAAACTTCACTGTTGAATTTATTTGAATTTCTTGGGGCAATATACCAGATTCACAATTTAAGGCGAGAAAATAGCTTACAGGGCTTTGAGGTAAATCATTGAATTATGATTAAATACCATCTGCTAAATGATCACGGAGAATATAGAGTATTTCAGCTTGTTCAAATGGGGCTACCCCTAAAAAAGGTCGTGCGGGTATACCATCAGCTTCACGACCAAATTGATGAGTTGCTGCATACTCAAGATTAGAGCCAAGCATTAGTTGATTATTACCTAGTTGATAATTCAAGGTATCGGCAAGCGTACCTGTTTCAGTTAATACTCTGTCTTGACGCTTTTTGTTTTTCAGTGTTTGTGGTGAAAGTGGTTCCCACGGCTCACCGTCTGGAGCTTGTTGGTCAATAAAGCGCTGCTGGGTTGATTCTAATAAGTATTCACCAATGTCTCGGAAGGCTGGTTCAAGATCCCCCCCCTGCTTTAACAAGCGATTTAACGCTTGGGCTACTTGCTTTTGACCACGAATATCAACACTAACAAACGAGCCTGCCATTAATCTTGTTCAGCTTCATCTAATGCTGATAACTCTGCCATGCTTGCGTTAACTAGTAGTGCCTCATGCACGTCACTAAAACAAGTTAACTCATAGCCACTGGCCTGCTGCTCTAGAACATCAATTTTTATTTTCTTTTCAGTAAAAGTTAAATCATCGTTATTAATAACATCAAATGCTTTATCTACTAACGGCAAGGGTGCGCTATGGTCGATGGGATCTTGTTTTGCTTTTTGTAGCATTTTTTCAAGCGAATTCATATTAACGCCTTTTTCATTAAATTATCAAAATACATAGCTATATCATTATTCCATCGAGCTAAGGCTTCACGATTAAGCACCCAAGCAGCAAAGTGCTCAGCATGCCACTCAACATCTATATCACTGCCGTAGCGAGTTAAACTAATAGCACGGTTAAAAGGCTGTATTGGGCTACCCGCCTTAAAGTGTACTTGGTGGCCAAGCTCATGCAACCAAGTAATAATTGCACCACCATGGTTACCGCTATCTCCCCAATGCCTAATGATTGCAGACAAAGTACGCGGAATATTATCCTTACCTTGCAGTATAGCAAGCTCAACCGCGTTAATCAGTTCACTAACATTAACCTTATTAAAATTAGCATGGCTTTCAAGCTTTACCGTTATGTGGTTAAGCTCTGCTGCCGTCCAACCGTTAGGCATAGCGTTTCGTTTTGCACGATAAGTATAGTTATTATGACCATATTTTTTAACTGCATCAGGTAAATAGGCCATAACAGCATCATTAATTTTTCTTGATGCTTTGCCACGGGGCACCATTTCACTGGCTTTAACAAATAGAGTTTTAATCTCATGCTTAGCTAAAAACTGGCTCAGTAAATCAAACTGAGGTTTAGCTGTTTTAAATTCAGCTAACTTAGCATTTAAGCTATGAACATCAGCCCCTTTCACGGTACTAAAAGCACTAGGAGCTATACGCTGTGGCGATATAAAAGGCGCTGCTTTTTCAGTGCTAAGCTTTTTTTGCTGCTGTGCTACCGCTACCTTTTTAGGGGCATAGTCAAAGCCAGGGTCAATACCTTTAGGGATTATATGTATTTCACCTGTGGCTTTATCCGTCCACTCAATTATTTCTGCTTTGGGTGGTAACTTTACCTTTTTACCTTGGCGCTCAAGTTGTTTCGCCGTTCTGCCCCGTACTTTACATTTACAGCCCCAACCGTTTTGAGGGAAATGCGTTTGCCAAAAGCCATGCTCTTTGGGTAACACTGTGCCATGCCAGGATAAATGCATGGGTCTTGGGTGTAAGCTGTCACCATGTTGATACTCCCAAAAGTCAAAGTGCTGTAATTGCTCATAACGGCCAGCGTTATAACTTTGCCTCATGTTAGTGTCGTAAATCACTTTTGAGCGCCAGTTTGCTTCACCCGTATGGCTCCAACCGTGTTTGGCTACAATGGTGTTAAACTCTTTTTGAAACCAGCCAATGCTTTTACCTTCAGCTATGGCACTATCAACTGCCCTGCGAAAATCATTAAGCAAGTCATTTTTAAGTGCGCCTGCCACCATAAAGCCTGAGTTATGACCGTCACGCCAAATATCTGCCCAACGCTCTGAGGGCATATTTAACTTGTTTTTAAAGAAGCTCATCGCCTCTTTAAAAGGTAAAGAGCCATAGCGAACTGTCATTATTCACCTTCGCCTGATTCTTTATTAACATCAAAACGGCCACTAAGCTCTGCAACAATGAATGCTTGCTGCATCACCTCACTGGCTTCATCTACTGATAAATCAATGTCAGTTAACAAGGTTTGTAATGTTTCTAATGAATCCGCTTGCTCCACCAGCTGCTGCACTTCATTGGTGAATTGCTCAAGAACGGGTGACATTTCGTTAGCGAGTTGAGCACTGAAATCATCTACCTCATCTTTAGCGTTAACTGACTTTGCTTTTTCTTGTTTTAACTTTAAGGCTGTAATCTTACGAATAGCTTTAAGTTTTACTTCTTGCTCTGACTTGGCAGTTTGCTCTTCTTTTGATGTAGCAGCTGCTCGCGCTAATACAGCTTCATTTTCTTGAGGTTCAGGTATTTGCAGTTTGTCTTGCGCCCAGTTAAGTGGAATTTTAAAGCCAATATCAACTAAGTTAGGTAGTGAATCAGAAAAGGTTTTCAAATCTTCAGCTTCAGTAATATCAAATTCAAAGCGTGGAGAACGGCTTGGATGCTGAAAACTTTTACCATTTAAATAGTACTGCGGAAAAACAAGGTCACGAGTAATGGTGTTTGCTATTTGCTTTAAGTCACTATCGCGTAGCTCTTGGCGAACTTCATTATGCACATTACCTAAAGCATTAGTTGAGCTTTTACCATCTGCTTGGCTGGTAAGTGTACCGCCAAGAATGGCTTTAGAGATGGTTTTTTCCATCAAACCAACCATATATTCAAAAGGTTGTTGCGTGCCTTTGGCTGTTTCTTGAAAGTCTATTTCCATACCTTTGGGGATAATACCACCCGCATTATGACCAATACTCATTACCGCATTAAGCAAGGTGTTTTTCTCTTCCTGACTTGCTCCTGTAGGGTATTTACCCAAACGAAGCGGTAAGCCATAAATCTCTAAAAATTCAGCCAAATCGCGCACACTATAATTTTTAAATAAGTAGGGCCAAGCTAAAACACGCGCTAAACCAGAACGCGCTAAATAACCTGATTTAGTTTTATGGGTGTGGCTTATCCAACCAAAAGGTTGTAGTGCTTCACCGTTTACACTGTTATCACGTAAGCGCAGTTCATTACGGTTTTGTCCAGGCTCTAATGCTGGATGTGTCATAAACCAGCTCGGATCTTTAAATTCAACTTGCTGTGGCAACCATATTTTACTGGTACCTGCACCCAGTTGCTGCCAAGTGATCTCTTGATTAGAAAAACCTTTTAATATCGCATCTGAGGCATCAAAAATAACATCATCTAAAAAGGTCATGTCTTCAAAATGCTCTTGCAGCATTTCAGTATCTTTTATCTCAGCTGCACTGGCATTACGTGGCGGCACTATTTTCCAATCAACGCCTAATAGCGCACGGCGGCGCTTTTGCAATTCAGCAAATACGTGGCCGTCTTTTTCTTCCATATCTTCGGCTAGTTCGCATTGGGCAATAATATTACCCTGCTCTGCACCAATTAAAATATCGGCTAGTTTTTGTGGCGTTAATGCTCGGCTTGGGTGATCACTAAAATGAGTACGCAAATGGCCAAGCTTGGCATCATCCGTTTGCTGCTTCTTTAAATATTTAATGCGGAACTTATTGCCTTTACTATCAGTTTGGATTGGGTTAGCTGCTTGTGTAGCCATAGTTAATAGGCTCCTTGGTCATAATTCTGTAGTAAGTCGCCACTATGATCAGGGCGCATATAATCTTTTGAGGTTTTTTCTTTTTGGTGCCAAGTACCCGCCTTTTGTGCAAGTTGAGTAAACTCAATAACACCGCCATCCATCCAGCTAGCACGAATGGCCATAGCAAAACCTACTGCAGTATCCCCATGGCGTTGACGGCCATCACTGCCCTTGGTACTGCCTTTGTCTATCTTGGGAATGCCACGCACGGTTTGAATTTGGTTAAGATCATCTTGTACATCTTGGTGACGAGGAATTTCTATATTGAAGTCTTCAAATTCTGCTTTAAGTTTTGGCATCCATTCCATGTACCATTTATCGGTAAGCATCACTTGTTCAACCATTTCAGTTCCATAATGCTCGGCAGCGGCTTCAGCCAAGTAACCACCATTACCCGTGGCATCAAAGGCTAAACCTTGTAAACGGGGCAAGCGATCACAAATAAAAAACAATAGCTCTTTTTGTGCATCGTAAGTGAGGTTGCTCATTTCAAGTAAGAACGGCACGCGTTTGGTTAAGTCTTTATTAATTTGCAGCGGTACAAATACCGATAAATCTCCCTTACGGGCAAAATCTTCCCCAAAAGCATGATTTAAATCTTTTTTAAGCGCAGTTAAATGCGGGTTTAATGCTTCAAACCATTCTTTAATTTGCATTTGTTTATGACGAGCAGACCAGGATAAAAAGTCTTTATCTGCTGTAAAACGTAAAATAGGAATATCTGCTTTCATGGCTGCATCAACCAAAACACGTTTGATATAAACACCACCACCCTGCTTAGGCACACAAAAGTACTCTTCTAGAGCATCTTCTTCAGTGGCCGTGTCATTAAGCAAACCATCTTTCCAAGCTTGCTCATTTTCTTCTGACCAGGTATCACCTTTTATTTGGCAAATACGCTTATATAAGCCTTCAGTACAGGCATCATCTAAGGTAATACGATGCACAGAATAACGTTTTTTACCCGCTCGACTGTCTTGAATAATGTTATTAAATAAGTTGTCAGTGCCGTTGTGGGTTGAGATTAAACGTACCTTCGCGCCCCACATGGTTAATGCCAAAGCGGCTTTGAGTACTTCGGCTAAACGATCATGAAACGCCGCCTCATCAATGGTGACATTACCTTGCATACCACGAAGGTTTGACGGGTTAGAACTTAACGCTTGAATTTTAAAACCACTGGCAAAGTGAATAGCAAAAGTTAAAATTTCTTTACCGTCTTGCCCTGCATCAATAAAAATTTCTTCTTGAATATCGCCTGCCGCTTTATCAAAGGCTTTTGCCCACATGGCAGCCGCATCAATAAACTCTCTCGCCATTTCTTTATTGGAGCCAACATAAAAATGGTTGGTACCATGAGCACTTTTAGCTTTACTAGCACATAAAACGGCATCTGCAGCCTCTGCCCAGGTTAAACCTGTACGACGAGACTTTTCAGCAATTTTTAACGGGGAATCATCAGCTATCCAACGTTTTTGATAACCGAGTAACAATTCATTTTCATCAAAAGGACTTAGTTCAGGCGTATCAGTTGGCATTAAGCAATTCCTAAAATTTCACGCTTTATAGCATCAGCACCATCGCTGGTTAATCCTGCTTGTTGCGCTGCACCTTCCACCAGTGCCGCCGCTTCTTCTGCAAACGCTTTACGTATTTCTTTTTCACGCTTGGTTGATTCCGTAGCCGCTTTTTCAAGTTTCTCAATACCTATAGCAAGGTCTTTAATGAACTTAGGGTGTACAGGTTCGGCTGAGTTTGAAGCATCTAACACACTATCAAAGGCAATAGTTCGAACCATTTCAATGAGTATTTTACTGACATCACCACTGGGCTTATCACCTAGCTTTGCGACCCATTGCTCTGAAACAGCTCTCGCCTCGGCAATTCGTTGCCCTACGGTTTGCATATTGGTTGAGTAGCGATTAATACCTGACTTGCTAAGTTTGTCTGAATCATCAAGCCCAGCCTCTTCAATAAGCCTATTTACCTTGTCTAATATAGTAGACTGGGTAAGCTTGCCTTCACGTAATAATTCATCAAGTTTGGCTTTGATGTTGTCGGGCAGCTGATGTACCTTTGACGGTTTACCGCGCGTTTTACGTTCCTTATTAGCTGACATTACTTAGCCCCTTACTTGGCGCGTGGCTTTTTAACACCTGGACAGGTTGCAACACCTTCCGAAACATCTTGGCCACGGCTAGTGAGCGTTGCCATGGTGTAATTACCATTGGTTTCTAGTGAAACTAAGCTTTGTTCAGATAGCCAAGCTAAGTGACCTAAAACTTTATCACTACTCATGGTGTGGCCATAAGCAGCACAGGCGCTTTGCAACATAGAGTCGTTGGTTTGATAGCCATTCATTGCTGCTAAAGCTAATAAAATAGATAACCGCTGGTGTTCACTCATTACTTTATTTATCGCCATTGCTCTTTTCCTTTATCCTTTACCTTTAAGCTCATTTTCTAACAACATATCTGACAGGGTTTTAACTGACACAAGGCTGGGCTCTATACGCTTAATATCGCCACTAAGCTGCTCTATGCGTAACTCTAACTTGTGTGTTAAATCTTTATCTGGCAGGCTTTCTATTGCGGCATCAAGTAAATCAATACGCTTATCCAAGTTGGTTAAACTTTCATTAACGGCATCTTTTTTGGCAAAAGTTTTACTCATAGCCCATACGCCAACAATGAAAACCCCGTTGATCACTAAAGCCAGTAATTTCCAATATTCTAAAAACCAAGCCAGCATTAATAACGCCCTCTAAACTGTTTTTGTTGGTGTTCATGTAATGTTTGGCAATCAACACAACGAACGGCATTTGGGTTAGCAACTAAGCGCTTTACGCTTAATTCAATATCACAATCAAGACAATAACGATGGCCTTCTAATTCATTTGGCTGCTCTACTGGCTGCTTAGCAGCAGCCAGCGCCTGCTCGCGTTGCTTTTGCTCAAGTTCACACGCTCTATCTACTGTATCAGTCATGCTTAACAGCTCCCTTAACCTGATTTACATCTTTGTTTTTACTGCCCATGCTTGAACCAAAGTAAAAACCCGTTACACAATTACGCTCATCAAAAAGCGACTTAATAGTCATACCCAGTAGGTTTGAAACAATGGCTAAAATGGCGCTGTAGTCTTTGAGGAAAAACATGGCCAGTACATTGGCAACAAGCAAAACAAAAATATAAGGCAGGTTGTATTTCATAATACCGTCAGCTATTTTGTCGGCTTGTTCGGGGTGTTTGTTATGCATAGCTCTGGCATCTTGTCGATCAAGGTACGGTGCCATATCAAGCTCATGCTCATTGGCCATTAAGGTTTGCTTTAATTGAGCAGCTAATTCGGGGTTGGAGCTTAGTGCTGCTTCTATTTTTTTAGGATCACTTTCCCCTGTTTTACTTGCGGCAAAATCAAGCACCTTGCTAGCAACTTTGGCAGCGCTTGAATCACTCCTTTCTAATTTACCTTTAACCCAGTCTGTAAGCCCTACAGCCTGTGCAATACCTAATGCGGCGATGATTGACATACTATTGTTTTCCTTCTTTTAGTTTTCGAGCAGTTTCGGATAACAGTTTTGTTTGGCCTGATTCCACCTTTTTCACGGCTATATCAATATCTATGGCACTGACACTATCCCAGCCTTTACGATATTGGTTAGCTTGCTCTATACGCCGATAAATACAGCTGTAATTAATAGGTAGCCCCTGCAGCTGATGAAACACTTCTGCACGTAAGCGTGCTTGGCGACCTTCGCGATAACGTCTGTTACCAGGAACAGATTGATAACCTCTCCCCCTAAGCATGTTTGGTGTCCTTAGCAAGCAACAGCTGACACTCAATCAACACGTTAAAAGTACGATTTAACCAGCCTATTAAGAAAACAATTTGAGAGGTGTCTTTTTCAACTAATTCGCTATAGCGTTGGGCGCGGCATTTGCTGTAGTCAATGAGTAATAAATTAGAGTTAGTTAACGTGGTGGCTGCAATGGTTTGATTGCCTATAATGCCGTCTTGGCTAACACCAACCAGCATTTGTAAAGTTTTACGGGCAAAGCTACCGCCTTGATTAACCGCAGTGTCAAACACCATAGTTGCTATAGCGGGTGGCATTAAATGACATTTATTTTTACACCAGTAGTCCCAGTAATAAATATCTGCCGCTTGCTCACGGGTTAGGTTTTTTATATCAAGGTGGGGATACCAACGCTTAGCAATACCAAAGTTAGTCTCACCGCCATTATCTGTGGGGTTATTAACATAACCACCCTCTTGCTTAAGCACACTAAGAATAGCCTGCAAAGCAGCGGTTGGTATATTTGTGTTGGTACTAGCGTTTAAGCTAGTTGTTTTGTTATGTAAGAGTTTCTTGTTCATGCCGCCAGTATGGCGGCATGGTTAAGTTAGGTGGGATTCAAGGGGGTTAATGCTGCATTAATACAGTTGAATGCCATTTAGTATAAAAAATATGATAGCGAATTTAATGGGCTTGGTAAATTTTATGCAATAAAAAAGCCCCCGTAGGAGCCTTTTTATTTAAAACATTAAGAATAAATAGGAGGTTTCACATCTGATACCTCTATGTTGAAGATTAATTTCATAATATGTCCCACCAAAGTTATTTAATAATATTTTTAATTGAGCAGCTTTATACAGAGTATAGTACCAAAAATCAACAAAAGTGTTAGTAAATTTTTGTTACGGTTTTGTTACAAACCACTATTTCTCTATAGCTGCGTCTTTTTGAGTATCTATATTTATATTCTTTTCCTGTAGAAAGTCAACAAATTTCGGGTCATCTTTTATAGAAATTAAATCAGAAGTGTTATTAGGATCTTCTTCATTAACCGTTAAATCATCCCTAATATACCCCTCAATCAAATTGTCACAATCTAAAGAAAAAGCTTTTTGTAAATCAGCAATTATTGACTCTACTTTGTGATTTAATAAACAACTGTAACAAGCTCTATTATAATACAAAATTGAGGCATCACTTTCATGCTCATGCTTTATTGCTTTATCGACCAATTCAAATGCTTCTTGAACTAAATTTTTTCTTTTTAAAATATAAGCTTTTCGCCAAAGTGAGTGAGAATCATCAGGGTAATGCTTTAAATAGCGGTTTAAACTATTAAGAGCTTTATCATAGTCTTTCGATTGAAAATGCAACGCACCTTTAATTTTATAATTATCAACTTTTAATGTCTCTGCACGTTGAACATTTGTTTGAGAAATTTTCACGGCCTCTTCAGCATCTGCTTTTGCTTGATGTGCTTCTTTTTGTGTATCTTTCAACATCGAAGTTGATACTGATGTTGCGAAATGTTGAGCAATGAAAGCTGCGGCGCTACAAAAACCTAAAAAAACGAAAAAATTATAATGTTGTGGTGATAACTCTTTCAATAAGCCACTACCGATCATTTGTAAAAACAAAGGCACCATAAATGTTGCCAGTACGCCGGTAATCAAGTGCCTTTGCCAAGGCTTAGTCGACTTATTCTTACCCCCTTTCCCCTCTCCTTTATCGATGTAATAGGATAGTAAGCCACCTAATACACCTGTAGCCAACATAACAAACCAAATAGAATGAACATAATGAATAGCGGTTGGTAGTTCTTGTTCTGACAATTTATAACTCCTTAATTTATAAATTATAAAACCGCTCAATAGAGCGGTTTTGAATATTTCATAACTGATTGTTAATGAATGATTTTATCAATTTGATCTAGTAATGCACTCTCCCTAAGTCTCATTTGCCTTAGCAGGTCGGCTGCTGGTGAGTCTCCAAGCGCATTTTCAATACAGAGTAAGCCGCGGTTACAGCTTGAGATTTCATATAACAATTCTTTTATTTCTACCATTTTAGGCTCCAATTTTTTAATTACAATTGCTTAAAGCCTTACCCATCTTAATGATAAAAAAGCTAAAAACAACAGCTTTTTTTTAAAATAATCACTTAATTAATAAAAGTAAGACGAGGTAATTATCTCAAGAAAAAAATGAGGTCATTACCGAATAGGAAAGCTTTTTTAACACCCTTGTCGGCTATTGACGTTAAAAAAGTGATTGTTTAGGAATATTTTTCATAGGTAACATCCTTGTTATTAAGCTATAAATTTATTATTTTCCACTTCCTCTAAGAGCATCATCCAGTATAACATTGATTTTTTAGTCATAACATCTTCAAATAAAAAAGGAATTATTGATGAAACATTATGTACCTGAATTTTTAGGTGTAATCTTAGCTTTGTTATTAATTAATGTTTGGTACCTAGCTGGAGTAGCTATCGAAGAGTCTATTCTCCCTATTGAATATGAATTTTCAATAAAATTATTTTCGGTAATTATAGGTGCTTTTATTGGAGCTTACTCTGCTTTTAAACTTGACCAAAGTGAAAAAAAACTAGCTGAACATAAAGAAAATAGAATAGTTATGAACAGAACTCTGTTTATATTAGTACAACAAATTAATGCCATAAAACTTGTTAAGAGAGACTTGGATAAGTATCAAAGCGATTTTGAGAAAGCTTTTAATTTGCCAGCACTTGCACAGCCAGATTACTCAGATCTTAAATTTGAACAAAATAAATTAAGTTTTTTAATAGAGCATCATTATGCTCACATTTTGATGGAGCTTCGTCTAGAGCAATCTAGATTTGAACAAGCTATGGGTTCAATCAAAATTAGAAATGAATTTTATATAAATGAAGTCCAGCCATTAGTAAGCAAACATGAGTTAACAGGGAAAAAATTACCTTTAAAAGAGTATCATTACAAATTAGGCGAACGTGTATTTAAAGGTGCCTTTCAGGGGATTGAACAAGTGTGTTTCCATGTTGAAGAAACGGAAACTTCTTTAATGGAGCTATTTAATAAAGTATCAATAATAGCGAAAGAATTATTCCCAAAGGAAATAATTCTCAATTGGTCTGAAAAGCCAAAGTCTCAATAAGTACCTATTACCCAACAACTAAAACAATTTCCCCTGCTTCTTATCAATAAACAACTGGCGCTGCTCAGCACAGATTTGATAAACCGATTGCTGGGTTAAATTATATTTTTTCATTAACTCACGGTGATTATGACCATTAAAGTCATGGTACAAATTAGCGTCACGTAGCGCTTTTTTAAGCTTGTCATTACGAGGCAAGTACACCATACCACCACCTAAAAAGTGTGATTGACGTATGATCAAACGTTTAGCAATGCGCCAAGCCTCGCTATGCTCAAAGCCATCTTCTTTTAGTTCAGCTACATTAACCGCAATTAAATCAGCTAGCATTTTAGGCCATGCTTTATCGTCATTGGCTAAGTTATCGCTATGTGCTAATAAATCATTAAGGTTGTCATCGGTATTTAAAAGCTCTTGCTGACTCACGACTTTTCTCCTGACTTTTTATTTACATTGAACTGGGCTATTTGCTCTAGGCGAAGTCGCTCATTTTCAGCATCACTTAACTGATGGAACTGTTTTACTTGCGCTGTACCCATACTAGTATTGCCTGCACTAGCATCATGAGCTTTAAACTGTTCTTTAAGCCCAGTTAAAACTTGTTTTAAGTAATTATGATTAGTTAATGGCTTTACCGTTTCACCACTTTGTCGTTTGGTGTGAATATTTCTCACCGTGGCATCACAGCCTGCCGCTAATAATTGCAAATTATTCGTTAATGCAAGCGCCTCCGTTAGTAGCTTTAATGCGCGGCCATTGTTTAAGTCGCTTTTAACGGGGCGAAACAAACCCACATATTGCAAAACACTGCTACCGATTTTGCTATTTAATTTAGCCAAGGTGGCCATTAATTCTCTACCTGCTTCATCCTGAACCATGGCATCAACGTGAATAGCTGTATGGCACGTTGGACATCTGCCTAATTTCATTACTGCTTTTTCTCCTGCAACTTTGCTTTACTGCCCACACGTTTTTGCCATTGCTTAAGCATTTCTATCACAATGCGAGCTTGGTCTTGCTTTAAAAAAGCCGCATGATAACTAATACCTTGAGGTGCTTTTAAACTACGGGTAATAAACTTATCTAGCGCCTGCTCGCTGCCGTCTTTGATAAAACCTGCTTTGAACATGCTTATCCAAAGAGCACGAATTTTGGCGACTTCACCTAAAGTGTTAGCCGTAGTTTTGGGGCTATAACGTTTACGCGCTTTTACTTTAAAACCAACACTTTTAAAGTGCTCTATCACTTGTTCAAGCTCATTAATGCTCATTTTTGCGCAGCTACTTTTACCAGTGATATCGTTTAAAACACTACGGTAAATATCTTCATCAAGATGAAGTTCACGCTTGGCCACATGAGCTAGTTGTATTAACCGCTTACGCATTTACTTTACCTTTTGGCAGTTGATCAAAGTCTTTAAAGTGTCGGCGATTTTGCTCTTGTGCCTGAGCTAATGTTTTACCCTCTGTTTGCATCACATAAGCATTCAAGCCTGCTTGGGTGATGCGATAAGAGCTAAACCCTTGCTCTGTGTTGTTTGATTTTGTCATCGTTATTCCTCTGGCTGCTCATCAGTACCCAACAACCACATTGGGCAGACCCTGCCTAAACAGGGTTTCGCTTTCAAGCTTCAAGCTATAAAGAAAATGCTAACTCAAGACGTTTTTGCTCCTCTATTGCTTCAATACGTCTTCGTCTTTCTACAGCAACAGGATCTGCTCTTGATGCGGTAGGTTTTTGCTGGGTTTTCTTTGCAAACATTTGCGTGATTAACTGCTTTTGCTCATAGGTTCTTTGGCTCATGCGGCTACCACCTCTTTGGCATTTTCAAAGCAATTGGCCTGTTCAAACTCTCGTAAGTACTCAACCATTAGGCTTGTTTGCCCTTCACTACCAATAACCCACAGCAAGGCCGCTATGACACCGTCTTCAAAGGTGGCGTCTTCACCCATAACAGAGCCATGTTTTTCTTGGGCTTTTGTGGCTGCGCCAATCTCTTCTATAATTTCTACACCATGTTTCATATTGCCTCACTTATGCGTTAGCAATATCTAGACTGATTTGCTTTAAGGTATCTCGCTCATCCCGTTTATAAAGACGCAAATAAGTTTTAGAGCCTGTTATTGAAATGGAATCAGCAATAGCTTCCATGGCCTTTAACCATTGCTCATCGTCAATATCTAAGCGGCGTAAACCAAGAATGCGAGTAACGGAAATGTTGCCCTCTTTATCGGTTTGAAAAGCATGTTCAACCAGGGCTTTAATGTTGTCATTACCCCCTTTAGTCCATTCATGAATGCAACTATCAATTAAGGATTTAGCCACCATCAAACGCTCATCAAAGCTAATGTTTTCGTTAATGTTTCGCTTGATCATTAAACTGCCATCAAAACTATTTAGGCTTACATTGCCTTTTTTACCGCCAATTTGCTGGCCATAGGTTTGAGCACTTAACTCAATAAAATCCTGAATACGCATTAACGCTTTAACCTTGAATTCTTGCAGCTGATTGGCAATAACCTCTGCTTCAGTGGTTAGCTCTTTCACTAGCTCATCACGAAGCAAGTCTATCGCTTCAATTTTAGATTCTGGCACCAAGTGACCTGCTGAGTTAGTGCGGTAACCGCTAGGCGTTTCTGTGTTCAATGCTTTTTCTACTACATGTTCGGTCATCTTATTACTCCTATGCTTTCCAAAAGATGATGCAACCATTGTGGGTGCTAAAATTAATGTCTTCTCGTATGCCGTTTTTAGTGCCGCGTATAATTAAGTTTTCACCTGTTATCCTTTTTGGGGCTTGTATTTCAATACGTGGCTTTTGGCGTGCCATTTCAACGTTTAATACCGTCATGCCATTGTTGATTAAGTCGCTAATAGCCCGATGCGCTCTACTCATTTGCTTCATGATCAGGCTATTTTGTTGGTTATGATGTACCTTGGTTTTTAGTGGCTGTTTAATCATTGTTTGCTTCCTTTTTAACTAAGCGGTTGTACTTAATACCTAACACTTCTAATTCACTAATAAGCAGCTCGTTTAAGTGCTGCGCTGTTGCAAAACTATTTGCACCATTTGCTTGCCTTGTTAATCGGCGAACAGCACTCTCATAGTCATAAGTTTTCACTGTTCTGCTGGCATCAAAAGCGATGGTCACAGGGCGCTTTAAGCGCTCACTTAAGCTGCTGTAAGGGCAACCGCTGCGGCAAGCTTTATAAAGCTGCATATACAGTGGATTACTAGAAATACCTTTACGTGCCTGATGCTTCATACATTCATGCAAAGGCAATTGTCCTAGTACGGGGCAATTAACACACTTTTGTAAAAATGCCCCTTCTACTAACTTTTCTATACGACTCATGTCGCCAGGATATTTTTCATTAACCACCTGTGAGACACAGGCCGTTGATACACCTAGCATTTTGGCCACCTTGGGTTGGCCATGTTCAGCCACTTGTTGGCGAAGTACTTCAAGCCACTTGATCATGATTATTTTCCTTATTCTGTCCGTTGAAAGGATAGAACTGCTGTTCGTTTTGATCCCAACAACCATCTTTGCGCACGATTGGGCATAAGCGCCCCGTGTCTCGCAATAATTGATAGGTACTAACCTGCCCTTTAATTTCACAATTTGGCAAAGCCGTATTTACCGCGCATTTAACACGAACGTAATTTGAATTAACTAATTTTCGTAGGTATAAACTTGCGTTCGCTTCACTTACAGAGGCTAGACAAACTAGGTCAGCAACTGAAACAACACGTTGTATTTTCAAGCTGTTCCAAATTTTTTGGCGACCTGTTTTTTTATATTGGCGTTTAGAGCCAGTACTTCTGCCTTGAGTTAACCTAGGTTGAGCTGCAGCGATAACAGCAAAATGATAAATGCGCCCTACCTTTTGTTTTACTGCACATTTTTGTTGAACAAAGCCATTTAACACATTGCGACAATGGTTAACTGACACATTTAGTTCGTTAGCAACATCAAAGCAGCTAACTAAACAATCCTTTGTAAGCATGTGTTGCCATATCCGTTGACATACCTGATTTTTATTGTTGTTTTTTTTCACTTTCAACACTTCTTAAAATTGGATTTAACGACGGCGGCTATCTAGGAAAATTTCACGAATATCTACATCATCCAGTGAAATTTTGTCTCGCTGTGCTGCAATGGCTTTACGCTCTATTTTCTCTAGTGCTGATAAAATTCGACGCACTTCACCATTAGCTTTACGTTGTACGGCCTCAAGCAAGTCTTCTTCTAAACGAATTTCATTTTCTAAAAGCTCATCAGCAAATAAGGCAACATCTTCAAAATCAGCTGGTTGAAACTCTATCCACTCGCTAATCCGGTTAAATAGCTGTTTACGATGAGATATACGGCGAGCTATTTGATCCATACCAATGAGTAGTACTGGCTGTTGAGTTAAGTCGTAAATATCGCGTAGCGACTCCATAATTCGAGCCGAGCCAATAACGTAGTCCACTTCATCAACAAAAAGTGAAAGCTCTTTGTGACGCATATTTTCAACAATATCGTCAACCATACGGCCTAGCGGATATTTAGGATCAAGCCCCATTTCAAAGGCGATTTTGGTTAATAATGATGACGGGGTATCGGTCGCACGGCAGCGAACATAGATGGCATCAACATGGTCTTGGTTAAATAACCAAGTCATAGTGGTGGTTTTACCAAAACCACTCGGACCATGTACAAGCCCTATTCCCTCTACAATGGCGCTACGGCTATTTAAGTTGTCAAACAACTCTTCACAACGTAAAACGTTTTTTACTTCGACAGTTTTCAATTTCATAGGTATTATCCTTATGTTAAATGCACTTTTAAGTGCTGTTTAATGCGCGTCACCAGTTAGGTTCGAGTCTTGTTGGTGACGTGCTTCTTCTAAAAATTTGTTAATTCTTCTCGCGGCCATTACATGGCTACGCAAAAAGTCTTTAAACCACTTATTCTCTTTTTCCGTTAATGGCGTATGCAGCGACTTACGAGCATAATCCCAAGCAACTTCAAGCTCTGTGCGTAGAGTTTTAGCATTGCTTTCTGCAGCCATAGCTTGCTGTCTATTACGTTTTTCACGTCTTGCGGCTATGCCTTCAAGTTGTGCTTCGCTATAAGTTGGTTGTGAATTTTCATCACCTGCAGCTGCTGTTGGTTTAAAGTCATCAAGTGCTGAAATCATGCCGTTATCATGCGGTAAAGACGGTTGAGGAAATGCAGATAAGCTACTGTTTTTAGCCTTGTGGTAAGCCAACTCTTTCGCGTGAATTTCATCAACACCAAAGGTATCAGCCAACGCTTTAGCTGTTTTTCTAAAGTTACTAAGTACTTTGCGCTCTTGTTTTCTGCGAGCTTGAAATTCTTGAGGGCTAATATCACGACCAACTAACTCTTGGTTAACCGCTTCTATCCAGTAAACATCATCACCAATAGCATCAATGGGGTATAAAACCGCACGACCTACATCGCTTGGATCTACAAATACGCGCACTTTTACGCGATCCCATACGGCTTCCATTAATTCAGGTGCAACATATTTAACAGCGCCTGCTTTAACCATGCCGCGAACAACGGTGGCATCACTTACATAATTAAGTAATAAGTTAAGGGCATCGGGGTTACTAATCATGCGTGGTTGATAAGCCGATTTTTGATAAACATTAAATGGGGTATCTTTAAGATCGCCATGCTCTTGATGGTGATAACTATATTCAAGCCAGTTATCTAAAAACTCTTGTAACTCACTACCCGTAAGCTTAAGTTCTTCAACTTTTTTATCTTCTCGCGTTTCTTTTTTACTAATACGCTCAGCGAAGCTTTTAGCAGCTTCAATTTGTTTTCTGTCACTAACATTGTGCCCAATATAGCTAGGCAACTTTTCAACAATAGAATGGCTTAACGTTCTAAAGAAGCGTTCAACATAGGGTTTTTCCCAACCTGAATAAGCTTTAGTTCTATGTTGATTAAAATCGAGCATGCTAAATAATGTACTAACTTTTTTACTTACATAATCACTGCCATTATCGGTAACGGCTAAGCCGCCTTCGTTGATCATGCCCCATTCTAAAATAGTCTTTCTCAGCAACAAGCAAATACCTTCACTGCTTGAAGTAGGTGCAACCCAAAGCTTTACACGACGAGTAAAGACATCAATAACAGCAATAATGCTATGACGGCCATCTTTAAGCATGACGTCAGCAGGAGTTGAATCGAATTCCCAAATATCATTAGGACGCTCTAACATTTGGTGCATATAAGCGTGACCAAATAGCGGTCTGTGCTTGCTGTTATAGGCATCGGGGTTAGTAACATAAGCAAACTCAGCACTATGCCGTTTTATCCAAGAGTTAACCCAACGTTGCACAGAACTAATAGAAGGAATTTCCCAATCAGGGTGATCCGTTTGTTGCATGATCACTAACGACTGATGAATGGCTCTTGGCTTTTGTGCCAAGTGTGGTTTTTTAACCAAGAACGCCATCAAGAACTGCTCAACTTCGGGTTGACGGCTAATAACCGACTTACCACGCGTACTGGTATAGTTTCCCGCTAAGGCTGTCATACCACCTTTATCTAGAGCTGACTGCCAACGGTATTTAAACTGCTTTGAAATGGTTTTAACGGCTTTATAAATCCATTCAGGCAATTCAAGCGTTCGGTTTTTGTATTCACTAACAAACTGCAATAAACCATCAACTTCTTTTCCAACAGCTTTATGCGGTTCAATGTAAGTTTGGTAAGCTTGCAATATAAGCAATTTGGCTTGTGCTCTTTGCTGCGATTTTTCAGGCAGGCCATTAAATTGTAATAAACCTTGTTCACGACCAGCTTGCTTTTGTTGATTACTAAGGTATTCCTGGCGCTCAACTTCAACAGCCAATTTACGGGCAGAACGAGCAGGCACTATTTCAGCCTTGGCCAGTGTTTCAGCAGCTTGTTTTGCTAAAAATTGTTGCGTAGCTTGTGGTAAAGAGCTGATGTGATATTCAAAGCCTTTGCCGACTGAGCACTTACGCTTTTGCCAATTTTCTTTAGCCGCTTTTAAACGAATGTTTCTTGCGTTATTCGGTGTATCTGGCAGCGTTGATATTTCCTGTGCTGTGTACCATTCCTTAGTCATGTTTCACTCCAACCAAATCAAACCCTATGGTTTCAGATAGCTTTGCTAATATTTCTATGGCTAACTTACGTTTTGGCTTGCGCCCTGTCTCAGGGGCGAACCACTGCACATACTTTTGCACTGTTCTTGGTTTGTAACCGTTAGCTTTTGCCCAAGACCTGCAACTCATGCCCTGCGCAAGTAATGCTGCATGTATATGATTTGCTTTTTCTATCTGCATAAATATAAACTCATGTTATTATCTTAAATGTTCGCAATGCGTAACCTTTTGCGCATTCAATAAATTACGCACTGCGTAACTTTTGAAACATAATAGATCCGTTTCTTGCGCATTGCAATAAAAATCACGCGATCCGTTTCATTTTTTACGCATTACAAGTAAGAAAACAAACAAATGACTGATTTAAAAGAAAAAAGTATAAAAACGGATCGGGGCAGCGATAAAGGGATCGGTGATCCGTTACTTAATAATAAAAACGGATCTCTAGCAGGTAGAGTTGAGCAGGCAATAAAACCTGACAGCATACGAGCATTTGCGTCAAAAATTGATGTATCGGAAGGAACTTTACGCAGAATTCTAAAAGGTGAAGACCCAAAGCTAAGTGTTGTTGAGAAAATAGCTCTAGAAGCCGATGTTAATTTCAACTGGCTTGTTAAAGGTGTGTCTGAAGGTATTAGCAGTGCTAATAATGTAGATATATGCGCTACTGTTAGTGTTGATGAGTTTAATGAAGAGTATGTACTCATCCCTGGCTACCATGTTTCAGTAAGCACAGGCCATGGCGCACTAAACGGCGAGCATGAAGTTAAACGCCAGCTAGCATTTCGTAGTAAATGGTTGAGATTTAGAAAACTAAACGCCAGCGACCTAGCAGTTGTATTCGCCCAGGGCGACTCAATGGAACCAACTATCCATAATGGCAACACAGTTTTAGTAGACCTATCTGACACACAATTAAGAGATGGTTCTATCTATGTACTACGCTTTGGCCAAGAACTTTACGCCAAGCGCCTACAAAAGCGCTTTGACGGCTCTGTATGCTTAATAAGCGATAATAAAGAGTATGACGACCAAATAGTAAAAGAAGACGAATTAGAGCAACTAGCCATCATAGGTAAGGTTGTTTGGATCGGTAAAGACTTGTATTAGGAGAATAAAAATAATGGATTACGTTGCACCACAATTTGAGTTAGATGCATTTAATTGCCCACATTGCCGTGCTTATTCACAAATGGACTGGAGTACACTCTTTAGAGCAAAACAAGCACAGCGCACGCCTGTTCCGTACATGATAGCAGTATGCACTAGATGTGGTAAAAACAATGTTTGGTTAAGGAAAGTAATTCAACGTCAACCTGAAATAATTACCTCTGGCAGAATGGTTTACCCTGATGTAGTAACAACTCCTCCTGCTATAGCAGATATGCCAGATGACGTGAAAGCAGAATATAATGAAGCTGCAACTGTACTGAATAAATCCCCTCGCTCAGCAGCAGCACTACTTAGGCAAGCCTTACAAAAGCTAATGGTGCATTTAGGTGAACCAGGTAAGAAAATCGATGCTGATATCAGAAGCCTAGCTAAAAAAGAAAAATTACCAGCAATGCTAATAAAAGTGGCTGATACCATGCGTTTAACAGGCAATGACTCAGTTCACCCTGGTGAGATGTTAGATGAAGACAGAGACCATATAGCCACTAAAATGTTCGACCTTCTAAATCACATTGTATATAGCGCAATTACTCAACCTAAAGAGTTTGAGGCCATGTACAACATGACACCGGAACACAAACGAAAAGCCGCTGAAGAAAAAGACGCAAAAGCCAAGCTAATAGCAAAACAAGGAAGTTAACGATGCCAAAAACTGTTGAACAAACTATTAAAAAATGTAAAAAATGCAAGAAGAAAACAGTTCACCTTAGAAATAATGACAAAACGGGCTTTGTGATGATGCTCGTCCACATAGCTTTAATTTTTGTAACAGCAGGAATTTGGCTAGTATTACTTATCTTGGGATCAATATTAAATAAAAAGATTGGCGGCTGGATGTGCCAAGAATGCAGTAATTAGATTATTTCTCATTTTAGGCGGTTTAATCTAAGATAGAATTTAAACCGCTCGACTTTTCTCATTTCAAAACAATTTTTAAAACAACCTTAAAATTTCATTTAAAGTCTTTTAAATAAAGGTCTCCCACAAATTCCCGCAAATTTTTAGATTATCTCGGTTTTTTACATTCTTAATGACTGGTTACACATCCATTAGCCACTTACCGCCTTCAACATCAATATCTCTGTTGTCGGTTGGGGTAAAGTAACCATCAGGTAAAATTTGCACACGGTTGCTTGTACTTGGGTTTATAGCGTTATCGGCAAAAGTAAGCACAGCAACATTGGCTGTTACTTGTTTAGTGAGAATGGCTAAGCCAAGGTTTTGGCTAAGTGATTTTTTGTTTGGGAATGTTTTCATAACGCCAGTATGGCGTTATGAAGTTATTTACTTAGATTCAGGGGGGTTAATGTTTGATGCCACCAGAAACCAACTTAATAAAATACTCTTTTCTGTCAGGAGTAAGGGTTGATTCATTTATCGCATCACTCAAATTACTGCTGATTGACACAACAATTTCATATTTTATGAATTTAGAGTTATGCGCTAAGTCTAGTTGAGAAATAAACCATTGAATCTCAAGGATTGAAGCGGTGAGAGGTATGTTTTTACATTTCAAGAGGCCACACAAACCTAAAGAGAATTGATAAAACGCCATAGGTAACACCTCTGATGTTTCAGTTTCTCTTGTATTATCAGCGCCCATCATAAGAGTACTAGCCGACCTAACCTGTGCTAGATCATTCTCATGGCCAATAGCTTTTGCAAGTATTACCCTTTGTCTTTCTAAAACTGTTAATTCTTGCTTAACCTTTATCTGATCTAAGTTATCTTGCTGCTGAGTTCTTAAAATAAAAGTTTGCTTTTCTAATTCTATAGCTTGCTGTTCACTAGCAACTTTAGTAGCTTGTAGTTCTTCTTGAGTAGCATGTAAGGTTTTATTAGAAATAGTTAATTCATTACGTTGCACTTGAATACTCCAAAGCAACAAAAATATAACCACAAACTGCAACAAAGGATTCATCAACCCGCCAATAAAATCACCAAAGGAGCCAAACTGCTCAAGTGTTCCTAATGATGATATAGGCCAGAAAACACCAAACTTAATAATATAAATGGAAATGGCAACTACAAAGATAATCGTAACTATTCTAGCTGCCCATATCACCATCCCTTTAAAATTTAAATTCATACTATCTTTTGTCACTTCCATACCCATTTAACACCCGCTTAAAAACTTTATTATTTAATGTACTAGGCCAACATACAAAGTTTACAGCTACTTCACTACGAACAATATAGTTAGTTTTTAACTCATAACATTGAAACTAGTTAACTCTATTCGTGCACGATTGTACGAATATTCGAGATGGTTTTGATACTCACTCTGAGTGAAATTAAGGTAGTCTCTTTCAAAGTCGGTGCTTGGCTGTTCATTTGCACTGACGGAAAACAAATAGCAGAAGCGCAGATACATTTGTGATACCCATTCATTTATATCATTCTGATATTTATCAACATTTACTGCTAATATGTTTTCTATCTCAATTAGCTCTATATCATCGGAGCATATTCTTTTAAATAATTCAGGGTTAAGCACTTGGATTACAGCCAAAGGGGTCATTACCATTGCCAAGCCAGAACTCCCCGAAGCAACCTGAATCATCAAAACAGAAAATATTTTTTCACAATCCCTAAAACTGAGTTTCATATGCTCTGCTAAATTGATAAAAGCCCCAATCACATTTTGAGCCTCGCGATCATTTCCAATTTCAGAGCGCTCAGCCAAGTTTGAAATATATTTTCTTTGATGTGAACTAGAATATTCTGTAGTCATTGGTAAACTGAGTGATAAATGAATAAACTTTTGAATATAAAGGCAAGCATCTATTTCTGAGCCATAAATACCTTTAACACTTGCTTCAAGTTGTTTTCTATTAACGCTTAAAACAAAATGGACGCCGGGTACAGAAAATACATGTTTCAATTTTTCTAATAATTCAACTGAATAAGACGGTTTGCACCTATCCAATTCATCAACAATAAATACTAAAGGCTGATTAGGTGATATTTCTTTAACTACATTTTCTAAGATTGTCTTAAAGTCTTCAATTTCAGTTTTAGCCTTGCTATAATTATTTAAGTAGTTTTGAACTGTACTTTCAGATAAGTTAACTATTTCATCTGCAACCGCTTTATCTATTTTATTACTATCTTGATTGTTTCCATCTAAGGATGTTCCATCGAAAGTGTTCATCGTAAAATATCTTACAGCGACCTTTAAACCTCCTTTTAAAATAGCAACTCCTGCTTTTTTAGCTTTTTCTTTAAACTCTTGTTTGCTTGGTGAACTTTCAGGTAACTTTTCACTTATAAAACTATATAACTCCCCCAGTAAAGCAGAAAAAGGATCGTCTATATGGTCATTTGCAAAAGCGTCAAAATAAATAGAGTTAATGTCATGGCCTTTTTTCAAGTAACCTTGCCACATTTTCAAAAATGTAGACTTCCCTTCCCCCCAATTATTATCAAGCGATATAACTAAACTCTGATCACTTTGCTCTACTAACCTAGCTAAACTAACACCAATTGATTTTCGTTCAAAAATATCTAGTTCAGGTTTAAAACCATCATTAATTGACACCTCAACTTCTGGTACAAAATACTTCATTTTTTATATGCATTCCTTTTAATAAAAGATTCAAGTGCTAAGCCTATTTAACACCCGTTTAAAAACTTCACTGTTGAATTAATTTGAATTTCTTAGGGCAATATACCAGATTAATCATTTAACGCGAGAAAATCGCTTACAGGGCTTTGAGCTAAATCATTGAAAAGAGATTAAATACCATCAAGCAAATGCTCTCGAAGAATGTCGAGTATTTCAACTTTCTCAAATAGGGCTACACCTAAAAATGGTCTTGCGGGAATACCATCGGCTTCACGGCCAAATTGATGAGTAGCAGCATACTCAAGGTTAGAGCCTAGCATGAGTTGGTTGTTACCAAGTTGATAATTCAGAGTGTCGGCAAGTGTGCCTGTTTCTGTGAGTATTCTGTCTTGACGTTTTTTGTTTTTCCGTGTTTTTGGTGAAAGAGGTTCCCATGGTTCAGCGTCTGGGGCTTGTTGTTCAATAAAACGTTGCTGGGTTGATTCTAGTAAATATTCGCCAATATCCCTAAAGGCTGGTTCAAGTTCAATGTCCTGCTTTAATAAACGGTTTAATGCTTGGCTTACTTACTTTTGACCAAGCACATCAACACTAACAAACGAACCAGCCATTAGTCTTGCTCAGCTTCATCTAATACCGATAACCCAAGCAATGCTGCCATATCAGAAATAGCACAAAAAATAATTTCTGTTGTATCTCAACCCTATCAAATCAATTTAGGAGAGGTAACTATTGGCTGTAGTATAGGTATTGCTATTTCTCCTGATAATGCTGATGATCCAGAGCAACTTATCAAGTTAGCAGATTCTGCAATGTATAAAGTTAAAAATACTGGAAAAAATAATTATTCATTTTATTAAAGAAGCAATTTACTAAAGTTTACTAAATATCATTAGTGCTAAAAACCTCCTACTTTGGTAGGAAACCTTAGGTAATATTTTATTTCTACCCTATTGTTTTTTAAACGTTATTTTTTATCTTGGCAATTTTAGTAAAGTGGTAAGCTCATGAAACCCCAATAAAAAGAAGGTAAGCTTAAACTAAACCTTTTAACTTTGGGATTAGCATGAAATCACACCATTTACTCGTTACTAGTTTATTATTTCAGTCCCTCATAACTGTAAACGCTGAACAAACAGAAAAAATCACTGTTTTTGCCCCAACTCCCCTTTCAAGTAATTTGAGTGTAAATAAGAATATTATTGGCAGTGTGCAATATATTAGTGACGAACAATTAAGTCGTGCTCAAGCTACGTCTTTAGCAGATCACCTACGCAACCAGCTGGTGAGCTTGCATATCAATGACGTGCAAAACAATCCGTTTCAACCAGAAGTGCAATACCGTGGTTTTACTGCTTCCCCTTTATTGGGCTTACCTCAAGGCATATCAGTCTACCTTAACGGCGTTAGATTTAATGAACCTTTTGGCGATACGGTAAACTGGGATCTTATCCCATTAGCCGCTTTAGATAATGTCGCACTTTTTTCAGGCTCAAACCCCGCATTTGGCCAGAATACTCTCGGTGGCGCTTTAGCGCTAAAAACTAAAAATGGTTTTAGTTATGATAAAAACGAGATGGAATTGCGCTTAGGTAGTTTTGGACAAAAGCAATACTCGATACAATCCGGCGGCCATAAAGATAAGTTGGGCTATTACATCATTGCCAACCGTTACCAAGAAGATGGCTGGCGCGATTTTTCAGATAGTGAAATAAACCAAGTGCTCGCTAATATCAGTTATATTGATGATAATCATTCAATTGAGCTTATGGTTGCTAGCAATGATAATACCATGACAGGTAATGGCGCTGTACCAGAGGAATTAGTTGAGCTTGAAGGAAGAGAAAGTGTCTACACTCACCCTGATGAGACGAATAACCGTTTAGATCTTATCACTCTGTCGGCAGATATTAACCTTAGTGATCAGCTTTCTTTACAGAGTAATGCCTACTACCGAAAAAATAAAGTCGATTCGCTCAATGGTGATGACAGCGACTATGAAGAATGTGACATAGGTGCAGGTTATACCTTATGTGAAGAAGAAGACGATGAAGTTGAGGTGGTAGAGTTTATTGGCTATGACGATGACACGTTATTAAGTGACATATCAGAGCTCGACCCTGATGACATTGATGGCACTTTAAATACGGGTGCAACCGATAACGAAAGTTATGGGGTTGCCCTGCAATTAGTATATAACCAAAGTTTTGATACCTTCAGCCATGAGTTTGTTTTTGGTCTTGGTGGTGATAGAGCAAACATTAACTTTGAAAGTGATACAGAGTTTGCGATTTTACACAATGACTCAGCAGAAGATGATCGTTCTGTTTCTTCCATCGGTCTATTTGATCAAGAATCAAGAGTGCGACTCGATGTCACGACTAAGCAACACTACTTTTACCTTTCAGACACTATAAGTTTTGGTGATAACTTAACCGTTAATCTGGCGGGTAGATATAATGACAGCCAAATTATCATGCATGATCTGATTGATACGGGTGAAGGCTCATTGAACGGTGACCATCACTTTAGCCGCTTTAATCCAGCCATAGGCATGAGCTATCAATTAAATAACCAAGTTACGACTAAGCTAAGCTATAGTGAATCATCTCGTAACCCGAGCCCTGCTGAGCTGAGCTGTGCCGATGAGGATGACCCTTGTAAATTACCTAACGGTTTTGTCGCAGATCCACCTTTAGAGCAAGTTGTCGCTAAAACAATCGAAGCTTCAATAGGTTATAACAATGGTAAACATGCCATTAATGCCACAGTATTTTCAACAAAAAGTGTTGACGATATTATTTTTCAACAAGCGGGCTCTACCCCATCACGCGGCTACTTTGTTAATGTTGATGAAACACGTCGTCAAGGTATTGAATTATCGCTATCATCTGCCAGTCCAGAATTAGCATGGGGCGCTAGCTACAATTACTTGGACGCGACATTTGAATCTCCTTTTGTTTCATTTAGTCCAGTTAATCCTTTAGGAGCAAATCGCCAAGTTGAAGCTGGAGACACTATTCCTGGTCAGCCTAAGCACCAAATAAAACTGCATATGGACTGGAATTATAATGATAAAACCAATGTTGGCTTCGAATTCTTATATGCTTCTTCATCTTATTACCGTGGTGATGAAGCAAACGAAAATAAAAAAGTGCCTTCCTATGCACTTGCGAACATTTATGCCAATTACCAAATGACGCCAAATTTACGATTCTCAGCTAAAGTAGACAACCTATTTGACCGTGAATACCATACCTTTGGTCTATACGGTGAAGGCGATGAGGTTTTAGAGGAATTTTATCCAGATGGAGAATTTAATTACTTTATTGGTCCGTCTAGACCAAGATCTGTGTCAGTAGCAGTTAATTATCAATTCTAAAGCGATTTAATCGACTCGCCATACGGCGAGTGCTTTTTACCAAAGCATCAATCAAAGCGGGCTCACTGGCAACATGGCCCGCCATTTCAACAATATTTAATTTAGCTTCTGGCCAAGCTTGGGATAACGCCCAAGCCTGTGCCAATGGGCACACCATATCATAACGACCATGAATGATATCTGTTGGGATTGTTCGAATAGCTTCAATATTATCTAATATGCTATTTTCCTCAATAAAACATTGATTAAGCGAATAATGTAATTGAATTCTAGTGCTAGCCAGTGATTCATCTGTGTGAACAAATTCACCATTACATGGTTGAGCACGCATGGAAACGATAGCACTCTCCCAATAGTGTAATCTTTGTTGAGCGTCTAAGCGTAATATAGAATCTTCACTATTAAGCTGTCCGTAAAGCCCTGACAGAGGCGATTTCTGCTCCTCGCGGGGTAATGCAGCCACAAGTTGATGCCAAGCATCAGGAAATACTTTAGCCGCCCCCTCTTTACTATACGCCCAATCAATATCTTGTTGTCGTCCAAGAAATATTCCCCGTAATATCATTGCCAACACCTGTTTAGGGTATTCTTGGGCATAAAGAAGCGCTAAAGTTGCTCCCCAAGAACCACCAAAAAGCATCCAACGCTCAATAGACAAATGTTTTCTTAGTGCTTCGATATCAGCAATCAAATCCTGTGTGGTATTTTGCTCAATCGAGCCTAAAGGATGTGAACGAGCACAACCACGTTGATCGAACAAAATTATATGGTAGTGTTCAGGATTAAAATAGCGACGGTGTTGAGGTTTACAGCCAGAGCCGGGACCACCATGAAGAAATAGAATGGGAATTCCATCAGGATTACCACATTGTTCAACATAAATTTGATGGCTGCGATTTTGTCCGTTGAATGCTCTACTCACATAAAAATGCCTGAAAGGTTCCAACTCGGGGTAAAGTGCCAACATTTTGCTAATCATGGGCTTGTCTCATTCTCATCATTTTTTGCTTTTCATTGCAGTTACTTTACTGCCCCGTTGTGGACTAAAACTAAATAGCGCAAACAAAGAAGCGAAAATTGTCGAGCCAAACACCACCCAAAATGCGGTAACATTCATTTGTTGATATAAAGCAAACCTCAATAGCTCAACACAATAGCTAAAGGGATTATAGTCACAAATCCAATATAACCAGAGACTTGCTTCTTGCATTTTCCATAATGGGTATAAGGCGCTAGAGAGGAAAAACATGGGGAAAATAACAAAATTCATCACCCCGGCGAAGTTCTCCAACTGTTTAATTAAGTTTGACAACATTAAACCTAATGAGCCTAGAAAAAAAGCAATCAGAAATACCGCTGGCGCTGCGGCAAAATAACCCGCCATATCAATATCAACATCCACTAAACGAGCTAACAACAAAAATAAGTATACTTGTAGAAGTGATAGTAAAGCCGTGGCAATGAGTTTACTTAATAGCAAAAATGGCCGTGGTAAGGGACTCATAAGCAGCACTTTCATACTGCCCATTTCACGGTCATAAACCATAGAAAGCGAGCTTTGCATACCGTTAAATAGAACAATCATGCAACATAAACCAGGGGTAATATACTGCTGATAGGTAATATAGGTGCCATAAGGCTCCATTATCGCTACGCCCAATGCGGCTCTGAAGCCTGCGGCAAAAACAACTAGCCACAGCAAAGGACGAACTAGGGCACTTAGCAAACGAGAGCGCTGTTGGAAAAAACGTAAAATTTCGCGTTTAACAATACCTGTAAAACAGTAAAAATATTGATAGATATTCACACTAGCCCCTTATGGTGGGTTAATGCATAATAAAGTTGATAAACATTTTCTACTTGATGAGTTTGGCATAAATCTGAGGTAACTCCCTGTGCCTGCACTTCCCCTTCGTTAATAATAATCAACTGATCTTGTGCTGTTACTTCATCCATTAAATGTGTCGTCCATAAAACACAAATATCTAATTGTTGGCATAAATCTCTTACATGCTCAATGATAAGGGCCCGACTTTCAGTATCTAGCCCAACAGTGGCTTCATCTAATAGCAGTACTTTTGGCTGATGAATCAAAGCGCGCGCTATTTCAACCCGGCGACGATGCCCGCCATTAAGCGATCGCACTTTGTCATCTAACCTTGTCTGTAATTTAAGTTGAGTGAGTATCCGCTCAATATTATGTAAAGCTTGATTTGGGGCTATGCCGTGAAGTGAAGCATGGTAAAGCAAATTTTGCCTGATAGATAAATCCAGATCGAGAGTCGCTTGTTGAAAGACAACACCTACATTGCGCATTATGGCTAACTTAGACTTTAATAAATCATAGCCATTAATGATAATTTCCCCCGATGAAGGCTGATAAAGCCCCGTTAACAGTGAAAATAATGTGCTCTTTCCTGCACCGTTAGGCCCTAATAAAACATTAAAGCCGGCGCTCAGAGAAAAGCTTACCCCCTTAAGCGCGGCTTTTTTTCCATAATTAAAATAAAGCTGTTTAACGACTATAGTCATTGATCATCTCTTATAGCCACACCCCAAGGATATCGGCCAACTTTTATAGATTTAATTACCTTCATTTTTTCCACATCAATCACTGAAACATCGCCACTGATACCATTGGTCGTTAACAGTTGACTTTGATCTTGGTTAAAGGCCAACTGCCAAACCCGTCGACCTACAAGTAAGTATTTTTCGATTGTCAGCGTTTTACGGTTAATTACCGCAACATGATTTGCTGGGCCCAATGCAACAAAAACATAACGCCCATCATCTGTTAACTCTATACCAACAGGCTGCACGCGATCACGATGAATGCCATTTATTTTAAAGGTAAATTCTTTAATCACTTTTCGGGTGGCTACATCTAATATAGCCAATGTTCCACCTATTTCTGAGCTAACCCATAATAGCTTTCCGTCATCAGTAAACATGGCGGATCTTGGCCGTGCTCCCACTAAGGTATTATCAATATTTTCATTATTGGCGGTATCAATCCAATGCACCATATTGGTCGTTTCTGACGTTACCACCACCAGCTTACCATCTGGGCTAACCGCCAAGCCTTCAGGCTCAACACCAACATCAACTTGGGCAATAACAGCTTGAGTATCAATATCAATAACGGTTAATAGTGCATCATCTTCATTTGAGGTATAGATGGTTTTACCGTTAGGATGTAAGGCTATCGTTTCAGGATCTTCTCCCGAAGGAAGCTCTCCAATTAACTGCTCTGAGGTTAAATCCAATATTTGTATTCGATCAGATTCACTTGCACAAATATAAGCAAGTGAGCCATCGGCACTAAAGATAATGCCTCTTGGACGTTGTCCTACTGATATTTCTCTGATCACTTTCTGCGTTTCAAGGTCGATAACTGAAATATTATCGTCTTTCTCATTGGTAATATAAGCTAATTCGCCGGCACTAACTAAGTCAGTGTTAGTCAACATGGTTATACTCACTAGCATACTGAGCAATAAAGAATTTTTCATGATTTACCCTTAGTTTTTACTGGCATTTTGATTCATTGAAATCAAAACCAAGCGTATCTAATTCAGTGGTTGGATGAAGTACACCGCTTTGAGGAGATTGAGACACCAAAGCATGAGGTTGGATCAAAGCCATAGGCATCCTTAATTGACCATTCCATGACCTGAAGCTTAGCTTGCGCCCTTTATAGGCTGCTAGCTCAAAGGCGGGTGATCTTATGTAGTTTATTAACTTTTTAGGTGAAATAACATTTATCTTATGTAAGGCTTGAGCAACACTACGCACACCAAGATAAGCACTAAAATCAATTTCATTCATGGGGCGTTTGGCTAATCGTTGAAATCGATTTTGTAATTGTATTGCTCCCCATTGCTCAATTACTTGATGCCATGACAAGGCCTCAAGGCCAGCAGATCCGATGACAGGGCGAGGTAAATAAGTATTAAATGGTAAGTATTCTGCGAAGTCTTTTGACTTATCTGCCACATAAGTTACATCGTATGGCTGACGTGTCTGGGTAAACAAGGGGATTTCACTTTGAGCACTACGCCTAAGGTCGGTATTAAAATCCCATTGTTTTTCTTCAATAATTTTCAAACCAAAGCGTTTAGCTGAGCGTTTAAATGATTTTGTTAACTGAAGATCCTGACCTTTCTTGCCACTAATTAGTAAAACTTTGTTTAATCGTCGATAAAGAAGCCACTGTGCTAAAGCATCAGCTCTCATAGCATTACTAGGTACCGTATGAAGAACAGCATCAAGACATTGACTACTGCGTAAAATATCTGCCGATTCACTTACATTAAATAGTAAAACCTGTTTTTCTTTAGCCCAAGTATTTGCCTGATTTAATAAAGATAAAGGAACATCGAGTAAAAAAATAAACTCACCTAACTCGTAGCGACTTTGCAGCTGTTGCAATAACTTTTCTTCATTCTTAAAAGAAAAGTGATTGAGGTTGAAGTGTTGTTTTAAAAACTTACCTGTGGTGTGTGAGTCATTTATTGCCAGCACTGCACCGTAATAGCCACTACCTTCAGGTTCTTTAAGCACATTAGCCAAAGCTGAGGATTGTTTCTTTGTCAAAGTTAAATAACTGATATTAAGCTCTATAGCTTGAGCAAAAGAATGGCTACAGCCAAAAATCAGGCTCATTACTATTACTTTCCTCATTACCTTTATAAACCTTGTCATTTGCTTCCCCTTTACCTCTTCGCCTGATACCAATCCGTATAAGGAATGGTATTAGCATATAGAAAAAACATGCAAAGTAAAAAAAGGACGATTCGAACGAGTAACACCTAACCTACTGATATTTATTAGTTTAAAGCCTAAACCTCAAAATTAACCACCAAAAATTCCTACTAAAGAAGGAGGTTTAACCGAGCTAAAGTGCAATTCGTAATTGCCGTGAACAAAGCTAGACTGAATTTATTCAAATTAATAGCAAAGTTAAACTTATAAAAAAGGTTGTCGGTTATGAAAGAATTTATTTTGGGACGCAAATCATTAATAGCTTGGGTATTAAGCTTGACTGCAATGGCTTCATTTGGTTTAGCTGCACATGGGCCAGTAACACCTCAAGCAATAGACTCTTCAACTTTACCTCAATTAGGTGAAGAATGGCGTGAAACCAACCCTTATCGTCAAGAAAATGGCGATGTGATGAAAGAGATTTTACGTGTTGGTTCTTCTGCCTACAACCAAAACTGTGCTCGTTGCCACGGGTTAGAGGGTATTTCTGGTGGCATTGCACCAGATCTACGCTTTTTAGCACCAGATTATGATGGCGATGAATGGTTTGTTTATCGAGTTCAAAATGGTGCCGTGAGAAATGGGGCAATATACATGCCTAAGATGACAGAGCACTTATCTCAAGAAGCCCTTTGGTCTATTCGTACTTGGTTAGAGTCAGTCAGTGAACAAGAGTAATTATCTTTCTCTCATCTTGTGGTTAAGCTGTTGGCTTATCAGCACAGCAACTTTTGCCCGTTCTTATGATGACATCATAGACAGCAATGAAATCATTATTGCTGTCTATCAAGACTTCGTTCCCTTTTCTTATGAAGAGCATGGCGAAGCTAAAGGCATTGATATTGAAGTCGCCCGCTATATTGCTAAACAACTTGGTGTCAAACTTCGCCTACGATGGATGACTGCCGATGAGAATGTTGAAGACGACCTACGTAACAACCTATGGAAAGGACATTTCCTAAAACGCAGTGTTGCCGATCTCATGTTAAGAGTGCCGTATGATCGCGATTACTCGTTGATGCGAGATGATATCGGTGAGTTGGTTCATCAGCAAGTACATATGTTTGCGCCCTACCACACTGAATCATGGCAAATTCTTTTTAATAATAAAAAAATTGAAGATGTACCAACGATGGCCATTTTTCAATATCACGATATTGGTGTTGAAGTTGATTCTATTCCTCAGTTTTACCTAACATCAGCTTTTGGTGGGCGCATGCGCAATAACGCCAAACACTTTCCTTCTTTACCTTTAGCCATTCAAGCAATGACAGAAGAGCACCTTGACGCTGTTATGGGTCTACGTAGCCAAATAAGTCATTACCACGGCAAGCTAAATTCTGAGAATTATAACTTAGCAACCAATGCCTTTCCTATGATTGGTCGACAGCAGTGGGATATTGGTATGGCGGTAAAAAGTGATTATCGCCAGTTGGGGTACTCCATCGCAGATATTATCCAAGCAATGATAACTGAAAATATTATGGCTGATATTTTTGCTAAGTATCAGGTATTTTTTCAGCAACCTGATTTTTATACGCCTGAACAATAACTAAGACACTCCTTGCAATATCAAGGCTACATAAAGGTATTAGAGAGTATCGGCTATCAGTTGTCATACTAAGTGATGATGAAAATCCCTACTGGGGTGCAATAGTCGTAAAAAATTTTAGCCCTTAACATAATCATATCCTGCTTAATAGGTTAGCGAATATCCTTTGTAACCTTATCGCGCCAATTAAGTAGGAAATTTTAAAGCGAAACGAGTAATTCACAATACTTGAAAATAAAGCCAATTAACTTGGTATCAAGTAAATAAACAGTAGTTCAATTGGATTAAACCGCACGAGGAAATAACAATGATAAAATCAGGTAAAACTAAAGTGTTATCATTATCAGTAGCTATTACTTTAGCATTAACAAGCACTGTAAATGCTAAAGTAACAGATAAAGATATCATCAACGATCAAATGACTACACATGACGTTGTCTCCAATGGACTTGGGCTTAAAGGGCAAAGATATAGTCCTTTAACTAAGATTAATACGAAAACAGTTAAAGAAATGCGCCCAGTATGGGCTTTCTCTTTGGGTGGTGAAAAGCAGCGTGGTCAAGAATCTCAACCCATGGTAAAAGATGGTGTGATGTATATTTCTGGCTCCTACTCTCGTGTTTTTGCTATTGATGTAAAAACCGGTGACGAGCTTTGGCAATACGACGCAAGATTACCAGATGGTATCATGCCTTGTTGTGATGTAATTAACCGTGGTGTAGCCCTTTATGGAGACCTAGTAATTTTTGGCACACTTGATGCCAAACTAGTCGCTTTAAACAAAAACACCGGTAAGGTTGTTTGGAAAAAGAAAGTTGAGGACTACAAAGCAGGTTACTCTATTACCGCAGCGCCTATTATCGTAAAAGGTAAAGTAATTACCGGTATTTCCGGTGGTGAATTTGGTATTGTCGGTAAGGTCAGAGCCTATGATGCCACTAATGGTAAGTTAGTTTGGGAGCGTCCTACTGTTGAAGGCCATATGGGCTACCTATGGAAAAACGGCAAAAAGCATGAAAACGGTATTTCAGGCGGAAAACCAGGCGTCACTTGGCCTGGAGATTTATGGAAATCAGGGGGAGCGGCGCCGTGGTTAGGCGGTACTTATGATCCCGATGTTGACTTATTGTTCTTTGGTACAGGTAACCCTGCTCCGTGGAATTCACACTTGCGCCCTGGCGATAACTACTTCTCAGCATCTCGTTTAGCCATTGACCCAGATAACGGTAAAATTGTTTGGCACTTCCAAACAACACCGCATGATGGTTGGGATTACGATGGTGTTAATGAGTTAATTCCTTTCGATTACAAAGAAAAGGGCAAAACAGTTAAAGCGGCAGCAACAGCCGATCGAAATGGCTTTTTCTATGTCCTTAATCGTGAAAATGGTGATTTCATTCGAGGCTTCCCATTCGTTGATAAAATTTCATGGGCCTCAGGTTTAGACAAGAATGGACGACCTATTTTTGTTGACAGCAATAGACCTGGTAACCCAATGAAGTCTAAAGATGGTAAAAAAGGAAGTACCGTTGTAGCAGCACCTTCATTCTTAGGGGGCAAAAATTGGATGCCAATGGCTTATAGTAAAGATACAGAATTATTCTATGTGCCTACAAATGAGTGGGAAATGGATATCTGGAATGAGCCAACTGCTTATAAAAAAGGCGCCGCTTATCTAGGTGCCGGTTTTACCATTAAGTCGATCAACGAAGATTATATTGGTGTACTTAAAGCAATAGACCCTAAAACAGGTAAAGAAGTTTGGCGCCATAAAAACTATGCTCCACTTTGGGGTGGCGTGTTAACCACTGCGGGTAATTTAGTCTTTATGGGTAACCCTGAAGGTTACTTAATGGGCTTTGATGCTAAAACGGGTGAGGTTAAATATAAATTTAACACAGGCTCTGGTATCGTTGGTTCGCCAATAACTTGGGAAATGGGTGGTGAACAGTATATCTCAGTGCTTTCTGGCTGGGGTGGCGCGGTACCATTGTGGGGCGGTGAAGTTGCCAAACGTGTAAAACACCTAAACCAAGGTGGTACTGTTTGGACCTTCAAGTTACCTAAATAATACTCCTTAACTAAATAATCAAAGGTTGCTTTTTAGCAACCTTTTTTTTTATACAAAACATTAATAATTCAAACCATTACATTACATTAGATTAATTAATCACAGTAATAGATTTGTCTAGTATTAATAGCTCTCAACCCTACTTCCTCCTTCTAAAGTATGAGGTTTTTTATGCCAAGGGATCATGTTTTGTTTACTTGGCGGCAGTTAAGATTAAATCATGAAAAACGCCTTGTTTAGTTGAGCAAGGCAATCAAAAACCAGACCACGGAAAGAGTCAAGTTCTGACGGGTCTATCTTACGAGGTGAAATATGATTTATGCATACCCTGGCAGCGAAGGCTCTGTCGTTTCTTTCAAGTCTAAATATGAAAACTTTATCGGCGGTCAGTGGGTACCACCTGTAAAAGGAAATTATTTTAATAACAGCACACCCGTCACTGGTGAAAGCTTTTGTCAAATTCCACGTTCTTGTGCACAAGATATTGAACTTGCTTTAGATGCAGCTCATCAGGCTAAAGACGCTTGGGGTCGTACTTCTGTGCAGGAAAGATCTAATATTTTACTTAAAATAGCCGATCGTATCGATGAAAACCTTGAAAAACTTGCTGTTGCTGAAACATGGGATAACGGTAAAGCAGTACGTGAAACTTTGGCTGCTGACGTTCCACTTAGCTCAGATCATTTCCGTTACTACGCTGGCTGTATTCGAGCACAAGAAGGAAGTTTATCTGAAATAGACAATGATACTGTTGCTTATCACTTCCATGAGCCGCTGGGTGTCGTTGGTCAAATCATTCCTTGGAACTTTCCACTTTTAATGGCCGCATGGAAATTAGCACCTGCTTTAGCTGCAGGTAACTGTATTGTACTTAAACCTGCCGAGCAAACACCTGTAAGTATCTTAGTGTTAGTTGAGTTAATTGCAGATTTATTGCCTGACGGTGTGCTTAATGTTGTTAACGGTTATGGTAAAGAAGCAGGTGAAGCGCTGGCAACCAGTACTCGTATTGCCAAAATAGCCTTTACTGGCTCTACCGCTGTTGGTGGTCACATCCTAAAATGTGCGGCGGAGAACCTAATCCCATCTACCGTTGAGCTAGGTGGCAAATCACCTAATATCTACTTTAGCGATATCACTCAGCATGAAGATGATTACCTTGAAAAATGTGCCGAAGGCTTTGTATTAGGCTTTTTCAACCAAGGTGAAGTGTGTACCTGCCCATCGCGCGCCCTAATCCAAGAAGACATCTTTGATGAGTTCATGGGTAAGGTTATTGAAAAAGCGAATAAAATTATCAGAGGTAATCCATTAGATACAGACACCATGGTAGGCGCCCAAGCGTCACAAGAGCAGTTTGATAAAATTATGGGTTACTTGACTATTGGCCGTGAAGAAGGCGCTAAAGTGCTTACGGGTGGCGGACAGGAAAACTTAGGCGACTCATTGCAAAGTGGTTACTACATACAACCAACCATACTGCAAGGCGACAACTCAATGCGAGTTTTCCAAGAAGAAATTTTCGGACCTGTCATCGCAGTTACTACCTTTAAAGATGAAGCTGAAGCACTGGCTATCGCCAATGATACTGCCTACGGCCTTGGCGCTGGTGTTTGGACTCGTGATAGCAATCGCGCTTACCGTGTCGGACGTAACATTGAAGCAGGTCGTGTATGGACTAACTGTTATCATTTATATCCTGCACATGCAGCTTTTGGTGGCTATAAAAAATCAGGCATTGGCCGTGAAACGCATAAAATGATGCTAGATCATTACCAGCAAACTAAAAACTTATTAGTAAGCTACAGTACAAGCCCATTAGGTTTCTTCTAACCTAACTATTGCTCCCTGTGCTAACAGGGAGCACCTTTTAATAGCTTTTAATTTTGACATTAAAAGGCCTTATAGTTTTTTTGGGTGTTAACATGTTTTTAAAGCGATTCTGTCTTCATATTTTTGGACTTTTTGTTCTTCTGTTAACACTCTCTTTTCATGCATCTGCCAACAATGATGCAACTTATATTCCCTCAGATATTACCCAAATTTTTCCCAGTGCCACTCGAATTGGCACCGTAGAGCCAAAATTGCCAGTCACCCCGGTTTATCAGCTTAATGAATTGTTAGGTTATGTTTTTGAATCTGACAATTTTACCGACTTTATTGGTTTTTCAGGCGACACTATTAATGTGCTGATAGGCATAGATACCCAAGGCACTTTTACTGGGCTGAAAGTGCTCAATCACCACGAGCCTATTTTTTTACACGGCCTAGGTGAACAACCTATGGTGCGCTTTGTTAATCAGTATCAAGGTCATTCAATAAAAGAGCGCTTTATTATCAATAGTCGTGATAAAAGCTCAAAAGAAGTCACCTACTTCGATGGAATTACCCGAGCAACCGTTTCCGTTCAAGTCATTAACGATACCATTATCACTTCAGCGCTACAGGTAGCTAGAGCTAAACTAGATGGTTTTGTTGCCGCCTCAACAGTCAAAATCAACACTGACTTTTATCAAACTCTTAATTTTACTCAATTGGTTGAAAAGGGCTATATCAATCACTGGCAATTATCAGCTCAGCAGGCAATGAAAGTTTCAGCAGAAGTGGCAAGAGAAATTAACCAATTATCCAGTGATGAAAGTAACTTTATTGAGCTGTATTTTGGTTTTGTTGATATTCCCATTATCGGTAAAAATTTATTAGGTGACGCTGAATATCAACGCCTGCTTGACAACTTAAAGCCCGGAGAGCACGCCATAATGTTTTTCAACCTAGGGGACTATTCTTTTATCAGTGATGAGTTTGTTCCACAAACAGTGCCAAGTCGTTTAAGTGCTGAGCAATCTGGCTTTCCTGTCGATATTCGAGATATTGATTTTTATAGTTATTACGATCCTAGTTTTACACTACAGCTACCTGAATTTACCGAGCAAAAGGTTTTTCGGATAAAGTCTCAATCAGGCTTTGAAATAAACAAACCGATTAATTTTTCTCTCGCTGTTAATTATAACCAGTCATTCTTAAGCAAGCAGCAACAGTTATTTTCTTTTAATGCCTTGTTACCTGAAAATTTATTTATTCAACAGCAACCACAAGCGAAAACAGAAAAAAGACGTCCCCTATGGCAACAAATATGGCTTAACCGAACCACAGAGATAGTCTTACTCCTTATTTATCTTTCTTTGTTAACCGCGGTATTTATTAAGCAAAAAAGTTTGGCCAAGAATGCTAATGCGACCCACTATCTAAGATTTATCGCCCTTAGCTTCGTTATTATTTTCATCGGTTTTTATGCTCAGGGGCAATTGTCAGTTGTTAATATTTACACCTTTTTATTGGCCTTAGTACAAGGGTTTAATATAGAGCTGTTTTTATTAGATCCCATCATATTTATTTTGTGGCTATTCGTATTTTTAACACTCTTTTTATGGGGGCGTGGGATGTTCTGTGGCTGGTTGTGTCCCTTTGGCGCACTTCAAGAGTTTGTCGGCATATTAGCTAAAAAGTTAAATATAAAGCAGCTTAAAATTAAACCTTCAACACACCTTAAAGCACAAAAAATCAAATACCTTTTATTAGTTTTATTAGTAGGCTGTTCCTTTTATTCATTGACCTTAGCAGAGCAGTTAGCCGAGATAGAACCCTTTAAAACCAGTATTACACTAAATTTTGTTCGTTACTGGCCTTTTACTTTATATGCAGTACTGCTGCTCGCTATCGGATTAAAAATTCATAAGTTTTACTGCCGTTATTTATGTCCGCTAGGGGCTGGTTTAGCTGTACTTGGGCGCTTTCCAGTATTTAAATGGCTTACTCGACGAGCAGAGTGTGGCTCACCCTGTCAGCTTTGCCGTACTAAAAAATGTGACATCGATGCTATTCAGCACAATGGCGACATTGACTATCATGAGTGTATTCAATGTTTAGAATGTTTGGTGACAGTTGAAAACCCTAAATTGTGTGTCATTAGTAAATATAAAGACAAAGCGATAAAAGTGACGAAAGTCAGTTAAAACAGTACTTCAAAAAAGGTTCTGTTGATGCTCTTCTCTATCAAAGCAAAGAGTTTAGTCTTCTTTCTATACAAGCTTCATCCGTATTTCATCCATATTTCCACCCAAAGTATGATATTTAAATTGTCCTTGACCCTATATATTGATAATCGAGGTTACATTAATGAAAGCTGAAGGAGGTACCCTATGTGGACCAAACCAAAATTTGAAGAAATGCGTCTAGGTTTTGAAGTAACACTATACATCAGCAACCGCTAAACAAAATCTCCACAATCTTTGGTTGTGGAGATTTTTATTTTTTAACTCGACACTTCATAGCTATTTCGCTCATTTTATCTTAACAAGATCTCTTAATAACAATATTACACTTGGAGAATTTGATGCACATTTTGATTTTAGGCTCCGCTGCTGGTGGTGGTTTTCCACAATGGAATTGTCATTGCAATAACTGTGCAGGATTGCGCCAAGGTACTATTAAAGCTAAAGCACGTACTCAATCTTCTATCGCTGTAAGTGCAGATGGTGAAGATTGGGTACTTATTAATGCATCACCTGATATTCGCCAACAAATAAACCAGTCTCCACAATTATGGCCACAGCATGGCAGTCGCGGGACTAAAATTAAAGCGGCTATCTTATCAGACAGCCAAATAGATCACACCACAGGGTTGTTAACTCTTAGAGAAGGATTACCCCTTCCCGTATATTGCACCGATGTGGTCTTTGAAGATTTATCAGGCGCTTACCCGCTTTTTAACTTACTCGAGCATTGGCATGGTGGTCTTATTCATCAACCAATAGGTACGGATCATCGCCAAGCTTTTACCGTTGACAATGTCGCTAACCTTGAGTTTTATCCTGTGGCACTTGAATCTAATGCTCCCCCCTACTCACCCTATCGAGATGATGTTGTACCTGGTAATAATATTGGGTTAAAAATCGTTGATACTTCGACCGGAAAATACTTGTTTTATGCACCAGGTATAGTGCAATCAAACGAATTAGTTGAACAAATGCTAGCCGATGCTAGCTGTGTATTAATCGATGGCACACTATGGCTGGATGATGAAATGATAGCCAACGGTTTTAGCAATAAACTGGGTACCGACATGGGTCATATGCCAGTTAATGGTGAGCATGGCACAGTAGCATTACTGAATAAATTCAACATAGACAGAAAAATCCTTATTCATATCAATAATACCAACCCCATACTCAATGAAGACTCACACCAACATCATTATGTAATTGATAGTGGTGTTGAAATTGCGTATGACGGTATGGAAATAAAAATATAGAGGTCAACATGAAAGCTTGGACTAAAGAAGAATTTGAACAAAAACTTAGAGCCAAAGGGGAGCTTTATCATATTCATCATCCCTATCATCAAATGATGCACCATGGCGACTGTACTCCTGAACAAATTCGCGGCTGGGTGGCTAACCGTTTTTATTATCAAGTAAATATACCGGTAAAAGATGCCGCTATATTAGCTAATTGCCGTGATATGGAAACCAGACGAATGTGGATTCAACGCATCCTAGATCATGATGGTAGTGTTGGCGATGAAACCTTAGGAGGCATAGAAGCATGGCTTCGCCTTGGGGAGGCTGTGGGGCTTGAACGTCAAGACCTACTTGATGAGAAATATTTATTACCTGGCGTACGTTTTGCTGTAGATGCCTATGTTAATTTTGCCCGACGTGCTTCATGGCAGGAAGCTGCCTGCTCTTCATTAACAGAAATGTTTGCGCCTGAAATTCATCAAAGCCGACTCGACAGCTGGCCAGATAATTATCCTTGGATCAAGTCAGAAGGCTTACGTTACTTCCAAATGAGGCTCTCGCAAGCCAGACGTGATGTCAATCATGGTCTTGCTATCACCCTTGAGCATTTTGTTACTCGTGAGCAGCAAGAGCATGCCCTGAATATCTTACAATTTAAACTAGATATTTTATGGACCATGCTTGATGCCATGACCATGGCCTATCAGTTTGAAAGTGCTCCCTACAAAAATATTGTTGAGCAACCAAGATACCATAAAGGGATATTTTGATGGCAGATGTAACTTTAGTTCCCCGAATCAATAAATTGTTTAGGTTACAGTTTGAAAAAGCTCAACAATGCTTTGTACTCTTATATCCAGAAGGCATGGTGAAACTCAATGATAGTGCTGGTGAAATAATGCAATTGATTGATGGAGAATTAACAGCCGAGGAAATAATTCACGGCCTCATGTTAAAGTTTCCTGAAGCTGGCGACCTTAAAGAAGATATTCTTGATTTTTTACAAACAGCCCATGAAAAAAAATGGATATATTATGTCTAAAGAATCAATTGAAGTAGGTCCACCGCTGTGGTTGTTAGCCGAATTAACCTATGAATGCCCGCTTCATTGCGCCTATTGCTCAAACCCGCTCGACTTAGAAGATAAAAATAAAGAGCTAGGCACACAAGCTTGGCTTGATGTTTTAAGCCAAGCAAGGGAGATGGGCTCTGTACAACTCGGCTTTTCCGGTGGCGAGCCTCTACTTAGAAAAGATTTGGAAGAGCTTGTAGAGCATGGTCGACAGCTAGGTTTTTATACTAACTTGATCACATCGGGTATAGGCTTAACAGAAAAACGTATTAAAAGTTTAAAAACAGCTGGGCTTGATCATATTCAAATTAGTTTTCAAGCTGCAGATCCAGAACTAAATAATGCCATTGCGGGACGAGGCAAAGCTTTTGAGCAAAAAGTAAAAATGGCAGAAATTGTTAAAGCACAAGGTTACCCCATGGTGCTTAACTTTGTTATTTCTAAACAAAATATTGAACAAATTCCTGAAATCCTAGAGCTAAGTTGTCAACTCGAAGCCGATTATGTCGAGTTAGCCACAGCTCAGTATTATGGCTGGGCCTTTGAAAATCGTGACCATTTATTGCCTAGCCAGCAAGAACTTACCGAAGCAGAAAGCTTTGTTAATGAGTTTAGGGATAAGCAACAAGGCAAAGGCCCTCACTTTATTTTTGTTACTCCTGATTATTATGAAGAGCGACCTAAAGCCTGTATGAATGGCTGGGGTTCCACTTTTTTAACGGTTACTCCCGATGGTAGCGCCTTACCCTGCCATAGCGCCAAAATACTGCCCTTGGAGTTTCCTAAGGTGACAGAGCGCGCATTAGCTGACATCTGGTATAAAGACTTCTCTTTTAACCATTTTCGTGGCGATAGTTGGATGCCTTCACCTTGTAAGGAGTGTGATGAGAAAGACAAAGACTTTGGTGGCTGTCGCTGTCAGGCTTATATGCTCACAGGTGATATGGAAAGTACAGATCCCGTTTGTAGCAAATCAAAAGATCACCATTTAATTGCCCAAGCCATTGAGCAAGCAAAATCCCCTAAAAAAACTTTATTACACCGCAAAAATTACCGTCAAAATGATAAAGATATAACTCTTGTAAAATTATGAAAAATGCTTTTGAGCCAATACAAATCTTGTCTGATGAAAAGGTTAACGCTCAAGGTTTTCAACATCAAAGTGGCCTGTCACATATCAACTTGATTGACGAACAAGCAAGGTATAGTGCGGTATTTTTTATCGCCACCCCCAGTATTGATGACTCGGGGCTGGCGCACGCAATGGAGCACTTAGTATTTCGTCGTAGTAAAGCATTTGAGCATCCTGCCTCACTATTTCAACTCACCTCATTACTTGATGTTACCATCAATGCTTCTACCGTTAACCAGATCACCTATTTTCATTGCTTAACTGCTAACAAAACCTGTTTTGAAATAGCCATTAATTATTTGATACACGGTCTGCTATCTCCGTGCTTTAACGAATTAGATCTAACGTTAGAAGTGTCTAATGGTAATCAGTTAGGTGTCATTAATCGCGAGCTATTAGGCTATGAATCCATCACTGAATATCGCAATCTTGTTAGTCTTATTCGCGGTTATGACTCAAACCAAAGAAGCAATTACTACGGCGGCTTTAGTGATACAATTAAACAAATTAGTTATCAGAGATTAAAAACATTTCATCGACAATATTATTGTCCTCAAAATATCTCTTTAATCACGACCAATGCCGACATTAACTCGGTGCAAAATATTTTACATCAAGCATTACTTACTCAACAAAGTGCACCAGCAAAGTCTCTTGATGATGAATATGTAAGTGTTCAAGATAAGTTGCAATATCCACAAAGGAAAAACGCACTACAGAAAGCATACACTTGGTGGCTAGATAAAAGTTATTATGATGGCATAAAAGCAAAACACACTGCACTTGCTAACGCCATTAAACAAGCAGGAGCTCAATTATACTTACCTGAGGCAGACTTTAATGCTAAACATCAATTTGCTTTGAGTATAGTGGCTGAACAGGGAATAGTAGGAAAGTTACAACAGGTACTAATAGACTTTTTTACGCAAGTTGAAATACAGCCAAGCCGACCAAAATTCTCTAATAACAAGTACCCAAAAGAGATTAATGATATTATTGATTACTATCATCAACAACAGGATAAAGTTCAACATTCGCCCCTTTCCTCTACCTTTTCTCAGAGCTTGGTTGAGCAAGTAAAACAACCGACTACTGTTAATGATTTAGCATTAGCACCCGAAGAGCTAGATACAAGTAAAAGTACAGTAGAGTCAAACAGAGCTATGAAAGGTAAGCTACTAGTTATTCCTCAATTATTAGAGCAATTACAAGCCTTAAAAAAGCATGAACCTTTGACAACAACCTCAGTTTTTCTACTCCCCAAAATAACAGAAAAGAAAAATGAATTAGGGCTTTCATCGTTGCCTAAAATTTTTCACCCGCTTTATAACAGGTTAACAGCACAGAGTTTAGTTAAGCAGAATATTAATATCGGTAGGCAAATTAAAGTGGGCTTGGAGCAACAAAACTTTATCCTTATCATGCCACTAGAAAAAGAAGAGTTGGTAACAGCATGGCTAGCCAGCTATATATTAGGCGCCTCGACAAGCTTTCTTTCTCCTAGAACTTCAGGGCATTGCTATTTAATAAAAAGCATTTACCTAGATGATGTTCAACAATTAATTATATACAGTGCCTTTGATATTCAGCCAAACAAAAGGTTAGATTCAGTGATCGCAGCCTTGAATGAATTATCAACCGAAATAGAATTTTTAACCCAAACCCTTCCATTGGCCAAAATAAAGTTACATAGTATCCATAGCCAAAAATACAGACAATACGCTCAGCACTCAGCAACTTCTAGAAAACGTTTGCTCAACCAGCTTGATAAAGAACTCAGCAAAATTTCTGCAAAAAATTTAGCTAATTTTTTTAAACACCTAACGTTATCTATAACGACTGCAACAACATAAACTATGAAGGTAGTATCATGTCGACAATAAAAACAATAAGAGCCATAAGTAAATCAACGGATCCCTTAGTTGCTAGCCGTGAACTATTTGAACAGCTAAATCACCCTGATATTGGATTTGTACTATTTTATTGTTCTGTGGTGTACGCATTAGATGACCTTGCAGAAACAATGCAAAACACTTTTGCTAACATTGAAGTGGCTGGTTGCACTACGGCAGGAGAAATAACTCCTGAGGGATTTGAACAACATTCTATTGTCGCCATCGGCTTTTCTCGACATTATTTTGCTATCAGCGCCACTGTGATTGAGTCAATGGCAAGCTTTGACTTAGTAAGCGCTCAAAGTACAGTTAATCAACTAACCGAAAGTTGTCGGGCTCAAAACTTAACCCCCATAAAGAACAATACTTTTTTATTAACCTTAATTGATGGCCTTTCAACTCAAGAAGAGCAGTTTTTATCAACTTTAAACTCCGCTGCCAGTGGTATCCCGCATTTTGGTGGCTCTGCAGGCGATGACATTCACCTTGCTAGAACCCATGTTTTTCATCAAGGGAAGTTTTATCAACAAGCCGCAATTGTCATTATGGTAAATACGCGATGTCCATTTGAAGTATTCAGGTGCAACCACATTAAATTACCCACTGAAAAATTAGTTGTCACCGAAGCAGATGCTGAGGCTAGAATTGTATATGAACTCAATGCTGAGCCTGCGGCCATTGAATATGCCCGACTCCTCAATATTGCCGTGAAAGATCTGAATCCGGATGTCTTTTCCCTTCATCCACTCGCGGTAAAAGTAGGAGGGCAATATTTTATTCGTGCCATTCAAAAAGTGAATAAAGAAGACTTAAGTTTAACCTTTTACTGCGCCATTGATAACGGCATTGTTTTGACCGCTGTTGAAATGGGCAGCATAGTTGACTCATTAAGCCAAAAGCTAGCCAATATTGCTCAACATCACGATAAACCTGAACTGGTACTCGCTTGTGATTGTATTTTACGACGCTTAGAGATTGAACAAAAAGGCGTAACTAAACAAATACAACAGCTGCAAAGTGACTATAACATTACTGGCTTTAATACCTATGGTGAACACATTAACGGCATTCACCTAAATCAGACTTTTACTGGAGTTTACCTCGCTGGAGATGTCGATGAATGATTCAGTATTAGCGCAAGAGATCGCTGAATTAAAACGCAAAAATGCTAAATTAACCAAGATAAATGGTGCTTTAATGCAAAGGGTTGAAGAAGGAGGTGGTAATCATTATGCCCCTTATGCAGCGTTTGAGCACTCAGTGCATTTATCTGAACAAGTCAGAGAAAAAACTCAGGCACTAAATGATACTTTGGCGCAATTAGAACGCAGTAACCGCGCATTAAAACAAGCTAATGCTAAAGCCAATATTTTCAAGCAACGCTTTATTGATGCCATAGAAAGTATTTCTGAAGCCTTCGTACTTATTGACAGTGACGGGCGTATTATTTTACAAAACAGTTTTTTTGCCAATTTTTGGAAAAACTCTAATTTACGGATAGAAGAAGGCTCTAACCTCAACGATTTAACTGCACTAGCTAAAACCCGCGGTATTATTCGTCAAGCCTATCCAGGTGATGCAGATACTCGCCCTGTTTATAAGCTTTCAGATGGTCGCTGGTTCCAGTTAAGTGAGCGTAGCACCCAAGAAGGTGGTAGAGTCATGCTCTACACAGACATCACGGCTTTAAAGGTTGCAGAAACACAGCGTTATGAACAGGCCATGGCGCAAAAATCTAGGCTACTACAAAACCTAGTTGATAATTTATCTCAGGGCGTCGTTTTAATCAGTAATCAGAACCAAATTGAAGTTTGGAATATGCGTTTTGTGCAATTAAGTCAATTGTCATCACAAAAGCTGCGTTCTATGCCCTACTTTACCCATTTACAAAATTTGACAGAACTTGATTTGGCTCCCAAATCAAGTAATACCAATGACTACTATGTGCAAACTTTATCAAATGGGACTGTTTTGGAAATAAGAGATCACCGTTTAACCAATGGTAAACTTATTAAAACTTATACAGATATAACTGAACGTCATCGTTATGCTGAAACCTTGAAGAAGAATGAAAGCTGGCTGAGGTTAATCACTGATAATGTGCCAGCAATGATTGCTTACGTTGGTGCAGATCTTAAATTTCAATTTACCAATCAGGTGTATGTTGATTGGTATGGTTGGCCTCAAGGTGGCTTATATGGACTAGATCTTGAACAAAGCCGCACTCAAGGAGATTTTACTAAATTACAGCCCTATGTAAATCGCGCTTTAAAAGGCGAAAGCGTCAGTTTTGAAATTGAGGAGCTCAATCGCACTGGTGAGCACAGCCATTTACTTAAGTCCTATGTACCCAACCGAGATCCTGAGGGTAACGTACTTGGCTTTTTTGTACTTGTTCGCGATATTACCGAGCGAAGAAAAAATGCTCTCGCACTACAAAAAGCCCACGATCAGCTAGAGCTGAGAGTGCAAGAGCGAACATCACAGTTACAAAGTCTCAATGATAAATTACAAGTTGAGGTTGAAGAGCGTCGTCAAGCGCAATCTAACCTGATAACAGCCAAGCAAGAAGCTGAAAATGCCAATATCTCAAAAACAAAATTCCTGGCTGCTGTCAGCCATGATTTACTACAACCTTTAAATGCTGCACAACTGTTTACCAGCTCTCTTGCTGAACAAGAATTAAATGAGAATACTCAACCATTAGTTAACTCTGTAGGTAATTCACTTGATGATTTAGAAAACCTTATTTGTACACTGGTTGATATTTCAAAGTTAGATGCGGGTGTAGTAAAAGCAGATAAAAGCGCATTTAAGTTACATCATTTATTAGACAATCTAGTTAATGAATATCAACAAATTGCGCCACAGTATGATATTAACCTACATCACGTCAGTAGTGATGTTGTCGTACATAGTGATAGTGTTTTATTAGCACGTATATTACGTAATTTCTTATCTAATGCCTTCAGGTATACTGGAAAAGGTAAAGTACTCCTTGGTTGCAGGCGCCAAGGAAGTTATGTATCTATAGAAGTATGGGACAATGGCTCCGGCATAGCGAAAGATCAACTTAAAGAAATTTTTAAAGAGTTTAAAAGGCTCAAAGCATCGCAAAAGGCATTTAGAAATGGACTCGGCTTGGGGTTAGCCATAGTTGATAAAGTAGCTAAAGTGTTAGAGCATGAAATTCAAGTAAAGTCTGTGCAAGGTAAAGGCTCTGTCTTTTCTGTTATTGTTCCGTTAGGACAAATGAAACAAGTACCACAGAAACAGGGACAACTAAGCCAAGTGTTGGTTAATAAAGTTTTGGCACATAGCAAAGTTTGGCTTGTTGATAATGATGCCAATATTTGCGAAGGAATGACTAAGCTACTAGAGGGATGGGACTGTAATGTAGTCTCCGCTACAAACCTTGAACATTTACACAGCCAAGTTGATGTTAGCCAAGATCATGCAGATATTTTAATGGTCGACTATCACCTTGATGATGGTGAAAATGGCTTAGATGTTGCGAAAGAAATTAACAAGTTACGTCAAGCTTCACTGCCAGTATTGATGATCACAGCCAATTATAGCAAGTCATTAAAAGCACAAGTTAAAGACAATGATATCTTACTACTCAATAAGCCTGTTAAACCAATGAAGCTAAAAACTTCAATGCTATATTTGCTTAGATAACCAAAGTTCAACTTATACCAGTCCACATAAAGGTTTACTAACATAGGGAAACAGCTGCGATATTAGAACAATTAGTTTTGAGAAGATGTAGTCGTTCTACTTCAAACAAGTATTGTGTAAATTGGTATTAATAATATTGTTCAAGGTAAGTTTAAAGCAAAGTGAATTGCACGGTTCACTTTGCTTAAACTAAGGTTGGCTGATAGAAACTGATTGCTTAGCGCTTTAGGTACTGATTAAAGTCAATATCACTACAGCCGACAACAGCTTGTACTCGGTTTGACACCCCTAACTTTTTCAAGATAGATGAAACATGTGATTTAACTGTGGTTTCAGAAACATTTAAGTTGTAAGCTATTTGCTTGTTGGCCTCACCCTTAGTCATACACTTTAACACCATCAATTGACGTCGAGTAAGTGCTGATAGCATTTCAGGCAAAACTTGAAATTCTTGTTTGGCACTTTGGTTCGCTTGTGAGCGGATAATATCTGCGGGTAAATAAACATCACCTTGAAATACACTCTCAATAGCTTCAGCAATAATATCTTTAGGTGATGATTTAGCTATAAACCCCACGGCGCCATAGGCGATAGTTTGTAAAATTGTTTGCTTCTTATTTTCTGCCGAAATAACAACAACAGGCGTAGTTGGACATTCATTACGTAAATCGAGCAGTCCGTTGAGTCCAGACATTCCTGGCATATTTAAATCAAGTAGAATGAGATCAATATCATCATTTTGCTTCGCAAAGGCAAGAGTTGAGTCAATATCTTCTGTTTCATAGGTACAACTATCAGGAAACTTTTGACTTATGATATGTGTTATAGCATCTCTAAAAAGCGGGTGGTCATCTGCAATTAATATTTTGTACATGAAGCTACCTTTGAAGCAATTGTTCAATGTACCAATTTAACTTATTTAGTGGTTTATGCAAGAGGGCAAGCATCCTACATTAGTAGTAGAAGCACCACGATTTAGTTGTATTTTGAAAAGAAAATTGGCGTCTTATCTAATTAACTGGTGACAGTTAACCCATGATAAGACGCCAAGGGAGAGTCTTAGCTATTAAAAGGTAACAACAGCACCAATAGAAACAGCACTATTATCTTCACTCATTAATGAGTTACTTACCTCAACTTCAGTATTATTATATTCAATCACTGCCGTCAAACCCGGACGTATAGTTCTAAAGTAGGCGATACCTGAATTTGTGTGAGTTGCATCTAATACACTTGCAGTATTCTCCACTTCAGTTTCCCCGTGAGTTAATACAAACCGGTTACCGTCAATACTGTATGAGGCTTGTAATAAGTAGCCATCTGATTCAATGGCATCATCTCCAACGATGTGATCTAAACCAGCAACATGCCCTAAACCTTCAGTACTAAACCCAGAAGCAGTTAATGAAAGGCCAGCAAATTTAACGTTAGCACCATAGCCAATACCTGACTGATCTTGCTCAACACCATTGACTTCACTTGATTGTGTTACACCGCTTACCCAAGCCTTTAAAGACGTTTCATCCACCTTAGTAGAGTAAACTAGCTCAGCTTCCATTCTAGGTAAATCTTCCGATGAGCCTGAGCCTAATTTATTTGGATCCATAATACCAACAGCCAATTTGAAACCGTTTATATCAGGCGAACGATAGGTAATTTGTGACTTAGGGAATGGGTAAGTGTAACCCGTACTGATATTACCAAAAGAAACGTTACCACCATCAACTAAACCAAAAAAGTCGGATGTTTGGCCGAAACCAAGTAACAACTCATCACCCAGTATATTTGAACGATTAAATAGGCCAAAGTCCTTACCAAGTAAAACTTCGCCCCAATCTCCACTTACTGTTGCATAGAATTGGCGAACATCAATCAGTGAGCCTGTGCCTAAATCTGCTGGAGAAGCATCTCGGGTATTATCAGAGTCATTTATCGAAACCCAAAAAGAAGATCGTACAGCAATTTTCATGTCTGAAAGCTGATTAGAAAAATTAAAGCCGATATTATTGGGTAAAAATCCCATACGAACCCTTGATTGATCTCGTTCACTTTTGACACCATCACCATCTGTAGTTTCAACCGTGCTGTTAGAATAAAATACATTCACTAAGCCGTCTGTACTAAACGTCATGCCATCTTTTGAGTATATTTCAACTGCTGCATTAGCGTTAGATGCCATCAAACACACTGCTGCTGTTACCAAGCCCACTTTAAATTGTTTATTCATCTTAGGTTTCTCTTTTGTCGTTATTAGTAGCCTTATATTAAGGAGAAAACTGTAGTGAATAATATTGGTCAATTGCCTGAATAAATTAATATTTAGTAGCAATCTAAAGGTTTAGTGCTTTAGTAGGAGGACAAAAAATAATGATTATCTAAGCAAGCTTAGTTCGACTTATCCTTGTGAGTAAATGTTTGTGAACTTCAGGTGATTAAGTCTTCTAAATAAATAACATAGCAAAGTAATGTGCCATATAAGTTACATACAGCACAAGCTAGCTTTTATTAGTGTAAAAAAGAAACTGAATTAAATAGTTTCTAATTTGTTTTATCTGGGGATTTTTTTATATGACCAATCACAACATGTAATAATAGCCAAACCATGAATAAGATAATCGGTACGGAGATCCCTTTTATGACAACTTTATTTAAATCAACACCGCTGGCAATGAAGGCATCTAACATATAGTCTAGTAAGCCCATTAAATAATAAGCCATAGCGGCAACCGACACACCTTCAACCATTTGCTGTAAGCGTAATTGAATGACTCCCCGTTGATTTATAGCTTTCAATAACTGTTGGTTTTGTTGTTCTATACTTAAGTCAACTCGGGTTCTTAATAAACTGCTTGCGCGTGCGATACGACGAGTTAAATCTTCCAACCTATTGGTCAGTGCCTGGCACGTTCTAATCCCTGGACTTAAACGTCGAGTAACAAACTCATTAATACGTTCAAGCCCTGTAATATCTGTTTCTTTTAATTGCTCAAGTCGAGCACACACTAACTCATAATAAGCATTAGTTGCACTAAAACGATAACTGATATCGGAAATAAGTTGCTCTGATTGACTAGCCAAATCAGAAAGCTGCTCAAGCATAGTTGAGTCATCTTGTTGTGAAATATCTGCCATTTGTTGGTTAATAGTTACTAAAGCTTGTTCCATCTGCGCCACTTTAGGTGAAAGTGAACGTGCAATAGGGAGGCTAAGTAATGCCATCATTTGATAAGTTTCAATTTCTAACATTCTCTGTAGCAAACGACCGCCCTGATAACTATTAAGGTTGCGACTTTTTATAATCATACGACTAAAACCATCACTGTGCAGCCGAAAAGAGGCGTAAACATCTGCTCTCCCTTCCCCTACATGGCTACCTAATACTTGTTGCCCTTCAAAAGCATGATAAATCGTTTTTTCTGATAATGAGTCATTACATAGTACAACGTTTATCGCACTAACCAGCTCTCCAGCAATATTATCAAGCCAGTCTTGCGGTACATGCTCTAACGCATAACCATCAAATAATCGCTCAGGTAAACCCTGACGAATAAAGCTATAGCTAGAAAATTCTAGGTGCCGCTCCCAGCGTAACTCAAAACCGCCAAAGTTTTGATAAAAACAACTGGCCTCAATACTTGGAGGATTAACTGAGTAACGCTGACACAAATTGCATATCTGTTCGTATTCTTTACTGCGATCTGCCTCATTTAACCGTACCGCTATATGACTAACCACTGTTGGTAAATGCACCTGAGGTGACGGCCGATTATGCAGCTCTTGAGATATTTGCTGGCGCAATGAAGAAACTGCAATATGTCGTTGTTTTGTATTGCTAGAAACACCAGTAGATGTCGTTGCATCAGAAGATAGGGCTAAAGTCAAAATAAGGCTCTCTTAAAAGCTAAACAGGGAAATTTATGCTGCTTTTTCAAAAGGTACTCCCAGAAAGCAGGCTGGGATATTCTGCCATTAGTTGCGCCTGCCATTCAAGCTCTTTGCTACCAAACTCATTTCTAGGCCTGGGCAAATCAACTTTTATTTGATGAATTATTTGGCCAGGAGAGTCACTTAAAAAAATAATTCTGTCAGCCATATAAACAGCTTCACGTAAATCATGAGTGACGAAGACAACCGTAGGATGATTTTCTTGCCACAGTTCAAGGAGCAGTAGCCTTAATCGAGCTGCCGTTGGTTGATCAATTGAGTTAAAGGATTCATCCAAAAATAAAAGCTCAGGTTCAATAATAAAAGCCCGCGCAATACTGACGCGACGCTGCATTCCACCAGATAACTGTCGAGGAAAGTATCCACCCTTCCCCCCTAAACCAACTTGTTCTAATATCGGCTCAATCAAATGATTTTTTGTATTGTCTAATACCAGCGCTAAGTTTTCACTAATAGTAAGCCACGGCATTAACCGCTGCTGTTGAAAAATATAACCTAAACGATGTGTATTATGCTGTTGTATCGGTTTACCATTACATAAAATCTGTTGGTTCACGCTATCTTCTAACCCGCCTAACATATTCAATAGTGTTGACTTTCCACAACCAGAAGGGCCAATAATAGCAACAAACTCTCCAGCGTTAATGGTAAAATCCAGCTGCTTCAATACTATATTTTCACTGCTCTTATAAGATTTATTAGAGATATTCACCTTAAGCTCAATCAAAAGTATTCCCTCTGGCTACTAGTTTGTCTAAAGGCCTGAAAATTAATGTTTCAATGATTAAAATAACGATAATAAAACTAAGGGTGTAAGCTAATATCCCTTCAATATCAAAAAACTGAAACTGTGTATTAAGTGCAAAACCCACTCCATCGCTACGTCCTAATAGCTCAACAACCAGCACTATTTTCCATATCAACGACAAGCCTGTTCGTGCTGATGCCATAATAAAGGGATAAAGTTGCGGCAAAAACACTTGAAAAAACAATTTAAGTTTTGGCAGTTTATAGACTCTAGCAACTGCTAATAAATCTTGGTCAACCACCCTAGCACCTTCACGGATCATCACAACAACCGTAGGCACTTTGTTAATAACCACTGCAAGAATGGCCGCGGACTCAACTAATCCAAACCAAATATAACAAAGTAATATGACCACTAATGCAGGAATATTAAGCGCGATGATTAACAAAGAGTCTGCTAATTTATTTGCTCGAGTGAAGCTTCCCATTATGACACCAAAGATTACCCCAATCAGCATAGCAAAGCAGAAACTTATGCCAACTCGCCTTAAAGTTATGGCAATATTAGCTAACATTTCTCCTTGAAATAAATGAAAGTACATACTTTTCATCACCTGAAAAAATGAAGGGAGATCCGGGCTATTAACAATCCACGCCAAAGCTTGCCATAACAGGACTATGCTAATAACTGTCATAAGCTGACTGGTAGCAGAAGAAAGTAACTCCTTAGAAAAGTAACTCTTAGAAAACAAAGGCTTTACTCGATAGGCTGTTTAGGAAGAGAAAAGTTCAGGTCATTGTTGAGCCAGAATGTTCCTGAACTAAGATATTTAGCCTTACCTACTAAGGCACGCCCACCTTGCTCAGCTAATATTTTTAATACCTGTTTACTGGCTTCTATTTCTTTTCTACCAAATTGAGCTAATATGCCAGCACGGTATTCCTTTTTAAGTGCTTCAAAAACTTCAGGACTTTCGGCTTTAGTCAAAGGCCTTATCCGCTGCCACTCCTTATCTGAGCTCAATAATAACTGTTTAGCCTTAAGGGATGCTTTTAAAAAGCCTGTTATTTCTTTTGGGTGTTGTTCTGCCCAGGTTTCATCAAAAACCCACCCCAATAAAGGTAACTGGGTGTCTACACCTAACTCGGTTAGCATATCTGCTACTGTGATTAATAGCTCAAACCCCTCAGCCTTTAATCTTGCGCCATAATGCCAAAAATTAATGGCTGCGGTTAAATCATTACGCAACATCAATCTATTGATTAAAGGAGGAGTAGCAAAGGTTGGCTGGCTTTCCTGATGAATATCAAAAGCATACCTTTTTTTGCTATAAGCTTGAAGTAATAGCCAGTTTTTATCGACCGCTCCCCCTGCAATGCCTATTTTTTTGTTTTTGAGTGCATGTATAGAAGCAATGTCAAGATCAGCCCTTACAAATAGGCCTCCTGTCGCTATAGAGGTTGGAAATAAAGTAAAGGTTTTATCATTAAAGCGCTGGCGATTAACCCAAAGCCAATCACTGAGAATGATATCTACAGCATGACTTTGTAATGCAATTAATGATGCATTTTTGCTAGCTAAACTGACCGCTTTTAACTCAAACTGATATTTTTTATCAAGCTGGTGATGCTTAATTACATCAATCTCCCAATTAACCGTTCCATACTTTAACACCCCGAGTCGGACCTCAGGCAAAGATTTAGCGAAAACAGGTAAGCTAATAAACAACAATAAAAGGATAAAATGTTTTTTCATAGTCATCATTAAAAAAGCAGTAATGAAGAATCATATTATGGCGACTATAAAGTTAGCTCTATCCTTCTTTGGTATGATTATCATCATCTTTTATATCTCACTGCCACAAATGGACTGAAATTTTCAAGCTAGTTTTCTATCTAAACATTTGCAATAAAAAAGCCTTATTTTGAATTCAAAATAAGGCTTTAACAAACTCCGACGGTCTTTTTCAACTATTTCTCTGCTATTAACTCTTTTTTATTTTCATAGTTGATTACCAGTTGATCTTTCTTCACACCCACCTTTGCAATACCGCCGTTGATCAGTTCACCGAAGAGTAATGCGTTTGCCAGCTCTTTTTTCAACTTCTCTTGAATCAGCCTAGACATTGGGCGAGCGCCCATGGCCTTATCATAACCATGCTCTGCCAACCATTTCTTAGCCTCGCGTGTTAACTCAAGTGAAACGCCCTTCTCATCTAGTTGTGCTTGCAATTCAACGATAAATTTATCAACAACTTGCTGAATCACCTCACTGTCTAAATGATCAAACCAAACAATATTATCTAATCTATTTCTAAACTCTGGAGAGAAGACTTTATTGATTTCTGTCATTGCATCTAAGCTGTGGTCTTGTTGCTTAAATCCTATCGATTTACGCACGGTTTCTTGCACACCAGCATTCGTTGTTAGTACCAAGATAATATTTCTAAAATCAGCTTTACGGCCATTGTTATCGGTTAATGTGCCGTGATCCATTACTTGCAATAAAATGTTATAGACATCTTCATGAGCCTTTTCAATCTCATCAAGAAGCACTACGGCATGTGGGTGTTTGATAACGGCATCCGTTAATAACCCGCCTTGTTCATAACCTACATAGCCCGGTGGCGCACCAATTAAGCGACTAACCGCATGTTTTTCCATGTACTCAGACATGTCATAACGTAACAGCTCAACACCAAGGATTTTTGCAAGCTGTTGGGTCACTTCTGTTTTACCTACACCTGTCGGGCCTGCAAATAAAAATGAACCGACAGGTTTTTCGTCATTTCCTAATCCAGCTCTTGATAAACGAATAACAGACGTTAGTTCTTCAATGGCTGCATCTTGTCCAAAAACGACTAACTTTAAATTACGGTCAAGATTTTTAAGGCTATCTTTTTCCGTTAAGGACACGGATTTTTCCGGTATACGTGCCATTTTTGCGACAATGGATTCTATATCAGTGTTACTGACTGTTTTTTTACGTTTAGAAGCTGCCACTAGTTGCTGCCTTGCTCCTGCTTCATCAATAACATCTATCGCCTTATCTGGTAAAAACCTTTCATTGATATACTTAGCTGAAAGTTGCGCTGCGGCATGTAAAGCGGCATTGGTATAACGAATGCCGTGATGAGACTCGTATTTTTCTTTAAGGCCTTTTAATATTTTAGTGGTATCTGCAATACTGGGTTCAACAATATCTATTTTTTGAAAGCGTCTTGCTAAAGCACGATCTTTTTCAAAAATACTTTGATATTCTTGATAAGTAGTAGAGCCGAGACAACGTAACTTCCCTGCCGATAATAATGGTTTAATTAAGTTGGAGGCATCTAACATGCCACCAGAAGCAGCACCTGCACCAATAATGGTATGAATTTCATCAATAAAAAGTATTGCGTTAGTATCTGCTTCTAGCTCTTTTAAAAGTGCTTTAAACCGTTTTTCAAAGTCACCCCTATATTTTGTTCCTGCAAGTAAAGCCCCCATATCTAACGCGTAAATAGTGGCATCTTGCAAAAATTCAGGCACTTCTTCATTAACAATTAAATTGGCTAGTCCTTCAGCAATAGCTGTTTTACCAACACCCGCTTCTCCGACAAACAAGGGGTTATTTTTACGGCGACGGCTTAATACTTGTAAAGTTCTTTCGAGTTCGCTATCACGGCCAATTAATGGATCAATATTTCCTTTAGCGGCTTCTTCATTTAAATTAACAGAGAAGTTTTCAATAGTACGAGGCTCTTCCTCTGTAACTCGCTCTCCCTCTTCTATCGGAGCGTTACTCGTTGATGAATCAATTTTAGCGATGCCATGAGAGATATAATTAACGATATCAAGTCGGCTAATATCTGCCTTTTTCAAAATATAAGCGGCTTGTGATTCTTGTTCGCTAAAAATTGCCACCAGAACATTAGATCCATTCACCTCACTCTTGCCAGATGATTGCACATGAAAAACTGCTCGTTGTAATACCCGCTGAAACCCTAATGTTGGCTGAGTCTCGCGCTCACTTTCATCAGCTGGAATAACGGGTGTTGTTTCTTGGATAAACTCTAATAAGCTTTTTTTAAGTTGAGTTAAATCTGCGCCACATGCGCCGAGCGCTTCTATTGCTGAAGGGTTATCTAATAATGCCAAAAGTAAATGTTCCACCGTCATAAATTCATGGCGGGACTCCTTGGCTTGTCGAAAAGCTAAGTTTAGCGAAATTTCTAAGTCTTTATTAAGCATAGGTACTCCAAATCAAATCCTTGCGAACTTTTCTGTATAACATAGGTTAAGCTTTCTCTAACACACTTTGTAATGGATGTTCATTCTCTAAGGAATATCGATTTACATGATCCACTTTTGTCTCTGCAATATCTGCAGTATATGTGCCACATAGTGCCTTACCTTTATAATGTATGGTTAACATTATCTCGGTAGCTTGCTCAGGTGTTTTATTGAAAAAGCGACATAAAACATCAACGACAAAATCCATGGGCGTATAATCATCATTAAGTAGAAAAACATTATATTTAGGTGGCTTCTCTACTTCGTTTTCAATTTCTTCCTCAACAAGCGCATCGCTGTCAATTAGCTCTTTCCAATTACTCATATCTTTATCTTAGTCTCTGCTGCTAACTTTTGCTGTAACTTTTTTGTCAATAAATATTAAAAAAGTACTAATTATTTAGCATTAACACTTGACTAATTTAATATTTTATCTACGATTCTATAAGTGGCTATTTTTTAGCCTGGTGGTTCGTTGTGTATAGTTCATTATATATTTATTTTGCTTAGACTAAAATGAAGAAAAAAATAGCTATACTAACCTATAATACTGAAGGATATAGAAGGAAGTAGAAGTATGGCTCACGGTACAGTTAAGTGGTTTAATAACGCGAAAGGTTTTGGTTTTATTCGTCCTGATAGTGGTGGTGAAGATATATTCGCTCATTATTCAACAATTGAAATGGATGGTTATCGTACATTAAAAGCAGGGCAAGACGTTAACTATGAATTAAATGAAGGGCCGAAAGGACACCATGCAGCGAGTATTAAACCCTCAGATCCAGAAATAGACTAATTTAACCTGAGCTCAGCTTAATAAATATTTACCTAGCAACTGTTTTACAGATTACTGTGTTAAATTAGCTTACAGTAGGCAAGCTAATAATGCGTTAAATTACCTTGAACTAAGTAAACTATGCTAGCTTGTACTGCTAATAAGTTGTATCACTATTCCAATAAATTATAAATATCTTAAACCGAGTTCAAGTTAAGTTATTATCCAAAAAAAACACAGCCTTTTCGCTGTGTTTTTTGTTAGTTATCGTTTAGAAAATAATCTTAAGATTACATGTGCTCAATAATACAGTCACCAAATTGTGAACATGTAACTAAAGTGGCATTTTCCATTAAACGTTCAAAGTCATAGGTTACTGTTTTAGCACCGATAGCACCTGACATACCTTTTAATAACAAGTCAGCAGCTTCTACCCATCCCATATGCCTTAACATCATTTCTGCTGATAAGATAACAGAGCCAGGGTTTACCTTGTTTTTGCCAGCGTACTTAGGTGCAGTACCGTGAGTCGCTTCAAAAATAGCCACCTCATCACTTAAGTTAGCACCTGGAGCAATACCTATGCCCCCAACTTGTGCTGCTAAAGCATCAGAAATGTAGTCACCATTTAAGTTTAAGGTTGCAATAACACTATACTCTGCTGGACGTAGTAATATTTGCTGCAACATGGCATCAGCGATAACATCTTTGATAATAATTTCTTTGCCTGTTTTAGGATTTTTGAAACTACACCAAGGACCACCATCAAGTAGTTGAGCACCAAACTCTTCACATGCTAACTGGTAACCCCAATCTTTAAAGGCACCTTCAGTAAACTTCATAATATTCCCCTTGTGAACTAAAGTCACAGAGTCTCTATCATTATCAATAGCATACTGAATTGCTTGACGAACTAAACGTTGTGTACCTTCTTTTGAAACAGGCTTAATACCAATACCACACTCATCGGTAAAGCGAATTTTGGTCACCCCCATTTCTTCTGTTAAGAAAGAAAGGACTTTTTTAGCACCTTCACTACCTGCTTGGTATTCAACGCCTGCATAAATATCTTCAGTGTTTTCACGGAAAATAACCATATCCACTTCACAAGGTTTTTTAACTGGGCTTGGTACACCGGTAAACCACTGTACAGGTCGTTGACATACGTATAGATCCAGAATTTGTCTTATTGCAACGTTTAAAGAGCGCATACCGCCACCAACAGGTGTTGTTAAAGGTCCTTTAATACCTACTTTATACTCTTTAAACATATCTAGGGTTTCATCAGGTAACCAAGTTTCAGAATCATACACTTGTGTTGCTTTTTCCCCAGCATACACTTCCATCCAGACAATTTCTCTTTCGCCTTGATACGCTTTTTGAACAGCTGCATTTACTACTTTAATCATAGGCGGAGTCACATCAATACCAATACCATCACCTTCAATATATGGAATAATTGGATTATTAGGTACTAACAACTTACCATTTGAAATGGTTATTTTTCCGCCTGAGCTAGGAATCGAGATTTTACTTGTCATAAAGTGCACTCCTTATTGGAAGAATTAGCATCGAGCAATGCTAATGAAATTTATAAAAGAAACAGTTAGATAAATCAATGACTATTCATAACAAATATTCATTTACTTAACTTAAGATAAGAAATAAGCGATAAATAATACTCTGCACGCTAATAAATTGCTCAATTAATTAATGTGCAGAGTACAAAGTTAAATATAAGTTAAAGCCTAAATTAAAAGGACCAGTTTCACTAATCACTCATAAGTGATAGTAGACATTAATTCCCTGAATAAACATCTACCCCATAAAAAAGGGTTAAGCTGTTAACTTAACCCTTCTAACTTATCACTTTCTATTTTCTACAGAGGCTTAAAGTAAAGCCGATAAAATGGTATTTAATGTTTCGCTTGGGCGCATTGCTTTTTCTGCAAGCAATGGATCTGCGAAATAGTAGCCATCGATATCCATTGCTACACCTTGAGCATCATTTAGCTCTGTAACAATCTTATCTTCTTGTTTAGCGAAAGCTTGGGCAACACCTGTAAAGGCTGTTTTAAGTTCACTATCAACAGATTGCTCTGCTAAAGCCTTAGCCCAGTACATCGCTAGATAGAAGTGACTACCACGGTTATCTAACTCACCTACTTTACGAGATGGTGATTTATTACTATCTAAGAATTCACCTGTAGCTTTATCTAGAGTATCAGCAAGCACTTGTGCTTTAGCATTGCCCGTTGTCACACTTAAGTGCTCTAAAGAGGCTGCTAATGCTAAGAACTCACCTAGTGAATCCCAACGTAAGTGGTTTTCTTTTTCAAACTGTTGTACGTGCTTAGGAGCTGAACCACCAGCGCCAGTTTCAAATAAACCACCACCATTCATCAATGGCACAATAGATAACATTTTAGCACTAGTACCCAATTCTAAAATTGGGAATAAATCCGTTAAATAATCACGTAATACATTACCTGTTACTGAAATAGTATCTTCACCTTTTGCTATACGCGCTAATGAAAACTTACACGCTTCTACAGGCGCTAAAATACGAATATCTAGACCTTCAGTATCATGGATTGCTAAATATGCATTCACTTTTTTAATGATTTGCTGATCATGAGCTCGGTTTTCATCCAACCAGAAAACAGCAGGCATGCCTGACGCACGAGAGCGCGTTACAGCTAATTTAACCCAATCTTGAATAGGTAAGTCTTTTGCTTGACACATACGCCATAAATCACCTTCTTCAACTTCGTGCTCAAGTAATGTATTACCTAAAGCATCAACAACACGTACTGAACCAGCTGATTCCATAGTGAATGTTTTGTCATGAGAACCATACTCTTCTGCTTTTTGAGCCATTAAGCCAACGTTAGGTACAGTACCCATTGTTGTTGGGTCAAAAGCACCATGTTCTTTACAAAAGTCAATAACGGCTTGGTAAATACCCGCATAACAACGATCTGGAATCATTGCTTTCGTGTCTTTTAACTTGCCATCTGGTCCCCACATTTGACCTGACGAACGTAACATAGCAGGCATTGAAGCATCAACGATAACATCACTTGGCACATGCAAGTTAGTAATTCCTTTGTCAGAATCTACCATCGCAAGTTCAGGACGATTAGCGAAAACTTCAGCTAAATCTGCTTCAATCTCTGCTTGCTTGTCACTTGGTAAGCGAGAAATTTTACTATACACATCGCCAATACCGTTATTGGCATCAACACCAAGCTGTTCAAAGATTTCATTGTGCTTTTCAAAAACATCAGCATAAAACACCTTAACAGCATAACCGAAGATTACTGGGTCAGATACTTTCATCATAGTTGCTTTTAAGTGAAGCGATAATAAAACATCTTCGTTCTTAGCATCTTCTATAGCTTGTTGATAAAATTCAACTAATGCAGACTTACTCAACACTGAAGAATCAATCACCTCACCTGTTAATAAAGCAAGGTTTTCTTTTAATACTTTCACGCTACCGTCTTGAGCAACAAACTCAATTTTTGCATTTGTCGCATAATTTACTGTTGTTGATTGCTCAGACTGATAAAAGTCGCCCGCTGACATGCTAGCAATATGAGATTTTGACTCACCTGACCATTTACCCATTGAGTGTGGGTTTTTACTCGCGTATTGCTTTACTGACGCAGGTGCACGTCTATCTGAGTTACCTTCACGTAGCACTGGGTTTACCGCACTACCTTTAACTTTATCGTAAGTGTATTTAATTGATTTTTCAGCATCGTTTTGTGGCTCTTCAGGATAATTAGGTAAATCATAACCTTTTGCTTGCAGCTCTTTGATTACCGCTTGCAACTGTGGAACTGAAGCACTGATATTTGGTAATTTAATAATGTTTGCATTAGGGGTAGTTACCATATCACCCAACTCAGCTAATGCATCATCAATACGTTGCTCTTTAGTTAAATATTTTGGAAAATTTGCTAAAACACGCCCTGCTAGAGAAATATCACGGGTTTCAACATTAATACCAGAAGATGCAGTGTAAGCTTGGATAATTGGTAATAAAGAATAAGTGGCTAAGGCCGGCGCTTCATCGGTAATGGTATAAATTATTTTAGAGGTATCTGTGCTCATGAGCTTCCTACTTTTATTGATTAGCGTAAATTGATTAACTGAAATTTAACTCGCTTAGGCTGGTTAACATACGAAACATCTCATTTGGTTAACCATTATTATTTAACATTCATTTTTCGCGCGATATAATATAGGAATTCAACGCTTATTTAAATAGCTGAACGTGCGCACGAACCAACACATAGTATATTAAACAAAGGTACTAATGAAACACAACGAAGGTAGTATAAGAGATAGAGCAAAACCAAAGAGAAAGGTACGACCAGCAATAAATATGCAAAAAATTGTACTTTTTAACAAACCTTTTGATGTTTTGTGCCAATTTACAGATCAAGAAAATCGTCAAACCCTAAAAGATTTTATTCCGATAAAAGATATTTATGCCGCGGGACGACTTGACAGAGACAGTGAAGGTTTATTGCTATTAACCAACGATGGTAAATTGCAGCACAAAATAGCACACCCAAAAAAGAAAATGGCAAAAACCTATTGGGTGCAGGTTGAAGGCACCCCTAGCGAAGAAGATTTAGATAAACTTCGCCGGGGCGTTACATTAAAAGATGGCCCAACACTGCCAGCCAAAGTAGAAAAAATAAATCCGCAGAATATTTGGCCACGGACACCTCCAATTAGAGAGCGAGCCAATATACCAACTACTTGGCTTTCAATCATTATTACTGAAGGACGTAACAGACAAGTTCGACGAATGACTGCCAATATTGGCTTTCCTACTTTACGATTAATTCGTTATGCCATAGGCCAGTGGACTATAGAAAACATCAATAACGGTAGTTATAAAATAATTAAATAACTAATCCATTCTCTCTATTTAACCAAGCTAATGGTCGTGGTATAATTTTGCGCCTTTTTATTAGTACAAAAATGTAAATGTCTGCTTTATCTTCAAATATAGAAACAAAATCTCCAGAACAAACGACTGTCATCGTCGGTATGTCAGGTGGTGTCGACTCTTCCGTATCTGCTTACTTGCTTAAAGAGCAAGGATACCAGGTTGAAGGCTTATTCATGAAAAACTGGGAAGAAGATGATACCGATGAATATTGCGCCGCTGCCGATGATCTTAAAGATGCGCAAGCGATATGTGACAAGCTTAATATAAAGCTACACACCATCAATTTTGCCACTGAATATTGGGATAATGTTTTTGAGTACTTTTTAGCAGAATATAAAGCTGGGCGTACACCAAACCCTGATATCATGTGCAACAAAGAAATTAAGTTTAAAGCTTTCTTAGAATTTGCCTGTGAAGATTTAGGCGCCGACTACATTGCTACTGGTCACTATGTGCAAAGAGAGTTTCGCGACGGACATTGGAAAATGATCCGTGGTTTAGATAACAACAAAGATCAAAGCTACTTTCTTTATACTTTAGATGAAAAGCAACTTTCACAAACTTTATTTCCTGTCGGACATATTGAAAAGCCTGAAGTAAGAGCCATTGCAGAAAAAGCAGGCTTAGTTACTCACAATAAAAAAGATAGTACAGGTATTTGCTTTATTGGCGAAAGAAAGTTTAAAGATTTTTTGGGGCAATACTTGCCTGCACAACCTGGCGTTATTGAATCAGCTGAAGGTGAACAAGTTGGTCAACATGATGGTTTGATGTATCACACCTTGGGTCAACGAAAAGGTTTACGCATAGGTGGCTTAGCCAATGCCGGTGAAGAGCCTTGGTACGTAGTAGAAAAAGATTTACTTCGTAATGTATTAATTGTTGGTCAAGGGCACAATCATCCTCGTTTGTTTTCAAAAGGATTGATTGCTAACCAATTACATTGGGTAGATCGTCAAGAATTATCTAGCCCAATAAATTGCACTGTCAAAACGCGTTATCGTCAAGAAGATGTTGCTTGTACGGTCACTCCTATAGCAACTGAGAATAAAGAAATAGAATATCAGATAGACTTTAATGAACCACAAAGCTCGGTAACGCCAGGGCAATCGGTGGTATTTTATCAAGATGATGTATGTCTTGGTGGCGGTATTATTAATACCTTAATCCGTTAATTTTTTCTACGAGTCGTTTACCATAATGAAAGATCAAGTAATAACGTTTGCTGCTATATGTCAAGCAGCTCATTTTGTTCAGCAAGTTTCCAGAAGTGGGCAAGTAGATGGTGATAATTTATCTATATTGCTTAATAGCATCATTCAAACATCACCCGAGAGTACGTTAGCAGTTTATGGTGGTGAACTCTCAAATATTAAAGCAGGGTTAGAATTATTAATCATGCACCTTGGTGATAACGACAAAAAAAGCAAAGTAAAAGACCCTGAGTTTACCCGCTATATTATTAGTTTAATTAACCTTGAGCGTAAGTTAACTAAACAACCAAAGCAACTGGCACAATTAGGTGACCGTATTGATGCAACTCAACGACAGCTTGAGCATTACCCAATCACCAGTGAAACAATGATATCCAGCTTTGCCAGTATTTATAGCGATATAATTAGCCCTCTAGGCGCACGAATTCAAGTTACTGGCGAACCAAGCATTTTAAAACAAACAACAAACCAACACAAAATAAGAGCCTTATTACTCGCAGGTATTAGAGCGGCAGTATTATGGCGACAAGTGGGTGGTAAACGTAGAGCAATACTCTTTAATAGAACAAAATTAGTAAACACAGCAAAACAATTATTAAGCACCATTTAATTAACTTTTAGATTTAACCTAGGAATAAACTATGGAACTTTCAGCGTTAACCGCCATATCCCCTGTTGATGGAAGATACGGAAGCAAAACAAGTGACTTGCGCCCTATTTTTAGTGAGTTTGGCTTAACCAAATACCGAGTTACCGTCGAAGTACGTTGGTTACAAAAACTTAGTGCAACATCACAGATTGAAGAAGTTCCTGCCTTTAGTGATGCTGCCAATCAAGTTTTAAATGCCATTGTCAGCGAGTTTAACGAACAAGATGCACTTCGTATTAAAACTATTGAAGCCACAACTAATCATGATGTAAAAGCAGTAGAATACTTTTTAAAAGAAAAAATTGCTGACAATGCTGAGCTTAATGCAGTAACTGAGTTCATTCATTTTGCTTGTACCTCAGAAGACATCAACAACTTATCTCACGGCCTAATGTTAAAAGAATGTCGTGAGCAAGTATTATTACCTGTAATCGATGAGATTTTAACTCAAATAAAAGCACTTGCAGTTGAATATAAAGCTATTCCTATGATGTGTCGTACTCACGGACAACCGGCATCACCAAGTACTTTAGGTAAAGAAATGGCTAACGTTTACGTACGCTTAAAGCGTCAACGTGAACAAATAGCTAACGTTGAGTTATTAGGAAAAATTAACGGTGCCGTTGGTAACTATAACGCTCACTTAAGTGCATACCCTGAAGTAAACTGGCATCAGTTTTCTGATGAGTTCGTTACTTCATTAGGTTTAAGTTGGAATGCATTCACCACCCAAATAGAGCCGCATGATTACATTGCTGAATTATTTGATGCTGTTGCTCGTTTCAACACCATTCTAATTGATTTTGACCGTGATGTTTGGGGCTATATTGCTTTAGGTCACTTCAAACAAAAAACTATTGCAGGTGAAATTGGCTCTTCAACTATGCCTCATAAAGTTAACCCTATTGATTTTGAAAACTCAGAAGGTAACTTAGGAATCGCTAATGCACTGTTTAGTCATTTAGCACAAAAATTACCAATTTCTCGCTGGCAGCGTGACCTAACAGATTCAACTGTATTGCGTAATTTAGGTGTTGGTTTTGGCCATGCGCTTATTGCTTATCAAGCCACTTTAAAAGGCATGAGCAAACTACAAGTTAATGAAGAAAACCTAGCGAAAGAACTAGATAATAACTGGGAAGTGTTAGCTGAGCCTGTACAAACAGTTATGCGTCGCTACGGTATTGAAAAGCCGTATGAAAAACTTAAAGAGTTAACACGTGGCAAGCGTGTTGACGGTGACTCAATGCGTGAGTTTATTAACAACCTTGAGCTATCTGATGAAATCAAAGCCGAACTTTGCTTATTAACTCCAGCAGGCTACATTGGCAGAGCAATATCATTTATTGATGAATTAGAATAAGCATCACTCAATCAATAAATGCTGATTATTAAAAAGAAGGCTTCGGCCTTCTTTTTTTTGTAGCCTGTATTGTTTGTATCAAAGGGAGTGCTAAGATAATTATTAAAAAAAACACCTGTATTGTTTGAAAAACAATCAATCGTTAACTACGCTAAAAATAGGTGAACGATTATCGTTTAAAAATAACAAAAAAACTCGTCTCGTCGGCCATTAAAACTTAGCGTTTTATAGCTTGTATCAGGTGTTTTTTAAAGCTAAGGAACTGCTAATTAGATTAACTTGGTATAAATTGGTAATTAACATGACATACAGCGTTTCTAGAGTAGAGTGGCAACTGGCCGCCCCTTTACTTAAAAATGTAAGAGAAAAAGTATTTATCTGTGAAAGGCGTATCCCTAAAAAGATAGAATTTGACATCAATGACCCTTCCGCCTATCACATGTTAGTATGCGATGACAGTTCTCAAGAGCCTATTGCGACAGGACGAATATCACCTACAGGACAAATTAGTCGTATTGCCGTGATCATGGAGTATCGACAAGCTGCCATTGATAAAATAGTCATACAAGGACTTCTTCGCATTGCCGAAGAATTATCATTGAATGAAGTATTTATTTACTCACCTTTAGAGCGTGTAAGCTATTTTACAAAACATCACTTCCATCCTGTAGGTAATGTCTTTATGGAAGCTGGCATGCCCAAGCAACGTATGGCTTGCGCAATAAACACTGCAAAATCTGATGCCAATCAAGCCAAATACTATTTAAGTCATTAAGCAAAACTATATGCCACAAGCATATTTCAACGCTTTGTTTTTTACTAGGGTATTAACCAAAGGTAGCTTATTAATTGCAAATAAACTTAAGTTTCTCATTGCCTTAATTACACTGGATGGGTGGCTAAAGCTTAAATATAAAGCGTCCATGGTTGATTGCATTAATAGGTTGTCTCTACGACGTAGCCTTTCATATTGTGACAATACTTTCTCATCATGCCAGCATTTACCTTCAGCAATCGCCAATGCAATAACCTCTTGCAATGCTTTTACATCTTTAAAGCCTAAGTTTACTCCCTGTCCTGCCATTGGATTAATCGTATGAGCAGCATCCCCTACCAACAAAACTCTGCCTTTTTGATAATTATTTGCATGGCGGCGAGTCAGGGGAAATGCCGCTTTATCAACCACTGTAATATGACCTAGGCGTTTGGGGAAATTAGCCATGACTTCCTGTTGTAGCTGAGAGTTGCTTAACCCTGATAATCTTTTTATTTCATCTCTGTGGTGATACCACACCAAAGAAGCATAGCCAACGCCCTCTTTTTGCTTAAACCTGCCCTGTTCTGTTAACGGTTTTCTTGATAAGGGTAAAAACGCGACAGGTCCTGTGGGAAAAAATTGCTGCCAAGTAATATCTTGTTGCTCACACACAGTTTCTACATTAATCAACATTGCTGATTGCTGATAATCCCACGACGTAACACCTATATTGGTTAATTGTCGAACCTGAGAATTTGCACCATCAGCAGCTATAAGTAATTTTGCTGAGAGTGTTTGTTGGGATAAAGTTAAAGTGACCTTATCCATGTCCTGCTCTAGATTAGTTAAACTTTCTGGGCAGAAGATCTTAATATTGTTGTGGCTTTTAATCTGCTGCCATAAAGCTAATTGGATTAGTCTATTCTCAACAATATGTCCTAAGTGAGGTTGTTCTATATCTTCAGCATTAAATTCTGTATAAGCAAATTCTTGTTCCCAAACCCCTAAACGTTCATAAGGACATGCACGCCATTGCTTAATGTGTTGCCAGGCTCCTAATTGCTCAAGCAAAAATTGTGATGCCAAGGAAATTGCCGATACTCTTAAGTCTAAAGCTTGTTCGCTCGCAAACACCTTTGGCTGGTACATTTCAATAAGCGCAACCGTTAAGCCTTGCTCAGCCAAACTTAAAGCACTTGCGGCACCTACCATGCCACCACCAATCACCGCACAATCAAAATCCGTCATATTTACTGCTATTAATGCTTACAATATAAAAATATTATTCTACCTAATGCTAAAAGGGAAACCTATAAGTTTATGGTTTTAACTTGCCTAATAGGCTGAAATAACTATAGTAAAAGAGCTTTATTTCTAAAGTATTTCACTATTTAATCATTTTACGCTGTAAAAAAGGAAGCATTATGACTGCAATAAAGAAAGAAGAATTAAGAGTTCATGACGACATTAAAATTGTTTATGACATGACGGAAAAGCCCAATAGAACTCAGTTAAAAGCACACAAAGATAGAGCGGTAATTGCTAATATTCGTGCTGATTTAGTATTACCTGAAGATAATATTCTTACCGTAGATATAGATTTTAACACTACAAGTGGCTACCATAACAATGCAATTATGGTTATGGACGACTTCGGCGTTGAAATGATTGCAGCAGCATTCGAATCAAAATACTCTAAGGAAGATGCCGATAAAGTGCGTAAAGCATGGGCAGAAAAGCAGCAACAAGATGATCCACGTAAACCTACCTACTTATTGGTGCAAAAACCAAAGACAACAACAGATACTCCAAAAATATTTGCTGTTTGTGGTGGCAAAAAGCACGATCCTGACAACGCACCTGCAAGTATCATCTAATTATATAAAAACAATATCCCACTTTTTTTATATAAATTTAAAGCAACTTAACTCGTTGCTTTTTTTATTGGTGTTAGCCTCATTTTTTATTTCTTCAAATGCCTATGCTGAGCCTGAACTGCCTTTTAGCAAAGCATCAAATATTTACTCTATTGTTCAAGATGAAAAAGATTTTGTTTGGTTAGCTGGACAAAATGGTTTGTATCGCTTTGATGGTAAACAAACAATTAATTTTTCAAATAACCAAGAAAACTGGCCCCTGCCATTTAATTGGATTAATCATATTTCTCTGAAAAAAGAGCAGTTAATTTTAGCTACTGAAACTAAAGGCGTATGGCTATTTCACACTGAAACAGGTAAATCACAGCAAATCAATTTCCAAACTAACAGCCAAACATTTTATCGCGCTATATACCATAATAATAGCTACTATGCTGTTAGCATGGCCCCTCAAAATCTATATCGTTACGATATAGCTACAAATCAAACCACATTAATAAAAGCAGATATCAACAACAATCTTCTAGGTGCCACACAAAAAAGAGTTTACTTTAATGACGGCGAACAACTTCATTACTTAGACACTACAAATAAAGAAAGTACCAGCAAGTTATATACAGCAAATATTAATGAAAGAATAACCGCTAATACCATTAATCGCGATACTGCCATATTTGCCAGTAAAAACAACCTATTCACCTTAACTGATTCTGGAGAAATGGGGCAAGAAAAAAACTTATCTCCAATTTCAATCCTTACCAAGAGTAATGATAACGAATCTTTTATCTCAATTAATGCTTTAGGTCAGATAAACAAACAGAATATACGTACTCTCCAAAAAGTAAAAACAACATATCCTAATGTCGAAGTAGGTAAATACCTCGCTATAAAAGAGGATAGTTCAGGGGCATTATGGCTCCTTAATAACAGAACAATAAAAGTTATAACCCAAGAAAGTGTTAAAAATCATGAGATTGCTTTCAATACAAAGTTTTCATCCTTTGAAACAGAAATGTATCAAGAAGAGTTATATTTAGGAAGCTATGGCGCAGGTGTGTACAAGCTATCTCCCTCGTCAAAAAATAATACGACAGCGGTCAAAACTATAAATAAACACTTGCCCCAAAAAGCTCTGAATATCCAAGACTTACTTTCGGTAAAAGATGATTTATTTATTGCTACCTTCGCTGGTTTATGGCGATACAACCAACAAAGCGAAACCACTGAAAAAGTTGCCCTTTGGCCTGAACCACACCCGTTAAATAACTTAATTTTACTTAAGCTATACCATCAAGATAATCTACTCTATATCGCCACAGATGGTGAAGGTTTGATAATTTATGATCTGAACACAGGAAAAGTAATTAGGCATATCAGTACATTTGATGGTTTAAGCTCTGGTGAAGTGATAGATATATTGACTCTAACTAACGGAGATGTTTGGTTAGCAACCGCCAGTGGCGTTGATGTTGTTAGCCCTCACTCTAACGCTATTGCCAATATTACAGGCTCAAAAAACACCAAATTCATTTCGTTATTACTTGCCGATGGAAAAATATTTGTCGCCACTAAAGGCAGTGGCATATTGGTCTTTGATCAGCAAGGAAGTTTACTAACCCGTATTATTACTGGTGTTAATTTTAGCTATATGTCATTAATTGGCGAAGAGATATTTGCCTCCGCCAAACCAGCCTTGTATAAGATAAATCCCAAGAACTATCAGGCTACCATAGTTAATGGTACAGAAAACACCACTTTTACCGATGCTCCTACCCACTTCCATAACACCTTATACATTGCCAATACAGCAGGAGTTCTACAATTACCAATAATACCTTCTGAAACGTTTCACCCAAAAACGTACATAAGTAAAACAACTATTTCAGGTGAATCATATTTATTAAATAAGTCTATTAATATAAGTAATGGCAATGACGTCATCACACTTGATTTAGCCAGTTTAGATTATCGCTCTGGCATAAAGAAACAATTTCGCTATCGTTTAAATAATAGTGACTGGAATCACATTAATGACAACCAAATCACTTTAACAGGCTTAGCTCCTGGCTCCTATCATATAGAAATAATGGCGACTAATAGCTTAGGGCAATGGAGTAATTTTAAAGCCTATACAGAAATAAATGTTGCTTTCCCATGGTATTGGACACCAAAAATTCGTTTTATTTATGGATCATTATTTTTGGGCATCATTTTGCTAGCTACCTGGTTATTGTATTTACGAAGCAAATCAATTGGTCATATCCATAACATTTTGAAAAGGGATATCAATAACTACAATAAAATAACCCTACAAGTAAAAAGAAATTTAACTCTAGGCCAAGAATTTTTAAAACAAGGCAACATAGAAAAATGTAACGCATTATTAGCCCACTCTATTAATGAATTAGAAAATCACTCCGCTTCATCAGAACCCAATAGCTTAGACGGAAAACCTCTCTCTTTAGCTATTCCTTTTCTCGGTGAATACCTACAGCATAAGTATCAAATCAATTTAACTTATCAACTTAATATTGACGAAAACATACTACCTTATGAGCTACAAGCTGACTTATATAGAGCTACCTATGAAGCAATATCCTACGCAGTAATAAAAGGTAATGGTCGTAATTTCAAAGTTATCATGCAAGTTTTTAAGGGGAAAGTGTGGTTAAATATTTATGATGACGATGAAAGCTTTATTAATTTTAATAGTAAAGTTCACTTTGATATTTCAATGTACTATATCCGTCAAATTGCCAGTAAATATAACGGTTCAATAAATACCTTTAATGAACAAAATAACAGCAGCCAACTGGTATTAAGTTTGCCTTTAAATCAACGTAATTAATAAGCTCGAAATACGCTTCAATTTAATATAAAATACGTCTCCTTTTATCTATGGTGCTAGCTTTGGTAACCTAGATGAGTGATTTCTATTCACGGATATAATGCGGAAAGAGTGAAGTAAATGAGTAAAAAGTTATACATCAAAACTTGGGGCTGTCAAATGAACGAGTACGACTCGCAAAAGATAGCTGAATTATTAGACTCAACCCATGGTTTTGAGCTGGCCGAAGAAGCGGATAATGCTGACGTAATTTTACTAAACACTTGTTCCATTCGTGAAAAGGCTCAAGAAAAAGTGTTTCATCAGCTTGGTCGTTGGAAAAACTTAAAAGATAAAAAACCAGAGTTACTTATTGGTGTCGGTGGCTGTGTGGCCTCACAAGAAGGTGATGCTATTCGTCAGCGTGCTCCTTTTGTCGATATGGTTTTCGGCCCCCAAACTCTTCACCGCCTACCTGAAATGCTTAATCAACTTTATCGTAGTAGCAGCCCTATTGTTGATGTCAGTTTTCCTGAGATTGAAAAGTTTGATCGCTTGCCTGAGCCTGTAGCGGAAGGGCCTAGTGCCTTTGTTTCCATCATGGAAGGTTGTAGCAAGTATTGCACATTCTGTGTAGTACCTTACACGCGAGGTGAAGAAGTTAGCCGCCCTCTTGATGATGTACTTTACGAGATTGCTCAGCTTGCAGAGCAAGGTGTTCGAGAAGTGAATTTACTCGGCCAAAACGTTAATGCTTATCGCGGCGAAATGCATGATGGCAGCATTTGCCGTTTTGCTGATCTAGTACGCCTTGTTGCCACCATCGATGGTATTGACCGCATTCGATATACCACCTCTCACCCTGTTGAGTTTACCGATGACATTATTGAAGCATACGCTGATGTTCCTGAGCTGGTTAATCACCTTCATCTACCCGTGCAAAGTGGTAGTGACCGCATATTGACACAAATGAAACGTGGCCATACCGCACTAGAATACAAATCTCAAATTAGAAAGTTAAAAAAAGTTCGTCCTGAGCTTTGCATGTCTTCTGATTTCATTATTGGTTTCCCCGGGGAAAGTGATGAAGACTTTACCGCAACAATGAACTTAATTGAGGCGATCAACTTTGATATCAGCTTTAGCTTTATCTACAGCGCACGCCCAGGTACACCTGCTGCTGACTTGCCTGACGACATTAGCGATGAAACCAAAAAGCAACGCTTACAGATATTACAGGACAGAATTACCCAACAAGCTTTACGTATTGCCAGACAAATGCTCAATACCGAACAACGCATTCTTGTTGAAGGGCCATCGAAGAAAAATCCAATGGAACTTCGTGGTAAAACAGAAAACAACCGTACCGTTAATTTTGTTGCTCCGCATTCAGTTATCGGCCAATTTGTTGATGTAAAAATCACTGATGTCTATGCTAATTCTTTACGTGGCGAACTAATTCGTCAAGAAAGTGATATGGGCCTACGTATTGCTCATTCACCTGCTGATATTTTAGCAAATAATCACCATAAATCGTCAAAATCAATCATCAACAACCTTGATGATTTAGGCGTAGGCACATACACCCCTTAATCTTTAAAACGAGTAATAAAGCTTTGACTACAGCAGCTAAACTTCAACTAGTACTTTCTCCAATCGACAATGAAAGACAAGCTAACCTTTGCGGCCCAATGGATGACAACCTAAAAACCATTGAACGTCGCTTAGGCGTAGAAATTAGTTACCGTAGTAATCAGTTTACTATTTTAGGCAGCGAGAAAAATACCCAAGCGGTCGCTAAACTCTTAAAGAACCTTTATATAGAAACCGCTGATGTAAAAGGAAAAAGTGTTATTATTAGTGATGAAATGGTGCACCTTGCTATTTTAGAAGCTAATACACTCGAACAAGGTATTCCCGACAGCAAAGAAGCCGCAGAACTTGGCAGTAATTACGAAAAAATGGTTACCATAAAAACCAAACGTGGTGTGGTAAAGCCTCGTAATGGTAATCAACAAAGTTATGTACAAAACATAATAACAAATGATATTAGTTTTGGTATTGGTGTTGCGGGTACAGGTAAAACTTACCTTGCTGTAGCCTGCGCTGTTGATGCATTAGAGCGACAAGAAGTCAGACGAATACTTTTAACTCGTCCTGCAGTTGAAGCTGGTGAAAAGTTAGGTTTTTTACCGGGCGATTTATCTCAAAAAATTGATCCGTACTTAAGACCACTTTATGATGCTCTTTTTGAGATGCTAGGTTTTGAGCGAGTTGAAAAGCTAATTGAACGTAATGTTATTGAAATTGCGCCATTAGCTTATATGCGCGGAAGAACACTAAACGATGCTTTTGTAATTTTAGATGAAAGCCAAAACACCACAGTTGAACAAATGAAAATGTTCTTAACTCGCATAGGCTTTAATTCACGTGCTGTTATTACTGGTGATATTACCCAAGTTGATTTACCGAGGCACCAAAGCTCTGGCCTTCGCCATGCCATCGAAGTGTTGCAGAACATTCAAGGAATAAGCTTCAACTTCTTTCAATCTAAAGATGTTGTCCGTCATCCTGTTGTGGCGAGAATTGTTGAAGCGTACGAGTCACATGAGCAAAAAGTAAACAGACAAAAACATCAACAAAGCTCTCAGCAAAATATTCAACAAAATAATAAAAACGAAACTGATTCTAAATCAGAGGGCGAATAATGGCACACGTGGTAGACCTACAAATAGCATGTGATGAGCAAACACTGCCTTCATTACAGCAATTTCAACTATGGGTGAATACAGTATTAACATTCGTGAGTAATAACAATTTTGAATTAACCATTCGACTTGTTAATAACGAAGAAAGCCAACAACTGAATCTTCAATATCGCGAAAAAGACAAGCCAACCAATGTTTTATCCTTTCCTTTTGAGGTTCCAGAAGGCATAGAGCTTAATTTGTTGGGAGATCTAGTCATTTGTGCTCAAGTTGTGGCACAAGAGGCTGATGCACAAAATAAAGCCTTATTTGACCATTGGGCACATATGGTTATTCATGGATGCTTGCATTTAATGGGATATGATCATATAAACGACAATGATGCTTTAGAAATGGAAGCATTAGAAGTAGAAATTTTAGCTAAATTAGCCATTAATGACCCATATGAAACTTAGCTTTCATAATAAAAACAAACAATAATATTTAATAAAGGAAGATAACAAGCTCTATGAGCGATGATAACCCCCACCCTAGTAACGGCTCAAAGAATAAATCATTTTTGAACAAAATTATTCAATGGTTTAGCCCTGAGCCGAAAAATAAAGACGAATTAGTTGATATATTAGCTGATGCTCAAGATCGTGAGCTGATAAATCCTGAAACCCGACAAATGATTGAAGGCGTGCTGGAAGTTTCAGAAAAAAAAGTACGTGATATCATGATCCCTCGCTCACAAATGGTCACCATAGACCGTAATCAAAACCTTGATGAGCTTTTACCTATTATTCTAGAGTCGGGCCACTCTCGCTTCCCTGTTGTTAACGAAGACATAGACCATGTTGATGGCATCTTATTGGCAAAAGATATTTTAGCTTTTGGTTTTAATCATGAGACTGAAGTATTTAATTTAAAAGATGCAATTCGCCCCGCCATTATTGTTCCGGAAAGTAAAAAAGTAGAGCCCCTTTTAAAAGAGTTCCGCTCGAATAGATACCATATGGCACTCGTTGCAGATGAATACGGTGGCATTTCAGGCGTTATTACCATTGAAGATATTCTTGAGCAAATTGTTGGTGAAATTGAAGATGAAACCGATGATGAAATTGAAGAAGATATTAAATTACTTGCCGGTAATGTTTATCTAGTTCGTGCATTAACAGAGTTAGAAAACTTCAACGAATACTTTAATTGCAACTTTGATGAAAAATCAGCAGACACTATTGCTGGCATTGTGATTCAGCAGTTAAATCATATGCCACAAAAAGGCGAACAAGTCACAGTTGGTCACTTCGAGTTTAAGGTACTGGCGGCGGATACAAGAAGACTGCAAATGTTACAGGTAACAGTGGCTAAAAAGCATAAAATCAATGGAAAACTGAGTGACTAGTGTCAATAACTCTTCGAGTGTTAAACGTTTTTTTTCATGCTTTAAACGCAACTTAGTAAATCAGCAAAACTGGTTGTGTTTTATAGCCGGACTTAGTTTAGTTTTTGCTTACGCGCCTTTTTCTCAATGGTATTTAGCACTTGCTATACCCAGCATAGTTTTCTATCAAATTAACGCTGTAAGTGCTAAAAAAGCCAGTAAGCTTATTGCAATATTTGCTTTTGGCTGGTTTGCCAGTGGCATTAGCTGGGTACATGTTAGTATTGACCAGTTTGGTGGTTTACCACTGATTATATCAGTAGCCTTAATGCTACTATTATGCCTTTATTTATCAATCTTCCCTGCGTTCGCTGCTTATTTAACTGGACGCTTCTCAGTAAATAATAAGCTGAACTTATGGCTGCTCCCCTCCTTTTGGTTAGCGGCTGAATATTTACGTTCGATAGTATTAACAGGTTTTCCCTGGCTATCTTTAGGCTACAGCCAAATTGATAGCCCCCTCGCTTCATTTGCCCCTGTCATAGGGGAGGTAGGTATTACCGCGCTTGTTATCGTCATTAATATTTGTATCGCAAAACTTTTTATCGCGCTAAGACAAAAAGAAAAAAGTACTTTTTTGATATTACCATCAGCTTTGCTTCTTACTATCGCAAGTTGTAGCTATATGCTTTCGCAAACTACTTGGGTAACTCCAACAACTAAAACAACAAAAGTGGCTTTAGTGCAAGCTAATATTGCCCAAGAAATAAAGTGGGCTCCAGAGCAAGAATGGCCAACTATGCTCAAATATTTGGATCACAGCCGTGAAAATTATAATGCTGATATTATTATCTGGCCTGAGTCTGCTATTCCAGCACTTGAACCCGGCGTACAGGATTATTTAGCAACGGTAAATAGCTCGGCTTTATTAAATAATACCTCTATTATCACCGGCATTATTAACTACAATTTTGAAAGCAAAGAGTATTTTAATAGCTTAATAGTACTAGGGCCCAAAAATGCTGATGATAAACAGGGTTACTCATATTTTCATCGTAATCGATATTCCAAAAATCATTTACTACCCATTGGTGAATTTATCCCTTTTCAAGAATGGTTAAGACCCTTAGCACCATTGTTTAACTTGCCCATGTCATCTTTTAGTCGTGGCAACTATCAACAACCAAACTTAGTAGCAAGCGACTTACACCTGTTGCCATTACTGTGCTTCGAAATAGCTTTTCCACATCAATTGTCAGCTAACTTAACCCATAAGACAGATATTCTGTTAACCGTTAGTAACGACGCGTGGTTTGGTAACTCTCACGGCCCACACCAACATATGGAAATAGCAAGAATGCGTGCCTTAGAGTTTGGCAAACCATTACTTAGAGCAACAAATAACGGTATTACTGCAGTGGTAGATCATCAAGGAAAGTTTATAGATAGCCTGCCGCAATTTAAAGAAGCAGTACTAAAAGCACAAGTGCCTTTAGTTGAAGGCAGAACACCTTATAGCCTTTGGCCAAGGGTAACACTATGTCTAATGATATTTATCCCTTTTATCTTTGTGATGTTTATACAAATTAAAAACAAAAGGGAAAATGGCTAGAGTAATTATAATGTAGCTTAGTTTTGTTTTGGGTGTAAACTCGTTTTATTGCGCCCACTTTCTTTTGAGTTATAGAGTGCAGCATCGGCACATTCAATCCATGCCTCATAGTTTCGTATACAAGGCTCTACTTCTGCAATGCCTATACTTATGCTATAGGTCAGCTCAATATCATTATATTTAACGACAGACTTCTCTACTTCTTTTCTTAATCTCTCAGCAAAAATATAAGCATTTTTAAGTGACGTGTCAGAAAGTAGAATAGCAAACTCTTCCCCCCCATAGCGACCAGAAACATCGGTTTCTCTAACATGATGGCGTATCAAACTTGATAAATGACGAATAACCTCATCACCAACCATATGGCCATAGCTATCATTAACATTTTTGAAATGATCTATATCTAGCATCACCAACGAGCTTGAGTGTTGACTTCGCGTCCAGCGCTTGTACTCAGTTTGTAAGCAACCTTCCCAATGAATTCGATTGAAGAGTTTAGTCAAACCATCTGTTTGGCTCAATATTGCCAACTCTTCATTGGCCTTTTCTAAACTAAGCTTATTAACAGCATTATCAGTTACATCATAAACTAGAAGGCAAAGATGAGTAACTTCCCCTGTTGAAGACATTAGCGGTATAAAAGTAGTATTTTGATACATAAAGTCTGCGCTGCCTGTAACAGGACGGTAGCTATCAAACTTAAATAAGTAAGGTCTTTGTTCCCAAATAGTAAAAGCTTTGTTTTTAAGGAGAAAAACAGAGTCTGCTTTACGTTCAAACCAGTCTCTTGGAATTTCATCAAACAAATCGAAAAGCGAAAGCCCTTTGACTTCTCGAGGAAGTAAGCCGCTATGATTTTCCATAAAACCATTAAATATTTGTACTTTATACTCTTTATCAACAACAACTAAACCAACGTCAATGTTATGCAACATTTCCATTAACCAGTGTAGTTCATTTAATTGCGAGGTTTCTAACGTCATAGGGTGTTCCGTATATTAACGCTTAGTTAATTAATATTTTTTGGTTAATCAAGCATGTAAGATAATTTATTATTTAATGTTTTCATGGATTTTTCAGTAAACAATAACAATAAGTCGCATTTTATTGGATAATTTTCAATACTGTAGCTTATTTCGATTGCCAAGGTTTTTTTCCACTTATTGGTACCACTGGCAATCAATTCAGAAATTTTTCTATGCTGACCTAAAACCACAGGATGGCCTTGACTAAAGTTAATATCTAACTGTTCTGATATACCTTTTAAGCAAGCTCCAATAAGCACATTTGCCAAATCCATCAATAACTCTAATTCAGTGCCTTTATCTGATTGGTACTGATAATTCATTAATGAAGCAACATCTTTAAAGCTTGAGTCATTTAAAATAAGTAACGCTTCCCCTGAAATTCCCGGGCTAATAAACCCTTGGCAAATCCCTGACGTACTATCGCTTACTTCAACATCTTTCAAAGCCATAGTTATTTCACTCACTTCAATGAAATTGACATTTGGAATAGGTAATTCAACAAAGACATTAAGTAAACGAGCTAATAAATCACCCGCTCTTCCCATAGCGACATTGGCAATCTCTTGGTAGCAGTCTCTTAAATCAGCAGAGAGCTCTATATCAGAAGTAACTGAAGGTTTTGAAACTTCAACAGGAGTAATTTTTAAAGGAGCTTTTTGCTCTTGCTCTGGTTGAGTGTTACTCGCGACAGTAGCCTGACTACCTGTCGAGTGTTCAGGCTCAGTAGTTTCTTCTTCTGTAAAAACCCCATATGAGCGTAAAACTTCGGTTAACTTATCTTTATTGACTGGCTTTTTAATAAAGTCTAAAGCCCCTAACCCAGTAACTCTTTTATGTGCCTCTGGTTGAATATCACCAGAAACAACAATAGTCAATGTTGGTAAATCTTGCTGTAAGATAGTTTCAAGCACTTGATAACCATCCATTTCTGGCATATTTAAATCAAGTAATAAAACATCCCCCTTTCCTGCTTTTATTGCTTCTATACCTTCAAGACCATTGGCAGCAAAACTAATATCAACATCCCAACCGTCTGGCAAAGAGCGCGCAAGTTGCTTACGAGCCATATTGGAATCATCACAAATTAATAGTTTAGTTGACATACAAAGCCTAATCTTTTTAGAAACATATAAAGGTTCATTATCTTTAAAGTGATAAAAATAATGAAGAAAGTTAAATAGAAAAACGGTAAACTCAAATTTTATAAACTAATTATTCCAACTAATGATGAAATTATCTACCCTTAACAAACTTTTATTTATTTTATTTTTTATCACAACAGCAATAAGTTACCCTCTTCAGGCCGATATTTTTCCTGAAAACACACTGACGGAAACCCAAAATTTAGTTAAGGCTAATAATAAGTTTGTTACTTTATTAGGAAACCAAGTTAACCTAGGTGAGCAAGCACCAAATTTTAAAGTGGTTGATAAGAACTTTACTCCGGTACAATTATCTGACTTTTCAGGACAGACTTTACTTATTTCAGTGGTTCCAAGTTTAGATACGGGCGTATGCTCTATTCAAACCAAGCGTTTTAATGAAGAAAGTGCAAAACTCCCTAAAAACATCACTCTTCTCACTATCAGTAACGATTTACCTTTTGCGCAAAAGCGTTTTTGTAAAGTAGAAAATGTTGAGCAAATAAAAGTATTGTCTGATTCTGTTTGGCGTGACTTTGGTGCTAAATATGGTTTAATCATAAAAAATATGGGCTTATTAACCCGTGCTATTTTTATTATAGATGCCCAAGGAAAAGTAAAATATAAGGAATTAGTTGAAAACATTTCACAGCACCCTGACTATGCAAAAGCATTAGCCGCAGTCAAAAACATCGCTCCTGTAATCGTAATAGAAGATGAAACTCCCGCAGCTGCACCAGCTAAAACAGAAATCGGCACAAAACAATAACCCTTACAATTCAACGAATTAAGAAAAACATTCTTTTTTTTATTGAAAACTAATACTTAGTCCCCATCTTTGTTAATGTAGTCGCCATATGGGACTACATTAACTCATAGCCTGTTCATTAATACCTAAACCCAAGAGTTAAATTTAGGTAAGAAAGGCTGCATTACTTTATCAATGAGTTTTTAGCTAAGTTATCTATATTACTGAACGTAACACTACTTTTATGCAACCTAGTTGGTAAAAGTAACCAATATAGATATATCAAGGCTAGCACTACTTGCTTAAAGTAATATTATTATTGCTAATTATTAGGATATTTTATTATGCGTACATCTACAGATTTCAGCCCTTTATATCGTTCATTTATCGGTTTTGACCACTTAGCAGGTTTAATAGATAAAGCCTCACGTGCCGACAAACAATCATCTTACCCTCCTTATAATGTTGAGTTACTAGCAGAGGATCAATACCGAATCACTATGGCTGTTGCTGGATTTAGTCAAGAAGACATTGATATTGAGTCAAAAGAAAACAGTTTAATTATTATTGGCACCAAAAGTACAAGTGCAAATAGTAAAGAAAATACTCGAAATTTTTTACATCAAGGTATTGCAGAACGCAACTTTGAGCGAAAATTTCAATTAGGCGACCACGTAAAAGTCATTGGTGCTTTTATGGAAAATGGTCTATTGCATGTTGATTTACAAAGAGAAATACCAGAGGCATTAAAGCCTAGAAAAATAGCAATTAACGGAAAAAGCTTACTTAATCAAAGCTAATTAATTCCAATTCTCCTTTTGTTATTGTTATTTATTTTTGCCCAGTTTTTAACTGGGCTTTTTTATCCGCTTTTCTTCAGTAAAAAACAACATTAATATTGTAGATAATAGGGCTGCAGCACTTGCCACCAGAAATGTTGTTGTTGCACCTTCGCCATCAAGCCACAAGACCCCCGCTAAGTATGCACCGATAGCACCGCCTAAACCATAGACACCACCAAGATATATTGCCTGCCCTCTTGACTGCTGAGAAGGCGGAAAGTGCTGACTAATAAACAACATGCTAGCACTATGGTATAAACCAAAACTTGCCGCATGAATTAACTGAGTTAGCGACAAGATCCACACAGAGTCTGCAAAAATACCAACTAAATACCAGCGAAGTGCGGTAACGGCCAAACTAAAAATCATCAGTTGTTTCACCGTAAAAGCTTTAAAGAAAAAACCTGCGAAGATAAAGACTAGTATTTCAGCAATCACGCCTAGCGAAATCAATGAACCAATAGCAAAACCAGAATAGCCTAAATCCCTTAAAAATAGCGCGAAGAAACCATAGTAAGGACCAAAACTTATTTGCAATAATATGCCTGATATAAAAAAGATAACAAAACAGCTTTCAGCGAACTTCGGCCCTATTGCAACACTGGCATGTTGTTTTTGCCTAATTTTTTGATATGACTTCACCCTTAATGTAGAGACAAACAGCAGTAATAAGATCAGAACGCCCATTAAAGTAAAAGCTAAAGTAAAGCGTTCACTATCAACAAGTTCCATCACTTGCCCTGCGATTACAGCCAGAGCAATAAAGCCTAAGCTTCCCCACAGACGCACACGCCCATATATTTTACTGCTATGGCGCACCGTATTTAATGTCAGCACTTCAAGCTGCGGTAAAATAGCTGTCCAAAAAAGTGTAAATAACGCCAAGGCAAAACTTATAGGCCAATAACTATTGAGCCAAAAGAGTAAAGCAAAGCTGACTAAGGCACTCAGTGCTCCCAAGCGAATAATTAATAATTGCTTACCCGTTTTATCAGCTAAAAGAGCCCATAAACTTGGTGCAACAATTTTAGTGGCGGTAAGAATGGCAAAGATTTCACCTAGTTCTATTGAACTAAACCCCTTTGCGTCAAGAAAAACGGAAAGATATGGAGAAGTTAAACCAAGTATTGCAAAGTAAAAAAAGTAATTAGAAGAGAGTCGGAAAAATAATGACAAACTTTATTCCTTATCCTTTATTTTTCCAACTTAAAGCTGATAGGTGGTACTAGTAATAATGTGACTATTACTGAGTAATTACTGGGGTATCACAAACTACATCAGCATTTTGGGCTCTGTGTCTTAAATAATGATCCATTAAGGTTAAGGCAAGCATAGCTTCAGCGATAGGTACAGCGCGAATACCCACACAAGGATCATGTCTGCCGCGGGTAATAATATCCGTTGGCTCACCCGCTAAATCAACAGTTTTACCACTAACACCAATACTAGATGTTGGCTTTAAAGCTAAATGAGCAATAATTTGTTGTCCTGATGAAATACCACCTAGAACACCGCCAGCATGGTTACTAGCAAAACCTTCAGGTGTTAATTCATCTCTATGCTCTGAACCTTTTTGATTAACAACACCAAAGCCATCGCCAATTTCAACGCCTTTAACCGCATTAATACTCATTAATCCATGAGCGATTTCCGCATCTAAGCGATCGAAAATTGGCTCTCCAAGACCTACAGGCACATTGCTAGCAACAACACTCACTTTAGCCCCTATAGAGTCTTTAGTGCGCATAGTATCTTTTAACAGCTGCTCTAGTGATTCAACCTTGCTGCTATCAGGGAAGAAAAATAAGTTATTTTCTACTTCTTGCCAATCGATATTTAGCCAGTCAAGCGGAGCGCCATTTTGCCCTTGGGCACAAACATCACCTACTTGAGTAACACAAGCTTGAATCTTCACACCAAACTTTTGTGCTAAATACTTTTTAGCAATAGCACCTGCCGCCACACGCATTGCAGTTTCTCGAGCAGATGAGCGACCACCACCTCGATAATCACGCAAGCCGTATTTTTGCCAATAGGTATAATCAGCATGACCTGGGCGAAAGCTTTGCGCGATATTGCCATAATCTTTTGAGCGTTGATCGGTGTTTTCTATTTGTAAGCCAATAGGTGTACCCGTTGTTTTACCTTCGAAAACACCTGACATAATTTTGACTTGATCCGCTTCGTTGCGAGCGGTCGTAAAACGTGAAGTACCAGGGCGACGTCTATCAAGGTCAATTTGTAAGTCTGCTTCAGATAATTCTATTCCCGGCGGGCAACCGTCAATAATAGCACCTAAACCTAAACCGTGACTTTCGCCAAATGAGGTAACAGTAAATAGTTTTCCAAATGTATTGCCTGACATTTTTACTCCAACGCCTTCTTATTAAGTTTTAATGTTTATTTTAACGCTGCGTTAAAAGTTGCAGCAAATTCAACTAACTGTGCCTTTGTGAGCATAAATACTCCATGACCGCCTCGTTCAAAGGTAAGCCAAATAAAAGGTACATCTGGGTACAAAGCTTTAACATGCACCTCTGAATTACCTACTTCACAAAACAGCAAACCTTCATCATTAAGGTGTTCAGCACTTTGAGCCAATATTTTTCGCACAATATCCAATCCATCAACACCACATCCTAGCCCCATTTCGGGTTCATGAAGGTACTCAGCAGGTAAGGTATCTATATCGTATTGATCAACATAAGGGGGATTAGTAACAATTAAATCATAACTTTGCCCTTCAACCCCAGAAAAAACATCAGATTGAATTGGAATAACTTGTTCACTAACACCATGGTTTTCAATATTTATCTGGGCGACATTTAAAGCATCAACAGATAAATCCACCGCATCAACTTCTGCATCAGCAAAATAACTCGCACAAGCAATAGCAATACAACCACTCCCCGTACATAAATCTAAAATGCGTTTAGGTGCTTTCTCGTCTGTAATATAAGGAGAAAAGTGACTCTCAATTAACTCTCCTATTGGGGAGCGAGGTATTAATACCCGTTCATCAACATAAAAAGGTAATTGGGCAAAATAAGCGATATTAGTGATATAAGCTACAGGAATTTGTTCCTCAACTCGGCGATTAAACAAAGCCAAAATCTCTTCTTTTTCTGACTCGATTAATCGACAATTCATTAAGCTACTATTAACCTCAACAGGCAATGACAGTGCATACATCACCAAGGTATAAGCGTCGCTAAAAGCATTATCACTACCATGGCCATAAAACAACTCAGCTTGATTAAACAATGTTGCCCCATATCGACAATAATCAGCAATAGTATGCAGTTGGTTAGTCACCGAAGTTAACTTATTCACAAATGATTTTCCTAATTGTTTTAAACAAACATAACTTTCAATTAATGATCTTCTTGTAAAGCGTAGCAGATATTCTTAAACTGCCGCCATGAAAAAGAAAAAGACAATGAAAATGCTGCCTAATGAAGACGATAAAAAGCTCTTTCAAGAGGCTATTGGTAAGGTCAAGCCTATAGTGGCAGACACAATACACTTTGAAAAAACAACCAGCAAGCCCAAAACACACCTTATCGATAAAAAATCCAATAAAGTACTTGCCCAGTTTCATTTTTCCGATGAATTTGAGCCTAATTTAACCACTGATGGCCCAATGAAGTACGTGCGAAGTGATGTAGATAGTTTTGAAGCAAAAAATTTGCGTCGTGGTGTTTATCAACCGGATCTTATTTTAGATCTACACGGCTTAGATCAACATCAAGCGAAAAAAGAGCTAGCGGCTCTACTCTACGCTTGTCAAAAAGAACATGCTCAGTGTATTTGTATTGTCCATGGTATTGGCTCTAGAGTTTTAAAAAACAAAGTGCCGCACTGGTTAGTACAACACCCTGATGTCATGGCTTTTCACCAAGCACCGCTTGAGTGGGGAGGTAACGGCGCCTTGTTGGCATTGATAGAACTAAAAGACAAGTTCGATAAAACTTAATCTTTATACTTCAACAGAGGGTGTATATATTTCACATAACTCTCCATGCATTTGTTGTACGTCATAATCAATATAAGCAATAGCACCCGTGGCAAAAATAGGTGTGTTTTGGCTTTTGGTTAGTTCGGCGACTAAATAACTAACAAATGGCATATGGGAAACAAATAAAATAGCTTTATCATCATTAACGCTAGCAGCTATTGCTCCGTCAATAAAGTCATGTACTTGCTGCGCATCCCCTTCAGGCGTAATAAAGTCGATTGTTTCTAGTTGGATATAATCCTGTTGAGCTTCACTAGATAAAGCTTTAACAACATGCTGACAAGTTTGTTGAGCTCTCAGGTAGGGACTGACAAAAATATCAAATGCTGACACATTTCTCTTTACTAGCCATTGTCCTGTGCTTTCTGCTTCCGTACAGCCTTTATTTGTTAAAGGTCTTAATGAGTCGCCATTTATAGAAGAAAAATTCTGAGGACTTGCCTCACCATGGCGCATAATGAAAATCTGCATCGTATACTCTTTATTAAACATGCATAAAATAACTTTTAAACTGCTAATAGGCAAACTAAAAGGATTTACGGATAAATTTACGCACTTGTCTTTTTTTATGGCTATAGTAATAGAATCTACCAGCCTTTCAAATTATCTAGTAATAATAAAGAAAATCTAGTTATTCCATATAGTAATTAGATACGTTAACCTATTGTTAATAATAAATGAAATACTTCTATTGAACTACGGCCTCAGGAGCGACGCGTTGAAGCAAAGCCCAAACGATTTAAAACAGTATCAATCGCAAACCCTTAGCAATGGCTTGCGAGTACTTTTGATTCATAATGAAGAATCAGATAAATCAGCGGCCGCTTTAGCCGTCAATGTTGGGCACTTTAATGATCCCAAAGAACGACAAGGATTAGCTCATTTTCTTGAGCACATGTTATTTTTAGGTACTAAAAAATACCCTGATGGTAGTGAGTATCAAAAGTTTATCAGCCAACACGGTGGTAGTAATAATGCGTGGACAGCAACTGAACATACTTGTTTCTATTTTGATGTTCATCACCAACACTTTTCTGGTGCTCTCGATCGTTTTAGCCAATTTTTTAAAGCGCCACTACTTAGTGAAGAGTTTATCACTAAAGAACGAAAGAATATTGATGCAGAATTTAAACTGAAACTTAAAGATGATATTCGCCGATTATATGATGTTCACAAAGAAACTATTAACCAAGCACACCCGTTTTCACAGTTTTCTGTTGGCAACATAGATACCTTAGCAGACAGGAATGACGTAAGCATAGTTCATGAAGTTGACAGTTTTTTTCAGCGCTACTATCAAGCTAGTTATATGACATTAGCTATTGAGGGGCCACAATCCCTAGCTGAACTTTCTGAGCTAGCAACAACAATGTTTCAGGACATCAAAACTACTGACACCCCTATAAGTGATGTAAAAGAGCCACTATATTTACCTGAACATCAAGGTATAACAATTAATGTTTGCCCAGTAAAAAATGATCGTCAATTAATAATCAGCTTCGCCATGGAGAGCATCGATAAATATTATCAAGACAAACCAGAGTCGGTTCTGGCATACCTACTCGGTCATGAAGGGGTTGGTAGTATTTTAGCAAAATTAAAACATAAGCAATGGGGGATGGATTTAACCGCTGGTTCAGGAATCAATGGTTCAAATTTTAAAGATTTTAATATTCGTATCAGCTTAACTGAACTTGGTGAGAAACATATTGATGATATAGTCTCTGTGGTATTTTCTTATATTGGTTTATTAAAGTCTTCTCCTTTACCCCCACATTACTATCAAGAAAAGCAAGCAATTGCAGAGCTATCTTTCAACTACCATGAAAAAACTCGACCACTAGATAATGTTAGCCAACTAGTCATTAATATGCAGCACTACCCAGTGGAAGACTATATTTTTGGTGATTACATCATGTCTGGTATGGTTGAAAAAAACATATCACACTTATTAAACTATTTAAGCGCTGATAATTTACGTATTACCCATGTCAGTCAAAACAATCTCTTTTCAAAAACTAGTTTCTGGTATCAAGTTCCTTATGATGTGAAGGCAATTAACTCACAAAAAATTGCTCATTGGCGTGAACTATCATCTCCCAACCATAATAGTGTTGCCGAGTATGGATTATTTTTGCCACAAGCCAACCCATATATAAGTGCCAATCCACACATTTATGCCGATGTAAACCCTAAAGAGCTACCTACATTAATAGAAGGCTCAAGTGGTATATCTATTTGGTACAAGCAAGATATTACTTTTAAAGTTCCCAAAGGTTATATCTATTTAGGTATTGATTCGCCCTATTCTGTAGAGAGCATTAAAAATATTGCAATGACCCGTTTATTTGTTGATTTATATACAAATACAGTTATAGAAGAAAACTACGATGCGGAGCTTGCAGGGATACATTATCACCTTTACGCCCACCAAGGTGGCATCACTTTGCAAATATCAGGCATTAGTGAAAACCAATCAACATTATTAAATAAGCTTTTATTTCGACTACAAGCACATGACATAAGCGAGCAAGACTTCACTCTTTTTAAGCAACAGCTAATAACCCATTGGCAAAATAGTGATAAAAGTAAATCAATCTCCCAAGTTTTCTCTAAACTTAGTTCCTTTGCTCAGCCTAATAATCCAAGTTCAAATGAACTAGCCGATGCCCTTAGCCAAGTTAGTTTTTCTCAATATCAACAGTTTTGTCAGCAATTATTTAAACAAATTACCCTTGAAGGGCTTATACACGGCAACTGGTTACTTGAACATGCCGAAGTTATTGTAAAAAATATCAAGCAAGCTTTTGCTCATTGTTATCATGAAGATTTTGCAGTGTCTTGTCCTGTTATCGATTTTAAAAATCAACAAAGCTTGCTGCTGCCATTGATTGTCCCTGAACATGATCATGCTGCTGTCATCTATACTCCTCTAGCTACAAGAGATAGTAAATTAGTCGCGCTATCTATGGTAACAAGCCATTTAATATCCCCTTTCTTCTTTCAAGAAATGCGAACAGAGAAACAGTATGGTTATATTGTCGGCGTTGGCTATGTTCCTATTAACCGCTACCCTGGCGTAGCTTTTTATATTCAATCACCACATACCGATGCCATAATGTTAACTCAAGCTATCGATGAATTTATCGAAAACACTTTAGTATTAATTAATGATATAACTGCTGAAAATTGGCAACACCTAATTCAAGGTTTAACTGGCCAATTAGAAGAAAAAGATAGTAATTTAAGAATTAAAAGCCAAAGGTTTTGGGCTGCTATATGTAACAAAGATACTGATTTTTCCCACAAGGAAGACTTACTACGAGAAATATTAGCTTTAAACTTAGAACAAGTTAAAACATTTATAAAAGAACAATTAATGGCTATTTCTCAGCCCGACAGGTTAATCTTGATATCAAGCCCAAATAGCGAGATGATTCAAGAAGAAAAGGTAACAAGACTGTTAAATGCCAAAGTAATCAGTGATAGTAAAAATTTCATGATAAAAAGCCAAAGAAAATACTAGCACTGCCGATAGAATAATAGTGCTATTTCAAGCTTGGCAGCTTAAACTAAACAGCCGGCAAATTTGACTTACGAGTAAGCATGTTTTTTAATGGGCATTGAATTAAATTTTCTCGTATAAAAAATAACAATAACTAATTTTCGATTTTACCTATATTCAGGCCAAACTGTGCTTTCACTTTTTTTTAAGCTTTGTTCTTTTTTTTCAATACCAACAATATTCATTAGCTTTTCTACGTTTAAAAGAAAAGCAATCCAAGCATGCTGTGTTATCACAATACAAATGCTATCTACAATTGTTTATGCTCAAACTGAATCTCCAGAAGTAGCCAGAACTGAGTTGTTACAAGCAGATACTTTAAAGTTTAGTCACTTAACAACCACAGACGGGCTATCAAACTCAAATGTTTTTGGTATAACTCAAGATCACCAAGGCTTTATCTGGTTTGCCACTGAAGATGGCCTAAACCGTTACGATGGTCAAAACTTTGTGACTTACCGCCATAATGCCAATGACCCTCACTCTATTGCCGATAATGTTATTCGAAAAATATTTATCGACAGTGAAAAAACTCTTTGGGTCGGCACAGAAAACGGCTTAAGTCGCTACAACCTAGAATTAGACAACTTTGATACTTTTGTAAACAACGAGGGTAATGACTATTCATTAAGAGATAATACTATTTGGGATATCTACCAAAACAAAACTACTAATAATGAGCAGTTCAGTAGTTTACTTTGGGTGTCGACTAGTGAAGGCCTCCATACTCTTCAACTTAAACAAAGTTCACAAGAGTTTATATTTAATCGTATTGATATACGCGGCTACAATAACAAGTTCAGAGAAATCAAAACAATTTTTCAAGATAACAATAGCACCTTTTGGTTTGGTAGCTTTGACAATGGCATACATTTAGTCAGCAAAAATTTAACTTATATCGGTTCATTACAAGAAAATAATAAGTATGACTTAAAGGTTAATGCTCAAGCACTATATGATATTAAAACCATTGATAATAGCTACTGGCTAGCTACCAATAATGGTTTATTTACGATAAGTGATAATTACAAGTTACTTTCCCATTTAACTGCAACTGAAAAAACTAGCAAAAACGAACAATCGCTACTATCCAATAACATCCGCGCAATCATTCAATATGATGATACTCATGTGTGGTTAGCAACGAAAAACGGTTTAAATACAATTAATTTGCTTGATGACACTATCCATGCCTATCAAAAAAATAAGAGCCAGAATTCAATTAATGAAAACTGGCTTATGGGTATGTACAAAGACAAAAATAGTAATATATGGTTGGCCAGTTATGGCGGCGGTGCTAATAAATACTCTCCCCTTAGTAGCTTGTTTTATCATGGTTTGGCTAGTGATGGCGATATAAACTATCGCATTCAATCTTTTGCCGAGACTGATGATGGAACAATTTGGTTATCAACAGAGCAACAAGGTTTGTTCCAAATATCTAGAAATGATTCAATCACAAAAGTTAATTCATCATTAAATGAGAATGTCATTCAACTTTTATCCCACGGCAAAAAACTATTAATGCTATCAGAATCAGGAAGATTATTTGAGTTCTATCCAGAATCTGAAAAATATAGAGAGCACAAAAGTTGGTTTTTACAAGTCAATATATTACCCGAAAGCACAGTTGAAATAGCAAACAAACACCTTTGGTTTATAGATAAAAATAACGTTTTATCAAGATATTCATTAATTACAAAAGACGTAAAAAAATACCCTAACAATAGCTTATTTGTAAAAGTCAACAAAGACAAAAACTCAAATTTATGGTTACTTTCTTTAACGAATGAGCTTTTATCATTCAACATTAAAACATCGAAGTTTGGCCATACCATTAAACTAAAAGAAAATATTGACGCAATGTCAATTCAAAATATTAAAGTCACCAGTGAATATATTTATCTTGGTTCGGATTCTCAAGGTTTAAAGGTAGTTGATAGAAAGAATCAAAAAACCATTTCTATTAATGAGAAGAATAACTTGAAGAACAATCAAGTAACATCAATAGTTATAGATTCCAAGGAGAAAGCTTGGATAGCAACAAACTCAGGTATTAGCCAAGTAACTCCCAAAAGTAATAGTGCCCTAGCCTTTGACACAGATTATGGCATTCATTCTCCTGAATTTACTAGGCATGCAGCAATAATATCTGTAGATAATACTGTTTATTTAGGTAGTTCAAATGGCTTTTATACTTTTACTACAAGTAATATCCCTAAAATAAAGCAAGATGTTGTATTACCTGTTTTCACAAACCTTTACGTTGCAAATAAAGAAATTACAATTCAACCTCATCAATCACCTGAAAATAAAAGTTTTCTTTTAGAAAAACAGTTGAATTCATTAATTCAACTTGAACTGGCTTATAAACAGTCTCCCGTCAGTTTTGAATTTGTTTCTCCGAATCCTAAACTTCCCACTCAAATGCGTTATCGTTATCGCTTAACGGGTCTTGAACAAAATTGGATTGATGCTGCAACTGACACAGGTAATTACAACAACCGAGCGACCTACACCAACTTAAGTGCTGGTGATTATATTTTTGAAGTGCAAGCCTACGATATTCATAGCCCTGAAAATGCTAAAACTAGCCAACTCAACGTTCGCATTTTGCCCCCTTGGTGGTTATCTACCAGTGCAATGTTTGTTTACTTTTTATTATCGGCATTATTTTTTGTTTATGTCATACAACAATACCGTAATAAACAATTATATAACTCGCAAATAAAAGAAAGTGAAGAGCGTTTAAAGTTATCCTTATGGGGAAGTGGCGACGAAATGTGGGATTGGAATATCCAAACGGACAAGGTTTATCACACTAATACATGGAGTAATTTGGCATTCCCACAGGACAGCACTCGTAATGCTAATGCACAGACCAACATTCACCCTCAAGACTTAGCTAGAGTAAAACAAGCCTTAACAAACCACCTTGAAGATAAGAATGAGCACTTTGAAGCGACTTACCGTGTTAAAGATAAAAACGAGCAATGGATATGGATTTTAGATCGCGGCAAAATTGTAGAACGTGACGAAGCTCAAAAACCTAGCCGTATGACAGGTACATTAAAAGATATAAGCCATATAAAGAAAGCAGAGGAACGTTTAAAGCTATTTGCTCGTTGTATCCAAAATATTTCAGACGCCGTCATTATTTATGATCGTCAGTTTGTTACTGTTGATGTCAATAAAGCCTTCCAACGCATTACCGGCAAAAGTAAAAAACAAATACTTGGCCGTACAATGACTTTTAATCAATACCCTAGTAGCTTTAGTCAAAATATTAAAAAACATTTACTAACTAAAGGCAGTTGGCATGGCGAAATTGAAAGTTTACGCGCTAATGGTAGTAAGTATTTAACCGACTTAAACATCGACATTATTCATGATGAAACTGGCAATATTTCACATTTTGTTGGGGTTTTCTCAGATATTACCAAACGCAAAGAAACCGAAGCTGAACTAAGAAAATTAGCCAGCTCGGATACCTTAACTGGCCTGCCCAATCGTTCATATTTTCAAGCTCACCAAGCAAGGTTAGTCAAAAAGAATATCAATCACGCTTTATTAGTGTTTGATTTAGATAACTTCAAAAAAATAAATGATTCTATGGGTCACCAGATAGGTGATAGCATTTTATGCCAGGTGGCAAAACGTATGCTGACAATAGGTCGAAAACAAGACACTGTTTACCGCTTAGGGGGCGATGAATTTAGTATTATTATCGAAGGTACAAATGATATTCATACTATCACCTCTGTAGCCAAAGATATCCTAAGTTCCATTGCTCAACCGTTTAAATTAAAAAACCAAGAAATTGTTCTATATAGTAGTATTGGTATTGTGCTTTTCCCTGAAGATGGTACTTCAGGTCACGAATTGCTTAAAAATGCTGATACCGCCATGTATCATGCCAAAGGCTCTGGCGGTAATAAATATCAGTTTTTCAGTGACTCCATGAATAAACAAGCCGTAAAGCGTATACAGGTTGAAAACCTCATTCGTCATGGATTAAAAGAAGATGCTTTTTCTGTTTTTTATCAACCTAAAATTGAAATATCAACGGGTAAAGTTGCCGGTATGGAAGCCTTAGTTAGGTTTGAAACACCAAGTAAAGGGGTTGTTAGCCCCGTTGTGTTTATTCCCGTCTCTGAAGAGACTGGTCAGATTATTGACATCGGTGAAATAGTTTTAAGAAAAGCCTGCTTTGCCACAAAAAAATGGGTTGATGCCGGATTATTTGATGGCAGAGTAGCTGTCAATTTATCGGCAGTCCAATTTACCCAAGCGAACTTAGTGGGTCAAATTGCTGGCATATTAAAAGAAAGTCAACTGCCTGCTAAACACCTTGAGTTAGAAATTACAGAGGGTACTGTAATGGACTCACCTCAAGCAGCAATAGACACTATGCTACAAATCAGAGCCATGGGAGTACACCTTTCATTAGATGATTTTGGCACAGGTTATTCCTCTTTAGCTTATTTGAAGAAGTTTCCTTTAAACACCTTAAAAATAGACAAAGCCTTTGTAGATGATATTGAACAATCAGAACAAGGCAGGAACATGGTTGCCACTATAGTGACCATTGCCCACAACCTAGGGATGGACGTGGTTGCTGAAGGTGTTGAAACCAATCAACAACTGAGTTTTTTATCTGGTTTGCGCTGTGAACTACTACAAGGTTATTTATATAGTAAGCCATTAGCAACTGAACAATTTCAAAAATATTTAATTGCTCACCAAGTTACCCATAAATCAACAACATTTAATCAGTAAAGCTACTTCACAGAAAATGTTTAATGCTAAGCCAAAAATTTGACTTAGCATTAAACATTTCATTTCTCAGAAACTTTCATCTCTGAAAGCCTTTAAAAACAACACAAACATAAATTTTAAGCTGAAACAAATCTCAATTGGCATAATTTAAGCATTATATTTTTTACACAAAACATTCTACTGTTTAAGGAAATAAAAATGCTAAGTTCAATTATTTTATCAATGGCTATGTCTGTATCTCCAGCTCCTATGGCTGATGCACATAATCTAGATACTCAAGAGATAAATAACCGTCGTGGTGGCCGTAGGTTAAGTGATGAAAATGCTCTAGATATCCAAGAAATAAATAACCGTCGTGGCGGCCGTAGGTTAAGTAATGAAAACGCTCTAGATATCCAAGAAATAAATAATCGTCGTGGTGGCCGTAGGTTAAGTGATGAAAACGCTCTAGATATCCAAGAGATAAATAATCGTCGTGGTGGCCGTAGGTTAAGCGATGAAAACGCTCTAGATATCCAAGAAATAAATAATCGTCGTGGTGGACGTAGATTATAAAACAATATTTCTACATTAACTCTATTGAGGGTACTTCTATGATTAACCTATTCAAAGCAATATTCACAAGTAATAAAGCGAAAGCAAACCCTATTGCTGCGCGCATTGAAATCAAAGAAACGTCGGCTAACACTTGGTGGTCGTAAGTTTACTTAATTTAAGACATTACTAACACGGATGTTAGCTATTTCTTATACTTTCCATTTAACAAGCTCTAAACTATCCTTAAGCACTTTCTAAAGCTCTTACAGAGTAGCTAATAAGCAAACCCGAATATAAAGCTAAGAGTTAGGTATTACCCTAATTGTTAAACATTACTCTTCTTTAAGCCCTAAAAATCAACTGATTCAAGCCAAACAACTGATTTAGCTGCATTCTTTTTTTCATTGCAAACATCGGCCAAATCAGAGGTCCAAAAATCAACCCGGCTACAGTCCAACGCTTTCTACCAAAGCCCGTTAAAAATGCTTGTATATGAAAGAATACGCCACAAGCAGCACTCAAACAGCCAACCAATAACAACAAAAATAACATCACAATATTTCCAACAAAGTCGTGCAAAGAAACCACATAAAGAAAGTAATAATAAAGCAGCATTAAACTAGCTCAGAAAATCGCCGCTACTATAGTTAAACATGCACTTTTTTTCAACAAATTTTATTGCATTACCAACAGTAAAAATCGGTAATTAATTGCCTTGATCATGGTGATCTTTTGCCACCAACTGGATCTTTATTGCAGTCTCTTGCTAACCCGTATAGCAAACCTCAAATTTCAGACATAAAAAAACGCCAACATTTCAATGTTGACGTTTTATATATTATCTTCAACTTACTCTATTTTTTGTGATGCAACTCACACAATAAAGCGGTTATTACAGTTTAATAGTAAGTAGTACTATTTTCAGCCATAGCCACTAAAGCATCACAAGGTGCATAACGTTCTCCATGCTGACTTGCCCATTGAGTTAACTGAGCAACTAATGACTTAGCACCAATTTTATCAATATAACGTAAAGGTCCACCTAAAAATGGTGGGAAACCTATACCAAATATTGCGCCTATATCACCATCTCTTGCGTTACGTACAATACCTTCATCAACACAACGAGCCGCTTCATTAAGCATCATATAAGTACAACGTTTCGCGATTTCATCGGCTGATAAACTACCTGCTGGCTTTAAGTTTAATAGGCTATAAATACTCTCATCGACTTGCTTTTTGCCTTTCTTAGCATTTTTGCCATATAAGTAGAAACCTTTATCCGCTTTCTTACCTAAACGACCATCATCTAATAGCTTAGAAAAAGCTGAAGGAGCAGCAAATCTGTCACCTAAATCAGCTTGAAGAATTGGGCCAATTTTAGCGCCAACATCAATACCCACTTCATCAAGTAGCTGCATTGGACCAACAGGGAAACCAAAATTAACAAGCGCTTTATCAAGTTTATCGATAGGCTCACCAGCAAGTAGTAAAATAGCGGCTTCATTCATATATGGCGCTAAAATACGGTTAACATAAAAACCTGCTTTATCTTTAACAACGATAGGCGTTTTACCTTGTTTTTTAGCAAAAGCTACCGTGGTTGAAATGGTCTTATCTGAGGTTCCTTCATGAGGAATAATTTCAGCTAACGGCATTTTGTCTACCGGCGAAAAGTAATGTAAACCAATAACATTTTCAGGACGAGCTGCTTTAGCGGCTATATTACCTATAGGTAAACTTGAGGTATTACTAGCAAAAATAGTTGACTCTTTAGCATGCTGTTCAACTTCTACCACCATATTTTGCTTTAACTCTAGGTTTTCAAATACCGCTTCAACAACAATATCTACGTCTTTAAAACCAGAATAATCAGTACAACCCGTAATCATCGACATTTGCTTTTGCATTTGGCTTTTTAGCATAAAGCGACGTTTTACCTTTTTATTTAAAATATCGTAGCTATATTTCAATGCGTGATTAATACCCTGTGGCGCAATATCCTTAATTCGAGCCGGAACATTCGCTTTAGTTGCAGTAACAAAAGCAATTCCTCCGCCCATCAAGCCACCACCAAGCACACCTGCTTTAGCTATTTTTTCAGGCATAACATCGGCTACGCCCTGCTCTTTTTTCATTTCAGTTGTAGCAAAAAACAAATTACGCAATTGTGCAGATTCAGGACTCATTACAAGTTCAGCAAAGTTTTCTGCTTCAATTTGAAAACCTTTTGCAGGAGATTGCTCCATACCCGTTTTCACACATTCAATAATTTTTAATGGTGCCGGATAATTGCCTTTGGTTTTTGATAACACTGTTTTGGCCGCTTGTTTATAAACAATACCGCGACCTACCGATGTACCTTCAAGGAACTTGTTCACTGTTGATGACTTAAACTTAACTGCTTGTTTAAAGTTGCCAGACAGGGCCATTTTTTCAGCGGTAGCAATTAAAATACTATTTGGAACAACATCATTTACTAAACCAACTTTTAACGCTTGCTTAGCTCTAAGCTGCTTACCAGTTAACATCATATCTAATGCTTTTTGTACACCAACAAGTTTTGGTAAACGTTGTGTACCGCCGCCGCCAGGCAGTAGACCTAGTTGAACTTCAGGTAAACCTAAAGCTGTTTTAGGATTATCGCTACAAATACGGGCATGACATGCCATAGCGAGCTCTAAACCGCCACCTAAACACGCACCGTTAATCGCTGCAACAACAGGCACTTTTAGTTGTTCAAGTTGAGCAAACATCACTTGACCTTGGCGAGTTAGCGCTACAACTTCTTCTTTAGTTTTACAGCTGTCGATCATATTTATGTCAGCACCAGCAACAAAAGAGTCTTCTTTGCCACTACATAGCACGACACCAGTAATTGATGTATCAGCTTTAATTTCAGCTAGCACATCAGCAACTTGCTCAGCAAACTCTGCTTTTAGAGTGTTCATGGTGTCGCCAACAACATCCATCACTAAATGAACAATGCCATTTTCTTGGCGATTTAACGTAAAAGCGCTCACTGTTTCTTTTGTTTCAATAACGTCATTCATTAAGCTGTCTCCAATACCATAGCCGCACCTAATCCACCTGCCGCACATGCTGTAGTTAAACCTACACCACCACCACGGCGATTTAATTCATTCAATGTTTGCGTAATCAAACGCGCGCCCGTTGCTGCAAATGGGTGGCCATAAGCTAAAGAACCACCCATGACATTGAACTTAGTCATATCAATATCACCGATAGCCTTATCACGACCTAAGTGTTCTTTCGCAAACTTGTCACTACCAAACATTTTCATATTAGCTAATGCTTGTGCTGCAAAAGCTTCATGCATTTCAATAAGATCTAAGTCCGCTAACTCCATACCTGCACGTTTCAATGCGATTGGCGTAGCAAAACTAGGGCCCATTAATAAATCTTCCCAAACATCAATAGCCGCAAAACCATAGCTACGAATATAACCCAGTGGTTCATAACCTAATTCTTTAGCTCGGCCTTCACGCATTAATAGTAATGCCGCACCACCATCGGTTAATGCAGTACTGTTCGCAGCAGTAACAGAGCCATGTTTACGGTCAAACACCGGGCGAAGTTTTGCGTAACCTTCTAATACTGAGTTATCTCTAAAACAGTTATCTTTTTCGATAAAACCTTTATAAGGTTCGCTATAAGCCGTCATTACTTCGCCATCAAGCTTACCTTCAGCCCAGCTTTTTGTAGCTAAGGTATGAGAGCGATGAGCAAGTGCATCTTGATCTTCACGAGATATACCATGAGTTTTAGCCATTTGCTCAGCTGTTTGTCCCATAGAAATGCCCGTAGAGTATTCTGTTACGGAAGGAGCAACAGGTAAGATATCTTTAAGACCTAACTTTCGAATTAAGGCAATTTTTTGTCCTAAGGTTTTTGTTTTACTTATATCTAATAATGTACGTGCAAATTTTTTCGATACACCAATTGGAGCTACAGAAGAAGAATCAGCACCACCGGCAACACCAACATCGACAAAACCTGACATGATAGATTCAGCAACATTCACTGTTGATTGAAAACTTGTCGCACAAGCGCGAGAAACACTATAAGCATCGGTATGAACATTCATACCTGTACCAAGAACAATTTCACGAGCAATATTTGGCGCTTCAGGCATTTGTACTACTTGGCCAAAGACACACTGATCAATAATTGCAGGATCAACATCATGTTTTTGTAGCAGTTCATTCACTACCATTTTGCCTAAATCAACCGCAGGAACACCGTGAAAGGCGGTTGCCTGTTTAGCGAAAGGGGTTCTAAGCCCAGCTACAACAGCAATGCGTTCGCCTGATGATGTAGTCATTTTATTCATCGTCATGTACTTTATACTCCAGTAAAAAAGTTTACCTTGTGTTAAATAAAACCATCTAAAGAGGTCTGACCTCTTAAATATAACCTTTGATTTTAACTAACTATTTAAAAATATCAATCACTGATTTTAAACTAGCGTTTAATTATCAAAGCATAGCCTAAATTATCAGTAATAAATTAAAGTAAAAAAATTGTTACAAGAATCTAACAACCTCCTTGTTTTATTTAGCTTTGACCTTATATAAAATGCTAGAGTGCATTCCTGCTAAATTAATTCTTATAAAAATAGAAAGATAAATAAATATGGCAATTGAACATTTTTCAGCGTTAAAAAAACATCTAGCTCAACAGATCATCGGTCAACCTGACTTTGTAGAAAACTTACTGATAGCATTACTTGCTAATGGTCACCTGATTGTTGAAGGCCCTCCTGGTCTTGCCAAAACGCGGGCGGTTAATGCCTTAGCTGACGGTCTAGAAGCTGACTTTCATCGTATTCAATTCACGCCTGATTTATTACCGGCTGATTTAACCGGTACAGATATATATCGCCCAGAAGATGGCAGTTTTGTCTTTCAAGCAGGGCCATTATTTCAAAACTTAGTGTTAGCAGATGAAATAAACCGCGCACCGGCTAAAGTGCAGTCAGCTTTACTAGAAGCCATGGCTGAAGGTCAAGTCACTGTAGGAAGAAAAACCTATCAGCTGCCTGAATTATTTCTTGTTATGGCAACTCAAAACCCTATTGAGCAAGAAGGAACCTACCCTTTACCCGAAGCACAACTAGACCGGTTTTTAATGCATCTAGAAATTGATTACCCTGACGCCGCCAGTGAACTTGAAATATTGAAACTAAATCGTGGTGAAGCATTAGCAAGCGCCAGCCATGAAAAACCACAATTAAAAGTGTTAAGCCAAGCAGAAATATTTGCTGCGCGTGAACAAGTACTTAATATTCATATGGCACCGGCGTTAGAAAGCTATATGGTCGACTTGATCATGGCAACCCGTCAGCCAGAAAAATATGATGATAAGCTGAAATCCTGGTTAGCTTTTGGTGCCAGCCCACGAGCAACCATAGCCCTTGATAGATGTGCTCGCGCTCGCGCTTGGTTACATGACAGGGACTTCGTAAGCCCTGAAGACATTCAAGCGGTATTTCATAATGTACTAAGGCATAGAATTTTATTGAGTTATCAAGCCGAAGCAGAAGGCATTACAGCTAATCAGCTGCTTGATCATTTACTAAACCTCGTTGCTGTTGCATAAACTATAGCGCTATAAAAATCTTATGTGGTTTAAACAAACAGCAGCGCAGCAGCACAAAGCGGCTTCAAGCAATAATTGTCAGTCTCAACTCAATAGCATTCATAGTAATGGTGTTGAGCTGACTATGGCTGAATTATTACATTATCAAAATAAAACCGCCTTAATAGACTTATCAGCTCGTAAAAATATCAACGGGCAAATGTCAGGAAATTACCTTTCTCGCAGTAAAGGCAGAGGCATGGAGTTTGATGAAGTAAGGCATTATCAAACGGGCGATGATATCCGTGCAATTGATTGGCGAGTTACCGCCAGAACAGGTAAAACGCACACTAAACTATTTCGTGAAGAATTAGAGCGCCCAGTACTTATTGCCACAGATTTGAGTGCCAGTATGCACTTTGGCAGCCAATTGCTGTTTAAATCTGTGCAAGCGGCACATCTAAGTTCATTGGTTGCATGGCATGCAAAAAATAGAGGTGATCGCTTAGGCGGTATCGTTTTTAATCAACATGAACATCTAGAGCTAAAACCAAGAAGCCGCAAAGAAGGCGTGCTGCATTATTTACATGCCATGATGAAATTACACACTTCACAACATCAAGCGCAATATGGCCAAGCACCTCAATCAAAAGATAACAGCTTAAGCTATTTTAGTGATAATTGTGCCCGTATTAGACAAATAGCCAAACCAGGTTCGTTAGTGTATTTAATTACCGATGCTCAAGCGCTTAAAAGCCATAATGAAAACGACCCAAAAGACAAGTTCAAACATGATGCCCTGCGTCATTTAAGCCAAATTAGTCAGCACTGTGAATTAGTTGTTTGTTTAATCAATGATCCCTTAGAGCAAGAGTTACCGAGAAGTGATATTAAGCTAAACGTCAACTTAACCGATGGCGAAAACCGTCAGCAACTAACCCTAGGCGATAAAAAAACTATCAATGACTATAAACACCAAGCAAGTTTAGCTAATCAAACATGCCATCAAGCACTGGTGAAAACTGGTGCTCGTGTTATTTCTTTATCCTCAGGACAAACCTTAGAGCAACAATTAAAAAATGGAGAGCAATTTTGCAAGCAGTAAATCCATCTCCTATTGCGGCACCTTCAACAGCTAATCCTTTGCAATTAAAGGATATTCAAGTGCCTGAGCAAATAAGTAACTATCCTATTGCTTATGGTTGGTGGCTATTGGCAACACTAATAATACTTACCTTGGTTTTTATTGGTTTTAAGCTTTATAAAAGAGCTCAGTTAAAACAAGTACAACAACAAGCATTGAAGCATCTAAAAAACAATCCCAACATGGATAACACTCAAGTTATTACCTTATTGAAATGGGCTGCTATGCAATATTTTCCTCGCGCAGAGATAGCTAAGTTATATAGTGCTCAATTTCAACAGTTTCTATTAGAGAAACTAGAAAATAAATACCAACAAAAATTTAGTAGCTTCACTTCACAAGGTTTTGAAAATCAGTATAAAAAGCATGATAAAGAGGTTGATGAAGATTTTCATCAAGGAGCTTTATTATGGTTAAATCAAGCCTTACCACCTAAAGTGAAAAAAGCAAAAAAACAGGTAGAGATATCAGCTAATAAACCAGTAGGAGCAATCAAATGATTCATTTTGCTTGGCCTTGGTTATTATTACTCATTCCTTTACCTTTACTCGTTTACTGGTTGCCTAAAAAAAATAATAGCCGTGCAACAGCAGCTTTAGTTGTGCCACATATCCATGTCAATAAGCAGGTAAAAACTCAGCACCAACAAAATAAAAGAGCTCCTCTAATTACCTTGTCACTGTGTTGGTTACTCACCATACTCGCCTTTAGTCAACCACAATGGTTGGGTGATGCTGTAGATATTCCAACAGAAGGTCGCGAAATGATGATTGCTGTTGATTTATCAGGCAGTATGCAAATAGAGGACATGAGTTTAGGCGGTAATACCGTAAACCGATTAGACATGCTCAAGGTGGTTCTGGGTAATTTTATTGAGCGACGGGTCGGTGACAGATTAGGCTTAATTCTATTTGCTGATGATGCTTACATGCAAACCCCAATGACATTTGACCGACAAACCGTCAAACAAATGCTTGATGAAAGTGTACTCGGATTAGTGGGGAGAAAAACAGCAATTGGTGATGCAATCGCATTAGCGGTAAAACGTTTTGATGCCAAACAAAAATCTAACAAGGTATTACTATTACTAACCGATGGCCAAAATACCGCCGGAAAAATATCTCCTGAGCAAGCTTTAGAGTTAGCTGTAGCCAAAGACATCACCATCTATTCCATCGGTATTGGTGCCGACGTTATGATACAGCAATCACTTTTTGGTAGCCGCCGCGTGAATCCATCCAGTGAATTAGATGAACAAACCTTAACTAAACTCGCAGAGCAAACCGGCGGTAAGTACTTTCGTGCCAGAGATAGTCAAGGCATGGAGCAAATTTATCAATTGCTTGATCAACTTGAACCGCTAGAGCAAGAGCAGCAACAAATGCGTCCCCTGACCGCATTATTCTATTGGCCATTATCATTAGCTTTATTGCTTGCCTTTGGTTATATATTGACTGTTAATTTTTCATCGTTTTATCGTAAAACAACTTAGGCTTTTCCTCTTGATGAACTATTTATCTACATTTTTTGCTAACTTTCATTTTATCAGGCCATGGTGGTTTCTAGCACTTATCGCCTTATTCTTTGCGCTATGGTTATTGAAAAAATACCGTTTCAATCAATCACCTTGGAATAAATTTATTCCTGAACATTTAAGCCAACTATTAGTAGAAGGCTCAAACGCTAATAATAAAACAGCCAAAACAGGCTTTTTTTCAGAACAAGCAAACTTGCTAAAACCTTTCATCATCGGGTTACTTGCTATCACCGCCCTTGCCGGTCCTACCTGGCAGAAACTTCCTCAGCCTGTTTATCAAACCGAACGAGGCTCAGTGTTAATTATGGACATGTCTTACTCCATGTATGCTACTGATATAAAACCAAACAGATTAACGCGCGCTCGATTTAAAGCTGTCGACTTACTCAACACTATCAACGAAGGTGATATAGGTTTAATTGCCTACGCTGGCGATGCCTTTGTAATTAGCCCTCTTACCCAAGACATTAAAAATATAGAACTTTTATTGCCATCTCTTAGCCCTGAAATAATGCCGGAGCTTGGCGCTAATGTGTTTGCTGCTTTATCACTTGCTCACGAAATGCTTACCAACGCAGGTCATCTTCATGGGGATATTTATTGGTTTACCGATGATGTAGATAACAGTGAAATTACTGATATCTACGACTGGTCAGCCGAATTTGGTCACCGACTCAATATCTTAGGCATAGGCAGCCAAGATGGCGCGCCTATTACCTTACCTTCGGGCGAGTTGCTTAAAGATGAGCAAGGTGCAATCGTAGTTCCAAAACTGCCAATGAGCAAATTAAGTGGCTTAGCCTCAAGAGGAAATGGCCATTATCGAACTATTAGTCACAACGATAATGATATATCAGCCCTAACTTCAAATGAAAAAGTGTTGTCTCAAACTAAAGAGCAACAAGAAAGTCAGCAACAGGGTGACCAATGGCAAGAACAAGGTCCTTGGTTACTCGTTGTTATTTTACCTTTATTATTAAGTTACTTTAGACGTGGCAGTGCCATTTTAGCGCTATCATCACTCGCTCTGCCACTGGCAACCTTACTTTCATTTACCCTAACGAGTCCTGATGCTTTTGCAGCTGAGCAAAAACAGTCGACGCCTAATCAAGTTTTGCCGACTGAGCAAGAACAACAATCAAAGCAAGCAAGCCCACAGGTATCAGGATTACAACAAACCTGGCAAAACCTTTGGAAAACACAAGACCAACAAGCCCAGGAGCGCTATAACCAACAGGATTACCAAGGCGCCGCGCAACAATTTAAAAACTCTCAATGGCAAGGCAGTGCCCATTACAAGTCAGGTAACTATCAAAAGGCACTGGATGCCTTTAAACAAGGCGAACAGGCTAATAGCGCAAGTTCATTGTACAATCAAGGCAATGCGCTTGCACAATTACAACAATACGACCAAGCTATTGAAGCCTATGAAAATGCATTAGAAAAGAATCCTGACTTACAAGATGCTAAAGATAACCTAGAAAAAATTAAGCAAATGCAGAAGCAGCAAGAACAACAACAGCAAAACCAAGAATCACAAGAGAATCAGTCTAACGACAATAACGAGAACCAAGAGCAACAACAAAACTCTCAAGATCAACAGTCACAAGACCAACAATCTAAAGATAAGAATAGCCAACAAAATCAGCAGCCTGATAATTCTGAACAAAAAAATGGCACAGATAAAGAGTCTCAAGAAAATCAGCAAGAAAGCTCTGAAAAAGAAAATAATCAACAATCTGAACAAGATAAAAAAGAAAAAGAAGCCAAAGAGCATGAGGCACAAAAGGCTGAGCAACAAGGTAAACAAGATGAAAACAAAACAGCCGCACAAATAGCCGCTGAACAACAAGCCAAAGAAACAGAGCAAAAACATAAGCAATTACTAAATAAAGTAACTGATGATCCTTATTTATTACTGCGTAATAAAATGCAATTAGAATATCAAAAGCGTAAGCAACAAGGTGCTAGTCAAGGAGCAAAGAAAAAGTGGTAAAAATAATCTTAAAACTAGTCGCTACCCTAGTATTATTCTCGGCTTTAGCCGTATTCAACACTGCCTTTGCCTTAACAAAAGTAACTGCAAGCATTGATGTTAACCCGGTAATGAGCAATGAATCTATTGTATTAACGGTAGTTGCTGATGATAGTGTTGAACGAGATGCACTAGACACTTCTCCTCTTAGTAACAACTTTATTGTAGCTCGCACCGAAGTTAGCTCTCAAACTAGCATGGTGAACTTTAAAACGACCAGAACAACCCGTTGGCAAATTGTATTAATTCCAAGAAAGACAGGAAAGTTACTAATACCCAGCCTAACCATTGATCAGGTTAGCTCTCAACCAATTGAAGTTAATGTTATTGAGCAAGGCTCTGCTGCATCAACAAAACAGCAAGATGTCTTCATCTCTTCACAACTATCGAGTAATGATATTTATGTTCAACAATTAGTTACCCTAACAGTAAAATTACACATAGGTGTGCAATTACAGCGTGGCAGTTTAACCGAGCCAGAGTTACCGGGTGCAACCATTGTTCAAGTAGGTAAAGATCAAGAAAGTGATGGCATAGTCAACGGCAAGCGTTATCGCATTATTGAACGCACTTATGCTATAACTCCAGAGCAAAGTGGCGAGTTCACCCTAAACTCGCCAATGTTTGCCGGTGAAGTTATGGTGCAATCATCACGTCGCTCTGGCTTTTTAAGTTTTGGTGAAACAAAACCAATTAATATTCTAGGTGATAAGCTATCACTCAATGTGCGCCCTATACCCGATAATTACCCAAGCCATGCAAGCTGGTTACCCAGTGAATTTTTATCATTACATCAAGAATGGCAGCCTCAAAGCAATGAATTTAAAGTGGGTGAACCCATTACTCGTACCATTACCTTAACTGCGGCAGGGCTAGCAAAAGCTCAATTGCCCATCATTGAAATGGCAGCACCAAACGGCCTTAAAATCTACCCTGATCAAGCCGAACTAAACTCAAATTTAACTAAAGAGCGTTTAGTGAGCCAAAAAAGACAAAACTTTGCTTTAGTGGCCAGCAAGGCTGGTCAATATGTATTACCTAAAATAAGTATTGCCTGGTGGAACACGATAACTAATAAATACCAACAAGCAGTACTACCTGAACAAACGATTACCGTTGTTGGAAACCCTGACAGCAAAATGCAAGAGTCCTTATCAAATCCACCACAAATATCTGATGGCGAAATTTCCCCTAGCACCGTTAGTAATAACGGTAATATCACCACTCCAACTGTGATTATTGAGCAGAGCACCAAACTGCAATGGCTATTTTTAACTTTATGGGTACTCACGCTATTTTTATGGCTGGTCCATGTTATTTATTTAAAACGTAATCAAACTAAACCGACAGAGACAAATAAGCCATCGGTAAATAATCAATATCTTGCGCTGCTAGCTGCGTGTAAACAAAACAATGCTGAGCAAGCATTAGCTTTAATTGTTCCTTGGGTTAACAGCATTAATGTTAACGATATTAATAGTCCGCAAGCTCAGGTTTCTACCCTTGCTAAGGCGATTGAATTAATTAATTGTTCAACATTCACTCAAGCAGTAAACGATGTTCAACAAAGTTTATATGGGCAAAGTTCAACAGCTGAGTCATGGCAAGGTCAGCCTCTTTTAGCTGAAATTCAACGTATTAACGCTAATAAAGCGAAAGAAACAACAAATAGTGAAATAAAACTTAACCCTTAACTTTAAAAGCTAAATTAAAAACTATTTTAAAATTTAAAAAAATCAAAAAAAGTTGGAAATAAAATCATGTCACCTCTGGTCTCTAACAATATGGCGACTAAACAAAAAAGATATGAAGCACTAGTAAAGGCACTGCATGCTGATTTATATCGGTATGCTTATTGGTTGACTCATGACAAGCAAGTGTCTGAAGACTTAGTGCAAGAGACGTTTTTACGCGCATGGCGAGCACTTGACTCTTTAAAAGATGAAAAGGCAGCTAAGTCATGGTTGATCACAATTTTAAGAAGGGAAAATGCAAGACGATTTGAGCGTAAACGATTTGACATGAGCGAATACGAAGAAGCCAATGTTATGGACACCCAGTCAACCAGTACGGAGCAAGAAATTGAAAACCACTGGTTAAGGGAAAAGATAGCACAATTGCCTCCTGAGTATTCAGAGCCTTTAGTGTTACAAATTATAGGTGGTTTTAGTGGTGAAGATATCGCTGCTATGCTCAATTTGAATAAGAATACCGTAATGACTCGTTTATTTAGAGCCCGCAACCAATTAAAAGAAGCGTTAGAAGAACAACCTGCAACTCGAGGTCAGTACAATGGATGATTTGCAATTTAGACGTATGATATACGCAGATCCAAACAGTCGAGATAAAGCTGTGCTTGATGCGCAGCAAGACGACCCATCAAAAAAAGAATTTGCTCAAGAGCTTATTCAACTTGATGAAAAAATCAAACAAGCGATGAATGTGCCTGTTCCTGAAGACTTGCGTGATAAATTAATATTGCGTCAAACATTAGCGAGCCACCAGCAGAAAAAACATAAATCTAGAGTTTATCTGGCATTAGCCGCTTCTGTTGCAATTATTGCGGGTGTTGCTGTAAATTTTTTACAGTTTTCGAGTAGCTATACTAATTTAGGTGATTATGCTTTAGCTCATGTTTACCATGAGGAAGGCGCATTTTCTAACCAAGATGAGAGTCGTGTCAGCTTAGCCTCGCTTAATCAAAAAATGATCGCATTTGATGGTAGCTTTAATCAATCATTAGGTGAATTAATTTCAGCTGATTACTGCCGATTTGATGGCATGAAAAGTCTGCATTTAGTTTATAAAGGTGTTACTGATACTGTTGCGGTTTTTGTCGTACCTAAAAATGAACAACTCGATTTTAGTGCAACCTTTGAAGATAAAAGATTACAGGGTGAGTCTATCGACTTTAAAGGTGCAAATATCATAGTGGTTGCTGATAAAAATGAATCTATCAGCAAATGGCAACAAAGTATCAGTGATAATATTTCTTGGTCAATATAACTAAGTACTTTACTTTAAAATAGAAAACAAATGGCTGTTAATCATAAGGTTAATAGCCTTTTTTATTGTGTGTTAACTAAGTATTAATTGAGTATTATTTATTGAATATTTTCCTTCGACGTTTTCTAACAGTCTTTCTTTGACTAGTATTCCCAATTATGTGCCGCAAAAAGTGCGATAATACTTATCGCCATCAACAGCGGCATCTTGATATTTGCTAGTGGCATCTAACGCATTATAAGGTGAGCCTAACACACTAATAAACTCTCCCAGCAATTCATTAATAACATCATAGTTAGATTGTGATATATCGTTAGAAAGCGCTTGTTCACAACGCTCTAATAACGCTTCAACATGATGGTTTCGAGGAATAACAACAGGGTTGGCTTTAGTCATAATGGCGTGAGCTTGCTCTGAATAAGATAGTTGTTCACAGTTATGTATTTTCTCAAGTAAAACATGCCAAGTTTGCTGCCAAGTACCTAGCTTTACATTTAACTTCTCGGTTAGCTTTTTCACCTTGCCACCAGATTTTAATGGCTCTGCCAGTGAAATAGTTAAAGCATGAAAAGTTTGAGTGTAATCTAAACCATGCGTTTGCATTATCTCTAATAACTCATCAGTTAAGCTTTCACACCGCGCTCTATACTCATTTGCTATCTCATCTCCAAAACCTAGCTTTTGGGCGTACATTGCATAATAGGCACTATCAAATTTTTGGCTATATTGATGAATTACTGCTTCAACTTTATTTATAGCTTTTTCTTTGAGTATTTTTTCAGAGCTATCAACTGGCTCTAGTGTTGAGTAATACTCAATTAACAAGGGTAATAAACAATCGGCCAACCTTGCCATATTCCATTGGGCAATATGCGCTTGTTTACCAAAAGCATAGCGACCATATTCGTCTATCGAACTAAAAACAGCATTCTTGTCATAATTCCCCATCATGGCACAAGGACCAAAATCAATGGTTTCCCCTGAAATAGCCGTGTTATCGGTATTCATAACGCCATGGATAAAACCTATGCGTAACCATTCAGTAATTAAAGTGATTTGTTTATCTAAAGCATGCTCTAAAAAGCTTAAAACGACATCATCAAAAGCCAAGTTTTGCACCACTCTGCTTTTGTTTAAAGCTGGAAAGTGACGCTTAATAGTATAATCAAGCAATTGCTTTAATGAGCTGATATCACCAAATACGGCAACATACTGAAATGTTCCTACGCGAATATGACTTGCAGCCGTTCGTGTTACTACTGCACCATGCTTGGCTATACCTCGATTAATCACTTCGCCAGTAGCCACAACAGATAAACAACGTGTTGTCGGTACGCCTAACGCGTAAAGAGCCTCACTCATAATGTATTCCCGTAAAGCAGGCGCAAGCGCGCATTTACCGTCCCCGCGTCGAGAATACTTTGTTTGCCCTGAGCCTTTAAGTTGAAGATCATGACGAACATTATCTTCATCAATAACTTCGCCAAGTAAATGAGCTCGCCCATCACCTAGCTGAGGATTAAAGTGCCCAAACTGATGCCCCGAATATGCTAAAGCGACAGTTTCAGCGCCAGCGGGTAATTTATTGCCAGAAAAGTACTGTGCTAACAATTCTTTATCAGTTTGTAATTTTTTGGAAATTAATAATTTATCCGCAAGGTTTGTATTCCAAAGTAATAATTCAGGTGATAAAGCTTCTTCTGGCAATACTCTTTGAAAAAAAGCATCACCCAAATTGAGATATGTATTTGAAAACTTCATCAGCTAAAAACGCCTTTTAATATGTTACTTAAGAGTTATCGATGTTGAGATAACATCTCATCATGCTTTGCTAAAATAGCTTCGTTACTTTGCGGCGACAAACTACTTACCACATAAATAACCAGAGCACAGGAAATAAAGCCTGGCACAATTTCATACATGGTAGAGCTTAATGACTGACCATCAATAGTAATAGGTGCATAAATCCAAAATAAAACGGTTGCAGCCCCTACCACCATGCCAGCAAGAGCGCCGTTTCGGGTCATTTTTTTCCAATATAAGCTACCAATAACCACAGGACCGAATGCCGCACCAAAGCCTGCCCATGCATTACTCACCAAAGATAAAATAGTTGAATTACGGTCGTAGGCTAGATAAATAGCCACTAAAGCCACGATAAAAACAGAGATCCTTCCCACTAAGACTTGCTGCTTATCACTGGCATCGCGATGTAAAAAGGTTTTATAGAAATCCTCGGTTAATGAACTTGAAGTCACTAATAATTGTGAAGAAATAGTACTCATAATTGCCGCTAAAATTGCCGCTAATAAAAAACCTGCTACCAATGGGTTAAACAAAAGTTGAGAAAGCACTATAAATATAGTTTCTGCATCATCGAGTTGCATATCCGATTTATTTACATAAGCAATACCTGCAAAGCCAGTTGCCATTGCGCCAATCAATGCAACTATCATCCAACTCATGCCAATACGACGCGCTGTAGGCATATCTTTTACACTTCGCACCGCCATAAAACGTACAATGATGTGAGGTTGACCAAAATAGCCTAAGCCCCATGCCATAGCAGAAAGAATACCGATTAATGTTACCCCTTCAAACATATCAAAAAGTTGTGGGTCTATTGATTTAATACTTGTTTGCATCTCACTCAAACCGCCCACTTCTTGAATAGTCACTACTGGCACTAACACTAACGCAATAAACATAATACAGCCTTGCACAAAGTCTGTTAGGCTTACCGCTAAAAAACCGCCAAATAAGGTATAGGCAACGACAACACCTGCAGTGATATACAGCCCCATTTCATAATTCAACCCAAACGAGCTTTCAAATAGTTTACCGCCAGCAACAATACCGCTAGAAGTATAAAGTGTAAAAAAGACGACGATAACAAGAGAAGATACAACTCTGAGCAATCTAGAATTATCATTAAAACGATTTTCAAAAAAATCAGGTAAGGTGATGGAGTCATTTGCAAGTTCGGTGTAACTTCTCAAACGAGGGGCCACAACCAGATAATTCAAAAAGGCACCTATCACTAAGCCAATTGCAATCCAAAGACTGCTAAACCCAGAGATATACATTGCCCCGGGTAAACCCATCAACATCCAGCCACTCATATCAGAAGCGCCAGCAGAAAGCGCAGCAACACTTGGACTTAAGCTTCGTCCCCCCAACATAAAACCAGAAACATCACCGGTAGATTTTCTGTAAGCGTACAAGCCGATAGCCATCATAGCGATAAAATATATAGCTAACGAAATTACTGTGCCAAACTCCAAGTGATTCCCCTTAATTGGTTTCTGTTTTTTATAATAAGAATAAGAACGGTTATTGTAAGCTATCAAGAAAGCTATCATAAATAAACATTAACGATATTAAATTAGAACATACTTGAATTTATTGGTTGTTTTTTCTGCAACCACAAAAAATATTGTTATTGCTGAGTATTTCAAGAAATATTTTCATGGGAAATGGTGATTTTTTATATTGATACTCTGTAATAGTCTTTTTATCAATCTTGCATCTTTACCCATAACAGGTATATTTAAAAGTAATTGTTTTTATTAAAAAGATATTGTTCAAACTATGTACTTTTATGCTGCTCGACAACCTATTTTAGATGTAAACAAAAACCTTTATGCATACGAACTACTCTTTCGTGACAGCATAGACAATGTGTTTCCTGAAATTGATGGCGATGAAGCAACCAGTAAAATGATTGAAGCAAGTAAATTCAACATGGGTATCAGTGAGTTTACCAGTAATAAGCCCGCATTTATCAATTTTACCTTAGACACCTTAAGTCTGGGTTACCCCGAAATGCTCACCAACGAAGAAGTTGTTATCGAAGTTTTAGAAACAGTAAAGCCTGGCAAAAAATTATTAACTGCCTGTAAAGATTTGCACAGCAAGGGCTACAAAATTGCCTTAGATGATTATGAACACCAAAGTGTTTGGGCTCACTTCTACCCTTTCATTAAAATCATAAAAATAGATATTCAAACAACTAATTTAGATGAAATTAAGCAGATAATTGCGGCAATACAAGATCACCCTCATATTGAGTTATTGGCTGAAAAAGTTGAAACCTATTTAGAATACGAGCAAGCACAACAGTTAGGTTTCAAGTATTTTCAAGGCTTCTTTTTTGCCAAACCTGAGATGGTAAAAACCAAGAGTTTATCACCGTCACAACTTGCCATGGCCGAGTTACTTTATGAAACATCAAAGCCTGAATTAGACTTATCTAGCATCACCAGCGTTTTTGAACGTGATGTTTCTTTATCTTATAAATTACTCCGTTATGCCAATTCGGCCATATTTAGACGTCGTAGTGAAATATCAACAATCAAGCAAGCTTTAGTTATTCTGGGGTCTAGTGAATTAAAACGCTTTTTAGGCTTAATGTTTGCCGTTACAGCTAATCCAGATAAGCCAACAGAGCTCATTAAATTAGCCATGACTAGGGCTAAATTTTGTGAGCTTGTCGCACATGATATGAAATCACAAATTGATGACTCTATAGCATTTTTAACCGGTTTACTCTCCATGATAGATGCCATTTTAGATGAAGAGTTAGAGGTAGTATTAGCCAAATTACCCTTAGCTGCTGAAATTAAAGAACCATTATTAACCCGTAAGGGAGTGATGGCGGCAATTATCAAATTATTAGAGTTTATAGAGCACGCTCATTGGGATAAAACCAACCTTGTGATGGAAAAATTAAAGCTCGATAAAGCGCAAGCGGTAAAGCATTATAATGATGCCTTAGCTTGGGCTGATGAACAAAGCAGCCTTGCTGGCTAGTTGCGCCACTCCAGTTTTACATAAATATAAACTTAGACTCGCAAAAATAAATTAGGTAGATAATCAATGATTTTTATGATTAAAAACAAATGCATTTCTTCGCTTATCCTCAGTGCTCTAGTGATTTTACCTTTTTCAAGTTATGCCGAAAAAAATGATATAGCAACACTTAAAGCAGAGGCCATTTCTATCGTTAAACAATTCGGTGGCACGTTAAAACCACAACTTAAAAAAGCACTTAAAGAAGGTGGCGTTGAACATGCGATAAAAGTTTGCTCTGAAAAAGCGCCTCAAATAGCAAATGATTTAAGCGGTAAAACCCAATGGTCAGTAAAAAGAGTAAGTTTGAAAACTAGAAACACTAGCACAGCTCAAGCTGATATTTGGGAAACAATGGTACTTAAAGAGTTTGCTAAGAAGCAACAACAAGGGAAGTCAGCCAAAACATTGGCAAAAGCAGAAATTGTTGAGAATCAATTTAGATTTATGAAAGCACAGGGGGTTGCACCACTGTGCTTAACTTGTCATGGAACTGAGCTTAGCAACGAAGCAAAAAGCGCTTTAGAGCACTTCTACCCTGATGATAAAGCAACGGGTTATCAACTGGGACAGGTTCGCGGCGCTTTTAGTTTAGTCAAAAAGCTCTAATTTAGCCTCAAAATAAAAACTAATAACCTTGAGGGTTTTCAGATTGCCAGCGCCAAGTATCAGCAATCATAGTGTGCAAATCCCTTTGTGCCTGCCAGCCTAAAAATTCATTTGCCAAGCTAGCATCAGCGTAAACAGTGGCAAGATCCCCTGCTCGTCTTGGTACAATTTTATAAGGAATATCAGCACCACTAATTTCTTTAAAGGTATTAACGATTTCTAATACTGATGTACCATTTCCTGTTCCTAAATTAATGGCCTGACAGCCAGAAATTTTATCTAGATTTTGCAGCGCTTTAACATGGCCAATAGCTAAATCAACCACGTGAATATAATCTCTAACACCTGTACCATCTACTGTGTCATAGTCATCACCAAAGACCTGTAACTGCGCCAAACGCCCTACAGCTACTTGCGCAACATAAGGCAACAAGTTATTGGGAATTCCATTGGGGTTTTCACCAATTAAGCCTGATTCATGAGCTCCGATAGGATTAAAATAACGTAAACAAGCAATTGACCAACTATCATCACTTTTAGCTAAGTCAAATAGAATTTGCTCAATCATTAACTTCGTTTGACCATAAGGGTTGGTCGCTGAGGTTGGCATACTTTCATCAAGCGGAGAAGTATTGTTGCCATAAACTGTCGCAGATGAACTAAAGACAAGCTTTTTAACATTATGCTCTGCCATGACTTTGAGTAAAATAACCGTGCCTGAAACATTGTTATAATAATAACTTAACGGTTTTTCATTGGACTCACCTACAGCCTTATGACCGGCAAAATGTATTACAGACTCAATGTTGTGCTCAGAAAATACCGCTTTCATTGCTTCATAATCGCAAATATCAGCTTGAATAAAAGTCACTGTTTTATTGGTGATCTGTGTGATTCTATCAAGTACTTTCGTTGATGAATTTGATAAATCATCCACAATAACAATATCTTGCCCAAATCCTGCGCTTGAGGCTAGATTTTGCACCTCAACAACAGTATGGCTACCAATATAACCTGTACCGCCAGTGATCAATAAACTCATACTTTTTCCTTGTAAATACTTTCAAAAAATTTATGAATAATATTTTGCCACGCATTGAATAAAATCGCTAAGCATTTCTTCTGGTAAAGCATTAACACCTGCAGCGGCTGCTCTCCCCCCCCCTGTTGGAAATTGAGCACATAAGTCTCCTGCCCCTTGTTTATTATTTAAGGGCGCTCTTAAACTAATGGTGTAAGTTTCACTTTCATTTAGGGTGACAACTATATGTGCTTTATCTGGAGCAGAGTTGGCTAGTTCATTTCCAAAAACACCACTTACCCGCCTTGCCCATGGCGCATCAGCTAATTGCACAGCCTTTAGTTGTTCTGTATTAACAAGCACTTTAGCATTATGAGCATTCGCCATATCAGCCAAATAAGCCGTTTTTAGTTGGGCAAAAACAGAGTCAGATTCGTCAAATAATTCAAAGGGATCTGGGTAACGTAATAATTGCTGATATAAATCTACAGGATGGAAGTGTAAATCTTCAATATTTGAACCATAACCATTGTAATTAATGTAGGTGCCTAGTTCTTGTAATAAGGATTGTTGCTCTTGACTCAAACCTATTTCAGCAGCTAATGCCTGTGCTGAAGCATGCATATTATCGCCAAATGCTGCCGCTATTGCCCAATGAACAAACTCACCATCTAAGTGATTGTTTACCAGTAAACTAGTACAAGTATTAGCATCCGTATCAATTAAACTGGTCAAGTACTTTGACTTAGGCACATCACCCGCTCGGTGATGATCGACGTAAAATACTTCCACACTTTTCTCAAGCAACTGCGCTAATGCCTCAATATTTTTTTCTAAGGAAATATCAAGAACAGTAACTGCACTCGCCAAGTTATTATCAACTTGTTTAAGTAAATTAATATCACGCTTAACCCCAGTAATTAGCTTTGATTCTTTAGGTTGTGATTCTTGTTTAGATAGACGTAATTGTAATAAGGCGATGATTCCGTCAGCATCACCATTAAAGACATCAAAATGCATATTTTATCCTAAATATTATTTTAAAGAATCAGCGGAAATAAAGCCTTGTTTAGCTAAATAACTAACGATTTGCTGTGCACATTCTGCTATTGATTTTTCAGCGGTTTTCACATGAATTTCAGGCGACTGAGGCACATCGTAACCTGAGTCAATACCAGTAAAATCTTTAATTTCACCTGCACGAGCTTTTTTATACAACCCTTTAGGATCACGTTGTTCACAAACACTAATAGGTGTATCAATATAGACTTCAATAAACTCATTCGCCTCTAACTTTTCGCGGGCACTGGCTCTATCTTGGGCAAAAGGAGAAATAAAAGCGGTAGAGACAATAAGACCAGCATCTAAAAATAATTTAGAAACTTCACTTATACGGCGAATATTCTCAACTCTTGCTTCGTCAGTAAAATCTAAATCACCATTTAAGCCATGACGAACATTATCACCATCAAGCAAGTAGCTATGATAACCCAGTTCAAATAATAGCGAGTCAACAGCATTAGCTACCGTTGATTTTCCAGAGCCACTTAAGCCTGTATACCAAAGTAAGCAAGGTTTTTGCTGCTTTAAACTCGCCCGCTGAGCTTTAGAGATATGTTGTTCATGCCAAACGGTGTTTTCAGTTTTCATGGAAGTAAACTCGACTTAAATTATAATAATTAAAAGGGAAACATTAAGGGGATCATAACTAATACCGTAACGCTGTATATCACAGAAACAGGTAAACCAAATTTAATAAAATCACTGAGTTGATAATCACCAGCATTATAAACCATAACATTAGTTTGATAACCATATGGGCTAATAAAACTACCACTTGCAGCAAAAGCAACAGCCATCACAAATGGTATGGGATCAACACCTAAACCTAACGCAATATTAAAAGCGATGGGAAATGTTAGCGCCGCCGCTGCACTATTGGTAATTAACTCCGTCATGAGTAAGGTAATAATAAAAATACCTATAAAGGCGATATACACACTATGTCCATCTAACAAGGCTTCAATACCCTGAGATATGAGTAACGCTAGCCCTGTATTTTCAACAGCACTGGCTAAAGTTAATGCGCCTAGCACTATCATCCAAATTTCTAATGGAAAGCGACGTTTTATTTCATTAACCGTTAATGCTCCGCTAAAAACAAGGGCTGCGACGTAAATAAATAAGCACCCCAATAAAGAAACAGGTGTAACAACAGAAATGATAATAGCGGCAATAAAGCCCCAAACTGTGCCATGATCTCGCCAGCCACTAAGCATATTTACCGCCTCATGACCTGACAGTATAAAAAAATTCTTAGATAAATTAGTTCGGCTGGAAAAGTCTTGTCCGACAGCAAGCACTAAGAAATCACCAGATCGTAAAACAATATCACCAAGCTTACCCGACAAAGCACAACCTTCACGGCGCACGGCTACCACAGCAGCATCAAACCTTGCTCTAAATCCCGCCCTTTTTAATGTTTTCCCAGCAATTGCTGAATCAGGCTTAATTAGTACTTCGGTAAGGTTATCTTTAAGTAAATCATCTTGCTCAGCAAATAAAGTCAAACCATCAAATTGTTGCAAGGTTAATACTTTAGAGATATCGCCACTAAAAATGAGCTTGTCATTGGCATGTAACGTTTCTTCTGGTGTTACTGGGGATATCAATCGTCCTTGTCGAACTATTTCCACTAAAAATAAAGCATCTAGATTTCTTAAACCATTATCTTCAATGCTTCTGCCAATAAGCTTTGAGTCAGCAGCAACTTCTGCTTCAAGCAAGTAGTCTTGGGTTTTAATATTACCCTGCTCCATGCTAGGCAAGTTTCTAGCACGCACAATAATAATCGCTAAAGTAGACAGTAGAGCAGCAAGACCAATCACAGTAAAATCAAAAAAACTAAAGCCTGCTACACCTTGTTTAATTAAGAGACTATTTACAATCAAGTTGGTTGATGTGCCCACTAAGGTTAATGTTCCACCTAATATAGCGGCATAGGAAAGCGGTAGCAGTAGTTTACCTGCGTTGATAAGTTGATTATTTTTAACAGTATTGATTAAAGTAGCAACAACAGCAGTATTGCTCATCAGCGCTGAAGAAAATGCTGTTCCAAGAAAAAGTCGCAGCATAGATCTTACTTTAGAGCCATTAAAAACCCCTGCACTAAGACGACGTAAACTACTTGTTCGTTCGAAAGAGAATGAACATAGCACTAAGAGTAATAAAGTCACCAAGCCTGGGTTAACAGCATTGGTAAGTATGTCATCAACGGTGACAAAAGAGAGGACTAAACAAACTAAGATAGTGATAGAAAATACCCGTTCAGGCACTTTACTGTATTTGACCAAGCCAATGAAGGTGATAATAAAAACAGCTATCATCATGTATTGTGCTAGTGTCATTATTATCCTTTAACTTAGACTTAAAAAATAGCAGGCTATAAACTGATAGTTTATAGCCTAATTTGATTACGTTTTTACTTAGTAATATCTCTAGCACCCCAGTGAGGGAAATGCTTACGCACTAAGTTGTTAAACTCTAATTCAAAAGCAGAATACTCATGTGTTGTTTCATCAAGAGCATGGTTGATCATACCTGCACCGACAGTGATATTACTTAACCTATCAATAATGATAAATGCACCTGTGCCTTGATTTTGCTGATAAGGGTCAAAATGCAAGGTTTCATCAACAACAAAATCCACTAGGCCAATATCATTAACAGCAAGTTGACTACTGTCTTGCTTTTCCATGGTATTAATATCAAACTTACTGGTAATGGCTTGTGCATGACCTGTCGTCATTTTGCTACCATGTTTGATAAAATATTCACGGCCTGGTTCAAGTTCATTCTCATGCATCCACACAACAGTGGCATTGAACTCTTTCTTTGATACAGGCAAACAATCCTTTTTAACAATCATTTCACCACGGCTGATATCAATTTCATCATCCAAAGTTAATGTAATTGCCATACCTTTATCTGCACGTTCTAAGTTACCATCAAAGGTTACAATTTCTTTAACTGTACTTTCTTTACCTGAAGGTAAGGCAACAATGCTATCGCCAACCAACACATGCCCAGAAGCTATCGTGCCGGCAAAGCCTCTAAAATCAAGGTTTGGTCTATTAACATACTGAACTTGCAGGCGAAATTGAGTAAATTCATCTTGCACTTTTATGTCAATAGTATTTAACAACTTCATGAGTGTTGCGCCCGGATACCAAGGCATATTTTCACTTTCTTCAACAACATTATCGCCATTAAGTGCAGACATAGGCACAAAACGAACATCATTGAAATTAAGAGAATCAGCAAACTCTCGATACTCTTTTTTAATCGCTTGATAACGCTCTTGCGAATAGTCCACTAAATCCATTTTGTTCACCGCAACAACAATGTGTTTAATGCCTAGTAATGAACAAATAAATGAGTGACGACGTGTTTGAGTTTGCACGCCATAACGGGCATCAATTAATATAATAGCTAAATCACAAGTCGAGGCACCTGTTGCCATATTGCGCGTGTATTGCTCATGGCCCGGCGTATCGGCGATGATAAATTTACGCTTCTCGGTAGAAAAATAACGATAGGCAACATCAATAGTTATACCCTGCTCTCGCTCAGACTGTAAACCGTCTACTAATAGCGCTAAGTCGACTGCTTCACCGGTAGTACCTGATTTTTTTGAATCATTTTCAATGGCTGCTAGTTGGTCTTCAAAAATCATTTTTGAATCGTGAAGTAAACGGCCGATTAGAGTACTTTTACCGTCATCAACACTACCACAGGTTAAAAAGCGTACTAACTCTTTATTTTCATGTTGCTTTAAATAAGCTTGAATATCGTCTTCAATTAAGTCTGATTGGTGACTCATGATTATCTCTCAAAATTTCTGTAAGTTATTGGGTTATGTTTCTCTATCAATAAGCTATTGATTAAAAATAACCTTCCATTTTTTTCTTCTCCATCGAACCTGCGCTATCGTGATCAATAACACGGCCTTGACGTTCAGAAGTTTTGGTTAATAACATTTCTTGAATAATTTCTGGTAAAGTTGCTGCGGTTGACTCAACAGCCCCAGTCAATGGGTAACACCCTAAAGTTCTAAAGCGAACATCTTTCATTTGCACTTCTTCATTTTCATGTAAAGGCATACGGTCATCATCAACCATGATTAAGGTGCCGTCACGCTCTACTACAGGACGCTTTTGCGATAAATACAGAGGAACAATTGGAATACTTTCTAAATAGATATATTGCCAAATATCTAATTCTGTCCAGTTTGATAAAGGAAATACGCGAATACTTTCGCCTTTATTGACTTTGCCGTTATAAACATTCCACAACTCTGGGCGTTGGCTTTTGGGATCCCAGCGGTGGTTTTTATCACGGAAAGAATAGACACGTTCTTTAGCACGAGATTTTTCTTCGTCTCGACGTGCACCACCAAAAGCAGCATCAAACCCATATTTATCTAACGCTTGCTTTAAGCCTTGAGTTTTCATTACATCGGTATGCTTAGCACTACCATGGGTGAATGGGCCAATACCCATTTCTATCCCTTCTGGGTTTTTATGAACCAGTAGTTCAAAGCCGTAATCGCTCGCCATTTTGTCACGAAAAGCAATCATTTCTTTAAATTTCCAGTCAGTATCAACGTGTAACAGCGGAAACGGTATTTTACCCGGCGCAAATGCTTTTCGAGCTAGGTGTAATAATACCGCAGAGTCTTTACCAACGGAGTACAACATTACTGGATTATCAAATTCTGCAGCAACTTCGCGAAAAATATGGATAGATTCAGCTTCTAATTTTTTTAAGTGGGTTAAATTCATTTGCAAATACAAACTGGAAAAAATTGTTATAGCAAGAATGCCATAATAGAAAACACATTTCCATATAACAAACAGCTTTATTATACCTAAAAAGAATAAAAATAAATTTTATGGAAGTTTGAATTATAAAAAACAAAAAGCCAGTAACTTACTGGCTTAAATTGATTTAAAAGAGAAAGGTTATATTTTCAAGCGTGATTTGTTATCCATAAGTATCTTTTCACCTATTCCTTTAACCTCAATCAACTCTTCAATTGATTTAAAGTTACCAACCTTTTCTCTATAAGCAAGTATGGCCTCAGCTTTCTTTTGACCAATTCCTTTTAAGGTCAATAACTGCTCCAAGCTTGATTCATTGATATGAATTACCTGCAGTTGAGCATTCAATTCATGCTTAGTGACATTTTCAGCTAAGGAAAAATTGCTAGTGAAAGCGATGCAAATAGCAAGTAAAAGGCGAGATAGTGCTTTTAGTGAAATAATATTCATAATAAGTCCTTGTAAATTTATCCATTAAGTTGATATGAACTGCTCAATTTTTATTAAATTAACTTTTACTTAGTAAATAATTAAACAGCCTTATAAGGTTTAGGCAGAAATTTATTTTTTGTCAAATAACAATAAACTCAACATTCAATTGAATTGCCGTATTAGCTTAATTAGAATAGCCGACAACTTTTTTATGTAAATCATTTGACTATCAATTCATGAGCAAAACAAGCTGCCTATTAACACCTGTCCTCGCTAAAAATAAAGCTAAAACCACTGATAAAAAATCTTGGCATCATTTATACGGTAGCAGCGCTAGTATCGCTTTATATCAAGGTGCTTTAACGTGTGATGCTCCATTATTAGTTATTACTCATGATACGCCATCGGCATTACGATTAGAGCAAGAATTAAATAGCTTAGCTCAGCAAAAGCATCAGTTATCTATTTGTTTATTTCCTGATTGGGAGACGCTTCCCTATGATACTTTTTCACCACATCAAGACATAATCTCACAGCGTTTGGCTACCTTATATCAGCTGTCACGCATGCAAAAAGGCATTGTCATTGTGCCTGTCACCACACTGGCACAAAGACTAGCACCTAAGCAATATATTGAAGCAAACACTCTTCTGATAAATAAAGGTGATAAAAAAGATCTACATCAACTTCGTCAAGATCTTGAAGCTAATGGTTACCGCTGTGTTGAACAAGTGATGGAACACGGCGAGTTTTCTGCCCGAGGTGCTATTTTAGATTTATTCCCTATGGGGAGTAACACACCGTTTCGCCTTGATTTTTTTGATGATGAAATTGATGAAATTCGTTTATTTGACCCCGATACTCAACGATCTAATGAACAAGTTGAGCAAATTGACTTATTACCTGCTCATGAGTTTCCAACCGATAAAAACGCTATAAACATATTTCGCAGTCAATACAGACAAATATTTAAAAGCTCTATCGATAAAGAATCTATCTATCACCAAGTGAGTAATGGCATTTTACCCGCAGGTATTGAGTATTACTTACCGTTATTCTTCGAAAATGCTGACAGTGACTCCCTACAAACAACGGCAACACTGTTTGATTATCTACCAGCAAATACCTTAGTGACTATAGAGGGTGATTTAGAGAAATCACTAAACCATTATTGGCAAGATATTGATTACCGTTACGAAAACAGACGCTACGATCCTGTTAGGCCTTTATTACCGCCTCAGCAATTATTTTTAACAAGTGAAGCATTAAATATTGCCTTAAAACCTTTTGCCCGCATTACCATTGAGGCTGCGGCTATAGGCGAGCAAACAGTAACTGCTGATGTACCCGAAAAAACAAAAGCAAGCGCCGTTTATTTTGATGTAAAACCTCTGCCCGATTTAACGGTTGATCACAAGTTAAAACAGCCTTTTGAGTTAATAAATCAGTTTATTAATGACAAAGAAACGCCTAGCAAAATACTTTTTATTGCAGAAAGCCAAGGCCGCAGAGAAAGTGTTCTAGAGCTATTAGCAAGAGATAATATCAAACCTGCTACCTTTGACTCCCTTGAAGCATTTATAGAATCAGAGCAAAAACTAGGGGTTAGCGTCAACGCATTAAGCCAGGGCTTTTGCTTCCAAGCAAAGGGGATCGCCAAGAAAAATGCTATTGCAGTAATAACTGAAGCTGAACTACTTGGCTCTCATGTTCGTCAAAGTAGAAGGCAAAAGAAATCTCAAGACATTGAAACAGATGCTATTTTCAAAAACTTAGCTGAGCTTTCAATTGGTCAGGCCGTTGTCCATATTGAGCATGGTATTGGTCGTTACCTTGGTTTACAAACACTAGAAACAGGTGGCATAACTACTGAATTTTTGATGCTAAGTTATGCAAATGAAGCCAAGTTATATGTTCCTGTCGCTTCACTGCATTTAATTTCTCGCTACTCAGGAACAGACAGCGAACATGCTCCTTTGCATAAACTGGGTAATGACGCATGGAGCAAAGCCAAACAAAAAGCGGCAGAGAAAGTTCGTGACGTTGCCGCAGAGTTATTAGACATTTACGCAAAACGTGCCAGCAATACAGGTTACAGTTTTAAGCGTGATAAAGAAGACTACCTTAATTTTAGCGATAGCTTTGGCTTTGAAGAAACCTTTGATCAAAACCAAGCCATTAACGCTGTTGTTAGTGACATGTTGTCAGATAAAGCCATGGACAGGTTAGTGTGTGGCGATGTTGGTTTTGGTAAAACCGAAGTCGCGATGCGAGCCGCTTTTGTTGCGGTTAATGATGGTAAGCAAGTCGCTATTTTGGTACCAACAACCTTACTTGCTCAACAACATTATGAAAATTTCCGCGACCGCTTTGCTAACTGGCCTGTGGCCATTGAAGTGCTATCGCGCTTTAAAACTGCTAAACAACAAAATGAAGTGATTGCTAAGGTTGAATCAGGCCAAATTGATATTTTAATAGGTACCCACAAGCTATTACAAAATAGCATTAAGTATAAAGACTTAGGCTTGCTTATTGTTGATGAAGAGCACCGCTTTGGCGTTAAACAAAAAGAAAAAATTAAAAAGCTAAGAAGTAACGTTGATATTCTAACCCTAACAGCCACCCCTATTCCACGTACCTTAAATATGGCAATGGGCGGCATGCGTGATTTGTCTATCATCGCCACACCACCAGCCAAGCGATTAGCGGTAAAAACTTTTGTTCGCCAACGTGATGAAGCGTTAATTCGCGAAGCAATTTTACGTGAAACGCTACGCGGTGGACAGGTATACTTTTTACATAATCATGTCGATACCATAGAAAAAACTGCTGAAGAAATCCAAGCCTTAGTGCCTGAAGCTCGCATAGTAACAGCCCATGGTCAAATGCGAGAGCGCGAACTTGAGCGTATAATGAGCGACTTTTACCATCAACGTTTTAATGTCATCGTTTGTACTACCATCATTGAAACAGGTATTGATGTGCCAAGTGCTAACACAATTATTATGGATAGAGCAGATCACTTAGGCTTAGCGCAATTGCACCAATTACGTGGTCGAGTTGGACGCTCTCATCATCAAGCATACGCCTACTTATTAACGCCCCATGAAAAGCGTATGACCAAAGATGCCAAAAAGCGCCTTGAAGCCATTGCCTCTTTAGAAGATTTAGGCGCAGGCTTTACCCTTGCCACCCATGATTTAGAAATCAGGGGAGCGGGTGAACTACTTGGTGAAGATCAGTCAGGCTCAATGAGCCAAGTCGGTTTTAGCCTGTACATGGAAATGCTAGATCATGCTGTTGATGCATTGAAAGAAGGCAAGCAGTTATCTCTTAACCAAGTTACCGCGAAACAAACTGAGATTGATTTACGAGTCCCAGCCTTAATACCGGACGACTATATTTTCGATGTCAGTTTACGATTAAGCCTATATAAGCGTATCGCTAGTTGTAAAACTAAAAACCAACTTGATGAAGTTCAAGTTGAACTAATAGACCGTTTTGGTCTATTACCACAAGCAACAAAAAATCTTATTCATATTGCAAAATTGCGTTTAAAAGTACAAAAAGTGGGGATTTTTCGTATTGAAGCCAGTAATGCTGGCGGTACAATTGAGTTTACTGATGACACTAAAGTGGATCACATGTTAATAATATCCATGGTGCAAAAGCAGCCAACAATGTATAAGATGGTACCACCTAATAAATTGAAATTTATTCGTGCAACTGACAATGAACAAGCTCGTTTTAGCTTAGTCACCACGATAATTAACGAGCTAATTAAATAATAAACATATTAGAAACAAGGCAGTCAAACACTTAATGAAATTATCAACTGTTGCATTATCTACCCTATTTATTAGTACAGTTTTATTGGCGTTATTTAATACACCTAATGCACTAGCAGCTACGCAAAAAAAAGCAGAGCGCTGGTTTGAAGTAGAAGTGATTTTATTTCAACAATTAGGTGATAAAAACAAATTAAAAGAACAGTTTTCAAATGAAGTAGATGTGAGCCATCTACCGAAATACCCAAAAGCATATGACTTATTAACGCCTTATCTTCAAAAGGATTTAAGTGCGATAAAACAATTTATTTCACTTTGCCATAATAGTGATGGTTTAAGTGATTTTGCCTCAACTCAAGATGAGCTTAGCCTAGCTTTGCCTGAGCAAGACAGTTTTATTGAGCAAGCACTTTCTCTAACCTATGAGCCTGTAATGTTAACTGAGCCTAACATTGAGGAAGACCAAGTAAATGGGAATCAAATAAACCAGATAGACCAAATAAGCCACGAAAACACTGAAGAAATAGAGCAAGCACCTCTTGCCAATGGCAATGAAGAGGTAACTGCTAATATAATCTTTGATTGGCAGCAAGAAGCATTGAACAGCCCGCTATTTTTAGCAAATAAACTATGTGTTTACACCCAGAGCGATTTTGAACAAATCCTCGATGAAGAGCAATTAGCCAATTTTAATTTAGATAGCTTTCCTGTGACTTCACTGACCGGAAGATTAAATGCATCGGGTGCACATATTAAGAATAGTCCATATATTATCAGTGATGATTCTTTGCTATTAAAGGATATTAGTAAACGGTTACGCTGGAGCAAAGAGTTTAAACCTCTTCTACACTTTGGCTGGCGACAAGTGGGCATTACCCGAAAAAAAGCCATTCCACTAAAACTATTTGCAGGTCAGCATTTAGCGAATGACTATCAGCAAGCACTCAAAGATTTTCAACAGGAACTAGCTGAAGCTCAACAACAAGAGCAAGCGCTTTTTGAGCAACTTCAAGGTACAGGCGAGTTTAAAAATATAAATGAATTTAGCACTACCAGAGAAGAAGCAAGAAACCCCCTAGAGTTAGCTGAAAAAAATGAAGAGTCAGAACATCGCTACTATGCTCAATTGAGAAAAGATAGTTATAAACAACTCTTTACTGAAATAAACGATCTAGATATTAACAATGAAACAACTGCCAATATTGAAGCAACGGTTAACGAGCTAGCATCGCAAACGCTTAACGATTTACTAACTAAAAAGTCATTTTCTAGCGACACTAACAACCAAGTGTTAGATATGGCTACCCCACCTGAAAAGCCAATTCAGCCCTGGCTTTTAGATGGTTTTTTCAAAGTACATTTAGATCACTATTTATACATTACTGCTGATTTTAATATTGTGAACAAACTGATCAATAATACTCAATCTGTCACAAGTGATGAAGACAATATAAAATTGATAAACTTCAGTCAAAATAGACGCGTGATCACCGGCGAAGTACATTATTTTGATCACCCTTACCTTGGTATGGTGGTACAAATTAGACGCTTCGATCCAACAAAACCTGCTGACGAAGCAGTAAGCCAAGCAATCAAGTAACGCTTTTTATAAATAAAGAATAATATTTACAAGGTTAAAATTATTATGGATAAAGAAATAGAGATTCAAGCTGCGGTTTTTCGTCGCTTATTAGCGCACCTCGACAATCGTAAAGATGTACAAAATATTGAATTAATGAATCTCGCTGGCTTTTGCCGAAATTGTTTTAGTAAGTGGACAGTAGCCGAAGCAGAAAAGTTAGGGGTTGATGTTGAACTAGCAGACGCTCAGCAGCAAATTTACGGTATGTCATATCAAGAATGGAAAGACAATCACCAGCTACCTGCAACACCTGAGCAGCTGGAAAAGTTTAATGAATTAAATAAAAAGTAACCCATTAAATTCGTTTTATTTAATTTATTTTATTTAAACCGAGTTCAGGTCATGAAACCTGAACTCGGTTTAAGAGATGTTTAACAGATTGAAATATAAGAAAAGCGGTTTTACTAGTTCTCTAGCTGGATACTTTTCAGGTTAGATTACTTTTGAGGCACTGGTGATAATAAACGTGCATGTACCGTCACTTCTTCACGGTCATAATACAAATGTTTAGCATACATTTCGTATTTTACATTATGCTCACTAAACGCATCTTTAATGCTTTGTAAATCCTTAGTAACTTGCTGATAGCGCCCTTTCATTGGCAACTTAAGGTTAAACATCGCTTCTTTACAGTAACCATTTAATAGCCAATCAGCCATTAACTTAGCAACCCTCTGTGGCTTTTCAATCATGTCACAGACAAGCCAATAAACATTTTGCTTCATCGGCACATATTTAAAGCCATCCATCATTTTGTGCTTAACTTGCCCTGATTCCATTAACGAATCCGCCATAGGGCCATTATCAATTGCAGTAACCATCATGCCACGGCGAACAAGCTGATATGTCCAGCCTCCAGGAGCAGAGCCAAGATCAACGGCTTTCATTCCTGAGGTTAAACGACTGTCCCACTCACTTTTAGGAATAAAGTATAAAAAGGCTTCATCCAGTTTTAATGTCGAACGACTCGGTGCTTGGCTTGGAAATTTAAGCCTAGGTATACCCATTACATGCTCTGAGCTATTTTTCGTCAATGAAAAGCCTAAAATAACCTCTTGTCCAGATAAGAATAGTGCATGCAAAATTGCGCCATCTTGCTGTACTTCTGAGGACTTTTTCTTGTCCATTAACACATTAACTTTTCTTAAACCTTGACGAAGCGGCACGGCAAGCTTACGACAAAACTTGCTTAGCGCTTTGCCGTCATTGGTATCTGCCGTTTCCATGCGTAATTCATCATATTGCCATTCATTGCCTAAGGCATCGACAATCGCTTCTACGCGATTATAATCTGGCAAATCAATTTTATCAGTTAAAGTAACAAACCACTGTCTGGCAAAAATAAGTCGCTTTAACGGCAACTTATTTATTAAAGCTTCGCCGTGACTATCATCATGAAGATGAAAAAACACTAAACCTTGATTTTTTTTCAGCTCTAAATAGCCATACATTTCATTCCAAGCCGCTTTTTCTTGGATTTCTGCTCCGCACTCTTTCTCAAAGCCGGGGCGACAATATAATACAATGGAAGTCATAAATTTTTTATACCTTCAATAGACAGCAATAACCAAGCAAATGCTAACGATAATCCGCCTAAGGGAGTTACTTTGCCAATAAGGGCAAAATCGAAAAATATTTTGATATAGATAGTGCCACTAAAACACACTATACCAATAAAAAAACTAATGCAGGCAACTAACAGTATTGTCGTTGCTGATTTTCTCATAACCCACACTAGTGAAGCCAACAGCGCCAGCGTATGAATTAACTGATATTGCTGTGCCGTCTGCAAGCTTGACTGCGCAGTCAGAGCAAGGGCTTGTCCACCATGTGCCAGCCAAGCGCCGAATAGTACAGAAAAGCAACCGCTGATGCCAACAAAAATCATTAATAATTTGATTAGCTTCTTTGAAACTTGCTTGTTATCCATCAATTACTCCGAGATAATTTGGCTTTCAATAAAGCTAACGATGCTTTCAACCGCACTTTTCATATGCTGCTGATAAGTGAAACCTGATTTAACTCTCGGTTTTAAACTGTGATCACCATCAGGTAAAAACACAAGTTGGCATAAGTTTGATAACTGATAATCAGTAATTTCTTTTTCACAGCCCAAAGTGTCGCGCTCTCCCTGCACTATCACAATAGGTTTGAGCGTATCCTGCAATGGCTCTAAACGAAGTTTTTCAGGCTTTTTGGGCGGGTGAAAAGGATAGCCAAAGCAAAAAACACCTTGAATATCGGAAGCAATATCTTCATCGCCAGCAAGAGTCGATGCAACGCGAGATCCCATAGATTTTCCACCAATAAATAATGGTAATTCAGGTTTGTCATTATCATCGATAACAGAATTTTGAATAGCTTCTTCGATAACAGTTGTAAAGCAATCAAGTAATTTAGGCATTCTATCGGGTGGATAGCGTTTCCCTGTGTCTAATCGTCTATCCATATAAGGAAAGTTAAAACGAAGCACATTAATATTAGCCTGATTAAATATGACTGTTATTTGCTCCATAAAATCATGGTGCATGTCAGCACCAGCACCATGAGCAAAAATAATTTGGGCTATGGGATTTTCTACATTATTTATTATTTTATTAATCATTTTACAATTAGCTTATTTTAAAGTGGCTTTTGACAAATTAGTTGGAATATTCTGCGAAACAGCAACAAGATAAATAACTATCCAATTTGGCCATCTGTTATTTGCTCTTGCTCTGCGGCAACCATATCTAAAAGCCATTTCCTAAACGCTTCTATTTTGCCGATATCTTTTTGATTTTCACGACACACCACAAAGTAAGAGTTCTTACTCACTAACACATCATTAAATGGGCAAACTAAGCGGCCTGAATCGATATCTGGTTTAGCCAAAACACTATAGGCTAATGCAACCCCTTGTCCGTGCAATGCTGCTTGTACCACCATAGCTGAGTGACTAAAAATCGGGCCATGATTAACATTAGCTCCTTTTACTCCTATTTGCTTAAACCAGCGTTTCCAATCTTTACGTGACGTGTCATGTAATAAGGTATGATGCTGTAAATCATCAAGGGTTAATAGCGGCGGTTTATTACTGGCAGCATTTTTTTGTAATAACAAGGGTGAGCATACTGGGATAAGGTATTCAGTATGTAGTTTGTCTACATGAATATTTGGCCAATTACCTCTACCGTAATAAATAGCAACGTCTACATCTTCAGTAAGTGAGTTTTCAGCATAATCAACCGCTTTAATTCTGACATCAATATCTGGGTGCAAAGCATTAAAAGCTGTTAACCTAGGTACTAACCACTGAATAGCAAAACTTGCTTGTGAGCTCACTGTTATAGCCCCTTTAGCACCACGAGCCAATAGCTTTTCAGTAGCCTCATGAAGCGAGTTAAAGATATCCTTAATGTCTAAGTAATAAGACTGTCCTTCTTCTGTTAATAGTAACGCCCTATTTTTTCGCATAAACAATTTTATACCTAAATAATCTTCCAAAGCTTTTATTTGATGACTTACAGCAGCCTGAGTTACGAATAACTCTTCTGCAGCTCGGGTAAAACTAAGCTGTCTAGCTGACGCTTCAAATGCTCTAAGAGCGTTTAACGGTGGGAGTCTTCCGGCCAAAACTTATAATTCCTAGTTAGTGTTACACATAGCAAAACTGCATAATTAATTGGAAAAACAGTATAACAATTATTCATTAGTTTTTCTAATGAATAACATTAAAATTTGTCGTTTTTATTTTTGAATAAGCTTACGTATTATAGCCGCCGTAGATGAAGGACATCATCTCAACGTTTGAGAAAAAGAGGTAAGCTGTGTTCCCCAACCCACAGCTTATCTTTTCACAGAAAAAACAAGTGCGAGAGAAAGTCCTAATAAATCTATCTAAAGTGAATTATTTATTATTAGGTCAAATTTAGGAAAACACCATGAAAAATATTACTACATACGTATACAAATTAACTATTATTGCAACGTCTCTCGTTATGGTTTATTTCGTCTCAGGTATCACAGCAATTGCACAAGCAAATGAATTACTCAAGGCTGAGCCAGTAAAGCAAGTACACTTGTTAGAGCAAGCAAAAAGCAACTTAGCGTTATCTTTCTCAACATTACAAGTAATCCCTAGTATTGATGAGAATAACATCAAAACAGCAATGGTTAATGAAAAGAAAACAGTAAATAAAAGCAAGTCAGTTGCTTTAAACAATACTGTAACTATTGGCGAGTAATTAATACCGCCCTGTATAAGGCCAGTAGCACATTAAAATTCAATAAAAAGGGCGTAATACTCATGGTATTACGCCCTTCTTCATTTCAAACAACTTCAAATATTCAACTCAGCGCTCTTAAACCAGCTGAGCCTGAACTTTAATCAGTCACTAAAGGTTCAAAGCCTTTAACTAAGTCATCAATGGCTTTCATTTGAGCTAAATAAGGTTCAAGCTTATCTAGAGGCAAAGCACAAGGGCCATCACACTTAGCCATAGACGGGTCAGGATGCGCTTCTATAAACAAACCGGCAATACCAATAGCCATACCACTACGGGTTAGCTGAGCCGCTTGTGCTCGTCTGCCATCAGCACTGTCACTTCTCCCTCCTGGCTTTTGTAAAGCATGGGTAGCATCAAAAATAACAGGAGCATAGTGACACATTTCATCAATAGCCAACATATCAACCACTAAGTTATTGTAGCCGTAACAACTGCCACGTTCACAAAGCATAATATTATTATTACCCGCTTCATCAAATTTATTAATGATGTGCTTCATTTCATGAGCAGCTAAAAACTGAGGTTTTTTCACATTAATTGCTGCGCCTGTTTTCGCCATAGCAACCACAAGGTCTGTTTGCCTTGCTAAAAAAGCCGGCAATTGAATAACATCAACCACTTCAGCAACAGGTTGTGCTTGGTAAGGTTCATGCACATCAGTAATGATAGGCACATTAAAAGTCGACTTTATTTCTTCAAAAATCTTTAAACCTTCATCAAGACCTGGGCCTCGGTATGAATGCACCGATGAACGGTTTGCTTTATCAAAAGAGGCTTTAAAAACATAAGGAATATTTAACTTTTGCGTGACTTCAACATAGTGCTCTGCAATTTTCATTGCTAAGTCACGTGACTCAAGCACATTCATACCACCAAATAAAACAAATGGATTATCATTGGCAACGTCAATGCCACTTACCGAAACTGATTTAATTGTCATAACCTTTCCTAATTAGAAGCCTTACACGTCAAGGCTCTATTTAAATATACTTATTAAACTTGATACGAAAATAAAAGTTCAGCTTCAAGTTGTATAGTTTAATCTCAAAGAAAAAGCACAGAGTTGACTTTAGTCAATGAGTACTTTTGATGCCGAGATTAAGCTATACAGCGACAAGATGACCCTTTTTTAACTTCCTATAATTCTCAACAACTGCCCACACATCCATGCCATATAGGTACCTAAAGCATAACCTAATACCGCTAACAATACTCCCACAGGAGCAAGTGAAGGATGAAATGCAGAGGCAATAACAGGTGCCGATGCAGCGCCACCTATATTGGCTTTACTTCCTACCGCTAAGTAAAAGATAGGTGCTTTTATTATCTTGCCTACAATAAAGAGCAGTATCACATGAATAGCCATCCAAATCAGTCCTATCACTACATATTTTGGTGCTTCAACGATTTGGGTGATATCCATGTGCAAACCTATAGTTGCTACTAGGATATAAAGAAAACTACTACCAATTTTTGACGCGCCAACTGCTTCCAGTTGTCTAAGCTTAGTGAATGACATCGTCAAGCCGATGGAAGTGACTAATACAATTATCCAAAACAATTTGCTATGAAGACTAAATTTCTCTAAATCAGGATAGTTGGTTTTAAAAAATGGTACTAAAAAGTCAGCCGCTAAATGCGCAAAACCTGCCGCCCCAAAGCTTACCGCAACTATAATCATCAAGTCTTTTAATTCAGGGCGTCTGGCATGTTCACGCTCGAACGCTTCAACTTTATGAATAAGCTTATCAATCCCTGAGGTATCAGCACCGCTTTTAGCATCAATGCGCTTATGATTTGCGGCAAAGTACAGTAAAAAAGCCATCCAAATATTGGCGACAACAATATCAACGGTGACCATAATGGTGAATATTTTACCGTCTGCGCCATAAATTTCCTTCATGGCAAGCATATTAGCGCCGCCACCAATCCAGCTACCGGCTAGAGCAGCCATACCTCGCCATACGGCATCTGGGCCTGTAACACCTAGCAATTCAGGCCAAATAGCAGAGATAGCTAATAATGCAATAGGGCCGCCAATAACGACACCAACAGTACCTGTTAAGAACATAATAATAGCTTTGTTACCTAAAGCGGCAATCGCTTTAAGATCAATACTTAAGGTGAGTAATACTAAACAGGCAGGTAGTAAATAGTACTTCGCGACTTCATCAACACTACTCACCTCAGCACTAACAATGCCAAAGGTGTTTAATAAAGAAGGTAAAAGATAGCAGATTAATAATGCTGGAACATATCGATAAAACTTTTGCCAAGCTGGGTGTGAGCTATTCGATGTGTAAAAAACAAAACCTAAAATGAGCGCTAAAATCCCTAAAACCGTTGCGTCATTGGTGATTAATGGTGCAGACATTAATTTTCCTATTATTATTAATTATTTTTAATTATAAGTGAGCATTAGTGGAAAGTAGGTTCACTAATGGTAATATTTTCAAGTTGAATTTTCAGTAACTGTGCAGCAGGATCTTTGGGACACTGCTCAACAAAATAACGATAATCATCAACCGCTACTTTAAAGCAATCTAATTGATGAAGCAAAAAGCCTCGGTCCCGACGTTGTAGTGGATCGTCAGGATTTAGTGACAGTAAAACATCAACGCACAAGAGCGCTTTATCAAACATTTGCTCTCTAATTAGCATATTTTTCAGTGCTGTTAAGTGCTCAATTAAAATAGCGCTGCGATTCATTGTTGATAAGCTCTGCTGACTAGGATCACCGTCAAGCTCTCCTAAGCAGGAATCCAATTCATGCCAATCAAGTGACTCTCCCGTAACCGCGTCAAAAACAATGGCATAATCATCATTACAACATAAACGAACCATCACTTTATTAGGTACAAAGACTAAATCGCAATCAAAGCCACAGGCATTAATAATTTCTCTGACGAGAGCCGCTTTAACCATAGGAGACATTTGGCGTTGATTTAAACCTGCTGCGACTTTGAAAGCACTGAGTGGCCAAGTATTTTTATGGCTATCAATAAACAAGTGCTGATAAAACAACTCATTCAACAACAGCTCTGCTTTTTCTAACGGAGATTCTATTTCACTAATAACCGCCTGGCATTGTTCAATAATAGCTTCTAAGGCATCAAGAGATTGCTGTGCTTGCGTATCATCCTTTGTTTGGTTTTCTGGCTCGCTTTGAGCTTTTGGCTCATTTTGAAAAATATACTCTTCAAGCAATACCAAGGTTTGCAATAAGTCTTTTTCTCCCGACTTTAGTTCTGACAACAATAATTCGGGTAATAATAATGTATTCATAACAGCTTAATATAAATAATTTCAAATAACTTGAAGCAACTACAGGAAAAAAATAGGCTCTCGAGTCATGGCTAATCTCACCACTAATAAAACCCAGCCCATAGCACCAAAATAGCCAATAAGTTGCATGGTTTTATTTCGCGCGAGTTTTAAGGTGAAATATCCCGTGAAGATATAAGCAACTACAGCCAGTAACTTTTCGCCAAACCATAGTTGTTCTAACGGATTAATATAAAATTTAACGGCCATCACCACACCAATGGTCAACAAAAGAGTATCAATAATATGGGGGGTGATTTTCACCCATTTAGCCTGTAACTTTGGCGAATTAACCAAGGCCCATAAAAAGCGTAAAGTAAATAAACTCACGCTTATTACTGCTAAGGTCATATGCAAATGTTTCAAATTTCTATCTCCTGATAACCATAATTGAAGGTAAAGGCTTAAGGGCTAACAGCCCAAGTGATACGATCGTGACCGTTTAAGTCTTGTACTGTTTGTGGGTTTTCAAAACCACTTTCTTGCAAAATATCTCGAACAACTTGCCCCTGCGCAAAACCATGTTCAAAAAATAGTTTGCCACCTTGCACTAAAAATCTCATAGCATTATTAGTGATATAACGAATATCAGCTAGGCCCTGCTCATTAGCCACTAAGGCTGATTTTGGCTCAAAACGCACATCACCTTGCGCTAAATTTTCATCTGCTTCATCGATATAAGGAGGGTTAGAAACAATAATATCGAATGACTTTTCAGCAGAGACAGCACTAAACCAATTACTTTGGTATATGTCTACGTGTGATAAACCAAGGTTTTTAGCATTGTGTTTTGCCAATGTGACAGCATCATCACTAAAGTCTACCGCTTCTATTTGCCAGTGGCTATTTTCTGAAGCTAATGCCAAGGCTATCGCTCCTGTGCCAGTGCCTAAATCTAAGCAACGAACACTTGTACTATCATTGTATTGTTCAAGTACTAATTCAATTAAGGTTTCGGTATCTGGGCGAGGAATTAATGTTGCAGGAGAAACTTTTAATGGCAATGACCAAAACTCTTTTTCTCCAACAATGTAAGCAATAGGCTCACCTTGTTGGCGACGCGTTAATAGGCAAAGATAATGCGAAAATTGCTCATCGGTTAACTGCTTTTCTGGCCAAGTAAGCAAAAAGCTATGGGGTTTATTGAGCACAAAAGATAAGAGAATTTGCGCATCAAGCAAGGCGCTATCAGAGCCAGCAGTTAAGACCTGCTGACCTTGAACAATTGCATTTTTTATAGAATTATCGCCGCAAAAGCGAAAACACAAACCAGAACTCATTTAACTATTCTTGCGAAGCTAGCTCAGCTAATAAATCAGCTTGATTTTCCTGCATAATTGGTTCCATCACCAACTGCAAGTTACCTTCCATCACTTCATTTAAGCGATATAATGTTAAGTTGATACGATGATCACTCATTCGCCCTTGAGGAAAGTTATAAGTACGAATTCTTTCAGAGCGGTCGCCACTAGCAACTAGGTTACGTCTTGAAGATTCTTCTTCACTACGACGCTTCTCATCTTCAGCTTGCTGTAAACGAGCTTGCAACACTGACATTGCCTGAGCACGGTTTTTATGCTGAGAGCGTTGATCTTGACACTCAACCACAACGCCAGTTGGAATATGTGTAATACGGATGGCTGAGTCAGTTTTGTTAACATGCTGACCACCAGCACCTGACGCCCTAAAGGTATCAATTCTTAAATCAGCTTTGTTAATTTCAATAGCTTGTGATTCAGGAATTTCAGGCATAACCACAACTGTACAAGCTGAAGTATGCACACGGCCTTGCGACTCTGTTTCAGGAACACGTTGTACACGGTGACCACCTGATTCAAACTTCATCTGGCCATAAACACCTTCGCCATTGATTTTCATAATCAATTCTTTAAAGCCGCCCTGCTCGCTTTCATTAGAGTTCATCACTTCAATTTTCCAACCTTGCTTTTCAGCATAACGGCTGTACATTCTAAATAAATCACCAACAAAAATGGCTGCTTCATCACCACCAGCACCAGCACGTATCTCAACAAAACAGTTGTTATCGTCATTAGGATCCCGTGGAAGTAATAGTATTTGCAGCTCATCCGCTAAGTCTGCTACGGCTTTCTTTGCGTCTTTGTACTCTTCTTGAGCCATCTCACGCATATCTGGGTCATCATCTTTTAGCATCATTTCAGCAGTCGCAAAATCATCTTCAGCTTCTTTATAATTATTAAAAACTGAAGTAACTTGTTCTAATTGCTTAAATTCTTGAGATAAGGCGCGAAACTTTTCTTGATCGTTTATGGTTTCAGGATCGGATAATAAGGCTTGTACTTCTTCAAAGCGTTCAACTAAGCCTTCAAGCTTTTGATATACTGACGATTTCATTAAAATAATCTTTTCTTCTTTTCTTATTAATAAAGGAGTTTTACAACAAGGAAAACCAAATTGGCGCTATTCTAGCACAGTAAAGATTAGTTAAGCAGGAAATTATGACTTGCTGGAGTCAATATCAAAAATATCGCGTAAATAAATAAGCTTATCCAACTCACCACCTTGGGCGGCAGATTGAATAGCACTGGTAGGTGCATGCATAAATTTATTGGTTAGCTTGGTGGCTAATTCATTGATAACCGCTTGTGGGTTTTTACCACTATTTAATTGCGTCACCGCTTTTTCAAGCAGTAAATCACGCTCAGACAAACACTGCTTACGATAACTAACAACAGTATCTTGAGTGTTTAAACCGCGTAGCCATGCCATAAAACTATCGGATTGACGATTGACAATACTCTCAGCTTCTACCGCAGCTTTACGACGGTTTTCTAAGTTTTGCGCAATAATGCTTTGTAAGTCATCAACGGTGTAAAGGAAAACATCTTCTAAATCACCAACTTGCTCTTCTATGTCACGAGGAACGGCTAAGTCAACCATAAAAATAGGTTGATGACGGCGCTTTCCTAGCGCTTGTTCAACCATACCTTTACCAATAATAGGTAAAGTAGAGCCCGTCGAGCTAATAACAATATCGGCTTCACTCATTACTTCAGGGATTTGTCCCAAGGTAATAACATCGGCACCAATTTGCTTAGCCATATTCTCTGCTTTAGCAATAGTACGGTTTGCAACGGTTATTTTACCGACATTGTTTTCATATAAATGTTTAGCAACTAACTCAATGGTTTCACCTGCACCAACAAGCAATACACGTGCTTTTTCTAAGCTGGCGAAAATATGTTTAGCTAGATTAACACTGGCAAAAGCCACAGAAACTGCGCTAGCGCCAATTTCAGTTTCAGTACGCACTTGCTTGGCAACACCAAAAGTACGTTGAAATAACCTATCCATAACAAGCGCCATAGAACCCGCAGCTTTCGCTTGGCTATAAGCTTGTTTCATTTGTCCTAGAATTTGTGGCTCACCTAATACCAGTGAGTCCAAACCACAGGCAACACGCATCATATGATTAACGGCTTGTTGGTCAAGGTGCCAATAAATGCTCGGTAAAATAGTAGAAGCGGGTACGTTGTGGTAACTTTCTAACCACTTAACAAGACGCTCTTGAGTGGTTTCTACATCGCCTTCTTGAACAAGATATAACTCTGTTCGATTACAGGTAGATAAAATCGCTACTTCACGACACTGCACAGCAGATAACATTTCTTGAAGCGCAACAGAAAGTCTATCCGGGTTAAAGGATATTTTTTCTCTAACTGCAACAGGTGCAGTTTTATGATTAATTCCAACAGCAACTATGGACAATGTAATAAACCTATTGATAATTTACTTATTTTCAACGCAAGTATAACCCATGCTATGCATAGAAAATATGATCTATAATAAAAATCCCTAAAAAGTGTAGGCATTTTACAAAATAGCATTACGAATTTAAAGGTACACGCTTGATAAATGACTTAATTAACATGACATAAGTTGAATTGACCTAGTTGCTGTGTTCCAATAACCGCCTAACCATGCATATTTAAAAGACTCATGTTTAAACCCTATTCTTCATTATTAAGCTTATTTATACTCTTTGCTGCTTTACTATCAGGTTGTGCAACTAAGCCAAACATTTCATCAACAAAGAGCACTGAGCTTATAACAGGTGAACACAGAACAGCTGTATTATTAGAAAATAAGCAATGGCAATTACAAGGGAAAATAGCTTTTATTCAAAAAATCGCCAATAAGAAAAAGGATAAACGCGAAAGTGCGACAATAAGTTGGCAAGTAAATGGTGAACAAAACACGCAAGAATTAAACCTTACCAGTTATTTGGGCATTAATGTTTTGCATTTAAAATCAAAAGATAACCATCACCTACTCAAAGTTGACGGTGAAGAATATCGCACCACAGATTTATCACATTTAATTTACTCATTAACAGGCCTGACTTTACCAACCGAGGCATTAAGTTTTTGGTTAAAGGGTTTACCCTACCAAGCAAACGACAAAGTAGATATCAGCCCAGCCACACAATTACCAACAAGCATATCTAGTCGCTATAACAATACTTTCTGGCAAATTAATTACAGTAACTACCGCAACTTTGACGGTGTTAGTATGGCCACTAAGTTCACCATCAAAAAGAATGGCCTATTAATAAAGGTCGCAGTCAATAAGTGGTCTCTTGCTGTTTAACGGATACATAAATGAATACCTATATAGATAAAACCTTTTCTTTTCCATCCCCTGCAAAACTTAATCTATTTCTACATGTTGTTGGGCAGCGCAGTGATGGTTATCACGAATTAGAAACTTTATTCCAGTTTATCAATCACAGTGACACCATCACTATTACAGTCACAGAAAACACAGATATTGAATTACTAACGCCGATAGTTGGTGTTAACAATGAAGATAATCTCATCGTTAAAGCAGCTCGTTTATTACAAAATAAAGTATTAGAAAGCAACGCAAAAACTCATACATCTAGTTATGGCGCTAAAATAAGTATTGATAAAGTTTTACCTATGGGTGGCGGCTTAGGTGGTGGCTCTTCAAATGCAGCAACAATTTTAGTTGCACTAAACATTTTATGGCAAAGTAACTTTACTAATTCAGAACTGGCAGACATGGGATTGGCATTAGGCGCCGATGTACCTATTTTTGTACATGGTTTTTCTGCTTTTGCTCAAGGGGTTGGAGAAAAGTTAACCGCAACCAATCCAGATGAAAGCTGGTATTTAGTCAGCAAGCCTGATGTGAGCATTTCAACGGCAAGTGTTTTTACTTCTCCTGACTTACCTAGAAACACTCCAAGAATAACAACTGATTTTAATGCCGATTATAAAGATAACGAACTGTTTTTAGATGACATTTATCATAATGACTGTCAAACAATGGTAATAAAACATTACTTTGAAGTTGCCAAGCTACTGGCTTGGTTGATAGAATACGCGCCGTCTAGAATGACAGGAACAGGTGCGTGTGTGTTTTCGCGCTTTTCTAGTCAGCAAGAGGCGTGCGAATTACAAGCTAAACTTCCAAAAGGAATAAGCTCGTTTGTCGCACAAGGGCTGAATACCTCGCCTTTATGCTCAGTGATAGAGCAATTAACAAGTTCAAACTAAATCTCTGAAATTCGCTACTAGCGTGGAAATTTCAGCTTTATACGGTTCAATGCTTGAGAAACAACCTTAAGCATTGAATATATTTTAATGTCAAAAGTTTCTGAGGAACTGACTGTGCCTGACATGAAGATCTTTGCGGGTAATGCCACCCCTGAACTGGCCAAACAAATTGCAAATCGCTTATATATTACTTTAGGCGATGCCAAAGTTGGCAGTTTTAGCGATGGTGAAATAAGCTTTGAAATTAATGAAAATGTTCGCGGAAGTGATGTTTTTATTATTCAGTCAACTTGTGCGCCAACCAACAATAACTTAATGGAATTAATTGTGATGATCGACGCATTTCGTCGTGCATCAGCAGGTCGTATCACGGCTGTAATTCCTTATTTTGGTTACGCTCGTCAAGATAGACGTGTACGTAGTGCTCGTGTGCCAATTACAGCAAAAGTTGTTGCTGACTTTTTATCAAGTGTTGGTGTTGACCGTGTTTTAACCGTTGACTTACATGCAGAGCAAATTCAAGGTTTCTTCGATGTACCGGTTGATAATGCCTTTGGTACACCAATCTTGCTTGAAGATATGAAAAACCGCGAATTAGAAAATCCGGTTGTTGTTTCTCCAGATATTGGTGGTGTTGTTCGTGCGCGTGCCGTTGCCAAACTTCTTGACGATGCAGATTTAGCCATTATCGATAAACGTCGCCCTAAAGCCAACGTTGCACAAGTAATGCATATTATTGGTGATGTAGAAGGTCGTGACTGTATTATTGTAGATGACATGATTGATACTGGCGGCACTTTAGCTAAAGCGGCTGAAGCCTTAAAAGATCACGGTGCAAAACGTGTTATCGCTTACGCAACTCATCCAGTATTATCAGGTAATGCAGCAGAGAACCTTAAAAACTCTGTAATTGATGAAGTGGTAGTAACTGACTCAATTCCATTATCTAAAGAAATTCAAAAACTTAAAATGGTTCGTCAATTAACCTTAAGTGGCATGCTAAGTGAAGCAATTCGCCGCGTATGTAATGAAGAATCTATTTCAGCTATGTTTGATCACTAAGTCCTCATCGACTTTAATAACATTATTCTTTTAAAAGCAGATATTTTCCAATATCTGCTTTTTTTATGCGCTTTTAAATAGCTTTACGTAAGCGCTAGTGTTATTATGCCGCGCCTTTTTTATCTACTGACTTTTATTTTTAAAATTTACAAAGGATAAAAAAGACAAATACCCTTGTTTTTGGTCGCAAAAAACAAGATTTAATTTTTATACAATATAAGAGTATATATCATGACTGATTTATTTACTTTGGATGCAGAAGTACGTACAGATTTAGGGAAAGGTGCGAGCCGCCGCCTACGTCACGCGAATAAAGTTCCTGCTATCCTTTACGGTGAAAACCAAGAACCTGTTTCTTTAACGTTAGAGCACAAAAATGTTTACCGTGCACAACAAGAAGAAGCGTTCTACTCACACGTATTAACATTAAACATTGCTGGTAAGCCAGTTGAATGTTTAATCAAAGACATGCAACGTCATCCGTTCAAAGATCTAATTATGCACTTAGATTTCATGCGTATTGATGCAAAACACGACATTCACGCTAACGTGCCTGTTCACTTCATCAACGAAGAGAATATCACTAAAGCGGGTGCTTCTATTGCACACCACGTAACTGAAATTGCTATCACATGTTTACCGAAAGACTTACCAGAGTTTATCGAAGTAGATTTAGCTGATATCGAAGTTGGTCAAACACTACATTTATCTGACGTTACTTTCCCTGCGGGCGTAACATCTGACGAATTAGCTAAAGGCGAAAGCCACGACCAAGCTGTAGCAACTGCAAATGCTCCTAAAGGCGGCAGTGACGACAGCGAAGAAGAAGCTACTGAAGAAGCTGCTGAATAAGCGCAAATAGACTAACATAAGATGATTAAGTTAGTTGCGGGGCTAGGTAATCCTGGCCCCGAATATTCAAGAACACGTCACAATGCTGGTGTTTGGTTTGTAGAAGAACTAGCACAACGCAATAACATCTCTCTCCGCCCTGAAAAAAAATATTCTGGTCTTTACGGTAAAGGCTTGATTGGCGGTGAACTCGTCCATCTTTTAGTGCCAACAACCTTTATGAACCGCAGCGGTCAAGCTGTTGCACCATTAGCCAATTTCTTTCGTATCAATGTAGATAATATTCTTATTGCACACGATGAATTGGACATGCTTCCTGGCTCAGTTAAAATAAAACAAGGTGGTGGTCATGGTGGACATAATGGCCTAAAAGACATTATTGCGCGCATGGCAAATAACAAAGATTTTTTTCGTTTACGCATTGGTATTGGCCATCCAGGTCATAGAGATAAAGTTACCGGTCACGTACTTGGCAAAGCGCCACAAAACGAACAAGCACAAATAGAGCAAGCAATAGATGAAGCAAGTCGTTGCTTTGAACTATGGCAAGTTGATGGCTTAAAAAAAGCTCAACAACGTTTGCACGCATTCAAAGCCTTATAGAAATAAGCTAGTCCTCGCTGTGACTGGCTTATTTAATAATACTGTTAAGTATTATCCTATTGCCCTCAATTTACATTAACAACATAAATATTTATAGGTATAAATCATGGGATTTAAATGTGGTATCGTTGGCCTACCCAACGTAGGTAAATCAACCCTTTTTAACGCACTCACCAAAGCTGGCATTGATGCTGCTAACTTTCCTTTTTGTACCATTGAGCCAAATACTGGCGTAGTACCTGTACCCGATCCTCGTCTTGATCAGCTCGAAGGCATTGTAAAGCCAGAGCGTGTTATTGCTACAACAATGGAATTCGTAGACATTGCAGGCCTTGTGGCTGGTGCATCTAAAGGTGAAGGTTTAGGTAACAAGTTCCTTGCTAACATCAGAGAAACTGACGCAATTGGACACGTAGTACGTTGTTTTGAAAATGATAATATTATTCATGTTGCCAACAAAATAGATCCTGCAGAAGATATTGATGTCATTAACACTGAATTAGCACTTGCCGATATGGATACCGCTGAACGCGCTATTCAACGTCAAGCAAAACGTGCTAAAGGTGGTGATAAAGACGCTAAATTTGAAGTGCCTGTGCTTGAGAAAATATTAAAGCATGTTGAAGATGGTCACATGGTTCGCTCTTTAGATTTATCTAAAGAAGAAAAAGCAGCGGTAGCCTACTTAAACTTTTTAACTATAAAACCAACCATGTATATTGCTAATGTAAATGACGATGGTTTCGAAAATAATCCTTATTTGGATATTGTTCACGACATAGCTAAAAAAGAAGGCGCAGTTGTTGTACCAGTATGTGCTGAAATTGAAGGCGAACTGTCTGAAATGGATGATGAAGATAGAGACGAATTTATGGAAGAAATGGGCTTAGAAGAGCCAGGTCTTAATCGTGTGATCAATTCAGGCTATGGTTTATTAAGCTTGCAAACCTACTTTACCGCTGGCGTAAAAGAAGTTAGAGCTTGGACGGTTAAACAAAATGCTACAGCGCCACAAGCTGCTGGTGTTATTCACACCGACTTTGAAAAAGGCTTTATTCGAGCTGAAGTAATTAGCTTTGATGATTTCATCGAGTTCAATGGTGAATCAGGTGCTAAAGATGCTGGTAAATGGCGCCTAGAAGGCAAAGACTATAAAGTTAAAGATGGTGATGTAGTGCACTTCCGCTTTAATGTTTAAGAGTTTATTAATTAATATTAATAGTGCAATAACAAAATTGAGCTACACTTTGCTTAATAGTTAATGAGTAAAATTAACATAAACAATAGCAAGCAGAGGTTATCTATGAAAAAAGCGCTTCTAATCACAAATTTACTTGCAGCAGGTGCTCTATTTATTACACCTTCGGCACAGGCTGACAACTTGTCATTACGCATTTGTGAGTATGTACAAGCCAATGATAAAAACCGTTTAAGATCATTTTTAAAGCAAAATAAAATTAAAATTCGTAATATTTACGATGGTCTTGAATGCAACGGCGACAATTTACTTATTTTTTCTGCCAAATCGAAAGCTTTAGAAGTAGGTGAATTTATTATAAGTAAGCTGCCTGCTAAAAAAGTTAAAGCTGAAATTGATAATTTAGCAAAACATTCAGCCCATTTAGCCGAAGAAGCCAAAGATAGATAAATTAAAGTTTTATAAAAACTTAACCACTTAAAAATGCATACACTAACTTTTCTTCGTTAGGTATGCATTTTTTGTGTAGTTTACACTCAAATTGCACAGGCAATAGCCAAACAAACAAAAAGTCGTATTTTTTGTAAAAAAACGGTTGACGTAAGCGAAGCAGATTTGCATAATACGCGCCACTTGCTGAGAGGCAAGATGGAAAGGCTACATAGCTCAGCTGGTTAGAGCACATCACTCATAATGATGGGGTCCCAGGTTCAAATCCCGGTGTAGCCACCATTTCCATAATAATGTTGCTTTGATGCAGATAGAAATGCGGGAGTGGCGGAATTGGTAGACGCGCTGGATTTAGGTTCCAGTATCTTTGATGTGAGAGTTCAAGTCTCTCCTCCCGTACCATTCTAAGCTTCATCAACTAAACATTATCAAGTAAGTACATTGCAGGGGTATAGCCAAGCGGTAAGGCAGCGGGTTTTGATCCCGTCATTCAGAGGTTCAAATCCTCTTACCCCTGCCACTTATCTTATTTCCTCATAATGAATATATAAGTTAAGTCTTCAATGTAATTACAACTATCTGCAGGGGTATAGCCAAGCGGTAAGGCAGCGGGTTTTGATCCCGTCATTCAGAGGTTCAAATCCTCTTACCCCTGCCACTTTTCAAAAAGTAAATCTCAAACTCATATTTTGCGGGAGTGGCGGAATTGGTAGACGCGCTGGATTTAGGTTCCAGTATCTTTGATGTGAGAGTTCAAGTCTCTCCTCCCGTACCATATAGCCAAATAATTAAACCTTTTTCAAATAACAAATTTTGACCTTGTCAGACGCGCTACTCATGTTAGAAAAGTAGGTCCCACTATTTTTACGTGAGCGTTCAAGTCTCTCCTCCCGTACCATATAGCCAAACACTTAAATCTTTTCAAAAAATTAACTTTTGACGTTATTAAACGCGCTACTCATGTTAGAAAAGTAGGTTCCACTATTTTTACGTGAGCGTTCAAGTCTCTCCTCCCGTACCATATAGCCAAATAATTAAACCTTTTTCAAATAACAAATTTTGACCTTGTCAGACGCGCTACTCATGTTAGAAAAGTAGGTTCCACTATTTTTACGTGAGCGTTCAAGTCTCTCCTCCCGTACCATATAGCCAAATAATTAAACCTTTTTCAAATAACAAATTTTGGCCTTGTCAGACGCGCTACTCATGTTAGAAAAGTAGGTCCCACTATTTTTACGTGAGAGTTCAAGTCTCTCCTCCCGTACCATATAGCCAAACACTTAAATCTTTTCAAAAAATTAACTTTTGACGTTATTAAACGCGCTACTCATGCTAGGAAGTTAAACTCTGCTTTCTTTAATGCACTTTATCTGCAAAACAATCATTTCAATTTCCCTGTACCAATATCTGAACACTTTACCCCACTAAACTCTTCTATAATTAATATACCGCAACTAGTTTGCAGGAAAATGAAGTGATAAGGTGCGCACAAATATTATAATAATTATTTCGTAAAAGAATGAGGAAATAAGGCATGGCTTTTTTTGATTTAGCTGATTTTGATAACCATGAACAAGTTGTTTTTTGTAGTGATGAAAAATCAGGACTTAAAGCGATTATTGCTGTTCACAGTACAAAATTGGGCCCAGCTGTTGGTGGCTGTAGAATGTGGGATTATGCCACAGATGAAGAAGCCTTAGTTGATGCTTTGCGCTTATCAAAAGGAATGACATATAAAAATGCCATGGCTGGTCTAACAATGGGCGGTGGTAAATCTGTCATCATTGGTGATGCTAAAACATTAAAATCCCCTGAGTTATTCAAGGCTTTTGGCGAGGCATTAAATGGCTTAAATGGCCGTTATTTAAGTGCTGAAGATGTAAATATCACCACTGCTGATATTGCTATTGCCAATACAGTGACGCCCTTTGTAACAGGAACAGAAGGCAAGAGTGGTAATCCTGGACCATTTACCGCCCTAGGAACGTTTTTAGGCGTAAAAGCCAGTGTTAAGCACAAACTTAACTTAGATGATTTAACAGGCCTTAAAGTAGCTGTACAGGGGTTAGGAAGCGTAGGTTATGGTTTATGTAAACATCTACATAAAGCTGGCGCTAAATTAATTGTTACCGACATCAATCAAGAGGCGTTAGATAAAGCAGCTACCGAGCTTGGCGCTACCGTTGTAGGTCTAGACGAGATTTATGATCAAGACGTCGATGTTTACGCACCTTGTGCCCTTGGTGCGAGCATTAACGATGATACTATCAAACGTTTAAAAGCAAAAATTGTTGCCGGCTGTGCTAACAACCAACTTGCTGAGCCTAGACATGATCAAGCATTACTCGATGCTGGCATTTTATATGCGCCTGATTATGTCATCAATGCGGGTGGTATTATCAATGTTTCATTTGAAGAAGATTATTGTGAAGAGAAATCAACCAAAAAAGTTGAAGAAATATATGACACTTTATTAGATGTCTTTGCAAAAGCCGATGAGCAACATAAGCCAACAGGTATTATTGCTGATGAAATGGCTCGTGAAATCATTGCAAAGGGTGGTAAATAGTTTGTTATAAGCGACAAACTTAAAAGTTGATTATCTCCTTAATGTTTATTTAAGGAGATAATCATCAAGTATCAAGGTTATTGTCCACCCCAAAGGCTCTCTTGTTCATACATTTTATACAAGCCTTCAGCACGACCAATAAGCAAGTTAGCAAACTCTTCCTGCTCTTTATCGCCAATATTTAATAGGTTTTCCGCTTGTAGCTGCCATTTTAAAGAAAAATGACGAACAGCTTCACGGGCATTAGGTGCGACATCAAGCTTATTAAAATCGCTAGGTACATCACCACAAATCACCCAATAAAAATTGCCATCAAGGGCTTTTAGTTTCCATAGGGCAAGCAACGGCACTAAATAACGACTTTCTTCAACAACAACACTCTCAGTCACTAAACCTTGCTCTGCCAAGTATTTAGTAGCAACTTGATATTGCTCTCTCACCCATTCTTTCTGCTGCTCAGCTGTCATTTTTTGTTCTTGTGTCATGTTAACCTCTTTCTTATTTTTTATTATTATTGGCAGCAATAAAGCTTAATCAATTAATTGATATTGCTTACGTAGTATGTCGACAATCTCAGCCTTAGGATTATCACTGAGAATTATTTTTTCGCCAGTGATCTTTTCTGCAATGTCAGTATAAGTTTTTGATACATCCATCAATACCGATAATGGTAACTCATTATCTCGAGCTAATGCTTCACGCTCATCCATACGATCTTTATTCAGTAAAATATCAGCATCAGGGAAGTGATTTAATAATAACTGACGGAAGCCTTCTTTAGAGTTTTCTACCACTTTTCCTGCGCTGTATTGTTCACCATCCCAAATACGTGATGAATCTGGCGTACCCACTTCATCCATATAGATAAGCTTATCATTACCCGCTTTATCTTTTACGTAGCCAAACTCAAACTTAGTATCTACAAATATTTGCTCAAGCTTGCTTAACGCAGCTGAAATGACATCAAAGCCTTCCGTTAACAGTTTTTCATAAAGGCTAATATCATCTACTGATTTAAAGTTAAAAGCAGCAAAGTTATCTTCAATGTTTTTACGGGTAATATTTACATCATCCACCGCTGGAACACCGGGAATCCCTTCTAAAATGCCTTTAGTAGATGGCGTTTGTAATAACTCTGGAAGCTTAGAGTCTTTTTCTAACCCCTCAGGTAGCTCAATACCACAAAAGTTTCGTTCGCCTTTTGCGTAACTACGCCACATTGAACCGGTAATATATTGACGACAAATGGCTTCAATCATCACAGGTTTGGCTTTTTGTACAATCCAAACAAATGGGTGTGGAATATCTAAAATATGACTATCTGCAAGTCCTTGCTCTTTAAACAGCTTAAACCAATGATTAGAAATAGCATTTAGTGCGGCACCTTTACCCGGCACACCTTTTACTCCGCCCTCACCCTGCCAGATACAATCAAAAGCAGAAATACGATCACTAATAACCATAATAGCCAACGGCGTATCGCTAGGCACTTCATAGCCTTTTTCTTCAATAAGGCGTTTACTGTCGGCTTCTGTTAACCAATAAACAGAGCGAACTTTGCCGCTGTGTACTGGTTTGTCGGTACGAATAGGAAGATCATTGTTAACGGCTAATACTTTGTCTGCTAAATTCATTATGTTAAACCTTCACATTAAGACTTAAATTAATTGTAATGAATACTATCTCTAGTATCTATTTTCATCAAATGAAATAGTATTTATTACAATAATATAAAATTGTTTTTTTGATGAGATTGAAGTCATTCTTTTAAGCTAAATAGCTTAAAAGAATGACTTCAAAAAAGAAAAAGGACGCCTAGGCGTCCTTTCAAAAGTCTGTATTCAATTCTTATGCGTCTAAAGCAGATTGTGCTTTTTCAACTAAGAATGTGAATGCTGCTTTGTCGTATACTGCAATGTCAGCTAGGATCTTACGATCGATTTCAATAGAAGCCTTTTTAAGACCATTAATGAAACGGCTGTAAGATAAACCATTTTGACGAGCTGCTGCGTTAATACGAGCAATCCAAAGTTGACGGAATTGACGTTTACGTTGACGACGGTCACGGTAAGCGTATTGGCCAGCTTTAGTTACAGCTTGAAAAGCAACGCGATAAACGCGACTACGAGCACCGTAGTAACCTTTAGCTTGCTTTAGAACCTTTTTATGACGTGCACGAGCTTGTACACCACGTTTTACTCTTGCCATTTTCTATCTCTCCTATTAACCGTGACGTAAAAGTTTTTTAACTGATGCAATATCAGAAGCAGCGATCATGCACTTAGCACGTAAATGACGCTTAACTTTAGTACGACGCTTAGTCAAGATATGACGAAGGCCAGCTTGTTTGAACTTATAGCCAGAAGCTGTTTTTTTAAAGCGCTTTGCAGCACCTTTGTTGGTTTTCATTTTAGGCATGTTTAATAACTCTTTAATTTATACCCTTTCAATAAGAAAGTAGGTATATGCCAAATATTAAGTAGCGAGGGCGAAACGCACTAACCTTTAAAAGGTTAAAGCATTTACTTGCAAGCCTGTACTACCAGCGTAAAGATAAAATTGGTGAATTAACTTTTATTTAAAAAACAAACGTTAATTACTTGTCAAACCAAAGATTATCTATTTTTAGGGGCTAAGACCATCACCATTTGACGACCTTCCGCACGACGTGGGAAGAACTCAACTACGGTTAGTTCTGCTAAGTCGTTTTTAACACGAGTTAGTAGCTCTAAACCAAGCTCTTGGTGGGCCATCTCACGGCCACGGAAACGTAATGTAACCTTGACCTTGTCGCCGCCTTCTACGAAGCGTTTCAGGTTACGTAATTTAACCTGATAATCACCTTCATCTGTTCCAGGACGGAATTTAATTTCCTTAACCTGTATTTGTTTCTGCTTTTTACGTTGTTCTTTCTGTTCTTTAGATTTTTCATAAAGAAACTTGCCGTAATCCATCACACGACAAACAGGAGGTTTAGCAGTAGGGCTTATTTCAACAAGGTCTACACCGGCTTCATCAGCTTGGTCGAATGCTTCATTTAATGAAACTATGCCGCCTGGCTCTCCATCAAATTTGATTAAACGAACTTCGTTACCCGGAATACCTGTGATTAACTCATTTAAACGATGTGCTGGCTCTTTTTGCCCGCCTCGTTGTCCACCTTTAGTAGCCATGTTCCTCCTACAGAAACTCTTTTTTGTTTTAGTTTTTTTGTAAGCTTATCTATTTGCTAGTTAGCACTATTTCGTTGTTGTCGGTGCTCATTGACGTTCGTCAACTCCGCGCCTCCGCCTAGAAATAACACTAACTATCGGCTATCTAAGTTACAAAATGGTATATTTACCTTATTACTTTTTAAATTTTAAGTAATAAAGCTGTACCACTTAGAAATATTAAATTTTGTTATGCCTATTTTCTTGTTTTTACTTCTTCGCTTAACTTAGCGATAAAGTCTTCAACAGACATTTTTCCTAAATCTTCACCACTTCGAGTTCGAACAGCAATTTCGCCTGCTTCCATTTCTTTGTCACCGACAACTAAAAGGTAAGGAACTCTCTTTAAAGTGTGCTCGCGGATTTTAAAGCCTATTTTCTCATTTCTCAAGTCTAGTTTTGCTCTAAAGCCATTTTCTTTTAGTTTTTTTACAACTTTTTCACAATATTCGCCTTGTTTATCGGTAATATTCATAATTGTTGCTTGAATTGGCGATAACCAGGTTGGGAATTTACCTGTGTACTCTTCAATTAAAATACCGATAAAACGCTCTAATGAACCTAAAATAGCTCTGTGGATCATTACTGGAGTGTAACGTTCGTTGTCTTCACCAACATAAGTTGCGCCTAAACGCTCAGGTAAAGCAAAATCTAGTTGCACTGTGCCACATTGCCAGTTACGACCTAAACAATCTTGTAGCGTAAATTCAATTTTAGGACCATAGAAAGCACCTTCACCCGGTAGGTATTCAAATTCAATACCTAAATCTTTCATCGCTTGCGCTAAACCTTCTTCGGCTTTATCCCACATTTCATCATTACCGATACGTTTTTCAGGGCGCGTTGAAAGTTTAACGATAATATCTTCAAAACCGAATGTGCGATAAACGTCATATACCATTTTGATACACTTGCTTACTTCACTTTGAACTTGCTCTTCAGTACAGAAAATATGGGCATCATCTTGGGTAAAGCCACGAACACGCATCAAGCCATGTAATGCACCTGAAGGCTCATTACGGTGACAACAACCAAATTCAGCCATACGAAGTGGTAAATCACGGTATGATTTTAAACCTTGATTGAAAATCTGTACGTGACCCGGACAGTTCATCGGCTTAATAGCATATTCACGCTTTTCAGACTCAGTGGTGAACATAGCATCACTGTATTTGTCCCAGTGGCCAGACTTTTCCCAAAGGCCGCGATCCATCATTAATGGACCTTTTACTTCGTCGTAGTCATATTCGTGCAGTTTTTCACGAACAAATTTTTCTAATTCAGTGTAGATAGTCCAACCATCATTATGCCAAAACACCATACCCGGCGCTTCTTCTTGCCAGTGGAATAAATCTAATGTTTTACCAATTTTACGGTGATCGCGCTTTTCAGCTTCAGCAAGACGTTGAATATACGCTTTAAGCTGTTTTTTATCTGCCCATGCAGTACCGTAAACACGCTGTAGCATTTTGTTATCGCTATCACCGCGCCAGTATGCACCAGCAAGCTTCATTAACTTAAAGTGGTGACAATGACGCATGCTTGGCACGTGAGGGCCACGACACATATCAATGTATTCTTCGTGGTGGTATAAAGCTGGCGTATCATCTTGAGAGATATTTTCATCTAAAATTTCAAGTTTGTAAGTCTCACCACGCGCTTCAAACGTATCGCGCGCTGTTTGCCATGAACCCACTTTTTTCACTACTTGATAATTAGTACGCGCCAGTTCGGTCATACGTTTTTCAAGTTTAGTTAAGTCGTCTTCTGTGATGGTATGCTCTAAATCAACATCGTAATAAAAGCCATTGTCGATAGTAGGACCAATAGCCATTTTAGTATCAGGCCATAATTGCTTAATGGCGTGACCTAATAAATGCGCACAAGAGTGACGAATGATCTCTAATCCTTCATCATCTTTACTGGTGATTAATTGTAAATTGGCATCGCTTTCGATTAGTTCACAAGCATCAACTAAATCACCATTGATACGACCTGCTATGGTTGCTTTGGCAAGACCAGGGCCGATATCAGCAGCTACGTCCATTACAGAAACAGCATTATCAAAAGAACGAGTTGAACCGTCAGGGAGAGTAATTACAGGCATGAAATTTTCCTTATCAGTGGTGGCACATACCAAGTGTCACTTGAGATTTACGTGTGTTAGATAAAACAAAAAAGAGCTATGCAGCTCTTTTTAAAAATGTTTTGCGTTAATTAGCCGTAATTGTAAAAGCCTTGTTGTTGATACACAAGTATTATTGATTAATTATCTGCAAGAATTGACAACGCCATCGCTTCAGCAACTTTAATACCATCAATACCAGCAGATAATATACCGCCAGCATAACCTGCGCCCTCACCTGCTGGGTATAAACCTTTAGCATTTAGGCTTTGCATAGTTTCTCTATCACGGGTTATTTGAATAGGTGATGAAGTACGGGTTTCAACCGCGGTTAATGTTGCTTCATCCATGGAGAAGCCTTTTATTTTTCTATCAAACGCTGGCAGTGCTTCTCTCATGGCTTCAACAGCGTAATCTGGCAAGGCTTCGCTTAAGTCGCAGTATTTAACACCGGGTTTATATGAAGGGATAACTTGTCCATGTTCACCGGTTTTTCTACCTGCTAAAAAGTCGCCAACAAGTTGTACTGGTGCATCGTAGTTTTCACCGCCTAAACGATAAGCCTGCTCTTCTAGTCGACGTTGAAATTCTACACCCGCTAATACTGAATCATCGTTTGAAGCGAATTTACCTTGGGTAAAGTCTTTCGGTTCAATACCCACCACAATAGCACTATTAGCATTGTGCTCTTTACGTGAATATTGACTCATGCCGTTAGTAACTACGCGACCTTCTTCTGAGGCTGCGGCAACTACAGTGCCACCTGGGCACATACAAAAACTATAAACACTACGGCCATTTTTAGCATGATGCACTAACTTGTAATCCGCCGCACCTAAAATTTTATTACCGGCATTTTTGCCAAAACGGGCATCATCAATCACCGATTGTTCGTGTTCAATTCTAAAGCCTACTGAAAAAGGTTTTGCTTTAATATAAACACCTTCATCATGGAGCATTTTAAAAGTATCACGGGCACTATGGCCAATAGCTAGGGCAATGTGATTAGTTTCAATGGTGTCGCCATTAGCTAGTGTTAAACCTGTCACTTGCTTAGCGGTAAAGTCAGCTAATTTTTCTTCGTCAAAGGTTATTGATTCATCATTTTCAAAGTGGATTTTTTCAACTTTTTGCTCAAAACGTACTTCACCACCTAGCTCAATGATTTTGGCACGCATGGCTTCGACCATCATCACTAATCTAAAGGTACCGATATGAGGCTTACTGACATACAAAATTTCAGCAGGAGCACCAGCTTCCACAAATTCATTCAAGACTTTACGGCTATAATGTTTTGGGTCTTTTACTTGGCTGTAAAGTTTGCCATCAGAAAATGTACCTGCACCACCTTCACCAAATTGCACATTGGACTCGGTATTAAGAATTTTTTTACGCCAAAAACCAAAGGTATCTCGCGTACGCTTTTTAACTTCTTTACCACGTTCAAGAATAATCGGCTTAAAGCCCATTTGTGCCAGTACTAACCCGGTAAACAAACCACAAGGCCCCATGCCGATAACAACAGGCCTTTTCTTTAATTTTTCAGGTGCTTGACCAACAAACTTATACTCCATGTCAGGGGTCAGTTTTACATGCGGGTCTTTACTAAAAGTTTCTAATAACTGTTCGTCTTTAGTGGTGCTAATGTCTAGCGTATAAATAAGTAAAATATTGCTCTTTTTTCTTGCGTCATAGCCACGTTTAAATACCGTAAAGTCAATTAGTTCATCCTTTGTTATCGCCAGTTTTTCAAGAATGGCTTGTTCAATAGCCTCTGCTTGATGATCTAAAGGTAATTTAATCTCGGTTAAACGCAGCATGGGGTGGAGTCCAAATAAAAAGAAGAAAATAGATATAAGGCTATTTTACTCGATAATCCCTACTCTTTTAAACAAGAGATTGAATTTAACTATAAAAAATAGCGCAAAGCGATTTGATTAAAAGTGTCTATACTAAACTTAGGTTTTGAGAAAGCTTACAAACGTAGGTGATAACGATGTGGCATCAAATAGAGCAAGCAATTAGTGCTGAAACAGGTACGCCTTTTAAAATTAAGGAGAAAACACCACTATCTGCTGGCCTTTCAAGTGGTACCCCTATGGATGTAAACGACCAACCACTTAACCTTTCTTTTAAAGTATCAGATGGCGTTAGAAGCTTTTTTGTTAAATTAAACAGTAAAGAAAACCTTATCAATTTTCAGGCTGAAGCCTATTCACTCAATCAACTAAAAGAGCTTGCTAACATTGCTTGCCCTGATGTCACCGCAATAGGCATTAGCCTTGGTAAGAGTTTTCTCGTGCTTGATTACATTGCTTTTAGCAAGGCTAAACCCGTGCTCTGGTATCAATTAGGTCAGCAATTAGCTCAAATGCATCGAGAAACGACTCATGGTCAATTTGGTTGGCAACACGATAATTTTATTGGCAACACCATTCAGCCGAACCATTGGAGCAGTAATTGGTCGACATTTTTCTCAGAACAACGTATCGCTTGGCAGCTACAATTACTTTCCGAAAAGTCTATTTTGTTCGGCAGTATTGATTACATCGCCCAAATTTGCCACGACGCTTTATTACACCATTATGTTACCCCGTCTTTAGTGCACGGCGACTTATGGCAAGGCAATACAGGTTTTACTTTCGAGCAAGGCCTCATTTTTGATCCTGCTTGTTATTATGGCGATCGGGAAGTTGATATTGCCATGACAGAGCTTTTTGGTCAGTTTCCTGATGATTTTTATCATGGTTATCAAGCGGAATACCCTCTAGATGAGGGCTATGAACAACGTAAATTAGTGTATAACCTGTATCATGTGCTCAATCACGCCAATATTTTTGGCGGTATATACATTGAACAAGCTAAGTCTATGCTTTCAAGAATAATTGCCATGAAATCTCACTGATTTAGATTAATGAAATATGTAAAAGTAATTATGCTTAGTGGCAGCATAAAATATAGTTGCCATACTAAAAGGTAGAATAAAACTAAACGGTGTTGCCTATGCTCAAAGAACTCAACGAAAAACGCATAAAATGCCCACATTGTGGTCACCATTTAAGTGTAACCATAGACTCTTCAGCTGGCGATCAAGATTACTATGACGAATGTCCAAACTGCTGTAGGGAAATTCATTACAACTTACATATTGACGAGTATCATCAAAAGATTCAGCTAGCTGTAGACAGTGACGACGAACAAATCTTTTAACGCTTGCTTGCACGCCCCTTCTTCAATATGATGAGGTAAATCTGAAGTCCTCCTCTTGATATTGCGCCTGTTATTTAATGAACCTTAGCTCTTTTTTTGCTCATACTAAAAGTTTAGTCAAACTAGCTTACCCAATTTTAATTGCTCAATTAATTCAAAATTTAATGGGCTTTGTCGATATTGTTATGGCTGGGCGAGTTAGTGCCACTGACATGGCTGCTGTTGCTGTGGCAAACAGTATTTGGCTGCCACTTATCTTAACGGTATACGGTTTAATTATGGCACTTGCAGCCATAGTTTCACAATTAGCAGGGGCTAATCAACATATCAAAATTAGTGAGCAAACCTACCAAACCGGTTGGATTGCATTAACTTTAGGTATATCGCTTATAGGGCTTTATTATTTACTCGCACCTATCGTCGCTCCTTTTGTTGAATTAGATGGCAACTTAAAGCCTTTATTATTTGATTATTTACAATATATTGTTTGGGGTGCACCGGGATTCTGTCTTTATTTGGTGTTGAGAAACTATTCTGAAGGGCTATCCTATACCAAGCCAACTATGATCATTAGTATTATTGGCTTACTGATTAATATCCCAGCCAATTATATTTTTATTTACGGCGAATTTGGTGCTCCAGCATTAGGTGGTGCCGGTTGTGGTGTGGCAACAGCCATGGTGTATTGGACCATGTTTATTAGCATGCTCATTTACACCATTAGCTCAAAAGTATTAAAGCAAGCCCCACTTTTTGATAAATTTTACTGGCCTGACTGGCAAGAAATAAAATATATACTTGCTTTAGGTATTCCTATTGCTTTATCGCTACTTTTTGAAGTGAGCCTGTTTGCTATTGTAGCGATTATTTTAGTGCCATTTGGCGCAGAAGTGGTTGCTAGTCATCAAATTGCCCTTAACTTTAGCGGCTTAATATTTATGGTGCCGCTCAGTTTAGCCATGGCTACCACCATAAAAGTCGGCTACGCCATAGGTCATAACAATCACCAACAAGCAAAAGATTACACCATCCACGCTATAATCTTTGGTTTATTACTCGCGATTTTTACCGCCGTGATTACCGTGCTTTTTAGAGAGCCGCTAGCCAGTATTTATACTAATGAAGCACCTGTTATTGAACTTGCAGCTAATATAATGCTGCTCTCAGCCTTATATCAATTTTCAGATACCATACAAGTTGTTTCAGCAGGCGCTCTACGCGGCTATAAAGATACTAAGTCTATTTTATATATCACTTTTATTTCTTACTGGTTAGTAGGCTTAACCGTTGGGGTCATTTTAGGCGTAACGGATTGGATTGTGCCAAAAATGGGACCTTATGGTTTTTGGATTGGTTTTATTACTGGCTTAACGGTTGCTGCTGTTCTATTGGCTTGGCGCTTAAAAGTAGTTCAACGAAGACTAGCTGCCGCATGCTAACTTGTTTTAAAATTAGTCAATCACATTAAATTTTAGCTAATTTATAATTTATTTAACTAAAAGCACTTGCAAGCAACAAACTTGGCGGCTAACATAGCGCCCGTTGAGTCATTCAACAGCTTTCAAATTATACGTCCGTAGCTCAGTTGGTTAGAGCGCTACCTTGACATGGTAGAGGTCGGTGATTCAAATTCACTCGGACGTACCACCTTATCTAATACAAACTACCTTTCGTGCTACCAATTTACTGTAAGGCACGTATAATTCACCTGTATTTATTATTCATGCGATAACAGAGCCTACATAATGAGCTATATTCCCCTAGAGCAACTCAAAAATGCTTGGATTTTCAAACATAAAAGTCTCCCTATAGCTGAAGTTGATTTATTAAAAATCAAGCCTATGTCAAAAGATCGCGCTAATGTTTTATGGGACACATTTATTAGTCGCCAAGTAGATCACCCTGACTTTTTCAAAAAAGGTGATTGGCCCTTTGATAAGAGCAACTGGCAAGAGCAAGGAAAGTGGGAAGGTGTTTGGGACAGTAACGAAGACGATTTACCTGAGTTGATTAGCACACATTTAACTTGGGACAACAACACCGTTGTCTATTATTGTGTCAGCAGAGATAATGTTATTGAAACTACTTGGGCTGTATTTACCCGCTGTTGGAAAAATTTTCTATTTATGGATGATGGCCCTATTCTTATCGGTAAAAAACGCCAGCAAACCGTGCAATTTACCAGTAATGGTTACTTCAAAATTGGCAATAAACCTAAGTAATAAACTTAAGCGATGAACATTAAGAAGAACTTACATACTCGCAATAAGCATCGTCAGGGCTATGAATTTACTCAACTGGCTAAGGTTTATCCTGAGTTAGCAAAGTTCATTATTGATAATAAGCACAATCAACAGCCAACCATAGATTTTGCTAACAGTAATGCGGTAAAAGCACTAAATGCATCCTTACTTAAAAAGCATTATCAAATACAGCATTGGGACTTTCCACAAGGTTACTTATGCCCTGCCATACCTGGTAGAGTTGACTATATACACTACCTTGCCGATTTATTAACAGATTCAGGCATTGACAGTGACGCTAGAATATCCGCATTAGATATTGGCACAGGAGCTACGTGTATTTACCCTATTTTAGGTGCGCGTGAATATGGTTGGCATTTTGTTGCATCAGATATTGACCCAATTTCTATAAAAACTGCCAATATAAACATAATAGCTAATAAAAATATTGCCAAACACATTGCGTGCCGATTACAAAGTGATAGTAAAAGTATCTTTAGCAATATCATCAAAAAAGACGAGTTTTATCACTTAACCTTATGCAATCCCCCTTTCCATAAATCTTTAGCTGATGCCAATATGGGTACGCGAAGAAAGTGGCAGAACTTAGAAAAATCGGCGCAGAAGGCATCACAAATAGCCAAGAAAAGTACACTAAATTTTGGCGGTCAAAATGCTGAACTTTGGTGCCAAGGTGGAGAGTTAGCGTTTATTCGTCAAATGATTAAAGAGAGCAAAGTTTACCGAGATCAAGTGTTGTGGTTTACCTGCTTAGTATCGAAAAAAGAACACCTATCTAAACTAAAACTTAGCCTAAAAAAAGCAAATGTATCTCAACTAAAAGTAATAAACATGGCTCAAGGACAAAAAATAAGCCGACTTATTGCTTGGAGCTTCTCAAAGTTATAGCGATTAAAAACTCTTCTTTTCAAAGTTAGACATTTCAATAAAGCAAGGTATTATGGAAGATAATAATTTTGACTGGCAGCTAACGAACGTATGAGTAAATATATAAAAGTTATCTTACTTTTAATTTTATTTAGCAACCATTGCTTTGCTTCTCATGAAAAAGTGATCCTAGTAACAGAGCATTTACCGCCTTATCAAATAGCCAACACTGACAGCTCTGAGGTAACAGGGTTTGCCACAGACATTATTTTAGAGACTCTAAAAAGAGCTGAGCTTGATTATAATTTAAATGCTTACCCATGGGTAAGAACCTATAATTTAGCGCTTAAAAAGCCTAATCATTGTATTTTTTCAGTGGCTCGGTTACCCAGTAGAGAAGACCTATTCACATGGATTGGTCCAGTTACAGAAAAAAACAATGCGGTAATTTGGTCCTTAAAAAGCAATAAACATGCTAAACACATAAAAAGCATTGAAGATTTAAAACGTTATATAACAGCAGTGAATAAAAATGATGCTACCCATATAGGTATGTTAAATTTAGGGCTAACTGAAAATGATAATTTGTATGTTGTGCAGCATACTCAATCTCTTGTTAAGTTATTATTTGAACGACCTGAAATTGACTTTATTGTTGCTGACGATATAACCATACCGCATAGAGCAAAGCTTGCAGGTGTCCCTTTTAACTTGTTACATCGCGTGATTGAAGTTCCAAGTTTACCGCTAAACTTTCATCTGGCATGTAATAAGCAGTCTGATAAATTGGTTATTACAAAATTAACTAACAGCTTATCTTCAATTCACAAAGATGGTACTTATCAAAAAATCCTAAATAAATGGATCAAAGAAATGCCGTATTTAATTCGTTAAATACGGCATTTTAATACAACTTTATTACAGCTTTTTTATTTTGTTGCAGCCATGCTCTCAGGCATAAGCACGGCAATGACTTGTCCTTTTACACAAACCACATCATTTGCCGACAAGGTAATTTCAACCACTATTTTACGATCTTTTACTTCACTAAAGCGGCCGATAAGCTCTAACTCAACCCCCTGAGGCGTTGGCGCTAAATAACTAATATTTAGTGCGCCAGTGACAAAGCGTAAGGCAGGTAAACTGCCCATATCACGCTCTTGAGCAAGATATGCCATAGCCGAAGCACTACCCGTACCATGGCAATCAATCAAAGAGGCGAGCACGCCTCCATAGACAAAACCTGGAATCGCAGTATAAATATCACTTGGGGTATAATGAGCAATAGTCGTGCTTTCCAACAGATTATGCTCATCAATATGCTGCCAATAACTTTTTATCTGATGGCCTTGCTCGTTATTTTTACCACAACCATAACAATGACTTAACTCTTCAGGGTAAGACTCTTGAAAAGCTTGTTTATTCATAATAAATCCTACCTAACTAGGGTAACTAATTAATCGCTCGTACATCATCGATGACTTTGCCATCATCAGCTAAACAGCCCAATGCAACTAATTCAACAATACCTGTCAATTTAGTTATTTTCTTCAAGGTTGTACCTATATTTTCAGTAATATCCGCTAAGTCTGCTGCAGAGCAGTTACTCGTATCAAGTTCACACTGTAAAAGCATTTGATCATTATAATTTTCTTGCGACACTGATAAACGCATTTTAACAACCTGCGGATAAGACTGACGCACTTGCTCTACTTGCTCAGCATGTACAAACATACCCTTCACTTTAGTTGTTTGGTCGGCACGACCTAACCAACCTTTTAACCGAGCGTTACTGCGACCACAAGCACTTTGTCCTGGTTTAATTGCCGACAAATCTCCTGTAGCAAAGCGAATTAACGGATAATCAACGTTAAAGCTAGTCACCACAACTTCACCAATTTCTCCTTCAGCGACAGGCTCTAAACTGCCTGGACGGACAATTTCAACAATAAGATCTTCACTGATAATAAAACCATCATCTACTTGAGATTCAAAACCAATCATACCAACATCAGCACTGGCATAAGCTTGTAAAACATCAATACCCGCCGCTGAGAATTCAGATCTTAATGCCGATGGTAATGCTTCACCGGTAACCAATGCTTTAGATACGCTAGAGACATCTCTATTTTCACTCTTTGCTTTATCAAGTAAGATTTTTAAAAATGAAGGAGTACCACAGTAACCCTGAGGTTTTAAGTGCTCAATAATGTCAAGTTGTTGATCCGTTTGTCCTGGCCCTGCAGGAATGACGACACAACCACAAGCTCTAGCGCCTGAATCAAGAATGAAACCACCTGGCGTTAAATGATATGACAAACAGTTTTGTACTATATCGCCAGTTCTAAAGCCTGCTGCGTAGAAAGCTTGTCCCATACGCCACCAATCTTCACTGGTATTTTCGGGATCATAGATAGGCCCTGGTGATTGAAAAATTCTGCTCAGGTTTGCTGTTTTAGCATTTAAACCGCCTAAAGGTGATTGTTTTGCCTGCAAAGCAATTAACTCTGATTTTCGAGTAATAGGTAACTGTGCAAGTAGCTCACGGCTAGTAATTTTATCGGCATCAATATGCGCTAACACTTGTCCATAATGCTCACATTCTTGCTTTGCATACGTGATAAAAGCGGGTAAACGCTCAAGTAGAGATTGCTCCCGTAACTCTGGGTTTTGGCATTCTCTTTCGTAGTAATATTGTTTCATGGTAACTCGGTAATTTTTAATAATACGTATTGATGTATGCTTTAATTAACATTTATTTATGTACTTTTCAGGAAGCAGTCAGTTCGTTCTAGTTTTAGGAGATAGCGCGGAGCTTACGAAAGTAAGTGAGTACTTTCGACAACAAAATAGAATGAAATGGCCATTATCTGAAATGTACATACTTACAACCAACGCTTACGACGCTTATATGATTTCAAATTCTTAAAGCTTTTACGCTCTTCATTACCACCACCCAAATAGAACTCTTTTACATCTTCATTGCTAAGTAGTTGCTCTTGAGTGCCATCAAGTACTATTTTGCCCGATTCCATAATATAACCATAATCGGCAGCTTTGATTGCATAGTTAGCATTCTGCTCAACAATCAACATAGTAATACCTTGATCTTTATTAATTTTCTCAATAATACCAAATACTTCTTTTACCAATAATGGAGATAGCCCCATTGATGGTTCATCTAAACAAATCATTTTAGGACGAGCCATTAATGCTCTACCTATGGCTAGCATTTGTTGCTCACCACCAGATAAATACCCAGCTAGACCCGTACGTTCTTTTAAACGAGGAAAATAATGAAACACCATTTCAATATCTTGATTGATTTGTGAATCATTACGGGTGTAAGCACCTAATTTTAGGTTTTCGATCGAAGTCATATCTTCAATAATACGACGACCTTCCATTACTTGAAAAAGCCCGCTACGTACAACGTCTTCCGCATTTTTTTTATCAATGCGCTCGCCCATAAAGGTAATATCACCTTTAGTCACTTCACCGTATTCTGTTTTGAGTAAACCAGAAATGGCTTTTAATGTAGTTGATTTTCCTGCGCCGTTCGGCCCAAGTAAAGTGACTACTTCTCCTTCTGGTACGTCCAATGACACACCGCGAAGTACTTGTATAACTTCGTCATAAACTACTTCAATATTGTTAACCGATAGCATGGGTGAAGCAGGTTGAATTTTTGCTACTGCTTGTGACATAAAAAAATACTCCGTTGAAAATTTTATAAGTACTCAATATAAAAACTGAGCAAAAATCCTCTAAATAATTGGTGCAGCAGCAAAGCTGTCAAGTTGCGAGCCACATGAGCTTAGTACACTAAGTGATTGTGGCAAGCAACGACGACAATGCCGCTGCTGTGTCAAGTATGACGAGGATTAATAACCTAACCAGTCATCACGACGCTTCAATGTAACTTGTGATACTTTATCTACTTTAATATCACCGCCGTTATAGTTACCTTTATACACATTAACTTGGTTGATACCACGGTGATCATCCATGCTCCAGTTAGCCGCTAAACATACACCTTCTAGGCCTTTTGGAACCCAATTTTTCTTGGCATACATACCTTTTTTCACGTTTTCACCCGTGATACCGCCATTGACTTTTGCCCATTCCATTGCTTCTTTCATGAAGTATGTTGAACAAACACCGCGCATATAATGATGCACACGCTCTTTTTTACCCGACTCATCTGACATTTTTGAAATTTCACGAACAAGTTTCATACCTGGAACTTGGTCTGTCCAAAATGGTGTCATAGTAGGGAAAATATAATCTTTGATACCTTCACCAGCCGCTTCAAATACTTTTTTATCTCCACCCCAGATATTTGACATGAACTGGATATCAACGCCAACCGTATTACAAGACTTAACTAGTGATAATACTGAGCCACCTAAGTTACCAATATAACCGTAGTTTGAGCCAGAGCTCTTAATACTTAAACATTGCGCCTTGAAATCACCTGGTTTCATTGAAATAACCACTGGCGACATAACATTAAAACCTAATTCTTCAGCGTACTCTGCACAGGCAGCTTTAGGTGCATTTGGGAACGGGTGGTTTGCGCCAATGTGAGTAAATTTAGGTTTGCCGCTTTTACCTTTTGATTTCCAGTCTTCTGCAGCCCATTGTACTAAACCACGACATGCATCAGAGTATGAAGCGCCATAGAAAAAATTATAAGGTGCAGGTTTTTTAGTATGTGGGTTTTTACCAGTAGGATCCGTTAAGTGACCTGAATATGACGCAGAAAAAACAGGTGTTTTGTCACGTGCAACAAATGAAATTAATGCTTCTGTATCTGCCGTGCCCCAACCTTGCATCACCACCATATTTTTACGAGATTTCCACTTTTTGTAAGCTGCAATAGCTTGAGGAACCTTATAAGCGTAATCAATTGTTTCATATTCAAGCTTAGTACCATCAATACCACCATTGGCATTGATATAAGCTAATGAATCACGAATACCATCAGCATAGTTTTTACCTACAAATGCAGTAGGACCAGACATATCAGCTAAATGACCAACAAAAACAGAATCTTGTGCTTGCACTTGGCTTGTAACGCTCATCGCAATACCAGCAGCAATTGAACTTATTAATAATTTTTTATTCATAACTTTTCTCATTGTGATGTTCCTCAACTTGTTTTCTGTTATTTAATCCATAAAGAATTAAGTTTTATTTTTATATTTGCTTTTTTAGACCAAACTAATTAATCCGTTTGGCTTGTGTGCTGTTGAGCTCACTTTTCCCCATTAACCCAACAGCGATTTATTCTCCATTAATTACTCTGTAATTTTTCAACTACTTAGTAAGCGAATGGGTAGAATTTCCAGTAGTTTTTAATTTGATTCCAACGATGGGCTAACCCTTCTGGTTCAAAAATCAAAAACCCTATAATGACAAGACCAATAGCCATTTCTTTGATATAAGCAAGTCCATCAACAACCATAGGAATATTGCCCCAATCAGTCATCTTCATTAGACCAACACCGCCTTCGAGTACTTCAGGTAAGAACACCATGAAGATAACTCCCATTAAGGTGCCTTTTATAGAACCTAAACCACCAATGATAATCATCGCTAGGAATTGAACAGACATGAAGATAGTGAAACCTTCTGCTGAAACATAACCAAGGTAATGAGCGTATAAGGCACCACCAATACCGGCATAGAAAGAAGACACGCCAAACGAAAGTAAACGATACTTGTTTAACTTAACGCCCATAATTTCAGCCGATAAGTAATGGTCGCGTACCGCAACAAAAGCACGGCCGTCACGACTACGCATTAAGTTACAACCCCATATAAACATGAATACCAAAGCAAATAACGCTATGTAGTAAAAGCTTTCATCAGTATCAAAGTTGAAACCGAAAAGATTCACTGGTTCTGCCATTGAGCCCGCTGAACCACCTGAGAACCACTCTGCACGAGCAAAGAAATCTTCAATAATGAACTGAGACGCAAGTGTTGCTATAGCTAAGTACAAACCTTTAATTCGAGCTGCTGGGGCACCAAACATCATGCCTACGCCCATGGTTAAGAAGCCCGCTAAAGGAATACAAAGGAATACAGGTATATTAAAACTAGTATTCAACCAAGCTGAGGCAAATGCGCCAAAGCCAAAGAAAGCCCCGTGGCCCAGGGATATTTGCCCCGTGTAGCCAACAAGAATATTTAAACCTAATGCCGCAATACCCAAATATGAGATTTGAATCAATAAGGTAATGTAGTAAGCATCAACCAGTAATGGTGCAAAACATAACGCTATAATGGTAAAAATAGTTACCCAGCGAATAGTTTTTGTTTCAAAAATAGTATTATCTTGTTTATAGCTGGTACGAAAATCTCCGCACGGACGCATAGTTAAACTAGACATAAATCACTCCTAAATAATTGTTCGTTCTATAATGCTAAGTCGTGTTTAAATACGCTCAATGTCTTTAGTACCAAATAGGCCGTAAGGCTTGAACCAAAGAATAATTAACAACACATAAAATGGTGCGATGTCGTACATATTACCGATGTGCAGGTATTGACTATCGAAGAACTCAGCTAAGTTCTCTAGTACACCTATAGTAATACCACCAACGATTGCGCCGACGATTGAATCTAATCCACCTAGTATTACTGCAGGGAAAACTTTAATACCCATAATAGAAAGTGAATCTGACACCCCGTTTACCATGCCTATTACGATACCTGCTGTTGCAGACACGGTGGCTGCAATTGCCCAACTCATTGCAAACACTTGCTTAACAGATATGCCTAAGCTTTGTGATACTTGTTGGTCAAAAGCAGTAGCACGCATTGCTAAACCATGCTTAGAGTGTTTAAAGAATAAGTAAAATGCGACCATGATTAATAAGGCTATTACCGTACTCATTAAGTAAGCCATTTCTATGTTCAAGCCCAGAATATTCACAGTTTGGGTATCAAACACTTGTGGGTAACTTTGAGGTGAAACACCAAATATCCACTTCATCAAGGCTTGGAAAAATATCGACAAACCAATTGTCACCATAATCACCGAAATAATAGGTTCACCAATCATAGGTCTAAGCACTATCAACTGCAGCAGCACACCAAAGGCCGCCATGAAGAACAGTGACAAAATAAAGCCTACAAAGAATGGCAGTTCTAAATAAATAAGTGACGCCCAACAGACCCAGGCACCGATAAGTAAAAACTCACCTTGAGCAAAGTTTACGATTTGAGTTGATTTATAAACCAACACAAAACACATACCAATAACACCGTATAACAAGCCAACAATTAGGCCATTAACGATTAGTTGAGTTAAGAGTTCAAAATTCATGATGCTTTCCTCTCTGCTTGGCTAACCTTATTAGATGAAACAGCGCTGCCATCATTTTCAATTAGGGTTGCAACTTTCAGTTGAGTTTGAATACGAGAGCTACCACCATCTTGGAAAGTAATTACCGTATCGATATCAACCATTTCTTTGTTGTCATAAATTGAATCAATAATATCGCCATACTTGTCGGCAATAACGGTTCTACGTACTTTACGGGTACGAGTTAATTCACCGTCATCGGCATCAAGCTCTTTATAAAGCAAAATAAACTTATTGATTTTTTGCGCTTCTGGCAGTGTGTCATTTACTTTTTCAATTTCTTCACTTAGCTTTTCATACACTTCTGGAAGTGCTGAAAGACTGGTGTAGTTAGTAAAGCCGTAACCTTTTTGCTCTGCCCACTTAGACACAATAGAGAAACGAATACACACAATGGCACTTAAGTAAGGTTTGTCTTTACCTAAAATAACCGCTTCACCAATAAACGAAGAGAACTTCAATTTGTTTTCTATATACTGTGGAGAGTACTGCACGCCATTACTGGTTTTAGCTAAATCTTTTATACGATCAATAATGACTAAATGCCCTGAAGGTTTGAAATAACCAGCATCACCAGTATGCATCCAACCATCAATCACATCTTCATCGTAAGCTTCTTGGTTATCTAAGTAGCCAGTAAACATACCCACAGTTTTAGCGATAACTTCACCAACACCTTCTTTATCAGTGTTAATAACCTTCACTTGGGCGGTATCGAAAGCAACACCAACGCTGTCATAGTCAACATCATCTTCATCATGAACGGTGTAAGCACCACATAATTCAGTTTGACCATAAAGTTGACGAAGAGGTACACCAATAGTTTGGAAGAATCTAAAGGTATCTGGCCCCATTGCCGCACCACCTGTTGCAGCAGACTTTAAGAAAGAAAAACCTAATCTATCTTTTAATGCCTTCATCAAAAGAACATCGGCAAGCCATGAGCGTTTGCCTTCGGCCTGCGCTTTTTCAGCGATAGAAAACGCGTAATTAAACATTTTTTGTTTAAATGGTGTTGAGTCCATCATTCGAGCTTTCACATCAGCTAAAATACCTTCCCAAACACGAGGCGCTAGTAGTACAAAGCTTGGACCTATTTCACGTAAATCGGCCATTAAAGTCTCTTGCTCTTCAACAAAGTTAACTATTTGACGCGAGATTAATGCTTGGCCAACCGCATAAACTTGTTCCATGATCCAAGGTAGAGGTAAAACTGATACATAGTTATCGCCTGGCTGACGAGGATCGGCACGTAAATAAGAACTACAATGTTGTACGAAATTACCACCACCTAAAAAGGCAATTTTGGGCTTCGACGTTGTACCTGAGGTTGTACAATAAATAGCAGTATCTTCAGCGCGGGTTGAGTCAACATACAGGTCGTATAATTCAGGCGAAATCTTATCGATTTCTTGCCCTTGCTTATATATATCTTCGATACTAACTAGGCGTTTATCGTCATATTTACGCATACCACGAGGGTCACAATAAATAATCAGTTTCACATCAGGAATTTCATCGCCTAATTCAAATAACTTATCACATTGTTCTTCATCTTCTGCGATAACGACAGTTGCATTACTTTTGTTTAATAAGTAAACCACTTCTTCATGTAAAGAATCTTGGAAAATACCTAATGAGTAACATCCCATCGCATGGGCTGCAATTTCACCCCATACCCATTCAGGACGGTTATCACCAAGTAATGCAATAGCATCTTGAGGTTGAACACCTAATTTTCTTAGTGCAAGCGAGATCCACTTAACGCGGTTACCGTAATCTTGCCAAGTGAATTCGTTCCAAATACCAAATTCTTTTTCACGCATGGCAACATCATCAGGCCAGTTTTTAGCGTTATGACGTAGTATTTTTGGGAAAGTATCTAACTCTCCCATATCATAATCTTTTTTAACTGCAGGTACATTTGACATTAGCTAGCCTCCTTCACTGCTTCATCTTCAGCATCATCTTCTATACCAAGATAAGCACGTTTAACATGTGGGTCGGCCATGACTTCATCTGGTAAACCTGAAATCAGTTTTTTACCAAAATCAAGTACCATTACTTGATGAGATATATCCATCACAACGCCCATATCATGCTCAATCATCACAACAGTGATACCAAACTCTTCATTCAAATCGAGAATATAGCGAGCCATATCCTCTTTTTCTTCTAAGTTCATGCCTGCCATAGGCTCATCAAGAAGAATTAAATCAGGTTTTAATGCCATAGCTCGGGCAAGCTCAACGCGTTTTCGTAAGCCATAAGATAAAGTGCCAGCTATAGATTTTCTGATATGCGAAATTTCTAAAAAGTCGATCACTTCTTCAACATAACGTCGATGTTCAAGCTCTTCTTTTTGTGCTGGTGATGCCCAATACAGTGGGCCTGTAATCCAGTTATTCTTTAATAAGTGATGACGACCAACCATGATGTTGTCTAATACCGTCATATGACCAAATAAAGCTAAGTTTTGAAAAGTACGCCCCATACCTAGATCAGCTCTATCGTTTGGACGTAACTTAGTTACATTTTGATCGTTGAAAATAATATTGCCTGAATTAGGGCGATAACGACCGGAAATACAGTTAAGCATGGAGGTTTTACCAGCACCGTTTGGACCGATAATAGAAAATACAGAGCCTTTTGGAACTTCAAAGCTAACGTCAGTTAGTGCTTTTACACCACCAAACGCCAGTGAAATCTGCTCAACTTTGAGTATTGACTCAGTCATACTCACTCTCCTAAATTGATAAAAAAATGCGTTTTATACGCTCAATGACATCTTTAATTTAAAAAAAGAGGGGGGAGTTCCCCCCTCAAAAACGTAACAACAAAATGGGAACTGTTACGCGCACAAAGTTTGTAAAACTAAGTAAATTACAGTACGTACTTCAACGAAAGCTGAGCATAATCAGAATCAGCATCTTGGTCATCTCTTGAGAAGTTACCTACTTCAACACCTACTGATAGTTGCTTAGTTAAATTTTTGAATAAATTTACGCTCCATTGAGAGCTTTCCCAGTCAGTGGTATCAGCTTTAGAATTAGCGTAAGCTACTGTACTTCTTAAGTCTTCTGACCAGAAGTGGCGGTAAGCAACAAGGTAAGCTGTAGTATCTTCTGCTTCACCGTTTGCAATATCTATCGTTGAACCAACACCTACGTAACGACCAACATTGCCACCATGTAGTTGGAAACGAAGATCATCTTTACCTACTGTCTTAATTCGTCCTGCAACTGAGTAGCCAATGCCTGTGTCTGTGTTATCTGCATCAACATTCAATTGACGAACAAGACCACCAACAGAAACATTACCCCAGTCACCTTTGAAGTTATATCTTGCTACAACATCAGGCATAGTGTCTGATTTTGTATCACCACCCCAGGTATATGGATTTTCAAGTGATACTTGGAAGTTACCCGCGGTATAACGTACTTGAGTTTGGCGTATAAATACTAAGCCCATTGCTGGACCGGCAAAGTCAGCAGTTTCAGGAATAGCACTGGTATTCATGAAAGTTGACCATGTTTGGCCTGCTAATACATTTTTATATTTAATAAAAGCATGGCGAAGACGAGGGTTAGATGAGTTAGAAATTTTTTCATTGGCTGCTGCACCACCATGAGTACCACCACCATAGAAATCCATTTCTATAAAGCCCATTACATCACCATGGGTATACTTCATATTAAAGCGAGTTTCATTAGCATTAAGGTTTAGTTGTGATTTACTTTCGCCTGAGTCAGGATGAAGAAGACTACCTGCCCAATATTGGCTATGAGCCAAGTCACCATCAACATAACGAGCATCTACTTTGATATAACCACCAAATGAAATTTTATCTTCTTCTGATAACTTGATGTCGTAGCCGGCATTGGCAGCGCCTGCGGCAACAAGTAAGCTTGAAGCGAGTAATAATTTTTTAGACTTATTGTTAAACATTTCTGTTTCCCTTTGTTTTGTTTTATGTGTTTTTTGTTTGTACTACTTTTCTTGTTTTCAAATTCATCATAAGGGAGTGGGAAAATGTCACAATCGGCAATAAGACTTAGCACCTAGGATTTAGTCCTTTAGGACTACGACCTAACAAGTATTAAAGTGCTAGTACTTAAGTCGTAGAAATAGGTCAATTTTTTACTAAAAAAGTATGGTAAATTGGTTGTGGAGCGTCTGTATTACGGAAAGGTTATGTTTTCAAACTGGTTATTGGTTACGGTAAGTATTGGCTATATAGGCCTGTTGTTTCTTATTGCTCATTTAGGCGGGAAACATCGCAACAAGTTTAATGAAAAACAACAAGCGCTTATCTATGCCCTTTCACTTGGTGTTTATTGTACTTCTTGGGGTTTTTTAGGCACTACCGCACAAGCGGCCAACCACTCATTTACTTACATTCCTGTTTATTTAGCACCAATTTTATTACTGATTATTGCTTGGCCTTTTATTCAGCGTATTATAAAAACCAGCTTACAACTTAAAATAACATCCATTGCCGATTTACTCTCTGCCCGCTTTGGTAAATCCCAATCCCTTGCGATCATTATCACCTTAGTGGCATTAATTGGCACCATGCCCTATATTGCTTTGCAACTCAAAGCGATTGTTTATTCTTATAAAATTTTGCAGGAAAACCAAGACCTTCCCATTTGGCAGCTTGGCTTAATAGTCAGTATTATTTTGGCTTGGTTTACTATTATTTTTGGTATTAGAACCATAGATATTACCGAGCGTCATCCTGGCGTTATGATAGCTATCGCTTTTGAATCCTTAGTGAAATTAATTGGTTTTTTATTGGTTGGCTTATTTGTTTGTTACTTTGTTTATGACTCACCAATAGACATATGGAACTTATCGAAAGATCAAATAGATATAGATAAACAATTTGAGGCTAGCAACTTAATTGGCGTTTTCGGTATGTTAATTATAGTGATGTCGGCCTTTTTATGTCTGCCACGACAATTTCAAGTGATGTTCGTTGAAATAAAAGATAAAAAATCAAGCAGTATCGCAAGGTGGTTATTACCTATTTATATTCTGGTATTTGCTTTTTTTGCAGGTCCTTTAGGGCTTGCTGGTAATTTGCTTTATGGTGATTCACTCGCCCCCGATGCTTATGTACTTTTTTTACCCGCCTTTAATGGTCAGGTATGGTTATCATTATTTGCTTTTTTAGGCGCTGTTTCAGCCGCTAGCTCTATGGTAATTGTCTCAACAATCGCTTTAAGCACTATGCTGAGTAATGAAATAGTATTCCCGCTGATGTTCAAGTTCTCTCATCAACGCCATCATAACTTTAATCATTTTCAATCGCAGTTATTACTCATACGTAAAGCGTTAGTGCTTGTGGTAATCTTCTTAAGCTATGGACTTTTGCTATTATCGCCACCCGACACATTATCTTCTTTAGGCGAAGTTGCTTTTGGCGCAATAGCGCAGATAGGGCCCGCGCTCTTTGTTGCTTTTTATTGGCGAAAAGCCACCCTTGCTGGTGTTATTACAGGGATAAGCAGTGGCTTTACTATCTGGACAATTTTTAACTTACTTCCGCAACTAGGTCTTTATGATCACCTTTTAGCTGACAGTGAATTGCCTAAAACGACCGTGGTTACTCTCGTAGGCTTGCTTGTCAATATTGTCAGCCTATGGTTAGTTTCTTTACTAACCAGACAAAGTATTCGTGAGCAAATGCAGAGCAAGTTTTTTTATAAAGATAGAAAAAAAGCACAGTGGAGTTTCCCCACGCAACCAAAAGTAGATATCGGTGAATTAGAGTTTTTAGTGGCTCGCTTTATAGGCCAAGAAAAAGCCAGTGATTGTTTTTTACAATTTCAGCATGCTCACCATGGCAAAAACAACAAAGAATTTAATGAAGCGGTGTTATTTCATGCCGAAAATACCTTAGCAAGGGTTTTGGGCTCTGCCTCAGCAAAACTAGTAACCTCATTTGCCACCAGCGGCCAAGGCATGGCTTTTGATCAAGTAGCCAAACTCGTTGAAGATAACTCAAGTCAACAGCTAGAATTTAGCCGTACCGTATTACAAAGCGCAATTGAAAATGTCAGTGAAGGTATTTCAGTAATTGATAGTGAATTAAAGCTTGTCGCATGGAATAAACAATATTTAGATATTTTTAACTACCCCGAAGATTTTATTTATATTGGTTGCCCTGTCAGCCAGCTAATTCATTTTAATATCAGCCAACAAGGCTATTTTGTTCAAGATATTGAAAAGCAGGTTGAAAAAAGAATCCAGTTTATCAAAGACGGTAGCCGCCACAATTCTGAATATAAACTTAAAAATGGTAAGAATATTCATATAGAAGGCAACCCTATTCCCGGTGGTGGTTTTGTAATGATATTTTCTGACATCACAAAATATCGCCAAACAGAGCGAGTGCTCAAAGAAGAAAATACCGACTTAGAGTCTAGAGTACGTTTTCGAACCGCCGAGCTTGAAGCTGCCAACAGGGAATTAGCCCAAGCCAACTACGAGCTAGCTCAAGCACAGGCAAAAGCCGAGCAAGCTCATATGAAAAAAAGTCAATACTTAAAAGCCTGTAGCCATGATTTGTTACAACCGTTATCGGCTGCTCGACTTTTTTCATCCGCTGTGACTTTAAGTTCAAAAGTCAGTCAAGAAGAGCGTGAACAAATAAAACAAATAGATAACTCACTGGAAATAGCCAACAGCTTATTGCTCGACTTAAATGAAATAGCCCGTATTGAAAGTGGTAATATTTCTCCCAATATTTCGCCAATAGCCGTGAAAGAACTTTTCAACATGCTAACGAGCGAATTTAACGCCTTAACAGACGAATACCAAGTAGAGTTTCACTGTAAGAGCAGTAAGCTATACATAGCAAGCGATATCACCTTATTAGCCAGAATTATTCAAAACTTTATTAGTAATGCCTTTCGCTATGCTCATACTTCTCATCAGACTAAAAAAAGTAAAGTGCTATTAGGTTGTCGCAGGCAAGGTAATGAGCTGTCCATTCAAGTATTTGATAATGGCCCTGGTATCCCAAAAGATAAACAACAGCAAGTTTTTGAGCAGTTCACTCAATTAAATAACACCAGCTTTATTGGTCCAAAAGGACTTGGTTTAGGATTAAACATAGCACAAAGCTTAGCCAACATCCTTCACCATAAACTGCACCTAACCTCGCAAGAAGGTCATGGCTGTTTATTTAGTATCAATGTTCCTATTACAGCAGCACCCGCTCAAAAAGAACAAGTTATACCGACAGCAAGTATGAGTTTGCAAGGAGTTGGTGTGCTATGCATAGACAATGAGCAAGCGATACTCGATGGTATGTCTGAATTACTCAATGCGTGGCAATGTCGAGTATTTACTGCAATTGATGCACAACAAGCTAAGAAAATTTATGCTAAGCACGAAGATGAAATTGATATTTTACTGGTTGACTTTCAGTTAGTTGAAAGTCAAGTGGAAGACATTATCGGCGATAACACAAGTTTACTTACCCAAAATGGTCATAGCAGTTTAAACACTGAAATAAACGGTATAAGCCTTATCAAACAGTTACGAACCATGAGTCAATATTCATTACCAGCCATATTGATTACCGCAACCACAGATGAAAACCTTGTTGTACGGGCAAAACAAAATGATATTGGATATTTACGTAAAATAATAAAGCCAATAGCCTTACGCTCGCTAATGAGCTCACTCTTAACCAAAGAACTGGCAAAGAACTACTCGCTGACCCGTTAAAAAGTTTTAGTAATATTTTAAATATCGTTTAGCTTATCAATGAACTAATCCATGAAGAAGTGGATTAATATATAGTTGCTCTGCCCTATCTAAGCAAAGCAACCATATAAAAAATAGCAATAGTTTCACACTATAACTGGAAGTTATTCTGTAGAAGATTGACCAAAGGAAGTTTGGTTTAGCAAAAGTTCATTAAGCATAATAACCGCTTGTGTGCGATTACGTACGCCCAGTTTTAAGAAAATAGTACTGGCATGGCTTTTAATTGTCGATTCTGACAAACCTAATTCGTAAGCAATCTGCTTATTAAGTAAACCATCGGCAAACATTAACAATATTTTATGCTGCTTAGGTGTTAGTGATGATATTTTATCATTTGCATCTGACAACTGAACATTACCATCAAACTCTCCACTGGGCGTCCATAGCTTGCCGTTAAGCACTTCTTTAATTGCCACCACCATTTCAGTTACAGGCGTTGATTTAGGAATAAATCCAGCTGCGCCGAACGTCATTGCTTTATCAATGGTTTCTTTATCTTCAAAACCAGAAATAATAATAACCCCTAATTCAGGGTATGAACGTCTTATATTAATTAGGCTATTGAAACCTTGTGCTTCCGGAATATCAAGATCGAGCAATAGTAAATCTGCATTATCGACATTTTGCAAATTCTGCTCTAATTCAGGGATAGTTTGAGCTTCAAAGACCTCAGCTCCCTCAAAATTCGATTTCAAGGTAATAGTTAATGCCTGGCGGAATAAAGGGTGATCATCTGCCAAAATTATTTTCATGTTATCAAACATTGTTATACTCATCGCTTAGTTGATAATAGTGATTAAATAATACCAAGAGGTATGACAACTAAGTTTTATTAAATGAAAACTTACAAGATGACAAACACAATAACAAAAACTATATCAAGGAGCTAGCGAGATTTATAATTTCTCTCTAGCTCATGACTAAAGTACTAAAACTAAAGCACTAAACTATAGCAATATCAAACTCAGGCATCGCCTGAACAACCTTTTTAACCGTACAAGTATTTGCTGCAGCAAGAATAGCCTTACTATATTTTTTTGGGAAATCATTGGGCAAGGTCACCTCTAGGGTGATCTTTTTCTTGTAAGAATCATCTTCAGAAATATTTTCGTTACTTTGCACAACTTTCAAACCTTCAGTACTGATATCTCGCTGCTGACAAAATTTGCGCATATAAAAAGCTGCACATAGAGGCATACTAGCAAGAAAATAATCAAGAGGCTCGGGGTGCTGTGCTTTACCACCTGCTTCTACACTCTGATCACTGGTAATACTATGCTCACCAAAACTGGCTTGTAACTGCTGCCCTTCCAATAAATTCACTTCTATTTTCATGGTTTACTCCAAACGCTGCCTGCAAATTAAATATGATTGACGATATAATACATTAGCATTTACTAATATTGCAAATTACTTGAACTTAACGACTCAGTTAAATTAAAGAATAAGTCTTAATTTGAAAAAAATAATGCTTGAAAAGTACCCAAAATAGATATACTGTACATACATACAGTATATCTATTTTATTTAATCACAATAAAAGGTGCATCATGATGTTTAATACAAATACCAACAATATCAATACGATAAAAAACATTAGAGATGATTTTCAATCTAACACACATTGGTTACAACAAGCACTGGTCAACAATAACTCAGAATTGTCTAATCAATATGCTCATATCTACCAACAGCATAAGCAAGATAGAAAATGGGTTTTATTTATTAACCCAGAAGAAAGTTCGATTGAAGAGTTAGCACACAGACATGGTATTGACGTATCAAAAATACTGATGGTGAATTATAAAAATCAAACCAAATCACGCTGTAAAATAGAGTTAGCGCAAATAAAAACAGTATTAAGTAAAGGTAATTGTTCCGCTGTTATTTTATCTAATGCGGAGTTTAATCATGAAGAAGTTGATCAATTAGCGCTCGCAGCTAATGAAGGTAAAACACAATGTGTGGTGATTAAAAAACAGGTTTTACATTAATAATTAATATTACATCCATATAAAAAGTTAGGTACTTAGCAAAAGCCTTGTACCTAACTTGATAAAAGATTATTAATTAGTTGTAAGCTAATGTAAAAACTAACTACACGTTAGTGATAACTTTTAATCCATTGATTAACGTTACGCTCTAATACTGCCATAGGTACAGCACCTCCTAGTAGTACAACATCATGAAATGCACTTAAATCAAATTTGTCACCTAGCTCAGCTTTTGCATGATCACGTAAGTCTAAAATTTTCAGCATACCTAGTTTGTAACCAAGTGCTTGACCTGGCCAAGTAATGTAACGTTCTATTTCAGCGACAACATCAGACTCAGCCGTGCCAGTGACTTCACTCATATAGGCAATGGCTTGCTCACGAGTCCAACGTTTATGATGCATACCGGTATCAACCACTAAACGTACTGCGCGAAATAGCTCCGCTTGTAAACGACCTAAGTCGCTAAAGGGATCAGTCTCATAAAGGCCAAGCTCTTGAGCAACTTTTTCAGAATATAACGCCCAACCTTCAACATAAGCATTGTAAGGAGCTATTCTACGTAAAAAAGGTAGTGACGCTTGATCCATATTTAACGCTACCTGCCAATGATGACCCGGATTAGCTTCATGGTAAGTCAAGGTTTTTAAGCCAAACTTTGGGTTGGCTTTCATATCACGTAAGTTAATCCAGTAGATTCCCGGTTTAGAGCCATCTACCGCTGGTGGGCTATATTGACCGCCCGGCGCGCCGTCTTGAATTTCAACAGGGAATGAACGCACTTCAACCTGATAACTTGGCTTGGTTTTAAATACTGGCGTCATTTTTTCAGTTATTTCGTCAATATAACCATTAAGATCAGCTAACAGTTGCGCACGCCCTGCTTGAGAGTCTTCATATAAAAAGCGCTCCTCTTCATTTAATGCCGCCATGCGGGCACCAACACTACCTTCGCTATACCCTTCTTTAACCAATATAGCATTCATCTCTTCACTGATACGCTTGACTTCATCTAAACCTACTTGATGAATTTCATCAGCGGTTAATGAGCTATCGCCAAGTTGACGAATAGCTTCTTGATAATAAGCTTCGCCGTTAGGTTGTGCCCAAACACCTGCTTCTGAGCGCGCTTTCACTGATAGCAGCTCTGTAGCTTTAGTGATTGATTGATAAGCCGGATAAACAACATCAGATACGGCTTTAATTACCTTATCTGTTAACTGCTGTTTTTGCTCATCGCTGAGTGAGCTTATTTTATTAATTTTATCGGTAAAGTTGCTAACAAAAACATGCTCATTAGGCGCTGAGTTAGTAAAACCTTTTAAATAACGTATTGCCCCTGAAACTGTGCTTTTAGGCGGTAACCAGTTTTGTGTACTGTCATAGGCTAGCTTTTCTTCAATACTGGCAATAAGTCGATCAAACTTTGCTAATCTAGCAATATAATTAAGCGCTTCTTGCTCTGAAGTGATTGGCTGATCATTTTGCATTATGCGAGGAATATCAATCAGTGGGCCATTAATTTGATTAACAATAAATGGCGATAACCCCATCCACATATCAATATAGCCTATAGGAAAATCTTTATGTCCCGCATAATACTGGCTAATACCTGCCATGACTTGCTGGTTATCAATATCACTACTGTCGGTAGAAGTTAAATCAAAATCACGAATTTGTTGAGATAGCGTTGCCAACTGCTGGCGAAGTTTAGCTTCATTTTCAGGACTAAAATCAGCCAGCTCAATGTCAAACTCTTTACCAACATCAGCGCTTGATAAACCAAACATGGTTGCTTCAGGTGCTCTTTGTTTAAAAATAGTTTGTGAGGCCTGCTGGTATAGCGCAGTTAAATTTTGACTGGCATTCTTAGCTGCAACGGTTTGCTGAACTGAAGTTTCTGTTTGTTGACTTTGCTCTACTGTTGTATTTTTATTTTCGCCACAAGCAGTTACAGCCAAAGAAGCAATAATTGCGCAACTAATAAGGCTTAGTTTCATCATGGTAATCTCTTATAAAGTTATTTTTGTGCCATGATTAGAGCAAAAGCAAATTGCGTTGTAAATACAAGTAGTAAAAATTGTATACAATTTATTTGTAAGAAAATCGCTCTACTAAAAATTCCCAAGGCAAACAGCTTATCTTCAATTCCTTTAGAAAAGCGCCTTAGTTTTTGCTATAATCGCGCGCCTACTTTTTAGTAGTCTGTAATATAAAAACTAATTAAAGTTAAAGTTAAACCGAGTAACATTATGAGCCAAGCACAAATGACAGCCTTATTCGATTACCCAAAATACTGGGCTGAATGCTATGGCACAGCGCCCTTCTTACCTATGTCTCGAGCTGAAATGGATGAGTTAGGTTGGGATAGTTGCGATATCATCATTGTTACCGGTGACGCTTATGTTGATCACCCAAGTTTTGGTATGGCCATTATAGGCCGTATGCTAGAATCACAAGGTTTTCGGGTTGGTATTATTGCTCAACCTGACTGGCATTCAAAAGATGACTTCATGAAACTGGGTAAACCTAATCTATTTTTCGGTGTTACCGCTGGTAACATGGACTCTATGATCAACCGCTACACAGCTGAACGTAGAATGCGTCACGATGACGCATACACCCCAAATGATGAAGGTGGAAAGCGCCCAGATCGAGCGGTAACAGCTTATACTCAACGTTGTAAAGAAGCCTATAAAGGTGTGCCTGTTGTTATTGGCGGTATTGAAGCAAGCCTGCGCCGCATTGCCCATTACGACTATTGGTCTGATAAAGTACGTCGCTCGGTGTTATTCGACTCAAAAGCTGATTTGCTCGTATACGGAAATGCAGAGCGACCACTAATTGAGATAGCTCACCGTATTGCCCGTGGCGAAGAAGCAAAAACGATTACCGATGTCCGTGGTAGCGCTTTTTTAACTAACCAACCTTTACCAGGCTGGCAAGGTATAGACTCTCGCAATATAGACAGGCCTGGAAAAATAGATCCTATCCCCAGCCCTTATGATGAAGTTTCTCCAGATACGTGCAGCGATAGCGACACCCAAGCAATAAAGGGTGAAGACGAATCAAAGGATATCACCAAAGTTGCACAAGTGGTAAACATCCAAGAAGCAGTCATCGACACCTATACGCGTAATAAAACATGGGCTAAGAAAGCTAAACCTTGGGAAGATACTTACATTAACTTACCGACATTTGAGCAAGTTAAAGACAACAAGGTGATGTATGCACACGCTTCTCGAATTTTTCATCAAGAAGTTAATCCAACCTCAGCAAAACCATTAGTTCAAAGTCATGGTTCACGTATTATTTGGTTGAATCCACCAGCAAAACCACTGTCACAAGATGAAATGGATGGTGTATTTGCCTTACCTTATCAACGCGTTCCGCATCCAAGTTACGGTAAAGCTAAAATTCCCGCTTACGATATGATTAAAACCTCGATAAACATTATGCGAGGTTGCTTTGGTGGCTGTACCTTTTGTTCTATTACTGAACATGAAGGACGGATTATTCAATCTCGCTCCCATGAATCCATCATTAATGAAATTGAAGACATTAGAGAAAAAGTGCCCGGTTTTACAGGCGTTATTTCCGACTTAGGTGGCCCAACCGCCAATATGTATCAACTTAATTGTAAGAGCGAAAAAGCCGAGGCGACTTGCAGAAAACCGTCTTGTGTTTGGCCAACAATTTGTGGGCATTTAGACACTGATCATACTCCAACAATAGAGTTGTATAGAAAAGCACGCAATGTAAAAGGAATTAAAAAGGTCCTTATTGCCTCTGGCGTTCGCTATGATTTAGCGATAAAAGATCCTGAATATGTGAAAGAATTAGCAAGTCATCACGTTGGTGGTTATTTAAAAATAGCCCCTGAGCATACAGAAGAAGGTCCTCTTAATAACATGATGAAGCCTGGTATGGGCAGCTACGATAAGTTTAAAGAAATGTTTGACCATTACTCAAAACTTGCAGGCAAAAAACAATACTTGATCCCTTACTTTATCTCTGCGCACCCAGGCACAACCGACAAAGATATGGTGAACTTGGCTTTATGGCTTAAAGAAAACAACTTTAAGTTAGATCAAGTACAAAACTTTTACCCTTCGCCTTTAGCCAATGCTACCACGCTTTATCACACTGAATTAAATTCACTGCGTAACATCACCAGTAAAAATTTAGCAAAAAAAGATGGTAGTGTGCCCGTACCTAAAGGTGCTATACAAAGGCGCTTACATAAAGCCATATTGCGATATCATGACCCGCTTAACTGGCCAGAAATACGTAAAGCATTAACCAAAATGGGCTTAAGTAAATTAATTGGCTCTGCCCCAAACTGTTTAGTACCAAGAGAAACGCGCAGTGAGCAAAACCGTACGCAGTATAATCGCCAAGGTAAAAATAATGCCAAGGGTAATAAAACCAGCCCAGGACAACACAAAAAACGCTCAAACAATAACACAGGAAAAAATGGCTTAACCCGTTTTAGCGATAATCAATTTAACAAAAACAAGAAAAACAAGCGTTAAGATAAACCTAGTAAGAGTCATAAAATGTGTGGTTCACAACTAACCTCACATTTTATGCTCACATACTGCTACTACATTGCGCTTAGGCATTAAGTAAGCACCAGCAAAAAACAGTAGAAAAACAATAACCGTTCCTATCACGGTTTGCTCTTTTGTCAGTAAATCAAAATAATAAAAACTGTTTTCAAGTAATCCCACACCAACTCCGTATATAAGTAACGCTATGTTATTAGCTCGCCCCTGCGCCTTAAAATACTTAGCTAAATAAAAACCAATTAAAGGAAACAGCGACCAAATAAACAAGACCACAACCGAGAAAAAAACAGCAGAAGCAGGAAGCTGAGATTGAAACAACTTCTCAGAAACAGAGCTTAACTGTATCAACATATAGCCAAAATAAATAAACACAATAACGCCTTAAATCGAAAAGCTACATAAATCAAAGCAGATAAAATAGGTTAAACAAGAACGAAAGCCAACTGCTTTATTCCCATGGCTTGATCTACTTCATGATTATGGTGAAATAAAATATTTTTGAAGAGAACATCTACCAATGAACCTGGTTATAAGTTCAAACAAACTTTGTTATCAAATTAACCTTTCATCAGGTATAATCGCGCGATTATTTAGTCGGTACATTAATGGTCAGAAATACTTATGCTTGCAGCAAACAATATCACCCAACAATTTGGCGCTAAGCCATTGTTCGAAAACATTTCCCAAAAATTTGGCGGCGGTAACCGTTACGGTTTAATCGGTGCTAATGGTTGTGGTAAATCAACCTTTATGAAAATACTAGGCGGCGATTTAGAGCAAACCTCTGGTAATGTTAGCTTAGATACAGGCGAGCGTTTAGGTAAATTACGCCAAGATCAATTTGCTTTTGAGAGCTATAGCGTTATTGATACAGTAATTATGGGTCACACTGAGTTGTGGGCTGTTAAAGAAGAAAGAGACCGCATCTATGCGCTGCCAGAAATGAGCGAAGAAGATGGCATGAAGGTTGGTGACTTAGAGTCAGAATATGCTGAAATGGACGGCTACAGTGCAGAAAGTCGTGCGGGCGAGCTTCTTATTGGTGTTGGCATTCCTGTTGAGCAACACTATGGCTTAATGAGTGAAATAGCACCGGGCTTCAAGTTACGTATTTTATTAGCACAAGCATTATTCTCAGATCCTGATATTTTATTGTTAGATGAGCCAACCAACAACTTGGATATTCATACAATTCAATGGCTTGAAGAAACATTAAACGAACGTGACTCAACCATGATCATCATTTCCCATGATAGACATTTTTTAAACAGTGTTTGTACTCACATGGCCGATTTAGATTATGGCGAACTGCGCGTATATCCAGGTAATTATGACGAATATATGCTGGCAGCAACCCAAGCGCGCGCCCGTTTATTAGCAGATAACGCTAAGAAAAAAGCACAAATTGGTGAATTACAAGCGTTCGTAGCGCGTTTCTCAGCTAACGCATCAAAAGCTAAACAAGCAACATCTCGTGCTAAACAAATTGATAAAATTCAGCTCGAAGAAGTTAAAGTATCAAGCCGTGTGAACCCTTTTATACGCTTTGACCAAGAAAAGAAACTTTTCCGTAACGCACTTGTCGTCGACAAATTAAATAAAAGCTTTGATGATGCCCATGTTCTTAAAGACATTTCAGCCCTAGTTGAAGTAGGTGAACGTGTCGCCATTATCGGTGAAAATGGTATTGGTAAAACCACTTTTTTACGCACATTAATGAACGATGTTGGCTATGAGCCTAGCTCAGGTGAATATACTTGGTCAGAAAATACTAACATTGGTTACTATGCCCAAGATCATGAATACGAATTTGAAACCGACATGACATTATTTGAATGGATGAGCCAATGGCGTCAACCAACCGATGATGAGCAAGCAGTGCGTGGCTATTTGGGTCGTCTATTATTCTCTGCCGATGACATTAAAAAGAAAGTAAGTGTGCTATCAGGTGGTGAAAAAGGTCGTATGCTATTTGGCAAATTAATGATGCAAAAGCCAAATATTCTTGTACTGGATGAACCAACCAACCACATGGATATGGAATCAATCGAATCACTAAACATGGCATTAGAAAAATACGAAGGTACATTATTTTTCGTCAGCCATGACCGTGAATTTGTATCAACTATAGCTACACGTATTATTGAAATAACCAAAGATGGCTATGTTGATTTTGCAGGGACCTATGACGAATATTTAGCAAGCCAAGCTTAGTTCTCCTGAACACTTCCGAAGGTAGCTCCCTTCGACAATCTCAGGGCGAACGGCTATGTTAGTAATAAAAGCTAATACCCGTCTATGCTGAGCGCGAGGTACGAGCAGTCGAAGTAAGACAAGCTCAAGGGAAACGGAGACGTTCAGAACGAAGGAGCTTAACTAGCTTCGATATTGATGGTGTTGCACTAAAGCATCATTAATATCGAACCAATCAACTTTAGTGTCAGTGTAAATATGAGCATCAGGCGTTACCTGCTGATGCTTATCAAAACTTGCTAAAGCAATTTCTATGGTTTTATCTGCTCGGTTATAGTTTGATTCAAACAATAAGCTTGAACCACAACAGCTACAAAACGATCTGATACTGTTATTGTCAGCTTTAAATTCTTTTAAAAACTCTTTACCCGATAACCAAGTTAAATCAGTCTGCTTAACTTCAACAAAAGTTGAAAAAGCTGCACCATGAAATTTTTGGCACATAGTACAATGGCAATGCCCTGTCGGCCCACAAAACTTTTTCACTTCAAAAGTAACTTTTTTGCAAAGACAGCTGCCAATATTTTTCATTTCAAGAATTTTTCCACTAATACCTGATATTGCGGAGTACTTTGCACAAACTGGATTTTTTCCATAAATTCATCAATATCATACTCTTTACTAAACCGCTTTGAAAAAGTTAAATAGCCTGGCTCAACTTTGTCTGAAAAAAACAAAGTTTCAACCTTATCTGCCAAATTAAGCCTTCTTAAAGACGAGTCCGCAATATGCTCGACACATGCCACTAAATCTGCTCGATGAGTCACTAACATTTGCATAGCATGATCAAAATCTCGCACTTCAATCACTCTGATCAAGCCATCTTTTTCAGCTTGATCAAACACCTTTCCCATACTCATTGAGCGAATTTTTACTATGGTTTTATCCGTACCGAGCTTAGTAATGTCATCGACAATTAATGGTTCGTTTGCTCGTTTTAGCAAAACAGTATGAAAAGCAAGTAATGGTGATTTTGGATAAAATAAAAACTGTGCCCGTTCATCAGTATAAATTGTCGGCATTAGTGCATCGATACGGCCAACCTTCACTTCATGTAAACCTCTAGGCCAAGGCATAACGTTGATATGGGTTTTTATACCTGTTTGTTGTTGAACTAAAGCAAAAAACTCAACTAACAAGCCTTGTGGTTGCTTTTGCTTATCTTTAAAAACAAAAGGCGCACTAATCGGCGCAGCAATAGATAAACTTTCAACAGGTTTATCACCAGCCTGTAATTGAAAAGTAGTCAGAGTAAATGAACATAGTAAAGTAAATAACCTTAAGGTTTTATTCCACTTCATCAAAATCCGTATCTTCTATTTGCTGAGCCGACAAAGGTTTCTTTCGCTTAAGTATAGGCATATCCCCAACATCTTGCGCAGAATGAAATACTTTTTTAGTGGCCTTCTTAACACTAGCTTGTTTAACTTTTGCCTGTTTTTCAGCTTTAGGTTTAGCTGTTTTTTGTTTCACCTTTTTAGGTTTTAAGCCTTTGAATTTCGCTCTTAGCCCATCTACGCTGTCAAAATTAATAGTTTGCTCTAATAAGCCTTCAACATTTTTAAAACTTAACCAGTCTTTAGGACCGACGAACGCAATAGCATCGCCCTTACTACCAGCTCTACCTGTTCGACCAATACGGTGAATAAACTCTTCAGTATGCTTAGGCATATCAAAATTAATCACTAAAGAGACATTCACTAAATCTAAGCCCCGTGAGGCTAAATCTGTGGTTACCAATATTTTTTGATGGCCTTTGCTAAAACCATCCATAATTTGATTACGCTGACTTTGATTTAAATCACCACTTAAGGCAACTGCATTACTACCTTCTTCAAGTAATACCTTGGCTAAACGGTCAGTATCACTACGTGTTGCCGTAAAAATAATGGCTTGCTGATAACTTTCTGTACTTAAAAAGTGCTGTAGCAACGCCTCTTTATGCTCAAGGTTATCGGCTAAATAGAAACGTTTATTGATATCTTGGTGTTCAGTAAAAGCACCGCCAATAGCAATGCGTTTTGGTTTATTTAATAATTCTTGAGCGAAGTCATTTACTTGCGCGTGATCTAAGGTTGCTGAAAACAATAATGTTTGGCGTTTTCTGTGATCAGCCGCTTTATTAATTTGGCTTAACTGATCAGCAAAACCTAAATCCAACATACGGTCAGCTTCATCTAAAATTAATAGCTCTAAGCCATTTAAATAGAAGTGCCCTTGGCTTAAGTGATCAGCCAATCGCCCAGGTGTTGCAACAATAAAATGTGGATCTTTTTCAAGCACTTTAACTTGATCATTAAAGTTTTCGCCACCTAAGATTAACACCGCTTTAAATTGAGTATTTGAAGTAAATAAGCGTAATTGGGCATAAACTTGCTTAGCAAGCTCTCGCGTTGGCGTTAAAATAACCACACGTGGATCTCGCTTAGACAAAGCACGATTCTTAGTTAATCGTTGCAATGCAGGAATGATAAACGCTAACGTTTTACCTGAACCGGTTTTAGACGATGCGATTAAATCATGCCCTTGCATTGCTGCAGGTATTGCCTGTTGCTGTATTTCAGTTGGCTCGGTAAAACCTAAATGTTCTACCGTAGTCATTAAACGTCTTTCTAAGCCAAAATCACTAAATTGCACTTATTTCTCCAAATTAATTATTCTCCGATCGAAGTAAGCTCTCCGATCGGACATAGGTTTGCTTTTTTACGATTAACTCGCAGCAAGACGCTCTTCAACAACGACAAGTGCTTGGTCAATACGGGCAAGTACTTTGTCTTTATCAAGTAGAGCTAAAGTCACATCAAGTGATGGTGAGTTACCACCACCTGTTGCAGCAACACGCAATGGCATGCCAACTTTACCCATGCCTATTTCTAATTCTTCAGCGGTTGCATTAATAGCAGCATGAATAGCTTCACTTGACCATTGTGGTAATTCTGCCAATTTAGCTCTAACAAGTGCTAAAGGCTCTTTAGCAACACCACGTAAGTGCTTTTTCGCTGCTTTTGCATCAAATTCAGTAAAGTCTTGGTAGAAGTAAGTTGAGATTTCTGCCATTTCTTTTAACGTTTTCACGCGATCAGCTTGTACTTTAACCACCTCAGCAAGTGCTGGGCCGTTCTCGGTATCAATATTTTGTGTCTTCATGTGCCACGCTAAATGCTCTGCTACATATTCTGGGGCAAGAGTTTTCATATAATGCTGATTTACCCAAATAAGTTTGTCAGTATTAAAGCCCGATGGTGCGCGATTACAATCTTTTAAATCAAACAGTTCAATCATTTCTTCACGAGAAAAAATTTCTTTATCACCGTGTGACCAACCTAAACGTACTAAGTAGTTAAGTAAGGCTTCAGGTAAATAACCGTCATCACGATATTGCATCACACTTACCGCGCCATGACGTTTTGATAAACGCTTACCATCATCACCTAAAATCATAGGGATATGGGCATATTCAGGGATATCAGCACCTAAGGCTGCAAGAATATTAATTTGTTTTGGCGTGTTCGAGATATGATCATCACCACGAACCACATGAGATACTTTCATATCCCAGTCATCAACTACTACAGTAAGGTTATATGTTGGTGTGCCGTCAGTACGGGCAATGATTAAGTCATCAAGCTGTTCATTACTAATAGTAATGTCGCCTTTAACCATATCCTTAATTACAACATCACCTTCAAGCGGGTTTTTAAAACGAATAACATAAGGCTTATCTTCTGGGTAATCGGTACGGTCACGCCATAAGCCATTGTATTTTTCAATTTCACCTTTTGCTTTCGCTTCTTCACGCATCGCTTCAACTTCTTCAGCGGTACTATAACAACGATAAGCATTACCTGATTCAAGTAGTTGTGCGATAACTTCTTTATAGCGATCAAAACGTTCTGTTTGGAAATAAGGGCCATGGGTCCACTCAAGGTTTAGCCAGTTCATTCCATCCATAATAGCGTCAACCGATGCTTGAGTTGAGCGCTCAAGGTCGGTATCTTCAATGCGAAGAATAAAGTCGCCACCATTTTTTTGGGCATATAGCCAGCTATATAAAGCAGTACGAGCACCACCAACATGTAAATAACCAGTAGGGCTAGGAGCAAAACGAGTTGTTAAAGTCATAAAATTCTCTGTATCAAAAAACTAAGCAAGATAAACAATATAAGCATTGCCATTATTATTGCTTAGTAAATAATGGTTCTTAAAAAATTGGCGGCATTTTATCACTGTGTGACCCTGAATTCATCTATTAACAGGATTACTTTATCCGTATAAAGATAATAAGCCGCTTAGATTTCTCGAAATTGCAGACAAAAACATCGTAATGAGCAAAAATAAATCAAACAAACACTTATTTCAAAATAATTAGCATTTTTAGTAGCTTTTCTGTTGACAGCTTTTTGGATCTGCCTATAATACGCCCCCACAGAGACGGACGATTAGCTCAGTTGGGAGAGCACCGCCCTTACAAGGCGGGGGTCACTGGTTCAAGCCCAGTATCGTCCACCACTTTTTTAAAGTGTCTCTAGTTAAGCGAAAATGCGGAGTGGTAGTTCAGTTGGTTAGAATACCGGCCTGTCACGCCGGGGGTCGCGGGTTCGAGTCCCGTCCACTCCGCCACTTAGCTTGACACAGGAACATAACCTGTTTAAAAATTTGAAGATAAATAAATTCTGCGGAGTGGTAGTTCAGTTGGTTAGAATACCGGCCTGTCACGCCGGGGGTCGCGGGTTCGAGTCCCGTCCACTCCGCCACTTTATTTATCGAAACTAAGCAAGATTTGCGGAGTGGTAGTTCAGTTGGTTAGAATACCGGCCTGTCACGCCGGGGGTCGCGGGTTCGAGTCCCGTCCACTCCGCCACTTGTTTAAATGATATTTCGGACGATTAGCTCAGTTGGGAGAGCACCGCCCTTACAAGGCGGGGGTCACTGGTTCAAGCCCAGTATCGTCCACCATCATTTACCTTTCAAAGAATATCCTAGATTCATATCTATATATGGACGATTAGCTCAGTTGGGAGAGCACCGCCCTTACAAGGCGGGGGTCACTGGTTCAAGCCCAGTATCGTCCACCATTAAACAACTTTTTTAACTACTTTAAATCTCTGTCACTATTGCTTTATATTTCATCTTCCTTGAAATAGCACCTTCTACTCTTTACAGCCCGCACCGAGTCACTGGTTCAAGCCCAGTATCGTCCACCATTAAACAACTTTTTTAACTACTTTAAATCTCTGTCACTATTGCTTTATATTTCATCTCTCTGAAATAGCACCTTCTGCTCTTTACAACCCGTACCAAGTCATCGGTTCAACCCCAGTATCGTCCACCATTAAAAATTCTGTTTTTTGAATACCTTAGAACTTACTCTTAATCATATTTTTTATTTCACCTCTCTTGAAATAGCACCTCTATTCTTTAAAGTCTGCATTAGAAATCCCCTGTTTAAGGTGTAAACTTATTCGAATCTGAATAAATCCATTCTAAAAGAACTGGCGTAATGAGTGTTGTCACAACGGCCATAATCACTACCGCTGAAAAAATATGCTCTACTACTGGCGTTGTTACTGATAAGTTATCAAAAAGCCCTGCTTTAAGAGCAATATCAGCAATAACTAATTCAACTGCACCTCGTGCGCTCATGCCAGCGCCAACAGCAGCCGCCTCTTGTTTTGATAGTCCTATCCAATATGCCGCCAACCCCGCACCGAAAAATTTTCCCGCAAAGGCAACAAATAACAAGCAAAAAACAAAGACAGGGACGCTAAACAATGCGGAAAGATCAAGGTGTAAACCGACAGATGCAAAGAAAATAGGTGCTAAAAAGCCATAAGTCATCGCTGAAGTTTTTTCTAATACCGCATCATAGGCTGATTCATCTATGGTTTTTCGGTCAAAAAATAAGCCCGCTATAAATGCGCCAATAATAAAGTGAAGTTCAAGTGCTTCTGCCAAAACCGAAAAAGCTAAGGCGCCAACCAACACGGCGCTAAACTCAAATTCTTTTTGCTGAATTGCACGCATGAACTTGCCGCCAAAAGGAAAAAGAAAAAGCCCTATGACAATGGTGATTGCAAAGAAAGCAAGAACCTTAATCAGGATTGCCCCTAACTCAAAACTATCTCCTACGCCTCCTGCAACATTTTCACCAATCATCGCCGTTAGCCAAGTCAACAATACCAAACTTAAAATGTCATCAAAAACAGCCGCTGAAACAATAATTTGCCCTGAAGGTGATTCTAGCTTGCCAAGGTCCATCAATATTCTAATGGTCGCGGGTACAGCCGTTATAGCTAGTGCCGTTCCCAGAAAAATGCTTTGTGGCCAAAATGCATCTGACTGAGGTAGAAAAACCCAAGCCAAGCCAATTCCCAAGCCCATAGGTATCACCATACCGCTGATTGCCACAGTAACAGCACCTTTAGAGTATTCAATAAGTTTGCTTGGTTGTAGTTCTACACCGGCGTATAGCATAATAAAGAACATGCCTAAATCGGTAAGGCTATTGAATACAGGGCTTTTTTCTAACCCTGATAAATGAGGTGCAAGTTCAGTATAATTTGCAGCAAAGGTTCCTAACGCTATTCCTGCTATTAGCTCTCCAACCAATGCAGGCTGTCCAACCCTTACCGCTACTTCACCAAATGAGCGGGTAGTGACAAGTAAAATCAGCAAAATGAAAAATAGATCCATGGCATTTCCTATACTCAAGTCATGAGTGGCTAGCCAGACAGCATCTGCTGTAGAGTTAAGAAGTCAATAGACACCGCCAAGCTTAAACTCTGATTAATTTCATTATAGTCAATGAACGGCAAACAGTTAGAGAGAAGCGATTTTTTATATCAAGCTAGCTTGAGAAAGCGTATGTTTACTAGCAAAACTAGCTAATACAAAATATTTAAATAATTATTGATAAAACCAGCAAAAGTGTTGTCCAAGGGCGGAAAAAAGGAGAGTTAAACACATTATGTTTTAATTATGTGTTTTCTTAAATCCGCTTATCAAGATACCTTCATTTTAATATTATCCCCTTCAGTGAATTAATAGTTTTTATTAATCCACAAATAATCATTAAACCTATACCGCTTAGCAAAAAGCTCACCTTAGTTTTTAAACAAATGACAAATTGTGTGTTGATTTAATGATTAAATTTTATGCTTTAAAGGAACAATCAATGAGTTACAAAACACAGCTATCAAAGTTATTAAAAACACCACTAACTTATACATCAATAGCACTTTTAACACTTACCGGGTGTGGTTCAAGTGATGATGACAGCGGCACAGGTTATTTCCAACTTTATAATTCATCTTCAACAGCGCCAGCTATATATCTCACCGTTGACCAGTATGATGATGACGATTATTCAGAAAGTACACATACAGGTATTGAATACACTAGCGTTAGTAGCCGACTTCAATATGATAGTGACACCTATGACATTGAACTTGCGTGGAAAGATGAAGACTATGACCTAGAGCTTATTTATGAAGACCAATTAACCATTCAAGACGATGTATTAAAATTTATTGTTGTTGCTGAAAACATTAAAGAGCCTAATGTACAAATTTACGACATTCCCGTTAGAGACGATGATGAAAAAGACGACGATGATGATGATGATTTATTCAATATACGGTTTTTAAACATATATCTTGAAGCAAGCAACCTAGATATTTATTTATCTGAATCAGATGAAACATTTAACGAAGCAGAGTTAATCGCACAATCAAGTTATACAGAGCTAACTGAAAATCAAAAATTTGATCAAGATGACTATATCTTTTATTTAACAGCAGCAGGTAGCAATGAAGTATTATTCACATCAAGTGAAATTTCTTTTCCTTATGCTTCGGAATATATTGTAGTAATTAGAGAAAATAAAGGCGCAGGTGATTCACCTTATGTTATGGATAGAATAGCCACGTCCTCAATAACAGAGTACGTAGACCATGACTCAGAAGCAGCTTTTCGCATATACAATGGTATAGTTGAACATGAATTATTACCAAACTATAACAGTTCAATTGATCTACATGTAGATGGCGTGGATGATAGTCCGGAAGTATCCGCACTATCCTTTGGTGAATTCAGTGACAGCATACAAACAGCGTTTAGCGATTACAACATCAGCGTACTTGCAAGTGAAGACAATAGCCCTCTTATTGAAAATCACTTACTAACCTTAAATGCCAACAGCGACAAAACCGTTTTCTTTTACTTAACTGAAGATAATGTTGATGAAGATGGTGATGGCGACGTAGATGAAGATGGTGACGGTTATGTAGATGAAATAGAAATAACCTTAAACTCTTTAGTGGTTGATAACAGTCAAAACGAAAGCATATATACGCATCAAATTAATGTTATAAACTTAATTGACCATGATGACTTTAGCTCTGTTAACGTTTACTTTGTTAAAAGTGATGAGATTGTAGATACCGCTGAAAACTCAATTACTGCATCTTACATTGTCCCTAATTCAATCTCTTTAGTGAATAATAGTTACAGTGTTTATGCTATTGCTAAAGTTGATAGCAGTGACCTAATTATCAGCGCTTCAGAACTAGTGTTAAATGACGAGAGCAAAGATCAGTTTTTAATTTTAGAAGCAGATGAAGCTTCAGCCACAGGTTATAAAGCCACCTTTACAGAACAAATGGTTAATCATTAGTTTAATAACTCGACTGCCGAGTTAAAAGCGCTATGATTATTACCAACCTACTTTAACTAGAAAGATAGCTAATGCGAATTAAAATAGCTTATAAATTGTTTATTGTTAACTTAACTATAATTTTATTACTAGTGTTAGCAATGCAGGTAATTAGTTATCTTTCTAATAAAGAAGTACTCAATGATTTTGTTGACCATATTGAAGGCCAAATGCTTGAGCATATTGCCGACGAAATAAGTACTAAGTACACACAAGAACAGTCTTGGAAAGTGTACCAACTTAACCCTAGACTGTGGCGTGAAACTATTTTTGAACAAATTATCAAGTACGGTGCTCTTCTTAAAATGCCAAAAGATAAAGCAAATGGCTTAGATAAACATTTTCCAAAACACAAGTTTATGCCATTTCCGCCTGACGGAAATCATCGTCCTCCAGCATTTAAGGACTTGAGAAAAAATAGAATTCCTCGACCAGCACAGAACTTTATTGACAGAATCAGCCTGTTCGATGCACAGAAATCAGCAGTAATTGCAGCCACTGTACACAGCGATGTGATACGAAGCAAAGAAATAAAGCTGAATAACACCACCATTGGTTGGTTACATTTAAATAAAAGAGACTTCACAGTGACTACGCTAGCAAGCTTTTATTTAACCAAACAGTTAGAGAATAGTTACTGGGTAGGCACCATAGGTGTATTAATTGCTGCGCTGTTTAGCTACTTTTTATCAAAGCACATAACTGCGCCTATTTCTTCATTAAGTGATACAGCCCATAAAATTGCCAAACGGGATTTTACAACTCGCATTAAGGTCACTACCAATGATGAATTTAAAGATTTAGCCCGTAGTGTTAACAATATTTCAGAGAAATTAGCTAAATATGACGAACAGCAAAAACAATGGTTAATGGATATATCTCATGAGCTTAGAACGCCATTAACTATTTTAGATGGTGAATTAGAGGCATTAGCTGATGGCTTAACGCCATTTAACAGCCTGACTATTCAATCTTTACAAGAAGAAGTGACATTGATCATGCGCTTAGTGGATGATCTTCATGAACTCACAGTGATAGATAAACTATCATTTGAATGTCAGCAAGAAAATATCAATATCACAAAGTTATTAAGTCATCAGCTTGATAAATTTAGCTGTAAATACCAAAAAACAAACATTGAGTTGATCAACAAAGTACCCGATAACAAAACCTTTGTTAAGGGCGATCACGACAGGTTATGTCAAGTCCTGCAAAACATTTTAAAAAATGGCTTACGTTATATTAATACACCGGGTAAGTTGACCATAACGGCAGAAACAGGCCAGCATAGTATTCAGTTAGTTTTTCATGATACTGGCCCTGGCGTTCTCAAAGAGGCACTACCTAAACTATTTAACCGTTTATACCGAACTGATGAATCAAGAAATAGAAGAACTGGCGGTGCGGGTTTAGGCCTAGCTATTTGCAAAAATATCATTGAGGCACACGGCGGTAGTATTTTTGCTACGCTTAACCATGAAGGTGGCTTGTCCATTCATATTGACCTTCCAATTAATAACCAACTATAAAATAAAGAGAAGAATGAATAAAAAACATATTTTGATCGTTGAAGACGAGTTAAAAATAGCTAATTTAATTAGCAAATATTTAATACTTGAAGGCTATGATTCAAGCCATGTAAGTGATGGCAACAACGCTCTTAGTACCTATCAAGAGTGCCAAGCTGATTTAGTCGTTTTAGATATCATGCTACCCAATGTAAATGGTATTGAAATATGCGAGTCTATTCGTGAAATAAGCGATGTCCCTATTATCATGTTAACCGCACGCGTTGAAGAAATAGATAAACTCATTGGTTTTGATGTTGGTGCTGACGATTATGTTAGCAAGCCCTTCAAGCCAAAAGAGCTTATGGCCAGAATTAAAGCTGTTTTAAAAAGAGTCAATCACACACCAGAAAGCCATTCATCAACCATTGAAAGCGGCTCTATAGCGTTGGATATAGTCACACATAAAGTGTTTGTAAAAAACCAAGAAGTTGTGCTGACATTGAATGAATTTAATTTATTGAAAATATTTTTAGAATATCCAAACAAAGTTTTTTCACGACAAGAATTGCTAAAAATAACCCAAGGAAAATATTTCGAAAGTTATGAAAGAACAGTTGATTCACACATTAAAAATTTACGAAAAAAACTCACTAAAGTTGAGCCAAATACCCACTATATAAAATCAATTTATGGCGTTGGTTATCAGTATATTTGTGATAATGCTAAATAATGTGGAAAACTGACATTGTCACTCCTTGTGGCAATAATTTGCTTTTAAACCTTAACTCAATTTCCTCTATTCTACTTTTCTTTCATTGCTTTACACTTTTTTAGTTATACCAATTCATATCAGTTATCAAATAGTGATGTATCAAAGCTCTTCAAACCTATGCAAGATAACAAAAAATGAAGCCAACATTCACTTAATAAGCTATAACTGGTAATAGGCTAGTAAACCTTTCTAGCTTTACAACAAGACATATAATCGTTACAACATGCCTGTCATCAATAGGGCGCAATATCCACATTGAATCAATAAATCTAACGGCGCATCATTGGAAAATAAAATCATGCAATCAAGAACATCATTAGCTAGCTGGCAAGCGCTCATAACTCATGCAAAAGACATGAAGCAACAACACATGAGTGAATTATTTAAACAAAACACTCAGCGGTTTGAGCAGTTTTCAATAAAACTTGCGCCATTTTTACTCGATTATTCAAAAAATTTAATTTCTGAGCAAACAATGACTAAGTTATTTGACTTAGCTAGAGAATGCGACATTGAAGGTTGGCGTGAAAAAATGTTCTCTGGTAAACGCATAAATACCACTGAAGATAGATCGGTATTACACGTAGCACTGCGTAATCGCTCTCAATCTCCCATGATGCTTGATGGCAAAGACATCAATACCGATGTTCAGCAAGCCTTAGAGCAAATGAAAAACTTTTCTGACAAAGTACGTCAAGGGCTATGGAAAGGTTACTCGGGAAAACGTATTACCGATGTAGTAAATATTGGTGTTGGTGGCTCTAATTTAGGGCCTCAAATGGTGACAGAAGCCTTAAAACAATATAGCGACCAAAGTGTTAATGTTCATTATGTTTCTAATGTTGATGGTACACAAATTGCCAATGTATTAAGGCCACTTAACCCGGAAAAAACATTATTTATTGTTTCCAGTAAAACCTTTACCACTACTGAAACCATGACTAACGCTAAAACTGCAATGAAATGGTTAGTGTCTGCTTCATTTGATGAATCCTCTATTGCCAAGCACTTTGTTGCCGTATCTTCAAATAAAAGGAACGCCACTGAGTTTGGCATTAAAGAAGAAAATATTTTTGATATGTGGGACTGGGTAGGCGGTCGATTTTCACTTTGGTCTGCCATAGGGTTACCCATTGCTATAGACCTTGGTTTTGAGCGTTTTATTGAACTTTTAGAAGGTGCACACGAAATTGACAGGCACTTTTGTGAAGCGCCATTAGAGCAAAATGCACCAGTAATTTTAGCCTTACTTAGTGTTTGGAATTGTACTTTCTTAGGCGCACAGTCACAGGCTATTCTCCCTTATGATCAATCCCTTCATATGCTGTCTGCCTATCTGCAGCAAGCTGAAATGGAAAGCAATGGTAAGTCAGTCAACTGGGAAGGTGAAGCCATTGACTATCCAACCGTACCTTCTATTTGGGGCGAATTAGGCATTAATGGTCAGCATGCTTTTTATCAATACTTACACCAAAGTAACAATATCGTTCCTGCTGATTTTATTGGCTCCGTAGAAAGTGTCACGCCTGTGAAAGGTCACCATGAAACCTTAATGGCAAACTTTTTTGCCCAAACCCAAGCACTTATGCAAGGCGTTAATGAAGAGCAAGTACGTGCTGATTTAAAAGCCAAAGGCAGAACACCCGACTACATTGACAAAGTTGCTCCACATAAAGTGCATAAAGGTAATAGGCCTACTAACACCATTTTAATGAAGCGTATATCTCCGCGTTCACTTGGCAGCCTTATTGCGTTGTATGAACATAAAATATTTACTCAGGGCATTCTTTTACAAATTTGTTCATTCGATCAATGGGGTGTAGAGCTAGGTAAAGGTTTGGCAAATAATATACAAGGTGAACTTACTGAAAATGTCATTAGCCAAAACCACGACAGCTCAACGAAGGGTTTGATGGGCTATTATCAAAAAAGTAAATCAACAAAATAATGACGTAATAATGTTAGGTTCTATTGAGCTTTCATGTTTAAGTTTTGAACGCACTAGCTGCTTTTGGCTCATGGCACTAGTACTGCCTAATTTAAGCCCACATAAAATCAAAAAGTAACAGACATTTCAAAAATACAATTTATTGAATCACCGTTTGCAATATTTTAGGATTGATCGTTTAATTAACGACAAAGTATTAACGAAAGTCCTGTGAATATGAGCGCTGCAAAAGACATAGATTACTGGCGGTTGTCCAATCAACTTGAAGAAGGGCGCAACCATGTACTGCGTATGGTTGCGAGAAATGAAGACATTCAAATTGTGCTCAACACTCTGTGTCAAAAAGCACAAATCTATAACCCTGAAATGCTCTGTTCTATATTACGCTTAGACAGTCAACAACATACTCTTCACCCTATCGCTTCAGTCTCTTTACCTGACTTTTATTGTCAAGCCCTAGATGGTGTTGCTATTGGCGCAGGGGTTGGTTCTTGCGGTACAGCAGCTTTCACCAAAAAACGTGTGATTGTTGAAGATATTAATACACATCCTTACTGGAATCAGTATAAAGGATTAGCACTTGAAGCTGGTGTTCAATCCTGCTGGTCTGAACCTATCTTAGGCGCTAATGGCTTAGTATTTGGTACTTTTGCTATTTATTATCGCACGCCCAAAAAGCCTACAGATGAGGATTTAAAGTTTATTGAGTTAAGTGCAAACTTAGCTGCTGTCGTATTTGAAAATCATGAAAATCGCACCAAACTATTAGAAGCCAATAATCAACTTAAGCAAACAGTAAGTGAAAGAACCTCTGAACTTGAAAGAGTCAACATTGCCTTAGAAGAGTCTATTAAAGAGCAAGGCAAGCAATACCTACTCGATATAACCAATGAAAAAATGCTAACAACCAATAGTTTAATTTGTGGCTTCTCTCATGAAATTAGCACTCCAATAGGTACAGCTATTACTGCAATTAGTATTGCAGAAGATAAAATAAAACAACTCAATGAAAAAGCCACTTCAGATAATTTATCTAGGAAGTTTTTCATTAATAGTCTTTTCGAACTGGAAGAAATCATCGCTTTAAACCGCAAGGGTCTTAAAAAAGTTAATACTCTACTACAAAGATTCAAAAACATTAATACTTACAAGGGAGTAGAAGAAAGCTCAAGTTTTTCTATGTTGCAGTTATTGGAGGAGATTAAAACCAGTATTAAACCTGTGTTGGGTATTCATCAGTTATTTATTCAATGTGAGGAGTTTAATTTTGTCAGTAATAAAGAAGTGCTCTGGCAGATTTTCTTCAACCTTATCGAGAACTCTATAATTCACGGCTTTAAAAATATAGAAGCAGGTATGATTCACATTAATATTACTGAAGACCATGGAAATGTAATGATTAATTATCAAGATAATGGTTGTGGTGTAACAGAAATAGACTCTGAAAAAATCTTTGAACCTTTTTATACTTCTAACCGTAATAAAAACAGTTTAGGTCTAGGCCTGAATATCACTAATAACCTTATTACGAACACTCTGCAAGGCACAATAAAATTAATAGACTCACCTATAGGCTTGCGATATCAAATCACACTACCAAAGTAGCTAAGTACCTAAGCAATTAGATAACATTGTTTAGGTATTTAAAATTAGCTACTTAGCTTTCTTTCTACGCATTACAAAGAATATGATTAACGCAAGGATTATAATAGCAGCATTACTAACACCAACTATTATCATGGTTTGCATATTTTCTTCATCTTCTGCTTGTTGTTGAGCAAATTTAGCTTCAGCCAATGCCGCTTCTTTTTCAGCTAACATTTGCTGAGCAATTTGCTCATCACCTTCTGCATCAATAATTGTAGGTATCAACTGGTCGATATTAGATTTAACATTGAAACTAAATTCAGGCACAGTAAGACGAAACTCTCGCCCTGTTGTGGTTTCACCAAAAGCACTCAAACTTATACGGTGCAATCCACCCTCGGTATAACGAATCTCTTTTTCTCTCGTTTCACCTTGTCCTTCCATAATAGAGAATGGTTCTACTTGCTTATCAGGAAAGGTCACTTTACCTTGAAAAATTAAACTATCAGGCACCACATGAGTTGGGTCAATGGTAAGTATCATAGTGTGAGGAATAGTTTCCAACTCTGACGTTTCAACGGCAATACTTATTGGTGTTTCATGCAGTAAAATAGGCTGTTGTCGCAACTCACGGGTAACCATGGGTAGTTTAACTAAATACACAGGCTGCCACTCACCGGGTGCAAAATCTAATTCAAATTCACCGGTAAAAATATTATCGTTAGCGTATTCATCAAGATTGTCGCCATCATCTCTAAACGAAGTTACTTTTATACCATCAGCACCAAAGTTGTCATAAAGTGAGTTATTGGTGCTATAAAAGTGCACATCAAGTTTTACCACGTTTCTAAATAACGGGGATTCAATGGCTTCTTCGCCATTTAATAATTTACCCACTACTTTTAAGGTTTCCCCTTCAAGTACAACCTCAGGTAAGGGTTCAACCTCAATTTTAACATCAGATACAACAAGAATTTGACTGTCTGGAGAGATATCACCTATGGCTTGCCATGGCCCTACCATAGGTTTTTTTATTTTGATTAAATCGAAAGTACTATCATCGTGCCACTGTACTTTTTCATGATCAAAGTTATTGATCCTTAGCTTACTACCATCTGGGCGTACTAAAATGATCGGTTTGCTACCGCGCTTACGATAAAAAATTAACGTTATCTCATCAAGTTCAGCATCAATACGAAAACGGTTATCAAAATATGGAATTTGATTGGTGACGTTGTCAGATTGATATTTCAACTCTGTACTTTTAGCTTTTTTCTCAGCTAAGGTTTCTTTTAAAGTATTGTCTGCATCTTGTGCAACTGCCTTTGGTTGTAACAGCAATAAACTAAGGCAAAAAGCAAAACCTAGCGTAACTAATTTGGTAGCTTCCAAAGTGGCTCTCCCCCTTTTTGTTTAACTACAGATAACCTTTCTTTATGGGCTTCTACTTCATCGGCAGAAGCAGCAATAACCTTTAATTTTTCACGTTCAGGATTTAAACGTCTAATTGCATTCGCATCACTGCTACTGTGATCTCCCACAGAAAGGTTAAAGCTTGATTGCTTGCGCGTCATTTCAATATAAACAAACGCCAGCAATTGAGCATCGATTAATGCGCCGTGATAGGTACGGTCAATTAAGCCGTCTACTTTATAAAAACGCGCTAAATAATCTAAGGTTTTTGGTGAGCCAAATTCGTCCTTCGAAGTTTTTAATGTATCGGTGACAGTACAAATATCTTCTGTCATCGGTATTTTATTGCCTGAGCGCTGCGCAAAGTTTACTAAAGAAAATTCATGATCCATAAAGCCCACATCGAACTTAGCATTATGAATAACAAGCTCTGCACCCCGAATAAAGTTAATAAAATCATCAACGACTTGGGGAAAAGTAGGTTTATCATCTAAAAATTCATTGGTTAAACCATGAACATCAATAACTTCTTGATCCATCTGTAGCACTTGGCCACGGGGATCTAAAGGCTTGATATAGGCGTGATAGGTTCTGCCAGTGAGTTGACGATTAATCATCTCAACACAACCTATTTCAACAATTCTATGACCCTCTTTGGGGTTAATACCCGTTGTTTCGGTATCAAGAATAATAAGCCGTTCGTCTTGATTATTAACTTGAGTGTTATTTGTATTTGAGGTGTCGTTCACTGTAATTAGCCTTACCAAGTATTAGTTAAAAACTGCTTTTTACTCTGGCAGTTTTTGTGGAAATTCTTTTAAATTTAAGTTCAGTCGTTCGCTGCTATAACATAAACCAATTAACGCAAAGGTTATTAGCGCCTGCGTAATAAGCCAAGAAATAGATAATAGATTCCAGTAAAAATAAGCAATAACATGAGTAGAAAAATCAAACGCTAAAGCAATAACCATAATCACTCTGCAGTATCGCCAGCTAAATTGTACCCAATGAGGTGCATCAGGTCTGCGTAAACTGATAATGAGTAATACAAATAGCCCAACTGCGCCCGATATTAAACTCAAATAAAACATTGAGGTTTGTGGGTAAATCCACTCAATAATGCTGACTCTATCACGCATGTTTGTGACAGACATCAACCAAACAATATAACCGCGTAAAATAAATAACAAAGTTAAATAAAAGCGCTTTGACAATTTCAAACAATCGTAGTTATCAAAGTCTTGTACTGAATATTCTTGGTATGCGTTTGAGTTTTTTGCTTGGTCTTTATGCATTGGCTTTATCGTTAGTTTCTCGCTCAAGTTTTAAATAGTGCTGACCAGCAGTAATCGCTTTAACCGCTTTAGAGCTAAACTCTCTTCGAAATAAAGTATAAACGACCCAAACACTCATTAACATAAATAACGCAGGGTGGAAAAACCAACACATAGCGGCAAGTGCAAAATAATATGAACGTAAACCATAATTATAGGCATGGGCAGCTTGATCTTGCACTATTGCCATTTGCTCAGCATAAGCTTTTAAATTCTCATTTAAACCAGAGCTATCAATAGGAGCCGCTCCCATCATAACGTTAACAAAACCATACTGGCGCATAGACCAAGTAAACTGGAAAAACGACAAGACAAAAATAAAAGCTAACAAGCCTAATTTAAGCTGAATAGCCAAATGATTGACATAATCAGCAAAGGGTAATGAAGCAATAACCCCTTCTAAAGTGTCTATTTGAGCAAATAAGGTTAACAAACCTGCAAGTATTAACAGCGTGCTTGAAGCAAAAAAAGCAATATTACGCTCCAGGTTCGCCAATAATGCCGCCTCTCCTACTCTAACTTCTCGAGTGATAGCTTCATACATCCAATGAATTCGATGTTGATGTAAACAGCGTGCAATACAATTGGTTGTTTTGGCTTTTTTTCTAGCAAACCAAGTATAACCAGACCAACAAACTAAGAAGGTGAACAAGGCAAGAAGGTCGATAACAGAAAATGGCATATAAGTGTCCCAAAGCAATTATGGAGACAATCTTACCCTGACCATTTAAGACTTCAACTAAATCGAGTGGAAAACTCGCAATTCAACAGAAAAAGTTTACCTTCTATCGACTAACTTTTGACTTAATAGCTCAGTTAAATCAGGATAGCTTTGAAAATTTCACTTTTTGTTTACAGGTTAATCAATGCCCTTTTTGTTTAAATTTATCAGTACAATAGCTTTTTTAACATTTTGCTTGCTAAATAGCGCTTTCGCGCAAACATTAAAAAGCTCAGACAAAGTAAACAATACCAATATTCCTCGTATTCAAGGCGTCATAAAAATAGATGCCGATTTATCTGATCCCCAGTGGCAAGCAGCAAAACGGGTAAACATGAATATTGTTACTCGTCCTTATGACAATACACAAAGCCCTGTAGATACCCACGCATTATTACTTGAAGATGGCCAAACACTTTACATTGCATTTATTGCCCAAGATCCAAATCCCCGTGAAATACGCGCTTTTTTAAAAGACAGAGATAAAAGCTGGGGAGATGATTTAGTGGGCGTAAAGCTTGATACCTACAATGATCAACGCACCGCCTATCGCTTTCTTGTCAACCCATTAGGTGTGCAGATTGACGGTATAGAAAGTGAGGTGACTAAAAAAGAAAGCGACGCATGGGATGGTATATGGCACAGCGCAGGTAAAATAACAGAACAAGGTTACCTTGTTGAAATGGCACTTCCCCTGAGAATGCTCAATTTTGATGAGAATAAAACAGAGCAAACTTGGGGCATAGAGTTAATGCGCTTTTACCCTAGAACACAATCATTAAGACTGTCTAACATTACCCTTGATCGAGGTAATAGTTGTGAGCTGTGCCAACTAGCAACCGCAACTGGTTTTAGTGGCGCCAAACAAGGAAGTAATTTAACTATTACACCAGCGCTGGTGGTCAACGCTACACAAGAGCGCGATGAAGATGATGATGATATATGGCACAAAGAAACCAATATTGAGCCAAGCCTTGATATTCGCTGGGGAATAACACCTGATTTATTATTAAATGCAACCATTAACCCTGACTTTTCTACCATAGAAACCGACAGTGCCCGTTTAAATATCAATAATAATTTTGCCCTTTTCTTTGATGAAAAAAGGCCTTTCTTCCTCGATAACCAAGATTACTTTGACTCAAACTACAACCTAGTTTACACCCGCAATATTAATGCGCCTAACTATGGCGCCAAACTTACCGGCAGACATAATCAACATTCATTTGGTTTGTTTTTTACTGATGATGAAAATACTAATATCTTAATTCCAGGTAACCGAGCCTCAACCATAGCCACCATAGAAGAAGAATCAAAAGCCGCCGCATTGAGGTATCGCAATAACCTTAATGATGATATTACCCTTGGCTGGACAAGTACGCTAAGGACCAGCAATGGCTATGAAAACGCTGTTCACGGTGTAGATGCCAGATTTAGACTTAGTACTGAAGATGTTATTAAATTTCAAGCACTATACTCAAGCACTCAATACCCTGAAGACTTATTTGAACAGTTTTGTGATAGCGATAATTTAAACGATTGTACTAACCCAAGCACCAGCAATTGTGATTTAACAAACTGTGAATATTCAGAGCCGCTGCTTAGGACAATTAAATCAGAGCCTTTTACTGGCAATGCTTTTAGAGCATCCTATAACCATAATGATACACATTGGAGCTACTTTGCTAGATACGATAAACAAAACCAAGGTTTTCGTGGCGATTTAGGCTTTATTTCCCGTATTGATTTTAATAGAGCCGTTATTGGTGGTAGTAGAAAATGGTATGCCGACCAAGGACAATGGTGGACGAAATTTAGAATATCGTCGGATTGGGATATTAGTCACAACGACAATGATGAATTAATAGAGGAAGAATATGAAGTTCACGCTCACTTAAATGCTAGTTATAACTCATATTTTAGACTTTCTTATATGACACGAGATCAAGTGGGCAGTAGAATAGATAAAAGCTCTCTTGCTATTGACGGAAACACAACCCTATTTAACGAGAACAGCATAGGGTTATTTGGCGAAATAAAACCTACGCTTGGTTTGTATTTTAATACACGTATTTCAGTTGGGGATGCCATTGATTTTAGCAGCAATCGCATTGGTAAAAGAAAGCAAATTTCCCCTACTGTAAAATGGAATATCAACCAAAACATTGAAGTAAAGCTTAAACAAACATTTCGACAATTAGAGGCTGATAACGCTAAAGTTTTTATCGCCCGATTAACTGACTTTAGAACCACTTACCAATTTAATGTGCAAAGCTTTATCCGCTTAAGCATTATCTACAATAATACCCACAGAAATAAAAATAATTATTTATATATAGCGCCTCAAGACATAAATAGCGTTAACAAAGATTTTTCAACAGAATTACTTTATGCCTATAAAATAAACCCGCAAACCGTTTTCTATTTAGGTTATTCAGACCACCATGAAAGCGACACAAACTTTAGCAATATTAAACAAGATACCCGCAACGCCTTTATGAAGTTCAGTTATGCGTGGGTAAAATAGCAATATTTCCTGCTGATTTTTATATCTCGATATATCTGATGTTTAAAGAAAATATTGTGTTAATGCTCAAAATTTGTCACAATTTATCATATAAATATCCTGCAGTTAACGCATAGGCATGCGTTAACAATGCAAGAAAAGCCTAAATAATAACTATAAATTTACGGACAATGTATGCAAAAGCTAAGTTGTAATAACTTATTTGTGCTTTTTGTTACTTTATTTCTGATAACACAAACTTCAGCAGTACAAGCAAACAACAATCAAACACACAAGTCTTCAGTATCACTCCAATCGTTGAATATCCCTTTTAGTCAAGGGGAAATCACCCTAGACGCCGAACTCAACGAATCAATTTGGGATGATGCACTCGTTGTTGATCTTCATTTAGTTAATAGCCCTTGGGAAAATTTACCTAGCCCAATTAAAACGACCGCAAAACTTATTGAAAATGGCGAGTTTCTTTATGTGGCTTTTATTGCAAAAGATCCTGAACCGAGCAAAATCCAAGGCTTTTTAACAGACAGAGATTATGCGTGGTCACATGATTTAGTAGGCATAAAATTAGACACCCATAATAATCGCCGTTTAAATTACGAATTTTTTGTAAACCCTTATGGCGTGCAAAATGATGCAACGTTTAATGAAATAACGGGCTTGGCAAATGAATCATGGGATAGTCTTTGGCATTCCTTTGGAAAAATCACTCCCCAGGGTTACCAAGTAGAAATTGCCATTCCTTACAATATTTTGAATTTTAAAGACGACGGTAAAACCAAACAATGGGCAATAGAATTAGTGAGAACTTACCCCAGAGATCAAGTATTGCGCATGTCTCATGTGCCAATCGATAGAGATAATCCATGCTGGCTATGTCAATACCCAGAAGCGGTTGGTTTTGAGAACGCTAAAATTGGTAAAAATTTAAGATTAACGCCATCCTTAACAGCAAATAGACATCAAAGTCGTGATATTTATGCTCCCCGTGATGATAGCAGTGCTGACTGGGCAAGTGAAAATGATATTGAAGCAGGCTTAGATTTACGTTGGGGTATCAATGCAAATAACTTATTAAACGTAACCCTTAACCCTGATTTTTCAACGGTAGAAAGTGACAGTGGCCAACTCAATGTTAACACCAACTTTGCCTTATTCTATGAAGAAAAACGGGCTTTCTTTCTTGATAACAGTGACTATTTTAGTAGTGATTTTGACCTAATATATACCCGTAACATTGCCTCACCAGATTATGGCGCTAAAGTTACAGGCCGTATTGAACAGCATAGTTACGGCGCTTTTATTACTAATGATACAAAGACTAATATTTTATTGCCCGGCAACTTAAGAGGAGATAAGCTCTTCACTTTAGATAGAGAAAGTAAATCAGGCGCTTTACGTTACCGTCATGATTTAAATGAAGATATTACCTTAGGTGCAATAGCCACACTACGTTCAGCAGATGATTATCATAACTATGTTACTGGTATTGATGGCCATTATCGAATCAACAGCTCTAACACTATTAAAGGTCAATTATTAAATTCAGACACCTTATACCCAGATGAAATAATATCAGCTCTTAATCTCAGTGATGACAGCATTAATGATCAAGCTTATAAATTAAACTTTAACCACTCTTCTGAGTACTGGTTAATAGATTTAGATCACCAAAATATAGGTGAAAGTTTTCGAGCTGATTTAGGCTTTATGCCCCAAGCTGATATTAAAAAAGATAAAATATTTATTAAAAGAGCTTTTTATGGCGAACAAAATAGCCACTGGCAAGAAGCAGGAATTTCAGGTAAGTGGCAGATTATTCATAATCAAAATAACGAGTTAATAGAAAAAGAGTTAGTGGCCAGTTTTGATATAAATGGTCCACTACAATCAAGCTTGGCTATTGATTTAGTCCATGGTGAAAGAGTTGGTCGACGCTATAATGATACTATTAGTGATATCGATAACAACACCAGCTTTTTTGATGAAAACCAAGTAGTTATCTCAGCAAACCTAAACCCTAGCAATCGTATTTTTTTCTCTATGGACTTAACGCTAGGCGATAAAATAGATTATGCCAACGATAGATTAGGTGATTTAACTCAAATACAAGCCAACATACAAATTTTCATAACAGATCATTTAGAGTTTGATTTTTACCAAACCTATTCTGAACTGGAAGCAAATAATGAACTTGGTTATGAGGATAACGTTTATACCGCTAATATTTCTGAACTTCGTTTGTCGTATCAGTTTGACGTGCAGAGTTATTTAAAATTAAGTGTAGTGTATTCTGATGTTGATACCAACCCTGACAATAATGGAGCTATCTATTCAGAGCAAAGTAAAGATTTATCAACTCAGCTAATCTATGCCTATAAACTAAACCCACAAACGGTATTTTTCTTGGGCTATTCAGATAATAGTTATCAAGACGATTATTTAAATAGCTTACGACGCGCAGAGCGAACTTTTTTTACTAAAATCAGCTACGCTTGGGCTCCATAGCTCCTCGCTTATTACTCAGTAACTTTTAGCGCCTAATGACTTACCTCTGTTAAGGCGCTAATCAGTTATGGTTGTTCAAATTAAACGTCAAGCTAAACTATGCTTAGGGTAAAGATGGTTTTCTTATATCGATCACAACCGTTGCTGATATTTTATCGTGAATAGCTTGTCTATTAGGATCCCAATAGACTTGCATAAAGCCCAGTAAACCCGTTGCAATACCTGCCCCATAGCCGCCATAACGGCCAAAACTATCCCACAATCCCAGCGGCGTGCCATCTAATTGCAATACTTTAATACCTAATAACTTTTTACCTAAGGTTTGCCCGCGCCCTAATGCCGTAAATACGGTGAAATAAAAGGTTGCCCAACCAAAGCCTAAGCCAAGATCTTCAATAATTCCTTTTGCCCATTCTATAATTGAGTAAATAGGCTTATTTTTTTGTTCATCTTGAACTGTATTAAGTGGAGTTTGTTTAACTTCATCAGCTATGTTTAATACTTCATCTTTATTCTTTAAATTCTGTGCCGTGTCCTTTACACCTTTATCAGGTTGACTTTCTGTTGACGGCTTATCTACTTTTAAGCGACTGAGCTCACTAGTAAAACTGCTATTCATATATGCGATAAGTTGTTCTTGTTCACTTTGAGTGAGTTCAGTTTCCTGAGCAATTTCTGAAAAAACATCACTGAGTTGTGATTCTTTAAGTGTAACTTCCCCTTCAACAGAAATGGCTGCCAGTTGTGTTACCACTGAATTGGCATCATTTTTCCAACAAGAAAGTTCATCACATTCACTATCCGCAATAGTTTTAAGCGCTGTAATGGTAAAGCCAGCAATAGCGAGCGATTTTCCTAAAGAAGTAACCCTTTCATTAACAGCAACCTCAGGCTCCGCCTCTTCAATACCTACATAATCTAATATTGGTGGCAAAGTGTCTAATAGAACAATAAACACCATGAAAGCACCAGCAAAACGCATAAAAGCTCTTCGCTTGCGGCCTTTAGTTTTACCTTGCTGCTTCGCTCTTTTTTTACTGCCTAAATAAAAAAAGGTAATAGCAATAGCAAGGGCTAATAGCCCACCAGAAACCTCACTTAAGATGGCTACTAAAATAAAATCTATCAACAATGCGATGGCACGTTTTCTAGGCGCAGCAAGCGGTAAACCAAATAAAGATTTATCCAACTTAAAAGCAAAAGGCGTTAGGTAATGTTTAGTTTCTTCTTCTGATAATGTGCTGACATCTGTACTTTTCGTTTTATTATCAGCCAACTCCATACTCATCGCCTAACCTCCAATTAATACTTATTTGCTTATGTTTTTTAAACTAGAGCTTTGATTCCTTGCCCTAACCCTGCCAACGTTAACGGATACATTTTATGCTCAACCAATTGCTGCATAATTTGTATTGAAGCATAGTAAGGCCATTGTGGCTCTGATTGTGGGTTTAACCAAATAACCTTATCAAAATGGTCTGTTAGCCTTTGCATCCAGACACTACCTGGTTCTTCATTCCAATGCTCAACACTACCACCGGGATAAGTAATTTCATAAGGCCCCATGGTTGCATCACCGACAAAAATCACCTTATAGTCGCGGCTGTAGGTATGCAGTACTTGTAGCAAATCTATTTTTTCATTGTGTCTGCGATTATTATCTTTCCACACACATTCATAAATACAGTTATGAAAATAGAAAAACTCTAAATGTTTGAACTCACCATGCACCGCGGAGAAAAGCTGTTCACACACTTTAATGTGATCATCCATTGAACCACCAATATCAAAAAACATTAATACTTTAATGGCATTATGGCGCTCTGGCTTCATTTTGATATCAAGATAACCTGCATTGCGGGCTGTTGCTGAAATAGTATCATCAAGCGCTAACTCTTCAGAGCTCCCGGTACGGGCAAATTGTCGTAGTTTGCGCAGCGCAACTTTCATATTGCGCGTGCCTATTTCTACATTGGCATCTAAGTTTTTAAATTGGCGCTTATCCCACACCTTTGTGGCTTTTCTATGTCTTGAACTGTCCTGACCAATACGCACACCTTCAGGGTTATAACCATAAGCCCCAAAGGGTGAAGTACCGCCAGTGCCAATCCACTTGTTACCACCTTGGTGCCGTTTTTCTTGCTCTTTTAAGCGTTCAGCTAATGTTTCCATCAACTTATCTAGACCGCCTAAGGCTTCAATTTTTGCTTTTTCTTCATCGGTAAGCTGCTTTTCAAATTGCTTTCTTAACCACTCTTCTGGAATCTCAGAGAGATCTAATTCTAGGCTAGAAACACCTTTAAAGTAATCAGCAAAAGCACGATCAAATTTATCAAAGTGCGCTTCATCTTTAACCAGTAAAGTTCGGCTTAAAGCATAGAAATCATCAATATTGGCAAAAACCACTTTCTGCTCTAAAGCACGGATTAAATCTAATAATTCTCGTAGCGTGCAAGGTACTTTGTAATCTCGTACTTTACAAAAAAAATCAATTAACATGATTTAACCTCAATGCTAGCGTTGACGTTGATGCATAAAAGCTAATTTTTCAAATAAATGTACATCTTGCTCGTTTTTCAATAAGGCGCCATGTAGCGGCGGAATCACTTTTTTTTGCCTAGTTTCATGTAGAACTTCTTGCGAAATGTCTTCAGCTAATAACAACTTAAGCCAATCAATTAACTCTGAAGTAGAAGGTTTTTTCTTTAAACCCGGAATGTCACGTAAATCAAAAAACAAAGCTAAGGCTTCATCCAATAAAGTTTGCTTGATATTAGGGAAATGTACATCAACAATAGCCTGCATCTCTTCTTTTTCAGGGAAGCTGATGTAATGGAAGAAGCAACGACGTAAAAAGGCATCGGGTAATTCTTTTTCATTATTTGAAGTGATAATAATAATAGGTCTTTGCTTTGCAATAACTTTTTCTTGTGTTTCATAGACAAAAAACTCCATTTTATCTAACTCTAATAACAGGTCGTTAGGAAACTCAATATCTGCTTTATCAATTTCATCAATCAATAACACGGGACGCTTATCGGCGGTAAAGGCATGCCATAATTTACCTTTAACAATATAGTTAGCAATATTTTTTACTTTTTCATCACCTAATTGACTGTCCCTTAAACGCGAAACCGCATCGTATTCATATAAGCCTTGTTGAGCTTTAGTAGTTGATTTTATGTGCCATGGAATAAGGTTAACATTTAAACTTGCAGCTAATTCTTCAGCCAACATGGTTTTACCCGTTCCTGGTTCCCCTTTTATTAAAAGCGGGCGCTCTAATGCTATAGCAGCGTTAACTGCTAATTGTAATTCGCTCGAAGCAATGTAATTGGTTGTACCTTGAAATGCGCTCATATTAAGTTTTCCAAAACCTTTTTAATTATAATAGTGACATTTATGCTAGAAAAGTAGTTATCTATTCCATAAAAGCATATAAGTTATAACAAAATATCACTTCTTTTTCTGCCATAAGAGGCTAATCTTAACAGGTATATGTAAGTAAATTCAAAATAGTCCATAGGATTTTACCATGTCTAATATATTTGAAGATAATTCAACCTCTATTGGTAACACACCATTAGTGAAACTTAATCGTGTTATTAATAGCAAGAACAGTGACGGAACCCCTTCAGCAACCGTTTTAGCTAAAGTAGAAGCAAGAAACCCTAGCTTTAGTGTTAAGTGTAGAATTGGCGCTAGCATGGTGTGGGATGCAGAAGAAAAGGGCTTGCTAAGCGCTGGCAATGAGATCATTGAACCTACTAGTGGCAATACTGGTATCGCATTAGCCTTTGTAGCCGCTGCCCGTGGTTACCCTATCACCCTAACAATGCCAAGCACGATGAGCTTAGAGCGTCGCAAACTACTTACAGCACTTGGCGCAAAAGTAGAGCTTACCGATGGCGCTAAAGGTATGAATGGTGCAATAGCTAAAGCCCAGGAGATTAAAGATTCAAATCCTGATAAGTATGTTTTATTAGGCCAGTTTGATAACCCTGCCAACCCGCAAATACATGAAAAAACAACTGGCCCTGAAATTTGGCAAGATACTGAAGGTAATGTTGATATTTTTGTTGCAGGTGTTGGTACAGGCGGAACAATTACTGGTACTAGTCGTTACTTAAAACTAACACAAGGTAAAGATGTTACCACTGTGGCAGTAGAGCCAACAGATTCACCTGTTATTAGCCAGAAACTTGCTGGTGAAGAATTAACACCTGGTCCTCATAAAATTCAAGGGATAGGCGCTGGTTTTATTCCGGGTAATTTAGATCTTGAAATGATTGACGCGGTTGAGCAAGTTTCTAATGATGATGCTATGGCGATGTCACACCGTTTAATGAAAGAAGAAGGCATTCTAGCGGGGATTTCGTCAGGTGCAGCGGTAATTGCTGCTAAGCGTCTTGCTGAACTACCAGAAAACTCAGGTAAAACTATTGTAGTGATTTTACCTAGCTCTGCCGAGCGTTATTTATCAAGCGCATTATTTAGCGACAGCTTTTCAGATAAAGAATTAGTTCAATAAATTCGCGCTCTGAAAGTTTATTAAAAGGTGCTTAGGCACCTTTTTTTGTTTTATAAGCTTGAACTACCTAGTAAACCTCATAAAATAAACATACTTACTGTTGTAGTTTTAACTTTTGAGTTATCATTAATAAACTAATATTTAGCACCATAAGTCAGTAATTATGTTCAAAAACAACCTTCTCCCCATTTTTCTTATTTTCCTGCTTAGTGCCTGTACTGGTGATGAAGAAATCACTGAAATAGACAACCCAGAGCTTGTTGCCGTTGCCTTTTTTGATGCTTTATATAATAAGAAAGATACTAAAGAAGCCGCTTCAGTTTGTGCTCCTAAGCTAGCTCGGCTTATGCTTCACTATAAATCAGCTAATGCGGTAGCTCGTCACCTTTTTAATATGTCTTATGACCGTGTTGAAATAAAGCCCGATGACAGCGGTGTAAAACTTAGAGAGCAATTTAAAAATAAAGCCGTCATAACATTGTATTTTGACGGCTACTATCAAGATGAACGGTTAAAAGATGTTAAACGCATATCATTAGTACAAATTGATGGTGGAAAATGGATAATTAATAAAATATTAAAAGATCCTTTTTAGTGAGCCAGCAACTATTCTCTTAGCTTTTAGGTCTAAATTTGGGGAAGTATTGAAAACCTTTATCCGCAGGATTTAACAACTTATCTACACCTGTTGTTAAATCCTTAATAACAACTGAAAATCGTCGTTGTGAATATGCGGAATAAGCAATTTTATCACCTCTTGCTGACCAAGTTGGATTTAGTATTTCAACACTTTTTGGTGTTACTGCTGTCACTTTTTTCAGCAATTTATCACCAATAAAAAGCTGCCGTCTTACCTTGTCTTCTCTAGAACTTAGAAATAATAACTGCTTCCCATCAGGCGAATATACTGCTTCAGTATCAATGGTCCAAAGATTGGTCAATTGTACTTCTTTCCCTGTAATTACATTTATCTCATATAAATCAATAACTTTGTTTCTTCTCGCACAAAAAACAATGCTTTTTGAATCAGGCGACCAATTAAAGTCTAATTGCTGTTCTTTAATAAAAGATGTTAATGGTATTATTTTTTTAGAGGTTAAATTAACGACATTAAGGTGAGATGCTTTGCCATCAGTAATGATATAAGAGGCAAAACGATTATCCGGTGACCACTTAGGCGATTTAAGCTCTAAGGCACCTGTAACTAGCACTTTGGTTGTATTACTTTTAAGATCTAATTCAAGCAAGCTATTGCCTTGCTTTGTTTGTGATATATAGATGAGCTTTTTCCCATCATTTGACCACTGTGGAGAAAAGTCTATGCCATCATTATGATGTGTTAAGCGTCGAGTCTCTTTTCCATTAGCAGAAACCATAAAAATTTCTAAATCTGCTCCTACTCTACCTGTATAGACAATCCATTTACCATCAGGAGACCAGCTTGCTTGATTATCATCTAACTCATTATGAGTTAACTGCCTTGTCTTACCACTTTCTAAATTACTCACATAAAGCTCTAAGTCTCCATCAGCATTGGATAAATAAAGAACCTCCTTACTGCTTGCTGAAAAAACAATAAGCATAGTAAACAGTATAACAATAGCTTTTGCTCCAAACGCTTTAGTTAATAAATCATTCATCTCACTCTCCTTCAAAGTTTATTATCTAGTGATAGTGATAAACACCATTTCACCATTTGTGCCCATTGCATTTCTTGTTACATCCATAGTGAATGGCCACCAAGACATTTGCTTAGCCTCATCTTTGATTACCCCCCAAGCGCTAGAGCTTAATTCTTTGCCATACACTTCACAGCTTGAAGGGGTACAACGTAGCACTTCTATTTCAACTTGCACCGATAGTTCATGTTGAAAAATAAAATCATTGAACAATTGCTCTAAACTAACATCAGCAAGTTGTTGCTCTTGAGCACTTACCGCCAAAGCATATTCACTAACTAACTCAGCATCGAATTCTTCAGACCAGCGAAAAATATTATGGTAAGTATCAGGTGTTCTTGACAGGGCTAAGTTTAAATTTTCATCTAAATTCTGTTGAGGAATATCCTTTTTCGTTTGTTGCTCGTTCATAGTTACACTTTGTGATTGTTGTTTTTTATCAGCTCTCCCATTCGCATGTAAGCTATGTGTATTTTCAACTTTTGATAGACTAACGTTTTTTTTAGCTTCGATTGCTTCGTTATTTTTTGATATTTTGTTATTAATTGATATGTGATCATCATTAAATAACTGCATTAACAAAATGATGCCCCCCAAGACAGTGATGCTTAGAAGTAACTTACTCACAGCATTTTCTCCAACAGTTTATAATCCGATTGTGTAAGTTTAGCAGCAGTTTCATATTTATATGAAAACTGGCTTAAATAAACCTATTCTTGAACTTTATCAAATCAAGTCTAGACTAAAGTTATATTGATTATTTTTCACACAAAAAAAAACAAAAAATGGATTTACAATATGAAAAATATTAGCAAATCATTATGTTTATTTTTTATTTCACCTTTTGTTAATGCCGTAGACGAAGTGATCATCATAACGGCAGACAGGTTGGCCGTTAATGAACTAGAAAGTGCTTATAGCACTGAAGTTATTTATGATGATGAATTATTTAAACAAGGGGTTCGCACAACAGTTGATGCTATTGGTAACTTATCAGGGATATTATTACAAAAAACAGCCCATGGTCAGGGATCTCCCTATATCAGAGGATTTACTGGCTTTCGTAATTTATTTTTAATCGATGGTATTCGCTTAAATAATTCTGTTTTTAGGGAAGGTCCCAATCAATATTGGAATACAATAGATCCGCAATCCATTAGTCGTTTTGAAGTTGTAAAGGGCTCAACATCTGTTGCTTATGGTTCAGATGCAATTGGTGGTACAGTGAACGCCATAACGCGACTACAAAGCATTGATGATGCGAATCAAGAAAATTCAGGTCGATTTTTTTATCGAGGCTCAAGTGCCGAGCAGTCCAACCAAATTAGAGCTTCATATGATATTAAAACAACCAATAATTCGTTAATTTCTTTTGGTGCTACAAAGAAAAAATTTGGTGATTTAATTGCTGGAGGCAATACCAATACGTTACCTAATACTGGCTACGACGAATACAATATTGATATAAAATGGCTCTATACATTAAGTAATGATTGGCAATTAAATGCGGCTTATTTTAAGACGAAACAAGATGATGTACCAAGAACCCATAAAACGATTTATTCGAAAAGCTTTGCTGGCACCCAAACGGGTAGTGAACTAAAAAGAGATTTGGATCAACTACATGAGTTAAGCTACTTGAAACTAGCAACAACACAACTTGGGCAATTTGCTGATAGTACTGAATTCATACTGTCTTACCAAAAACAACAAGAAAGTAGAGAGCGATTGAGAACTAGAGATCGTTATGACACTCAAGGAGTTAGTGTAAATACATTAGGCCTTAATGCTCACCTTTATAAGAGTTATGCACACCATGATTTAACTTATGGCATTGAATATTACCAAGATAATGTTGATAGTTTTTCCAGTAAGAATCCTATTCAAGGTCCTGTTGCTGATGATGCTAGTTATCAATGGTTTGGCATTTATTTACAAGATAAATATGCTCTTAGCAAGCTGTCGAGTTTTGATGTTGGTGTGAGATGGAATTATATGGCTGTGGATGCTAAAAAAATCAGTGATCCATTATCGGGTAACCTGACTCAATTGAATAAAAGCTGGCAAAACATTATTGGTAATATTCGTTATAACTATCAATTAATACCAAATAAACACAGTATTTACTTTGGTCTATCTCAAGGCTTTAGAGCCCCTAATTTATCTGATTTAACTCGCTTTGATAGCGCCCGCTCTAATGAGTTTGAAACACCCAGTTTGAACTTAGATTCTGAGCATTATATCAGTTTTGATACTGGTTTGAAGTATCGCTCTGAGCGTTTTGACTATGATTTAGCGGTATATTACACCGATATAAAAGATCAAATACAACGTGTTCCTACTGGAGCACAAAATATAGATGGTGAATTTGAAATTACCAAAATGAACTTAGGGGATGGTTATGTTTATGGCAGTGAATTAGATTTACGCTACCAATTACATCCTCAACTAACGCTAACCGCAAGTATCGCCTATATAAATGGTAAGGTAGGTACGTTTCCAAGCTCTGAGCAAATACTCACCCAAGAGTATTTAAGCCGCTTAATGCCAACCAATGCCAAGTTAGGCTTACAATATACACCTGAGTCATATAATTGGTGGCTAAAGACCGAAATCATTACTTTTGATAAAGCTGATAGGCTATCAACGCGAGATAAAAATGATAAACAGCGCATTCCCCCTGGCGGCACTCCCAGCTATACTATTTGTAATTTAAGTACGGGTTGGGTTATATCAAATCAATTACTATTAAGCCTAAATGTAAATAATATTTTTGACAAAGATTACCGCGTACATGGCTCAGGGCAAAATGAGGCAGGAATAAACTTCATTGGCAGTATCAGTTATAGTTTCTGATAAAAGGGCTTATATCAATCGGGCGAATTAATTACCACGACTAACAATTAATGCCTCGAAACAGAGTTAGTCTAAAATAATAAAGCTATGTGCCCAATAACTATTACTTTGAACTCTGGTATTTATTATTTAACGCTTTACTGATGCGATACAAGCAAGCATAAATGCTTGTGCAAGATCATTTGAGTCATGGGTGGTTTTCACTTAGTGCCTATTCACGCTCCAACACTTAAAACCCACAAAGCAAAGCTATAATAAAAAACGGATCAAAATGATCCGTTTTTTTATTAATAGTAGTAAGCTTTTAAAACATTATTTAATAACTCTGTTTCTAGTAACAGCAAATAGCCCTAATGCCATTAAAAATAATGTTGACGGCTCAGGTACATCTCTTGGCACAGTTCCGATTGTCGCACCACGCAGAGTTACATCGGTAAAAGCACCTGCAAAGGCATCACTGAATCCATAACCAAATAAGGATAGATGCGTTGAATCAGGTACTGCTAAATCATCAATATGAAATGATAATTCTGCTAAAGCAAACTCACTGCCTTGCAGCGCATCCAATTCAAAATCTAATAAATAACTGACTTCAGTCAACGCAACCACACCACCGAGATCTCCTAAGCTAAAATCGTCTGCTTCAAATAAAAAAACATCCCCCAAATTATCAAATAAAGTGTAGCCTGTGAAAGTAAGCACAGTAGGGTCAAAAATGACATCTAAATCAAAAGCCGCTAGGGAAGGTGCAACACCATCACCTAATCCCCCTGCCATTAAGGTTAAAGTGACATCATCTCCGGTAGAACCAAGTTGAAAGTCTGGATCTAGCCATATCATTAACGATGCACTACTTACACTGGCATACAATAAACTCGCAGCTAACAATAAACTTTTTAATAACTTCATATAACTCTCCATTTCATTTTTATTAAAATTAAAAACTATGAAAACCTAAAATAATTTAAGGTGCGCCTATTGCACAGCGAGCGTTAGTACATTGCAGTACACAAGCTCTGGCATCTACCACATTGATAAAACCGTCGGCATTTATGTCCCACAGAGGATTGCCTGGTGGAACAGCAACATTGCGATGACTACCAATAATGCGGATATCTAACTTATCTATGCTGCCATCACCATTAGCATCACAATCCGTACTGGCTTGTGGTATTCTTACGCTAAGATCAGAAAGAACAGGGCTCATATCATTATCACCCGGTCTTAAAGTGGCTCTTACTTGAATAAATCGTCCCATCATTGCCAAACCAGTAGCACCATTGGTAACAGCAGAGTATGTTTCAAGCCCTAAACCCACTTGAGTATCCGATACTCTTGCTTCAACGGTAATGCTTGCGCCTGCGGGTATATTGCCTTCTGGCTCATTATTCCAATCAATGGCATCCCACTCAGTTCCTGCTTCACCACCATCATTGATAATAGTCCAAATTCCTGAAGGGTCAGTGGTATTGGTTGCCGCAAAACCGGTAGCATCACTATAAGTATAGGGCTCATCACCAAGAGGCACAGTTGCCATCAGGTTACCTGTGTCTTTATTAAATTTAGTAGCATTATGACTACCACGATTTACCGCCCAAATATTATTATTAGAGTCAGGAACAACGCCACGAGTGTCACTATTAGGGTTGATCGTTGACCATTGCGTGACACCTGCTGAATTATATTTACGAATAGGAGACTGACCTAAGACTATATTGCCATCACCGTCTACAGAAATACCCAAAGTGGAATTAGAGGCATCTCCTGGAGATGAAAACGTTCCCGTAGCTGGGTTACCGTCTGGCTCACCAACACCTGTGTTTTGGTCGTATTGTCTATAAAAACCACTGCCACTGGTGTAAACCATACCATTGCCAATGGCAATACCATAAACTGAAGCGCCAGTGCTAAGTGTCGCTAACCATGTATTAGTATTAGTATCAAGAATCCCCATAGTGCTTGATAATGATGAGCTATATAAAATACCATTACCATCGACTAAACAGCCATAAGGCGTTAAACCTCCTGTAGTGGCGATTGGCCCTGCTAATACAGAACCATCGGAGGCTTGAACTTTATAATAAGTCCTATTGGTATAGTCTCCCATCCACAAGTTACCATCTGTGCCTATACACAAAGATCGCCCTAGACTATTATTAGGACCGACATGACTTACCCAAACCACACGCTCATCTCTAATTTCAGAGGTTTGTAGAATGCCATCGAGATTATCATCTACTGGCGGGATAAATTCAGCAGGATCACTTCTATCGATAATACAATCACCATTGACATCGGTTGAAGTGTCAATAACACCATTACCGTTTCGATCAATTCCGCCCTCTGACAAGATTTTTAAAACATTCATCTGGCGACCGTCAAATTGCCGATTTGCAACAAAGACATTACCTTCACTATCTACCGCTGTTCTTGATGGTGCGGGGCCACTCCAAGCAGAGTGAAAAGGTCCAACATGCCAAGTAGCGTAACGAGCAACCTCGCAATCTGCATCAGTATCAATTTTTGAAACAGAATCTTCACCGGCATTAGCAGCCCACAACAAGGGAAAAGTACTACCCGTTTCACTTAACTGTAATTGATTACTATTAGGTGCATCATAGTTGACGCTATTGAGAATACCGAGTGCAAAATCAGCATCTGTAGTATAGGTGGTATCAGCATAACTACTGCTAACAAAACCTAATGTTATAGATATGAATGCCGCAGATAGCAGCTTAATTACTTTCATGAGAAGATCCTTTTTCATTTGCTCCAATATGTATAAAACGAAATACAACAGTCAAATCAAAACAATTTCTCAATATTGTAACAAAATACAATGAGTTAAAATTCAAGCTAATCAAAACTGTAACCGACTTATTAACAGCTTTTTATAACAATCAACAAAATTCACTATGTTCAACTTCAACATTGGGTAAAGGACAAGCATAAAACACACCGAAATATAAATTCATATATTTAACAGTGCGTTAATTAAAAGAGAAAAAACAAACGCGGTAGGGATGTAAAATTTACTGACAGTCATGTATAAAATGCTCTGAACACATATGAAACCATCTGAACTAAATAGGTGTTATTTATTGTCCATTGTTAACTTAAAAAGAAAATTCATATTGCCACATAAAAAATCTACTGCTCTAAGAACGACAAAAAATGTAAAAATAACTGACAGATAAGTTAGCTCAAAAAGAATAACTAATGCAAAAAATGGTGTGGTTATGAGCAGTAGAGTTGTATAAATTTACAACCAAAGTCACTCACCAAAAACATTACATTATAATTATAATGTTCAAAAGTTAAATGTATTGTTCTCAAGTAAAACCCTAAAACTTAAAGTGGTCTAAGTCAGTTATCATGCCTCAAAAAAGAGGTAAATGCAGAAAGTTATGAAGAGAAATAACCGTTAAAATAGTGGTGAAAAATAGCCCAATTGCGCTGTTTGAGCCAAGAACAGATAAAAAGTGTTATAAAAACGCCTGTATTAATTTAGGTAAATTAAATTACTACAGGCTCAATATAAAGTGATAAACATACAATGAAGTAAAAACAATAAATTACTTTTCTTAAAGTACAAACATTTAATAATTCTTCCGCTGCTCTGATAAGCAATTAATAACTGTAATATTGATAGTTTGTTCGTTGATAAGGAATTAACTCATAATTACTTTGTAAAAATGTCACTAAATCAACTAACTCTGTCACTGTCATCACATCGTTATAGACTGTCATTTTAGATTCACCATTATTTTCTATTGATTCTAAACGGTAACCTCTAGCAAGCTTATGAGATGGGTTAATGATAGATGTTAGCAAGTCAGCATAGGTTTTAACCTTAGTCGATTTCCCCCCAAGTTTCACTGCAATATCAGGATTATTAACAAGATCAGGTGGCGGCTCTACCCCTTTCAGTGTATGGCAAGATAAACATTGATAATTGAAAAAAACAACTTTGCCATCTTCTACATTTCCCTCTGGAAGGCTAAAACCTTTAGGTGATTCTGGTCCCAAATCACAACTTGCGAGACTAACAACAACCAATATAAACATACAAAACGATAAAATTTTCATACTTTCTCCTAGTTATCAATTACAGTTATATTCTAAACTTAGTGCATAAACAGCCTTTATTCTAGATTTCATAAAATCCAATAGCAGTTATCGATAAGCATTTCGTTACTATTGCCAAGTAAACTAGTTAATCTGTATTTGAATTTTTTCCGTTGGCTTTTGTTTAGGTATTACTAACCTAAGCACACCGTTTTTATAATGAGCATCAATGTTGTCTCGATTTACACTAGTGGGAAGCATTAAGCTTCGTTGAAAACGTCCATAGGCACACTCCATAATGTGGTATTGGCCTTTATCATGTTCTTGCTTGAAGCGTTTGATACCACTAATTGTCAGCATATTATTTTGTACATCGACATTGATATCTGATTTATCCAAACCAGGTACTTCCATAGTGACAATCAAGTTTTTTTCATTATCGACTATGTCAGTATTGAGTAGCCCCCAACTTAAACGCTGCTGCTCTTTATCTGTTGGGTGCTCATCACTCGTTTCAAAGTGAGTTAGCGCTCCTTTACAGCGCTGATAAAGATGCTGCCATCCATCAGAAATTGAATGCAACATATTACCTAAGCTATTTTGTATATTGGTTAATGTACTCATGAATTCCTCCCAAAACATAGGCCTAACAAGCTATACAACAATAAAAGATAGCCACTCAAAAACGCTATATACCTATATGACTTAAGTGGCTATGCTGGATATAAACTAATCAAATTACTTAATACTAATTTTATTAGCTGTATCGACTGTTTTTTCAGACTTTGGAATTGTCAGCTCTAAGACACCATTTTCATACTTAGCAAGGGTGTCATTTTCACTAATATGGTTACCAAAGTTAAAGCTTCTAAAGAAGCGCCCATAACGGCGCTCTTTTATAATACTTCCTTCTTTTTTCTTATTTTCAACTTCTTCATTATGCTCTGCTTTAATGGTTAAATTTCCATCTTGAAAAGAGACTTCAATATCTTCTTTATTAAAGCCGGGCAATTCCGCCATAACAAAATATTCAGTCTCTGTTTCATCTATATCAACAGCAGGCATATGAGTATTATCTGCCGATAAACTTGATTGAAAAACAGGTCTAAAAAAACCCTGGAATAAGTTCCCCATATCATCATCAAACAGTGATGGGAACATTGATTTGTGTTTTGTGAGTTTCATAACAATTCTCCTATTTTATGCTAATCTAACTAACCTTATATGCCCTGCAAGAGCAGCCATTTCGGGATTATCTTCACCACTTCCTAGCTTTTTTTATTATAGTAGATGGTTAAATTATGCACGGATTTACACTTGATCTAAATCAATAAAATTAAGCAAAAAAATTCATAATAATAGTTTAACTATGACTTCATTGATTGCATTTTCGGTGACTAATAAGTTTATGAAATTCATCAACAACAATAAGTACAAGAGCTATTGCTAGTAAGTTTAACCATTGATTTAATGAAACAGGGGAAAGTTGTAATAACTCGCGTATACCTGGGGTATACATGGCACCTATATGGATACTCTGCGCTGCTAACATTCCAAAAAGAAGAAATTTATTACCAAAAAAGTATTGTTTAAATATCGATAACTTTTCTGAACGACTATTCAAAACATGCACATTTTCAAATAACACCATTAATAATAACGTCATATTGCGTGCTTCTTGCTCTGCTATTCCTGAATCAATTTGCCATTTAAATAGTGTAAATGCTAAGCAGCCCATCACTATGGCGTTAACAACTATGCGTTCAATCATTAAGCGATTGAATATACGTTCATTAGGAGAACGAGCGGGTTGAGATAGCTCATTTCCCTCGGCTGGCTCAAACGCCAAAGCCACATCTTGTATACCGTTCGTCACTAAATTTAACCATAACAATTGCAGTGGAAATAAGGGTAGTGGTGTACCAAATAACAGTGAAAACAGTACCAGCAAAATTTCTGCTGCTCCTGTTGAAATTAACAGAAAAATAACTTTACGAATATTGTTATAAACAATGCGACCTTGGGTGATACCATCAACAATGGAAGCAAAATGATCATCGGTTAAAATGATATCAGCGCTTTCCCTAGCGACATCGGTACCCCTTAACCCCATAGCAACACCTACATGCGCATGATTTAACGCTGGAGCATCATTAACTCCATCACCTGTAACCGCAACAAATTCACCATCATGCATTATTTGTTCAATGATTTGCTTTTTTTGATGGGGAGATATTCTGGCAAACACCCTAGTGCTATGCACGCAGTCACTAAATGCAGCTTTACCTTTTGCAAAGGCATGGGCGATTTGTTCACCTGTAACAGCTAACATATCAGAGGTTGCTATCCCTGATTGTCGAGCCAAGGCCATTGCTGTTTTGGGGTGATCTCCTGTGATCATAGCCACTTTTATACTAGCCTCTTTACATGATTCTACCGCTGAAATAACATCATTACGTAGTGGGTCGATCATACCGACCATGCCAATAAAACTGAGACCTGCCAGTTCATTTTCAATATTATTTGGTATAGTAGTTAATTCTTTATAAGCCACTCCCAAAACTCTATACCCATTGCTGGCAAGTTGATCAACTTGTTGCTCTAACTTCTTTAAATTTACTCCATCGTTGAAAGTACACATAGTCGCTAAAGTTTCAACACTACCTTTAACAAATAGAACGGTCTTATCTTGAAAGTGATTAATGCTAGCGCAAAAAGCATTTTCAGATTCATAAGGGATCTGTGCTAACTCTTTACACCGAACACGAGTGTCTTGGTAATCAATATCAAACTTTGCTGCTAACACCAAAAAAGCAACATCGACCATATCGCCTTGCCCCTGCCAGCCCTCTGATGTTTTTTCTAAAAAAGATTCATTCGCCAACAAGCCGGCATGAACTAAAAGCCCTAATTCACCTTTAACGTTTTGGTTATTATTAATTTCTTGAGATGGTATTACTTCACCATGTAAGTCTAAGCCTTCACCTGTTACTTCATAAGCAATACCATCAGCTAACACCACCTTTTGTATGGTCATTTCGTTAACGGTAAGCGTTCCTGTTTTATCTGATGCTATATAAGTACAAGAGCCAAGTGCTTCAACCGCTAACAAATTTCGAATAATGACCTGCACCTTTGCCATTCTTCGCATACCAATAGCAAGTGCAACCGTAATAGCTGCGGGTAAGCCTTCAGGAATAGCTGACACGGCTAATGCTACGCCAAGTAAGAAGACATGTCCTAAATCGTCACCACGAACTAAGGTGATTAAAAAAATAAGTGCGATTAAGATTAAAATGGTGTAGGTGATTTTTAGGGTAAAGTCTTCAATACGAACGAGTAACGGTGGTTTGGTTTGTTCACTTTCAATACTTTGTGAAATTTTTCCAATTTCGGTATCGACACCAGTAGCAAAAACGTATCCACTACCACGCCCATTAAGCACAACCGTACCAGCGTAACAAGCTTGCTGCTTATCAACCAATGGCTGGTTGCTATTGTTTATACTATTATCTGCTGCAACATTTTTGTCAAAATTATGCTTTTCTTCAGCTTGTATTTTATCAACGGGAACTGACTCCCCTGTAAGCATAGATTCATCTATTTTAAGGCTATGACTGCGCACTAAAATCATATCAGCAGGAACTTTATCTCCTGGCGCTAATTGTAATAAATCTCCCGGTACTACCGTTTTGCTATCAATTTTTATAGGTTTATCACCTCGAATAACATTGGCATATGAGGGCACCATTTTTTTTAAAGCTGTAGCGGCCTTTTCAGCAGAGAACTCTTGAACAGTACCAATAATGGCATTAATAAATAAAACCACGAGAATAAAGAAAGCATTAATATGCTGTTCAAGAAAAAAAGATAAAATTGCCGCTGCAAGTAACACATAAATGAAAGGACCTTTAAACTGATAGAAAAAAATCAGCAATATGTTTTTACTTTCAGCTTCAGGTAAAACATTCAAACCAAACTTAGCCAAAGCTTGTTTGGCTTGTTTATAAGTTAAGTTTTTTAGAGGGTAAGCCACTATTTTTCACAAAGCTGTTTAGCAACATCAGGAAAAATAACCTTCATGGCTTGATAAAATATATCAAGTTCGCTATTACTAACGCCATCAACACTAATGAGTAAATTCAGTTTTTCCATAAACCTCATCCGTAAGTGTGGGTTATCCTTGAGGTGGTCATTAATAGTTGCTAAATCTGAGTTTAATTCGCTATTTAGTGAATTTGCATAATCATAAAGTGAATCGACCTGCTGTGTTGATAACTCAAACTCATTAACCATAATATCTCTAAATTTACTTTTTTCACGCGAGCTTTCCACGCCATCAGCTTTAATTACATGAAAAAGTAATGAGGCAAGTGCAACATGCACTACTTCAGAGTCACTATGTTCAAAAAGGTGACTTTGCTCGTCTATACTCGCAAACCAGTGTTTTAGTGATTCAAACATTGCTCTCTCCAGTTAGGCACTTAATTCAAATGCATAAATAAACAAGAATAAACTCAATATAAGTTGTTAAGAGGTTTTAAATGATGATGACTCTTTTTCTAATTCTGTCGCTAAGCGAGCCAACTCTACACTTGAGTCTGCAATATTACTTGCTGCTTGGCTAGTCTCAGCTACGCCGGTATTAAGTGTTTCAACATTTTGTAAAATTTCATTCACCACAACAGACTGCTCTTCTGCGGCTGTAGCAATTTGTACACTTAAATCCCCTACTTCACTCATATCTGAGGTGATTTCTTGGTTTAATTCATTAGCGCTTTTGGCCTGATTTTGTACCAAATCAGCTTGATTAACACTATTTGCCATTACTTCTACAGATTCATTCGCCCCCACCATAACGGTGTTAATTACGTTATCAATTTCTTTGGTTGAATCTTGGGTTCGTTGAGCCAATTGACGCACTTCATCGGCAACAACGGCAAAGCCTCTTCCTTGCTCCCCTGCCCTAGCTGCTTCAATAGCGGCATTTAAAGCTAACAAGTTGGTTTGGTCAGCAATACCTTTGATAACCTCTAAAATATTTACAATTTGGTCAAAATCACTGCGTACCTTCTTCACGCTACTTTCAGAGCGTTGAATTTGTTCACTCATAGCTACAATGGAGTTATAGGCCTCATCTAATTTTAGAGAACTCATATTAATTTTCTCTTTAATATTATCCACTGCTAATGAGGTTGTTGAGGTATTAGATGCAACTTCATCAACAGTGGCGCCCATTTCTTGCATTGCCGTTGCTAATTGCTCTGAAATAGATTGCTGCCCAGTGACTGTAGTACTGGTTTGAGTGGTAATTGCTGCTAATTCTTCTGACGTTGCAGCCTGTTGCATTGCAATTGCTGAGATAGTTTTAGCCATTCTAGAAAGGTTAGCCACCATTTTGCCAATAGACTCCTGCAGCAAACCAATTTCATCATTGGCTGATTTTTCAACGTCAACAGTCAAATCTCCCTCAGCTACACGCTGAGCAACACGAGTTATATCAACAATAGGTGTTGCCATGCGTTTCCCCATGAAGCTACCTATAAAGAAAACAACCACAATAATAACGACCATCAACACAATCATAAACATAGTGTTACTGTGAACCGATGCAAACGCTTCTGGTTCATCTATTTCCGATAGAATAGCCCAGTCAAAAGTATCAAAAGATATTTTATCAAAAGATGAAAGCACCGGATTTCCGTTATAGTCGATAATAATATCTGTACCATTTTCTCCAGCTAAAGCGCGTTTAGCTGCTTCTGTATCAACACCATTTTTTTGAACCGTACCTGCAAAGCTTGCTTTTACTGAGTGCCCACTGGGATCAAGAAACGAATTACTGCGCATTCTTAAATCACTGCCAATAAGATAACTTTCTCCTGTTTCCCCCATGCCTTTTCTGATTCCCATGATTGCCTGAATACCTTCCAAAGGTAATTGTAAAGCAACATATAACGAGGTATTTCCGTCTGAGTGCAATAAGGGTTGGGCAATAAATGCAGCGGGATCACCGTTGCTAGGCTCATAAGGGGCAAAATCAACAAAACCATATTGCTTAGTTTTATTTATATTATTAATTAAGCTCCCTAAATTAGAGCTTGAGTATTTTCCATTTAAAATATTGGTATTAAAGTCAGCCTCTTTTGTGACTGTATAAAAAATATGGCCATTGGGCGCAATTAAAAACAGATCATAATAGCCATATTTTTCAATATAACGCTTGTAAAACTCTTCGTTGTTGGCTGTTTTTGGATTAAAGGCTTCAGCAACATCTATTTCAGAAATAATTGCCCATCTCACTCCATCTGCCATATCAATATAATCCCAACTACTGACAACAGGGTTGTTGTTATAATCTATAATAAGAGCCGTGCTTTTGTTTCCTTGCAGTGCGCTTTTAGTCGCTTGCGTTTGTACTTTATTATTATTCAAGAAAGAGTTTTGTACAGAGAAGTCTGTAGGATTTAAATATGAGTCTGAGCGCATTAATTTGTCCGATCCAACAAGGTATGACTCACCTGACCTTCCCATTCCCTCTCTATTAGCTAAAATATCATTTATTTTATCCAGCGGCTGCTGATAGGCAACATAACCAATGCGTTTACCTTGTTTCACGATAGGCTTAACAAAAAATGCAGCAGGATCATCATTACTAGGTGCATAAGGGCTAAAATCACCAAACTGAACATCAGCGGAACTTGATTGTTGAGCAAGGTTAAATGCTTGAAAAAACGAACTGTCGGTTAAATCTTCGGTGATTCTTTTTCCTAAATCATTCTCTCGAGTGACGGAGTAAACAATAGTTCCTCTGGTACTGATAAGAAAAAAATCATACCAACCATAGTAGGATAATAACTTTTTATAACTGTCATCATGTTTATCGAGTAATTGATTCCAACGGGCTTTATTTGAAAAGTTATCAACAAGTTCATCAATGGCTTGGTGTGTTGTTTGCTGATTAGCTAGCATTCCTAGTTGAATACTATTATTTCTAAAATAATCCTGTAACTGAGATTTTTTAAGATCATTAATAGCCGACAGTTGATTGAAGGCTTGCTGCTGCATACTATCAGCAATATCAATAAGCACTCCCATATCACCTTGCCGTTCAGCAAAGTAGCTGACAATTGCTTGTTTTTTTATTTGGTTAATGGCTGTTAACTGATTATAAACTTTATCAGTTACATCCTCAGAGCTATTTAGCGTAGAAATAACACTAATGATTAACGCAGGAAGTAACCCTAACGCAATAAAAATCAATACAAATTTAACTTTTAAACTGCTTAGGTTAATCATTGGACACATTCCTTTCGAGCAGTGAACGCAAACATTTGTTATTTAAATTAATATCGTTATTAATACTAGTAGAGAAAAATATTCTATTCCAATGAGAAAACTTTATTTTTCGGTATTTACTTCCATATAGTTTCCCTAACTTAAATTGCGGTAGTGCCTACTCTATAGACAACAAAAATAAGCTCACTACTTAATCAAGCTGCTTAAATGAAATAGCGTAAATGCCATTCAGCTTATATCAAACAAAACTCTCCGCTTCTAAAACGTAGATATTCTTAGCTCATCTTTGAATCTCAAATTAAATTAACTACACTTTGAAATAATCCCGTTAAAAGAAAATTTATCTATATAGATTGTTTGTTTTTTATCAAATAACCTTTTTATACTTGATTCAAATCAAGTAGAAAAAAATAGCTATTTCGTAAGATGAAATGATACTTTAATCAAATAAGCGAGCATTGTTATGAGTGACATTAATACTATTTTATATACCACAGATTTAGGTAAGCACACTCGTCCAGCCTTTCGCATGGCTGTAAGTTTAGCTAAGCAATATAATGCAAAAATTATCTTTTTATATGTTATTGAACCATTAAATGCTAACTCAATTTCAATGGTAAATGCCTATATGCCAGAGGGTACGGTTGAAGATCTATACCGTCGTTCTTTTGAAGATATTTGTCAGAAAATGCATAACCGTATTGATAAGTTTTGTGAAGAAGAATTAGCGGGTGAAGAGTACCCAGGTGGAAAACCTACCGCTAAAGTAATTGAAGGAACTCCAGCTAAAGTTATTATTGATGTGGCAGAAGAGCAAAATGTAGATCTTATCGTTATGGGAAGCCATAGCCACAGTGCATTAAATAACTTATTTATTGGCTCGGTTGCCGATAAGGTAGTTAATACATCAACTAAACCAGTACTATTGGTACCATTAAAAAATGATTAATGTACTGTAAAAACTTCTTACACTGTTCTACTTAAAGAACAGTGTAAATAAAAAGTGTATTAACATGTTGCGCACTTAGCAAAATTAAAGGTTTTCAATATATTTAGTAAGTACAGTGGCAGATTGATGAATTAATTTTTCAATCATAATTAACTGTTGCTTATTGAACTCTCCTGCTTGTTGGTCAGATTCCAGTTGCTGACATAGCTGATGTAATCGAACCAAACCTAAGCCTATCGCAGCGCCTTTGAGTTTATGTATTTTGCTTTGCTGTTCAATGGCTGTTAGGTGTGTAAAATCACTATATTCATCTTTAACTTGTTGACAAAATAATACCATCAATTGCTTCACTTTATCACAGCCCAAATATTCAATATCTTGATTAGGAATACTGACATCAAATATTGGGAATTGTTCTAGGTTATCTTTAAGTGAACTTTCTATTGGTTCATTTTTTTTACTTTCAATAAGACTATTCTTTTGAGTATCAGCTTGAAAAGCTCCCCTTTCAACATCAAACATGACTTTGGCAATATTTGGTTTTAATTTTTTCATCTGCACTGGCTTAGCAATAAAACCATCAAAACCTGATTCGATAAACTTGGCGATATCTTCATTATAAACATGGGCTGATACGGCTATAGTTTTAAGCTCACTATGACTTTCTTTAGCTATAGCTTTAAGTTGTGAAGATAAGGTAACTCCATCAATATCGGGTAAATTAATATCAAGTAATGCTAAATCATATTGATTTTGCAACATCAATTTAATTGCATTAGCCCCATCTTTAGCTGGTGTAACAATGTGCCCTAGTTTTTCAACCAATGCACAAGCGACCTCAAGATTAATCTCATTATCTTCAACAATTAAAATACGATATTTTTGTGCCAACTCCTTTGAAGGAGCCAACAATTTTTGCTGTGCTTGAATAGCTTTATCAGAAGCCTTCTCAAGAGGAATAGTAAAATAAAAACAACTACCTCGATTTTCTTCACTTTCAAGGGATAATTTTCCCTGCATAGCACTGACCAATCGTTGGCATATTGCTAGACCTAAGCCTGTACCTGTTGCACTTTGCAAGTTAGCAATCTGAGTAAAGGCTTGAAAAATATCACCTTGCTTACCTTTAGCAATACCACAACCAGTATCCGTTACCGCAAAGGTTATGTTTGCTACCCCTTTCTTATTATCATCACTAGCTGAAATTGACAGAACAATACTGCCTCGTTGGGTAAATTTAATAGCATTATTAAGTAAATTTAATAGTACCTGTCGCAGTTTACCAAGATCAACCCATCGCCAAGCGTCTAAATTATTTCCCATATCAAAATTCAACAGCAATGCTTTATTTTGTGCTCTTGCTTGCATTAAATAAACAACATCTTGCCCTAATCTCACTAGATCTACAGCTCGATATGAAAGCTCTATATGTCCTGCTTCTATTTTAGAGTAATCTAAAATGTCATTTAAAATGTCTAATAAGCTTTCACCAGAATATAAAATAGTGTCTGTATATTTCTTCTGCTCCGCAGTTAATTTTGTTCCTGTTAAAAGCTCTAAAGTGCCAATCATACCGCTCATAGGAGTACGAATTTCATGACTCATGCTGGCTAAAAATACTGATTTTGCTCTATTAGCTTGCTCTGCTTGCTGCTTAGCTAAAGCGTGCGCTTTAGATTCATCATTTAACTTTTCATTAGTAAGTCTTAGCTCTTGAGTTCTTACATTCACCAATTGTTCGAGGTTTTCTTTATGCAAACGTAATTCTTGTTCTATCTGCAGTTGCTCATATTCAAGCTGCTGCTTTTTAATGGCGTGCTCTCGAAATACATCGAGAGCATCCGCCATATGCTTTAACTCTTCATCATTTGATGACTCTACAGTAATTTCAAGATCACCAGAGGCGAGCTTTTCTATTGCATCTGTATGTTTTTGTAATTTAAACACTATGCCTTGATAAACAACTTTCCACATCACTAATACAATAACAATCAATGATAATAAGGTAGTTATCAGAAAAACATTCTGCGACCAAGAAACCAGTTTTTGATGTTGCTGGCTGGTTTGCTTTGCTAATTGCCCTTGTTTAGCAACCAAGGACAATATCCCTTGGTTTAACTGGGTTAATTGATTGGAAATATGTTGATGCAAAAGATCTTGTTTCTGCTTTAACTCAATTGTTTTTTGCTGATAACTGAGTAGATGATCGAATAGTTTAAGCTTATCTAAAGCTAAAGTGGCCAAATTTAACCGATAGGGATCGCTAATCGCCCCGACCAAGTTTTCTATGAGTAATAAATGCTTTGTTTTCTTTTGAGCTAACTCATTGAGTTGTTGATATTGCTCTGTGGTAATGACTAAGTTAGCTATTTGTTTTAACTCTAATGCATGGCGCTCTAAAGCTGACATCTTATCTAATAGATTGAGGTCTTCATCAATAATTAAATCTATATCTTGCTGCGCTTGTATTAGGGTGTTTTTCTGCTCTATTAGATCATAAAGACCAGATAAGCGTACTAAAGCAAAAGTACTGGCATTGGCTACTTGCGACTGAGACAGGTTCGATATTTCATGTACAGAGTCCTTCACTATAGCCAAAGTTGCATCGAGTTGTTGTTGGTTAGTAATTTTACTTTTAGCAAAGCTGTCTAAATGTTCAATGCCTTGACTAATATCGTTCTTAAGCATCAATAACTTTTGCAAGGTTTTATTGTTAATATTAAGCAATTCAAGTGTGGTGAACTTTTCTTCAATAGCTAAATTAAGCAAGGCTAATTGCTGGCTGTTCTTTGAACGATTTATTTCATCAGAAGTATTTTTTAATAACGTCGTGGTATGGGTAATTTGCAAACTAATATTCGCTAGCTCTCTAGCACTTGAGAGTGTAGGCAAAGTTTGTTGAGTTATAGTGTCACCAGTGCTGGCAATAAGGTTCAAACCATTCCACGCAACAATGCTGACAAACAGTAATAAGCCTGCAACAAAGCTAAAGGCAAATAATAATTTGTTACCTATACTTCGGCGAAAATGCAATGTAATATCCTCTGATACTGAGCAACTAAATTATTTCTTATAATAGAGCGTGTTGTGAAAATACTTTCCATTTTACTATTACTCATTGTTAACTCTTTGCTTTGCTTATCACATGCAGAAAAACAAACGCAACAGAAAAGCAATAATATCTCAACTAGCAAAATTAAATTATGCGCCGTATATCCTCACTTGAAGGACTCCTATTGGCTCAGCATTAATTTTGGCATGACTGAACAAGCAAAACAAAGATCAATTGAATTAAAAGTACTTGAATCCGGCGGTTATCAAAACACCAAAGAGCAATTAAAACAAATTGAACAGTGTATTCACTGGCAAGCGAAGGCAATACTCGTTGGCTCTGTAAACTATGACAAGCTAGATCAAAAACTAGCTCAAGTTAACCAACATACCCCTATTTTTGCCTTAGTAAATGAAATAAACACGAGTAGTATTACTGGCAGAACAGGTGTTTCTTGGTACCAAATGGGTTTTAAAATTGGCGAGTACTTAGTCAAAAATCACAAACAAACTCCAAACAAGGAGTTAGTGAAACTTGCTTGGTTTCCAGGACCTAAAAGTGGTGGAGGAAGCTTACAATCTACACAGGGGTTACAAGCAGCCTTAGCTCACAGCAATATTGAAATAATAACCATACAACATGGGTTAAACGAAAAAATAACACAGTTTTCTTTACTAAAAGACACCCTAAAAAAATTTAAAAACTTAGATTATTTAGCTGGTAATGCGGTAATGGCTGAAATGGCAATCAGTGAAGTAGCCAATTTACCCAGAGATTTGCAACCTAAAATTCTTAGTCATTACCTTAGTCACGGAGTATATCGTGGCATAAAACGAAAAAAAATACTTATGGCTAATTCAGACCAAATGGTGCTACAAGGAAAGATGGCAATTAATCAAGCGGTTGATTATTTACAAACGGGTAATATCAAGACAGAGCAAGCTCCTGAAATTATCACCATAGAGCAAGCAAACATAAAAGCGCTCAATGAAGAACTATCCTTGTCCCCTAGCTATTTTAAGCCTATATACGATGTAAATAACTAAAACGATTTCTATTTTCCATATAGCCAATCTCTACTAGTTTCATTCCAAACTAGAGTATTTCATATAGTTAAATTAACTAATATCGGCGGCAAACAAATAGCCTTCCCCGTGGATGGTGGTAAATATTTGTGGGTCTTTAGGGTTGTCTTCAATCTTATTACGTAGCCTTCTAACCAATACATCTATAGTTCGATCATTTGGCGCATCAACCCTATGCTCAATTAAATTAAGCAATCGCTCACGGCTTAGTACCCGGCTAGGGTTAGCAACAAAAGCGACTAAAATATCGTATTCAGCTTTGGTGAGTTTTATTGGAATATTATTTTTAATTAACTTTCGTTTGGGAATATCAAAGCTACATTGACCAAAACGAAACAGGTCATCTTCTTCCTCGGCTTCAAGAGCTTGAGAAACCGCCGGTGCTTGTTCAGCTAATGAGATACGCCATAAAATATTTTTAACTCTAACTAATAGCTCTCTAAGCTCAAAAGGCTTAGTAACATAATCATCAGCCCCCATTTCCAGTCCAATAATTTTATCTATAGAGTCAGTACGTCCCGTAACAAGTACTATTCCAACATTAGAATGACTTCGAAGATTTCGTGTGATCATCAAGCCATCTTCATCAGGCAAATTAATATCTAACATGATCAGATCAACATGATGCTTTTCCAATACAAGATTCATCTGCGCTTTATTTTCTGCTTCACTGACTTGATAACCAGCATGTTGAAAATACCCAACCAATTTGGCGCGGGTTATAGCCTCATCTTCTACTACTAAAATATGTTTATCGTTCAAATGTTACTTCCTATTAGCCGTTGGGCAGAAGTACCGCTGCTTCTACAGATTACAGACTATTAATAATTTATCAGCATTTTTACACATTGTGTTCATCTAACCACACAATGTTGTTCATAACTGGGCGATACAATAACGCCATCAAAAATTGTTTATCTGATTTATATCAATCTTGGAGTACTAAGTTATGAATAACATAATAAAAAACGCAAACCGTGTTCTTATTGGCACAATGTTACTATCTTGCCCTTTTTTAGCAAGTAGTGAACAAAGCAAAGAGGAAGTATTTAATGGTACTTTTAGTGGTTCTTTAGAAATTGCCACTGATTATGTCTTTCGTGGAGAGTCCGAAGTCGCTGATGGTGATATTCCCGCTGTAAAAGGTAGTTTCACTTGGACCCATGAAGATGGCATATATGCCGGCGTATTTGGCGCAACCAATAAGTTTGAATCAACCCCAGACATCAGAGCCGTGTTTGCTCCTTACATAGGTAAATTTGGCACCTTTGGCGATAGCGATATCAGCTATAACGTTTTTGTATTCCATTATACTTACCCTAGTGTTAAAGACATGGACTACACCGAACTCTGGATGAAAATTGCTAAAGATTTTGGCCCAGTAAAAATGGAATTAGAGGTGACTCCAACGTTAAATGACTGGTTTGGCGTTGACGGCTGGAGTGGTGTTAACTATGCCATTCACCCAAGTAAAACCTTAGCGAATGGCATGACTATTTCAGGCTCTGTCGGCTATCAGGAATTATCTGGAGAAGGCGCGGAAGGATGGACGCACTGGAATTTAGGCCTGAGTAAGAACGTCTACGGCCTTAATGTTGATGTTCGTTATCACGACTCTGATGTAGATAGTTCACATAAAGTTTATGGCTCAGAGCAAGGACAAAAAATATTTGACCAACGTGTAGTGTTCAGCGTTAGTAAGAGCTTTTAGCAAGAAGCTTTAACCAGTAAAAATAATGTAATAAAAGCAGGCAAGCCAAAGGGGTTGCCTGTTTTTTTTTCACTAGCAGCCTGAGAACTTATCAATGAATAAAACAAACATAAGTTTAGCATCACTAAATTTATACATTTCTGTTCACAAAATTTCACAAACTCACTCAAGCTGTCATTTACCTCTTCATCGTCATTCACATTGTTTCCTTATAGTTAGCCTATCAAAACAACCTCTGAAATTAATAACAGGAGTTTCGACATGACCGCAAAACAGGCAAGCAAAGAAACAGGTAAAAAGAGCAAGCTTAAAGAGCTTAAGGCATTAGGTTTTATTATCGTGGTGTTATTTCCGGTGATAAGTATTTTCGCTATCGGTGGCTATGGTCTGATCATTTGGTTAATTCAGGCATTTGGCGGCGTAATCGCTCACTAGCAAAATAAAAAATTAAGAATATCGAGGATTATCATATGAAATGGTTCAGAAACCTCTGGCAAACACTCAACAAGCCAGCCAAATATTTAACTCTAGGGTCTATCAGTTTAACTGCCTTTATTATGGGAGTAATTTTTTGGGGTGGATTTAATACCGCAATAGAAGCAACTAATACAGAAGAGTTTTGTATTGGCTGTCACAGCATGGAAAGCAAACCTTATCAAGAGTTACAACAAACGGTGCACTGGTCAAATCATTCAGGTGTTCGTGCTACTTGTCCGGATTGCCATGTACCACATAATTGGAGCCGTAAAATAGCCAGAAAAATGGAAGCATCGAGTGATGTTTGGGGCTGGCTTTTTAAAACAGTTAATACGGATGAAAAATACGAAGATAAGCGCTTAGAAATGGCCTCTCGAGAATGGGCTCGCTTTGATAGAGATGACTCACTAGCCTGCAAAAACTGTCATAACTATGACTCAATGAAATGGGATGACATGTCCAAGCTTGCACAAAAGCAAATGAAACGTGCAGCAGAAAAAGATCAAAGCTGTGTCGATTGCCATAAAGGCATAGCACATACCCTACCTGATATGGGTACAGCAAGAGCCCCCGAGCTTATTGCTGAAGTTGGTACTGGGCCAAGTAGCTTTATCAACGGTCAAGAGTACTTTACCGCATTAACTAAGCCATTATTTTTTAGTGCTAACGGTGATGTTGAAGCGGGTACTTTAAATGTGGCCACTAAAGTGAACGTTATAGAAAGTAAAGACAATAGAGTAAAAGTGGCTATTCAGGGCTGGCGCAAGAAAATAGGTGCAGGCCGTGTTATTTACTTCGATTTTGGTATCAATATGTTAACAGCACAGCTATCAAAAGAGGCTGCAAAAACAGAAGGTATTATCAATGGCTTTGAAGAAAAAGAAGATGATATGACAGGCCTGAAATGGCAGCGAGTTGAAACTGAACTATGGACTGATGCTGAATACCTCATCACAGAGCAGCAGCCACTTTGGGATTATGCTAAAGACACCTTCAGAAGCAGTTGTAGTGTTTGTCATACCCAGCCTGATGAAGCTCACTTTGACGCCAATACCTGGCCAGGCATGTTCCAAGGCATGATAGCTTTTGTCAATATGGATCAAGACACTCAAGCACTAGTACAAAAATACTTACAACAACACTCATCAACTTTTGTTAAAGAAAAACATTAATTGGAGCTAAACATCATGAAAAGAAGAGATTTTTTAAAGGGCATACTAGCGACATCTTTTACCCTAGCAAGCGCTACTTCTGTATTAACTCCGCTAACGGCTTTAGCAAAAGCGGGGGCAAAAAGCCGTGATGACTGGCTTACTACAGGCTCTCACTTTGGTGCTTTTAAAGTAAAGCGTAGAAATGGCGTAATTGATCAAGTAAAACCATTTGACTTAGATAAATATCCAACCGATATGATTAATGGCGTTAAAGGGCTAGTTTATAACCCATCTCGTATTCGCTACCCTATGGTTCGCTTAGACTTTTTATTAAAAGGTCATAAAAGTGATACCACACAACGAGGAGATTTTCGATTTGTTCGAATCACTTGGGATCAAGCTCTAACTCTGTTTAAACAATCCTTAGATGAAGTACAAACCAACTACGGGCCATCAGCCCTACATGCTGGACAAACGGGCTGGCGTGCAACTGGTCAGTTACATTCAAGTACTAGTCATATGCAACGCGCCGTTGGTATGCATGGCAATTATGTAAAAAAAATTGGTGACTACTCAACAGGTGCTGGTCAAACTATTTTACCTTACATACTAGGCTCAACAGAAGTTTATGCCCAAGGTACGTCTTGGCCACTGATTTTAGATAATGCTAAAACCATTGTTTTATGGGGAAACGATCCTTATAAAAACCTTCAAGTTGGCTGGAACGCTGAAACCCATGAAAGTTATGAGTACCTAGCGCAACTAAAAGAAAAAGTTCAACAAGGTAAAATACGTGTTATTAGCATAGATCCTGTCGCATCTAAAACACAGGACTACTTAGGTTGTGAAAAAATATATGTTAATCCACAAACCGATGTCGCCCTAATGCTTGCCATTGCTTACCAGCTTTATAGTAATAACTTGCATGATAAAGCTTTTATTGAAGGCTACAGCTTAGGCTTTGAGCGCTTCGTTCCTTACTTAACGGGAGAAAGTGATGGTATTGCTAAAACACCACAATGGGCAGAAAAAATAACAGCAGTACCTGCACAGGTAATAAAAGACTTGGCTAAAACCATGGTTGCAGGCCGTACACAAATGTTAATGGGTTGGTGCATTCAGCGCCAACAACACGGTGAGCAACCCTACTGGATGGCTGCGGTACTAGCTACCATGATAGGCCAAATAGGCTTACCTGGTGGTGGCATTAGCTATGGTCATCATTACTCAAGTATTGGCGTACCATCATCTGGTGCAGCAGCGCCAGGCGCTTTTCCGCGAAACCTAGATGAAGGTCAAAAGCCAATTTTTGATAATAACGACTTTAAAGGTGCCAGTAGCACTATTCCTGTTGCCAGATGGATCGATGCCATATTAGAGCCGGGCAAAGTCATTGATGCCAATGGTGCAAAGGTAACCTATCCAGACATTAAAATGATGATTTTCTCAGGTAACAACCCTTGGAATCATCATCAAGACAGAAACAGAATGAAAAAAGCATTTCATAAACTAGAATGTGTAGTCAGTATTGATATCAATTGGACAGCAACCTGTCGCTTTTCAGATATTGTACTACCAGCCTGTACCACTATGGAGCGCAACGATATTGATATCTATGGTAGTTATGCCAATAGAGGCTTGTTGGCAATGCAAAAAATGGTTGAACCACTATTTGACAGTTTATCTGATTATGACATTTTTACTCGCTTTGCTCGCATTCTTGGCAAAGAAAAAGAATACACTCGTGGTATGACAGAGTTTGACTGGCTGAAAAAACTGTACAACGAATGCAAAGCCGCCAACGAAGGTAAGTTTGCTATGCCAGAGTTTGAGCAATTTTGGCAAGATGGCTATGTACATTTTGGTGAAGGAAAGCCATGGACACGCCATGCAGACTTTAGAGAAGATCCTGAAATCAACCCTTTAGGCACACCATCAGGAATGATAGAAATATTTAGTCGTAAAATTGAACGTTATCAATATGATGATTGTAAAGGGCATCCAATGTGGATGGAAAAAACAGAGCGTAGTCATGGTGGCCCTGGCTCTGATAAACACCCAATTTGGATGCAGTCTTGCCACCCTGATAAACGCTTACACTCACAAATGTGTGAATCAAAAGAGTACCGCCAAACTTACGCAGTACAAGATAGAGAGCCTGTTTATTTAAACCCAGAAGATGCAAAAGCACGCGGCATTAAAAATGGCGATGTTGTCAGAGTATTTAATGACCGTGGCCAATTATTAGCTGGCGCTGTTATCAGCAAAAACTACCCTAGAGGTGTAATTCGTATTCATGAAGGTGCATGGTATGGCCCTGTAGGAGACGATGGCAGTATCACTGGCGGCTCAAAAGTTGGAGCACTTTGTAGCTATGGCGATCCGAATACCTTAACTCAAGATATTGGCTCCTCAAAACTAGCTCAAGCCTGCTCTGCCTACACTTGTTTAGTTGATTACGAGAAGTTTACAGGGAAGCTACCCCAAGTGACCTCATTTCAAGGACCATTGGAGATAGGCGCATGATAAAAGTTAACAAAACACTTGTGCAAACTGAGGAAAATAAAGCAAGAGCCATAGTATATAATTTACTCTCCTCACTGTTTGCTAAGGAAATAAACAAAGAGTTAGTAGCACAGCTAAGATCTGAGCAAGGACAGAGTTTTTTAAACTCGCTTGCTCTTGAGCCAACCTTAGCACCTTCTATCAATGAGATTAATGCTAGATTTGCACAACTAGATTCTGAAGAGTCTTTGCTAGAACTTGCTGCAGATTTTTGTGGCTTGTTCTTAGTTGATGGTAAAACCAGTGTTTCGCCCTATGCTGGGCAATACCTTGACTGCGAGCCAAGCAAAGAAAAAACATCGTTATTTGGTGAGTACCACCAAGAAATGACAGAACTTTTAATCAGTTGTGACCTACAGATACACAGCGACTTTCCAGAGCCTAGCGATCATATAGCTGTAATTTTAGCTTATGTCGCTCACTTGTGTACATCGACTAGCCCACTACATCAACTTAACTTTATCGACACTTATTTAATGCCGTGGTTAAGTAGTTTTAACGAGCAAGTGAAAAAGCATGATCCTAGTGGTTTATATACTGCGATAACCGAGCTGACCCTTGAATGGCTTAAAATGGATACTATTCACCTATCAAGGGACTAACAAAAGATCTATCAATAAAGAAAAGTTTAACTCTCAGTGTTAGCTAGCCCAAGGACGGGCGTTTTTCTTATCTATAAACCACTTCAAATTATTAACCTTCATACCTATTTAAACTGGTAAAGCAGTTTTAAACTAATAAAAAATTAAGAGCTATTGTTGTAAAAGTACAACTGAGATTTATAAAGATATAAAATTTTGAATTTATTGAATAAATACTGAAGTATAAAGATGGTACCCGGAGACGGACTTGAACCGTCACGCTCTATGAGCGAGGGATTTTAAATTCTTCGTATTAAACAAACACAGTAAAACTTACCTACTGATTTTCTTAAACTTTAATCTGAAAAATCATTGTGAATGCTGATTTAATGAACATAAGCAGGATAAATCAACATATTAAATAGGTACAAAGCTATCACTTTGTTTTCCAATCTAGCTATTTTAGGTTGATTTTTAAGATCCCTGCATAATATAGCTAGATTGTTTTCCTGAGGTCTTGAGCTAGAAGGGCTTATTAAGGCCAAATAGGTGAAATCAACAGACCATTTGAAAAGTCATCAAAGTATGTCACATTACTTACATCCCATGATGACAGGTCGCCGTTAAAGACTGCCGCCCCAGTAAACATGCGTGCAAAATTAGCCACATTGCTCACATCCCAAGTTGAAATGTCACTATTAAAAGAGTTTGTGAAAGCAAACATACTTTCCATGTTAGTCACATTGCTTACATCCCATGATGATATATTTCCGTTAAAAACGTTCGTGTGGTTAAACATATAACTCATATCTGCCACATTACTCACATCCCAGTCAGATACGTCGCCATTAAAAGATGATACTTGAGTAAACATCCCACTCATATTCGTTACTTTACTTACATCCCAAGACGATAAGTCACTATTAAAAGAAGATACTCTAGAAAACATATAACTCATGTCCGTCACATTACTTACATCCCAAGAAGATAAATCACCATTAAAGGGTGAATGGGTATTTAAAGAATCGTGATAACTACCAAACATAAAGCTCATATTAGTTACACTACTCACATCCCAAGGTGATACATCACCATTAAAAGAATAAGCAGCAGAAAACATCCCAGCCATACTAGTTACCTGACTTACGTTCCAAGACGATAAATCACTATTAAATGCAACTGCATATCTAAACATCCCACTCATATTAGTTACATTACTCACATCCCAATTAGCAAGGTCACTATTAAAAGATAATGCTTGAGTAAACATCTCACTCATATTCGTTACTTTACTTACATCCCAAGACGATAAGTCACTATTAAAAGCACCTGTTGTATTAAACATGGCAAACATACGATTCATATTAATCACTTTACCCACATTCCAAGACGATATGTCACTGTTAAAAGCGCTTGCACTGTTAAACATACTACTCATATCAGTCACATTACTTACATCCCAAGATGACAGGTTACCGTTGAATACAGATGCTCCATAAAACATGTAGCTCATATCAGTCACATTACTTACATCCCAAGACGACAGGTTAGCATTAAAAATCGATGTAGTGTCCCTACCTATATTATAGGTACTAAACATATGCTTCATATTTGTGACCTTACTTACATTCCAAGCTGAAAGGTTACTATTAAAAGATCTCGCACCATTAAACATGTAGCTCATATCAGTTACATTACTTACATCCCAAACTGACAGATCACTATTAAAAGCGCTTGCGAATCGAAACATTCTTTGCATATCAATTACATTGCCTACATTCCATGACGAAAGGTCACCATTAAATGCTCTTGCATGACTAAACATCGAAGACATATTAGTCACGTTACTGACATTCCATGAAGAAATATTAGAATTAAAAGCGTTTGTGAAGGCAAACATTTCATTCATATCCGTCACATTACTCACATCCCATGAAGAAATATCACCATTAAAAGAACGTGCGCCGCGAAACATTCTCACCATAGAATAAACATTTCTCACATCCCAACCAGAAAGATCGCTATTAAAAACCTCAGCGTTTGAAAACATATCATCTACATAAAACACATTGCTTACATCCCATGATGAGATATCCCCACTAAAAGCTCTTGCGTTATAAAACATACTTCTCATATCATACACATGGCTCACGTCCCATGAAGAAATGTCACCATTAAAAGATCTTGCGTTATAAAACATATACCACATACTTTCAACATTGCTTACATCCCACAAAGAAATGTCACCATTAAAAGAAGTTGCATTAGAGAACATATCGTTCATGCTAAAAACTCTAGATAAATCAGGGATATCTTGGGCAGAAATATGAGTAAAAAAATGACATTCTGAGAATGTACTACGCATTGAGTGCCAACGATTAACTCCCCATTGAGTAACCTCTTTAATTAAGCACTCTTGTAGGTATCCTGAAAACCTTACCGCAGGTAATTGCCCGGTCACGACAACTTCATACTCCCCTGCTGAGTCGTAAGAGTGACTAATGTCTCCTGTAGCATTAGCGGTTGTTGTATCATCCCCCCAATCTACTGAGTAGTTATAGGTATAGTAATCATTTGTAAAAAAAATGACTTCTTGCCCACTTTCTACACTGACAACAAAGTTAAATGACTTCTCTTCTTCACTTCGTTCATCTTCTATTATGTCAAGCTTAATAAGCCATTCTTTACTCGCAGTTTGACTTTCTGCAGTGTCGTATTGTTCAACCGCAAATGAATCATCCCCTACTTCATCAACATTTGGTGTATATAAAATTGTTTGTCCATCGATATCCACACTGCCTTTAGTGGCAACCACATTATCACTTAAGCTTATGGAGTAAGCTTCACTTAATGAGGTAGGTAAGTTAATTGCTTGTTGAGCACTATTTATTAGTACCGATTCAGTTTGAAAAATATCATATACATTAATAATTACATTTTCAGTTACCGTTAAATTAGTAGCAGTGGTTACTACAAATTCAATAACTTCATAGCCTGAATAATCTATATTTGGTTGGTATATATATGAAAGCTCTTTATCAGAAATCTTTGGCTGAATTAATTGTAATTGGCCATTTAAACTGTCACTTATAGTAAGTTCAAACTCTTCGTCTGTCGTTATCTTAATTGAAAGTGTTGCGCTAGTATTTTTTTCAATTCTCGCATTGCTTGTAGTAATAACTGGTTCGGTTGAGTCGGTTCTGGTATTACCATAACCACCACCGACAAACACTACGGTTGTCCATTGTGTTTCTGCACTTTGTTTAGGCGTTACAGCTATGACTTTAACTTTGGCATCTATGTTTAAGGCATCTATATTTACACTAAAAGTATTTTGTGTTGTTTCAGTTAGCAGGGTATTAATGTGAGATGGTCTCTTCAACCATACTTGATATGATGTATCTGGCACTTGCTCACTTGTCTGCCAATTAACACTCAATTCATTACCGTTATAACTTACAGTATTTATTTGTGGTTGAGTTAATGCCTTTACAATTTCAGTTTCAGTTTGTTGTGGTGACACTTGTTCATCACCACAGGAAATAAGTAAAAAAGAGAAAAGTATGACTATAATTTTATTCATTTCATTTCTCCTTAATGCGCTAAATTAGCGACTACAGTTATGGCTTTAGCGCTACTGCCGAAACCTTTACATTGTAAAGCCTCTAACACAGCTTGAGATGCGCCAAAACGATACTTTGCATTTGTTCCTCCGCTCGGCATTAAATGCCATTTAATCTCAGCCACCTCAACATCTTCTCCCTGTTTATTTTTTCCTGCTGGTCGTCCATTTAGCATTTTGCAATCTCTTTTTATTTCTTCTCTAATGCGCTTTGAAGAATAAACCATGCCGACCTTTGCTTCGCGTAATGCATATTTTTTTGGGGGGCCATTTGTTATTAATGCGGCGGCATCTGCTTTCCTCATGCCTTTAATACTTTTCCTCACCCCCTCTACCGGTGTATCTCCACATTTTAAGCCTAAGCCACTAGCGCATATAGCAAACTGGGAATCAAACTTTATTGCATCGGGTAAGTCTTTTTTCATTATCGCTTCAATAAAGTCTTCACCGTATTGCCAATGTTTTTTGTCTCCAATTTTTTGAAAAATTCCATTCACAAACCCAGGAGTATTATCAGGAATATCTCTAATTTGAATATTTTTGTCTGCCATCTGTTTTAATAGTGCTTTCAAGGCACTTGGTGTGGTATTTTTGGTTAATTGTAATAATTGATCAGCCGATAATTTGATAGTCTTAGCTGTTTTCTTAGCCGGAATTTTAGCTGTTGGCATTGGTGCAGGATAGTTGACTAAATATTTTGCGGATGATTTAGATGCGTTTTCATCTAAATCCGTGAATAAAATCTCTGAGCCTACAATTACTATTTCTGCAGAAATTATTGCACCAATCCATTGTACCTTATATTCATTAGGTATTTCAGCACGATTAAATAGAGCTCTCATTACTTTAAAGGTACTTTCAGGTTCAATTTTTTTAAGGTTTTTTGCTACTTTTATTGCATTTTCTGTAACTTTAACACTGTCGGCTACTGTACCTGCTACAGGTAATATACTAGCAAAGTCTAGTCCTGCAGCAGCGAAATCTCCTTGAAATATATTTATACCTGCATCTCTCAAACCTGTTGGTATATCAGCTACAGGTACGAAACTAGCAATAATACCTATTATTTGCCCTAAAGATTGATAGCCATTTTTAGCTTCAAATTCACTCCCTTTAAATGCCCCCCAAAAGACGTTCGCTATTTTAGCGTTATTAACCTCACTGGCCACGATACCAGCTTGAATGCTTAATAAAGCCCTTTGATTGGAAGATAATGATAAGTAGTTGTTATATAAGGCCAACATTTTACTTATATATGAATTATTAACACCACCGTTATAGATAGACTGTATTGAAGTAGGTACTCTACCTAAGTCAATTGTATTAATTATGGTTGGATCTAAATCTAAAGCACTGGTTCTGTATTCAATACCATCACTTATACCATCATTATCGGTATCTTTACTTAGCGGGTCAGTGTCTATTTCTAACTCCTGATTATCTGTTAAACCATCATTATCAGTATCTATATAAGTAGGTGAAGTTCCAACTGAAAATTCATTGAAATCATTAAGACCGTCATTATCTGTATCTTGACTAGTTGGATCACTATAATATGCTCTTTTTGTATTAATTAACTCATTGAAGCTTTCTGGTGCTTTACCAGTTATATAAGCGCCTATTTCTTCTGAATCACTCAATAAATCACCATCAGTATCGGCTAGTAAACGTGATGTAGCATATATTTGATTGCTATTAACACCTGCTAACTCTTCTGCATCTGATAGACCATCGCCATCAGTATCTTGATCACCAAATTGCTGGTAATAAAAATTAAATAGTTTTTTTCGTATGGTGGAGCGTCCCACTAATCGATGGTAAACCTCTATTTTTGCTAAGGAACCTTGAAATTGAGTATTATTTTGACATTGTGATGAATCTGCATTTTCATCACAATTTGAAAGTGGCTTACCAATAAAAAAATGTCTTTTAGCAGAAGGGTAATCACCTTGCAAATATTGAGTTCTTTGTGAATTTTGATAGGAAAATAAACCAGTCTCATAACGAGTAAAGGTTAATGCGGTCCAATCAGAAAAAGTGTTACTAGTATAAGCGTAAGTATACTCACTTTGGTTATCTGTTTGGTTAGTTAAAAATGTTCCGCTAACATTACTGTATTCAAAATATGCAATGACTGTATAATTACCCGTAGTAACGACCTCATCAGTTTCAATTTCAAGCCATTGATTGTTATTCAATATAAGCCCTCCATTATTACTTACCGCAATATTATTGCTATTGCTTTTTACAGCCATATGCCCAATAAAATTGCCATATTCGTCACTAAACGATAGTGATGATATTGCACCACTCCCTAAAAAGTCATATGTTAGGATTGGGGGGAAAGGATCTTCTTCAAATACAGCATTGCCCGTTACAAAGTGAAACTTAGCGCCATTTGTTGTTAAATTTTGTGCTGTTTCATTAGCTGAGCTTAAAGGTTTGGCGCGAGAAGCAACTTTGCTTATTGCATTAACTGATAGCTCGAATGGTAAGTTTGATAATTGTACCGTTAAAGATAATGTTTCTGTGGCTTCATCATATTGATGTTCATTAGGCTGAGCAAGAGCTTGCCATAAGTTGTTTTCTGGATTTAATCCATAAATAACCGATTCTTGAGTATGCTCTGTTTTTGATAGTTTTAAAGTTAAGGTAACATTATCTGTATTTTCTATATCAATAGTATCAGGTAATTCTATAATTAATTGGTTATTTGAAGTGATAAAATCATTTTGAAGTACAGGCTGTGCTGATATTTCAACTTCATTTTCAGGTGCAATGTTTAGTGTTATTGAATACTGTTCACTACCTATTAATTTCTCTTGCACATTAATAGGTTGTTGCCCGTCATTGACACCGTCACCATCTGAGTCTTTATTATTGGGATCTAAACCAAGATGGATTTCTTTACCGTCACTAATGCCATCTTCATCCATATCAGGATTATTGGGAGATGTTTCATGTGTATTAATTTCATCATAATCAGATAAACCATCTTGGTCAGAGTCTGAGTTTAATGGGTTTGTCCCATGGAGCTGTTCTTCGAGGTTAGTTAAGCCGTCAGAATCAGTGTCTTGATCCGCATCAGATATACCATTATTGTCTGTGTCATTTAATTTAGGGGAAATAGTACTACTGAAATACGTAATTTCAAAATCATCTGAGAGTCCATCATCGTCAGTATCTCCATCATAATTTTCACTTGTACCTGCCGTGGCTAACCCAAAAGCCGTAACAAATTCATCAGGTAAAACACTTACAGCTGGCTCTTCTTGCTTTACTGGAGTTTCATCTTTACTAGAGCCACCGCCACCACAAGCTACTATACCTACGAGGCTTATTGTCATAATGGTAACTTGGGTTATGTGTTTGAACAATCCTTGCATTCTCTTTGTCCTTAAGTGTATTTTGATGAGAAAGTTTAAGCTTGAATTAATGATAAAAATATCTAAAAGTGCCAGAATATCAATAGCTTTTAATTTAACGTTTATAAACTAGTTATTCAATATATTTGGTGAGATTTCGATATTCATAGTAATGAGCTGCCTGTTCGAAAATTCAAACTACTTCCCTATTAATATTATAACTCTAAACATCAACTTTTAAGAATTCATTAATCAACTAATCTCAAAACGACACCAAACCATCTTTTATAAGTAGTATCATCCATATAATGCTTAGCAATTCTTTTAACTTGTTTTTTTGTCATACAACCAAAAATGGGCTGTTTTTGTTTTTCTTCATCGGTTTTAATACCGTCATTACAAATAAATGCATAGACGGTATCTACCGTATATTTTGAGTTAAAAGCAATTAAATGAAAGGCGTTTTTTTTAAACTCTTTGATGATTTCTACTTTTTTATCTGCCGCCTTTATTGTTTCAACTAAGCCGTTATGTATAACGCCTTTTTCAACTTGGCTACAATAAACCATTATCTCTATTTGGTTAGTAAATTGAGTAAATGCCCAATCAAGTTTACCCTCCTTATTGTATCTCAAAATATCATCATCAAAACGGGCAATGGGCCAACAATGCTCCCAAACTATATCTTCAGGGTTAAAGCTATCGTTTGGATATTTTAAGTTAATAAACTCAGTAATTGCGGCATTTCTTTCGTCGTTTCCAGTAGGCATAACATGAAAATGACGTTGACCCTTATATTCAATAAAAGTATTGAGTTTCTTTTTAAGAAGCGATTCAACATTCGCGGTAATTTGTTTATTGAATGCCTCTTCATCTATTAAAAGAGGGTTAGTGTTTTGCTTATCTCTATTTAATAGATGAAAGTTATTACATACTTGGTATGGAATTGTGTCGGCTGAAAACTCAGTGTTTGGGTATGCTTTACTGAGAGTTTTTTCTATCTCGGCATATAAGGCTTTATCAAACTCATCATCGTCCATAACATCACACACTTTAACTAATAAAAGGTGCGAGTTACCTTTAAATTCAATGGTTACGTTGAACTTCATAAAGCCCTTATTTTGTTGCTATTCTTCAAACCAATTTAGGTAGGTTTCATTATTATTAAAATCACGATGGTTAGACATATGAAAAGCGATGATGATTGTCACTATTTATCTCACCGTCATACGACCTGAACGCCTACGTTTTTGACTTCCATCTGAGATAAGTTGTTTTTCTAACTCAGGAATAAATACTCGATAAAAATCATCGACATCAAAGAGTATTTCAACTAGCTTATTTATGCCTGTTCCTGTTTATCTTTCTGTTTTTATTGGTCGAAAGTTCGGAGCGTGGAACAGGCATTTAGTTCAATTTAGCTAACTTTTTATCCCGAGTTCAGATTCGTTAACATCAGGTTAGCACTGGAAATTCATCTTCCATTTCTTTAAATATTTTTTTAGCAATTACCTCAAAACCGTCAGAAGTCGGATGAATTTCATTTAACCATTCTTTTTCACCTTTTAACGTTTTTCTTGTATCAACAACAATGAACTTATCCCTATTGCTACTAATACTCATTAACTCATTACCTATTTTTTCCATAAATATTTTAATAACATCAGCCTGTAAATCTTCTTTAATATTTACATCATCCATAAACCTTTTCATCCAAGCTTTTGTTTTAATCAATCCACCTAGAAAAACACCTCCAATGTCAGATGGGTAGGGGTAATCATATGTATGGGTGAGTACAATAGTTTTAGGGCTGTAATGATCTCTAATATCCAGTAGCTCATGAAAAGCTAAACCTATTTGTTTAACTTTACGATCTAGTCGAGAAATATTCACACACTGTTCAGCTGTAGTATACGATGTACCATCATGGTTTAAAAACCGTTCAAAATCATTATCTCCAACAACATCATTACCTCCCCCACTAAATAAAAGTAAATCCACAGGTTTTCTATTTTTTCTTTTTGTATGCCACTTAAGGACATCAACTAATTGGTGCTTTTGTTTGCCTGAAACCATGTCAACAGCTTCATCACCATTTGAAGCCATAGAGTAGAAGTTTGCTTTTCTATTTGTCCATTTACTAATGTGACTTATTAAATTTGATGGTTTTCCAACGATAATCCACTTAGGAGGGTAAGCAAACCAAGAATCTCCTTCACTAACTATATTTAGTCGTTCAGGAAACCTTTGTCTCATTTGGATGAATTCTCTTTTGCTAGATGTTTTTCTTTTCCTTCTTAAACGTTCAATTTTTTGTATAGACATTGACATGATAAGAATCTCCTTACTCTTTATATTAAAAACTCAAGTAGTTTGACTAACTATTTCAATAGCTAATTAAATATAGTCAAGCTTTTAAGTTTCGCCAAAATAATACAAACAATTAAATTTTAAAAAGTAAACAGAGCATTTGACTTGCCGAACAGTACTCTCAACTTAATTACCTAATTATGAACAGGAACATTAAGCATTGTATTTGATGAACAAGACTGGGACAGGAGAATTACGGTTCATATCTGTGCCAATATCAGTGTTAATAATTGTAAAATGGCTACTTTATGACCATTTCAACACAACATAAATCGGTATAAAGTTTTTTTGGCATAACTTTGAGCTGACTTATCAGTGTTAATAATTGATGATTTTTAACGGAAACACTAGCAAATATTTATAGTAACAATATTGATTAAAAGCTAATGGAATGAGACTTACAGTAGTATAAAGGTTTTAAAATTACGGAGGAGATATTACAGTATAAAGATGGTACCCAGAGCCGGACTTGAACCGTCACGCTCTATGAGCGAGGGGTTTTAAATTAATCCACATCAAAGGAATGAGATGTACCTTATATCATGGATGATTAAAGCGATTATTCGTTGCTTTCAAAATATTTTCACTCCGATAAGCTTCTATCGCAGATCCTGTAAAACAGCCAACACTTCAAAGCTTGAACACAAAAATATTGTCAGAAATCGTAAGAAGCCGGATTGGGTTGTAGATAAAGTTATCTACTTAAAAGCTATCATGCCTGATAATGGCTGTGGCTCCATTGCCAATACATTTAACCGTTTATATTCATCAAAAGGTGAAACAGTTAGTAAAACATTCGTCTATGAAAAGTTAAAAACTCACGCTTATCAAGTAAGGTGCAAACGTCGCACTATCAAATCACAAAAACCTAAAGCAACTGCTATAAACAAAACTTGGGGCATGGATTTAACCGCAGTGACGATTAATGGCAAACAAGAACTCATACTTGGAGTCATTGACCATGGTTCACGCGCCCTACTTTGCTTTGAAAGATTAGGCTCTAAGCATAGTTTGGTTATCCTAAGAGAAATTGTTAACACGATTAAGCGATACGGTGTACCTAAAATAATTCGTAGTGATAATGAGCCATGCTTCACGTCTAAATTGGTGAAGATATCTTTAAAATTATTAAACATAAAAGTTCAAACAACTGATATTGCTTGCCCTTGGCAAAATGGCCGTATTGAGCGATGCTTCGGCACGTTCAAACGCAAGTGGCAACAGTTTGAATTTACCACCAACATGCAGCTTCAATCACAACTTAATATTTACCAAATTTGGTACAACACCATTAGGCCACACAGTAATTTAGATGGTCAAACACCTAAAGAAATTTTTAGTGATATACAACCCCAAGGAAAGCCCATCTTAGCTACTGGATGGAATGGCATTTTAACAGGTTATTATTTCCTTGATTAACGATCCTGAAAAAATAAACAAAGTTAAATAACCATCGTTCGTACTAAACGAGGTCTACTCATAGGCTCAATCTGTAAAAGAGTAATTTAGTACCTATACTTTTGGTAAGCGCGTTACAAGGTAAGAAAATAGTTAATATTTTCTTACCTACTTTATTATTTTCTGGCTAATTTCTAAACAAAGCCAGCCTGAAAACACATAACTTTATAGTCCGAACGATGCGAACGGGACATCTTTTTTTTCGCAAAAACTGCTAAAAACTCGAATTTTGTGCGCAAAAAATCATCTCTAGTAACAAAAGGCTATTTTTGCATTGTTATTTATTTAACCCTCAACCGATTTGTTGAGGGTTAGGAAATCCCTTTAATTCTTGCAACCATTTTTGTCGCAAGTAATTTTTTGATGTGAATCTACCCAGTGACTAGAATGTTTTTTAGTATCAACGCCACAACCTGTAGTACCACCTTTACTTCCTTGGTGTACCACTCCTGTCGGTGTATGTTTAACGGCCATGTTATTCTCCTTTTGTATGTTGTTATTTTATTAATCTATCGTTTTCTTGTTTCAATATTTGATTGAAAATAGCCTTTATCTAGATTAAGACAACTTCCTCCCTGGGCTTGAAGGTAAACCATCGTTCAACTAAAGCCCAGCATCACTAGGCTAGTGTTGGTTTAAATCAAATCTAATGAGAGTAACTCTCAAGTGTCACCGACCTCTTTTATTGCTATTTTGTCTCTTGTTACAAATATCATCAAAGTAGGACTGTGCAGGTGACCAATCTTCACTTTCACAAATACGAACTATTAACCTACTTTTAGCTTCAAAATATTTTTCATTCTTACTAAGTAGAAATAATAGTTGATTGCCATACTTCCCAGATTCAGAGTAATTTTTATTTATATGGCTTAACTCTAATAATTTATAAAGGACATTACTTTTCTGGCTGAAAGTCAGTTTCTCTTCTTTAATAAGCTTTTCCAGTATAATTTCTGCTCCACTGAAGTTCTTATTTCGTATATATTGCGTTGACATTACAATAAGATCATCTATTGACTTCTGATCTATGGAGTTACTAGCACAGCCAAAAGAAATAGATAACAATATGGAAAATAATAATGAATTTTTCACCATTAACACCCCTGTTTAGTAGGATAACGATTACATATTATACCGTTATAATAATTTTCAGTTGAAATCACAGATCTAAGGTACTTACCGTACGGGCCCCACGTTTTCAAATCAAATCCATTGGAATACGTAATACTACCACCAGCCCCTAATTGAATATCAAAATTAATTACACCGTTATCATAAGCTCCAAGTGTCAGCTCTACTACGCCAAATGAAGCAACCGCTTTTTGGGATGCAGGATCATATACAGAGAATGTCGTACCAACAACAGAACTGGGACCTGAGAGCACTTTCACTTCCATATTAGTGTTAAGGCTAATTTTTAAACCTTCTAATTTAGCACCGCCATTGAAAACTAATTTTCCATCAGAATCATAGCTAAGGCCTAGCTCTAACCCTTTCAAGTCTAATAGCCTTCCAAGAGCTTCTGTTGAAACACCTACAGCAACTTTCTCTTGCTGAACCGATTGCTTACTACGCGGGTTAACATATGCATTCATAGCAAACTGGAACGCCGCTGTAATGGCACCATTTGCAAACTTACCACCTGTTAAGTTTGATACCGTACCACCAACTACAGCAGATGACATTGCTCCTCCGATTAAGTCATTTGGCATTTTACCAGAAACTTGCGCTCCTTTAGTTATCCCTGCACTCCAAAAGCCATGTCCAAATTTTCCTCCCTGTAGATCAGCAATAATACCTCCTGTTAGTGCATGTGCTCCGAGATGCCCTATACCACCATTTTGGAAAAAGCCAGAGCTAGCACCAAACGATTGACCAACACCCATAAAAGCGGCACCAGTAAAAGCTCCTATTGCAGCTCCCTTTAATGAACCTGTGGCAACGTATCCTGCAAGTGCACCACCAGTTCCGGCAATTAAAAGCGCAGCTGAATAGTTTTCAAAAGCAAGAAATAAATCAACACCATATCCAGTAACTGCTGCAATTGCGATAGAGAGAGCCGTTCGCCAATGTTTTTTAATGAACTTTCCAAGTTTCTTAAAGAAATACCCACTCGGATCTGTATACGACATTGGGTTATTCAGTACATAACTATAACGGTTGTAGTTTTGGCTATTTTTAGGCGCTTGAATATGTGGATCAGCCTGCAAAAACCTCCCCAAAGTTGGATCGTAGATCCGACCGTTCATATGAATAATATCTAAGCCTGATATTTGCTTATGGCCTGTATACCCATTACTTTCCGCAGGGCTTTGTTGAACTAACTTCCCTAAAAGTGAGCCTGAGTTATAAAAACGATTTTGCTTACCCCAAGGGTCATAATTAATATGTTGTACGATGCTACCTGCACTATTTGTGATTGAAGTGGTTGAGCCTAAATGGTCTTTATGTAAATAAAAAGTGTCATTTTGATTATTACTTCTATCTGTAATAATCACATTACCAACACTATATTTATGCTCTGTAATGCCTGTTGCAGTTTTGACTCGCTCATATAAGCCTTTAACATATAAAGTAGTCGTAACTCCCTCATTACGCGAATCTACACGCTTATACATATTGCGAGCATGGTTATAATACATGTCAGTAGCGCTGCCAGCTTGACTTATACGGTAAGGCTTATCATAAGAAGTGTAGTCAATGGTACGCTTTCCATCTGAGGTAATGTTACCGCGATCATCGTAACCTAGAGTGTAGGTACGAGTACCATTTTGCCCAACCATTTTCATTAACCGATTGGGTTTAGCTGTATTGGTATATTGATACGTACCTGTACCTTGTTTATATTTTATATTGCCTAAGGCATCAAAATTGTAATCTTGATACACTGAACTGCCTGAGCAATTTGATTGGCCAATATATTGTTTTCTTCCTTCTATTCGATTGAAGTCATCATAAGTAAACTCATCACAAAAATCGCTTGCACTACCATTAAAGCTAAAGTTATGAGAACGAGTTAATAAATTTCCCCCCTCATCAAAATTAAACTCTTGATAATCTAATGAAGTATTTCCTTTTACTAAATTAAAATTATCTGCAAAGCCTGTTACTTCATCAAAATATTTTGACTCCACTACACCATTAGCATAATCAACTTCTGTTACTTGCCCCCTAGCATTAACAGCTTTAATTTCTTGATAAACTTTACCATATTCTCTATGCCCTTGAGTCACATTAGTGAGCTTTGTAGGCATACCAATGTTATTGTAGGCATGCTCAATAGCAAAACCATTTGCAGGATATTTAGTAGATTTAACACGGTTAAACTCATCATAACCTTGCTCAGCAATAAATACCTCACCATCTATTTCAGTAATCGTAGCAACGGGTAAACCTGTATTAATGTGATAAGTGTATGATTCACTGTAGTTATATAGTTTGCTAGAACGTACGCTATCGCATGCTGTTAAACTTTGGTTAGCCGCCTGCTTATAAAGCACTTGGTTTAGTTTACCCTTTTGACCAGAGTTTTCATCAAAGAACCAGCAAGTTAAACCGTCATTATCAAGCAGCCCTATTTTACGCCCTAAATCATCATAGATAATTTCACTTACTTGGTTGCTACTATTCGTTTGTGTTATTAGTTCATTAAAACCATTATAAGTATATGCCCAAGTGCCTTTATCAACATCAGTCATATTTCTTTTTTGACCTAAGTCATTGTAGTGATTAGTTACTTGGGTGTGGCTATACACACTACCTTTATACACTTTTACATTCAGTAATTGACCATTAATATTGTATTCATATCTTAAGGTTGACAATACTGAACCAGTTTTTGAAAGAGTTTCAACTGAAGTCAATTGACCTAAAAAATTATGTGTTTCTCTCTGCTTATTATCTAAAACATTCGTTGTTGTGGTGGTATTACCATTGTATGATTTGGTTACAGTGCCTAACGGGCGTACTTCTTCTTTAACGCGTTTAAGTATATCGTAGTTATATTGTGTAATATCGACAGACACACTGTTTTTAGCTGGCTCTGAGATTGTTTTTAGCCTTCCTTGCTCATCGTAGGTTTTAGCGATAACTGTCCAAGAACCATCAAACGCTTTAGTTTTATGAGCTACTTCTCGACCCCACTTGTCCAAATAGGTTTGTTTTTCTGGTTTACCTGCAGTAACAGAAATAATACGACTAAAAGCACCATCAATACCACAACTTACTTCACTACATAAGACATGATACTTTTTACTAACTAGTGTGGGGCTTTTAATGCCTGTTTTAAAATGTGACTCTATAACTCGGCCAAATGTGTCTAACGTATCTAATTTTTCATGACCATTAATGTCTTTTTTAATTATTTGGGCAATTCTGCCTTTTGGGGTGGCTCCATTACCACCTGCATCATCCTGATAGCTGATTTCACTTTGATGTCCCTTTTTGTTCGTTTGGCTTATAACAAATCGGCCACGACTATCATACTCACTGGTAGAAAAACGTGTATTCGACTCAGTATTAGTTGAATTTGTTACAATAAGCTCACTTTTTACTTTATTACCAAAGTCGTCGTAAAAGTGTGTTGTTACGCCTGATGCTGTTGTTTCTTTTTCTAGCATTTGCTCACTGTTATAGCTGAAACCTACTGTTTTAGTAGAACTACCTTGTTGCCCACTTTTAGATACGGTAGATGATTTCAGGCGGCCTAGCTTTTGCTCAATTACAGAACCAAAACTATTCGTCGTTTTTGTTTTATGTTCATTTCCTGTGACTGCAATATTTTCATTAGTAAAATTAGCAAATAATGTACTAACCTTGAGTGCCGCAGGATTAATTGTGCTTACACTTTCTTGTAGGTTTCCATAGCCATCATATTGGTTGCTTGAAAATGTCTGATTGCTTATTGTGCTTGTTGTCAAAGCACTATTTAAAGCATATTGATTCGTAACACTGGCAACTAAATTAACCTGCATTCCAAATTCAGCTGTAGCTTGCTTTTGCCATAAATTATCTGCTCTAGATAATAAGATGCCATTGTCACCTATACCATAACTTTGCACAGTAGATTTGGGTCGACCTGTAAAAGGAAACTTTTGATGATATATGGTTTCAGTTGTTATACAATTATTGTAATCCGTTATTGCGACATTACGCCAAAAATAAACAGGACCCATTTCATCATCGTCAGCAGCAACACTAACTTGTACCCTCTCTACTCCTGAACTACAAGTTTGAGGATCAATAGTTCTTAACTTTTCAAAGCCTAGCATGCCAAAACCTTTTTTATGCAGCAATAGCCCACCATACTGGTAAAGAACAGAGTTAGTTTCATCGGTATTGATATCTGTATCCACTCTGGATACTACGTAGAAACCTGTTTTTGGAGAAATGTAGTCATTGTTTACATTACCATCTGTATCATATCGTTCACTTGAGTCATTTTGGTAATATGTAGCAACTTCATTTTGTAGGAAGTTATTGGTGGTATGAGAAATGTTGGTATAGCTAATATAATTTTTAACACCATAACCATTATCAACAATATTAATGACATCCATTAATTTATTTTTATGCAAGCTGTACTGGCTATACCAATTACTTTTACCTGAAATTAGGTCTATTTTTGCATCACCATTTATATCTGCAAATTTATAAGCATAGCTTTTATCAAATATCATAGAGCCACGACGCTCAAAAATAACCTCATCAGGGGTGACTGATAAAGGGTGGGTAAAATAAGTATTCCAGGCAGAATTATTGGCATTTGAAAGTAACACGTCGGTACGAGCATCGCCTGATACATCAACGAAGTAGCTATAGTCATAAGTATCTTCACTTGTTGTCATTTCAACTAGAGTGCCAGATAATGAAATGTACTTGGCAACTTTAGTACCTTGTAATATAAGCCCGTTTGATAGTTTATACTGTAGTTTAGTATCATTGCGCCAAACAATATCAGATAAACCATCACCATTTAAATCTACTGCACGAGGTTTTTGTAAGCCATCACCACCATAACTTGCAACAGGTGCATCCCAGGAGCCACCTAAGTATAAATACCAAGTATGTGTATATGAGTTACTACATGAACGATTGAGAGCGTTTACAGTTGATAAATTGTTTGTTTCTACAGTAAATGAACTAGCGTCAGTTTGACTCAAAGAGCTTGTTGTATCTGTACTTCTATTTATCTGTAAACTCACTGTTTTAGTATTTGTGCTTGGCTGTTCAATTGATTTGATATTATTAGGATAATCTTCTGTACACTCTTTAACTGTTTTAGTTCTGCGAATAAATAAATCAGTACGTCCATCACCATTTACATCTAAAAAAGCTGCACTTTTCATGTTAGCTGTATGAGAATAGAGGTTATCATCAAAATCAGCTCTGTAGCTTGTTCCTTCGACATAAGAGCTATCTCTAGGAAGTGTTAATAGCGTGGATTCCGCAGCAAATGTACCGTTTCCATTATTCTTTCTAAGATAAACTATCGCTCCAGCAGAGCGAACCAAATCTTGCAACCCATCACCATCAACATCAGCAATTTGCGCATTACCCGTTAATCCTTTAGCTAAAATCCCAAGGTTAACTACGTTAGTTTGTACAGTAGTGCAGCTTGTAGGCCTGTCAATAATTACGGGTTCTTCTTCATCATAAGTACGGGGGCGGCATACTTCTTTGGCTATTGAAGTGCTTACTAAGGCATGCCAGTATGAAGAATCATCTTTTGCGACAAGTAAATCAAGCACCCCATCGCCATTATAATCCATCACTCGTGCATACTCAGCACTATCATCAAGTGTATGATTAGTTGTTATGGTTGTATCTTGAGCTAAATGAGGTCCATATTTTACTTTCCAACCAGAGTCAGGATAAATAATGTCAGAATAACCATCGCCATTAAAATCAAAAACATGAGACTTATATGCTTCTCTTGCTGAAGATAAAAGCGTTTTAGTTGACTCAAAAGGTTTAAATTGTGTCGTATAGGTTCCATCAATGCATTCTCCCCCTTGACCACAATACCTTATTGGGGTTGAAGTATTAGGATCTGCTTTTTTCCAGCTTAAGCTTAAAGGCTCGTTACAAACAAGGCCTACACATTCAGTGACCGTTTCAAGATAATTCTTTTCCTCAACAAAACCTGACTCAAAATACTGTAAAGTGTAAGTGCGATGTTCTTTGTTATCTATTTCAACACGAACACTTTCAAGTAATTGTGTCAAAGTGACAGGGGTTCCTGCTAAATACCCCGATTTAATTTTTTTATTTTTTTTGTAATTAAATATAACTTTAGCATAAGGGTTTGCTGCTTTGGTGCCGGTATATTCAATGCTTGTTAATAAATGCTCCCCTGTTGCTGGGTTATATTCTTGTTCATAATTAATATAGTTACCCATAACATCTTCAATAGCTTGTAACATCCAAGCACGGGCAATGGTAGGGTTTTCGGTTGAGTTTAAAAAAGCTGGAGATGTATTTGTTAAAACAACTTTACTCTCGTTATTTCCCTGAGAATCATTAAATCGAGTTGTAAAGTTACCAGATGTAAGTTTAGCCGCATTAATATTTGAAACATCACCGTAGTAATGTGTTTCTCCAGCTTTATTTTCAACAGTAAACGCTTTTAATATGCCAGAGTGATAATGAGGAGAGATATAGCTACCAACACTTGTTGCTAAGTGGTATTTAGCATCCAATGCCCAATATTCACTATCACTCACATTTGTGTCTAAATCATCGAAAGCACCTGATTCTCTATTTAGTAATAGACGTTCGCCATTTAAGCATAAACGATCACTAATGGATAACGTAATTGCATCAATTTCACCATCCATAGCAATACTTTTAGGACATCTAGAAATACCTGAAGTCGCACTAATACTCCATCCTTTACCTACTATTCCATCACCACCTTGAGAATTATAACTCAAGGCCACTTGGGGGATTACACCTGCTGTACCTTGCGGTAAATTAATGGGTAAAGTATAGGTGGCAGCTCCAACCTCACTCACTCTAAAGTCAGCCTGAACGGTACCAATATGACTAATAGCAGTACTCGAAGCAACAGGCATTCTAGTGCCGCTAGTATCTTCTACCTCTGTACTATTAGTAACAGCAAATTCAGAGCAAGCAAGCGCTCCTGATGAAAAAGCATTTACATTACAACCGGAGCCGGTCATACAGGCAGAAACTTCATACTTATAATTACCTTCTGCCTTGTATGTTGTATCAGATATGATGTTGTTATTGTCAATCACCTCAGCAGCGGTAGAGCACTGCCACTGGCCTTTTGCGCCAGTTAAGACATCACTAGTTCGGTAATAAAAAGCTTGAGTAGCACCTATTTCACCCACTTGAATATTGACTGAATTGCCAGTTGAGTAAACAGATGTAGAAAGCACTTCTACATTAGGCACTGGAATAAAAGTTGTTAAATCACCATTAGCAATGGGAACCCAAGTAGAGGAGCTGGCAAAAACAGTAGAACTGCTCAGTAAACCAAGTAGTGCAACTAAAGTGTTTTTATGTAGCATAAAAATTCCTTTTTAAATAATGGTAATTATTTTTTAAATATAAGTTTGTCTAATCAATTAATTTAATGTGAGTAAAGCCTAACGATGGTGCGATAAACATTAGCTGTTGAGCCCCATGGTTCGCAACCGCCAACATCGTTATAAGATAGGGTTACGTTTTTACCTGTTGCCTGAGCTGATAACAACATGGCGTACATTCTTGAGCGTGCTTCAGCAGAAATACTTTTACTAATGGCAAAAGTGCGAGTGTTACTACACTCATTAACTTTGGTACCAGAGCCATCAAGGTTCACTAAAATCGTTTCTCTGCCAGCATAAGTAATAATTTCTTTGATTTTACCTGCGGTATTTAGCCAAACTGCAAAACTAGGAGCACTGCTTGTTATTAACATCAGAGCTAATAAATATTTAATCATAAAATCCTTTTAACCTTTCATATTGACATAGCGAATATTAGCTTTTGCCCAACTTGCCCAACCGTCGCAAGAAGCAGGTACTTCATCACCATCAAAGTGGATGTGGTCAATTTGAGCTTTAGTACTTTTTGCCGTTAGAAACATAGAGTAAAGCATTTTGCATGTTTCTGGCCCCGTGCTATAGCTAGTGCCAGATACTGTCCAAGTTGTTTCAGGATTACAAAAAAAGACTGGTTTATTCATACTACTGAGCTTTATCATGAACTTATTTACCCCATGGTAAGCTATCTCATCCACAGTGCCTTTACATGATAAAGTACCCGAATAGGCATTTAAGGCAGCAAGATACAATAAACTAAAGGTTAAATATTTGAGCATTATTGTTAAATCCTTTTTATTTTTTACTGATAAACTGAAAAGTAAACTATTGTCTCTGACACAGACTGGTCAACACACTTTCCTGCCGTTCTAAAAAACACTATTTTATTCGCAGCAAAGCCATCATTAATACGCTTAAATATTCTTTTGCCATCGGTCTACTTATTTTAAACGAGAGATAATCACCATTAGAACCATGACAATCCGGGGGATTTTGAACACCACCTACAGGGTAGATATAAACTATATTTCCGTCTTCAAACATGAGTGTTTTTGATATTTTTGCCAAAGTATTCGCTTGCAAAGAAAAGGAAAATAAAACCAAAAATACAGCTAATAAATATTTCATCATTTTTCCTATATACTGCCAATATAAACAGGCGTAGGGGCACTACCATAAGTCTCTATACCTGCACATGTTCCTGTGCCTGAATAATAAAAAATTGCTTGAGCATCAGCTTTTTGGATACTCTGCAGCATACTAGTCCACATGGCACAAGTAGTCACAGCGACATTATTGAGAGGTGCGTTGAGGTTACAAATCACAGTAAAATTTCCTCTGCCTGAATGAAGAACATTAACATCACCGTTGGCGTAAACTAATACGCGAGTAACATCAACCGTACAATGAAATGATGCATAGCTTGGCATACTCAGTAAAAATAAACTCACCAGTAGAAGTATTTTGTTTTTCATATTTGCATCCTTGCTATTTAGTTAAGTCCAAGCGAGTTAAAATGGGTGATTTGAAGCGTGCATTACAGCCATTTACCCAGCCATCCACATAAGTATCTGCATGAAAAGCCGCAAGCAAAGCGCTATACATTGGTTCAAAGAGAGGATTACTTGGATATAACACAAGATAAGAATTTTTTTCACAAGCTTCAGCGGTAGAGAGCCCATCTTTTAAAATAATCAACACAATTCCGGTATCATGAAGAACTATTTCATTGATTTTTCTTGGGGCAAAAGAGTTATTAGCTAGTGTTTGAAACGAGCAAAATAGCAAACTGAAGAGTAGAATTGTCCTTAACATCGGTATCCTTGATAGCCAAATACCTTTGGCTAGTTACATCCTTTGCGACATTTATACCTCATTTTATTTGATAGTACAATCATTATCTTAGCAGCTCTTTAGTTGAGTAAAGCCTTAACAAAGCTTTTACGATTAGGAAAATTAATAGCTTGAAAATTATTTATCGTCAAGCTAGCATAGCGACAAATAAAAGGACTTATTATGAAAATATCTACCACACTTTTTGCCTTGGTTAGCATCTTAACCAGTACTCAAGCTTTAGCTACCTATACATGTACAGGGCCAGTTAATGGTATAGCAATCAACCCCAAGACTGGTCAAGTGCTCGCTGAATCGATTGCAGGTATTGCATGGCCAGCATTATGTAGTACTAAATCAGAGCAAAATAATATTTCAGTAGAAACTTGTCAGCAAATCTTTAGTCTTCTGCTCACTGCTCAATTATCAAAAAAAGAAGTTACTTTATGGTTTAATGATGGTGCTAACTGCCAAAGCCATCAACCATGGGTTAACTTAACAGGATGGTATTTTGGCCCAAGGTTACAAAACTAATATTCAAACTTTTATTTCTTCAATATTTACCATTGGTTTAATCATTTTCACATAAGAGTTATTAAAAATGCCCCCACTAAAGAGATTTATCTTTCTTCTTGCTGTATTCATGCTCGTAACGCCTTGTCAAACCGCAATGGCAAAGCGTTATTGGCCTCAGACAACACTGACTCAATGGTCGTTAAGTTTGAATAATGGTGTCGCTTATATTACCTCTCCTCAGTTTGCTGAACACTGCAGTTACACTCGAGGGCAAATCAGCATGGATGGTACCGAATTTAATAAAGCGCTATACGCGTATGCCATGTCAGCTAAGGCAAAAGAAAAATCATTGAGATATGTTGTTGATGACACCCAAACTAGTTGTGTTATTACGGGATTACAAGAAGTCGATTAACAAGATAAAACTTAATATAGAAACAGGTATTAACAAGGATGTTCTCATGAAAAATTTCACCGCGACTATTTACCTTAGTATTGTAGCTTTATGTCTATTAACCTTAGAAGCAAAAGCACATTATAACGCCAACATATCAGGTGTATTGGCAGGGGTCTATGTGTACACCAATGGTGACTATATTTATTTAAAACTAAAGAACCAGCCTACAGAGCACCCTAGCTGCAAACCGACCTATTTTGTCATTGATGGGAGCGTGCCTTATGAGCGAAGACAGATGCTCCTATCACGACTACTTACCGCTTATGCAACAAAAGAAAAAGTAAACCTAGGCTATGACAAGGAAGGCGATTGTGCCAATGGCTATATTCGCGTTCACAAGGCTGGTTAGTGAAAACCAAGAAACACCAAATAGATAAGAGAAATAACTTAATAGAGAGGTAATGGTGACTAAATTAACACTGAACAGATTTTTGCTTCTGTTTTTATTTGTACTTTCAAGTACTGTAAATGCAAAAGGATCATTAAGCAGTAATATAATCACTGCAACAGCCTTTCAGACGGGTGGTTTCTTTTTGTATGCTGATAATTGGCCAAACCCTAATAACTGCACAAGGACAGATGCCATTGTTCTACTTAAAAGTGACACTAATTACAATAAAGCCTACACTTTACTACTTGCAGCTTACATGAGTGGCAAAAAAGTTTCTGGCTATTCTGATGGCTGTACAACTTTTGATGGTCAAACCTATAATACTATTCGTAGCTTTAAATATTTGATGGTGAGATAGCTTTATGAAGATTATATTTACGGTCTTAATGTTACTTTTATCATTTTGTGCCAATGCAACATGGCACACAGGGAAAATCACCATGATAGCTATTGGTTATGATGGTGAAACTATTTCTGTTGGACAAGAAGGGTTCTCAAGAGAGGACTGTACATGCTACCCAACATGGCCAAATAGATATTGTTTAGATATTAACAGAAAAACCCATGAAAAAGAGTATGCCTTGTTGCTGTCAGCAAAAATTCGCAATATGTCTGTGGCCATCAACATTAATGAAGAAACATGTCGCATTGCTGCCATATTTGAACAATAGAGTAAGGATAATTAATTGCATAAATTCATTATAATCATTTTGCTTCTTTTCTCAGCTTCAGCCTTTGCGCAATCAGGTTTAGCAACAGGAAAGGTCATAGGGTATATCCCCTATTCTCAAGGGGTAGAAGAGATGTTTTTTATTAACATTGAAAACTTATCAAATACTCCAAGCTGTAATACCACATTAAGATTAACCATGAAAAGCAACAACCCCAGATACAAAGCCACACAAGCAGCTGTGCTCGCGGCTTTAATGTCTGGCATGAAAGTAAAGGCAAAAGGTAATGGTACTTGCAACAATATTGGTAACTCAGAAGATTTGAGGCTCATTTGTCTAGGTGATACGCCTTGTTAATATTTTCAAAAAACCGTGAACACAAATAGCATAGCTTTAATAAACTATCTCAGGGAACAGTATATGAAAAACTTAATTATCACTATGATGACTTTAACCAGCTTACTCATATCTAAAAACGCGCTGGCTGATGTCACCCCAAAAGCTGGTTGGTCAGGTGTGTCAACAATTACAGGTATATACGCTATCGATGCAGAAAGAGTGTTAATAAAATTATCGAACTTTGCTAACCCTGGAAATTGCGCCGTAAATAACAGCGGCGATGTCATCATAAATTCAGTTACACACAGAAATTGGTTTGCGATGGCGTTATCAGCCTATACCGCATCAAAACCAGTAGACTTTTACCTCAGCAGCAGCTGTACCCCGCTTTGGTCTGGTACATCTTTTGCGAATGTAGGGCACATGAGGCTCAAGTAAGGTTTCCCCTTATTCGCCGTGTGCCATAATCAATTTAAAAAGTGCTTCATGAAAAAACGTTTAACTTTACTATATATGTACTTACTTCCACAGCAGTAGCGGGATCTTCACAAGATAAAGGGGTGGTTTCCAGAGTTTATGTAATCCCTCAAGGAGCTATAGCGCTTAAGCTTAAAAATGGATTTCCTAATGCAATAGAAACAGCACAGTGCCCGGAAAATAATGGTTGGGCTGGCATAAATGCATCAGACCCTGTGTTAAAGTCTGCTATTCTTACCGCAAAAACAACAGGTTCTCCTCTAACAGTAAACATAATCGGATGTGAGGGCGCTTGGTTTAAAATACTTAATATTTACATGGATTAAACTACTACATCTCACTAATCTAATTTTTAATTATTATACGTTCTCACCAGTATCGCTGATTCACTATAATTAGTTGTATTGCAGTTATAATCATCCCTTGCATAACCAACAAGTACATGCTTTCCTGACATTTGTGCTGCTAACAAAGCGGCATACCTTTCTTTAGTGCCATCCTCATTTATAGAGCCCAATACTCGCCAGTTAAATCCCTCCTGTTGATAAAGTATCTTACCTCTTTCAATCTGAATATGAGTGACTTTAGCTAAAGGACAATCTGTTCTAGCAAATGAGCTATTTGAGACTATTAACAGTAAAAACAATACGAGATAAACTTTCATTTTCAACATCCTTTGTTGGTCATTAACATTAATCATAAAAGTAAAAATAAACAATAGAACACTCTTCTTCTGTAGTGCTCGTATAGCCTATTCTTATTTCTTGATTTGAAGCTCTAGCCATAAGCAGCATGCTCACCCATTCCTTAGCAACAGCATTGTCCATTGAGAATTGGTAAGGCCAATTACCATCTCCACAATCAGATGGTGGGGTATCAAATTTGACTAAAACGGTTTGGCTTGAATTGATGTAAAAACCACTAATTTTTCCTTTGTGTTCTTTAGCATTAACAGAAGTTGTCAATAGTGCAAATAACAATACCACTACAAAAACTTTATTCATGATAAATCCCTTTTGTTATTGAATATGTAGTGCTGAAGCAACGCAGCTGCCTGATGTAGTGATTGTGTAATCTATACGCACCACTTTAAAGCCTGCTGACTTTGCTGTTAGTAATTGCGACATCATCGCCTTTCCTGTTTCGTTAGCTAAACTAAAAAACATGATCTCCCACTTGCACTCAGGCAGACCTTCATGCGTTTAAAAGCCTCCTTGTGCTTCCCCTTCAGCAAATACTCTTTTGACTGTTTTTTTGGTTAATATCTGCTCTGCAAAAGATGTTGATGTATTAAACGCTAATAACATTATTAGGAATATTTTTAAAACGGCTTTTAAATATTTAATTGTTGTGTTGCTAATCATTAATTTTTACCTTTCAGATATAGCTAACGTTCCAGCGTAACCATTGGAGTCAATTTGTTCATGCTGATACGTAATAGTGATTATTGAAGAAGTATGTTTAGCCGCTAATAACATAGATAAGAAATGCTTAAAGGCAATATCGTCAGGCTTGACCGTAAAGTAGGATACACCTGATGGCATAGTATCTAGTTTGTATAACATGCCACCCGCCCAACCGTTTGACCACTCACCGCCATATAAGTTTATTGTGCTTACTTTGCCTGATGCGCTTCCTGCGTAAACCTGCACACTAACAAGCCATAAAAAGGCAATAATGAGTATTGATATTGCTTTCATATAAAGTTCCTTTTAAAACCTGAAATATTAATTAGTTTTTCAATATTACTCGGATGCCGAAAGCCAAATTCGATCAAACTTTAAGTAACCACTTTGATTACCACGCATTTGGATAGTGACATTTCTATTGGATGCCTGCGCAGCAAGTGCGGTAGAGTAAAACATTTTGGCAAACTCAGGGTTTGTTGCAATATTAAAAGCTGTAGCACCGCCATTAGTTATAGTCACTCCAGCAACTGCAGCGTCAGCAGGTGTTATAGACTCTTCAAAATACAATAAAATAATATTACCAGTATTCACATAAAGTCTTTTTACTTTACCTGTGTATTGGCAGTAGCCGCCACTCCCAGAATGACAGCTCGGCGCTGCGGCATGGGCGTTACCGCTTACCAAAAGAGTTACACATAACAGAAGTAAAATATTTTTAATATTCATAATTTCCCTTAATTTAATCATTTATTTCTCATTGTAAATTTTATTCAAATTGCCTTGGCACAAAAGTGATGTCATTCATTAGTTCCATGTTTGTGACGACCTATATAAGTCAATGTTTGTATACTGGTATTTGAACCTATAGTAGGAAACCCTAGGGTAATTCTTTTATGTGCTGCCATTTTGGCTAGAATAGTGCTCCACATTACCTTGCCGCCCGGTGTTGTTGTATCGAGCATGTAGGCATAACAGCAACCTCCTTGAGCACTGTCAAACTCATTGAGATTTCTAAACCAAACCGTACCGTCTGATGTCATTTGCCAAAGCAGTTTGCTTGCATCATCTATTTCAACCCATGTGACAGCATTTACGGTTATTGAAAATAAAAGTGCAGTAACAAAAGATAATGTTTTTTTCATATAAAATAGCCTATATAGTCATTAAAATTTAATTAAACCAAAATCCCACGCACTACTGCGTAAATTGCAAGTACTAAGGTGCCATAAAGTAATTGTTGCCCCAGTTGTTTTCGCGGTAAGTGCTGTGGATACAACCGACTGGTAAAGGGAGTGGTCTGTAGAGATAGCTATTCTTTTATAACCTGTATCACAAGCACCTGTTAATGTACCCATATAAATCAAGGCTAAACCAACATCATTAGGATTGTAGGTGGTATAGTTTTTTGAAAATAACCAGACTTCTTTTACTTTACCTGAAGCTTTAATTACTTCGGCTTGTGCTGTAAAAGATAACAGCAAGGTGAGAATGACAATTTTATACACAAAAGCTCCTTTTTTGTATTTTGAGAGATATTAAATTAATAATAGAGGAAAGAGCTAACACAGAGCTTGCTTTTATAGCTTCCTTGCCAATATGTACTTGAACTATTTGATCTAAACAGGCTCTTTTATACCTTTTTTTCATCTAATACAAAAGGTTTATCTTTAAATAATCGTTAATTAATCAACATTTTTTTGCTAAATATCTTGAGTTGAATCACCATTAAACCAATAACCTAAAAAATAACCCTATCTGCCTGACGTATCTAACCACGGAGTTAAAAAAACAATGAAATTAACTTGCACTGTAATATGTTTAAGTCTTTTCACTTTTCAAGGGGTTACTGCCAATGTAAGTTCAGCAAAAGTCAAAGAGCTCATGCTTGATAGAAATCATGGCGAAAAGGTTTTTATAAAATTAGATAAGCATCAAGCTCCTGCCATTAGCTGTCACACCAATGACTGGGGATATGTTTTAGATATTAGTGATAGTTTAGGAAAAACTATATACTCTAGCCTACTTACAACCTATGCAACAGGCAAGAGTATTAACTTTGTCGGTTCAGGGAGTTGTTCGTTATACCCTAATATCGAAACTCTAAGGCGCGTAGAGCTAATTTAATACAGGAACAGGAGTTAATTCGCACTTAGCTGAGTCTCTAAAAGCAACCTCAAAATGCCGTCTAAAAACACATAAATGTACGCATTTTTACTTAGCATATCCCCAGTTATAGTCTTCCATAACTCCATAAATAGTACATTTTCCAGTACCTCTAGCATACATTGTTGCACCTCGAGCTTGTACTGATAAGGCTGTACTCAAGATTGCTTTTCCTCCAGGCGTATTAGTATCAAAAGCTAACGCATTTTTAAATGTTGTAGTACATGTTGCAGGGCTGTTTATGAGTGCTGATACAAATTTAATATAACCTTTACCTGTTTTATCTACTCTAACAAAGCTAATCTTAAAGTGGTTAGCATATCCTTCAGCGATTGCAGTGCTTGGTTTTTGCATAATAAAAACGCAGATAGCTATCCAGAAGTATTTGTTCATTATTTGTAATCTCCTATTACTATTTAAAATCTTTATACATTTATTTTGCTGGTCCTGTGTATTGCCCAACCCTAATATAATCCAGTGTTGGATATGTTTTTAATTCACAAGTAGCAGGACCACCAAGATCAACTTTGATATTTTGTGCTTGAGCACTTAGCGCTAAGCTAATTAACGCTTGAGTTTTGGGGTTTGATGAATCTAAAGGCAAGGCTGCCCAGTTTTTCACAGGCAAGCCTGCACAACTGATATTAGAAACATTGGCATATTTATCAAATGAAATATACATCAAGTTTGCCGAGCCAATCTGGACATGTTTTAGAGTAGTTTGAGATACGATCCAAGTGCTAGCCATAGAGTAACTACTTGATATGAAGAGCAATATGACTATGAGTTGTTTCAACTTTCATCCTTAAAAAATAAATAGTTCGATTTTACGATTCTGCTGGATCCACTTGAATCACCTGACAATAGCCTTCTGCTCTTGGGGTGGTATAGACAGTCACATTGCGTCCAAGTGTCCATGCTGTAATCGTAAGAGAGATCATAGCTGTGTTTTCTTGTTTAATTTCCATCCATACTTGACTGCTGGTGCAGTTTTGCGGCGTTTCATTAGCATCAATTCGAACCAATACTCCTGAAGAAACACTAGTAATATTAGTAATTTTTCCACTAACATGGCCTGCGCCAATAGTAGCATGAGCACTAATACTCATAAATATGGCGAGAAAGATAAGAATGAGGGTGCTTTTCATAAAAATTTCCTTATTTTTTTATAATTTTTTGTTTTCTATGACTTGAATTGATAAACCAAATACTTCCTCATAGATTAGAAGTATTTGGTTTAATATATCTAAAACAACAACAAGTGTATACGACACTTCTATGCTGTAACGGTCAAATAAATTTTTAGGTGAATTATCAGTGTTTATAATTGATGATTTTTAACGAAAATATTAGAACAGGTCTATACTTGATGAAATTACTACAAAGTTAATGGAATAAGGCTTACAGTGATATAAAAGTTTTGAATTCACTGAGGAGATATTACAGTATAAAGATGGTACCCGGAGACGGACTTGAACCGTCACGCTCTATGAGCGAGGGATTTTAAATCCCTTGTGTCTACCAATTCCACCACCCGGGCATCGGATAATATTTTTTATAGTAGAGTTGGTTCCCTACTTTTGTTAATTAAAGCATTAACAAAGAAAGATTGGAGCGGCTAACGAGACTCGAACTCGTGACATTCACGTTGGCAACGTGATGCTCTACCAGCTGAGCTACAGCCGCTTCATAAGAGCTTTTACAATAGAGTGATATTCTAAATCTTTGCCAAAAGATTGGAGCGGCTAACGAGACTCGAACTCGTGACATTCACGTTGGCAACGTGATGCTCTACCAGCTGAGCTACAGCCGCTTATCACTTTACTTTGCATTCATTTCGCTAAAAATGAGCGCGCATTCTAGCGTACCTTTTTTGCTTTGACAAGCCAAAACACACTAAAAATTCTCAACATCATTGTTGATGAAATGGTACCCGGAGACGGACTTGAACCGTCACGCTCTATGAGCGAGGGATTTTAAATCCCTTGTGTCTACCAATTCCACCACCCGGGCAAAATGGAGGCGGGTCCCGGAGTCGAACCGAGGTCCACGGATTTGCAATCCGCTGCATAGCCACTCTGCCAACCCGCCATTTTATCAACACGAGTTGAGTAGTGTAAAAACAATAATTGGAGCGGCTAACGAGACTCGAACTCGTGACATTCACGTTGGCAACGTGATGCTCTACCAGCTGAGCTACAGCCGCTTCATTAGAGCTTTACATCAATCAAAATAAATTTTGATTGATTCCTTTTTAAAAACAAAGCATTTATTGTTATTTGCCTAATAACTTGCTTTGAATGTTGTCTCCCTGTCAACGGAAACGCATTCTACATCGAATTAATTTACAGTCAACTATTAAATTATCTTTTTGTTTCAATTGCTCAAAAAGCAGCTGATTTGATGATTTTTTTAGCCTAGCGAATAGTTTTCGCTAGTTATTCTTCAATTCAGGCCATGCTGCCTTAGAGTAATCAACCAAAGTAGAAAGCGTTAGTACGGTAGCAATAAAATAAAATGCATAAGCCGCATAATTAATAACTTCATGGGGCAGATAAAATAGTATTAGCGGAATATCATAATCTGGACGCCAAATTAACCCCATAATCCCTAACATTTGTGCGGCAGTTTTATATTTACCCATGTTAGAGACGGCAATAATATCTCGTTTGCCTCGGGATGACATAAATTCACGTAATGCACTTATAAAAATTTCACGGGCAATCATAATAATGGCAGGAATAGCCACTAACCAAGTTTGATAGTCGTGAACTATCATAACTAAAGCTGATACAACCATAAGTTTATCAGCAACAGGGTCTATAAAAGCACCAAAAGCTGATGATTGATTTAGCTTTCTAGCTAAATAGCCATCTAATGCATCACTGATTGAAGCAAGCCAAAAAATAGCAAATGCGCCAAAATGACTCCACGATAAAGGTAAATAAAAAACCACTATAAAAACAGGGATCAAAACGATCCGAAATAAGGTGATTTGGTTAGGTATTGTCCACATAGGTTCTACTTTAGCCTTTTACTATAGCAATAAGCTTCACAGCAAGTATTTTTGCCACTAGTGTACACAAGTTAGCTAGAAACATTCAATCACTTGTCATGTAAAGCGTCATAAATATTTCTTGCCAGGGTTTTACTAATACCTGGCACTTTTTCTAAATCAGCTAACTGAGCATTTTTAACTTCTTGCATTCCACCTAAGAAAGTCAGTAATGCTTGCCGCTTTTTAGCGCCTACTCCTTCGATGGATTCTAGCACTGATTTTTTACTGGCTTTTTGCCTTTTAGCTCTATGACCTGTAATGGCAAATCGGTGTGATTCGTCCCTAATATGTTGCACTAAATGCAGTGCTGGCGAAGTCGCCGGTAATGAAATTAACTGATGACTACCCGCCAAAATAAGCGTTTCTAATCCTGGCTTGCGTGACTCACCTTTAGCAACACCTACCAGTAATGGCGTACGCTCAAGGTTTAATTCATTAAAAAAATCTTCTGCTTTGGCGAGTTGTCCTTTACCACCATCAATAAAAACAATGTCAGGCATTTTTTTCAGTGACTCAACATCATCTGCTTTAATTTTTCCATAACGCTTATTTAAGGCAAATGCCATTGCTGCGTAATCATCGCCTGGGGTGATACCATGCACATTGTAACGACGATAATCAGATTTTAGCGGCCCTTCTTGATTAAAAACCACATTAGAGGCCACCGTTTGTTGCCCCATGGTATGGCTAATATCGAAACACTCTATGCGATGAATGCCATTCGCTAATTCAAAAACTTCATTTAAAGCAACAAAACGAGCCTGCATTGACTCCTTATGGCTATTTCGAGTGACTAGTGCCGTTTGTGCATTGGTGTTGGCTAATTTAAGATATTGCGCCCTTTCAGCGCGAACATTGGTTGATATTTTAACCTCATGCTCAGCTTGCTTGGTTAATAACTCAGTTAATGTTGTAATTTGTTCGAGCGGTTGATTGATAACTACTTCTTTTGGAATATTCCCTTGCCCATTATTAAGTGGCTCTTCTGTTAAATAATGCTGCGCTATAAAGGCTTCAAAAATGTCATTATCACTGGCCTGAGCTGGCAAAGTGGGGAAATAACTTTTGCTACCTAGAATTTTATGGTCGCGTATACAAAGCAAATGAACACAAGCCTGAGACTTGAAGCGATATAGCCCTAATACATCCATCTCAGCCGCAATACCACTGACATATTGCTGCTGCTGCACTTTACGCAAGGTGGTGATTTGATCTCGATATTTTGCTGCTTGCTCAAAGTCTAATTGACTACTCGCCTGCTCCATTCGCTTTACTAGCTGTTCGATAACACTTGAGCTTTTTCCTTTAAGAAACAGTTTAGCTAGCGCAACTTGTTGCTGATACTCATCAGCGGAAACTTTATCAACACAAGGCGCCAAACAACGCCCCAGTTGATACTGTAAACAAGGTCGAGAACGCGCACGATAATAGCTGTCTTCACATTGTCTGATAGGAAATATTTTTTGCATTAAGCGCAAACTTTCCCACACAGCCCCTACGGTTGGATAAGGCCCAAAGTAATCTCCCTTAATACGTTTACCGCCACGATGTAAGCCGAGTTTAGGATGCTTATGGTCAGTTATTAAAAGATAGGGGTATGACTTATCATCACGCAATAAAATGTTATATTTTGGCTGATATTTTTTAATGTAGTTATTTTCAAGAATTAGCGCCTCCCCTTCAGTATGAGTGACGGTAACATCAATGGCACAAATTTGACTAACAAGTACTTTAGTTTTAACAGAGCCTAAATCTTTTCGAAAATAGCTGCTTAAGCGTTTTTTAAGTTGTTTGGCTTTACCCACATAGATAACCGTTTGCTCATGGTTATACATGCGATAAACACCCGGTTTTTCAGTAACCGATTTAAGAAAGGCCTCACTATCAAAGCTAGGAGGCTGTTCAGTAGTTGTAGATTCTGCCACGCTAGAGTTTTTCTGTATTTAACATGCCATGTCGAATAGCCAAATGTGTTAACTCAACATCATTACCGACATTAAGCTTTTCAAACATACGATACCGATAGCTATTGATGGTTTTAGTACTTAAGTGTAGATGTTCAGAAATATCTGGAACCTTTTCACCACGCGTGATCATCAGCATAATCTGTAATTCACGATCAGAAAGTGTACTCAAGGGGTTTTCATCATTTGTTTTAAACTGGTTCAACGCCATTTGCTGGGCAATATCGGCAGGCAAATAACGTTGACCGCTGTTAACCGCTCTTATGGCATTAACCATTTCATTGGGCGGCGTACCTTTTGTTAAGTATCCTGCCGCCCCTATTTGCATAACCTTGGTTGGAAAAGGGTCTTCAGTATGGGCGGTAAGCACAATCACTTTAGCATCGGGTGAGAAGTGTAATATTTTTTTAGTGGCTTCTAGGCCGCCCATGCCAGGCATGTCCATGTCCATTAGGATCACATCAGGTGGTGTTTGTCGACAAAACTTGACCGCTTCTTCACCACTTTCACATTCACTGACTACATTGAAGCCTTTAACTTCATTAAGTATTTTATTGATGCCCGTACGTACAAGCTCATGATCATCAACTAACAATATTTTTATCAAGGGAGTTGCCTTTTCAAGATGACAGAAATACTCCTATCATCTGTTTTAGAAATTATAAAAAACTATGACTAATGTTTTTCAACGTTATAGCTCATTATCCTTTAACCAGCTATTGAGTAAACCTATTTGGCCATTTTTATAAGCAGCATAGGTTAAACGCACAGCGTTACTTAAAATAATACTGTCAGACCATTTTGTTTGCTCGGCAATTAACTGATAGCAAACTTTTGCTTCTGGCGATAAGTAGCCACGCATTTCTTGTTTACCGCGTTCCTTTTGACGTTCACGATACCGTTTTTGCTTTTCAGCATTTGTCATGGCCTTTTTCTTCTTTACTACCTTTTCGTCCATTCCACTCTCTAAATTCATAGCACACCTGCCTAATGACTACTATGTTACTCCGCCTAAACTAATTTGCAATAAGGTCTTTTGTTAAATAAAGCTCAGAAAAATTATTTTTAATCATAAAAAGTGCATTAATTTAACTGTTCGGAGTTGTTTAGTGTACAAGCGTTCGCTAAAGTACCGCCCTAGAAACTTATCTCACACTTAATTTAGGCAAAAAATATGGCAATGGCACAACAGAATTCATATAGCAAAGATGATTTAATCAAAGCAGGTACTGGCGAAATGTTTGGTGAAGGCAATTCACAGCTGCCAAGTGACAATATGCTGATGATGGATCGCATTGTTACCATCACAGAAGAAGGTGGCGAACATGGTAAAGGTTACATTTTAGCTGAGTTAGATATTACCCCTGATTTATGGTTTTTTGACTGTCACTTTAAAGGTGACCCAGTAATGCCTGGCTGTTTAGGTTTAGATGCTATGTGGCAGCTAGTTGGATTCTTCTTAGGTTGGTCTGGTGGCCCTGGCAAAGGACGTGCTTTAGGTGTAGGTGAAGTAAAATTCACTGGCCAAATTTTGCCAACAGCTAAAAAAGTAACGTTTAAAATAGATATGAAACGCGTTATCAAGCGTAAGTTATTTATGGGGCTTGCCGATGGTAGCGTCAGTGTTGACGGCCGTGAAATTTATACCGCTAAAGATTTAAAAGTTGGTTTATTTACTGATACTACTAGTTTTTAATTATTAACTGTTTCTTAAAAAAGACACTGAAAAAGTTAGTTTATTTTTCACTCTTACAGACAGTAGTTACAGTATAGTAATAAAAACAGTAAGCCCAGCAAAAGTGCTGGGCTTATTTTTAATATTATGTCGCTAAAAAGTTTATTAAAAAATAAATCACTTGGTTGTTTATTTAAATAAACCTTGCTGTTTGTCTTCTATGGCTTCACGCCAACCACCTAACCATTGTGACTTGATTGTAGCGCTTTGGTAAGGGCATTGCTCTTTAGAGCGTCCAGATATACCTGCTTGGTAACCTCTTGTGTGAGCCCTGTCTTGGCGGTCTCGTTTTTGCCTTTTCATCATTAATGCACGCTCCTTTATTATTATTCACCTCACACTAAAACTAGTTAATGAATAATAAAAAAACAATGTAAAAAATAAAGAAATTAACAATAAATAATTAACTGTTTGATTGGCAGGAAAATTTAATTCTAAATAAAACTAAAAAAGCACCTTTAAAGGTGCTTTTTACAAAGTTCGATAATGTTATAAAGGCTTACTTATTAAAAAACTTTCTTCTTAATCCTATTAGTGCCATGAATAACCAAATACTATTCAAGCTTATACTTGCGCCTTGACGCTCAACCTTACCTTCTTGCTCAGCAGTACACACTTCACCATCATCAGGGATAGGCTCTAAACTAATAGCACGAAACACATCTTCAGTTAAAGGGCTACCTGTGCTATCAAGCATAAGCTCGCCTTTAGCATCACGACGCTCAACTTTAATCACAGCCGTTGCTGAAATCATGCCATCATCATTAATACCACGTGCTTCAAGGATGTTATAAGTATTACGTAGATCACAAGCAATCAACTCATTTAAGTTTGAAAAAGTCTTATCGTTAATGCTATATACAAACGCTGCCGTTCTACGCGGGTTTGAAGGGCTTTCATTATGTGTTTCAACTTCCCCCTCACCTACAATTAAACCGTTGTTATTAATGGCTCGTGCGGTACTATCAGAGCTATGAAAGAAATCATCAGGGGTGATCATTTCTATTTGTGACGCTTCAACATTCGTATCAGCATAAAAGAATTTTGCAACATAACTACCTTCAATTATTTTAAAAATATGCCCTACAGCAAGACCTGCATCATTAATATCATAGGCACTTGAGGCACCATATTCATTGGTATCATGCTCGCCTGATAAATCGATTACATCACCGTTTTTAAAAGCAACCGCATAATGAAAGTTTCTTCTTTGATCAACCGCCGGATTGGTTACTGTTTCATCATCAAAACCATCGGCATAGCCTACTGCAACACCTTGATTATTTACCGCTAAAGCATAACTAGAGTATAGTCGTTCATCATCTTCATGGGGGGTGACAAGTAAACCAAGCTGTTCCAACACAGGGTTACCTTCAGGGGAAAGTGTCGTTTTAAATGCCATATTATGATACATAGCACTGCCGAAACTCATCTCTTTTTCAGCAACACAAGCGGCATAAATCACACTGTTTGCTACAATATCTTCATCTACACAGCCTGTATTAGCTTTATTGAGACTCTCCTCAAATTTTTCTAACACTTTATAGCTACTAAATCCTACCGCGGTATCGGCATCGTTAACATCGGTTAGCGCAGAGGTGCCGCCAACATACTTAGTTTCAAATGGTGTTATTTCAAAAATTTCTGAACCTAGACTATCAGAATAAAACCCTCGCCTACCGTGATCTCTTAGCCAATAGACATACTCGGTATCATCTGAAACATCAACAGTTTCAACCGGTAAGTAAGGAGCAGTGGCCGCGCCATAAATTTTTCCGCCATCGGTAATACCACTAACAATATCTACCGTTGAACGCGTTAAAGTATCAGTGCCATCAAATTTAACGTCCCATACACCAATGTTGGTATTTGTAGAGTTTACTTTAACTATTGAAATTGTATCACCAACTTTTTGATACTCGCTATTCTTTGCTGTTCCTGAAGAGCCGTCTTGAAGCCAACGGATAACCCAAGATAAATCATTGGCTGTTGGATTGCCCGCTCTCAATGAACTGCTATCTTCAATATCATTTAATCCATGGACACTTTCGTAACGTCTAAGACCATTAGGAAGATAACCCGAAACATAATTTTCTATGGCATCAAAATCATCATCATCAAGATAATCGAATTGCACAGGAAAATCATAGAGATTCACCGCTGAAATAGCCATGTCACCACTACTATTTTGCTGCTGTGCGTAAGTGTATTTAGCTTCGCTCACTTCACCTTGGTCAACAATTTTATAAGTAGCAGCGTTAACTTGGCTGATAAGGCTTACACTTAAGGCACTAGTGATACCTAGCGCTAACAATGATTTTACAAATTTATTCATTCTACTACTTAACTCTTACTTAAAATTCAAATTATTTGCTCACAATTCACCAATGATATGTATCAGTTTTAAACGCCGATTAACGAACGGTTAATGGAAACATAAGGTGAAGAGTAGCTTACTTATTGTTCGTCCAACTCTTGCCATCTAGAGTATGCAAGGTCGAGTTTTGACTCATATTCTGCTAGCTGGTTCAATATTTTTTTAGTGTATTCTGCGTCTTTACTGAAAAAATCAGCTTGGTTTACTTGTTCTTGTAATTCAGCAATATTATTTTCTAAATCATCAATAATTTCTGGCAGCGCTTCTAGCTCGCGTGTTTCTTTATAAGAAAGTTTTTTCTTAGCCGATTTACTGCTACTTGGCTCTGCTTTTTTATTTACTGAATTACTTTTACTGGCAGCTTTTTCATTTGCTGCCTCTAGTTGAGCTTGGCGCTGAGCTTCCTTTAAAGCCAAATAACTATCAACATCATCATAACCGCCAACAATCTGATTTATGTGACCTGTGCCATCAAAATACAAACAAGTATTCACACAATTATTAACAAAATCACGATCATGGCTGACTAAAATAACGGTTCCAGCATAATTTGCAACTACTTCTTCTAATAACTCAAGTGTTTCTATGTCTAAATCATTGGTAGGTTCATCGAGAATTAGTAAATTACTTGGGCGTAAGAATAAACGGGCTAATAATAATCGATTCTTTTCACCACCTGATAGTGCTCTAACGGGTGTTCGAGCACGTTTAGGGCTGAAGAGGAAGTCTTGCAAATAACCGAGTACATGACGGGATCTACCATTAACCATGACCTCTTGTTTACCTTCACCAACAATATCTTGAACTGTTTTATTAACATCAAGCGCTTCTCGGTGTTGATCAAAGTAAGCAACTTCTAAGTTAACGCCTGAACGCATTTTACCACTGGTTGCTTTTAGCTTTTCCATTATAAGCTTTATCAGCGTAGATTTACCGGTACCGTTAGCACCAATTAAAGCTAGGCGATCGTTGCGGTTTATTAATAAATTAAGCTTCTCAATAACTACTTTATCATCGAATGCTACCGTAACATCTTGGGCTTCAAAAACTAATTTACCCGAGCGCTCACCTTGGCTGATGGTCATACTAGATTGGTTACGTACTTCACGACGCGCTTTTCGCTCAAGTCGAAGTTTTTCTAAAGACCTGACTCGGCCTTCATTACGAGTACGACGAGCTTTGATCCCTTGACGAATCCATACCTCTTCTTCGGCGAGCTTTTTATCAAAAAGCGCATTTTGTTGCACTTCTACCTGTAAGTCATGCTGCTTTTGTTCAACATAAAGATCATAGTCGCCGGGGTAACTTTTTAATTGGCCACGGTCAAGGTCAAGAATGCGTGTTGATAGACCACGGATAAATGCCCTGTCATGGCTAATAAATATAATAGTGCCAGCAAAATCTTTTAAGAATTTCTCCAACCAGAGAACACTTTCAATATCTAAGTGGTTAGTTGGCTCATCTAATAATAAAATATCTGGACTGGTCACCAATGCTTTCGCTAAAGCAACTTTACGTAACCAACCACCCGATAAATCACTTATTTTAGCATCGGCATTTAATGACAAAGTACTCATCACCTGTTCAATGCGCTGCTCATCTTGCCATGCGCCAGCCTGCTCAAGCTCTTCTTGCACTTTCGATAATTTGCCGAGATTTTTCTCGCTAGGATCTTCGCCAATTAAATGAATTAAACTATGATAACGGCTGATCAAGTCGGCATTTTCTTTTACCCCTTGGGCAACATAATCAAAAACACTAACGTCTGACGATTCTGGCGGATCTTGCTCTAGCATGGCTAACTGCATGGTATTAGATTTTAGTATTTGACCATCATCTAAATTTTGCAGCCCCATCAACACTTTCATTAATGTCGACTTACCCGCACCATTTCGCCCCACCAAACAGATGCGCTCACCCGTTTGTATACTCAGATCTGCTTTATCTAATATCTTATCTTCACCAAAAGCGAGTTCACCGTTGGCTATTCTTAATAATTCCATTAATTATTTAACTCATTCACTTGTTCTAGGGTAAAAGGCCAAAACAGCTTTTTATTGTGGTTTGGGTTGTCGTTGAGCTTTTCTAACACAGGAATATGTACACCATATAGCTCTACTAACGTTTTAGTTTCATGGTCAACGCGTTCTTGATCGACAATATCAATTTGATTTAACGCTTCATTAGCTAGTGCAACAAGGCAAATTGATAAAGCCTGCTCACATAAATGGCAGCCTTCGCTGCCATACAAATTATATTTTTTCATTTTCTACCTACGGGTGATAGACCAGCTATTATGAATATGTTTATTTCGAGCAAAATCTTTATCCCTGGTGACATCAGACATAGCTTTAGCCTGCAAACCTAACTCTTCCATCGCCTCAAAATCCATCTTAAAGTTACGCTTATTGTTAGTGAAAAATATTTCACCACCTTCTGCTAAAGATTGTAAGGCATCGCGAATTAGTGCCACGTGATCTCGCTGTACATCAAAACTATCTTCCATGCGTTTTGAATTAGAAAATGTTGGTGGGTCAATAAAAATCAGCTCAAATTTCTGTTCATTTTTCTTCAACCATTCTAAGCAGTCTGCTTGGATAAACTGGTATTTATGACCACTGAGCTTGTTTAGGGCAAAGTTATCTTGTGCCCAATTTAGGTAGGTGTTTGACATATCTACTGTAGTAATGCTGCTAGCACCATGTAAAGCCGCTTGCACTGACACTGAACCTGTATAGGCAAACAAGTTTAAGACACTCTTACCTTTGGCTTTTTTAGCGACGATTTGTCTAGTTTTACGGTGATCTAAAAACAGGCCAGTATCAAGATAATCCCATAAGTTTACCTTAAATAATGCGCCATGTTCATTAACAGTAAGTGACTGCTTTGACTTATCTACTCGTTGGTACTGGTTACTACCTTTTTGCTTAGCGCGCGTTTTTAATACCACTTTGTCAGTTGGAATTTCCAGCACTTTAGGTGCCCAATAAATCACTTCTTGTAAACGCTTCGCTGCTTTTTCTGCTTCAATGGATTTAGGCGCAGCATATTCTTGAATGACCAAGTAGTCGCCGTAAATATCAATGGCAACATTATATTCTGGAATATCAGCATCATAGAGTCGATAACAATCAATCTGGCTAGATTTAAGCCAACCTTTTAAGCCTTTGCGATTTTTCTTTAGACGGTTAGCAAAAGCACTGTCTTGCTCAGCAAAGTTAGCTTGCGGGTTAGCCGCATCTTTTTCTAATTGCTTTTCATCAATATTATAAAGGGCTAGCTGACAATCTAATGGGCCGTTTTTAAATTTATAGCGCTTAAAACTGGAAAGTTTCAACATAGCCAACAGCTCAATATTGGCGGTTAATATTGCTACACGCCAGTCAACAAACTGGCTTTTCAGCTTTTGTCCAAGTAAAACAAAGCTTTCAACCAATTCAGGTAACTCGCCTATACGTTCGCCATAAGGAGGGTTAAAAAGTATTGTCCCGCCTTGACCATAGGTATTATTGATTTTGTTGGTATCTTGGCATTTAAATTCAATAAAACGTTGCAAGTTGGCATTGCGGGCATTTTGCTGTGCTGTTTTTAACACTCGAGAGTCAATATCAACACCAAACACTTTAATGCTGTTAATGTCACTTTGCTCTAATGCCTCAGAAGAGCTAGTAATTGCTTTGTTCAACTCGTCTTGCCAAATATCATCATCATGCTTTGACCATGCTTCAAAGCCCCAGTATTCACGTTCAATGGCTGGTGCTTGTTTAGTCGCCATGGAAACTGCTTCAATGAGAATAGTACCTGAGCCACACATAGGATCGACCAATGGCTTGCTAGTATCAGCTAACCAGCCTGAGCGAAGTATTAACGCAGCGGCAAGGTTTTCTTTAAGTGGTGCAGCACCAGAGTGTTGACGATAGCCGCGCTGGAATAAACCGCGACCTGAGAAGTCTAAATAAATGCTGACATTATCTCTTAATAGACGCGCTTGAAAGCTAATATCTGGCGAAGATTTATCAACGTTAGGTCTATCTAAACCTTGCTCTCTAAATTGATCAACAATGGCATCTTTAATGGTTAAACCACCAAATTGACTATTGCGTATTTCTTCACTATAACCAACAAAGTCAATAGCAAAGCTGTGATGAGAATGAAAATGCTCAGACCAATTGATACTGCTGGCCGTGGCAAAAAGCTCATCTTTATTTTTTGCTTCGCCTTCAGCTAGTTTTAACATTACACGCGTAGCTAAACGCGTCCACAAACAAATATGATAGCCCTGAGCTAAGGAAGCCGAGAAATAGACTCCTTCAGGTTTTTGCACCACTTGCTCACCACCAAGGTTTTTGATTTCATCGGCAAGTAATACTTCAATACCCGGAGAAGTTAAGGCTAAAAATTGTTGTAAGGGTTGTGACATGATGTGGTTCCAGAAAAAACAGTGGCGCGATTATAACCAAAGACAGGCAGCACATAAACAATACTTTACATATATTAACCTGCAAAGCAGAAAAAGGCTCGATAGCTTGCTCAACTCTTTAAAAGTTTAATCAGCTTTTATAAACCTCTTTGCCACTCTTGGCGAAGTGCTATTGAGCCAGGTTGTGTTAGTGCTTGTTGAACTTTCTGTAATAAAGCCTGTTTATCCTTCCCTAACGTGCCTTTTAACACTAAGTAGTTAGAGGCATGGTCAGATCTAAATATGGTTTTTTCTAACTCAAGCGTTGATAACAAGGTTTCCATCTCTTGAAACAGCTCTTTTTGGTTGAGTTGTCGATAAGGTTGGTGATTATTATCGATAAAGCCCTGTGCAAACCGTTCTTCGCCAAGGGGAAAGCTTACCACTAATGTTGATAAATAATCGGGTTGTGTTTCATTCATTAATCGCGCCGAATTAAGGGCATGTTGTTTGGATAATTCGGGGCCTCCTAGTCCATTTAATATCATAACCGAGCTTTTCATGCCTGCTTGTTTGATTTTATTAAGGGCAATAACAGAACTTTGGTAGCTTTCCCCTTTATTAACGATGTTTAAGACTTCATCATCACCACTTTCACAACCAACATACAGTAAGCTTAAACCAAGTGCCTTTAGTTCTTGTAACTGCTCAACGGTTTTATTAGTTAGGTTGCGAGGTAAACAGTAGCTCGAAACACGGGTAACTTGCGGTAAATGCAACTTAATTAATTCTAGGATTTCTTTTAGTCGCTTAAATGGCAGCATCATCGCATCGCCATCAGCAAGAAAAACTCTGCCTGTTGGCAGCCCTGATTGAGCGATAGTGATAATTTCTCGCTCTATCAAGTCTATTTTTTTAGGTTTGAATTTTTTTGTTTCTACCATGTACATTTCACAAAAGGTACATTTGTTCCATGAACATCCGTTAGTAATTTGTAAGATGAGGCTTTTCCATTCACTTGGTGGTCGAAAGACAGGTTCAATGTAATTTAATGGATACATAACGATAACTAGACACTGCTAAAATTAAAATAGAATTCTAAAGCATATAACTATAGTTTGCGATTTTTTAATGCTTTACATGCCATTATTATCACCTACGCAACAGCCATATGATGATCGAAATAAGAATGCTAATGGTAATTGCCGTTGTCACAGGGAAATAAAAAGAAATATTTTTATGTTTGAAAACAATATCTCCTGGTAATCGACCAAAAGGTAATGCATTTATCCAAGGCCAGGCCAGACCAATCACTATCAAAAGCAAACCTAAAATAATCAATGTCTTTTGCATACTCTCTTCCTAACTTAACAGCATAGAGCCTGTAACAGCTCTTTTGCATTTTTAGTATAACAAACCGTAACGGCTACTAATTAATTAGATTTACCAACCAAAATAACAAGTACCGCAACTCAAAAAAGCCACTTCATCCCTACACAAATATGATTTGATCCACCCGCGACATTATTGATCGTTTTATAAATTCCTGAGCGATGATGAATTCTTACCATCAGCTGTATGTTGGTCATATTGGGCGGTTGAAAGGTAGTTTCTAACATAAGGTAGGCTAAGCCCTTGGCTGCTCCTTCATTGGTGTGGCTGGCAAGCTCCAGTGGTGGTACCCTAGTTGCGTAAGAGAGTCCTGCGCCCATTGCAAATGTTGTCTTGAGGTAACGATCCCAAGGAAACTCTAACCAGCGATGTATCATCAAGGCATTAAACTCCCAATGTTTTTGCCTCCGATAATGTTTAACAACTTGACCTTCAATCTCCCAGTGCCTTTGTTGACTGGGCTTAGAGTAAACTTTTGCAAGTGCCAGAGTAACAATATTTGATTCTTCAAACTTAATAGGTTTGTTTATCAATATCTCTTCATTAAGACTGTCATCTGTGTAACGCCCTAAATAAGCAGATAATAAAAAGTCACTCGCCCCAGCGTTAAGTGATATTGTCAATAGAAGAACACTGTATATTTTATTCATAGCTTGTTTTTGTCAATATTAATTATGAGTTATGGCTATCACCTCAAATATAACCAAAATAAAAACAAATACTTATATCTAATCAAAGCTAGCTAGCAATACTTCAATTAGAAGGGTGCAACACTATTTTCGTCTCGCACTTTTGAATATGCTGCTTTAATTTTGTACCATTAGCTTAAGTAAATTGGATAACTTTAGCCCCTCTGACTTTTTCATATTTTAGCGAGTAAAGGGCTTGATTAGCTTCAGCCATTTGATATAGCTGAGTTTCCGGTACGATTGGAATAGCAACAGCAAGGGCTAAAAATTCACGTACGTCGCGGCGCGTCACATTAGCAACTGTTTTGATTTCCTTTTCCAACCAAAAGTGACGTGCGTATTCCAGCTTCAATAACTTATCTTTATCTTTATCTTTATCCTCTTTTCGAATCGCATTGATCACAAGTCGACCACCACTTTCAAAGTTAAAAAACCAACCTTCAAGCCTAATTGTAGCTAAATATTAGAAAAATTTACTATTGTTAACATGATAAATATCAGCTTTGTTCGGTATTGATGAATAATTTTCATATTCCACCCACACTTTTTAAAATCAAGATAAAATAGTTAGTATCCTAACTTTTATTTATTGAGAGTTTATTGTGGTTTATTACTCATTTCTCTATTTTCAGCGTGATTTCCAGTATTTTTTAATCTTTTTTCTAATATTAAACGGATAGCTCAGCAACAGTTTCAACTTGATAATTACTACTCAAACTATTAGAATTATTATTAATTGAACGTTCAATTAAAAATAATTCTGAGAAGTTAATGCCAAAAGTAGGAATAAAACCGCTGCGTCAAAAACAATTGATTGATGCAACACTTGAGTCTATAGCGCAATTTGGCTTACAAAAAACAACGATTATCACCATCAGTAAAATTGCTGGTTTATCTACTGGCATCATTAGTCATTATTTTGGTGGTAAACAAGAGTTAGTTATTGCCACGGTCAAACACCTTCTTGAGCAATTAAAAGTCGCCTTACTTGAGCGAATCAGTGGGAATGATTTAGGTGCTCAACAGCGGCTTCACTTGATTGTTGAAGCAAACTTCACGTCATTTCAACGTTCAATTCCCGCAACAAAAACTTGGGTCAGCTTTTGGGCCCAATCAATGCATGAACCTGAACTAGCAAGACTTCAACACATTAATAGCAAACGCTTATATAGCAATTTGCTATTTTCTTTTAGCCAACTGTTAAGTAAAGAGCTAGCCCAAACAGCAGCCAAGCAAACAGCCGCCATGGTTGATGGCTTTTGGTTACGCAGTGCATTAAGTACCGAGCCTGAACAAGAATTTAAGCAGGCTGAACAGTTATGTAAAAAATTTATCGATGATCTTATCAAGCAATACGGAGATGTTACTTGTCATTAATAACTTATAAAAACTTTATCGATGGTGGCTATGTACCAAACGATAACGGTGCAACATTTGATGTGATTAACCCAGCAACGGGCAAAGTTATTTATCAAGTAGAAATTGCAGATGAAAAAATAAAAACACTAGCCATAGAAAGTGCTCAGCGCGGTTTTGCCGCTTGGTCAGCAATGAGTGCCACAGAGCGAAGTCGAATATTACTAAAAGCCGTTAACTTATTACGAGAGCGTAATGATGAGCTAGCAATAATTGAAGTGCTGGATACCGGGAAACCATGGCAAGAAGCCTCGGTAGTTGACGTCCTATCTGGTGCAGAGTCTATTGAATTTTTTGCAGGATTGGCCCCTGGCATTGAAGGCAATCAGCAATCTGTTGATGGTGACTTTTATTACACTCGCCGTGAAGCATTAGGTATTTGTGCAGGCATTGGTGCTTGGAATTATCCACTGCAAATAGCCTGTTGGAAATCAGCACCAGCACTGGCCTGTGGCAATGCCATGATTTTCAAACCATCGGAAGAAACACCACTAGGCGCATTAAAACTTGCCGAGATCTTCACCCAAGCAGGTGTTCCAGATGGTGTATTTAATGTTGTGCAAGGCGCCGGTGAAGTCGGTGCATGGCTAACGCAGCACCCAGACATTGCCAAAATCTCATTTACAGGTGAAGTAGGTACGGGTAAAAAAGTGATGACCGCCGCCGCAAGCTCTTTAAAAGAAGTTACGATGGAATTGGGCGGTAAGTCTCCTTTGATTATTTTTAATGATGCTGATATTGATAATGCCGTATCTGCCGCCATGCTTGGTAATTTTTATACGCAAGGTGAAATCTGTACTAACGGTACCCGCGTGTATGTTGAAAAATCTATTTATCCTGTCTTTATCGAGAAACTACTACAACGCACCCGTGAAAATATAGTTGTTGGCGATCCCATGGACGCTAACACCAATTTTGGTGCATTAATTTCGTCGAAACACTCCGATTTGGTGATAAAATATATCAACATAGGTATCAACGAAGGCGCAACTCTGCTTCATGGCGGAACGAGTTTACAACCAGATAATGCGCCAAATGGTTACTTTGTTGCACCAACGATCTTTACTGACTGCAGTGAGCAAATGACCATTTGCCGAGAAGAGATTTTTGGCCCCGTAATGTCCATATTGACCTTTGATGGTGAAGAAGATGTGATTAACCGCGCCAATGCCACTGAATATGGTTTAGCTGCTGGTGTATTTACTCAAGACATTACCCGTGCCCATCGTGTTATTCATCAAATGCAAGCCGGCATATGTTGGATAAACAGCTATGGTTTATCACCCGCGCAAATGCCCGTTGGCGGATATAAACAATCAGGCATAGGCCGAGAAAATGGTTTAGCTACGCTTAATCACTATACCCAGTTAAAAGCGGTATACGTCGGCTTACAACCTTTAGAGAGCCCGTTTTAAAGGCTATTAAGACATTAGCTTTAATTTTAATGGATTTAATTTTCTATTTTGAATAACTCGAATACGAGAAAGAAGTTTCATATGAACAGCGAAAAATTTGATTACATTATTGTCGGCGCAGGCTCTGCAGGTTGCGTATTAGCAAACCGCCTAAGTGAAGATAGTAACAACCGCGTGTTGTTACTTGAGACAGGTGGCAGCGACAGAAGTATTTTTATTCAAATGCCAACCGCCTTATCCATTCCGATGAATACCAAAAAATACGCATGGCAATTTGAAACTCAGCCAGAGCCTTACCTGAATAACCGGCGCATGCACTGCCCTCGCGGTAAAGTATTAGGTGGCTCCTCTTCAATTAATGGCATGGTATATGTTCGTGGACATGCCAAAGATTTTGATGAATGGCAGCGATATGGCGCGACCGACTGGGATTATGCTCACTGCTTGCCTTATTTCAAAAAAGCAGAATCTTGGGCATTTGAAGAAGATGAATATCGCGGCATAAAAGGACCATTAGGCGTAAATAATGGTAACAAAATGGCAAACCCTCTTTATAAAGCCTTTATTAATGCTGGTGTAGAAGCAGGCTATTGGGCAACTAGAGATTACAATGGCGCTGGCCAAGAAGGTTTTGGCCCTATGCATATGACCATAAAAAAAGGCGTGCGTAGCTCAACATCAAATGCTTATTTACGCCCTGCAATGGCGCGCAAAAACTTAACGGTGATTACCCATGCACTAGTACATAAAATTTTATTAGAGGGCAAAAAAACCGTTGGCGTGCGTTACGAGCGTAAGGGCAAAATATTTGATGTTGTTGTCAACAAAGAAGTGATACTTTCTGCTGGCCCTATCGGCTCGCCGCATATTTTGCAATTATCTGGTATTGGTGAGAAATCTACACTAGAAAAGGCCGATATTAAAGTTAAACATGATTTACCCGGTGTAGGTCAAAATTTACAAGATCACCTTGAATTCTACTTTCAATTTAAATGTAAGAAGCCTATTTCACTCAATGGAAAGTTAGGTTTGTGGAGTAAGTTTTTAATTGGCAGTCGCTGGATTTTATTCAGAGATGGCTTAGGTTCAACCAATCACTTTGAGTCTTGTGGCTTTATCCGTTCAAAAGCTAATGTTGAGTGGCCAGATTTACAATATCACTTTTTGCCTGCTGCCATGCGCTATGATGGCAAAGAAGCCTTTGCTGGTCACGGGTTTCAGGTACATATTGGCCATAACAAGCCCAAAAGTCGTGGCGCTGTTACCGTTTTATCTAATGATCCTAAAAAGCATCCTGAAATTTTATTTAACTACCTTGAGCACGAAGATGACCGAGAAGGCTTTCGTGCCTGCGTACGCTTAACCCGTGAAATTATTCATCAAAATGCTTTAGATGAATACCGCGGTGAAGAAATTCAACCGGGTAGCCATGTGCAAACCGATGAAGAAATTGATACCTTTGTCCGTGAATTTGTTGAAAGTGCCTATCATCCGTCATGTTCGTGCAAAATGGGCACTGATGAGTTAGCCGTTGTAGATCCTGAAACAAAGGTTATTGGCATTGAAGGACTCAGAGTAGTTGATTCATCAATTTTTCCAACCATTCCTAATGGCAACCTTAATGCACCAACCATCATGGTTGCTGAACGAGCCGCTGATTTTATTTTAGGCAAGGAAATGCTATCTCCGTCCTCTGCTGAAGTGTTAATCGCTCCTAAATGGCAACAAGAGCAACGTACAGGTTCACCAAAAAGACAAATAAACAAAGAAAATAATTAAATAAAGTAACTAAATATCATTAAACGTGAGTCCCCTCTAGACTTTAATTATCGCCGTCAAGACTATTTCATGATGGCGACAATTGATGTTTTAGCTGTAGCGGGTGATACAGGGTTCTCTAAAATTAACTAAAACAGGAGTCAGCTTTGCCTACATCCATTAAAATATCGATCAGGAGCTCATTATGACCGCTTGGTTATCCGCAGGTATATTATTTACCTTTGCCGCTATTGCACTTGTACTATATAGATGGGGAAATACCCGTTGTGTTGGTGTTACCCCCGTGCACACTTTTACTTTTATCGCTATCCTGTTCACATCAGGCCTTGACGTAGGCTTGATCATGTTTCCATTAACCGAGTTTGCCGGTTACGGCGATTTAGCGGCTAGCCCTGAATATGCGTTTACAAATCCTCTCGCGATTGAGTTTGGTTTTTGGGCATTTTTAATTTGGGGCTTCTATTTCTTAACCTGTTTCTACTTTTGTGTCATTGAGCCTAGGGTGAAGTTTTTTGAGATTACCATTATTAAACTCATTAATAACGTTGTGATCATTGGCACCTGTGCTTTTACCGCCTACTTATTACTAACCAACTTACCTTGGTATGTTCCTTCAATTGGTGATGGCGAGTCCATTATTGGCAGCTTTTATTTAATTGTCTTTCTGGTCATTGCTGCTGCCATATATTCGAGTACCAGCATTCGCTATGTGCGTATATTAAGTCTTGCGACAACATGGTTATTTATCGGCTTAATTGCCTTAATGTGGGCTGGCGCATTCCTTTCTGAAAGCTCAAGTATTAGCGAATTTGCCACAACAGTGTCATTGCTTGGTGGTTACTTTGGTAATATTCATGAGTTTGTTTTGCCACTAAATGATTACCATGAATTCTACCTTTACTGGTGGTTTGCTTGGAGCATCATGATTGGTCAATTCACTTCTCGTTTTGTTGGCGGGTTACGTACTTATCAAGTATTAGCAGCGATGTTAGTATTTCCATCTATTCCGATCGCCATCTGGTTCACTGTGCTGTACTACTACAGTGCTAATGGTATCGATACTACAGGTTTTTATAATATCGTTATGGCAATTGTTGGTATTACCTTTGTCATCAACTCGCTCGACTCATTAATTCGCCTATATACCGATAATCTAAACTTAAGCGTAGCTCGATTAGGTAAGGTGAAGTATTTTGTGGGTAACTTAGTGGTGCTGAGCTTATTAACTTTATTGTTTAAGTTGGATTTTTTACAAATTCAATGGGTTGGTGCTATTGTTATCGGCATATTCTTCAGCTGCTTTGCTTACATTCTAGTTAGGAAATTTAAGGTAGTTAGCGAAATAGAATGCTCCCCAGAAGAGAATAAAATCGACTTTAATAAAATTGAACTGGTTAACTAATTGCTAAAAATTAGCATTAAGAACATCAAGATTACAAAGGAATACATAATGAAAAAACACATAATTGCTATCACAACAAGCAGTTTATTAGCACTTTCTTCTAGCGCAACAGCTGACATTACAGCAACAGTTAACTTAGCGTCAGATTATACCTTTAATGGTGTCAGCCAAACAGGTAACGATCCTGCACTACAAGCAAGTTTAGATTATGCTGGTGATAATGGTTTTTATGTTGGTACATGGGCATCAAACGTTGATTTTGGTGGTAGTGACGATACCAATATTGAGTGGGACGCTTATATTGGCAAATACTACCAGCTAAATGACAAAATTGGTTTAGATGCTGGTATTGCTTATTACACTTACCATGGTGATTCAGCATCAGACACTTACAATTACCCTGAAGCGTACGCTAAATTTGGCTATAGCTCATCAATGGGTAATAGCGAATTAAACTTTTGGTATAGCTGGGATTACTTTGGTTTAGATGCCAATCATTACATTGCTATGATTGCACACACAGTAGAAGTAGCTCCAGGTCATAGTGTAAAAGTGAGCTTTGATCGTTCAACCTCATCAGATAAAAACAAGTGGGCATGGAATGGTAAAGACGCCTATAACCATTACCGCGTTGAATACATGACCAGCTGGCAAGGTTTTGATTTTGATCTAGCTTTAGAAGATACCAGTATGGATATCGACTCAGCTGATACGCGGGTAGTATTTTCAGTTTCTCGCACTTTTGAGCTTTAATCGTTTTTTATAAAATGACTTTAAGAGTTATATCACAATGAGTATTTTCTCTCTGACGATATAACTCTTTTTTGACAATATTAACCATTTTAATCACCTAGTTTTAAACCTATAAATTTGCAGTAAACAACCGTTTTACTAGACTAATTAATTTTACTTCAACGACGATAGCATTTTTGTTTAAAAAATACTTTCAGTCACTACTTTAGCCCTGTATTATCGCCCCAAAATTTACTGCTATTATTGAAAAGTATTCAATCAATTGAATGGAGAGTCCTGATCATGACCAATGATAAACCCAATAGTAAGGCCATGTTAAAAAGAGCCCATGAAAATATGCCTTTAGGCGTTGCCGACAGTTACCGTTATTGGGGTGAAGAAAATACAGTTTTTTTGAAAAGCATGGAAGGCTGCACTATTACCGATTGCGATGAACAAACTTTTGTTGATTTTCGCTTAGCCTATGGCCCAATTATTCTAGGTTACCGTGACCAACGCATTGATAATGCCGTTATCGATGCCATCACCAACATAGGCAATATCTCAGGGTTTTCTACAGGTTTAGATTCAGATGTTGTTGAACTGGTAAAGTCTGTATGTCCAAATATTGAAAAAATGCGTTTTGCCAACTCAGGTACCGAAGCCGTTATTGGCGCGGTCAGAACAGCCCGTGGCTATACCAAACGCAATAAAATAGTGGTAGTTGAAGGTGGTTTTCATGGTTTGCATGACGAAGTTATGTGGAAGTCTGATGTTGATAACTGGGATGTAAAAACAGAAAACGATCCGGCAATTATTCCCTTTGGTGCTGGTATTCCACAAAGTACCCGTGAGCACCAAGTCAGTGTGCCATTAAATGACTTTGCTGCACTTGATGCTGCTTTTACTGAATATGGCAATGATATTGCTGCTATTTTAATTGAGCCTATCATGGGTAATTGTGGCTCAATCGCCTCAACTCAAGAATACATGCAAAAATTACGAGATATTTGTGATGAAAACGGCGCATTATTAATTTTAGATGAAGTTAAAACAGGTTTTCGCGTAGCTAAAGGTGGCGCACAAGAGCTTTATGGTATTTATGCCGATTTAACCACTTATGCTAAAGCCATTGGTAATGGCTATCCTGTGGCAGCATTTGGTGGCAAGGCTCAGGTGATGGATGCTATTTCATTTGAAAAAAATGGTGTTACACATGGCGGAACTTATACTGCTAACATGGTCGCGCTTAGTGCCGCAAAAGCAACGTTGACTGTATTAAAAGAAACTGATGCTCTGGCAACGATTAATCGAGTAGGTAAAAAGATTCAAGCCCTTTTATCACGCGTATTCACCAAGTTTGATATTAAACACTGCTTTGCAGGTCCTGACTCTATGTTTGGTGTGCATTTAGGTGACAAAGTGCCACAAAACTACCGAGACTGGAAGCAAACGGACAGTGAACTCTATACACGTTTTGCACTTAACCTGATCGAAAATGGTGTAATGCTAGAGCCAGACTCACGTGAACCTTGGTTTATTTGTGAAGCTCATCAAAATATTGACTTTACTTGGTTAGAGCAAATTGCAGAAAAGTCTATGGCTAAAGCACTAAAGCACTAAAACAAGCATGATAAACAGCTAAATAAAATCATTCTCAATGATTCGAGCCTGAATAGTATAGCTAGCTATAACTTCAGGCTTTATCACAGCTACATTGTCCTTTCAAATACCCCTCTCAACTTCCAAACTGTTCTCTAATACTGAAACAGTCGCATAAATCATAACTATAACTAAAATTTTTCAATAACTTGTATGTTATCTACACGACTGTGTGGTACTCTTTTTTAAGTTAATTTATGTACTAATAAGGAGTGTTTTCATTTTGAATTTTTTACGTTTGCTCCCTACGTTATGCTTTATTTTATTCATAGTACATTTTCCCATTCATGCATCTAAACATCCTTCTCTGCCCTTAAATGAATACTTTGCTCAAACATGGGACACTCGTGACGGTTTACCCCACAATGGTATCAATGCGCTGGCACAGTCAAAAGATGGTTACTTATGGGTAGCGACTTGGGAAGGCCTAGCTCGCTTTAATGGCAGAGAATTTAAGGTTTTCACCCGTGGTTCAGCCCCAAGTTTGCCTGACTCAGCTATTAGAAGCTTATTTGCAAACAATCACGGTGATCTATTAGTTGCGGGTGCTCGTGGTGGTGTATCAGAACGAAAAGGGCAAGTCTGGACACCGACAAAGTCAGCTGAAGCACTTGTTATCAGTGCTATTTATGATAAACACGAAGGAATCTGGTTGGGGCTTGAAGAAAAAGGACTTATCTATAGAAATTTTAAAAACCAAAAAGATATTACTGTTATTGATGATGTACGAGTAACACAAATAACTCAAGATCGAGACGATAACCTTTGGGTAGCAACAAGCAAAGGGTTGTATCGAGTTAGAAATAAAAATGAAGTGGTACAATACGGCAGTAGCGTAGGTTTACCTGACTCACCTGTTTTTAGTGTTATGGTCAGCCGTGAAAACATCTTATATGTCGGCACTAATTCAGGAGTCTTTCGCTTAGAAAACAACCGTTTTATAGTGCTTGATAGCCAGCTTAATACTGAGTCAGTGACTGCCCTTCTGCAAGATAGCAATGACGATATATGGATAGGTACAACAAACCATGGTCTATTTCGTTATAGCGATACAGGCGTTGAAAAGTTAGATGATAATATTGGTTTACCGAGCAATCACATTCTTTCCATGTTGGAAGATCAAGAAAAAAGTATCTGGATAGGCACTAGCTCTGGCTTGCTTAGACTGCGTAAAGCCCCTTTTATAACATTAACTTCAAAACAAGGTTTAGTCGGCAATTATGTTCGCTCTGTTTTATCGCATTCTGACGGTAGTTTATGGGTTGGCAGCTCTAAGGGCTTAAGCCATATTATTAATGGCCAGATTTCCACGGTTAAACCTGAAGAGCAAATCACAGATATTTCAATTTTAAGCTTGGCTGAAAATAACAGTGGTGAAGTCCTCGTTGGTACTTACACGCAAGGGGTATTTAAAGTTGTCGACAACACATTAATACCAGTAAAAACAATAAATGATGTGTTAACAAGTCAGGAGATTCGCTCTATTTTAGTTGATAGTAATGAAAATATTTGGCTAGGAACAACCAGTGGTGTGGTGAAAATTTCTAGCCAAGGAAATATTGAATATATTAATCAACAATCAGGTCTCCCTGCTAATTTCATTATGGCTCTTGCCGAAGATAGTTTCGGTAATATCTGGATAGGCACAGGTGTAGGAGTAGCCTCGTATACAAATGGAGTGCTTAAAGTCTATCGGCTAACAGATAAGTTTGATGCTGAATACGCATTTGGTTTTCACACTGAGCCGAATATTTTATGGATGGCAACAGATAGAGGTATTTTAAGGTTAGATATAACCACAAATGAGATTACCGCTTTAACTAAAAAAAATGGATTACCTATAGATAAGTATTTCCAAGTGGTTATCGATAACATAGGCGCCATGTGGCTAACCAGTAATCGCGGTATTATAAAAATCGCCAAGGAAGAAATTGAACGATTTATCACAGATAACGATGCTATCATTGATTATCAATTATTTACTGAAGATGCAGGGTTATTAAGCTCTCAAGCTAATGGCGGTTCAACACCCGCTGCCACTGTACACGATGACGGCTCAATTTGGGTTGCAACAGCCAAAGGGGTGAGTCAGCTTAGCTATGACCGCTTAAATACCATTGCAGAGCAAAAAATTCCTGTAACAATCGAAAAGCTTGTTGTTGATGGTAAGAATTACCCAATAAACAATAGTGAAACTATCACCCTACCAGCCGGCTCTGTACATATTGCAATTTACTATGCCGGACTTGGCTTTTTAAACGCCGAAAACATTCAATATCAAACATCTTTGTCAGGTTTAGATTCCGTTTGGCAAGACAAGCATAATCAAACTTATAGCGAATTCACTAATCTTTCTCCTGGTAAGTATGTATTTAATATGAGGGCTAAATACCCCGATGGAAAATGGCGCAAACACCTTGCTAAAGTCAGTTTTAATATTGAGTATTTTTATTGGCAAACCACAACATTTAAAATTATCACCGTACTGCTGTTACTAGCACTTTTTTATGTACTTTATCACTATCGTTTATTGAAAGTGCAGCAAAATGAAGCTCGCTTAAAAGAGCTGGTATCAAAACAAACTAAAGAGCTTAAGGAGCAAGCAAAAATGTTTGCTCATCAAGCATCCCATGATCAATTAACAGGATTACCTAATCGACGCGCTTTTGATGAATGGTGTATTCGCGACTTTAAACAGGCGAAATCAAATCAACAAGGCTTATCAATTGCTATTGTCGATATTGATCACTTCAAACGAGTTAACGATGAGTACTCGCACATTATTGGTGATGAAGTTTTAAAAGCAGTAGCAAGTGTTTTATCCCAGCAAGTCGCTCAAAGTGGATTGAATATAAAATTAGCGCGCTGGGGAGGGGAAGAATTCACCTTATTAATCCCTGGATTTAAAGAAGGTGCTACACAGTTTTGTAATGAGCTTTGCCAAAGTATTAGAGAGTATGATTGTCAAATAGATGCACCGGGGTTATCTGTTACCATAAGTATTGGGCTAAGTGATAATAAAGGCATTGAGGAATATGAAAAAATGATCAGCCATGCCGATCATGCTTTATATTGTGCTAAATATAACGGCCGAAATCAGCTAAAACTTTATAATGAAAGCTCAGACCAAAGCAGTAAAGAGCATAACGGGTCAGAAAAAAATAGACGTAAATATGATTAATCCGAAATCAAATAAAATATTAATGCAAATGACTATTATACCCATAACAGCTTGTCATTTTAGATAGGTTAATAACAAAGTATCTGCTTGCTAACACTTCATATTAAGCTTTGTAAAAGTGCTATTAGTCGCTCAAGATTGCTTTCACAAAAATTTATAAAACAACAAGCGTTTTATCGTATATTTTCAATAAGGTTTATCAACCTCAACAACAGTGTAAAGGTGCGATTTTTGACGAAGAGAAAATACAAAAAAGGCCTGCATCGCTACAGGCTTTTTTTATAAGTGGTGCTATTAAGAGGAGTTGCTATTCTGGCCATTTTAGTAGTACCTGATTACTATCTCTATTGCTGATACTACTAACCGTACTACTAAAAATCTAGGATGTCACTAGCCTGCTTAGGACTTGTTCGGACATAAAAAAACCGGAACACCTTATTTTTAAAGGTCATTCCGGTCTTTATCGGTTCTTGTCGAACCTTGTAGTGGTGCGGATGGTGGGACTTGAACCCACACGAGCATAGCTCACCACCCCCTCAAGATGGCGCGTCTACCAATTCCGCCACATCCGCATATAAATCTATTTTACTTATTTAGTATTGATTTAGCTTAGTTTGGTACATCGCCATCATTTTTTGTATCAGTAGTATCAGCTGCTGGTACATCAGAGTTTTCACTCATTACCGCTTTTGGCTCGGCACTTTCATCAGGAATAGCATCTGTAGCCATAGTTTGCTCACTAGCTGGTGCACTTAAGTCATTCCACTCATCAACCGCTTTTGTTCTATTGGCAGTTAAGTTACCTAAAATTAAACTTATGGCAAAAAAGGCAATGGCTAAATATGTTGTCATTTTAGTCATGAAGTTGCCTGAACCACCTGAGCCAAATACAGTTGCAGATGAACCTGCGCCAAAAGATGCGCCCATGTCTGCGCCTTTACCTTGCTGAATTAACACTAACCCGATAAGTGCTAATGCAATGAGTACATAGGCTATAATTAAAACTTGATACAACATTTTTACTTTCCTTTCGCCGCTAAGCAAATTGCTTTAAATTGCTCAGCTTTTAAACTAGCTCCACCGATAAGACCACCATCTATATCAGCTTGTGCAAATAATTCTTCACAGTTTGACGCATTTACGCTGCCACCGTATAACAAAGGCACTTTATCCGCGACGTTTTCATCAGCTTGCGCGATAAATTGACGAATAAATTGATGTGTTTCTTGTGCCATCTCACTTGATGCTGTTTTTCCTGTACCTATTGCCCAAACAGGCTCGTAAGCAATAACAACATCAACAAATTTTTCTATACCCACTTCATCAATTACCGGTTGTAATTGTGAAGCTAATACAGTTTCAGTTTGCTCTGTAGCGCGCTCTGATTCGCTTTCACCAATACATAAAATAGGCGTTAAACCTGCTGTTAATGCAGCATTTACTTTATGCGCTATTTGCGTAGAGCTTTCTTTGAAATAACTTCTTCGCTCAGAGTGGCCTATAATAACAAATTCTACAGACAATTCCTGCAACATTTTTGTAGAAATTTCACCTGTATATGCTCCATTTCCATGTTCGCTAACATTTTGTGCGCCTACACCAAATTCAGAACCTAAATTTTGCTCTTTAGTTTTAGCTACTAATGCAGATAAGTAAGGAGAACTTGGACAAATTACTACATTAACGTTTTCTTGAAGGTCAACGCCTGATAATGCCTTAACCATAGTATCAACTAAAGTTAAATCACCATTCATTTTCCAGTTCGCAGCAACGATTGAACGTCTAGCCATTTATTAATCCTCTATCCATTTTTGGTACATAGCAAAATGAAGCCGCGAGATATTAACTAACCTGAGAAAAACTTACAAGTAATAAGTTGAAATCGATTGTTTAGAAGTTAAATATCTCGATACTTTGTTGTTTATTTCGCCACAAGTGAGCCAAAAGTTACTTAACTCGCTAATTTAACTGCTTCAGCAATTTCATTGGCAAGGCTAGTGACTTCATCAAGTTCAGGTCCTTCAACCATGACACGAATTAATGGCTCAGTTCCTGATTTTCTCAATAACACTCGACCTCGACCTGTTAGCTGATTGTTCACTTTATCAACCGAAGCTTTGACACTGTCTGCATTAATAGGATCTGAATCACCATTAAAACGCACGTTGACAAGAACTTGAGGTAACATAGTCATACCTTGGCGCAACTCATGTAGAGATTTACCTTGTTGGCAAACGGCGGTGAGCACATTTAGAGCAGCAATGATACCATCCCCTGTAGAAGTGTGATTTAGGTTGATGATATGCCCTGAGTTTTCAGCACCTAACTGCCAATTTCTTTCTCTAAGCATTTCCATCACATACCTGTCACCAACATTACTGCGCTCAAATGGAATATCAAGCTTTTCAAGGGCAAGTTCAAGCCCCATATTACTCATTAAGGTACCTACAACACCGCCTTGTAAATTACCTGACCTCAAATCATTACAGGCAATAATATAAACAGCTTCATCACCATCAATAACATAACCTGTGTGATCAACTAGCATTAATCTGTCGCCGTCACCATCGAGTGCAATACCTAAATCAGCTTGGTGCTCAACTACCGCTTCACTCACCATTTTCATGGATGTTGCGCCACAGCCATCATTAATATTTGTACCATTAGGTGATGTGCCGACTTCGATAACAGTTGCACCTAGTTCACGAAAAACATTAGGAGCAATGTGATATGTAGCACCATTAGCGCAATCAACAACAATAGTTAACCCCTGTAAGGTTAACTGACTTGGGAAGTTACTTTTACAAAACTCAATATAACGACCAGCAGCATCATCAATGCGATTCGCCTTACCTAGTTGTGCGGATTCAACACAGCCCATAGGTTTATCTAATTCTGCTTCAATGGCTAACTCTACTTGGTCTGGTAACTTCTGTCCGTCTTGTGAGAAGAACTTGATGCCATTATCGTAATATGGGTTATGGGAAGCACTAATAACTATGCCTGCTTCAGCACGAAATGTTTTCGTTAAATAGGCGATACCGGGTGTTGGCATTGGTCCTAATAAACCAATATCTATGCCGGCAGCTGAAAAGCCTGCTTCCAACGCTGATTCAAGCATATAACCTGAAATTCGAGTATCTTTACCTATTAGTACCTTTTTAGTTCCCTGCGCTGCTAGAACTTTACCTGCAGCATAGCCGAGCTTCATCACAAAATCAGGAGAAATAGGCGATTTCCCAACTAATCCACGGACACCATCAGTACCAAAATATTTACGAGAAGACATTTTTTATCCTTTGATTAAAACTTTGTTTTTTATTCACTCACCAATAACCATTTATTAGCAAGTGATGATTTATTCTTTATATTGTGCAACTGCTTTTAAAATAGTTACTGCATCAACACTTTCTTGTACATCATGAACTCGTATTATACTCGCCCCTTGCTGCACAGCAACAATAGCTGCGGTTAAACTCCCTGCAAGACGTTGTTCTATATCACGGTTTAATAAATTACCTATCATAGACTTACGAGATATACCTGCCAGTAAAGGTAAGCCTAACTGACTAAAACGCTTAAAGTTCGCCAGTATTTGATAGTTATGTTCAAGTGTTTTACCAAAACCAAAGCCGGGATCTAGAGTCAATCGGTTGCAATCAATACCTGCTTGCTGGCAACATTGAATGCGCTGTTGAAAAAAATTGATAATATCATCAATAACATTGTCATAGTGTGGACTTGTCTGCATGGTTCTTGGCATGCCTTGCATATGCATTAAGCAAATTTCCACGTTACTATCTTTTACTGCCTCTATACAGCCATCGTTTTGCAGAGCTCTTACGTCGTTAATCATATCGGCATTATTTTCGATTGCCGCTTTCATCACACCTGCTTTACTTGTATCGATAGAAACATCAATATCAAAGCGTGACTTTATCGCTTGCAGTAAAGGAATAACACGTGCAATTTCGTCTTGCTCGCTCACTTCACTGGCGCCAGGGCGCGTCGACTCGCCACCAATATCAATAATATCAACGCCGTTGGCAATCATATATTCAACTTGCGCTAAGGCATTGTCTAGATGGGCGAACTTGCCACCATCAGAGAAAGAGTCAGGTGTAACATTCACTATTCCCATCACTTTAACTGGTTTGATAATTAAATCAGAATCATTGTTTGTGTTTACAGGCATGAGCTTAACTTAATAAATTAGTCAAAAAATATATAAAAGAAAGCCTCGGTGCTATTAACATCGAGGCTTTGGTGTTTAACAATACAAATTACTTAGCAGTAGAGTCGTTCGGCTCTGATAAGTCTGGTTTTACATCGCTAGATGTATTTTTATCAGCTTCAATATCGCTTGCTTGTTCTTTATTAATTGAAGCGCCACCTGTTGACGAAGAATCTGAATTTGAACCACTATCATTATTTCCCCAATCAGATGGTTCTCTAACTTCAGTTCTTGCCATTAAATCATCAATTTGCAAAGCATCAATGGTTTCATATTTCATCAAAGCATCTTTCATGGCATGTAAAATATCCATGTTATCTCTGATCATTTTCTCTGCTCGCTGATAGTTTCTTTCTACAACAGCTTTAATTTCTTCATCAATTGCATGCGCAGTGTCGTCTGACATATGTAACGATTTTGCAGAGGTACGACCTAAGAACACTTCACCTTCTTCTTCAGCAAAAAGCATAGGTCCCATTTTCTCTGATAGACCCCATTGCGTCACCATTTTACGTGCGATATTTGTTGCACGTTCAATATCATTAGAAGCACCAGTCGACACTTTATCACTACCGTAAATAACTTCCTCAGCAATACGACCACCGTATAAAGATGAAATATTACTTTCTAAATGTTGTTTAGAGTGACTAAATCTATCTTGCTCAGGTAAGTACATGGTTACACCCAGTGCACGACCACGAGGAATAATACTCACTTTATAAACCGGATCATGATCAGGTACTAAGCGACCAATAATGGCATGGCCTGCTTCATGGTAAGCTGTCATTTCTTTTTCTGACTCGCTCATTACCATAGACTTACGCTCTGAGCCCATCATAATTTTATCTTTCGCTTTATCAAACTCTGTCATTCCGACTAAACGGCGTGAAGTTCGAGCAGCGAATAAAGCAGCTTCATTCACCAAGTTAGCTAAATCAGCACCGGAGAAACCAGGAGTACCACGCGCAATAACAGAAGCTTTAACATCATCACCCAATGGTACTTTACGCATATGTACTTTTAAAATTTGTTCACGACCACGGATATCAGGCAAGCCTACCGTAACTTGACGGTCAAAACGTCCTGGACGCAATAATGCAGGGTCTAAAACGTCAGGGCGGTTAGTTGCAGCAATAACAATAACGCCTTCGTTACCTTCAAAACCATCCATCTCAACTAACATTTGGTTTAAGGTTTGTTCACGTTCATCGTGTCCACCACCTAAGCCTGCACCACGTTGGCGACCTACAGCATCAATCTCATCAATAAAGATAATACAAGGCGCTGACTTTTTAGCTTGTTCAAACATGTCACGTACACGCGAAGCACCAACACCAACAAACATTTCTACAAAGTCTGAACCTGAAATACTAAAGAATGGTACTTTTGCCTCACCCGCTATAGCTTTAGCTAATAGGGTTTTACCTGTACCGGGCTGACCCACAAGCAAAATACCCGATGGAATGCGACCACCTAATTTTTGGAATTTACTAGGCTCTCTTAAGTAATCAACTAATTCAGCCACTTCTTCTTTAGCTTCATCACAACCGGCAACATCTGCAAAAGTTGTTTTAATTTGATCTTCACTTAACTGGCGAGCTTTTGATTTACCGAAAGACATAGCGCCTTTTCCGCCACCGCCTTGCATTTGACGCATAAAGAAAATCCATACGCCAATTAATAGAATCATTGGGAACCAAGAAACAAAAATGGTTGTTAAGAAGCTAGTCTCTTCAGGTAATTTACCTTTCGCACGTACGCCTTGTTTAACTAAATCGTTAATTAAGTCGCGGTCATAACCACCTGGAATGGTTGTTGTGTATGCTTCGCCACTTCGTTTTTCACCTGTGATAACGCCATTTCTATCTACATTGGCATCACGAATTTGTCCTTGGCGAACATCAGTGATAAAACGTGTATAGTCCATTTGTTGCTCGTCAGCTGTATTTGGAGAGAAACTCTGGAATACAGACATTAAAACAACAGCTATCACTAACCATAAAATAAGATTTTTTGCCATATCGCTCAACTTAATAACCTCTTTGGGCTTGATAAATTTATTAAAATAAAACTGTAATAAGTTATTGTGGCTAATTTACTACAATTCAAGGGCAGTAGCCATTTAACTTTAGTCGTTATTTACAACTGGTAACAACTTACTATGTATTTAAAAGTATAATGTAGGAATGGAATTTAGCCTTTAAAACCGGTAGCAACCAAATAAACTTCTCGCGATCTTGCACGTGAAGATTCTGGTTTTCGTGTTTTAACCGTTTTAAAAACCGCACGAGTTGCCTTCATAAAATCCTCAAAACCCGCTCCTTGGAATACTTTTACGACAAAAGCACCATTAGGCTTTAATACTTGATGGCACATATCGAGAGCTAGCTCAACTAAATACATGCTACGTGCTGAATCGGCGCTTTCATTACCTGTCATATTCGCTGCCATATCAGACATGACAACATCAATATTTTTACCATTTATACGGGTTAATAAGGCATCAAGTACCGCTTCTTCACGAAAATCCCCTTGAAGAAAATCAACGCCAGCAATAGCATCCATAGATAATATGTCACAAGCTACCACTTGCCCAGACTCACCTACAGCTTTTACGGCATATTCAGACCAACCTCCTGGAGCTGCGCCTAAATCAACCACCTTCATACCGGGTTTAATCAATTTATCTTTATTGTTAATCTCTTCAATTTTAAAAACAGCACGGGAGCGTAACCCCAATTTTTGTGCTTTTTTAACGTACTCGTCTTCAAAGTGTTCATCTAACCAGCGTTGAGAGCTAGCGGTATGCTTTTTTTTGGCCATGTGCTTTGATCAGTTTTTTTGACTATTTATAGATATTAACAGTTAGATAAGGGTAAAATACCCCTAATTCAAGTTAACATATATCGAAAAATTTAAATGAGCCTAAATAAAAAGCAAATTCAATACTTAAAAGGGGTTGCCCACCCTTTAAAACCAATCGTTTTACTAGGAAGCAATGGCCTAACAGAAGCTGTAGTGGCAGAAATAGATTACGCTTTAAACCATCATGAACTGATTAAAGTAAAAATTCCTACTGATGACAGAGAAACAAAAAGTTTAATTGTTGATGCTATTTGTCGTGAAACCAATGCAGTAAAAGTACAAGTGATTGGCAAAACGTTAATTATTTACCGTGAAAGCGAAGAGAAGAAAATTCGCATTCCAAAACTGTAAATAGCAAAGTTTTAAATATAAAAATGTATTGTAGGTTGAACTATCTTTAAACTTATAAGAAGTTTCAACCTGCACAATTTTTATTGCTAGCTTTTTTAACTATAAAAACAAATAGGTAAACAACAAAATAATTATTATAAAATCAAAGTTATAATTTTAAGGACAAAATACATGACTTCTAATTTCCCAAATAAACTTCTTACATTTATTCTAGCCACCGCTTTCCTACTTACTTTATCGTTAACAGCCTCAGCAGCTGACTTAAAAGCACTTAATAGTAAATTTATTGCGTCATATGAGTCATATCAAGAAGCGGTAAAAACTAATAGTGGTGAACAACTTTCCTATGCTTTAAAGGCCTATCAACTGGGTAAGCAAGTTTATGGTGAAGATGATATTAACACAGCAAATTTAGCGTTTAATCTAGCTGAGCAACATCTTAACAATAATGATAAAAAGCAAGCTAAAGCATTGCTTCTCACTGCACTGAAAATTTTTGAAAAAACATATGGAAATGAAGCCATTGAGCTAGTTGATATTTATCTTGCTCTTGGTAAATCAACGCCTTATAAAAATAAAAATAAAGCCGTAGGTTATTATTACCAAGCACTAGATATTGCAGATGAACACAAAGAAAAGCATCCATTTTATAATGCCCAAACACAGTTAGATGTAGGTGCTCAGATGCTAAGGTTCGGTTTAAAGAAAAGTCGCATCATTTTATCGGCACAAACTTTTTTTACTAAAAACTTAGTTAAAGATGATAACCGTGTAGTGCGTGCTAACTTTTATGCTGGCAAATATTACTTAGCTAAAAAGCGATACAAAAGTGCCATCGATAATTTTGAACTTAATCTACCCGTATTTGACGCATTAGAGGGACCAACTCATCCACTGGCATTAAATACCCATGCTTTTTTAATTAATGCTCATGAAAGTCGTGGCAATAGTGAAGAGGCAACCAAACATTGTATTGCCATAGGTTCAATGTCTCCTTGGGATGATAATCAAGAACAAAGACCTTTATTAAGAACTGCTCCTGAATATCCTATAAGTAGTGCTCGTTTAGGAAAAACAGGCTGGGTAAAAATTGGTTTTACGGTTTCTAAAAGTGGTAGAGTAAAAAACGCTAAAGTCATTGAGTCTGAAGGCGGTAAAAACTTTGAAAAATCAGCGCTGGCTGCACTAGAAAAATGGCGTTATGCACCTAAGTTTGAAAATGGCCAACCCATTGAAGCATACACTACAACACAGTTAGATTTTAAAGTGGAGTAACTGGCCTTGTGCCCTCTGCCTAGTAATAAAGAAAAACTGATAAAAAAAGCCAGTCGCTTTACTCAAGCAACTGGCTTTTTTATGCTTTGTTTAGCCTACAATAATCAACTCACGTTAATTATTACTTAGATATTTTAGCCCAAGTATCACGTAGCCCTACCGTACGATTAAACACTAACTCGCCCTCATGATCATGGTTATCTAAGCAGAAGTATCCTTGGCGCTCAAACTGGAAAGCCAGTTCTGGTTTAGCCTCGGCCAATGACGGTTCAACTTTTGCGCTAGTTAAGGTCACTAAAGACTCAGGGTTCATCACACTATGAAAATCATCTGCTGATGCTGGGTTTGGCACAGTGAATAAACGATCATACAAGCGAACCGTAGCATCAAGCGCTTTATTTGCGTCAACCCAATGAATAACACCTTTTGGCTTAGTGCCGTCACTTGGGTTTTTACCGAGAGTATCTTCTAAGTAATTACAATAAACGGTGGTAACATTGCCCTGCTCGTCTTTATCGCAACGGGTAGCAGTAACCACATAGGCACCACGTAAACGCACCGCTTTATCAAGTACTAAACGCTTATATTTTTTATTGGCTTCTTCTCTAAAATCTTCCGCTTCAATATAAAGTTCACGGCTAAAAGGTACTATGCGAGTGCCTTGGCTTTCATCGCTCGGGTGATTTTTTACCGTTAACTCTTCTGTCTTTTCTTCTGGATAGTTTTCAATAACCAGCTTAATAGGGTCAAGCACAGCCATAGCGCGCGGAGCATTATCATTTAAGTCTTCACGAATGCAGGCTTCTAACACGCTCATTTCAACGGTGTTATCCATTTTGGTGACGCCAATACGCTTGGCAAACTCACGCATTGAAGCTGGTGTATAACCACGGCGTCTAAAGGCGGCAATAGTTGGCATACGAGGATCATCCCAGCCATCTACCAATTGCTCTTCTACTAAGGTGTTCAGCTTACGCTTACTCATCAGTGTATATTCAAGGTTTAAGCGTGAAAATTCATACTGATGAGGTGTTGCTGGTACAGAAACATTCTCAATAACCCAGTCATATAAACGGCGGTTATCTTGAAATTCTAACGTACAAATTGAATGGGTGATTTGCTCAATGGCATCTGACAAGCAGTGAGTGAAATCATACATTGGATAGATGCACCACTTATCACCGGTTTGATGATGCTCAGCAAAGCGAATGCGATAAATAATAGGATCACGCATACACATAAAACTTGATGACATATCTATTTTAGCGCGTAATGAGCACTCACCCTCTTTGAATTCACCTTTACGCATTTTTTCAAATAATGCTAAGTTTTCTTCTACTGAGGTATCACGATAAGGGCTATTTTTACCAGGCTTGTTTAGTGTGCCACGATACTCACGCATTTCGTCGCCATTTAAAAAACAAACAAAGGCCAAGCCTTTTTCAATTAATTCAACCGCATAACCATGTAATTGATCAAAATAATCTGAAGAGTAATGAACATCACCAGCCCATTCAAAACCTAACCAACTAACATCTTTTTCTATTGCACGAACATAATCGATGTCTTCTTTTTCAGGGTTAGTATCATCAAAGCGTAAATTACATAAACCTTTATAATCTTGGGCAATACCAAAATTTAAGCAAATAGCTTTTGCATGACCAATATGTAAAAAACCATTTGGCTCAGGTGGAAAGCGAGTTTGTACACTAGTATGTTTTCCACTAGCAAGATCAGCATCAATAATTTGACGAATAAAATTAGTTGGGCGGTTTTCAGTTTCCGACATCAACAGAACCTCTAAAAAGAAATAACGATAATTGCAGGCATTATAACAAGAGAAAATAGCAGCGAATAGCCGCTTATGTACTTAGTATTTAAAATATTTACTTAATGAGATTAATGATGGAATTAAATCACCATAAAAGTACATTTTATAAAACAAAAAAGGGCTCAAATGAGCCCTTAAATATCATGATAATAATTTGAAATTATTTCTTCAAAATACCATCAACAGTACCTTGTGCTAAACCATGGTAACCGGGACGTGCTTTTTTATACACTTTTGTTGCCCATGCTTTACCTTGTTCGGTTTGTGCTAATTCTTTATATAAAGGCACAATTAACTTACGACGACCAATAGTAATTAAATACTCAGACATTGCAGGATAAACCACATCATAACCAACACGTACCGATAATAAATACCAAGCATGTGCTATTTCAGCATTTGTGCTATTAGTTAAATCAAAGGCTTTATCAAGCTCTGCCATACGGCCTATTTTCAGATCAAGTGGTAAGTTATTGATAAAGTGTAACCACTCATGCAAAGTCCAATTTGTAGTAGCAATATCAGCAAGTACTTTATCACCCGCTAACCAAGTAGAAATTTGCTCGTCAATGGTACTAAAAGCTGTTGAAGTTGGCTTAGGCACATAACTAGGTAAACCTTGTTCGTAAATCCACTCATTTACTTCTTCATCACTAACAACATTCGGATATTTATGGGTTAAATTAGCTTTTAAGTATTTGACAAAGTTTGTAGTGCCAAGACTTTGAAATGCGTGGCTATCAAAATAATCTAATACAAATTGGTCGAAGCGATCACGCCCAAACTTTTTCTCTAAGTAAATTAAGAATAACTGACCTTTAGTGTAAGGCACACCAGAAAAAGCATCATCTGGATCACGGCCTTTTAAATCGATGTAAAGTTGCGTGTCACCCGGTGCTAATTCAGCAATTTCGTAGTTTAAACCTTGAGCATCAAGAGCTTGCTCCATTGTAGCTCTGTTGGTACCAAATACAGCTTCCATGATGCGGTTTTCAACATAACTTGTGAAACCTTCATTTAACCAAAGGTCGCGCCAGCTTTCATTGGTTACTAGATTACCCGACCAAGAATGCGCTAACTCATGGGCAATAAGGTTTACTAAACTTTTATCACCTGCAATAACGGTTGGCGTGATAAAAGATAAACGTGGGTTTTCCATGCCACCAAAAGGAAAGCTTGGTGGTAAAATCAATAAGTCGTAACGACCCCAACGATATTTGCCATACATCTTTTCAGCTTTATCAATCATGGCTTGAGTATCATCAAACTCAGCAACCGCAGCATCTAAAATGTTAGTTTCTGCATAAATACCTGTTTGGTGGCTCATGGCTTTAAAATGTAAATCACCTACACCAATCGCAATTAAATAAGCAGGAATGGCCTGCGGCATAGAGAAGGAGTAATCGCCATCGCGGGCTGTATCAGGTTCATTATTAGCACTCATTACCGCTAATAAATCTTTATCTGTGGTGATACGCGCAGTGTAAGTTACTCGTACACTTGGCGTATCTTGGATTGGAATCCAAGAGCGCGCATGAATAGCTTGGTTTTGACTAAACAAGAATGGCTTATCTTTACCAGCTGTTTGCTCAGGTGACAACCACTGTAAACCTGACGCTTTCTCAGTTGAATTATAATAAACACGTAACTTAGCCGCTTTGAACTTAGTATCTACGGTAAGTTTTGAGCCTAAAACGTCATCACGATTAGCAAGGGTAAAGTTGACATTTTTCCAATCCCCTTGGCTAGTTTGCGCTAATACTTTGTGGATCACTAGATCACGGGTATCTAAAACAACTGGTTGTGCTGACTTACTAAGCCATTTAAGCGAAAGTTCGGCAAAACCCGATAAGGCTTTTTGGTCAAAATCGACATCGAGATCAAGGTACAAATGTGTGGTAATCACTTGATCATAATTAGAATAAGTATATGCATCATTTAACACAGTTGTAGATGATGCAGAGACTAAAGATGAAACTGACAACACAGCGAGCAGCATAAGTCGTATAATAATTTTCATTTATAAAATGTCCTAATCACTTATATAAAGCTTTGAGTAAAGAAAAGGTCTGTAGATTACTTCGAATCAACAGACCTTTTCAACAATTTATCAATTTGTATTAACTTTTTTTCTTAACAAAACTCAGTGATTGTAAGGGTTAAGCTACATTTTTTGTAATTGAATAACGACTCTACGGTTTTTACCTCGACCTAATGTCGTGGCATTAGAGGCAATATGACGTTTTTCGCCATAGCCATTTGCTTCAATTCTATTGGCCTCAATACCATTTTTGACAAAGTAATCACGGATTTTGGCTGCTCTTCGCTCAGAAAGTTTTAAGTTTGACCAGCGACCGCCGTAACTATCAGAATAGGCATCGACCAAAACTAGCTCAAGATTAGGATCAAGCGTTAAATACTCCCTGATCATATCAATACGTCTTTGTGACGCTTTGGTAAATTTGTCGCTATTCGATTGATAATTTAAAACGGTGTAAGCAATATCATCAAAACTATAATTAAGTAAGTTACTCACACAAGCCACAAAATTTCTGTAAGCACTTTTAAAGCGCGCGGTTGATAAACCCACAGAAATTTTATCTTGCTCACTATACCAATCATTATAATAGAACGTTGGACTCATCCCCTGCTCTAATTCACTCAACATTGTCCAAGCAACTTTTTTTGGCAAGCTAGGATTGAACTGCTTATATAGTTTCATGTCTGCTAACACGCGACCACCATTTCCTGGACGCCAGTTAGGTGACTCACTACGTACTTGAGCTAAAGAATAGTTATCGGGTAATAACATCATATCAAGCTCGAATTCCATATTTAGTTTTCGGCTTGCTTTCGCTGAAAAGCGGGCTTGACCATAATGAGGAATTTCATGGGCTAAAGTACACTGCAAACGAGAGTCATCAGCTAACTGCCATTGTGAATTAGACAATTCAGCGCTGTATTGACGAATACCCGCTTGTGCTTGCACAGAGACAAGAGAGAAAAATAAACTGATAGCAACTGCCGCGAAAAATGATTGCGTAAATAACCACTTGTATGCATTTGGAGAGTATATTTTCATAATATCGGTAATTAAATTAGTTGCTGACATATTGTTTTATCGTCGCAAATTGAAATAACTTTAATACTTTGTTATTTATTTTGCGCTTGCTCGCTATCGTGTTTGCTGTACTTTTCTGAGATAATCAGCCTAATTCACTTCATTTCCATTATTTTCTCTCAATTACAATTAATAATATGTCAGAAACACTAGAAAACAAAGACAAAAACGAAAAAGATAAGCCCCTTTTTGCCCAACGATTTCGAGGCTACTTCCCTGTCGTTATCGATGTTGAAACAGCAGGTTTTAACGCACAAACAGATGCCTTACTTGAAATAGCTGCTTCAATGCTAACCTTGGATGAAGACTCTGGTAATTTCTCCATTGATGAAACCATACAGTTTAATGTTAACCCTTTTGAGGGAGCCAACTTAGAACCTAAAGCACTCGAATTTACAGGGATAGATCCAACCAACCCTTTACGGGGTGCTGTGGATGAAGAAGAAGCGTTAAAGGCCATTTTCAAACTTGTTCGTAAAAAAATGAAAATAGCTGGCTGCCAACGCGCTATTATTGTCGCCCATAATGCCGCTTTTGATTTAGGTTTTTTAAATGCCGCAACTACTCGTTGTAACATTAAGCGAAGCCCTTTCCATGCTTTTGTTAGTTTTGATACCACAACCCTTGCGGGACTTGCTTTAGGGCAAACCGTATTAGCTAAAGCCTGTGAAGCAGCCAATATTGATTTTAATAATAGTGAAGCGCACTCAGCCCTTTATGATACTGAAAAAACAGCAGAGCTTTTTTGTCATATTGTAAACAGGTGGAAAACGTTAGGCGGTTGGCCACTGCCAAGTTGCGAGGATAATTCCCAACACTAAAACGAACTTTAAAAAACGACAAAAAAAAAGCTAGCGCCCTAAAGAGTCGCTAGCTTTTTAATAACTATAATGTTGTATTGAGTATTAACGCAATTAATTACTCAAACATTAATCTTTTTTACGATTAAAGCTGATCAGCATTATCAGTTAGATACGCAGCAACACCGTCTGGTGAAGCAGTCATACCTTTATCACCTTTATTCCAACCCGCTGGACAAACTTCGCCATGCTCTTGGTGGAATTGAAGTGCATCCACCATACGTAACATTTCGTCAACATTGCGACCTAATGGTAAATCATTCACTACTTGGTGACGTACATTACCTTCTTCATCAATCAAAAATGAACCACGAAATGCAACGCCCGCTTCTGGGTGCTCAACGTCATATGCTTGACAGATTTCATGCTTAACATCTGCTACTAAAGTGTACTGAACTGGGCCAATACCACCGTCGTTAACAGGGGTGTTACGCCATGCATTGTGAGAAAATTGAGAATCAATAGACACACCAATAACTTCAACGCCACGGCTTTTAAATTCTTCCATACGGTGATCAAAAGCTAAAAGCTCTGAAGGACATACAAAAGTAAAATCTAATGGGTAGAAAAACACTACGGCTTTTTTACCTTTAATTGCTTCACTTAATGTAAAGCTATCTACTATTTCACCACTACCTAATACAGCAGCTGCAGTAAAATCTGGTGCTTGACGACCAACTAATACGCTCATTTTATGCTCCGTTTTTTGTTATAAAAAGTTATTGAGAATAACGAATAATCACAACTAATTATTGTGTCTATTTAATAAAATTCAATAGTTAATTTGTTTTTCTTAAAAAGATTATTCGGCACTCGCATCTTCAGATGCATTTTTTGCCGCAGCTTCTTTTACTAATGTTTGTAATTCACCTTGCTGAAACATTTCTAAAATAATGTCACAGCCACCAACTAACTCACCTTCTACCCATAATTGTGGGAATGTTGGCCAATCAGCATACTTAGGTAATTCAGCACGAATATCAGGGTTTTGTAAAATATCAACATAAGCAAATTGCTCACCACAAGAAATCAAAGCTTGAGATGCCTGCGATGAAAAACCACAACTTGGTAATTTCGGAGAACCTTTCATGTATAGTAATACACTGTTTTCACTAATTTGTTCTTTAATACGTTCAATTGTATCCATGGTAACCTCTAATCAATAATTAATACTCATTATGCTGATTTGCATCACTTGTTATCACCATTTATGGGATTAACATGCTATTTTTCAAGACAAAGCAATATAATAAATACTAAAACAATTCTTTATTTATAGGCTAACTACTTGAAAAACAACTTTGTAATACCTATAAACTATTATGAGCGTTTAATACTTGAGTATTTTACTCAAGTTTTAAGGAAAACACACTCTTTATTCGTCACTGAATAACATCTTTTTCGAGATCAATAATACTGGAGAGTAAAATGGCTATAGAATTACCCGCGTTACCTTACGAACAAAACGCATTAGAACCGCATATTTCTGCAGAAACATTGTCTTTTCATTATGGCAAGCACCACAATACTTATGTAGTTAAACTAAATGGTTTAATCGAAGGAACTGAATTCGAAAATAAATCACTTGAAGATATTGTAAAAAGCTCTTCTGGCGGTGTTTTTAATAATGCAGCTCAAATATGGAATCACACTTTCTACTGGAACAGTCTGATTCCAAATGGTGGCGGCGAACCTTCTGGTGCTTTAGCAGATGCTATCAATGCTAGTTTTGGTTCTTTTGCTGACTTTAAAGCTCAGTTCACTGAAAGCGCAATTAATAACTTCGGCTCAAGTTGGACTTGGTTAGTTAAAAATGAAGACGGTAGCCTAGCAATTGTTAATACGTCGAATGCTGCGACTCCACTTACAAATGATGGCGTGACACCTTTAATCACAGTAGATCTGTGGGAACACGCCTATTACATTGACTACAGAAATTTACGTCCTAAATATATGGAAGCATTCTGGGCTTTAGCAAACTGGGATTTTGCCCAAGCTAATTTTGAATAATTCTATTATTTAATTAAATTATGAACAAAAAAACGAGCTAATTGCTCGTTTTTTTTTATGATATTCCTGCTAAATTATAATTCTTTTAAAATAACTCACTCCCCACTAAAGCACCTTTTAAATATTTTCCAGTACCGTTTCTATAGCGGTCTATTACACGAAAGCGCCTAATTGTAAAAATCTGATTCAGCGACAATAACCCCCTCCTTCAGGATTCTAGATATGGAGCACAACCAAAACTATTTTATTTGTAAATTTGTTAGCAAAATCAGCTAAAGCAACTAACCTTAAAATAACAGGATGAATATATTTATACGTAATAAGGGTTAATACCTAACCTTTTTCGGAGGTAGTTATGACTATTTTTCAACATTATCAGGCTCGTTATGAACAGGCTCAGCAAGAAGAGTTTAGCTTGCAAGAGTTTTTAGCACTTTGTAAAGAAGATAGACTCGCTTATGCGTCAGCTTCTGAAAGGCTACTTAGTGCTATTGGTACACCAGAAGAAATAGATACCGCAACCGACTCAAGGTTAAGCCGAATATTTTCAAACAGAGTGATAAACAGGTACCCTGCTTTTGCTGACTTTTACGGTATGGAAGAAGCTATAGAGCAAATTGTTTCTTATCTTAAACATGCTTCACAAGGTTTAGAAGAGCAAAAACAAATTCTCTATCTACTTGGTCCTGTAGGGGGCGGAAAGTCATCCTTGGCTGAAAAGTTAAAAGCCTTGATGCAACAAGAGCCCATTTATGTATTAAGTGCTAACGGTGAGCGAAGCCCAGTTAATGATCATCCTTTTTGTTTATTTGATGCCAACTCTGATGGAAAAATATTACAAAAAGAATACAACATCCCAGCTCGTTACTTAAACAGTATCATTTCCCCATGGGCTGCTAAGCGTTTGCACGAATTCAAAGGAGATATAGCTAAATTCAAAGTAGTTAAAGTATTTCCTTCTATTCTTGATCAAGTTGCCATTGCCAAAACTGAACCGGGTGACGATAACAATCAAGATATTTCAGCCTTAGTGGGTAAAGTTGATATTAGACAATTAGAGCATTTTGCCCAAAATGATGCCGATGCATATAGCTACTCAGGGGCATTATGTAGAGCAAACCAAGGCTTAATGGAATTTGTTGAAATGTTTAAAGCGCCGATAAAAGTGCTACACCCATTATTAACCGCAACTCAAGAAGGCAATTACAACCCAACAGAAGGCTTATCTGCCCTGCCCTTTAATGGCATATTATTGGCTCATTCAAATGAGTCAGAATGGCAAACGTTTAGAAATAATAAAAACAATGAAGCATTTTTAGACCGCGTATACATTGTTAAGGTGCCTTATTGTATGCGGGTGTCAGAAGAAATAAATATCTACAAAAAACTACTGGAACACAGTGAGCTAAAAGATGCGCAATGTGCGCCAGATACCTTAAAAACCTTAGCGCAATTTTCGGTGTTATCACGTTTAAAAGAGCCTGAAAATTCAAGTATTTATTCAAAAATGCGCGTTTATGATGGTGAAACATTAAAAGATACAGATCCCAAAGCAAAGTCCTACCAAGAATACCGTGATTATGCTGGTATTGATGAAGGCATGTCAGGACTATCAACCCGCTTTGCTTTTAAAATATTATCTCGCGTATTTAATTTTGACCACCAAGAAGTGGCTGCCAACCCAGTACACCTATTTTATGTATTAGAGCAGCAAGTTGAACGTGAACAACTACCTAAAGAAACCACAGAGCGTTATTTAGAATTTATTAAAGGGTATTTAACTCCTCAATATATTGAGTTTATCGGTAAAGAAATTCAAACCGCATATTTAGAGTCTTACTCTGAGTACGGCCAGAATATTTTTGATCGCTACGTAACATATGCTGATTTTTGGATACAAGATCAAGAATATCGAGATAACGAAACAGGACAGTTATTTGATAGGCAATCGCTCAATGAAGAGCTTGAAAAAATTGAAAAACCGGCTGGTATCAGCAATCCGAAAGATTTTCGAAATGAGATAGTTAACTTTGTACTACGTGCTAAAGCGAACAACAACGGTAAAAATCCGGCGTGGACGAGCTATGAAAAACTACGCACCGTTATTGAGAAGAAAATGTTCTCAAATACCGAAGATTTATTACCGGTTATTTCATTTAACTCTAAAACCTCAAAAGATGATCAACAAAAACATGATGATTTTGTTGAGCGCATGATGAGTAAAGGTTATACCAAAAAACAAGTTAGATTATTATCTGAGTGGTATTTGCGCGTTAGAAAATCTTCTTAAGATGTATCTCTTTAAATACAGGTATCACCGTATTGTAAAACTAAAGGGATAAGGAGTGGATTATGGCTAATTTTATTGATAGACGTCTCAACAGTAAAAATAAGAGTACTGTTAATCGTCAACGCTTTTTAAGGCGCTATAAAAACCAAATCAAAAAGTCTGTTGCTGATGCTATCAACAAGCGTGGTGTGACGGATATTGAATCTGGTGAAAATATCGTTATTCCTAAAAAAGATATGTCCGAGCCAATCTTTCATCAAGGTTCTGGTGGCACTCGAGATAAAGTGCATCCGGGGAACGACCAATTTACCCAAGGAGATCGTATTAATAAGCCACCTAACCAACAGGGGAAAGGTAGTGGTCAAGGAGATGCAAGTGATAGTGGCGAAGGTGAAGATGATTTTACCTTCTCTATTTCCAAAGAAGAATATTTAAATTTATTGTTTGAAGATTTAGAACTGCCAAATTTAGAAAAAAATCAACTTGATAAACTTATCGAGTATAAAACAGTCCGCTCTGGATTTTGCGCTGAAGGCGTGCCCGCTAATATTGATATTGTAAAATCATTACAAGGCTCAATCGCTAGGCGAATTGCCATGACCTCTTCCAAACGAAAGCAATTAAAAGAGCTTCAAAAGCAATTAAACACCCTTTCCCAAGATAAGCATGATCACATTCAAGAAGAGCGAGAACTTAAGAAAAAAATAAAAGTATTAGAAGATAAAATAGCTAAGGTTCCCTTTATTGATACCTTTGACTTACGCTTTAGAAATTATGCTAAACAACCTGTCCCTACTTCTAAAGCGGTAATGTTTTGCTTAATGGATGTTTCAGGCTCGATGGATCAGGCGACAAAAGAAATGGCAAAACGCTTCTACATTTTATTATATTTATTTTTAAGCCGAACCTATAAAAACATTGACGTTGTTTATATTCGCCACCACACCCAAGCGAAAGAAGTTGACGAGCATGAATTTTTTTACTCACAAGAAACGGGTGGCACCATCGCCTCAAGTGCCTTAGAGCTCATGGATAAAATAATTACCGAACGATACAATGATAATCAATGGAATATTTATGGTGCACAAGCATCAGATGGCGATAACTGGGCTGATGATTCCCCCCATTGCCAATCGTTATTGATCAATAAAATTTTGCCAAAAACACGTTATTTTAGCTATATAGAAATAACACAACGTGCACATCAAACGTTATGGCAGCACTATCAAAAGATCACCGAAACTCACAGTAACTTTGCAATTCGTCACATTAAAGAAGTAGCCGATATTTACCCTGTATTTAGGGAGTTATTTAAAAAGAACACCCAAAATGCAGCATAAGTAAAAGGGATTGATATGATGGCAAAAGAAAGTAATGACACTCAAAATAAAAAAAATATGCTCGACGATAGTCCAGACTGGACTTTCGAGCTTTTAGCGCAATATCAAACAGAAATAGCAAGAGTTGCGGAGCACTACCGTCTAGATACCTACACCAATCAAATCGAGGTAATTACTGCCGAACAAATGATGGATGCTTATGCAAGTGTTGGCATGCCAATAGGTTATAGCCATTGGACTTTCGGTAAAAAATTTATTCAAACAGAACAAACCTATAAGCGCGGTCAGATGGGACTAGCCTATGAAATTGTTATTAACTCAAATCCCTGTATATCTTATTTAATGGAAGAAAATACCATGCCTATGCAAGCGCTGGTGATGGCGCATGCCTGTTATGGTCATAATTCTTTTTTTAAAGGCAACTACTTATTTAAATCATGGACAGATGCTAGTTCAATTATTGATTATTTATTGTTTTCAAAAAACTACATTGCCGAGTGTGAACAAAAATATGGAATTGACGAAGTAGAGGCAACTTTAGATGCTTGTCATGCACTAATGAATCACGGTGTTGACCGTTATAAAAGGCCACAGAAAATATCACTTGACGAGGAGCTTAAACGCCAAGAAGAGCGTGCAGAGTACCTACAATCACAAGTTAACGCTCTATGGAGAACTGTGCCTGAGTCTAAAAAGAAAGAAGATAAGAAAGCCCCCTGCTTTCCTTCAGAACCACAAGAGAATATCCTTTACTTTATCGAAAAAAATGCCCCTTTATTAAAACCTTGGCAACGAGAAATAGTCAGAATAGTGAGAAAGATATCTCAATATTTTTACCCTCAAAAACAAACACAAGTGATGAATGAAGGCTGGGCATGCTTCTGGCATTACACCATTTTAAACCACCTGTATGATGAAGGCTTAGTGTCCGATAAGTTTATGCTTGAGTTTTTGCACAGCCATACCAATGTTGTCGCTCAACCAGAATATAACAGCAAATTCTACTCTGGTATCAACCCTTATGCGCTTGGTTTCAATATGTTTATGGATATCAGGCGCATCTGTGAAACCCCTACAGAAGAAGACAAAGAATATTTTCCAGAAATTGCCGGCAGTAACTGGCTGGATACGGTTCATTTTGCCATGGAGAACTTCAAGGACGAAAGCTTTGTCAGCCAATATCTTTCACCTAAATTGATTAGAGATTTCAAGCTATTTCATATTCATGATGAAGAAAAAAATAACTATGTAGAAATTGGCGCAATACATAATGAGCAAGGTTATCAAAAAATCAGACACCAACTTGCGAACCAATATAACTTGAGTAATTTAGAAGTTAATATTCAAATAGTAGATGCCAATATCAATGGCGATAGAGCACTTACTTTACGCTATATTCCCCACAATGGTATTGAGCTAGCGGATTCAAAAATAGAGGTACTAAAGCATTTACATTATTTATGGCAATTCGATGTAAAAATAGTACAGGAACAATCAGGTGGTGAAGATAAAGTTATCGCCCAATGCCCAGATAAAAGTCAGGCGGGAAAAGAGGCGTAGTGTAATATAAAATAATTTACAGAGAAGAATAATTAAGATTACAATAAATCGTGCTTTGATTTGACGACTATCTGTCCTCTTAGTTTAATGGATAAAACAAGGACCTCCTAAGTCTTAGATACAGGTTCGATTCCTGTAGGGGACGCCAGCTTGCTAACAAACATAAGAAAAAAGCCTCAATAATTCATTAAAGAGCTATTGAGGCTTGAATTTCCATTGTTCGATAAAAATACTACTTGGTTGAAAGTTTTTAACATTTAAAACTAAAAATCAACAACCTTTCTTACCCATTATTGTTCTGATTGCGCTGTTTTTACTTCCATGTCATCAGCTACTGAGGTATTACTCAATACCGCTGATACGGCCATTACAAATACTGCAAAAATAACCGTAGTCAGCTTTAGTCCTCGTGAGGATGACTTACTCATTATTAACCTTATTAAATTATTTTTGTTGCTTGAAAAGGCATTACAATTTCCATCTAAATTACTTCCTCTAAGCTAAAACACTTAAGGGAGACCTCAAAAATAAATAGTTGGGCTGTAAAAGTACAAGCTAACAAGAAGCTAAACTATTTTCCCACCAAATTCAAGCGATTATATTATATTTTCAAACAACAGCTAAAACAATTGTTATTGATCAAAAAACTGCGCCTGATAGTTTTGCTACTGCTCGCTAGAAGTCTCATAAATTTTAATACTAGCAGTTAATATTTTACTTCCTGAAGGAGTAACATCGAAGCTCACATCACCTCCCATCAATTGACAAATATCTCTGCTCATTGCTAACTGAGCACTATATTGAGTAAGTTCTACCAAGATATCATCAGAATAAATTTGGCCATCATCGAGCTCACCATTATGCTCTGTAAAAACAAACAATAATGTTGTAGCACTATATTGAGGGCTGTAAACTTTTACCGTTAACCTCAGGTTATTTGTAGCAAATAGTTCATGAACACTTTCACATAGAGCCAATAAAAACTGTTGAATACGACTTTCATCACTACTAATAAAATGTGGCATATCCGCATCAATTAACAAGGTGACTTTCTTATCTTGCAGAGCATATTTAGACTTTAGCATTTCATCAAAACGGGCTAGAAAACCAAGAAAATCAAAGGGCTTAGATTCTACCAATAATTCTCCAGACTCAATTTTTGATAAATCTACAACCATATCTAATATTCTACCCATATTGTGCTGCGCGACATCTATATTATGTAGCATTAACTCTTGTGGAGGTTCGGTATTTTGCAATTGATAAACAGAGTCATTAATTACTTGTAATGAGTCCTTAATTTCTTTATTTAAAGCCGTTAAAAGGCTAGTTTTAGCCATGTTTCCTTGCTCTGACTGATCCTTAGCAATAATCAACTCTCGAGTTTTTCTGATCACTTGTGCGCTTAATTCACTAGAATAAACAGCCATAAGCAATATAAATAATTGAAACAATATTCCGGCAAGTGTTGCCCCCATGAGTATGCTCCAACTCTGCCAGCTTCTTTTCTGCATTTGCCAAGGCTTCTGCTCAGTCAAGGTGATTCGCCATTGGCGAGAGTTAATATTCAGAACTATTTGTTTTACATGCCGATTCTTATTATTAAACTGCTTACCAAATATAATATAAGGCTCCACTGAACTGACGTCTTCAATGAATAAACTAACGTCACTTTTAATAAACTCAACAATGTTTTTAAAAAGTGGGGCAAACTGTACAACGGCAACTACATAGCCTAGTAAATCCTGCTCTTTATCTATATTGTCAATAAAAAATTTCTGTTTCTCTCCATTCTCTTTATAAACAGATGAAATAAATAATATACCTGGGCTTGTGTGGTTGTCTTGAACGAGGTTTAAAGGTGCACTAGCAATAATATTTTTACTCGAGGTAACATCCACCATAGAAATAATATTTGCTGAGTTAGTAAGCACATCATACCCAAGAATAACCTGATTACCTAAACTCGGGTATACATAACGTATAGGCGCATAAACATCGCGTTTTTTGGCTCGTTGCAAAGTTTCAGTATGGCTTCGCTCCATTATTGGCGTTGCTTCTTGCTCGTAATCATCCCTAGCTTCGTGCTTAATTAAGGGTGCCCACTCTAGTGCTCTCATTGCTGAATTTTTATGATAAATATTCTGAACAAAAATATTAAATTCAGGCAATGTCACAGAGTCTTTTGTTTTGATTAATGCCGATAAACTATTTATTTCACTTGTGATTAGCGCAACCTCTTCTTGAATAGAGCGCTTAACTTCATTTTCGATATGACTAAAAGTATTGTAGCGGTTATCTAATTGAATATTTTGAGCTATTTTAAATAAAACACTCAAAGCAACGAAAGCCAATGATGAAGCACCAATAATGAGTAAACGTTTAGAAAGAGCTAACTGTTGCTGTTTTTCAGTAAGCAATAATATTGGTGTGAAAAAGACAGCAAATAATACGCTACTAGACCAGCTACTGAAAAAGGTATAAAGCAGATCTGTTCCTAATAACTCACTATCCAACATGGTGATCACAATAATTGCACTAGCAACGACTGTGGACGTTAAAGGCCCGATAATAAAAAGAAAAGAAAACAGAGCTTGTCTTGATTTTAGCCAATTTTGTTGGAGAACTTTATCTAATGACAGCTGTTTAGCCCAATAACTCTGTAATGTAATAGCTAAAACAGTGATCAGCACCATAGCTAGATCGGATTGAATCTGAAACTGCCAAGACAAAAAGCTAACGAATACCGCCACAGTTAATGCGGTGATAAAGAGTATATGTGTTCCCCAAACAATGACTAAAGCTGTCGTTATCCCCGCAACAGGACCGATAAAACTAATAAAAGAATAAGGTTCAATAAAAAATACCGTGCTCGCATAAACAAACAAATAAATAAGTAGGGTAAAAGCAAGCTGCTGTGGATTAATTGGCATTATTTTTATAGATAATCAATGAATTAAATGGGTGTTCATAAACGATACTAGCACTATTTTTTCTATTAACCCAAGCACCTAAGCTAATATCCCTTAATGATTTATCTCTAAATAATTCATACCAACAAAAAAAATATAATAAATAGTGTAATTTAATTTGCGCTATGCCTTTGGGTAGGGGAAAATACGCGCAATTAATTTAGGTACAAATACCTTTTCAAATATAGTAAATCTGGAGCCAACATGTCGTCGCGTCAAGAATTAGCCAATGCCATTCGAGTTTTAAGTATGGATGCTGTACAAAAAGCAAAATCAGGACACCCTGGAGCCCCAATGGGCATGGCAGATATTGCCGAAGTACTATGGCGTGATTTTTTAAAGCATAATCCAAATGATCCTAACTGGGTAGACCGTGACCGATTTATCCTTTCAAACGGTCATGGTTCAATGTTGATTTATTCTTTATTACATTTATCTGGTTATGACTTATCTATTGATGACTTAAAAAGCTTCCGTCAATTACACTCTAAAACACCAGGTCACCCTGAGTACGGCTACACTCCAGGTGTAGAAACAACGACAGGGCCTCTTGGCGCAGGTATTTCTAATGCGGTAGGTATGGCAATTGCGGAAAAAACATTAGCCGCTCAATTTAACCGCGAAGATCATAATATTGTTGATCATTTCACTTATTGTTTCCTAGGTGATGGTTGTTTAATGGAAGGTATTTCTCACGAAGCCTGTTCATTAGCGGGCACATTAGGCTTAGGCAAGCTTATCGCTTTTTGGGATGACAATGGCATCTCTATTGACGGTGAAGTTGAAGGTTGGTTTACAGATAACACTCCTGCGCGTTTCGAATCATATGGCTGGCACGTTATTAGTGTTGATGGTCATGATACTCAAGCCATAGCAAAAGCCATTGAAGAGGCAAAATCAATTACCGACAAGCCAAGCATGATTTGTTGTAAAACAATTATCGGTTTTGGCTCGCCAAATAAAGAAGGTACACATGATTGTCATGGTGCGCCACTTGGTGATGAAGAAATTGCGGCAACCCGTGAAAAATTAAACTGGTCTCACGCGCCATTTGAAATCCCTGAAAACGTTTACGCCCAATGGGATCAAAAAGAAAAAGGTACTGCTAGCCAAGTAAGTTGGAATGAAAAATTCAGCGCTTATCAAGCAGCCTACCCTGAACTTGCTAGTGAATATGAGCGTCGTGTTATAAAAGGCGAGTTACCACAAGACTTTGAAGAAAAAGCCAATGCTTTCATTCAAGAGTGTCATGAAAGTGGTGAGAACATTGCTTCACGTAAAGCATCACAAAATGCTATTGAAGCCTTTGGTAAAGTATTACCAGAAATGCTAGGTGGCTCTGCAGATTTGGCGGGTTCAAATTTAACACTTTGGTCTGGTTCAAAGGGTATTGAAACGGATCCTGCCGGTAACTATATTTTTTACGGTGTACGTGAATTTGGTATGAGTGGCATTATGAATGGTGTTTCATTACATGGCGGCTTTATCAATTATGGCGCTACTTTCATGATGTTCATGGAGTACGCTCGTAATGCAGTTCGCATGTCAGCCTTAATGGGAATTCAAAATATCTTTGTTTACACCCATGACTCAATTGGTCAAGGTGAAGATGGTCCTACGCATCAACCTATTGAACAATTAACAAACTTAAGAACAACACCAAATCTTACGACATGGCGCCCATGTGATGCAACTGAATCAGCTGTTGCTTGGAAAGCAGCAGTACAAAATCAAAAAGCACCTTCAGCGTTAGTTTTTTCTCGTCAAGGTTTACCTGCTATCACTCGTACTCAAACACAAGTTACTGATATCGCTAAAGGTGGTTACGTCATTTCTGATTGTGACACTGCACCTGAAGTTATCTTAATTGCTACGGGCTCTGAAGTTTCACTTGCTATTGATTCAGCTAAAACACTTACTGAACAAGGTAAAAAAGTTCGCGTGGTATCAATGCCTTCAACCAACGTATTTGATGCTCAGTCAAGTGACTACAAAGAATCTGTATTGCCTGCAAACGTAACTAAACGCGTTGCCATTGAGGCAGCACATGTTGATTTTTGGGCTAAATACGTAGGCTTTAACGGCGCGGTTGTTGGTATGACAACATTTGGTGAGTCTGCACCGGGTAATGTTTTACTTGAACACTTTGGCTTTACTGTTGAAAACGTAGTGAATACCGTAAACGCATTATAAAAGTACTCTATGATAAAAATAGCCATCAATGGCTTTGGCCGCATTGGCCGCAGCGTAGTAAGAGCATTATATGAAAGTGGTAAAACTGATACTTTTAAGTTAGTTGCTATTAATGATCTTGCTCCTGCCAGCGGCATTGCGCATTTATTAAAATACGATAGTACTCATGGTCGTTTTGGTTTTCCTGTTGAATTAGATAACAATAATTTAATCATTAACCAAGATAAAATAGCACTATCGCATTTTGATGATTTAGCCCAACTCCCCTGGGATAGGCATCAAGTGGATATAGTACTTGATTGCACGGGTAAGTTTGGCAGTAAAGCTGACGGTTTAGTGCATATTAAACAAGGGGCAAAGAAGGTTTTATTTTCTCACCCTGCAAGTCATGATGTTGATGCCACTATTATCTACGGTATTAATCATCAGCAGCTTCATAGTGATGACCGCATTGTTTCTAATGGTTCTTGCACAACAAACTGCATTGTACCTGTAATTAAAGTATTAGATGATGCTTTTGGTATTGAAAGTGGCACAATAACCACTATTCATTCATCAATGCATGATCAGCAAGTTATTGATGCTTACCATCCTGACTTGCGCCGCTCGCGTGCAGCAAGTCAGTCAATAATTCCTGTTGATACTAAATTAGCGTTAGGTATTGAGCGAATTTTACCTCAATTTAAAGGGCGTTTTGAGGCAATTGCTGTGCGTGTTCCAACAACTAATGTCACGGCCATGGACTTAAGTGTCACAGTCAACCAGGATGTAACAATCACTGAAATTAACCAAGCCATAAGTAAAGCAGATGAATCATTAAAAGGGATACTGTCATACACTGAAGATCCTTTAGTATCTGCAGACTTTAATCATGATCCTCATTCTTGCATTGTTGATGGCAACCAAACTAGAGTAAGCCATAAACGCTTAGTTAAAATGTTAGTATGGTGCGATAACGAGTGGGGCTTTGCCAATAGAATGTTAGATACCGCAGAAAAGATGCTAGGTTAGCAAACGACTCCGACAAACATAAAAAACAGCTTTTCAGCTGTTTTTTTTATGGTTAATTGCTCTGTAATACTAATAGCTATTAGCTAAACATGCTTTTAACATCTTTGCACATGGCTTTAAACTCTTCGCTTTGCATAAAATCAACATCAGGCAAAATGCCTTTTTTTACATAATTATTAAGTAAAGCGTCTTGGGTAGACTCATTTTTAAAGATGTTATGCTGAATTGCACCTGCCCTAATAAAGTCTAAATAATGAACCTCTTTAGGTAATACGGTTAAGTCACTCCAGCTTTCTACAAGCAAAGTTAATTCATCTGAAAGATCCCAAGCTCTAGTAATAGTGCCGCCTATTTTTCCCGACAACTTGATAATTGCTTGTTGTAAAAAAGTAGGATTAGCAAAAACATCAGGGTGCTGCTCGGCTTCAGTTAATATTGGTAGTACACCTATATTATGAATTAGTGCAGCTAAAGTGAGCGTATCCAATGTTAACGGCGAGTGTTTATGCTCTTTTAAATAAACATCCATCAAGCTAATAGCTACGGATGCAATATCAATAGTCTTACGCCATGATTTCTTTAAATATAAAGCAACAATCTCATTTTCTGAAACAAACACTTGCTCTATAGCCATGGCAGTGGCAATACTTTTAATCTGACGTAAACCAATTCGAGTTACTGCTTGAGAAACTGTTTCAACTTTAATAGTTCGACCTAACAACGCACTGTTAGCAACTTTAATCATCCCTAATGACAGAGCCGGATCTTGTGCAATTATATCACTCATATTGCCTAAATTAATTTCAGGATCATCAGCCGCGTGTCTTACCTTTAAAGCTACTTCTGGTAAAGTGGGTAAAACTAATGCATTTTGTCTTATTTTTTCCATTAAAATGGTATATAAGGCATTTTCAGTGGCCATAAAATTCCCCTTAATTGTTATTTTACAAAACTCACCCTACTCACTAAAAATAGCACAATTTAACGTAACACCAAGCCTTTTTTACTATTTTTCAACATTGTACAATTTTTCAACAACAAAGTTTCATTACCAATCTATCATTTAATTATCTTATATAAATTATCGGTTATTTTTTATCACCTGTTTCGATTGCCGAGCGTTATGCTTTTTCTTATAATACGCGACCCTATATTTATAGGCTCAATTTTATGAGCTTTTTGAAAAGACTATTTTTATGTTAAAACCTGAATTACTTTCCCCTGCGGGCAGCCTAAAAAATATGCGTTATGCTTTTGCTTACGGAGCAGATGCCGTTTATGCCGGACAACCTCGCTATTCCCTTCGGGTTAGAAATAATGAATTTTCATTAGAAAATATAAAAATTGGCATAGATGAAGCCCACGCATTAGGCAAAAAGTTTTATTTAGTTAACAACATTGCTCCACACAACGGCAAACTAAAAACATTTTTAAAAGATATTGCTCCAGTCATTGAAATGAATCCTGATGCATTAATTATGTCTGATCCTGGCCTTATTATGCTGGTTAGAGAACATTTTCCTGATATGTCTATTCACCTATCAGTACAAGCCAATGCAGTAAACTGGGCAACCGTAAAGTTTTGGCACCAACAAGGTGTTGAGCGTGTTATTTTATCCCGTGAACTTTCTTTAGATGAAATTGAAGATATTCGCTTTCATTGTCCAGAAATGGAATTAGAGGTCTTTGTGCATGGCGCTTTATGTATGGCATATTCTGGTCGCTGCTTGCTTTCGGGTTATATTAACAAGCGTGATCCAAATCAGGGCACATGTACTAACTCGTGTCGTTGGAAATATGATACTCACGAAGCTAAGGAAACAGAAACAGGTGATATTATTGCGGTTGAACCACAAATATACATGCCTGAAGAACAAAAACCTGTTGATGATGTTGTGTTACTTCAAGAGCAAGGGCGCCCAGGTGAGTACATGCCAGCATTTGAAGATGAGCATGGTACCTACATTATGAACTCAAAAGATTTACGTGCCGTAGAACATGTAGAGCGCTTAGTAAAAATGGGGGTACACTCATTAAAAATTGAAGGTAGAACAAAGTCGTTCTACTACTGCGCAAGAACAGCACAAGTATACAACCAAGCCATTCTTGACGCCTTAGCCAATAAAGCCTTTGATCCTAGCTTAAACACTGATTTAGAGCACTTAGCTCATCGTGGTTATACGGAAGGCTTTTTAAAGCGTCACCGCCCTTCTGATACACAAAATTATGATTATGGCTATTCAAAAAGTGACACTCAGCAATTTGTTGGTGAAGTGACGGGAAGAAATTTAGAAACAGGCCTGATTGAAATTGATGTAAAAAATAAATTCCTTGTTGGTGATGAGTTAGAATTGATGACACCAAAAGGCAATGTTAGCTTTACCTTAACTCACATGATCAACAGCAAAAATGGTGAAGAAATCACCGACGCTAAAGGCTCTGGTCATCAGGTAGCAATTAAACTTGATACCGAATTAGATTTAGAGTTTGGCATTATCATGCGTTATTTAACTGATGGCGGCACTACACGCCACCCTTTTGCTCAAAATCAAGCTGATAAATAACGAGTTTACCCCGTTAAATTATTCTTTCAAAACCATAACCTTTTCATAATTCTCAAAACTGAAGTTTATTTCATAAGCTTCAGTTTTTTTATACCTCCGCTATATTAATCAGCTGATTATGCATATTTCCAAGCCTTGAACTACGCTTATTTTATCCCTGATAATCTTTAAATAGCGTTTTCGAGCGACGATGAAACTTATTAACTACTTATTAATAATCATTATTACGATTCCTAGTTCCACTGTAATATTTAAAGTTAGTGCCGAAGAGGTGTGGGTTATCACCTCATTAAACTGGCAGCCATATTCTGGTGCAGAAATAATAAATCAAGGCAATTCCATTCAGAAACTGCGAAATATTTTAAAAAAAGAAAAAATAGAATTGCTCGTTGAATTTCATCCTTGGAAAAGATCACAAGCTAAAGCAAAATCAAAAGAATATATAGGCTATTTTCCTGCATGGCCTGAAGAAGTTTCTAAAGGTTTTATTGCCTCCCCTGCCATTGACTGGTCAGAGATAGCAGTTATGAAACAATCACAAAAAAGTATTTCTTTTAAAGATATAGATGAGCTATTTCAAAAATATAAGGTTGGTGTCGTAAGAACATATACCTACCCTAAAGTCATTGAAGATGCGATGAAAAAATATCCTCACAATGTAGATAGCACAATGAGTGAAGTATCGTTATTGAAAAAGCTTTCCTCTGGACGTCATCCGGTAGCAATTACAGACCCTGGCGTAATGCAATATTTAGCTGATAAAGAAGGCATTTCTAATATTGAATTTGTTAAGAACATAACCGCGAAAGAGTTAGTCATCGCACTAAGAGATGATGCAGATAATAAAAAGCGCATTCAGTTACTTCACAAGCTTTTATCTGACAAAGTTCAACCACAATAGTTTACTAATTTATGTCACAACTATGGTATAATCACCAAAATTTATTGAAGCAAATGTAAGCTATTGTAACGTATTTTCTTTTACGTCAAATAAGCTGTACCTGTTGTTCTATTTGACTTTAACTCGGAAAATCAAAAAATGGCATTAATAATAGAAGACTCATGCATTAATTGTGATATGTGTGATCCTGAATGCCCTAATGAAGCCATAACATTAGGTGAGCATATTTACGAAATAGATCCAGACAAGTGTACAGAGTGTGTGGGCCATTACGATAAACCTACTTGTGTTAGTGTTTGCCCTATAGATTGTGTAAAGCCTGATCCTAACCATGTTGAAACTGAAGAAAACTTATTGGCAAAGTTTTTAAAAATGCATGGCGATAACTAGCTATAAATTACGTTTTTTAAACCCCAATTCCCTGTTATTTAATTAAAATGAGCTTATCTCAATAAAATAAGCTCATTTCAAATCAAAATAGTTCTACTACTTAGTCACCTTTACTCGATAAAAAACACTATAGAGCACAGGTACAGCAACGAGAGTTAATAAGGTCGCGAAAGCCAAGCCGCCCATAATGGTTACTGACATATCAGCAAAAAATGGGTCGAATATTAATGGCATAACCCCTAAAATTGTAGTGATAGCCGCTAAAGAAACAGGTCTTAAACGACTTAAACTTGCTTCAACTATCGCCGTTGCGGCGGCTTTACCTTCATCAATTTGTAAATCAATTTCTTCAAGCAAAACAATGGCGTTTTTAATCAACATACCGAACAAGCTTAAAAAGCCTAATAACGACATGAAACCAAAAGGCAAATCGGCGGCCAACAAACCAGCTACCACACCAACAATAGCCATGGGTACCACCAACCAAATAATTAACGGCTGACGGGCTCGGCCAAACAATAAAACACTGATAATGAACATCACTAAAAAGCCAAGTGGCAAGCCTTGCCCTAATGCTGCTTGAGCATCGCGAGAAGACTCATATTCTCCTCCCCACTCAAGTGCATAACCATCTGGTAATTCAATCGCTTCAATAAGTGGCTTAACGCGATTTAAAGCCGCCCCAGCTGTTTCATCATACCCAGCTTCAGCCATAACGGTAATTGTTCTAACTCTATCGCGGCGGTTAATCAACATTTCCTCACTATCAAAGGCAGACTTTCCACTCACTTGCTTAAACGGAATATAAGTGCGCTGGCTGGCACTCCATACCAAACCATTTTCTAAATTCGCTAATTTATCCTGCAAGTTATCCTGTGACTTCTCTTGTGAATTGCCTTGGGAAGAAACTCTACTTTTTGCCACTATAGGGTATAAGTAATCCCCTTCTTGCAGTTGCCCTAGCGTTAAACCACTGGTATAAAATTGAATAGCTTGATTAAAGTCACTACGGGAAACTCCCGCAACACCAGCGGCATTATCATCATACTCAGGCACTAAAACCATGCCTTTGCCACGCCAATTATCTCTTACATCACGAATTGAGCCATCATTAAAATATATTGCTTTAGCTTGCTCTGATAATTGTCGTAATACCACAGGATCAGATCCTGAGAATCTTGCTTGTAATTTAGCACCACCACCAGGTCCAAACTGCATTACTTCAGCAAAATACTCTGCATTTGGATTAATTTTACGAAGACGTTCAGAAATATCACGGGCAAGCGCGGGGATTTCACTAGCATCTTCAACACGTACTAAATATAAACCATAACTTTCATTTGGCATTTCTGGCCCATAAACCAGAGTAAAGCGATCTGCTCCTTGACCAATAAAACTGGTAAGAGATTCAATACCTTTAGTTTCTAATATCAGCTTTTCACCTGCCTTCATATATTTTTCAGTGGCGCGAATGTCATTATCTTGCGGCCCCCAATAATGAACGAAAAAGTTTGGTGTATTTGAAGGCGGGAAAAAGCCTTGTTTAATTAAGCCAAAACTTGCAAAAGCCCCGAGGGTGACAGCAATAAGCAATACAAGGGTAAGAGCACGATAGTGCAAGGCATTAGTTAATAGTGCTAAATAGCCACGATGAAACAGTGATGGCTTACTGTTCTCTTCATTATCTTGCTGCCCTACTTGGTATAGATACTTACCCAATAATGGTGTTAAGGAAACGGCTAATACCCAACTTAGCATCAGTGATATCAATACAACGGCAAATAAAGAAAACAAAAATTCCCCCGTTGCATCATCTGATAAACCTATTCCTGAAAATGCTGCGATACCTATGATAGTAGCGCCCAATAAAGGCCACTGGGTTCTCTTAACAATAAAGCTTGCCGACTCAAGTGCAGATTTACCTTTCTCCATTCTCAGCATCATGCCTTCAGCAACTACAATGGCGTTATCAACTAGCATCCCCATCGCAATTACCATGGCTCCTAGTGATATACGTTCTAATTGTAAGCCATATAACCACATAATGAGTACTGTACCTAAGACGGTAACAAGCAATGTTCCGCCTACCACAATGCCTGAGCGCCAACCCATAAACACGCAAAGTGCTAAAGTAACAACCAGAACTGATATTTCTAAATTCAGCACAAAACCATCTACCGCTTTATCAACAATTTTGGCTTGGTTATAAATAGGTGAAACACTAATTCCTGCAGGAAATTCTGCCAACACATCGGCAAGTTTAGCTTCGATGTTTTCACCCACTTCAACAATGTTGACATCATTCTGAGCGGAAATAGATAAGGTTATAGCACTTTCACCATTATAACGTTTCAAATTCGAAGGAATATCAACCGGCTGCAAACTTAATGATGCTATGTCTTTAATCTTGATAGATGCATTAGTGCCAGGTAACGCAAAAGAAATATTTTCAATTTCTTCTATTTTATCTGTAGAAGCCTCAACAGGAATACGTACCTGTTTGTCACCAATATAAACTCGACCACCACCAAAGGGGATCAGGTTGGTTGATAACACCTGCTTAATATCAGGAAATGATAGCCCTAATCCCGCAATTTTATAGGTATCTATTTCAGCAACAATTTGCTCTTCTAAAATGCCATTTACCGCTACTTTTGCTACCCCATCAACCGTAAGTAGCTCTCGACGGATTATTCGTGAAAACTCACGCATTTGATAAGCTGAAAAATCAGGCGCGGTTAACGCGTAATACAAACCAAACACATCACCAAAGTCATCAATAACATTAGGGCTACTAGCACCTAACGGCAATTGATGTTCAATATCACGTAATCTTTTTCTTAGTTCATCCCAGATTTGAGGTAGCAAAGGACCGTCAATATGTGGCTTGACTTCCATAGTCACTCGGGAAAAACCCGGTTTACTTTCAGATTCAACCTTATCAAGCTGCCACATTTGCTGAAGTGCTATTTCAATTTGCTCGGTGACTTCTTTTTCAACCTGCTCAGCACTAGCTCCGGGATAATAGGTCATAATTACTGACTGTTTAATAGTAAAAGCGGGATCTTCCAATCGGCCAATGTTATCCATGGCAATAATACCACCGACAAGAAAGCACAGCGCAATCAACCAAACATTAATGGGTTTACTTAGGGAATAACGGGCAATATCCATTTTAGAACTCCGCCTTATATTCTTTAACCTTCAAGTTTTCTCTCATTTGTCCTACCGCAGCAGAAACAACTTTATCTCCTGCATTTATCCCTTGTGCAATAACTACTTTGTTATTTAACAATGTCGCCACTTCAACTTTAACTTTTTCAACCACACTTTTTTCTGGGTTAAAACGCCATACAAAAAAGCCTTTAGCTTTATCACCAACTAACGCATTCAGTGGAATAATAAGTACTTGTTCGCCTTGCTCAAGAAGTTCAATTTTTACTGTCGCGCGCGAGCCTGGGTAAAATAAGTTAGTGACTTCGCCGTCAATGGCAAAAGTTACATTATAGGTTTGAGAGATAGGATCAGGCGTGGTTTCATGTTCCACATAATGGATATCAAACACTTTCTCTTCTTGGTCGATAATATAAGCTGTTGCTTTAATATTTTGATTGCCAGCATTTGCTGTCATGATGCGTTCAGGCACTTGAAAGGAAAAATAAAGTTGTGATCTATCTTGTAAGCTAGCAACCTTATCCCCTGCCCTTACATAACTATTATTTTCAATATATCGAGCGCCAACTACGCCATCAAAAGGGGCTTTTATTGTACAATAACTTAAATCTTGCTTAGCATTATCCAAAGCAATCTTAGTCAATTTAAACGCTGATTGTGCATCATCTAGGTCACGCTGAGAGATAAGATTCTTATCAAACATTTCTTTTATACGACGTAAATTGCGACTAGCATCTTCATGTCGAGTTAAGCTTTCATCAACTTGACGTTGAAATGGTTCAGGATCAATTTTAGCTAGCTTCTGCCCTTTAATGACCTGACTGCCCTCAACCAAATCTTCAAAAATTAAACGGCCTGATACTTCAAACTTAAGATCAACATTCGTCACCGCAGAAACTGCTGCCGGAAATTCATGGATATGTTTTGAACCTGAATGTACAACACTTGCAAGTTGTACAACGAGCGGCTTGTTTTCTTTAACTTCAATAGCTTGCTCTGAGCACGCTTGAAGAAGAAAAACAGAAATTATAATGGTTAATCGAAGCACAGTAATTCACCTTAATTGAATAATCTACAGCTTTTAAAGCGATAGACAGAAAATATCTTAACTTTAAACAATTCGAATAAAGTATATTTTCATTCTAACACGGGTTTACACTTTTACACAATGTGTAAACCTGTTGTTTTTTGATATGCGAGAGATTACAATAAGTAGCATAGTTTAAGTTCAATAAAGAGAAAGCAAATTGCCAAAATCAATTGAAAAGATTATTCTCGCGGCTCAAGAATGTTTTTATCAACACGGATACTGTGCTGCAAATGTTTCCCTAATTGGGCGATACGCTAATATTTCTCGTGCAACTATCTATAAAAACTTTGATTCAAAAGAAGCAATTTTTAGAGCCGTTGTTGAAGATCATATTGCACAAAGCGACCAAGCATTAGCCGATTATCTCAACTCAACGAATGACTTTTGGCAAGATACTGAAAACTATATTTTAGGGCGTTGCAAAGGACTTTTTGAAGATATATCCAGCTCAATCATTCGGTCTGAATTAATTCATGCTGGCCACTTATATTGCCAAGATTTATTATTAGCTAATCAACATTTTGTAGAAAAAGTCATTGTTAAACGCTTAAACAGGGAGATACAGCAAGGTAAACTCTCTTTAGATAAGTGCGGTATCAGTGTTGAAGATTTTGCTAGAGTGATTGAGTCAGCACCAATTGGCATTGCTTTTTCTAACATAGAAGATAATACAATTGAGCTAATCAAAAATATATTTCATGTTTTTAAAGCAAGTTCAACAAACTGATTAAGTTAGTTTTGTACAATGATGCGATTAATAGCATTTAAGCAAATTACTCTATGTATGCGGGTACTCTTCTTTAACTCAAGTAAATAGCTTATTATGCTCTGAATAGATAACTCAGTAACCCATAAGCATATAAAAGTGAAAATTCCGAGTCTTGATTTTGATCACAGCAAAACAGAACAAGCAGAGTTTGAAATACTTGAGTTATCATCTTTATATGAGCGCAATTTTACTCATAGCCACCCGACCAAGCCCCATAAAGTTACTTTCTTCAATTTAATTTATATTGAACAAGGTGAAGGTAAACACATGATTGATTTTGTTGAATACCCTTATTCAGCAGGTTCTTTCATTATTGTTCAGCGAGAACAAGTACATGCGTTTGATTTTAAAAACAAACCTCAAGGTAAGCTTTTGCTGTTTACTCAAGCATTTTTAGATCAAGTGCATGCCAATATGCGTTTACCTAATTACACACCAACTCACTTAAACAGGCATCATGACCCCATAATAAAATTAGACGATGAAAATAAACGAAGGTGCCAACGGATTATTGATGAAATATCAACGGAAGTAGTTCACCCTAACTCCGATTCATTAATCGTAATGTACTTATTCTCTTCACTTTCTTTGTTATTACATCGTATCAATCCCAAGTTACAGCACGATAAACTCTCTCAGGAACAAAGCAGAAAATTCGCCCGCTTTATTGAATTGCTGTTTATTCATTACAGTAAAATACGCGATGCTAATTGGTATGCAAACCAAATAAATACCACTTACAAAACATTAAATCAGGTATGCAAATTAGCGACAGCTCTTACCGCAAAGCAATTAATTGATGCTTACACTATTATTGAAATTAAACGTTTATTGCTTGTTAGTAATATCACTACGCTATCCATAGCTAATAACCATAACTTTGAAGATGCTAGTAATTTTGTAAAGTATTTTAAAAAACACACTCAACTTACGCCAAGCCAATTTCAAAAGAAATTTTTGATACCTACTTTGTAACTCCTTTTTTATATAACCCCTTTTGTGTAGCAGGTTCAATATTTACCATTTTTTTGCCTAAATACACTCTGCATTAATAGCTCTGTACTCTTTAATATACGTCTTAAGTAATCACGAGAACGAATTCATGAAGAAATTAACACTTAAAAAACTATTTACTCACGCAGTATTAGCTGGTGTAGCCTTAAGCCTAACTGCATGTACAACAACGGAGCAAACAACTATGTCAAACAAAGAAAAAGCTGTAGCAGTTATAGAAAGCATTGAAACAGGTAACCCAGAGCCAATTGGTTATATAAACCCTAGTAAATATATTCAGCACAATTTAGCCGTAGGCGATGGCCTTGAGGGTTTTGGTGCAGTTATGCAACTACTGCCGGAGGGTAGCGCAAGAGCTAAAGTGAAACGTGCTTTTCAAGATGGTGATTATGTAGTGTTGCATACTGAATATAACTTTTTTGGTCCAAAAGTGGGTTTTGATGTTTTCCGTTTTGAACAAGGAAAAATTGTTGAGCATTGGGATAATCTACAGGAGCTATCACCAGCAAATGCAAGCGGCCGAACTCAAACCGATGGTGAAACTACCATAACAGATCTTGATAAAACAATTCAAAATAAAGCCCTAGCCACTGACTTTATAAACACCATATTAATTAATGCTGATATGGCAAAGATTAATGATTTTATTGGCTCAAATGACAGTGACTACCTTCAACACAATCCAAGAGTAGCTGATGGTCTTAACGGTCTGGGTAAAGCATTAGCTGATTTAGCCAAAAGTGGTATGCCTATGGTATATAAACGCAATCATAAAGTGTTAGGGCAAGGTAACTTTGTACTATCAATTAGTGAAGGTGTTTTTTTAAATAAAGATGTCGCTTTTTATGACTTGTTCCGCGTTGAAAATGGTAAGTTAGTTGAGCATTGGGACACTATAGAAAACATACCGGCAAAAGCTGAGTGGAAAAACACAAATGGTAAATTCAATTTTTAATCTTTAACTTTTTACTTTCAATTAAATACTCTTTTTCAAACCAGCATAAAAATTACAAGTAATAACTTTTATGCTGGTTTGAAAGTACAACCCTTATTAAGCTCTGAACATTGATCACTAATAATTAATAACTAAACATTAATCACTAAATACTAAAGAGTCTAATACACCTAAACCACTGTGTACGCCTCCTTCATGGGCATCAGCAGGTTTACTACGAATTAAATAGCCCGCATAAGTTTGCTCTTCATTAATGTGAGTAACACCTGCACTGATATCATCAAAGTGTACGGTAAACATGCCTATTTCACTGATCAAGTTACCTACTTGTTGTAGCTCACCTTTTCGTACAATTAGCGCTGATTGTAATCTAGGTTTTGGCTGAAGTCGGCGCATAAGTGACCATGCATGATATTGGTTTGGTGATAACTGTGCTAATTTAGGCAAGATATCTCCGCCAAATATGCAATGTCCTCCTCCTTCGCCTTGATTTTTAAGCACCCAATCATCCAAAGATGTATTACTTAGCCATTTATAGCTACCTTTATTAACCGGCTTCATTTCACCTAGTAATGCTTTAACTTGCTCAGCCTCAGCTTTAGTTAAACCATAGCTTGCTATCGCCTCAGCTGTCATTGAAGAAAGTAGCATTTGCACACGTTTACTGGTCGCTAGTTGCTGACTAACCGTTGCATTAACAGCAACATGATGTTTTTCAATAAAGACACGGGTTTGCATTAACGACTGACAACAATATTGAGTATCTAAATCATTGGCAATGTAATCACAATACTGGTAACCAGCGCGAAGATAAACCGTATCAATAGCGCCAACACCTTTTAACAGTAACCGGTTATCAGTACCCGTTGATAAACTTCCCGCTAATTCTTTAAAGGTTTTTCGAACAGTTCTTATCCCTTTATTCTGCAGCGCATATTCAAGTAAATGCTGATCAAAAACATTATCTTCTTGCTCTTGAACAACCATCAAAAAAGTCGGAAGGCCTTCATCATTAAAAGTATTTTTCACTTTGGAAGTTGCATAGGCAATAGCTTGGGATAAATGTTCAATTGCGTGATTATCGACAAGTTCCCCGTTAATCTCATCAATATATTGTTGATAAATTAAGCCCCATTGTTGTTGCAAATGTTGATGCAGTTGATGAGTTAATTGTCCAAAGGGCCCCATGCCTGCAGCAATACCATTAAACTCAACTAACTGAGGTCCTAATTTAGCATCATCCATAAAATCACTTCGCATTATTAATAGTGGCAATCGTTTAGCTGTATTACCTGCCTGATGCAATTGCTGGTGCATACTCAATAAAGCCTTAAAGAAAGCATCTCCGTCTGATATAGGTTCGATGGCCTTTTGCAAGAACTCGTGGTCTTCAGACACAGAGTGCACTAGTTTCCCCAATAAATTAACTCCCGATTTAAGCTTGTTATAACGATCTCTACTAATGGATGCAGGCGTAAAACTAAAAGCAGTGTGCGTTACTGAATTTGCACTATTTTTAAATGCCATACCATGACTTAACGCCCAGTCTATAGCACTTGTAGTCGCTTCAACAGTTAGCTTATTTACTTGATTAAACTTATTCATAATATAAACCTTACAATGATCTATTGAATGATAGGTTATGTTAGCTAAATAGGTAGCCGTACAAATACCCTGCAGTAATGGCCATACCTAAAATAATGGCTAAGAATGCGATTATCATTTGATGCTTAAAGATTGATCTAAGTAAAATCACTTCTGTTAAGCTTGCCCCTGCACTACCAATAATCAGTGCCATTACCGAGCCCAGTGCCATGCCCTTTTTAACCAAAGCGGCACTTAAAGGAATAACGGCTTCGGCTCGAATATAGAGGGGAATTCCTATCACTGCCGCAATAGGAATGGCATACCAAGTATTCTCGCCAGCATATTGAACAATAAAGTCTGTTGGTAAAAATCCATAAATAAATGCCCCAAACAAAATACCGATAAATAGATAAGGCAACACTTGAAGAAAGTCTTTCCAAGTCGAACGCCAAACCCGTAGCCATCGACTCTCTTCTTTAGCACTCAAGTGTAATTTACTCTTATCACTTGCCGATGTTGATACTTCACAACAAGTGTTAATGTCAGTAACAGCAGGTTTGCTATCACAACAGCTGTTGCTCCCCACTGTTTTTGAAGCAGGTAATTCATAGGCTTCTTGACGAATATATTGCTCAAATCCTAGCTTTTCTAAAATAAAGCCAGCAGTGACCGACACTCCCATGGCAATAAAAAAATAGAAAAAAGCAACCTTAGCCCCAAAGGTAACGGCAAATAAACCAATAATGACTGGATTAAGTAATGGGCTAGCCAGTAAAAAAACCATCATAGGACCAAAACCCGCTCGAGCTCTTAACAGCCCTTTAAGAAAAGGAATAGTAGAGCATGAACAAAAAGGCGTTATTGCCCCTAGTAGCGCAGCAACAACATAGCCCTTTCCCTTTCTTGACGTTAAAATAGATTGCACTTTACTAGGTGTTAGAAACTCTTGAAGCATGCCAACGAGATAGCTAATCAAAAGAAACAAGAGCGTTAATTCAACAGCTAAGAAAACAAACATTTCTGCAGTTTCCTTAAACATATTTAACATTTCAGGAGACATAAATATTCCTCATTAATAAAATCCATCAAACAATATTTCGACAATTCCAGAAATATAGTTTCTACAAGTTTATTTGTCAACAATATATTTCGAAAAATATAGAAATAACTTTATTTCTAGCTAAGGTTTGTTTATATTTCTACAAAGTTAGAGTTTATGGTGAATCAGCAATGGAAGTTAATGAAGTCGCAAAAGCGCTTAAAGAATTAGGTCATCCCACAAGGCTAAGTATTTATAAAAAGGTGGTAAAATCGGGCTACCAAGGAGTAGCTGTTGGTGCCATACAAGAACAACTTGAAATTCCAGGTTCGACATTATCTCACCACATTGCCAGTTTGGCTTCTGCAGGGCTTATTTCACAACGTCGTGAAGGGCGAACGCTTTTTTGCGTAGCTCAGTACCAGTGCTTAATGGGGGTAATCACCTTTTTACAAGATGAATGCTGTATAGACGAATGTCAAAATTAGTAACATGCCCCCAGCACTTTAACCAAACTTTAAGACAACATTTAACCTAGCACTTTCATGTCTATTTCATGCAGTAAAATGTCTTCAAATTAATTAAATTAATTTGATTTTAAACAAGCTTACCCATGGCAACTAACTGCTATGCTTAATTATTGTCCAATATAAAGTTTGTTTGTGCATTCTCTATTGCTGCTCATTTAAACTACAAATAGGTTTGGATAATTCTTAAATATTGAAAGGGAGAAGGCAATGTTTGTACCTAGTATGTTACTAAAGCAACTCTACACCAGAGGAAGTTTATCCAATACTGACACAGGATTATCATTTTTACTTAAAAACAGGTTAAAAGACGCTAAAATTAAAGAGTTAATTAGCATTAAAATAAATGACTATAGTTTTCCCCTTGATAAAGTTTCACTGAAAATAGCCGGACAAGATATCATTAACGCTTCGAAGATCAATGACTCTGATGATGTTAACTTCCCGCTTCGCTCCGTTGTACAATTTTTAATAGAACACGATGAAGAATTACCTCTTGATAAGCATGAGATAGAAATATCATTTAAGGCATCCCCATTTGGTAAACTCAAATTTACCGTTGAAGATTCTATTTCAGCATGCACTAAACATCTCACTCGCATGCCAAGGGACGATATGGATGACTACAGCCCTAGCATCATTGAAGAAAGACAACAGTTTGTTGAAAAATATACTGGGGCATCATTAGAACACATTTCAAAATACTCTGTTGATCCACAAAGCTTAAATGGCAACATTGAATGCTTTACTGGTGTCGCTCAAGTTCCCATGGGATTTGCCGGTCCAATAAAAGTTAATGGTGAAAAAGCTCTAGGAGAATTTCTCGTCCCCATGGCGACAACAGAAGGAACTTTAGTTGCCTCTTATAACCGTGGCATAAAAGTGGCCAACCTTTGTGGCGGTATAGAAGCAACCGTCGTTGATGATGCCATGCAAAGAGCCCCTGCGTTTGTATTTGAAGATGCTAGAGGCGCCCGAGACTTTATAAAGTGGGTAAGGCAGAATTTTGAGCAAATTAAAGAGCATGCCGAAGCGACCTCATCCGTTGCAAAGCTCATCTATATTGATCACTTTCTTGCCAGTAAATTTGCTTATTGTCGTTTTAACTTTAAAACAGGGGATGCCGCAGGACAAAATATGGTCGGTCGAGCTACCTTCGTTGCTTGTGGTTGGATTTTAGATCATTATCAAGGTATCAAAAATTTCTATCTTGAGTCTAACTTTGCAACCGACAAGAAAGCCTCGCAAATTAATATTATGCGCACCCGCGGAAAAAGGGTAACGGCAGAAGTAACCATAAAACGTGAGGTACTCATTCAAAATATGCGCGTTGAGCCTGAGCAACTGGATTACCATGCTCGTGTTGCTGGTGTGGGCTCATTTTTATCAGGGGTAAATAATACCGGTCTTCATTCTCCTAACGGTATCACCGCCATGTTTATTGCAACGGGACAAGATGTCGCCAATGTATCAGAATCTTCTGCTGGAATTTTATATACAGAAGTCACCGATGAAGGTGACTTGTACCTCTCCTTAACTATCCCTTCACTTATTGTCGCAACCTATGGTGGTGGTACTGGCTTAGCCAGTCAAAAAGAAGCACTACAAACCATGGACTGCTATGGTAAAGACAGAGTAATTAAATTTGCTGAAATTGTCGCTGCGGTAGCATTGGCAGGAGAAATATCCCTAGCTTCGGCAATATCCTCTTCTGACTGGGTTTCTTCGCACGAAAAATATGGACGCAACCGTTAACGATAAATGAATAAGGTTTATAAAACCATTCTAACCTCATGAAAAAGCAGGCTAAATAATATAGCCTGCTTTATTTTTGCTTATTTTTTATAAAAAAAATTATTTTATTTAAAGTTTAGACAGCGCTTTCTAATTTACTTCCTTACTATATACACATACCCAATAAAGGAGAGTGAAAAATGTCTAAAATCGATACTATTAAAGAAAAAGTAAATCAAGCTGAAGATCTAGCACGCAAAATTTGGTTAGCTGGTATTGGTGCCTACGGTAAAGGCTTTGATGAAGCTCAAGGTCAATATGAAAAACTAAATACTGAAGCGACTAAGTTATTTGATGAGTTAGTTGAAAAAGGCGAAAAGCTTGAAGGCGAAGCTAAAGATAAATTCGAAGCTGAAAAAGACAAAGTTAAAAGTAACGTTGAAACTCGCGTTGCTGACGTAAGAACTAAGTTAGGCTTAGATAATGATGACACTGATAAGAAAATTGAAGAGTTATCAGCAAAAATCGACTCTTTAACTGACGCAGTAAGCAAACTAGCTAAGTAATTTTCAAAAAGGGTTGGTTGCTAAATTAATGTGTATTACCAACTAGCCCTTACGTTATGGGAGTCATAATTCATGACAAATTTAAAAGATATTGAAAAAGTCGGTCGCCAAGCATGGTTAGCCACCATTGGTACTTATGCAAAAGGTTGGGATATCATTTCAGGTAAAGCTTCTTCAACTTTTGATGATGCCAATAAGTTTGTTAATGACATGATCGAAAATGGCGAAAAAATTGAAACTGACTTAAAAGAAAAAGTTAAAAGCAATATATTACTCGACGAAAAAATAGCGGCACTAAAAGTAAAGTTAGGTGTTGATACAAGTGTTGATGAAAAAATTGCCGAACTTAACAAAAAAGTTGATTTATTAACTGATGAAATTGACAAATTAGTCGATGCTCGCTTAGCTGCATTAAAAGCGGTTCAACCAGCGCAAGCACCCGTAAAAAAAGTAGCCGCGAGAAAAGCGCCAACAAAAACAGCGACAAAAGCAGTTGCTAAAAAAGCACCTGCAAAAGCAAGTGTCGCTGATGCAGAAAAGCCTGCTAAGAAAGCAGTCGCTATACCAGCTGCTTCTCGTGCAGCTAAAACGACTACTAAAACAGAAAAAAGTTAACATTATATTTGCATAGCTCGCTTTACTTGTTAACGCTTTAATAAGCACTTATCACTTGATAAGTGCTTTTTTATTTATTCAGAGGAAATATTTCAGATATAGTAATTTAACTACTATAGTGCGGTCAATGTTGTAATACCATTTAAACAAATTGATAGGTTTTACTTTTGAATACAAGTCACATAAAAATAATTACATGTACAACCTTTGCTCTTTTAGCCTTTGCGGCTAATTCAGTACTTTGTCGATTAGCGCTAGGTGAAAATACCATTGATGCTGCCAGCTTTACAATTATTAGACTTCTTTCTGGAATCATAATATTGATAAGCGCAGTGAAAATGGCTAGCAAATCAAACCAAGACACCAGCGGTCAAAATAATCTCAGCCAAAGCTATATCAACAAAAATAACTCCAAAGGCAGTTGGCTATCTGCGGCTATGTTATTTATATATGCTGTAGCTTTTTCATTTGGATATATTTCACTAGATACAGGAACAGGCGCACTCATTCTATTTGGCGCGGTTCAAATAACTATGATTGTAGCTTCTATGCTCTTAGGGAATAAACTGCGTTTCTCTGAGTGGTTTGGGTTAATCATCGCATTTTCAGGCTTTGTGTATTTAATTATCCCAACTATAGCCACTCCATCACTATTGGGTTTTATTTTGATGACAGTTTCAGGTATAGCTTGGGCGCTTTATACACTTAAAGGAAGAACGTCAAAAAGCCCCCTTAACGATACAGCTTATAACTTCTTAAGAACCTCTCCTTTTGTTTTAGCTCTGATAATATTTGAATTTAACAACGCTCACATCACAACTGACGGGGCTATATTGGCGATATTATCTGGAGCCATCGCTTCTGGAGTTGGGTATTTACTATGGTATATAGCGCTTACTGAGCTTTCGGTAACTCAAGCGGCTGTTGTTCAGTTATTTGTTCCTGTTCTCGCCGCTATAGGTGGGGTAATATTTAGCAGTGAACTCATTACATTACGCTTAATAGGAGCATCAACTTTGGTGCTTGGTGGTATTTCAATAGTAACCCTAGGTAATTACTATTTTGCCAAATCAGCCCCTAAAAAGACTTAGCCTGCTAAAGTCAGGCTAAATCTAATACACCATAGGCTACGAACTATCTCTCACCTACGCGTATTTTGTGTTCGAAATGAAGTCGTTCTTGCTCTTGCTCTCTTAAGTCCTTCAAGTAACTTTGAAAAGTTTTACTAATTCGAGTGCTACGTTCAATAAGCTCTAATTGTCCCCACGTTGCGCGTTCAGCGGTGGTAATTAAGCTTTCAATACTTTCCAGTGTTGGGTTTGATAATAAGTGTTTCAAATTTTCAAAACCTCTTGCCGGCATGACATTAATATCACCAACGTATTGCTGATCAATAATAGAGCGCACTTTGTGAATACCCATTTTTGCGGTTTTACCTGAGACCATACCTTCCATAACATCGCACGCGTAAACACTGTTAGATTTTAACATCTTAGTAAAATGACGCTTTGTTAAAGCAAATAAACCATTACTGTGCTTTTTAGTGCGAGATAAAAAAGGTACCGCTAGCGGGTTGGTTTGGCTAACAATACTGTGGTTAACGCCGTATAAACGGGCTAAGCGATTAAAGGGCATATCAGCCATTACTGACCCGTCAGCAAATTTACGGTTAGGAATATAAGTAACGACCTCGCCTGCTTGGTTTTTTGCCTTTAAACTGACAGGTTCAAACATATAAGGAACAGCGCAAGATGCCCTTACTGCCTGAGTAATTATCGCATTGGGTGATGTTCTGGCATTCAATAATCGAGAATATTGATGCAAGTCAGCAGGAGATACCGTAACCGTAACGTGACGTCCCGTTTTTTGATATGCTTCTTCAAAAGTAGTTAGATCAAAAAGTTCAATTAAAGCATTCTCTAAATTGGTGCTATCAAATAAAGAGTCTTTAAATAAGCCTTTCCATACCCCCCAGTCTTGAAAACGCTCATAGATTGATTTTGGTGTTAATATTTCAAGTAGCTCATCATCGGTACGCGTGGCAATAAGCGCAGCCATAATAGAGCCTGCACTGGCGCCTGAAATAACATTAGGCATTAAATCATGTTCTGTTAATGCACGAATAACACCTGCATGGAAAAAACCCAACCCAGCCCCGCCACTAAGCATTAAACAACTTTGACCAAAAGCGTGACTAGTTTCTTCAAAAAAGGCTAGCTTATCGTAAAAGTCCACTTCATCCTCATCAGCATGATAAATAAATTCCATCGCTGAGCAAACTTCGGCTAAAAACTCTTCAATTAACTTTTTGGTGCCTATGCGAGCATGATTACTCAACTCTGGGTTAGCAATATTACCTAAATTACCATGAATTCCCTCATGCAAAATAAACATCAAGCTAGCTGAATCTTTTTTCTCTTTAGCGTCACGAATACGATTAACACGCTTGCGAATTAATTTGTAATCATAAAGATCGCACGCTTCTGTTTCTTTCCATTCCTGAGCGCCAGAAAGTAAGTCATGCTCAATACAAGCTTCTCTGTATTCTGTGTAAGACCGTGCATTTTCAATAGCTAACTCAAGATCTTTCAATTTACGCTTTGTCATAATATTCACCTGCACCTCTGATTCTTACTCATAGCTAAACCAATTTTTCTAGAAATCACAACCTAATTCCGTTAAATAAATGCAAATTAGGTTAGTTTACTGATTACTAACAAATATATTTCTAAAATACATTATTTTAGATTGACTGTTAGCAACCAAATGGTTAGCGTAGCAATGAGCTGCTGTTAAGGTATACTTTAACACTATTTTGCAAACTAACTACCGCTAAGTTTAAACATGGATTGGATTATTGAACATCAAGTACTTCTACTAATTCCACTTGTCAGTGCTGTTGTTGGCTGGGTAACAAACTACTTAGCAGTAAAAATGATGTTTTATCCTATTCAATTTATAGGTATTAAAGCTCCCTACCTTGGTTGGCAAGGGCTCATTCCTCAAAAACGCCGGAAAATGGCTGAGATTTCTGTAGATCTTGTACTCGGAAAGCTACTCAGTGTACAAGAGTTAGCGGGTCGTTTAGAGCCCAAAAAAGTTAGCGATGCCATTGAGCGCCGCTTAAAACAGGTACTCAAACGCATTATTAATGATGTCATGCAAGAGTCTGCTCCTACGGTTTGGGCTGCCCTACCCGCTCAAGGTAAAAACTTAGTTTATGCGCGTGTTGAAGCTGATATCCCTAATGTTGTCGATAAGATGGTAAGAGACTTTCAACATAATGTTATTGAAATTCTTGATATTAAAGAGTTAGTTGTTGAGTATTTAAGCGATCATCCAGCATTAATTAACGAAATTTTTCTTACCGCAGGCAACAAAGAATTTCCATTTATCATTCGTTCAGGTTTTTACTTTGGCTTTTTACTTGGTTTACCTACTATGGTTTGCTGGTACTTCTTTCAAGCTTGGTGGATATTGCCTTTAGGTGGTTTATTAGTAGGCTATTTAACCAATTGGATTGCGCTAAAAATAATATTTGAGCCTAAAGAGCCTATAAAAATTGGTCCCTTTGTTATTCAAGGCATGTTCTTAAAAAGACAAAATGAAGTCGCTGATGTTTACTCACGCTTAATAGAGCAAAAGCTAATGAATTCAGAAAACATCATTAAAGCCGTATTACATGGCTCTGGCTCAGATCAATTACTGGAAATCGTCGAGTTGCACGTAAATGATGCCATAGAGCGTTATGTTGCAATCGCGCAACCCTACTTTGGGCTAGGCATAGGTTCAGAAAACTACTTCAAAATGAAAGAGCGTGCAATTCAACGGCTCTTTGACAGTTCAGAACAATATTTACTTTATATGCACGAGTACGCTAACGGTGCACTCAATATAGGTGACGACTTACGTGAGAAAATGCAGTCTTTATCACCAACAGAATTTGAAGGTGTGTTAAGGCCAGCCTACCAGCAAGACGAGTGGAAACTCATTGTAACAGGAGCAATTCTTGGCGGGCTTGCCGGGGTATTACAACTGATTTATATATTCTTACCCACTTAAGTAAAAAACAGATAGTTAATGAAAAAATGAGTAAATTTAGATACGGACTTTCAACATAAAAGAAGCTTAATTAATCATGAAAACTGCTGAAAAGATTCTACTGACAAGCCTAGAAATGTTCAATGAACAAGGTGAAACCAATGTCACCTGCGTAGATATTGCCATTGAATTAGATATTAGTCCTGGGAATCTTTACTATCATTTTAAAGGCAAGGAAGTTATTGTCAGTGCCTTATTTGATATGTATTTGGCACGAACGAGTAAAATTTTAGTTTCACCTGACAGCGAAAATATTAATATTCCTGAGTTTTTTCATTACATTTTACAACTGTTAGAAAGTGCCTCACTGTTTCAATTTATTTATCGTAACCCAACCGATTTAATCCATAAATACCCTGCTATTTCACGTAGTTTTATGCGTTTAATCAAAAGTAAAGAAGAAGCTTTCTTAGCAATTCTTCAGCATTTTCAAGAAATGGGCGTATTGGTAGCTAATAAGCAGCAATTATCATCACTCGCACAAGTTATAAATTTAGTTTTTACGCAATCACAAAACTACTTTTTATTAAAAGGTAACAATGTTGAAAGTGAAGATATGTGCTTTCACAGCCTATGCTGGATTTATCATACTCTAGCCCCCTACCTAAACATGCCTGATGATGAGAAAGAAACAATTTTAGCAGCAATTACAGAGCAAACCATCTAGCAATAAATGACACAGAGGAAGTAGCAATGGCAAAGAAGTTATCATTTTTAGATAGGTCTTTTTGGTTAACAGAGACTAAGAGCAACCCAAAACATGTGGCATGCTTGCAGTTTTTAACCAAACCTGACAATGCAGCAGCAGACTATTGCACTAAGTTAGTTGAGGAGCTTAAAGGCCATAAACAAGGATTTTACCCATTTGACCAACGGGTTATTTCTTTTATGCGCATTGCTATTGGCTTTAAAAAGGTAAAAGAGCTTGATATGGATTATCATGTTCAACATCACCATATTGCAGATATTGGTGATCAAGCAGCCTTGCATAAGTTTGCCGCAAAACTTCATGAACCCATGCTAGATCGCAGTAAACCACTATGGCAAATACACATTATAGAAGGCAAAGATAGCCAAGAGTATGCTATTTTCTTCACTATACATCATGTCTATGGCGATGGTGCCTCGTTAGTTAAATGGTTTCAAGAAAGCTACCAGGATAAGCCTTCTGAAAACTTTGTTCCGGCTTGGGCCTGTGAACGTAAGTCAAAAACTCGTCAAAAGAAAAACCCTTTTACCTCGTTTTTCATTGATTTATGGCACTTCGTAGTGAGTGTTTTTGATATTATCTTTATATTCTTGCGTTTATTGCTCAAGTTACTTCGCATTTATCCTGTTTATATGCCTTTGCCCTTTTCGGGGACTAAAACCATGCTTACCGGACAAGTCACCCCAGGCAGAGTTGTCGCAACAACCAGTATTGATTTTCTTGCCATTAAATCACTATCGACACGAATGCGAGCATCAGCCAATGAAATAATACTGTGTTGTTTTGATATTGCCGTTCATAAATTTTTAAAAGATCATGATCATGTTTTTGATAGGCCACTAATAACTCAAATGCCTATCAATATGCGCAAACCAACTGATCCGGTTGGTGGTAATAAAATTGCTATTGTACCAGTACAATTAGCCTACGGAAAAAAAGATCCCTATTTAAGATTAAGGCAAATTATTGAAAATCATCGCATTGTTAAAGGCGTAGCCAAACGTGTTTATCCTGCAGCATTTAGCTACTACACAGTTTTAATTCAAGGTATGGCATTAATTTTTGAATCTTTAAAACTATCGGCTTTCTTCAAACCTTTAGGTAATATTTTAATATCTAACGTGCCAGGCCCTAAAAATACTATGTACTTTAAGGACAGTCGCTTAAATGGTTTACACCCTATATCAACACTAACACCTGGTGGCGGTGTAAATATAACTTTATTAACTTATCAAGACAAAGCCGATATAGGTTTGGTATGTTGTGATAAAGAAATTGAATCATTAGAGCCGTTAGCTGAGCATTTTCAAGAAGCCTTTGAGTTATTAAGTCAGTGTGTTGATAACCCAAGTTTGACCATTGACGATTTAGCGGAAATGGCTAAAACACCTCATAAGTCAGTGCTAGATGATCATTTTCATCATCAAAATCACCGCACTTCAACTCAAGCAGAACCCCAATCAGAGTCTGAACCAGAAAAAGTTGAGAGTTAGTTAATAATAGAAAAACAAAAATTAATACCAGGTTCCACTTTGCATTAATCAAGGTGGAACTTAAATACTAAAACGCCCTCTTCCACCGCAATAGTTTGCCCAAACTCAGCAAATAATTGCTCTTCAAAGTCCGTTTCATCTAGCGGATAAAGCCAATCTTCTTGCTCAACTTTTTTAATTAATAAGTTTTCGATATCTGCGTGGTGGTAATCCAAGACTTTTTGCTTACTACCGGAAGAATACAAATTTAAATAATTAAGTAAACTGTTTGGAACAATTCCCTTTAACACAGAAAGTGTTAAATGCATCGAAGAGAACAGTAAGTATTTGAAAGCTTTGGGCATAAACAGAGTAGCAAGCTCAGTTGAAGAGCCAATAAAAGCATAATCATCATTGACCAAGCGCAACTCTGTTAGTTTCATATCCTTAATGCGAATAGATTTTTCTACTGCGACATAATAAGGAAGTACAGTGCCACAAACAATCAAATGAGCTCGATAAATATCATGACCAGCAACGCTGATCTTAAATGCACAAAGTAGTTGGATATGTAATTTATCTTGCCCAAGTGGCATTGATAACTCTGCGTTTAATAGTGTCAATTCACCTTCACTGTTAATTAGCGGCACAGGTAGCGTTTGCGGAAAGTTAGTGGCTAACATCTCATTTAGCTCATCTTGCGTATAACTTGCTTCTTTAACCCATTTTGAACGAATGGCTAGTTTTGCAAAGAAACTCGTCAACCAAGTTTTCAGCTTAGAAAAAAAATGTTGCTGTTCTTCCATTAAACTTCCAAAAAATAATAAGTTACCGCTAATTCTAACTCATTTGATACTAACACAAGCACAAATATAAAGGTAAAAATATTCACTCACATTAACTCAACCCTAATTATCATTTATAAACTTAAGAAAAGTGACAAATGAAAGCCTCATTTATTAGCAATAAGTAAAGTACATAAATTATGAAAAAGCGCGAAAAGTACGGTTAATGCAAAAAAAATCGATAAAATGCTAAAAAATGTACCTATTTTGCAGAAAACATGTACTATAAAAATTAGACAAATTGTAAATGCACTAACCAAATGGATGGTAAAATATGACTGAAAATAAAATCCCTCGCAGCTCAGAAAATGATTACACTGATGAAATTGCCAAGGTTCGACGAGACTTTATTCAAGAAAAAACAGGAGCAAATTTGCAACATACTGGTCAATACAGTATCAGCCCTGATGTTCTACCTGGTAATATAGAAAACTTTATTGGTATCGTACAAATGCCTGTAGGTGTTGCTGGGCCAGTTCAAATAAACGGAGAAAGCGCACAGGGCTCTTTTTATGTACCCCTTGCTACTACAGAAGGCACCTTAGTGGCGAGTTATAGCCGTGGTATGCGAGTCATTAACGAGTGTGGTGGTGTTAAAACGACTGTTGTTGAAGGTTTCATGCAACGTGCTCCAGCATTTATTTTTAATGATGCGCGTGAAGCAAGAGATTTTGGTGCTTGGATAGATGAAAACTTCGATGCTATAAAAGAGGTTGCAGAATCAACAACCTCAATTGGCAAACTACAACACATCCACCAATGGTCAGTGTCTAAAACCCGCTACTTGCGATTCAACTACACTACGGGTGATGCTGCTGGTCAAAACATGGTAGGTAAAGCAACATTAGCTGCTTGTGAGTGGATAAAAGCCAACTCGCCTATTCCTTGTATGTATTTGCTTTCGGGTAATATGGATACCGATAAAAAGCACTCTCAACTAAATATGTTACATTCGCGTGGTAAGCGTGTTATTGCAGAAATTGTACTGAAAAAAGAAGTACTTGCTGATGTAATGAAAGTGGACACCAAAGTGCTAGCTGGCGCAACAGTATTAGCTAACACAGGCGCCTTAATGGCCGGTGCAGCTTATAATGGTCCTCATTCTGCAAATGGTATTGCTTCATTATACATAGCAACGGGTCAAGATGAAGCTAATGTGGTTGAATCTCATGCTGGCTTGTTATCTCATCAACTACTTGATAATGGTGACTTTTATATTTCTGTCACCCTACCTTCACTGATTGTGGCAACTTTTGGCGGTGGTACAGGACTACCAACACAAAATGAGTGCCTACAAATGCTCGGCTGTGTGGGTAAAGATAAAGCCAATAAGTTTGCTGAAATTGTTGCAGCAACCGTGTTAGCTGGTGATATTTCTTTAGCTTGTGCTGTTATTGCCGGTCACTGGGTCAGCAGTCACGATAAAATGGGTAGAAATCGCTAAGCATTACTGGTGAATAAATATTAATAAAAAACCGATACAAATATAATTTGTATCGGTTTTTTTAATTATATATCAATGAGTTAATAATTAACGCTTAAACTCAGAGGCTTTACTCCACTGAGGCCAAACATTTTCATTTGATAATTCATAACCAATTTCAAAGAAGGCCTGCATGTCTTGCACCGCACCTGACATATCCCAAGCTTCATTATATTCGTCACATAAGTTGTGATAACACTTACCTAAGCTATCTTTTAATTGCGCGCGTAATGCCTTAGTTGCTTCATCAACAGGTGTTTTACCTGTTTTGGCATACAAGGCTGGAATACCGATATTAGCAAAGGCAAAGTGATCTGAACGATAATAAATACCCGCTGCTGGACGAGGATCTCCGGCAATCACACGACCTTGCTTTTTAATGGCATCAGCAAGAAAGTTATCTAATTCTGATTGCCCTAAGCCATATACCGATACATCACTGCTTCGGCCAGTAACACCTAAAGCATCCATATTAATATTAGCTACGGTTTTAGCCGCAGGAATAATAGGATTCGCAGCATAAAATTTTGAGCCTAACAACCCCTGCTCTTCCGCAGTAACTGCCATAATGGTGATTGAACGCTCTGGCGCAACTGGTAATTTTGCAAAGGCCTCAGCGACTTCAATAAGTGCGCCAGTACCTGAGGCATTATCCACGGCACCGTTATACACTTGATCACCTTCTAAACTAGTATCTTTGCCTAAATGATCCCAATGGGCAGTATAAAGAATATGTTCATCAGCTTTAGTGCTGCCAGGTAAGGTAGCAATAAAGTTATACGAAACTGATTCTTTTACGGTATTTTTTACTGTTACAGAAGCGGACAGATCTCCCATATCTACGCTGTAACTACTTTTTGCTGCCTGAGCTTTAGCTTGCTCGAAGTTTAAACCTGCACGTTCAAATAGCTCTTTAGCCACATCGCTATTAACCCAACCTTCAACGGCAACGCGCTCTTTATTTAAATCTTCACGAACAAAACCAAACTGTGGACCAGTCCAAGAATGCTCAACCACTGACCAATTGTATGATGCAGGTGCGGTTTCATGAATGATAATGGCACCTTCAGCTCCTTGACGGCTTGCTTCTTCATATTTATATGTCCAGCGACCATAATATGTCATTGCATTACCATTAAAGATGGCAGGATCTTTAGTAGCATAGCCGGGGTCGTTTACTAACATAACTACCGTCTTGCCTTTTACATCAAGCCCTTGGTAATCATTCCAGTTATATTCTGGTGCATTTATACCGTAGCCAACAAACACTAAATCAGAGTTTTTCAATTCAGCTAATTCAGTTATACGGCTAGAGCCCATAACCATGTCATGCCCGTACTGATAATCTTTACCGTTAATTGAAAGTGTCATATCCGCTGAAGCTTCAATTGATACCATAGGAACAGCTTGTAAAAAGCTATCACCGTTACCCGGTTTAAAACCAACAGCAGTTAACTGTTTAGTTAAGTAATCAAGGGTAAGTTCTTCACCTTTACTTGATGGCGCGCGCCCTTCAAACTCATCAGAGGAAAGCACTTTAATATGGTCAATAAGCTGTTCTTTATTAATGCTGTTGTAGCTAGTAACAAAATCTTCTGCGCTATTGCTTTTCACTGAGCTTTGACTGCCACAGCCACTTAATGCAATAGAGGTTAACAAGGTTAAACCGATTATTTTTTTCATTGTTTTTTATTCTATATCTGAGAATGAAGCGGTGATTATAAACAAATACCAAAAAAAATCAGCTGTGTGCCTTAATATATGGCAATTTAAACTTAGCCGAATTATGCTCAAGTGTAAGCATAAGTTACCTCTATTTTGGCTGCTCCAAAATTATAAATAACAGGTATATTACCAATCATTAGCGAACTCACTTCAACAAATTAAGCTCACAACTATAAGCAGCCACTAAAGTTAAACTCTTTGATAAGGCTTTGTTTATTTCTTTAAATCAAGTAACTTAGCTTCAATAATATTGATTTGCCACTGGTTAGATTCATAGTTTTTCGCCAAGGCTAATGCCTTTTCATAATACCGAAGTGCCATGGTTAAGTTATTTAATTGCGAATAGGTAGCAGCAATACTTTTAATATATTCAATTGAGTGCTCAAAGCGTTTTTCTGACGCTTGTAAAATTTTCAATGCAGATTCAGGTGAATCAAAATGTCCAGCATAACTAGCTTGCATCATAATAAAACCCTGCTCTGATGCAGGAAGTTGTTTTTTAATCCGAGCCATAAAGGTAGGTATTTCATCTACATTTTTTTGTCGATAAAAAAATCGAATTGCAGACTTTATACTAGGTGTTGGTATCGGCTGATTAATATTTAATGATGCGGAGAGGCTATGGTAATGGTTAATTAATTGCTCAGCTGACATCGAATTGGCCAAGTTTTTATCGTTAATAAACCAGCCATTAAATATTGCTTTTAAGCTATCACGTATTGAAATGAGCCCGACAGAGTTGTGATTTTCATTTGGGTAATGTAAAAACTGCCAATGAATATTAGTAGGCTGAACTTCATCCAGTACTTGTAACATACCATATAGACCCTGCCTATTTTCATCTCCTAATGATAAATAAAGAGAGACCGGTTTATGCTCACTCTTCCTTATGAATTCTTTAGCTTTCACCATAATGCCGTGATCATTTAACCACACAGACGGGCTTATAGAAACAAAATGGTTAAAAGCCTTTGGTGACTCAAAAAGCGCATTAAGTACAAATAATCCCCCCATGGAATGACCAACAAGAATAGAGTTATTGGCAGCTCTGTAGTTTTTACTTACATAGGGGGTAAGCTCTTTTTCTAAAAAATTTAAAAACAGCTCTGCTTTACCTGAATCTTCCTTTTTGAACGGAGCGGACAATTCAGCAGGGGTCATATATTGACGGTATTTATCTGTTCCCTTATCGGCAATGCCGACAAGAATTACATCTGGAATTAACTGCCCTTTATTAGCCAACATGTCCAACATTCCAGATACACCATGAAAGTTATAATCACCATCTAAAAGATAAATAACCGGGTAAGTTGCACCAATATTACTATGGTAGTTCTCTGGTAAAAGAATTTGAATTTCACGTTCTTCATTCAAATAGGTGGAGTTTATTTTTATTCGTTCGCCAGTATCTAATACCGCTGAAAAAACAAATTTTGGTGTAATCAAAAATATTAGCGCTAATATAAGTGAGAGGTTTTTTATCATTGTTATCATCCATAGTTAATATTCTCTCACCATATAGTTAACGCCGGATTTATTCAATATGATAATAAAAAAGCAATGACTTCAACCCTATAAAAAGTTTTTAATGCAAATTAACAGTAAAAGAGCTACCCCTTATTCAAACTCAATAATAACGATGGGAGACACGGTTGAATTTAATAAATACTCACCTGAGGTTAACACTAAGCTACTGCTTGCGATAAACTCATTAGTAGATATTCCTGTGTGTTGAGCCGAAAATTCTTGTTCACTATAAAGCCAGCTAAGACTTTCATTTTGAAAAGCTTGCACCGTATTAGTAACCATGACCTTACAAACCATGAGTGAGTCAAAAGCAAGCAATGTAGTCCCTATTTTACACTTGCGATCACTTTTAATCAGTTTTTTGAAAGGATCTTTTGCTTCAAGTACCAAGTATTTTATTGACTGCTGACCAATATTCTTAATTCCTTTCGATAAACGGTTAGTTAAATAAAAAGCTTTATAAGCATCTACTTCTATGGGAGTTAAATCTCCTGCTAGCCGCTGAATTTTCATCTCTGAAAGAGAAATAATAATACGCGAACCACTTTGATGATCACCAAGTATTTCAGTGGGTGCCAAATGAATATCAAACAATCGCCATTGCTCATTTTGCTGCAAAACACTCATATTTGATTTAGCCACCCGATCAATTGAAAGCAACTGTGATGAGCTACAGCCAGACAGCATTAAAAGAAGAAATATAAATATTGTCAGTAATTTTATCATCAGCTATAACCTCTAGCATAAATAAGACAGGTGTTAAGTATGTTATAAAAAGCACGATGTAACCAACAAACAATTTAGTGAAGTTATTCATACTCTTTTCTAGGGCTGAATGGTGACTAGTCAAGTGTATTATAAAGACTACAAATCCATCAATAACGTGACTTTTAAATAGGCGATTAGATATATACTGTAACTTGATGTTAGTAAAATGTTAATATAGATTACACTAAGAGCGATAATTAAAAGGAAAGAATAAGCTAATATTATAATAAACACCAAGTAGGAATAACAATTGCAAATACCCTTCAGACGATTAATGCTAGTTTTAGCTGCCCTTGTCACCTTTATTCCTTATAGCTCTTTTTCTAACTGGTTATCAATTTCTATTGATAGCGCTACCTATTTTGCTTTATCTTCTTTGCAAGTATTCAGTTGCCTCTTTTTATTTTTTTGTGTTCAAAAAAGTAGCTCACGTTCATTTAAATTGTTTTGGCAATACTTACTTTTAGCAATACTAGCCGTCTTAGTGAGTAAATTCTTAACGGGCACACCAGTAAGCACCAGCCAGCAGCTATATCAAGACTTTGCCTCACTCTTTATTTATTTCTTTATTCTATTGGCAATAGAAACTAACCCACACTTAAGTGATGTGCCACTTAATAAGTATATTAGTGGCCGAGTGCCCGCTATCTTTTTCACGGTAATTTGTTTTTGTTACCTTGTTCTATTACCCGCTGAGTTTTCAGAGCAAGCCTATCAAACAACCAAGCCTTCTTTATTATTTCACCTATTAATAAATACGCTGATTATTGCTAGATTAATACTGTGCTTAATTCGTTGTAAAGATAACTTCTGGCGTTACACATTTGCACTACTCTCTTGGAGTGCTGGCTTTTTACTGATAGATAATTTAAGCGCTTTTATTAATGGTAATTCAACCATTGTTGCTACTAACAGTTACTATGTTCAACTTATCCCTTTATTACCTTATTTTTTACTCATACTAAGTGCAAACATCGCCTTACAAACTACAAAATTGCCAACATCTGTTGAAAAAGAAAGTCACCCAGAATTATACATTCTGTTTCTTATGCTCATACCGACAGCAATCCATTTATATGGCTACGAACAAAAACTGTTTTACATTGTTGATTCAAATCTACAGTCTATTATTATCCTCTTTTGGCTATTTGTTGGTGCACTGTTATTATCAAGCATTGCAATAACTCGCCATAATCGAGCTAAAAAACGTGAGCAGAGTCTACTTTCAGAAAAAAATCAGCATCAACAACTTAAAAGCTTAAATCTCGAATTAACTAATGCCCTAGTTAACAGTGAATATAAAGCGATAGTTAACGCCTCTAACAATGCCATATTAACAACTTCTATCGCTGGTGAGATTTTATCTGCTAACCCAGCAGCCGTGCAGATGTTTCAAAGTCTTGAACAAGAATTAAAAGGCATATCTGTAAGCAGCTTATTTGCAGAGAAGGATGAAATGCATTACTTTTTTGACTTTCAAAGCAATGTCTACTCATTACAGCGAAAAGATAAAGGTATATCGGTAGAATGTATATCGCTGCGTTCAGATAACACTGAGTTTCCGGCACAAGCAGAGTTGCAATGGGCCGAGCGCGCTGAACAGCCACTTATTGTGATTACTTTCATTAATTTATCAGCTAGAAAACGTGCCGAAAAGCAAGCATTAGAATTAAAAGATAAATTTATTGCTAATATTTCTCATGAATTTAGAACGCCACTCACTATCATTAATGGCATTATAGATAGATATATTACCAAAACATCAGATGAACTAGAAAATGAAGACCTAACTACGGCTAAGCGAAATGGTTTGCGCTTAGTTCGCATGGTTGAGCAATTACTAGAGTTATCACGCTTAAGCGATAACCCTCATTTATCACTAAATACTTACCGCTTGAAAACCCTAATGATGATGCCCGTTGATTCATTTTCTCGTTTAGCATCACAGAGTGATTTAACATTTACGAGTAATATTTCTGACGATTTATGGTTGGAGTGTGATGGTCAAGCCTTTGAAAAAATTATATTTAACCTGCTCGCCAACGCAATAAAGTACACACCTAAAGGCGGCTCTGTGCAAGTGAATGCTTATGTAGAGCAAGACACTATTATTTTAGATATTATCGATTCCGGCATAGGAATCAACAAAGATTCTCAAGATAAAATATTTGAACGCTTTCAACGCGCAGATGATGTAAAAAATCAAGCCACCTTTGGGGTTGGTATTGGCCTATCATTAGTCAATGAACTTGTTAAAGCGCACGGCTGGCGCATCAGTTTAGTGAGTGAACAAGGCCATGGCAGTAAATTTAGCCTTTCAATGCCCCTTGCCTCAGCAAATGATATTGATACAGAAGTGTCAATTAGCGTTTCTGAAAATGAGGTTAACTCATTACTGACAGAGCAACGCTCTGCAACCAGTAGTCAAACCAATCACTCACAGCAAGTCGTGTTAGTAATTGAAGATAACTTAGATATGCAAAGCCATATTAAACAAGTGATTGAACAACACCATCATTGTATTCTTGCTGGCAGTGGCGAGCTTGGTCTTCAATTAGCGCAAGAGTACATTCCCGATCTCATTGTTTGTGATTTAATGTTAACGGGTATTGATGGCTTTGAAGTGCTGACACAGTTAAAACAAGATGAAATAACTGCTCATATTCCGGTGATATTACTCACCGCAAGATCAGATCTTGAAAGCAGGCTGCAAGGCCTAAATTTAAATGCTGATGAGTATTTAAGTAAACCTTTCAACCAACATGAGTTATTAACGAGAATTCAAAGCTTAATTGCTAACAGACAACAACTGCAAAAGCGCTATTTACAAAAGTTTAGTGATGAGCAAAAGGCAGAGCGAAAAACTACCAGCCAGCAGAATGTCGCGAAGCTGACACAAGAAACCACTGAACAGAGCAGCCTAGATGATAAGTTTTTACATAAACTTGAAGCGCTAATTGCTAAGCATTATACCGATACTGAACTAGATATTTCATTACTTGCCAACCAACTTGCCATGAGTGAAAGGCAATTACAGCGTAAAATTAAAGTGATATTAGGTACTACACCTAATAACTTCATCAAAGAATTTCGCTTAAAAAAAGCACAAGGGTTACTAATGAGCGGCTCTCAAATTGGCCGTATTGCTTTAGATGTAGGTTTCTCATCACAAACCTACTTTGGTCGTTGTTTTAAAGAGAGCTTTAATTGTACGCCAAAGCAATACCAGCAACGCATTACACAACAAGGTTCAGCTTCTGATTGATAGCCTATATGCCAGTGTTAGCTCATAAAGCAAATGCATTGGGTTAATAACAACTCACCGAATTAGTCTCATTACCAAGTGAAACTGACAACTAAGGGCACTTTACTGACTTTAGCGCTAATTTAATCAATAAAGAATCACACGTTTGCCTTTCAGCAGGCCGTTAATATACTATGAAGCCATAATTTATTTTTATTTACTGACATTGCAGAGACAAATAATGAAAACTCCACTAACAGTATTTCTTTATATTTTCTTGCTTCTTATGTTATCTCCTACTGCTTTTAGTGATGATAAAACAACGGTTCAATTTCATATACCAAGCTCAGCAACTGTTGAAATGTCTAGAATGTATCGTGATATGTTGACTGTATTTGAAAATAAAAACCCTTCGATTCACATCGATTTTCAACCAAGCTCTAATTACGATGGAGTACTTAATAAAGTATTAGAGTTGTCATATAACAATAAAAGTTTTGGCGTTGCTGTGATTGAAATTTCTGAGCTATTTACATTAAAAGAAGCGAATGCAATTATTTCCTTTGATAAGGTATTGAATAAAAATGAAATGTCTGAGGTCATCAAATTTATTACTCCTGAATTCTTAGTCAATAGCTATAGTAAAGATGGCGGATTCTATGGAATACCATTAATGAGAAGTACTCCTATTATTTATTATAATATGAGCCATTTAAAGAAAATTGGCATTACTGAAGATGGATTGCCTAAAAACTGGAATGAATTGGTTGTTGCTCTACAAAAACTAAAAAAAGAATATAATAAAGCGCCTTTTGTTTTAGCTAATGATTGGTACGACTGGTTATTTGAAGCTTTTGTAAAACAAAATGGAGGCGCGTTAACAAATAAGCACAATACTCAAGTGCAATTTGATCATCCAGCAACGATTGATACTCTTACCTTCTGGAAATATTTATATGATGAAGGTTTGATGACAAGAACCTATGGATCTTGGAAAGCAAACTTAAACGGTTTCTTGGCTGGACAACATTCAGTTATTTATTATTCCACGGGAGGGTTGGGGGTTTTGGCCGAAGAGGAAGATGAGGCATCATTAAAATTCGAATGGATGGTCGATTTAATGCCTAAAAACAAAATATATAGTACACCTTTTGGTGGGGCAAATTTGTTTTTATCCGCTCAAATGACTCAAGATGAAACCAAGGCGGCGATAAAGTTGATAAAATTCTTTCTGGAGCCAGAAAATCAAGCAAAGATTAGTAAAAATTCTGGTTACTTCCCCGTTGTCAAAGAAGCTTACAATGACCCACTTTTAAAGAAACTTTATTCTAGAAAGCAATTTAAGAGGGCTAAAACACAATTAGATTATGCGAATACTAGAATGATGACAAAGCATAACGATTTAATTCGTATCATTTTAAAAAAAGCAATTGATAGAACATTAGAAGACAATATACCTCCTGCTATATCATTAAAAGAAGCACAAAAAAGCGCAGATAAATTACTTAGATAATTTGTAAGAATCAATTGGATAGATATATAGACGGCTTAATCTTACTTTAAATACATCTTAATGTAATATCTCAAATGTGAAACAACTGAGCTAGTCAATTATTGAGCCAAGTCAAAACTAATATTCAAATGAGTTATATTAAACATAAACGATTAGCCATTAACCTTGTTTTAATTTGACTAACTTGCTTAACTCACCAACATCTTGTTGCTTAATCACTTCCAAATAGTTAAAGGGTTGCACCTTCGGCGCATAAAGCCCTAACCAATTAATGTCATTGTTGCTAGCAATTTTTAATGCATGTTCACCAATAACACTGACCTGATCCCAAGATAACGCCATTGGTTGCTCTAAATTAAAAGGATAAAAGGTATAAGCCATAGCTGACTTAATATCATTGCCTAACACTTGCCCAAAACGGTTAGTTAAACGATTGACAAGTTCACGAGCATTATCATCTTTTTCATAACCAATAATGACAAAAGTGTCATCAGCCCAGCGAATGACTAAATCATCATTATTTCGACTATATAATAACAAATCCGCAAGATTAACTAATTGGCTATTGGTAACTTGCTCGATATTCTCTAACTTAACCATTACCAGATATAACCGAGGCAATATACTGCGCTGTACGGGTAAGATATTCTCATGAATTTGAGACATAAGTTGACTGGCTTGTTCGATATAAATATCTAAATAGCGGCGACTTTTAACCCCCGTCACTTTATCCACCGTCGCGGCATCTTCTAACTGTTGATTTGCCTGCTCAAGCTCAACATTCTTTAGTTGAAACTCTTGAGTTTTTTCTTGAACCTGTTGCTTTAAGTATATTTTTTGTTGTTGTTCAATCAATAATTTTCGATTTAAAAAACGTGAATAAGTTAACAGTAATAAGGCAATCAATACAGAGTAAAGCAAATATGCCCACCAAGTATTCCAGGGAGCGGGGTTCACTGTTATATCAAGTGATAAACCGGGTTCGCTCCATATATTATCACTATTACCAGCAATAATTTGTAGCTGGTAACTGCCTGACGGCAAGTTGGTATAGGTGGCTCTTCGTGACTTACCTGCATCAATCCATTCTTCATCAAAACCCTGTAAACGATATTTATAACGAGTAGACTCAGGATCGGCATAATTTAAGCCGATATATTCAAAAGAAATAAGCTGATCTGTATACTCTAAAGTTAACTCAGTTAACTTTGACAGAGTTACTCCTAAAGACATAGGTTCGTTAAGTTTTAAAATATTAGTTAAGCGAACCTCCGGTGCGGTTAAATTACTACTTACTCTTTCTGGTGAAATGCTATTAAGTCCCTTCCCAGCACCAAAATAAAGCGTGTTGTCCATTCCAGAGAAAATAGCTCCATGAGTAAACTCTAAATCAACTAAACCATGGTTAAGGCCAAAATGTTTAAAACTTTTACTCCTAAGTGAGTAACGAGAAATCCCTTTATTCGTACTAAACCAAATATCTCCATAGGCATCTTGAGTAATACCATATACTGTCATACTTTTCATACCATCTTTAGAGTCAAAATGAGTAAATGAAAAGTTGTTACTGTAACGATTCTCACGACTTAATATACTCAACCCTGTCGCTTGGGTACCCACCCAAAGATCTTTGTCCTTATCCAAAAACATAATCCAAGTAAAATCATCAGAAATACTAGTTGAGTTACTTTCTTCATGACGAAGATGAGTAAATTTTTCCTGTTTAGGATCAAAACGACTAAGCCCACCACCAAAAGTAGCCAACCAGATAAAACCTTGATCATCTTCTAATAACTGTAAAACATTATTACTCCCAGGTCCTTTTTCCTTATCTAAGTCATTTTTTAAGAGACGTCTAAAAGTACCATTTTTATTGAATAAATTTAGCCCCTGATGAAAAGTTGAGACCCACAGATTGCCATTCGCATCTTTAATAATATCGGTGACACTATTAGCTGAAATAGAGTTATCATTATTAGGATCATTTCGGTATTCAGTAACATCATTAGTTGCTAGATTTACTGAGTATAAACCTGAAGCACGCGTTCCCACCCATAGCGTTCCTCCATCAGCAAACAAAGTCATAATCCGATATTCTGAAAATGAAGCATTAAAAGCGGCAGGTGAAATAGAATTGTCCTGTTGTGACAACTGATAAATTCCACCACTATAAGTACTGAAAAAGACCTTTCCTTTGTCAAACTGAGCAAAACTGGTGATATTATTATTCTTTAAGACTGGGTTTGTTTGGGTACTGTATTGTCGAAAGGTTGCCATATTAGGATCCCATCGATTTACTCCAGAAAAAGTTCCTACCCACATCATTCTATTTTGATCTTCAAAAAAAGTAAGAACATAGTCATTACTTATACTATAAGGGTTGTTAGGAGAGTAATTATATCGATTGAATTTGGCGGTTTTATCGTTGTAAATAGATAAGCCATTATCAGTTGCAATCCAAATATTTTGTTCCGAATCCTGATAAATATTTATGATTGCATTACTGCTAATTGTTAATTGATCATCGGCATTAAATTGATAATGAATAAACTCTTGTGTGGTAGAGCTATATTTCAATAAACCACTATCTACTGTGCCTATCCAAATATCTCCACTAACATCTAAATACATGCTACTGACGAACTTATTAACATAAGTAGCACTATTTGGATCACCATATTTAATGGATTTAATAAAATTTCCTTGCAGATCAAATACTGAAATTCCGCCCCCATTTGTGCCTACCCAAATTTGTTGGTTACGAGTTTCAATAATAGAAAGCACAGCGTTATGTGAAAGACTATTTGGATTACCTAATTCTTGAAAAATTTGCTGAGTTGACCATTGTTTTTCTTGGTAGCGGATAATATTCAAGCCATTTTCAGTAGCAACCCAAATTTTACCTTCACTATCCTCAAATAACGCATTTACCGTATCATTAGTTAGCGCTGTATTTTTTGTTTTACTAGTAAAATGCAAAAAATCTTGGCTTTTCACTCTATATAGATTCAAACCACCACCAAAAGTGCCGACCCACAGTCTTTGCTGCTGATCAATAAGAATACGACTGATTACATTAGAGCTCAGAGAGTTTAGTTCAGAGCTATCATGACGGAAACTTAGCGTTTGATGTCCATCAAAGCGATCCAAACCTTCTGACGAACCAAACCACATAAAACCATCTTCATCTTGTGCAATAGTTCGTACAAAGTTATACGACATAGGGTTATCAATGCCGAAATTTTTAAACAACTTGACTTCTTTAGCAAGGACACTGAAATTAAGGGTAATTGATAATAAAAAAAGGAGTATATTTTTCACAAAACAGCTCTGATAAAGTGATGAATATGGTAGGTTTACAGTATGGGATAAAGGCTATTAAAAAGCCACTGCTGTAACAGTGGCTTGGTGTTCATCAAACTATTGTTGTTCAACCCAATTATTAACGCTAATATCGGTAGCGCTATCAGCGACACTCATTCGCCAGATCAAGGTATCCGACTCCAGATTCATTCGCCAAATCAAGGTATCTGATTCAACATTCATTCGCCAAATTAAGGTATCTGTTTCAATATTCATTCTCCAGATAAGCGTATCAGTTGATGCAGTATTTCTCCAATCCAGCGCATTATTAGTATAATTCATGCGCCAGATTAAGGTATCACCATCAAGGTTACTTTCATCTAATTTCCAGACATATTCATCACCTAGACCTTCAACATAAAAATGACCATCATCGTTGATATTTGCAGGGCCAAAAAAGTGTTCGTTACCGTTTAGGTCTTGAGCAATATCTAATGCTTGGTTTGCGCAAGCAGATGCCGTACTCGTTAAGGCATCCGCCGCATTAACCATGCCCGAACCTTGTTGAAAAACACTATAAGCAAGCTTACCATTGCTATCAAATGCCGCATGGGCACTATCCATTAAGCGACACTTAACTTCATCTGGCGTTAATGTTGGATCTTGCGTTAACATCAATGCAACGACACCAGAAACAACACCAGCAGCTTGAGAGGTACCTGACATTTCAAAGTAGCGTCCACCATCGTGAAACTCTGGGTGCTCCTGAACTATTTGTGTATCAAACGCCATTAAACCTGTTAAATGACCACCAGGGGCGACAATTTCTGGTTTTACAAAACCTTCAACAGTAGGTCCTGCAGCACTAAAAGTTGCTACCTTGTCATCACTTGAATCTAATTCCGTATAATTATCCGTCATCGCGCCAACAGTAATTATGTAGGGAACATTACCTGGAACACCAACAGTCATAGGATCAGGGCCTTTGTTACCAGCAGAAGCGACAACAACAATACCGGCTTGCCATGCTTTCATTACCGCTTGGTTTAGAGGATCTTCCCAATAATAAGAGCGCGCAGGACCACTAAAGGACATATTTAGTACTTTAAGGTTAATTTGATCTTTTACTTGCAATGCCCAATCAATACCACGAATAACATCGGCATAGGTTGCTTTGCCTTCTGCATCAAAGGCTTTAATTCCCACTAACGAAGCATTTGGCGCAACACCATACACTTTACCATAGACATCATAGTCCGCATTGCCTGCAATACTAGCAACGTGAGTACCATGACCACTTTCTTCATCACTATAGTTACTGATGGTATTATTTATCGCATCATAAGTTCCCCAGAACTTATCACGGCCATATAAATCAGTAGATAAACCTAAACCTGAGGATGTTCCTTGTAATTGATCAAGACCGGTATCTAAAAAGCCAATGGTGACGCCACCGCCAAAATTGCGAGCGGCATGAGCATAATCAGCATCAATCAGGCCATTTACCACTGACTTTGGCTGCCATTTGCGTTTACCCCAGGCATTTCCACCTGACATTTCTACTTTATAGTTTTGAGAGAATTTAACGCTAAGCTCTTGCTGTAATTGAGCAAGCTGCGATTGAGTCAAATCTACAGCGACCGCATTAATAATGGCCAACTCATGGGAAGGCTCTGCGTTAAGCTCTTGTACCTTCTCTTTGAGTAAAGGGAAGTTGGCTGAGCTGATAATATAAGACTGAGTTTTATCACTGCCTGTACTGTTTAATGAAATACTGACAAGCCAAGCTGATAAACCAACAAAGCTTAACAATGAGAGTGGTTTGATTATTTTTTTTATCGAGTTATTTAACATTTTCATTCCCCTATGCCCAATACATCTTTCAAAATATAATTATATTTTTTAAAACATCAGGGTGTTTTGTTTACATCTTATAACGTTATTTAAACTAGATTTAAATTGTTAAAAATAAGTTACAAAAAACACGTCACCACGAAACATAAACTAAACACGCCCTAATCACAATAACTTTTAGCCCAATTAAAAGAGCGTTTAAAAGGTAAGGTGATTTAAACGAAAATATCCAGCACACATAGTGAGCTGGATATTAAAGTGCTTAAAGGGAACTACATCAAGCACTTAAGTAAGTTCAAATTAGAAGTTTACTGTTACTTCGCTTGAACAATTATCGCTACCTTGATCACAAACTTTATAAGTAAATGAACCGTAAGATTTAAAGCTATCTCTAAATGAACCATCATTTGATGTCGTTGTTCTTAGAGAGCCATTACGGAAAATATCTACACTTGATGTTGAAGCACCACTCCAGTTTAAATCAACGTAGTTCTTACCTTTAGCACGACCAGTGCTTGTGTCTAAAGTAATGTCACCTGCTGGAGGAGGAGTTACACCGCCACCACAACCGTTAGCAGTTAAATAATCACTAGCAGCTTTTGCTTTAGCAATACCATGACCAAAGTAAACATCATGACCCGCCGCACCACTATCTTGCGCAGTTGCTTTTAGCGCGTCGCGAATATCTGTGCCAGTACAACCGTTATGGTTTGACCATACTAGAGCAGCAATACCTGATACTGCAGGAGTAGCCATTGAAGTACCGCTCATGAAACCGTAATCACTTGTACCAATATTTACTGAGGCAGTATTTGCAGCTAATAAAGCAGCTCTGTCTTCAAATGCTGCACCAACAGCAGGGATAGTAGTTGCGTTAGTATCACCTAATGTGGCGTACAACATGCCCGCTTCATTATTGATGATAATTGCGCCAACGCCACCTGAGTTTTCACAGTTTTGCACTTTATCATGGAAAGAAATGTTACCACGGTCAATCACACAAATATTACCGTTAGCACCAGAATCTGTCGCTTCAGCAGTGCCCATGTAGTATGTATTACCGTTTGCATTTCCTGAGTTCTCCATAGATGAAGAAGCAAATGTTTGTCCATCTGCACTCATTGAAGCACTTGTCGCCATGTCTGCTGGGTAAGTAGATAATGTATCTACACCACCCGCTGTAATTTCCACACAAATAGTTTCATCTGTTGTCGTTGTTTGTCTTTTGCCTTTACCTGTGGTTACGGTACAGCTTGGGAATTGTGAAAAATCAGCAATATTATTATTGTTGTCATTTGCGCCAACCATCATTACTGAAGAGTAACCCGCAGGATATGAACGTACACTATTACCATCGTTACCCGCAGCAGCAACCACTAAACCACCAGCTTCTGTAAAGGCTTTAAAGGCGTTCTCTTCAGTGCTATTTGCACCACCACCACCAAGACTCATACTGATGATATTTGAACCAGCATCTGTACATTTTTGTGCAGCGTATGCTAAATCAGAAGAGTATCCCCAACCGTCTGCATTAAATACTTTAATAATATGCATATCAACGCCAGGAGCCATACCAACAACACCTACGTTATTATCTGCAGCACCAATAGTACCCGCTACGTGAGTACCGTGTGGACCACCGTGCGCATCCCAGCTACCTGTACCTGAATCGTTATCACCAGTAATGTTACCCCAAACAAAATCTTGGTTAGAACGGTCTAAACCAGAATCAATTACACAAACTTTCATGCCAGCACTAGCATTAAAATTAACTTGATCAGCTTGTGATTGATATACCGCATAAGGAGTTAATTGCTCAGTCATGGCATTACCAGCATCATCACTATAAAGAGATGAAGGCATACGACGCTGATCTTCTTCAACCATTTGCACATGAGGGTTATTTAGTAAGCCTTTCACATCGCTTAAGCTTTTACCTTTAAATGAAGCAGCAAAAAAACCATTACCATCAACTTTAAAATCAGCACCCATTTTCTTAGCTAATGCTTTGACAATACCTTTTTTACTTTCATCTACTTTAACAATATATCTATCATCAGCTGCTTGAGCTGAAAATGCCGTAGTAACTGCTAAGGCTAGAACTGAGGTTGCAAACTTAGAAACTTTCATACGTACTCCACTATCTCTTTATAATATGTTTCGTCTTATTGTTATTATTAATGACGTTAATTTTTTATTGTTTAAATGAACTATCCATTCTACTTCTATATGCATTCACTTAATTTATACACTTGCTTAAATTGGCTCCTTGCCTCTTGCATAATTCGATAGTAACAGTTGACTAAATCCCCCCTAGCAAAAATACGACAGCTTTTCGTACAAAAACGACAGAACAACAACACCCTTATTAATTTCAATAACTTACATGAATAAAGAAAAAATACCTTGTCGGTTTTTCATCAAAATCCGTCCGTTATTTGCTAGTCAAAAAGCGGATAAATATTCAATCTGATAAATGTTGATTTTTTGTTAAAAACTTAAAACAACCTATAAAAATAATAAACATAAAATACCAATGATGGAGTCCACCTCAGATGAAAAATAATAGAAAGCTTGCGCTTAGTGCTATTGCTTTATCGGTTTTAACCGTAACAAGTGTTGCGAGTAATGCAGCCCCTCAGGGTCAGCTTAAGAAAGCTCAAAAAGTTACTACAACAATCCAATCTTCAACACAAAGCTTTGCCGATTGGCGTGCAGAGCAAAAGCATAATCGTAATGATTACACCGATCGCTTAATCATTACATTTAAAGATAAAAACCAAGGTAAAATGGTTCCACCCGGTCTAGCTAAAAAAATTGGTTTAGATTTAAAACACGTTAAAATTTTAAAAAATAATAGCCACGTAATCTCACTTGATAAAATGCATCCTTTAAAAGATGTTGAAAAATTCATTGAAAAATTACGTAAGCACCCTTCTGTTGAGTCAATTGAACCCGATTACCAACGTTACTTAATGTCGCAAAATCAACCTTGGGGCATAGCTCAAACTCAGTCAGATCAACTAACTGATACAGATGCGGCAAACATGACTGTCTGTATTATCGATTCAGGTTATGAGCGTGCAAACCCAGACCTAAACGCCAACAATGCTTCAGGTACTAATAACTCTGGTACAGGTAATTGGTATCAAAATGGCGGCTCTCACGGTACACACGTAGCTGGTACTATCGCGGGTGTAAATAACAGTGAAGGTGTTGTTGGTATTTTGCCTAACACCAACGTTAACTTGCACATTGTAAAAGTATTTAACGAAAGTGGCTGGGGTTACTCTGGTGACTTATCTGATGCTGTTGATACTTGTGTAAACAACGGTGCGAAAGTTGTAAATATGAGTTTAGGTGGTTCAGGCTCATCAAATACTGAAAAAAATGCATTACAAGCTGCAGCTGATACGGGTGTATTACTCATTGCTGCTTCAGGTAACGACGGTAACTCAACCATGTCTTATCCTGCATCATATGACTCTGTAATGGCTGTTGGTGCTTTAGATAGCAACAATCAACATGCTGAGTTTTCTCAATACACTAGCCAAGTTGAAATATCAGCGCCAGGCGAAGCTATTTTATCAACCGTTGCTGGCGATGGCCGCTTAGGTTATATCACTGTTGGCTCTACTACTTATGGCAACGATAATGTCGTACCTCAAACACATTACATTCAAAGTGGCGGTAACTATGTAGTAAGCAATGTTGATGGTAGTGCCAACGGCGTATTAGCAAGCTGTACTATTTCTGGTAGCAGCTATAGCTGTACCAATGTAAACGGTAACATCTGTTTAGCTGAGCGTAACGATAACCAAAAAGGTAGTAACTACCCTGAAATCAACCCAGCCAAGGCCTGTGCTGATGCCGGTGCATCTGCTGTTATCGTTTATAGTGACAGTACTCGCCCAGGTTTACAAAACCCCTTCTTAGTTGATGCGAACTCTGATGTAACCGTACCAACGGTTTCAGTTAGTCGCACTTTAGGCCAACAACTAATGGGGCAATTAGGAACTAACGCTAGCCTAACGGTTAATGGCTCACAAGATTATGCATACTACAACGGTACTTCAATGGCTACGCCACATGTTGCCGGTGTTGCAGCCTTAGTGTGGAGCAACAACCCGAGTTGTAGCGCAGACGATGTACGTAGTGCATTGAAAAGTACCGCGATTGATTTAGATGTAGCAGGTCGTGATGACAAAACAGGTTTTGGTTTAGTACAAGCAAAAGCCGCATCTGATGCCTTAGCAGCTAGCTGTGGTGGTACAACACCTCCACCACCACCGCCAACAGGTAATATTCTTGAAAATGGTGTAGCAAAAACTAACCTAGGTTCAAGCACAGAGCTTAGCTTTACGATGGAAGTTCCTGCCGGCGCTACTGATTTAACTTTTGATATGGCTGGTGGTACAGGTGATGCTGATCTTTACGTTAAGTTTGGCTCAGCACCAACAAGTTCAAGTTATGACTGTCGTCCATATGCTGGCGGTAATAACGAAAGCTGTCCAATTACTACAGCACAAGCAGGCACTTACTTTGTTAAAGTAGTCGCTTACTCTACATTTAGTGGTGTTAGCTTAACAGGTAGTTTCACTGAGCCTAGTACAGGTGGTGGCGCAACAGGTGGTAGTGCGTCAGTAACAGACATCAGCGTTGCTCGTCGCGCTTGGACTTACTACACTATTGATATCCCTACGGGCATGTCTACTCTAGATTTTACCATGAGCGGTGGTACTGGTGATGCGGATATGTATATTAGACGCGGTGCTCAACCAACGTCTTCTACTTATGATTGTCGTCCATATAAAGGTGGCAACAACGAAACCTGCTCGTTCACTAACCCAACGGCTGATACATGGCATATCGGCATCTATGGTTATCGTGATTCATCGGGTGTTTCACTTGATGTAACTTACAACCCATAGGTAAATTTATAGCCTAATAGGTAACTTAAAAACCCGATACAAGTCGCCTTGTATCGGGTTTTCTTTTTTGACACGAATTAAATTCACCGTGTTAGGCGTATAGTGTTACACCTACCGCACATAACGATTATTCCTCATAACACATAGATTAGCTTAACAACGAATTTTAGGTATGTCTCGCCAGTTACTTGTATATTGTGGACTTAAAAAGTTACGTTTCATTTGCCATGTTTCGCTTTCTCCCTCACCGCCCAATTTCAATGTACCTTGACCATAACGATTATTAATTTTATCAAGACACTTCATTAGCTCAGGGTTAGCGCTATTTGGTAAAAATAAATCAGGCTGTTGAAACGCCCTGCTTTCCAGCTCAATAGCGCCTACACCACAACGATAAAATTTGACTCCCTGAAGAAAAACATCGGCAAGAATTTGATTAATTGCATTGGCTATTTCACAACTATTATCGGTTGCGGTAGTAAATCGATAGACTATGGCCTGTTTATAGTAGTGCTTATCATGAGGTGAGTTTGATGCGAAGACCATTAATTTTTTAATCAACGAAGATTGTTGCCTAGCTTTTTTCGCGACAATAGCACCGTGCGTTGATAATGCTGATTTTAAGGCGTTAATATTGGTAATTCGCTGACCAAAGCTACGTGTTGAGAATATTTCCTGCTTTGGCTCTTTGACTTCATGCCACGATAAACAGCTTATACCATTTAGCTCGTTAACTGTACGCTCCGTTACCACACTAAATTGTTTTCTTATGGCTTTGGGTGACTGTGAAGATAACTGATGTGCGTTATTAATCCCCTGTTCTTTTAGCCGTTTAGATATTTTTCGACCAATTCCCCAAACATCATTCACGTTCATTTGTTCTAGTATTACTTTACCAGTTTTAGCATGTTCAATAACCGCGACACCATCATAGCCGTTCAACTTTTTAGCGGCATGATTTGCGGCCTTTGCTAAGGTAGAGGTAGTGCCAAAGCCAACGCCGACAGGTAGCTTAGTTTCTTTCCAAATAGCTCTTCTTATTTCATGGCCATATTGATACCAGTCTTTAATTAAGCCGCCATAGTTTTTAAAGTAAAGAAAAGACTCATCAATAGAATAAATGTAATGGTTATCACAGTATCTAGCGATAATATTCATCATTCTTTCGCTTAAGTCAGCATAAAGTTCATAGTTAGAAGAGCGAACCACCACGCCATGTTTTTGTAAAAACCACTTAACTTTAAAGTATGGCTCAAACTTAGGGATACCAAGCTTTCTGGCAATAGGGCAAACTGCACAAATACAACCGTCGTTATTAGTCAAAACAACCACGGGTTTATTTCTTATGCTTGGATCAAATACCTTTTCGGCACTGGCATAAAAAGAAACCGCATCAACTAATGCATACATGCGGTTAATTCTGGTGCTTGATGATGAAGCCTTATCGAGCGAGTTACTACCCCTTCCAATTGAAAATCATCCTCTGGTTTTATCGAAACAGGCGCGTACTTTTTAGAGGCCGATAACAGCCTTGCCTGCACTTTATCAATTAACTTACAGACAAAACAGCCATTAAAGTTAGCCACAATGACATCGCCATTTTTGGCCGTTAACGATCTATCAACAATCAACAAATCGCCATCAAATATACCAATACCCTGCATTGACTGGCCAGAAGCTTGGCCGATAAACGTGGCATTAGGGTGGCGAATTAAAAGTTGATCTAACGATAAGCCAAGCTCTTTATATTCTGCCGCTGGTGATTCAAAACCGGATATTCCGGCTTCAACATAAATAGGTATTACCTTCATAACAAAACCCGAACACTGTACATATAGACAGTATATTTAAAATTATTAAGTTTAGAAAGGTTTTGCTTAAAATAACTAGATTAACTTACCATTTAATATTGAAGGGGCATTGATTCGATATATTTAGGAAGTAAATAGCCTATACAGTCATTTAATATCAGACTATCCAAAATCAGGTATGTTTTACACCTGCCTGTTCCGTTTGATACTTTGAACAATTAACTAATACAGAAAGCAAAAACTTCAGTTTTTTTGTCAATAGCTACTCCATTTCACAATCATCTTCTAAACTTATGTTTATAATTGTCTTATTCGATGTTCTAACATGAATGCATACCGCACCTTGCTGGCTACTGCCATTTTATTATTAGCTTTTCTATCATTGCAGGAAGTTTTAGCATCAGAAGAAAGCTATGTACTATCGACAACAGAAAAAATTATTGTTGTTGGTGATATCCATGGTGACTATCAGGGATTTAAAACCTTAATCCGTTCGGCGGGAATTATTGATGAAAAGCTTAATTGGCAAGCGGGTAACACTCAATTAGTCAGTATAGGGGATTTGCTGGATCGGGGTCCAGACTCCCGCAAAGTAATGGATTTATTTATGCGCATGGAGAAACAGGCAAAACTTGCTGGCGGTGCAGTACACCTAGTGCTGGGTAACCACGAGCAGATGAACTTAATTCGCGAACTTAGCTACGTCCCCACAAATGAATATAAACATTACCAAACAGATGAGTCAGAAGCTTTACGAGAGCGTTATAAACAAAAATACTTTGAACATGCTTTTGAAACTGGCTCAAAAACTAACCCAGAGTCACTACTATTAAAATTTAACACTAAATATCCACCTGGCTACTTTGGCCATATGCAGATGTTTTCTCCCCAAGGTAAATATGGTCAATGGTTGCTGAGCAAACCCAGTGCTTTAATGATCAATGATGTACTATTTCTCCACGGGGGACTTTCTGCTGAGTTCCCACTGACCACGCTAGCGCAAGTCAACAATGAAACGACTGCGGCGATACGTGACTATATGAAAGCTTTTGAGCAATTAAAACAGCTTGGGCTATTAAGTCATCATGATGACTTTTTTGATCGTCAAGAAAAAATAAAGCTTCGTTTACAAACTACATTAGCAGATCAACATCAACCATTATATCAAGCCTTTCTTAAAGCCAGTCAGTCTTTTTACCTCGATAGTCAAAGCCAATTCTGGTATCGGGGCTCAGCCCTGTGTCACCCTATTTTTGAAGAAGAGGTAGTGGATCGGGCATTGCAGTACTATAAAGCTAAACATCTGGTGATTGGTCACACAACAACCTTCAGTCGAGCTTTTGAAAGCAGGATGAAGGGCAAAGTAATTAATACTGATACAGGCCTGTATAGACAGTACTATCGGGGAACCCCCATGTTACTGGCCATTAATAAAGATACATTTGAACAGTTTGACGGTAATACTTGGCTACCTTTTGAAGTTGACGATGGCCGATATCGTGAAATTTACCAGAATCGAAGCTACCAAGACTGGGAGCAACTACTAAAGCAGGGAACTATAACCGAGTTAAAATCCATAGGAGCTGGTGTGACGCGGTCTAAAAAAGCCTATTTAGAACATAAGGGATTACGATTTAAAGCCATTTTTAAAAGTGAAGATATCATCCCTAGAAATGCAAGGGAAAAGCAATATAGAAATACCGATAGCTATAAATACGAGATAGCCGCTTATCGAATAGCCCGTGAATTAGGGCTGAATATGATCCCTCCAACTATATTTCGAACGATCGATAATAAAAAAGGATCTTTGCAATTGTGGATTGATAACACATTCAACGACATAAATCGCATTAAAGATAAGCGTTTCCCAAATGAGCCCTGTGTGCTTTCCTATCAAGCTAGCCTGTTAAATATGTTCGATATTTTAATTTACAACGAAGACAGAACACTCAGCAATATTCTCTATACAGAAGCAGATTGGTTAATGTGGATGATAGATCACTCGCGAAGCTTTAGAACAAACAAACAAGCACCAACATATCTGAAAGCAGCTCGTCTTCGTCACTCCGAAAAAATTGAGAACAAATTAAAAAGCTTAAATTATCGAAACCTGCATAAACTCACCAAGGGCCTACTCAAAAAAAGACAGATCAAGACCTTGTTAAAGCGTCGTGATCTGCTGATAGAATACTGGAATAACACTCCTTAGCACGCTCACTGATCAGCCACTTACACTTGAGAGCTAGGTAAAATAAATAGCTATTCATAAAAGCAGGCTTTTGCCTTTAGTTTGTATTCACCAAACCCGATGCCAAAGTCCCGAACTGTAATATTCTTCATCTGTCATACCACTCTTTTTCTGCTCTTCTTCAAAATGTTTTTTTACTCTTTGAAAACGACGCTCAAGCGTTTTCAGCTTTATTTGCTTTAATTGTTGCTCTGATAGACCACTAGCACGGAGTTTCTTTTCTACTTCTTCAATTTTCCACATTCTCATGGCTCGAATAAACTGTATGCTAATAGCACCTAATTTTAGCTTACTTAACTGGCAAGATCGCATGTCTGCTCGAATACCACGATAGAAAGATCTCGAGTGATCTATGGCCCAGATTTTACCAAGATAAGCTTTTTCTCTACTCGACATTTCAGTTGGATCTTCAAACCTTTCATTCAGATCGACTAAAAGGTTATCAGCATGCCTATCAACATTACCAATGATACAATCAAATACCTTGATTTCTTTAATTTGATAATTTTTATAATCGAGAATACCCGGGTAAGGCAAATTATGAGAAGTTAAATGGTACAACGATACCGTATTCTCTAGCCATAATTGCAAACTGCCTTTTATCAATTCTTCACTAGGCTCTAACCCTTTTTTTGCTATCGGAAGACTTCGAAATACTGTCGCTGGGATAATATTGAGGCCGAGATACTTTGAAATAACATATGCCGCCAATTCGTTATAGTAGCTATCGTAATACATTAGTCCAACATTACGCCTAGCATAGCCTTTCACCGTTTTATCTCGAAAAGCAGCACGTATCTGTAAGCTATCTAGGGTTAAACCAATCCTGCGAATTTCCATCGTACTTTCTTTTTTATCAAATGCTTTGGCAACATTTTTAGAAAGGTTAATATCCCCTTTATTCAATAAATCAAAAATAACTTTTTCATCGCGGACTAAGGGCATATTTTCCGCCTGAGATGAAAACATCGTAAAATAAATGATGAGTAAAAAAGGGATTTTCACAGCAGACATATTGCGATCCTTTTATTTAAGTTTTATGCCCGTAAAATATCCTTTTAAGTCTAGTAGATTTCATTTATATCAATATGTTTAGGCTGGTTTTTCCATAGAAAAAAGATCGATTTGTAACAAGCTAAAGACACGACTCCTACTTAACTAATTATCTTTCACCTTTGTCGTTTTTTTTAATCTAATTCTAAATTGCACAACTCTGTGCTTTGGTGTTGCTTTCATGCTCACTAACCAAGCGTTTATGTTTGCGAGCCAGGTTAAATGCCAATACTATCCATAAGAGGGATATAGCCAAGTTAATCGCGGCAAACTGATAGTGATCAAGTTTAAATACTTGAAGGCCAATAAAAATGATAACAACATGAGCTAAATCTCCTAAACGCCAGCAGAGGGCGTCAATCACTGTCTTGCCTTCATAGATTTGTTGCTGATTTAAAGGCAAAAAAAGCGCATGTCGCGCAGTGTTTTGTAAGGAATAATCGATACTATTTTCAGCAATTTTCACGAGTTTAAATAAAGTGAATATAGGGATAAAAGTGGCCAAGCCATAGCCAATGAAAGCAACAAAGGGCAAAATTAGAATAGCACCATGAATATGGATCCATTGAAATATTCGAGAAACCAGCAACAACTGAATTAACATACTGAATAAGTTAACCCAAGTATAAAAACTACCATAAAACTCGCCAACAAAAAGTTTAACATCGGGTCCTTGCTGCGCATAAATTTGCACCCATTTGGCTAGAATGTACTCTCCGGTGGTATTTACACAGTTAAGTAACACCACAAACCCTGCAATCACTAATAGATAACGACTATTCACTACCGTATCAAATCCAGCTTTTAATGAACGGGTACGATAGCCATTCGGTTTTTCTTTTTTGGAGTCCAAGCCAACTAACCTGGGTAGCCACATGGTAGCAAGCAGTAAAATCGCCGCCAGTAGCATCAAGCCTTCAGCACCAATAAGCTTAAATAAATGTTTGCTGATTTGAGCACCAAGTAATGAGCCAACCGATGCCCCAGCAGCGATAAAAGCAAACAGACGCTTCCCCTCATCAGGGCTATGCACATCTGCGGCATAGGCCCAAAATTGGGCAATTAATAGCACATTGATCACACCTAACCAGACGTAGAAGGGGATTGAAATAGGCACTTTAAGCAGATAAAGTCCCCAAAACAACAATAGACTCATGGCCACTATCAAGGTTACCTTAGGTAATATTTTATCGGTCCCCTGAGTTCTAACCCAACTACCGTATAAAGGAACCAGAACTAATAGCACCAAAGCTTGAATCGCTATCGTGTAACTGCGCATTTCAGCGGTATGTTCAGAAAGAATTAATGCTTCACGAATAGGCTTTAAAATATAATACAGCAAGAGCAACAAGCAGGCATAGCCGGAAAGCATCAAGGTTGACTTACCTTCTCCTGGCTGAACATGAGTGAAAATCCTCATTAACCGTTCAAGGTAACTTAAGTCGCTAAGGTTATTTTGTTTCATACAAAAAAATAATTTCTTCTCATTTCTAGCCTGTTAGAAATAAGCATAGGTAGGGATCTTTATACTGTCAAAAAATGGGAAAACCATATATTCAAAACATGATAGAGATAACAAAAGTCACCCCTTGTTCTAAGTTTATCCCCCCTAACTTATCGCTTTACTTCCAGCGCATGCTAAGTTTGTGAATGATATTATGTGCATGGTCTACATGAGTTTGTAGGCTAACAGGGAAATATAGATAGTGAGTTTTAGACATAAAAGAACTTGCGAAAGCAAGGCCTTAATATATAGTACCGTAGGGCAGACTTGAACCGTCACGCTCGAAAGCAACGGATTTTGAATCAACTGAAAGCTAGCGTATTTAAAGGGCTTTACCATCATCTAATTGCATTTCAACTTCCATCTTCCTACCCGGAGAAAGGCCGGGCATCATCTATTTTCATATAAATATACAGACAAAACATAGACAAAACACAGACAAAACACAGAAGTACATTTTCAACGCGGGTTATATAATACGACATGCATTTAACTTTCACATAACGTCTGGAAAACTACGATGAATCACTGCACAGAAACATTAACTTATAACCAAGCCATATCTGAAATTATCAAACACGTTAAAGCTTGTATTTTGCCAAACTAACCAACAGATAGTGAAGCATTTCAAGAGTGCTTCACACTAATTCCTATTTTGATGGTGAACCCCACTACTGACTTTGATGAGCTAGGTGAAAAACGTCAATATCGCCAGCAAACCATAATTCAATGACGCTAACTCACGCTGGCATTTCACACTGAATAAACTATGCTTATACAAACAGTTACCACCTCATAAACACAAGCATTAACCAAGATAACCGTGTATATTAATTCATGTCAGATGATTGCTTAGGTTTCAGGAAGAAAAATAAAAATGGCAGACAAAGATAGGGTTTTCGTCTTAAAACACAACGAACTGCAACGACTATTCGATGTGCTGGTTGACTGGGGATATACTCTGGTTGGGCCCAAGTTGGGTAACGGTGCCATTGTCCTTGGCGAATTGCGCCAAGTATCAGATTTACCCCAAGGCTGGAGTGAAGTTCAGGATGCAGGAACATACCGCCTTAAACGTCGTAATGACCAGGCCTTGTTCGGGTTCAATAACGGCCCCCATTCCTTCAAGAAATACCTGTTTCCTCCAAAAAGTAAGCTTTGGCAAGGCGAAAAGAATAATGAAGGGCGCATTAGGGTTATCGAGGCACCCGATACTGCCAGCCCCTTCGCCTTCATCGGCGTACGCCCTTGCGATCTAGAGGCGATACAGGTGCAGGATAGAGTATTTATGGAGCATAAATACCCCGATCCTCTCTATAGCCAGCGCCGTGCCAAGGCGCTTGTCATTGTCATCAATTGCTCACAGGCCGCAAAAACCTGCTTCTGCACATCAATGAACACGGGGCCACGTGCCAGAGCCGGATATGATCTCGCCCTGACAGAAATACTGGACGGCGAACAACACTATTTTACCGTGGAAGTTGGCAGTGAACGCGGCGAGGCAATATGGGCCGAGGTGCCTTATGGCCATGCCAATGAAAAGCAGATCGAATCTTCCCTAGCCTGCTCCCGAAAAGCGCAGCAAGAGATGGGACGGAAAATCGATATTTCCGATATCAAGGAGCTGCTCTATAACAATTATGATAATACACGTTGGGATGAGCTGGAAAAACGCTGTCTGACCTGCGGTAACTGCACCATGGCCTGCCCTACCTGTTTTTGTTCAAAGGTAGAAGATGTTACCGATCTTACCGGAGAGCACGCAGAACGTTGGCGTGAATGGGACTCATGTTTCACCATGGACTTTTCATACATACATGGCGGTAACGTGCGCTCTTCAGCACGCTCACGTTATCGGCACTGGCTGGTACACAAACTGGCGACTTGGCTCGATCAGTTTGGTACTTCAGGCTGTGTCGGTTGTGGACGTTGCATTACCTGGTGCCCGGTGGGAATAGATCTTACAGAAGAAATTCAATTACTCCGTCAAGGCGAACACAAGGAGGACATCGACCATGGTTAGTATTAAGTCTATCCACAATCTGATAGCGGAAAATGCATTTTTTGAGAAAATGTCGAGCACTCACCTTGAAACCCTAGCCGGTTGCGGCAAACTGGCACATTTTAAAGAAGGTGAGTTTCTGGTTCGAGAAGGTGATTGTGCCAATGCTTTTTATCTTATCCGTAGCGGCAAAGTCGCCATCGAATGTCATGTCCCTGCTAGCGGAGAGGTGTCTATCGCACGTATAGGTGCCGGTGATATCACAGGATATTCGTGGCTATTCCCGCCTTATCGCAATAATTTTGACTCACGAGCCTTAACGGATGTCTCTGCCGTGGTGCTGGACGGGCGCTGCCTGCGTGGCAAAACCGAACAGGATCATGAATTGGGTTATCAACTCATGAAGCGATTCGCTCAGGTCATGCTAGACAGGCTGCAGGCAACACGTCGCCAGATGTTGGATGTATATACATACGATGGGACACCAGATGAAAACTCATTCTGAACTGACATCGCCCATGGTTCCGCTGCCTTATCGCCTGTGCGAGATATCTGAGGAGATACCTAGTTGTATGACCCTGAGGGTTGAACCGGAAAGTGAAGAATTTTTCCAGCCTTGGATGCCGGGCCAGTTCTTTATGATTTATGTTTTTGGCCACGGTGAAGTCCCTGTTTCCACTAGCGGCAACCCTGAAAAACAGGGGCAACTGACCTTTACCGTGATGTCGGTGGGTTCTGTGACACAAGCCATTTGTCGCTTGACACCCGGTGATTCCATCGGCCTGCGCGGCCCGTTCGGCAGTGTCTGGCCACTGGATAAATTAGAGGGTAGAGATATCATAGTAATGGCGGGAGGGCTAGGTCTGGCTCCCCTGCGCCCCGTGCTATACCATTTGCTTAGCCATGGCGATGCCTACGGCGATATCAGGCTGCTATACGGTACTCGTCAGCCCGATAAAATAGTGTTTTCTGACGAAGTTTTGCAATGGCATCAAGACAAGACGATCGATGTCGAGGTTACGGTAGACAACGCAGGGCGTGACTGGACCGGTAAGGTTGGTGTGATCACGGATCTGCTTAAAGATATTTCCCTGAATACCTCGAATACCTCAGTCCTGATCTGTGGTCCGGAAGTCATGATGAGATTTTCGGCCTATGCTTTGTTGGACCTAGGTGTTGCCGCAAGTAATATATTCGTTTCCATGGAACGCAACATGAAATGCGCCGTAAAAACGTGCGGGCGATGTCAATACGGTCCCTACTTCATTTGCCATGACGGCCCCGTGTTTTCGTTTGACCGCGTCCGACATCTATTCAAAGTACGTGAGCTATGAGGAAGCCCTATGATAAGTGAAAAACCTAAACTGGCGGTGTGGAAGTTCGCGTCCTGTGACGGTTGTCAGCTCAGTTTACTCGACTGTGAAGACCAGTTACTGGCTCTCGCTGACCATATCCTTATCGCAAACTTTCCGGAGGCGAGCCGCGCCGTGATTGACGGCCCCTACGACTTGTCTCTGGTTGAAGGCTCTATCACCACACCAGATGACAGCGAGCGGATTCAAATGGTTCGCCGACAGTCAAAATACCTGATCAGCATAGGCGCTTGTGCAACGTCGGGTGGTATTCAGGCGCTACGTAACTCTGCCAAGGTAGAAGAGCTGATAGATATGGTCTATGCCAGCCCGCAGTACATAAGTACACTGGACACCTCAAGCCCTATCTCGGCCCATGTAAAGGTAGATTTCGAACTACGTGGCTGCCCAGTCAACAAGGAGCAGCTACTAGAAGTTATCAATGCATTTTTGCACCAGCGCAAACCGAATATATCGCCACACAGTGTATGCATAGAATGCAAAAAACGCGGCACCCCATGTGTCATGGTGACCCAAGGCAAGCCCTGCATGGGACCGATAACCCAGGCTGGCTGTGGCGCCATTTGCCCGGCTTATCACAGATCCTGTTTCGGGTGTTATGGCGCCATGGAATCGCCAAACACCCAGTCACTTGCCAGCTGGATGGGAAAACTAGGTGTTGCAAATGACGACATTTACCGAATGTTCAGCGCCTATAATGTCGAAGATCCTGACTTCAAACAAGAAGGAAACCGGCACAATGGAGATGCTTCATGAGTGGAGATACCTCGGGTAAACAAAAGGACACCCGAACCATCAAAGTTGACTACCTCGCCCGGGTAGAGGGTGAAGGGGCACTGTACCTGAAAATTCAAGGCAATACCCTTGAAGAGGTGAAGTTAAAGATATTCGAGCCACCACGCTTCTTTGAAGGCTTATTAAGAGAACGAAAATTTACCGAAGCGGCCGACATCACCTCACGCATTTGCGGCATTTGCCCTGTTGCCTATCAGATGAGCGCCATCCACGCCATGGAAAATGCCTGCGGTGCAAGGGTCATGGGATCACTACGTGAATTACGCCGACTCTTCTATTGTGGCGAATGGATCTCCAGCCACACCTTGCATATTTATATGCTGCACGCACCGGATTTTTTAGGTTACCCCAGCGCGATCGAAATGGCGAAAGACTTTCCTGAAGTTGTCGAGCGCGGGCTGCAACTCAAAAAAATAGGTAACGAGATCATGAAACTGATGGGCGGTAGGGAAATCCACCCAATCAATGCCCGAATCGGTGGTTTTTACCGCCTGCCATCACCCGAGGAGTTAGCAGGCCTAAGAGAAAGACTGATGCATGCGCGCGACTTGGCATTTGAAACAGTAAAGTGGACAGGCACATTAACATTCCCGCAGTTCTCTCAGGACTATACCTTTGTTGCCCTGCATCACCCTGATGAATATCCAATGAATGAAGGGCGGATCGTCTCCAACAAGGGGCTAGATATAGATGCCAGCGAGTTCGAGGCGCATTTTGAAGAACAGCATGTCGAGCATTCCAATGCACTGCACTGCGTGATGAAACCGGGCGACAAAAGTTACCATGTAGGCCCCATGGCACGCTATGCCATAAACTTTGACACCCTGCCGGATGAGATAAAACAAGCGGCGCAAGCCGCAGGACTGGGCCGTGCGTGCTACAACCCGTTTCAAAGCATCATAGTCCGTGCGGTTGAGGTGCTTTATGCCGTGACTGAGGCAATACGCATCATTGACAGCTATACCGCTCCCAAACATTCGGCCGTCGACATCAAGCCAAGGGCAGCAACGGGATTCGCTGTTACCGAAGCACCGCGAGGGCTGCTCTATCATAGGTATAAAATCGACGACCATGGCCTGATCGAAAATGCCAACATAGTTCCTCCAACCTCTCAGAACCAAAAGATGATCCAAGACGATTTATCTAGATTCGTGCTGACCTGTATAGAGCAACCAGACGAAAAGATTCAATACCTCTGTGAACAAGCTATTCGCAACTATGATCCCTGCATTTCTTGCGCGACACATTTTTTAAAACTGAAGGTAGACCGACAATGACAGCTGCGAAAACCCTCATTATAGGCATAGGCAACCCTTATCGTGGCGACGATGCATTAGGTTGCCTTGTGGCAAGAGGGCTGGCCACTAAGGCAACATCTGAGGTGAGTTGCGTAGAACACGATGGCGAGCCCGCTAGCCTGATAGACTGTTGGCAGCATATGGAACGCGTTTTCCTGATTGATGCCGTGTCATCCAAGGCAGAGCCAGGACATATTTTTCGCATCAACCTGACACAACAAGTCCTGCCGGAAGAGTTTAACCTCTATTCCACCCATGCATTCGGTATCCCTCAGGCAATAGAGTTGGCACGGGTACTGGGCAAACTGCCGCCAAACATCCATTTTTACGGCGTTGAAGGCCTGTCTTTCGCCGCCGGTCAATCCTTGTCTGCACAGGTAGAAACAGCAAAACATCAGGTCATCATAGAGATAATGAACATACTAGAAATCAAGGAAAATCATGAGCAGACACAGGGAGCCTGAGGATAAAGGCGTCAAAGCCACACGGCAGTTCCAAAACAAAGGGAATTTGCGCATTATTTTGTTTGGTTTTATCAGCTATGTAGAAATGGAAGTTTTACTATTTATCTAACCTAAAATTTACCGCAAAAGAACGGAGGAAGACCGTAGTTACTTTTAACTACGGCCTTCATCATTTTATTTTTGCTCTGGAAGTGTTGGTACTAAAGGCGTTTACTGGGTTAGCTGTTGCAGAGACGCAACGGATTCAGTATCCGTTGCTTTGTCTGTTTTATTATCACCCTAAATTCGCCTTGTAATTATTAGAATTTACCCACATATATAACTGATTAATATGAATTAAAAAATTTGGAACAGTTCAAATGGAAAAACCATTAATAGATGAAATGTTTGAGTTAATATTGTGTAATAAATTAGAAGAATTGGATCATATAGCTCGTCCAGAGGATGCTATTTGTATAAGAACGGCAGTTTCAACAGAAAGTGAATCGGCTGCAGATTTAAGCATAGATTTAGAAGATATAACTAAACAAGCTCCTTGGATTACTCCGTTTTATATTGGTCCAAAAGTAATCTTTAGCTCATTATCGACTGCATTACAAAAAGAAGCCGGTTATTCAAAAACTCATGTTCCTTTAGATTGGTCTTTTTCTTTTGACTCCAATGTTGCTGAAAAGTTAAGAGCATATGTAAACCACGAAAATATAAATAAAGTAGATAAGGAAAGAGTAATTACCTTACTCAAACTAAAGAAAAAGCATTCACTACAAACAGACTTGTTACCATTCTTGTTCGAGAACTTACGGCTATCAAGGGACAATGAAAAGAACCTACGACCATTAAAAACAATTGAGGCTTTTAAAAAACTTGATTATATAGACTGGGAAGCATTCGCAGAAAACCCAGACAAGCCAAGCTTTAGATGTGATGAAATAAACATTTCTCAACAAGCTATAGATACCTACAATGATCTTATCAATGATAACGAAATAAAAAAACGTGAGAATAGAGCGGCATTTACACAAGTTGTTTTGTTTGAGCTTGCAATTATATGGCTGGGAGGTAAAGAAACAAAATCAGCAGAAGAACTATTCGAGGAATTAATTGATTTCTGTGTAATAAATTTAAAAAAACTTCCAAAATATGAATTAAAGTTTGCAATTCAATTTCTAACAAAGCCAACTAAAACTAGATTCTTTGGTCCATTGAATGGTGTTTCTAAAAAGCTTCTTAAAGATTTACGAGGGATGGCTTGGGATATGATCCACTTTAGGGTGATGGAAACATTTGCAACGGCAACAAAAGAAGGATCTTTCTTTCTTCCTTTCTTTGTATCATTTGATGATAAATTTTCTGAAATTATTAAACATAATCAAATTTCGATGTTAATGGTTGATGATCGTTTAGAGAGAATGCATTCAGCAGGCATTGATGAATATGAATTCAATGTTCTTCTTCAATCCTGTACATCAACAAAAGTTAAAGAACAAATGACTCCAAAAAAATCAGAAGAGAGACGACAGAAAAATTTATCAACGATAGAACTTATGGATATCCTCACAGCCCAAGCTAAAGTTCTAGAGGTTTTAGCTGAGAAAGAAAGACGAAATAGACTATGCAAAAAGAAGCGTTAAACTTTGGATGTCTTATATAAAACCAAATGGTGTGCGAGAGAAAAATCATCAATGACTACAAATTATCCCTATATATAAAGACCGCAGTTACTCTCAGCTACGGTTTTCATTTTTTATTTTGGTCTGTAAGTATTAGTACTAAAGAGTTTTACTTGTTTAAAAATTAAAACGACATAACAGATTCAGTATCCGTTACGCTAAAGGTGGCCTTCATTAATACTAAAAAATACATTTGTTTTTTTATCAAAGACACCCAAATCAAGAGCATTAATATGCCATTCAAAATTGAACTTACTAGGGGGAGGCAACTTACCTTGATCGTAAAGACCATTAATAAAATCTCGATTATCTAATTTCTCATCAGCATCCTCAATAATTTTACTATAGCGATCAGCCAACTTAATTAAATACATTGGGTGTCCTGAACTCATGATAGGGTTACTCATATACACAGAGCCAGGTTCCATACCTAAAGTTGTGTGTTTTTCATGTAACTCCCACATCCTCTTTCTCTCGTCTCCCATACCACCATTAACATCTGTAGGCTCAAACACAGAATGGTCAAATATACCAATAGCATGAAATTTTTCTCTTGTAACAAATGCAAATAAAACATCATCAGTTCTTTCAGATAAGCCTGTATGTTGGACATTCATATTAAGATGAAAATGATGGAAGCCTTTTGTATTTAGTATTTGATCTTTATCCTCCCACGAATCCGCATCACCATTTACTATTCTTTGTATTGGTGTGTATGCGTAATTATGGGCACGCTTAGAAAGGTAGGGCTTAATATCTTCACCATTTCGGAATTTATCACACAACCCATTAATACCTTCCTTTAGCCGCTTCCATCGCTTATCAGATGTCACTTCGGGTGCAATTTGTATTTTTCTTTGTCTAGCGGGAACAAGCCTAGTTTGCCAATGAAGATAGTGGATTATGACCCCGTTGAGGCTCTGTTGTTCTAGTTCTTCTAATGTTTCTTTATTGTTTGGAAAGAAAGGTAGGTCTTTAATTAACCCTCTTTTAAGCTTTTTAATTCGTTTAGAGGTTTCCATACTTCAACAAATACCTATATTTCACTGATTGAAAGGGTCTGATGTAAATGAACTCTTTTGTCCATATAAAGAGCTATACTTTATTTTAAGCTCACAATCTTTCGTTAACTCTATAAAAGATTTAGTATCTTCAACTTCTTTATCAAATGTTACTTTAATAATATCTGCCAACTCACCTTTCTCAAAGAAGCTGCCATCTACAAAGCCCCCCATATGGAAGGTATTTTTACCCAAAGTATCAAACCGCTTTTGCATTAAACTATGAAAGTCATCATGTGATACATTCTCCCCATTTATAAACAACTTAAATTCATCTATCTTGGCAGTTCCATGCCCTTTATTTTTTATCCAAAAATGAAAGTTTTTTTCATCAGAATGATTCCAACTACATATAGCTGGCATCACCGATAGCTGGTTATGTTTTCTAGTCATCCACCCCTGCCATATTGTCAGAGATAAAGCACAAACTGCTATGATAATACTTATGATTTCCAACAAAAATTTCTCCTATATTTTAATCTAAATATACGGCTCTAACTTTTCAGTTAGATCTTGAAACCAATGAGACTCTTTAGCCTTCACAAGTAGGTTTTTAACATCTCTAGCTTTTTTACCTATGGAAACAGCATCAGTACATATCCATTTAGCGCAATAAGCACGTTGAATATCATCAACAAATCTATTCAATACGCTTTCTTCATCTGGATCTATAGTGACAAATTTTGCTATGAGCATGTTTGTATAACTCCCTTCTGGCTCATAGTTATCATCAAATAACGCTAATATTTGTGGTGATGGGTATTTAACCATCCATTTATCTAGATGATCACTGATACGCTTCATATCCATATGCCTTGCGCAAACAATTACTTCCTCGTTCTCTACACAAAACCCTTCAGCTACAGCGCCACAGGTAGCCATATCATGAAAAGCTTTAGCAACAACGTCCTCGTCAGTTTTATGAACCTCTTTTTTAAACTCAACATCAATAAAAACAGATTTTGGGTACTTAATTAAAAGAGCGCGAACTTTTTCCCAACGCTTCATCCATTCCGCACGTTCATTTTCTGAATAATCAGTAACTTTCGCTAAACGCTTACACTCAACAAATAGTTCTTCTTTACCCCTAACAACACGTAAATCAGGCGATTTCTCAGCCCCCTCTGGTATGAATTCAACCTCCCAACCATTCCTTATATACCCAATAGCAACAACAAACTCAAAAAGTATAGAGTCTGGTTGATTTATTTTCTTCTTCAATAGATCATGAAGTTTCGAGTCAATTCCCTTAGTGCTTTTTAGTTCATCTACATGCCTGCCTATTGTTGCAAAGAAAGGCCAAATTCTTGAAGATTGACTTGGTTCATCTACAGCTGGCCGATTCGCTAGTGATTCAGCAAGATAGAGGTACCAAGCAACCCAATCATCATAAAATGCTAATCGACCTCTATCACTATCGACATCATACTTTTCAGGCTTATCAATTAATTGACCTCCCATTTCATTAAAGTATTGAATAACACTTTGTCTACGGGTTTTCCAATCATCTTGCCCCATATAATCTAGAAACCAATTCAAAGCACTTTTTATTTCAAGAGTAAAAGGGTCTTCATGCCGCTTTTCAAAAGATTCAAAGAAATCTTTATGTTCCTGACATAAGCGATCTTTCTTGGGGGCTCTTTTTTTATTTGATAATTTTCTATTCTTCCTTAACTTTTTATTTTTACGTCCCATGTTTTATCGCCAGTAATGATTAAATGAGTGGGTGAAAGGTTAGTAGCTAACTCTGATACAAGAAAAATATTGTGTGTTCAATTACAGAATTGAAAGTGCATTGGGTTGAAGGTGGACCGCGCCAACTGACCCCAGTGAAAATGCAATAACAGACGTTCTGACCCAACGCAAAATACTAGTTACTAATCTATTCTTCATAGGCTTTCTCCTTTCTTTTGGTGTTTCCGATTCGTTTGCTTTAACCTCTAGTGTTGTAATTTCATTCTCAGGAAGATTTGAACTTCCAAATAAACATGCTTCTGCTTTTACGACATTATTAATGTACGTTAGACAAACGCCGTTATTACCTTCATGCCAATGCACTCTAAAAGTAATACATTACTATCTGTTGGTTCCACCTTCAAATGATAATTCCCTTTTATTATACAGGGTTACGACCTAATCCCCTGTGGTTTTGGTACTAGCTTCCCTAAAAACCTAGATTGTTCATGCTATTGGTTATGTTAAAGTCGGTAAGGCTAAGTTGCTTGTAGATAGTTGTTATTGGACAGAAATAGACGCTTATCTACCCAGAATTTACCCAGACACAAGACAGGATATGTACCTAACACTGAATTTCAGGCACAAAAAAACCGACGTAATGTCGGTTTGTAAGCCTTGATAACTCTAACATTATCAAGATATGGTACCGGAAGACGGACTTGAACCGTCACGCCCGAAGGCAACGGATTTTGAATCCGTCGTGTCTACCAATTCCACCACTCCGGCGACACAGTGACTTGCAAATAATGAAAAACATCATTGAAGTGGCTGGCATTATACGAAAAAAAAACTTAAGAGCAACTATTTTCTTTATTCATAAGTTTAGCTGTCGATATTTCAATCGGAGTATCATGTTAAAGCTCATTTATCAATCAATGAACTTTAACACCCACTCTTTCGCGCTAGCACTTTCGCTAAAAAACTGATGGGGTAAGTTATTTTCTTCATACACTCTTTGAAAAAGAGCTTTAGCAATTGAAGGGGTTTCACAACACTCAAGGCTTATTGCAATCGCTTTAGTATTTCCAGCTCGAACATATTTATTATGCACTTCAATGCTATCAAATGTTGCAACAGCTTCACCTTTAAGTACTACCAACAAAGCATAGTTATCCGTGTTTAATTTGCCGACCTGCTCCGCAAGACTGCGATGCATGTTCACAAAGAACTCACCATTCCAAGGCCCTTCAGCTTCGATGATTACAATATTACCATCAAGTGATATTTTAAACTGCCCATGTGAGGCAAACTTCTTTTTCACGCCAACAAACCTACCTGTTACACAACCATTAACAAAGTGTTAATTAATTGTAATGTACCTCGATACTTATCTTTTGAATAGCTTTTTGTTAAACTAATTCAAATTTTACCTTGTATTACTTATCTGTTATTTCCATGAATGATTTTCCCCGCGCCGGTTTTAGGCGTCGTTTTGCCTCTTGGGTTTATGACCTTCTCATTGCTATTGCCGTTTATATGTGTGCTGGAGCCATCGCTTTTTTGATCTTTAATATATTTATCAGGTTTGGCGTAATTGATATGCAAGGCTTTGATCATGCAATTGATTTACAGCGTTCGTCCATTTTTTACAGTATGGTTATTTATGGATGGAATATTGCTTGGGTTAGTTTTTTCTTTGTATTCTTCTGGGCTAAGAGCGGCCAAACGTTAGGCATGAAAGCATGGCGATTAAGGTTACAAAACCAAGATGGTAGCTTAATATCTAAAACTACGGGCTTGAAGCGTCTTCTACCTACCCTACTTGGTTTAGGTAATTTAGCGGTGTTATTTGATAGAAAGAATAAGCTAAGTCTACAAGATAGACTAACAGATACAGAGGTTGTGGTGCTTTCTTTAGAGGCTAACCGAGGTAGGTTATAGCTTTTTTATTTGCTTATTTTCTCAGGTTTTAGCTTCATAACAACAACTAAAACCTGATATTAATTTCTAAAGTGGCCGAATATAACCTAATTAAGTTTAGGTCATTTTTTTACTCATAAAATACCATGCAATACTTATAAATAAGATGCTTGGCGAGATGGCACCAATAATCGGCGGAAATTGGTACACCAAACTTAATGAGCCGAGCACTTCATTACATACAAAGAACAAAATCCCTGTCACTACCCCCATCATGATCCTTGCCCCCATAGACACAGAGCGCAAAGGACCGAAAATAAAGGACAAGGCCACTAATAACATGACAGCTAAGGTAATTGGTTGCATTATTTTTCGCCAGAAAGCTAACTGATAACGACTTTGATCTTGTGAATTGGCTTTAAGGTAATCTAAATAATCGATCAAACCACGAATTGAGAGAGACTCAGGGGTTACCGTTACCACCCCAAGTTTTTTTGGTGTCAGTGATGACTGCCACACTTGAAAATCAGTTTCTGTGGTGGTGATTTTTTTGTTGCTCAGTTGCGTATTAACCACATTAGATAACAGCCAACTTTCATTTTGATAAATAGCACTTTCAGCACTTAACCAGCTTTCAAGTTTCAGTTGTTCATCAAAACGGTAAATTTGTACTTTTGTTAATTGTCCTTGCTCTAAGACTTCACCAATGTTGACAAAGTAATCGCCATCTTTCGCCCAAACGCCATTTTTCGCTGAGATTAAACTACCACCTGAAATAGCCTGAGCACGAATTTCTCGTGCTTTTGCTTCACCACTTGGTGCTAACCATTCGCCAACAGCCATGGAAACAATCACAAGTACAATAGCGGTTTTCATTACCGATTTAATAATATTTAAACGTGAAAGTCCCGCGGCTTGCATAACCACGAGTTCGCTATTACTTGCCATCATACCTATACCAATCAAGCCACCAATTAAGGCTGACATAGGGAAAAACACTTCAATGTCTCTGGGTACAGCATAAAGTACATAAAGCGCAGCATGAGCTAAATCATAATTACCTCGGCCAACTGCGCGCATTTGCTCTACAAACTTAATAATACCGCTAACACTGACAAAAACAGCTAAAGTCAAAAAAGTAGTCGAGGTAATAACACGGCCAATATAGGCGTCTAAAATACGCATTATGCTTGCCCCTTCATTTTATTTTGGCTTGATTTACTCCGCTTCAAACTAGGTAATTTAGCTTTAATTTTTCTACCACTACTGCGCTCTTTCATCAATAAAGTAATACCCAAAAATAATGCACTTAAATGAATAGGCCACAAACCTATGCTTGCGGGTAACGCTTGTCTTTCAATACCTGAACGCATTGCCGTTAATAATAAAAAATACCCTAAAAATAACATTAACGCGGGTAACATTTTGGCAAATTTACCTTGTCTAGGGTTAACCACACTTAATGGAACGGCAATAAAAGTTAAAATAATACAAGCTAACGGAAAGGCAATACGCCATTGAATAGTCGCTCCATATTCTGCTGCAAGAGTTTCATCTTCAGGTGAAAATAGCTGACTAGTAGGCAGCGCACTTAATTTACGGCGTTTTTGCTCTACTTTTTGATCTTGAATTTGAATATGATATTTATCAAAGGCAACCGATTGAAACTCACCGTTATCAGCATCGCTGTGATAGCGGGTTCCGTCAGTTAACACCAATCGCTGAGAGCCTGTATCTTCTTCAAAAACCTGCCCGCCTTTTGCGTATACTAAACTGGCATTAATAATGGTCTCTTCACGATTATTTTCATCGGGCAACTGGGCAACAAACACTTTATCAAAGCCATTATCTTCACGGTGCTTATCATGAATAAAAATAACGGCTTTTTGGTTACCTGTTTGCTGAAAGCGGCCAGCGACTAAAGAACTTAACCCAGAATCAGCGGCCAATTTATCTTTTACCTGATATTGATATTCAGAGGCCATGGGTGCCAAATACAAAGTAAATAAGCCTGTAAATATTGCCGTAACAAAAGCTAGCACTAAAGTTACCCTAACGACATACCATTCACTCACGCCACAGGCATGCATAACGGTCATTTCATTGTCAGCATAAATACGTCCATAGGCTAAAAGCACGCCTAAAAACAAGCTTAATGGCAGCATCATACCGGCTAAGTCAGGAACTTTTAAGCCAATAAAAATCATCACCATTTGCCCCGGTATACTCCCCTCAGAGGCATCACCTAATACTCGAACAAACTTTTGGCTGATAAATATAGTCATCAGCACAAAAAAAACAGCTAACTGTGTTTTAGCTACTTCTTTTAATAAATAACGAAAAATGATCACAAAAAGATCCCATAAAAATTGTGTTTTTCCTGACATTTTCACATTTTTTCAGTAAACTTGCCGTTTTCATAACTAAACTATATAGTCATCAAACAAGCTTATTTGATAAATGTGGCTATAATTATAGCCCTTAGGCGCATCAGTTTAATAGTCAACAACGCTATTATCCACTGATTTTAACAAGTTTAACCAGATTTTTTTTAGCACAAGCTTATATTTAATTAAGCAATTAGCTGTAAAAGGAGAGCTCATGGAGTTCAGTATAAAAAGCGGTAGCCCTGAAAAACAACGCAGTGCTTGCATTGTTGTCGGTGTTTTTGAACCTCGTCGTCTTAGTGCAACAGCAGAGCAATTGGATGAAATAAGTGAAGGCTATATTAGTAATCTTTTGCGTAAAGGCGACTTAGAAGGAAAGTCAGGGCAAATGTTATTACTGCATCACGTACCTAATATTCTGAGTGAGCGTGTTTTACTGGTTGGTTGTGGTAAAGAGAGAGAATTAGACGAGCGTCAATATCGCCAAATAATTAATAAAACCATTAACACGTTAAATGAAACAGGTTCAATGGAAGCGGTATGCTTCTTGTCAGAACTACACGTTAAAGGTCGCGATACTTACTGGAAAGTTCGTCAAGCAGTAGAAGCAACTCAAGATGGCCTTTATAGTTTCAATAGCTTAAAAACACATAAAGAAGAACCGCGTAGACCACTGCGTAAAATAGTATTCAATGTGCCAACCCGTAGAGAGTTACCCATTGGTGAACGTGCTATTAACCACGCATTAGCTATTTCAGAAGGTATTAATACCTGTAAAGATGTTGCTAATATGCCTCCAAATATTTGTAACCCAGCTTATTTAGCCGAACAAGCTAAAATTTTAGCCAACGACTATGAAAAAGTTTCCACCGAAATCGTTGATGAACAAGAAATGGAAGCACTAGGAATGGGCTCATACTTAGCCGTTGGTCGTGGTTCAGAAAATGAATCATTAATGAGCATCATCACTTATAACGGCGTTGATGATGACTCAAAACCTCTAGTCTTTGTAGGTAAAGGTTTAACTTTTGATAGTGGTGGTATTTCTTTAAAACCAGGCGCAGGCATGGATGAAATGAAATACGACATGGGTGGTGCTGCTGGTGTTTTAGGTGCTATGCATGCCTTAGCAGAATTAGATTTACCGATAAAAGTTATCGGTGTACTCGCTGGTTGTGAAAATATGCCAAGCAGTAACGCTTACCGCCCGGGTGACATTTTAACAACTATGTCAGGTCAAACGGTTGAAGTATTAAATACGGATGCGGAAGGACGCTTAGTATTATGTGACGCCCTAACCTATGTTGAGCGTTTTGACCCTGACGCAGTTATTGACGTGGCAACGTTAACAGGTGCTTGCGTTGTGGCTTTAGGGCAACACGCCACAGGGTTGCTAAGTACACATAACCCACTGGCCCATGAATTGTTGAATGCTTCAGAACAAAGTGGTGATAGAGCATGGCGCATGCCGTTATGGGATGATTATCAAGAGCAACTTGATAGCCCATTTGCAGACATGACAAACCTTGGTGGCAAAGAAGCAGGTACCATAACCGCAGGTTGTTTCTTATCTCGCTTTACTAAAAAGTATCATTGGGCACATTTAGATGTTGCCGGTACAGCTTGGCGCAGCGGTGGCAAAAACAAAGGCTCTACAGGTCGCCCTGTTAGCATGCTAACTCAGTTTATGCTTAACCGTGCGGGTCAAGAACAAGGCGAGTAACTTAAAGTTCAAGATTCGAATTTTAAGTTCTAAATAATTAGCAAAGGCTGTAAATATGCAAACTCAGGTAATGTTTTACCTTCTAAATGATAATAATGCCGAGCAGAAAAGTAGCGATGCTACTGACAAAAGCTCTGCGTTTTATCATGCCTGTTTGCAAGCCAGCTATTTTTATCGTCAAAATCAAAGAGTGTTTATTTACACTCAAGACAAACAAAGCGCAGAGAAAATTGATGAAATGCTTTGGGCTTTTGACAGCGATAGCTTTGTACCTCACAACCTTGTTGGAGAGGGGCCAAAGCAAGGCTCCGCTGTTGAAATTGGTAATCAAACACCTTTAGGTAGACGACCAGTATTAATTAACTTAACCAGCACTGTGCCAAATTTTGCCAATAAATTTCAATTTATTGTCGACTTTGTCCCCAGCGATGAAACATTAAAGCAACAAGCAAGAGAGCGCTTTAAAACCTGTCGACAGTGGGGATTTCAAGTCAATAACCAAGCGGTCGCTGAGCCACAGTAGCTAAGTCACAACAATATAAGCAGCACCTAACAGTGCGAGATAATATTTTTTGTCGGGATTATCCCGACCTGTAATTTTCGAGAAAATGATGGAAAAAACATTTAACCCAACAGACATTGAACAATCTTTATATACCAGCTGGGAAGAACAAGGCTACTTTAGCCCGACCGGTGAAGGCGACAGCTATAGCATTGCTATTCCACCGCCCAATGTCACAGGCTCATTACATATGGGTCATGCTTTCCAGCAAACCATCATGGACACCTTAATTCGCTACCAACGCATGCAAGGTAAAAATACCTTATGGCAAACTGGTTGCGATCACGCGGGTATTGCAACACAAATGGTCGTTGAGCGTAAAATTGCAGCTGAAGAAGATAAAACTCGCCATGATTACGGCCGAGAAGGCTTTATTGACAAAATTTGGGAGTGGAAAGAGCAATCTGGTGGCACTATTGGTAAGCAAATGCGCCGCTTAGGTAACTCTATTGACTGGTCACGTGAACGCTTCACCATGGATGAAGGCATGTCGGAAGCAGTACAAGAGGTGTTTGTACGCCTGTTTGAAGATGATCTAATTTATCGTGGCAAACGCTTAGTTAACTGGGATCCTAAATTCCACACGGCAATTTCTGATTTAGAAGTAGAAAACAAAGATAAAAAAGGCCATATGTGGCACCTTCGCTATCCACTGGCCGATGGCGAGAAAACCGCTGAAGGTAACGACTACTTAGTGGTAGCAACAACACGTCCTGAAACCATGCTGGGTGATACAGGTGTTGCCGTTAACCCTGAAGATCCACGTTATAAAGATCTTATCGGTAAAAAAGTACTATTACCATTAGTAAACCGTTTGATCCCTATTGTAGGCGATGAGCACGCTGATATGGAAAAAGGCACAGGTTGTGTAAAAATCACTCCTGCTCATGACTTTAACGATAATGAAGTAGGAAAACGCCACTCACTGCCACAAATCAATATTTTAGATAAAGATGCCGCTATTTTACCAGCAGCTCAAGTTTATGATAGCAAAGGCGAAGTATGCGATGCTTATAGTACTGAACTACCTAGCGAATTCGCGGGTATGGACAGATTTGTAGCGCGTAAAGCTATTGTGGCTAAATTTGAAGAGCTAGGCTTGCTTGTTGAAGTAAAAGATCATGACTTAGTTGCTCCTTATGGTGACCGTTCAGGCGTGATCATTGAGCCACTACTTACCGACCAATGGTATGTGCGTGTTGAAAAACTTGCCGGCCCTGCTGTTGATGCAGTGAAAGATGGTCAAATTGAGTTTGTGCCTAAGCAATACGAAAATTTATATTTCTCTTGGATGCGTGACATTCAAGATTGGTGTATCTCTCGTCAACTTTGGTGGGGACATCGTATTCCTGCATGGTATGACGAAACAGGTAAAGTTTATGTTGGCAGAACGGAAGCTGAGGTTCGCGCTAATAACGATATCACTGAAACAACAGTACTTACGCAAGATGATGACGTACTAGATACTTGGTTCTCATCTGCCCTGTGGACGTTTTCAACCTTAGGTTGGCCAAAAGATACCGACGATTTAAAAACCTTCCATCCAACGGATGTGCTGGTCACGGGTTTTGATATTATTTTCTTCTGGGTTGCCCGTATGATCATGATGACCATGCACTTTAACAAAGATGAAAACGGCAAAGCACAAATTCCTTTTAAGAAGATTTACATGACAGGTCTTATCCGTGATGAAAACGGCGATAAGATGAGTAAGTCAAAGGGTAATGTAATTGATCCTCTTGATATGATTGACGGTATCTCGCTTGAAGATTTATTAGAAAAACGTACTGGCAACATGATGCAGCCACAGTTGGCACAGAAGATCACTAAGCTAACCAAAAAAGAATTTCCAAACGGTATTGAAGCGCACGGCACCGATGCCCTACGTTTTACCTTAACGTCTGTAGCGACAACAGGTCGTGATATCAGTTGGGATATGAAGCGTCTTGAGGGTTACCGTAATTTTACCAACAAATTATGGAACGCCAGCCGTTACGTTCTAATGAATACAGAAGAGTTTGATTGTGGAGCAAAAGGCGGCGACATGACATTGTCACTAGCTGACCGTTGGATCATTGGTCAATTTGAGCAAACGGTAAAAACCGTACATGAAGCCTTCGACAGCTTCCGTTTTGATTTAGCTTCACAAGCTTTATATGAATTTACCTGGAATCAATTCTGTGACTGGTATTTAGAATTAACCAAGCCAGTATTATTCAAAGGTGATGAAGCACAACAACGCGGCACTCGACATACTCTAGTAAATGTTTTAGAAGGCTTATTACGCTTAATGCACCCAATAATGCCATTTATCACTGAAACTATTTGGCAACGTGTTCAGCCATTAAGTAACTTTGAAAAAGTGGGTGATTCAATAATGACTCAAGCCTTCCCACAATTTAATGAAGCCAATTGCGATCAACAAGCTATTGACGATTTAGAGTGGGTAAAGCAGTTTATTATTGCTATTCGTAATATTCGCGGTGAAATGGATATTGCACCGAGCAAACCGTTACCTGTATTACTGAAAAACGTCAGTGAACTTGACCAACGCCGTTTAACTGAAAACGAGCAGTTCCTCAGCTCATTAGCAAAGCTTGAAAGTATTGAAGTATTAGCTGATGACGATCAAGGTCCTGCTTCGGCTTCAGCTGTAGTTGGTGATATGTCATTACTTATTCCAATGGCTGGCTTAATAGACAAAGAAGCAGAGCTAGCACGTTTAGATAAAGCGATTGATAAATTAGAAAAAGAAGCAGCAAAAACACGTGGCAAATTAAATAACGAAAACTTTGTCGGCAAAGCACCGGCAGCTGTTATTGACAAAGAAAAAGCTAAACTAAATGATGCTGAATCGGCACTTGCTAAAATGCACGAACAAAAACAGCAAATAGCTGCCTTATAATCCCTCTTAATTAATTATAGTGAGTATTTAGCTTAGTTATACTAAGCTAAATACTGCTAATTCCTCTGTTTATTCTAATATCTCAATAAAAATTGAACTATTTCAGATTTTTATAAAGCATATTAAAAACAACTGTGTTATGCTGCTTTTGCGTTGAGTTTTTGCGTTGCAGATGAAGGTTGATACTAACTTTTGTTTTTAGATTTATCAGGTACTTTGTACTTGTTTATTCTTAACAAACGGATTTAGGCAATGCAGACTGATTATTCGTTCATGATGCTTGTTTCAGATACGCTTTGTTTCGAATAAAGTTTGTTCCTTCCTCTTCCTGTACTACTTATGGTAGAGGGCATTTACTCGGGTGAAAACGGTGAAAATCCATGTTGGATTGAACCACATTAATATTATTTTATGACTACGGGAAAATGTAAGTATGTCTGATACAGTTACTGGTAAAGTTAAATTTTTCAACGAAACTAAAGGTTTCGGTTTTATTGAGCAAGAAAATGGCCCTGACGTGTTTGTTCACTTCAGCGCAATCACAGGAGACGGTTTCCGTACTCTTGCTGACGGTCAAGCAGTATCGTTCAGTGTAAAACAAGGCCAAAAAGGTCCTGAAGCTGAGAACGTTACAGCTCTTTAATCGTTAAGATTTAAGTAGTAACACTCGACTTTCTCATTAAGCTTTTGCTTTGAGAATAAAGAATTTGTAAAAAGCGAAGTGATAACAGCTGTTATTCTTCGCTTTTTTGTTGTCTATTTTTTGCCATCAGTCTTTCTAAAAAAAGAGTAACTTCCTTTTAGTTAAGCAAGTTAGCTTATAACGTCCCCTCTTTGCTAACTCAACAACCCAAATTGCGCCCGTTAAACAAAACACCAAAGTAATTAACAATCTACTTTTTATAATTTTCAATTAACACATACAAGCAAGCCCAACCATAAGGGAAATTCACCTTAAAATTTCAGCAACCACAAGGTTTACATGTGACTTCATTACAGCAATGAACAGTTATAGATAAAAATTAAAAATTCAGCTTGATTTAAAATGAAAATTTGCTATATATGACAGCTGGACTATGGATAAAACGTATAGAAATTGTGCATGGATTATGTACAAGATTTTTGGAAAAATCTCTTCTTTTCTTTCTAATGAATTGATTCAACTCAGTTAAAGGACTTTTAAATGAATTTTAATAAAACACTCATAGCAGTTGCGCTATCTTCAACCCTCGCCGCTTGTGGCTCTGATAGTTCTACTCCCGACCCAGTGACTCCTCCCCCTCCCCCCCCGGCTCCTGTAGAAACCGTAGTAGACGGTAAAGGGATTAAAGGTGTTCTAAACAATGCGGTAGTAACCGTATATAAATTTGTTGACGGTGAGCCAGTCGCATTAACTGAGGACGAATTAGTTGATGCCAATATAATCACTGACGATGCAGGTAATTATTCATTTACTGTTTTAGATTACGATGGACCAATTAAAGTTGAGTTATCTCCGAGTAGTGATCCTGAAAACCCAACAACAATGACATGTGATGCACCAGCAGGTTGTGGTGATACAGCCTTTGGACAACAAATAGATCTTACCGCAGCTGATCCTGAATTCAAATTAGCGGCCATTTCAGTTGTAGATCCAGAAAGCGAAGGCGATGTAAAAGTAAACGTATCAGCATTAACACACCTTGCTTCAGAACTTATTGAAGCGAACGATGCAGGTGTTACTACTGAATCTGTGTCAGAAGAATCTTCTAAAATAGCCAATACCTTTGGTATTACTGGAGATATTACACAACTAGAGCCAACGGTTACTGATGATGCTGCAGCTGTGGCTGGTGAAGATAACGAAGATGAGCTTAGATACGGCTTGATCAATGCTGGTATTATGTCAGCCCTTTTCTCTGGTGAATCAGACGATACTGCGGTGCTATCTACCAAACTTGCGGAAGTAGCAGGTGATTTAGTTGAAAATGATGGTGCAATTTTAGTTAACCAAGATGAAGAAGCTGAAGGCTTTGAATTAGCATTAAGTGACGTACTAGAGGGAGCAGGAAGCGCTGCAGCTGCAGCAGCTGAAGCTATTGCGGCTGATGAAACTCTTGAAGACACGGCTGATATTTTAGACGACTTAGCACAAGAAGAAGTAAACCTTGAAAATGAACAAGCCTACCAAGAAGCAAATGTTGGTGAAGACGGCCTAGCTGAAGTTGTAACCGAAGAACCAACTGAAGGTGACGCTGTTGCTAAAGCTAAAGGCATGGTCGAAGATATGCGTCTATTCACACATCTATTTGATGAAGAAACTGACGAAGGCGCAGGTTTGGCGACTCAAGGTGATGCATATGCAACCTTACTAGGTAATGCTAGCTTGATGATAGAAACCGAAACAGAAAGCTTTACATTACTTTCACAAGTAAGCGAAGTATTAGCTGATTTAGCTATGGAATATGATGCTGGCACAATCACTCCTGAGGTGGCTGCTATAGGTATTAATGTAGCCACACTTATTGAAGGTGCTACAGGCTCTATCAGCTTTGATGAAGAAACAGATAATGGCGGAGTGTCATTTAATGTTGATGTTACTTCAGGCAATGAAGTGGCTACATTAAACGCAGAAGTTATGTTTGCTGAAGATGGCTTAAGTATCACTCTTAATATTGATGGTTCTGTTGAGTCAGCAGGCGCTAGCTTCATGTTAAAAGAAGGTAGTCTAGCTAAAATAGTACTTGATACAGCCGTTTCTCGTTCGGCTCTTGAAGACGACAGTTATGAAGGTGAAATTGTTTCTGGGGAGTTAACACTTGACCTTGAGCTTGCACAAAAAGCGACAGATACAGTTACTGATCCAGTCACTTTTGCTGGTATGTTAACAACTGAGCTTTTACCTGTAGGTGAGCGTGTACTAAACGAACGTTGGGATTGGGACGAGCAAAATCAGCAAGATATAGTTAGCTATGGCCGTTCTGAACTGGAAACTATTATCCTACCTGAAATGTTAACCTTGAGCGGTGAGTTTAGCTCACTTGAAGGAAACTCAATTGGAGCAACATTAACTGTTGGTATTAATAACTTAGCAGGCTATGAAGCACCTGAATTTAAATATATAGGTAAAGAAGTTGCTGATGTGATGAACATCACTTTTTCTGAAGATTTAAATACCATTGTTATAACAGAGGCGGACAGCGTTTCAGACGAACAGCAAACTACAGAAACGCGCGTATTCACTCCAGGTAGCCAAGCAGGGGCATGGACAGCGACTAGCTCTGTAGTAGCAAAAAATGCTGAAGAACATTACTGGGGCACAGGGATTGAACGTAAAGTCATGACTAGCATTAGCGAGGAAGGTGTTATTCAATACACCCGAGCTTATCTAACTGGCGAAGAAGAAGGTAACTTTGGCATTAAGTCTTTCCGTATAACTCCGATTGACAGTAATGATGATGGTGTAACCGATGCCTATCAATTTTCTGGCATAAACAGCTCATGGGATGACAAAGACTATGACGGCACTAGCCTAGATACTTTGATGGATTCTGACGGTAATGTGTTAATTAGTGGCGGCGAGCTTCATCCTTGGGATTCAGCATGGGATGCTGGCGAATACACTACTATTGATGATTTTATGAATTACAATTCATATCAACTTATCGCAAACCCACTTACCGTAAGTAATGGTGCTGAACTTTTAGCTCAAACCATTAATAACTGGTGGCAAAATGGAAGAACATTGACTATTGATGAGCTAGGTACAGTGAAGTTCTTCTTCGATGAAGATGACGTAGCTGGAATTGCCGCTGGTGATTTCAACGAGTTAAATCCAACTGCCTATTTAACTGAACCACTCATTGAAGATGCTCTATCAATAACTGTTAGCGCTGATAGTAATACAGTCACGGCTACAGAGAAAGGAGGCTTTACTAGAGTTTATAATACTGATTACACAAGCCCAGGTAACTTTGTCTTCGATAGGAAGGTATATGAGGACTCAGAAGAAGTATGGTCAGATAATAGAACTTACACTACTCAAGATATTGGGCTAGATATCGATCAAGTGACGACTTTACGAGTTGCTGGAAGTGAAGGTGATATGTTCTATTACTCAATTAAAATTACTCCTGTTGATAATAACCAAGATGGTGTTGCTGATTACTTAAATAGATCGACAACATATAGTGACTACATCAATGCTGAAGGGGTTTTAACTGATGAAAATGGCACTCCATTAGAAGAGTTCTCTTATTTCTTTGCTGATTCATACAGTGATATAAACTATGATTGGTTAACACCTTTTAACCCATTTACTATTACCAATGGGCTAGAAGCATACAAAGCATGGTTTACTAATGCTCGTGGTAGCACAATGTATAGCTTTAACGATGATATAGGCTCAATTGAAACGACTTTATCAGAAGAAGAGATAAGCTCATTAGTTGCTGATAGTACAACAACCTTTGATGGTATCAATACTCACCCAGCAAACACCAGTTCATTAGAAGACTCTGAGACTTTCCTAGGCTTCAATGCGGCATTAACCTTAGAAGCTATCTTAGGTGACTATGAAGTTAAAATGCAACTTTCTGGCGCAAGAACAGCACTCGAGCAAGGTGCATTTGACCTTGATATGAGCTACCGCTTACCGGGTGAAGAGTCACAACGTTCATTCACAGTTCATTACAACACTGAAGAAGAAGGTCGTGTAACGGCGAATAACCCTGATGGTGTCGTGTTAGTACTTGAAGAGCCAGCTGAAGATACTGAAGGTACACAAGTGATTGGTCAGATACTTGTTGGTCCAACGGCTATTGTTGCTGCAACCATTGAAGATAGAGATGGAATAATTGTTATTGTTTATAGCGATGAAACCACTGAAACCTTGTAATAGCCAAAACTTGAACTAACAAAAGTTAGGCTTATTATAATTGGTTTAGTTAAAATGCCAGTCATTGATTGACTGGCATTTTTATATGACTTCTCTAAAAAATATGTAAATAAAAGGCGATGCTAGCTAATGGCAACGGCTTTTCCAATAAGGAATATAAGTGAACACAAAGAGTTTTTTTCCTGCAACACTAATAACGTCTCTATTATTTTGCAGTATTCATAACAATAGTTATGCCAGTGAAGGTAATAGCAAGGCAGCAAAAAATGAGATTTCAACCTATATAATCAGTGAGTCTTACAGTAATATTTTACCCGTCAAACAACTGCTAGAAGATGACTGGAAACAAGCTCCCGCTGAAGATGCTAGCATTGGCTTTACTCAAAATGAAATTGGTGTAAAGGCTTATTGGCAAAACTTCACTTTTGGCATCGCACATCGATTAGATTACTTTGTCTATACTAACAGTGATACAGCAGAAGCCTTCTATTTAGAGCGCACCGACCAACCATTAACCACCCAAGACAGCTACCAACTTTCACTAAAATTACATCACCAACGTAGCAATGGCTTTAGATTTGGTTACCAGTGGCAGTTTGATAACTTTTCGACTGAAGTTAATATTGGCTATTGGGATGTCACAGCCACAAGAGAGTCGCACATAAACGGAGAAATATTTGGCGAGGAAAATAATAATATTACCGGTACAGCTCAACTTAACGAGTTTTATAGTAATAAAAACTTTTTAAAACGCGATAATTTCGATCGTTGGGATATTGATGGTTACGGTATTACCGTAGATATCTCAGCACTATGGAAAATAAATAAAAAGCTTAATTTATCCATAGAGATTAAAGATTTATATTCAAAGTACAGAATGAAAAATTTAGGGTATAGCGAAGGAAATGTAGACACAGAAGGTACATTTATAAACAGCCTTGGCGGCCAATCCTATTTGCCTTTGTATCGAGGTATAGAAACCTCAGACAACTACCAATTTGATTTACCTGAACACATTAACTTAGTCGCCCATTATCAAGAAGACAATTTCAGTTCAGAGACATTAGATTTTAATTATGTGGCTCGCTATAAGCGCCAAGGAAGAGTTAATTTTTATTATGCTGGTGTTCAGCTAGACTTTGAGAAAAGTACTTTGAACCTAATGCTAGATTTAGAAAATTTATCTCCAGAAGTGCAATATAACAATCAATGGTTCAATGTGATTTTGGCTATTGATGAATTGGATATTGAAAAAGCAAAACAGTTAACATTAGGTATTGCTGTTAACTATTCTTTTTAATTGTCTCTTAGTTTATCCTGAGCTTGTAGTTCTTCAATCAACTCAGGATAAACAGATAAGTTTTCTATTAGATTTTATGCAAAGTGATTACTCTGCAATATACTCAACCACTTCTAAGCCAAAGCCTGAGAGTGAATGATATTTAGTTTGCGAGCTTAATAAACGCATTTTGCTTACGCCTAAATTAGCCAAAATTTGTGAGCCAACACCAACGTTACGCGAGCCAACATGGCGGTTTACTTCTTTAACCGTTTCACCAGCATCAATTTTAGCGTATTTTTCAACTAAATTGATAAGTTCTGCTGGCGACTCATGCTTACCAAGTAAGACTAATACACCACCTTCTTTACCAATTTTCTCTAGTGCGTTAGCCATAGGCCATTTAGCGACACTTTCTCTTTGGCTAAACAGTAAGTCTCTAAAAGTGTTTTCTAAATGTACACGAACTAGGGTTGGCTCATCAGCGCTGATCTCACCTTTAGTTAAAGCAAAGTGTGCTTGGCCATCAATCGTGTCTTTAAAGACGGTAAGATCAAATTCACCAAAGGCGGTAGGTAGTTTACATTGAGAAACTCGTTCAATCGTTGTTTCTGTCGCGTTTCTAAATTCAATTAGATCTGCAATTGTGCCCATTTTGATACCATGCTTTTGTGCAATGATTTCTAAATCTGCACGACGAGCCATAGTGCCGTCTTCATTAAGAATTTCAACAATTACCGCTGCTGGTTCTAAACCAGCCATACGCGCTAAATCCACACCAGCTTCTGTATGACCTGCACGATTTAATACACCGCCATCTTTAGCAATTAATGGGAAAATATGGCCAGGTTGAACAATATCAAGATGAGTGGCTTCTTTTCCTACCGCAGCTAATACCGTTGTTGCTCTATCACCAGCAGAGATTCCCGTAGTCACCCCTGTTGCCGCTTCAATTGAAACAGTAAAGTTTGTACTAAATTGAGCATCATTTTTATCAACCATTAAAGGAAGTTTTAAACGCTGGCAACGCTCTTGGGTCATTGGCATACAGATAAGGCCACGGCCATGGGTTGCCATAAAGTTAATAGCTTCCGGAGTTACCATTTCGGCGGCCATGATGAAATCACCTTCATTTTCTCGGTCTTCATCATCCATTAAAATAACCATTTTACCTAAAGCTATATCATCAATTATTTCTTGTGGGGTATTTAAATTCATTAGATTCTCTTTGGTTATTTGTTAAATTTTAAGTTTGTATGTTAATTAAATTAATTTTAATAAATTACACTATATTTTCCGACTACCCTGAGCTTGTCGCCCTTCGACTGCTTCGCGCTCAGGATAAGCGGCAACATATCCGTTTGTCCTGAGCTTGTCGCCCTTCGACTGCTTTGCGCTCAGGATGAGCGGCAACATATCCGTTTGTCCTGAGCTCTGAGCCTGTCGAAGAGTCGAAGGAAGGGTTAAGCAAAGCCTGATTTTTGCAATAATGATTCTGTTATATTTGATTTAGTCGCTTGCCCTTCTGACGAACTATCTTTCATCAATAAACGTTCCAAATAGCGGGCAATTAAGTCCACTTCTAAATTAACTTTAGTGCCTACTTGATAATGAGCAAAAATAGTCTCTTTTACTGTGTGAGGTACTATGGTCAATCTAAATTTACTATCGCTAAGTGCATTCACGGTTAAGCTTGTTCCGTCAATAGTAACAGAGCCTTTTTCAGCAATATAATGGGCTAAATCACTTGGCATAGAAAGCCAATATTCAATACTGTTGCCATTATTGGTAATTGATAAGACTTCTGAGATGCCGTCAACATGTCCAGACACCATATGGCCCCCAAAACGAGTGCTGGCTAACATGGCTTTTTCCAAGTTAACTTGCATACCAACGCTATAGTTTGCAAAGCCTGTACGTTGTAATGTTTCATTGGAGACATCAGCGCTATAGCTATGCTGATCGTAATCAACAACAGTTAAGCATATGCCATTGGTTGCTATTGAGTCGCCAAGTTTGACATCATTCATGTCTAAGTTGTTGGTAGCAATCACTAAACGTGCACCTTGGCCATTTATATTTATTGCTTTAATTGTACCAACAGCTTCAATAATTCCGGTAAACATAGCTTTTCTCTATTTAAGTGTTTTTTCAAATTTGCCTGTAATACGGATATCAGAGCCTAATTGCCTAACATCCATTACTGATAATGTCTTTGCCTGCGCCAATTTTATAATACTTGGCATTTCAACTAAATTCATACCGTCGCCTCCCATTAACTTAGGCGCCTGATAAAGTATGAGTTCGTCAACTAGGTCTAGTTCAATAAATGCACCCGCTAGATTAGCCCCTGACTCAATAAAAACATCATTGAAGCCGCGCTTGGCAAGTAATTTTAATAAGGCTGACAGATCAACTTTATTTTCACCCTGACTATTTTGCACGCAAGGCAAAGAGACTTGCTCTACAAAATGAGGCCAAGATGGTAAGTTTTCAAGGGGGATTTTATTTAATTCGCTTCTAACTAAAATAATAGGCGCTTCATGGCTAAAAAAAGCTAAGTCAGGTGTAAGGCGGTGTTGGCTATCAATCACAGTACGAACAGGTTGACGAACATCACTTTGTTGATAGGCTTCTTTTAAATCCCCTAACTCAGACCAACGCACGGTCATTTTGGCATTGTCCGTTAAAATGGAGTCGGCGCCAGCAATAATAGCACAGCTTTGTGCTCTTAGCCTCTGCACATCTTCTCGTGCCGCTGATGAGGTAATCCACTTACTTTCGCCACTTTTCATGGCTGTTTTCCCGTCTAAACTTGCTGCTAATTTACACCTTACATACGGCAAAGCATGGGTCATTCGTTTAATGAAACCCACATTAAGTGTTTTAGCTTCACTTTCTAATAAACCATGCTCTGCTTTTATTCCCGCCTGCTCTAGCATAGCCAAACCACGACCAGACACTTCTGGGTTAGGATCAACCATGGCGGATACAACGCGATGTACTTTATTATCAATTAAGGCTTGGGCGCATGGCGGTGTTCGACCAAAGTGACTACAAGGCTCAAGTGTTACATAAGCAGTTGCCCCTTCAATCAACTCTGGATAATTTTCTTTAGCCTCGGCAATGGCATTAACTTCTGCGTGCCCCTGCCCTGCTTTTTTATGATAACCAGTGCCAATAATTTGTAAGTTACCATCAATATTATTAACAAGCACACAACCAACTCTAGGGTTTGGTGAAGTGGTATAATGGCCTTTTTGGGCTAGCTTAATAGCTAATGCCATGTAGGTGTGGTCTTGCTTGGTAAACATGTTATTTCTTTTTGCTTCCTCGTTTTCCACGACTAAGACTTTCTTTACCTAAACGAGCAATTTCATCGGCAAATTCACTAATATCTTCAAAAGATAAGTATACCGAAGCAAAACGAAGGTAAGCGACTTTATCAAGCTCCTTTAACTGCCCCATAATTAAATTACCAAGCATTTCACTGGTGATTTCTCGCTCCCCTGTAGCACGCATTTGTGATTTAAGCTTATTAATAGAAAGCTCTACTTGTTCGGTACTAACAGGTCGTTTCTCTAACGCTCTGGTTAAGCCAACGCGCATTTTATCTTCATTGAAAGGTTCTCGAGTACCATCACGTTTGATAATACGCGGCATGACCAGTTCTGCTGATTCAAAAGTGGTATAACGCTCATGGCACGCCAAACATTCTCTTCTGCGTCTAACTTGATGACCGTCAGATACTAACCTTGAGTCGATAACCTTAGTATCAAGGGCACTACAAAATGGACAATACATATATAACCTTAAAAAATAAATTTAGCCCTACGTTCATCCTGAGTGCATCGCAGGGCATCAAGCTTCCTTCGACTCTTCGACAGGCTCAGAGCTCAGGACAAACGAACAATACTCGCCGCTCATCCTGAGTGCGAAGCAGTCGAAGGGCGAAAAGCTTCCTTTGACAAACTCAGGACAAACGAACAATACTCGCCGCTCATCCTGAGCGCGAAGCAGTCGAAGGGCATCAAGATCAAAAATGGCCGCTAAGTGCGACCATTTTAATACAAATAAAGTAATCTTGACTATGTTTATTTGTATACAGGGAAACGAGAACAAAGCTCTTTAACTTGGTCCTGAACACGGGTAATAACATCTTCATTGCTGATGTCATCTAAAATGTCACAAATCCAGCCTGTTAAAGTTTTTGTTTCTTCAACACCAAAACCACGGCGAGTAATCGCAGGCGTACCAAGACGTAAACCACTAGTAACAAATGGTGAACGTGGGTCATTTGGTACAGAGTTTTTATTTACTGTGATGTGTGCTTTACCTAAAGCGGCATCAGCATCTTTACCAGTAATATCTTTATCGATTAAATCAAGTAGTAACAAGTGGTTATCTGTACCATTTGAAACAACTTTGTAACCACGTTCTTGTAATACGGCAACCATAGCCTTGGCATTATCAAGTACGCTTTGTTGGTATGCCTTAAACTCTGGTGCTAATGCTTCTTTGAATGCTACTGCTTTTGCCGCAATAATGTGCATTAAAGGACCACCTTGGCCACCAGGGAAAACTGCACTGTTTAATTTTTTATAAACATCTTCATCATCGCAACCTGAAACAATTAAACCACCACGAGGGCCAGCTAATGTTTTATGAGTTGTTGTCGTAACAACATGTGCATGTGGAACTGGGTTTGGATAAAGACCAGCAGCAACAAGGCCTGCAACGTGTGCCATATCTACGAAGAAATATGCACCGACACTGTCTGCGATTTTACGCATGCGAGCCCAGTCAACAATACCAGAAAACGCTGAGAAGCCACCAATGATCATTTCTGGCTTGTGCTCTTGCGCTAAACGTTCTACTTCTTCGTAATCAATATCGCCAGTTTCAGGGTGAAGACCATATTGGAATGCTTCATATGATTTACCTGAAAAGTTCACGTGTGAACCATGAGTTAAGTGACCGCCGTGAGCTAAGCTCATACCAAGCACTTTTCCACCTGGAGTAACTAATGCTTGAAAAACAGCAGCGTTAGCTTGAGAACCCGCATGAGGTTGAACGTTAGCATAAGTAGCGCCAAATAATTCTTTAGCACGATCAATTGCTAATTGCTCAGCAACATCAACATATTCACAACCACCGTAATAACGCTTACCAGGGTAACCTTCAGCGTATTTGTTTGTTAACTGTGAACCTTGCGCTTCAAGTACGCGAGGGCTACAGTAGTTTTCAGAAGCAATTAATTCAATATGCTCTTCTTGACGCACAACTTCATTGCTCATAGCTTGATAAAGTTCAGCATCGAAATCAGCGATGTTCATATCACGTGTAAACATGTTTATTCCTCAAATATTTTAGCCAAAGGCTACAAGGTAAGTTACCAGTAAAATTAATGTCGCGTATTCTGCCTGAGTTAGGGCAAAATGTACACGTTAAAACTTTAAGGTTTTAGTTCATTTTGTCTTGTCTTATGCCCGAGTTGACGACAGTTTGTTATATCAGTGGTAAAAGAATTTCGCAGTAAAAACTTTCAACCTTATAATCACTCAACCACAAACTGAATATAACCCAACAAAAATACAGTTACAACAAATAAAATAAGGCAGACCACGGTAAAAGCAAAACAATAACCAACACAACAAACAAGAAGCAAGCAAAATGGCGCAACATATGTGCCATTTTAAAGTGTCCCCTTTCGAACGTTCGCCCCTTCGACAGGCTCAGGATGGACGGAAATATACGCTTGCCCTGAGCTTGTCGAAGGGGCGAGGTTCAAAGGAAAAGCTGTAAGTGTCTAGAAACTTAACTTAACGCCAACACCACCTTTTCAGAGCGCAGTTTTTGCGCCATTAACATCACTAATAACATCGTCATGCTTATAGTAACTAAACCGGTAAAAGCTAATAATGACCATGACACAGGTAAACCTTTAAAAAGATCTTCCATGATTAATGACTGACCCGAAATAGGTAACCAATCGAGCCATTTGGGCTTGTCATCAACAAACATCATTATGACTGGCACCATAGCAGGCAGCATGATAATCATAGATACCATGGATTGAGCTTCTTTAAAGTTTTTAGATTGAAAAGCAACAAAAAGCTGCAGCGCCGAGGCAAAAAAGCAGATAGGCAGTAACAGTAATAACAAAGCGGTTATGGTAAAGGCATCTAAACTAAAGCTAGCGCCAATTTTGGTTAGGTCAATAAAGCTCACTGAAAATGAAGTCAAGCTTAAGGTTAACAAAACACCAATACAGGCAATAAAGCTTGCACAACATAATTTTGCTGCCACCACTTTCACTGTACTAACGGGCTGACAGAGTAGCATTTCTAATACATTACGCTCACGCTCACCGGCACTCGCATCAATGGCAACAGGAAGGCCTGACATAAAAGCAGCCATTAAAAGGTAAAGCCCTAGCATCATAGAGATGATCATGGCATTAGAGTTTGGCAGCGATATATCTTGCTCTATTACTTTAATAGGTTGTAGCAAGCGCACATCAATACCACGAACCAACAGCCTTTTATAGCCAATAGCTTGCGCGTATGTGTTTATAGTGTTTTTAATACGGCGCACCGGAGACATATTCGATTTTTCACTGTAATCAGCACTTAAGTGAATATCTATGGTTTTACCGTCAAGCATATCTTGGTTAAAACTATCCGGTATATTTAAACTTAGATTTCTATCATCCCAAATCTCTTTTTTGTCAGTTGGTACATCACTAAACAATAAAATATTATTATCTTTTAATGCTTTTACTAGTTTAGGCGCAAATTCAGCACCGGTAACTTTTACGTAAATTTCGGGAGTTTCTACCGCTTCTTTGATCATCACTTTTGACATAGCAAAAATCATAACAGGAGCCATAACAGCCATCATCATGGCCATCATCATAGCGCGCTTATCGCGAAAGGCTTCTTTTAACTCTTTGGTTAATAGCGCTTTAAACTGGCCTCTATTTGAAAAAATCATGCTGCAACCCCTTCATCCGAACCAATGATCTTCACAAAGGCTTCCTCCAACTGACTTTCGCCGGCTAATTCACACAACTCGCTAGGCGTTCCTTCTGCCGCCAACTTACCATTGGCAACAATCACGACACGATCACATAGGGCTGCAACTTCTTGCATTACATGGGATGAGAATAAAATACAGTGACCCTTTTCTTTAAAACGGGCTAAATAATTACGCAACACTCGAGTACTCATAACATCTAAGCCTCGTGTTGGTTCATCCAAAACAAAGTTCTTAGGTTGATGGACAAGTGCTTGCGCTAAAGTCACTTTCATACGTTGTCCTTGTGAAAAACCTAAGGTTTTGCGGTGTGCTAACTCAACCATATCTAAGTCATGAATAATGGTTTCAATTGCTTGATGCTTTTTCTCACCTTGTAAACCATGAATGCTAGCAAAATAGTCAATTTGCTCATACGCAGTTAAGCGTTCGTATAAACCAAATTTGTCAGGAAAAATACCTAAGCGTGCTCTAGCCGCAAGTGGGTTTTCAACAACATTAATACCATCAATAGTCGCACTGCCCTCATCTGCTTTTAATAAACCATACAGGGTACGTAAACAGGTGGTTTTTCCGGCGCCATTGGGTCCTAAAATCCCAGTAATTTCGCCATCTTTGGCACTAAAAGATAAACCATCAAGCGCAGTGACAACACCTTGCTCTTGATTCTTACTGAAGTGACTAAATATTGATTTTTTACTACCGGCAAAAGTCTTATGCAAATTATTTACTTCTATCATTATTCAGTACCTCCTAGCACTTGTTTACCTTTATCCGCATTAATAACGCCACCATTTAAATTAGTCATAAAAGATTCGCTAGGCATTTCAGCTAAGCATGACTCATCTAACTCTTTAGGTGTAAGGCTGGTTAAAAATTCATTGATAATATCGCTAGCACAAGTGCTCATGGCGACAGTATGGGCTGCATTTTCAACTACAATATGATGATTATTTGGCAGTGTTTGGGCACTATAATCACCATTACTAGGAGGAGTTACCGGATCTAAATTTCCAGATAAAATCAAGGTTGGAATATCTGCTGTCACTGCTTGGTAGAAGTCTTCGCTTGGACGGTATTTAGGCCAGAGTGGGCAAACCATTTTAAAACCAAAGTGGCTATCATCACCACCAAAGTTGTTATTTGCATCTAAGTTAAAGTCAGCGTTTGAAATTCTTGGAAAATCTTCATTACAAGTGATATTAAACAGTAAGCCTAAGTAAATACCCTGACCACCTTCAGATTGTGCTACTAAGCCTGCAAGTGGCATGTAATTCCCTAAATAAGCTTGATGAATAACTAAAGGTACTAATGAACGAGTAGCAACGCTATATAATTGCATTCTCAACGTGCCAAGTAATTTGGCTTTGCTGATCACAAATTTAGTTTGTGTACCTAAACGTGGATGAGCAATACTGACTTGTGCAGGCGCTTGTGCCAAACGAGCTACCAAAGCATTAAATTCATTTTCCAGCTGAGGATAAGCTTCTTGACAGCTAATTTCTTTTTTACAGTTTTCAAGTAATAGGTTAAATGAACGGGCTGAACTTTGACCAAACAAACCTATTGGCACTTCTATTGGTCCAACACTGTCCAATACCACGCTGCGTAAAGACTCTGGAAACATACGCATATAAACTAAACCAGCACGCGTACCATAAGAGCCACCATAAATATTAATTTGTTGATGCCCTAACGCTTTTCTTACTGCATCAAAATCACGGATAGCATTTTCACTATTGTATTGGCTTAAATCCCCACTAAAGCTAGCTAAACAATCTTGGATATCTTGTGCTGAAAACTCTTCCGGAGTGATAGAGTAAATATCTTGCTCTAATGCATCTTCACATTGCAACGGATGAGACTCACCTGTGCCTCGTTGATCCACTAAAATTAAGTCACGGGTTTTACGAACCTCATTAAATACTCTACGCAAACCTGCGGCTAACTCAGCTGCAGCTTGTCCTGGCCCACCGGCTAAAAACATCAAAGGCGTTTTATTATCGCTATTGTCAATGGCAGGTAACACTACAAAATTAATACTTATTTGTTCACCATTCACATCTTCATAATTTTCTGGTACTTGTAATTTGCCACATTTAACTTGTGCTCTAACCCCATCAACATGACAATTTTCTAACATTAACACTTGCTCATTAGCATTAGCATTAACGCTTAACAATAATGTTAACAGCGAGAAAGCTATCCAGTTTTTTATCATTTTTATCTTCCTTCTTATTACCAGCCGAGCATTCTATTTTATTTTTTAGCCATTTAATACCGAATGAATTGATATTTTTCTTAGCCGAGAACAGCAACTCAGCCAAGCTATCTGAGCCAGTTTCCCATAAATTAAGATGATTTAACCCTGCTCGTTTGTAAATATTTATAATTAACCATTCCAAATTAAGGCAATAACAGATAAAGTTCAGTGAAGCATTAGTTAAAATTTCAGTTAAAGGTAAAACTATGGAATTAAATCAATGGGTAGATGAATTATTTGAAGTGTTCGATGAAGATAAAGATGGTGTTATTAGCCGTACTGAGTTTGTCGAATTAATTGACGTATTACTTCAAGATAAAGGGATTCGCATGTGTGAGTCTATTTTCAACCAATTCGATAAAAATCACAGTAATTCAATATCTAAAGATGAACTAAAAGAAATGGTTATTGAGCTCGCGCTTTAATTTTTTACATTTCTTTTACTGGCATCATGCCAATCATATGTTTTAGCCCTTATAACAATAGGGGCTAATTAACGTCATTAAAAAAATAATCAACTCCTTTGTGCTCAGCCCCTTCTGGTCTGATCTCTTCACTTTCGCCTGCTTATTTGTTATCCTACATAAAACAGCGTACACATGTACACTAAAACTTAAAAGTACTGATAACTATCATGATGAAAGAAATTCCAGCCTATAGCGCAACAGAAGAACTTGCGAATGCATTTAGTCATGGGCTAGGAGCACTACTTAGCACTATTGGCTTAATTATGTTGCTCACTTATAGTGTAACAAGCAAAATCCCTGAAAATGATCTAATTCGTACTGTCAGTTTTAGTATTTATGGTAGCAGCCTAATTTTACTATTTCTTGCTTCTACTTTTTATCACGCTATCGTTAATCAGCAATTAAAAAAAATATTCAAATTGTTAGATCACTGCGCCATTTATCTATTAATAGCAGGGACTTACACCCCCTTACTACTACTGAGTTTACAAGGCCCTCTCGGTAATAGCTTAATGATTCTTATATGGGGAATTGCCCTAGGCGGCATTATTTTTAAAATAAAATTTGGTAATAAGTTTAAGAAGACTTCTTTAACAACTTATTTAGGCATGGGGTTTATTTCATTAGCTATTTTGGGTGAATTGTACAAAGTACTGCCAAGTGAAGCTATCACGCTGCTAGCCGTAGGTGGATTAATTTATTGTTTAGGCGTTTTCTTCTATGTTCAGAAAAAAATCCCTTTTAACCATGCAATATGGCACTTATTTGTATTGGCTGGAGCTAGTTGTCACTTCGTAATGATATATAGATATGTTTAAAAATTAGCACATGATTCTAGTAATTAAACGCAAAAAAAAAGCCTGCAAATATGCAGGCTTTCGTTTTATGGTGCCCCGACCCGGAATTGAACCAGGGACACGAGGATTTTCAATCCTCTGCTCTACCAACTGAGCTATCGGGGCAATCTTGTAAGGAAACGTCTTTCCTTAAAGAGCGCGTATAATAGCTATAAATTTAGATGCTAGCAACCGTTTTTTACTACTTTTTCAGATCTTTAACCTGTTAGTTGATGATTAAATTACTAGGCAGATGCAATAACAATCAAGTTAACTACTTATTGACCACACAGCGATATTTATAACTCAAAATCACCAAAGTCTAAATCGTCTGAATGTTCCAGTTTTGGTTTACTTGGGGGATCTAACAAGGAAGGCTGTAGATTAACTTCTTCTTGAGTTTCCTTTAGCACTTGTTCATTTTCTAACGCATTAGTATATGCTTTTTTGTCTTTGCGTTTTTTTCTCTGAATACAAAGCTTAATTACTTTTTGTTTTTTGTCGCTATCAAGTGCTTGCCAATTTTGCCTTTCATCACGCGTACGCATGCAGCCAAGACAATAACCTTTTTCATCAGATTGGCATATGCCTACACATGGACTTGGAACATCAAAAAACTCTAACTGCACTTAACTTAACCACCTAAAAAACACTAAAAAAAATGCGCTGTAAGTATGAGTATAACTTACAGCGCATTATATCAACAGCTGAGTTTATGCTAATTTATCAGTGGCAATATGATAATCAGGATCTTCAATAAGGTTTAATTCAACCAGCTTGTCTGCTTTGTGAAGTAACAACTTACACTCTTGATTAAGGTGCTTTAAATGCATAGTTTTATTACGTGATAAATAACGTTCAGCTAAGGTATCAATAGCTTCAATGGCTGAATGATCCGCAACACGAGCATTTTTAAATTCAACTATCACATCGTCAGTATCTTCTTCTGGTGTAAATTGCTCAAGAAAATTAGCAATTGAACCAAAGAAAATAGGACCATTAACTTCATACATTGTCGAACCATTTTCTAATGTAGTACGTACAACATTAATATGCTTTGCATGCTCCCAAGCAAAAATTAATGCAGACACAATCACACCGACAACCACGGCAATAGCCAAATCAGAATAAACAGTAACACCTGAAACTAGCACAATAACAAAAGCATCACCTTTAGGTACTTTACCTAATATGCGCAAGCTAGACCACTCAAAGGTACCAATAACCACAATAAACATAACGCCAACCAATGCCGCAAGAGGTATTTGCTCAATAAGAGAAGAAGCAAATAAGATAAAGGCTAATAAAGCTAATGCTGCTGTGATACCCGATGCTCTACCGCGACCACCAGAGTTAACATTGATCATTGATTGACCAATCATGGCACAACCACCCATACCACCGAAGAAGCCATTTACTGTGTTTGCTGCGCCTTGGGCAATACACTCTTTATTACTACGGCCACGGGTGCCAGTTAATTCATCAATTAAAGTAAGTGTAAGTAAAGATTCAATTAAACCTATAGCAGCAAGTACTAGTGCAAATGGGAGAATTATTTTGAAGGTTTCAAAGTTAAACGGAACTTCTGGAATTGAGAAGCTTGGTAAACCACCTGCAATTGAGGCGACATCACCAACAAGTTTAGTATCTAAATTAATGGCAAACACTAAAAAAGAAACACTGACGATAGCCACTAGCGTAGACGGTACAGCTTTAGTTAACCTTGGGAAAAAATGAATAATTGCCATGGTTAATACAATTAAACCAGCCATGGTAAACAAGGCAGAATCTTGCATCCACACTAATTCACCCGCGTCATTAGTTACTTTAAATTGTCCTAATTGTGCTAAGAAAATGACAATAGCTAAACCATTAACAAAGCCGAGCATCACTGGGTGCGGCACTAGACGAATAAATTTACCGAGTTTAAAGACACCCGCCAATATTTGCAGCACGCCCGTGAGCACCACGGTGGCAAATAAGTATTCCACTCCATGAATAGCCACTAAACTCACCATAACAACGGCCATAGCACCAGTAGCACCAGAAATCATGCCCGGACGACCACCAAAAATAGCAGTGATTAAACCCACCATAAACGCAGCATACAAACCTACTAAAGGTTCAACACCGGCAACAAAAGCAAAAGCAACCGCTTCAGGTACTAAAGCTAAGGCAACGGTTAAACCCGATAGCACATCATTTTTTAGATTGGACACTTTACTTACGCGTAATTCAAACATTTTTATCTCATTGGTTTATTGCGCTCAAACGTTTTAGCATTGTGTTACCAAAGTAAACACCGCTAAAGCTTAGGCGATAAGCAGTTATACCAAGTACGTTAATTAATTGTTCACTTAGCGAGAATTAAAAGGCTTAAAGGCAAGGCATTGATTGAAGAGAATGGTTATTCCCTTGTCAAAATCAATAACGAAGCATGTAAGCCTTTTAAACTCGTCCTTCGGGAGTTCATTAGCGAACTGATAACCGCTCAAAATTAATAAAATATAGAATAACTATGTTTAAGTAATTTTGTTTGTTCTAAGCTCGCTAATGTAACTCTACGTTGACTAATTTATTAATGTAATTGGTATTATTTGCTGGATTTTTAAAGGGCGGGAATAGTATAGATTTAGCTAGTAAATGTCAATATTTGTACACTTTTCAAGACTAGAAACGGGTGAGTTTTTCTTTAGATTGAATAGGTACTTTCACCTTAAAACAAACACCTTTATCGGTATCAATGGAGCTTATTGTGCCAGACAATTTAGCATTGACTAGATTGAAGACAATATTTAATCCTAGCCCCGAACCGCCTTGACCACGCTTTGTGGTGACAAAGGGGTCAAAAATACGTTTTTTAAAATCATCTGAAATACCTTTACCATCATCACAATAAATTAACGTTAAATACCCTTGCGACTGAGTAAATTCAATTGAGATATTCCCTTCTTGACGATCTTCAAAACCATGAATATGAGAGTTCATTAAAAAATTGGTTAATATTTGATTCCAGGCACTTGGGTATGTCACCAAATTAAGCTCTTTATCAACATCAATTTGGATATTGTATTTCTTACGCTTAAACATGGTTTTTACTGTATTAACAACATCATATACATGTTGGTAAAGGTTAATATCAACTTCAGGATCTGTATGTTGCTCCACCGCCACAGATTTAAAACTACGAATAAGTTCAACCGATTTATTTAAGCTTCTCTCAATAATTTGCTCATACTCCCCTAGCAAATTTAAAGTATCGTTTAAAAAACTTCTGGTTAACTCTTTTGACTCTACAGCATTTTTTAAACTATCTACCTTTTCCTTCAAAGCAGTAATTGAGGTGACGCAGATTCCAAGTGGGGTATTTACTTCATGTGCAACACCTGCCACTAATTGCCCAAGTGACGCCATCTTTTCTGATTGTACTAACTGGTCTTGTGCTAAAGTTAAATTATCTATACTTTGCTGTAATTGCTGATTACTCTCTTCGAGTTTTGCCGTGCGATCATGTACTTTAACTTCCAACTCACCATTTAAAGCCAGTAGCGCGTTTTCTGCTTCTTCAAGCTTAACTATTTCTTCTTTGAGCGTTAAGCGCATACTATTTATAGCATTTACTAAGTAGTCTAATTCATCTTCTTTTTCAGGACGATTAGACAAAACTAACTCTTCATCAAGATTATGACTGGCTAGTTGTTGAGCATAGCGGGTAATTTGAAATAAATGGCGGGTAATTAACTTATCAACAATAATGATAATAAAAAAAGCAATAATAAAAATTTTGATAAATTCAGAGGTTAAAATGAAACCAGCTTCTAACCATAACTTTTGATAAATATCTTGGTAATGCGCATAAACTTTTAAATTACCTACCGCTTTGCCGTCATAAATAATTGGAAATTCAATAACCTTCTTTGCATCAAGATCAACGCTACCTACTTGATCTTTATAATCAAAGTCATTCTCAACCTTCACTAAACCAATATCGGGTAAATCAACAATACCTTGAATTTGTTGTGCGACCAGTGGTTTATTAAAGTCCCATAAACTACTCGCTATAGAAGGGATGTAGCTTTTTTCAATATTATCAAAACGCTGTTCTAATAGAGTGAGATCATCTTGAAAAGAAGAATACAGTTGCACCAATGTAGAGCATACAGAAACAAAAACACTACATAAAAGAATATAAAGTAGCAGCCGCTTGGTTAGCTTGTCATTGATGTGGGCAGTTTTATCCATTAATGCTACTCATTGAAATGGCTCAGGTGGTGAGTTTATCAAAAAGACTAGTTATTCCTTCCATTTAAGGCAGGATAAGAGAAAATGTCAACGAGAAACTGTTATTTTAACAGCTAGTTAACAATTATTTCTTTTATGACTAAAAACTTTTGTTTCTTAACGTTATTCTTAGCGATATTATAAAAGTATTAAATATTCAAAGTTGTCGTTGCTATGAAAAATATTACCTCTTTCTCAATATTACTATTTAGCATTTTTATCGCCCTTTCATTAACCGCATGCTCTAGTAAGCCAACAACAAAAATTGATGTTAACCCTAAAATTAATTTTAGTCACTTATCTAGTTTTCAATTTAACCCAAAACAAAATACCACGCTTGATGCTAACCCCATCATGATCAATAGAATTCAATTAGCAGTAGCAGCACATCTCATAAAGCATGGTTTCAAACAAGTAGATTTTAAAAATAACCAAAGCGCAGATTTAACCATTGATGTTGATTTTAGCTTACATGAAAAACCTAATAATTCATCCATTAATATTGGCTTAGGTACAGGCAGAATTGGCACTAGCAGTGGTGGTAGCATAGGCATTAGCACAAGCATTCCATTAAACAGTAGCACAAACACCATCACTAAAATAACCATAAATATGAAGCATGGCCAAGAGCCTGCATGGTATGGCGTTGACAGCTACCAAGCAAGTGAAGACATTTCAATCGAAGAAATCAACAATGAAGTTATCACTACGGTTAACCGTTTATTAGCTGAATTTCCGCCTAGCTCAATGTCCACCAAATGAATGCTATCAAACTAGGCACAGTTTAGAAGAGAACTATGCTTTCCCCTTGATAAACAATTAATCCAATATTATATCTATAAAAATTGTTATCATTGCTCCATAGATCCTCTTAGAGAAAATACATGCAAATTATCGCCGTGTTGGCATTAGCGACACTAGCTTGGTTAATTTGGCAACTTATTAAAGCCAAAAAATTTAACCGGTTTAAGCAACAAATTGAAGATGAATTAAAAGATAAAGTGATTGCCAATATTCTTGAAGAATTAGAGGAAACACGAAGTGACATTTTCCCTAATAATGATTGCCATATTCAAGCAACGATTTTTTATTGGACCCAATATAAAAGCCGCATATTGCATGCGGCTTTACAACGAGAAATAGTCACGGAACAGTGGCTAAAAGACACTGGCAATTTACGAAATGCTCAACATTTATTTTATGTTGAGTCAAGATTCAATCAATAAGTAGTATTACGTATTTCCACCTGTTCGCCTCTGTTTGTTCTGAGCGGCTCCGTTTATCCTGAGCGGCTCCGTTTATCCTGAGCGTCTCCGTTTATCCTGAGCGCGAAGCAGTCGAAGGGAGCAGTCTCCGTTTATCCTGAGCGGCTCCGTTTATCCTGAGCGTCTCCGTTTATCCTGAGCGGCTCCGTTCACCTTGAGCGGCTCCGTTTATCCTGAGCGCGAAGCAGTCAAAGGAAGCAGTCGAAGGAAGCAGTCGAAGGGCAGGCTCAGAATCAGCGCTAACCTCACTCTTTTACAAACTGCAAATCCCAAACACCATGACCTAAACGTTGACCGCGGTTTTCAAACTTGGTTAATGGTCTAGAATCGGGGCGTGGTACATAATCATTGCTGTCAGAAAGGTTTTTATAACCTTGAGCACTTTGCATATCTTCTAACATGCATTCTGCATAGTTTTCCCAGTCTGTAGCCATATGAAATACGCCACCGACTTTAAGTTTTTGGCGAATAGTTTCAACAAACTCAGCAGAAACAATTCTACGCTTATGATGCTTTTTCTTATGCCAAGGATCAGGGAAAAACAATTGCACTGTATCTAAACTGTCATTAGCAATACAGTCAGCAAGAATTTCTATGGCATCATGCTCATACACTTTTAAATTACTAACGTCCTGTTCTACAGCAAGCGCAATACAAGCACCAACACCAGGCTTATGTACTTCTATGCCAATAAAATTAATCTCAGGGGCTGCTTTAGCCATTTCAACAAGTGACTTGCCCATACCAAAACCAATTTCTAAGGTAACAGGATTATCATTAGCAAATAGTGCATTAGTATTAATTAACCCGTCGCTGTGATTTAAGCCCATTTCAGCCCAATGGTCATTTAATGCACGCTCTTGGCCTTTAGTTAAGCGACCTTCTCTCTTCACAAAGCTGCGCACTTTACGAATATACTTACCTTCTTGCTCGGCTTGTTCTAGCGTTTTATGTGTTTTTTTACTTTCGTCTGTCATTTTCTTACTTTATGTTGTTATTTATTTTTAGTCTAAATAAATGGGTTTTAGACAAAGCCATCAAGTTGTTCAGAGCCTGAGCTTATGGAACATAAGTAATGGCAATGAACAACGACGACAATGCCGGATAAAATTTATTTATAACGAATAAAATTATTCAGCCCACCAAACATCGTACAACTCACTCACCTCAACAGACTTGACACCATTTTCAGTTAACCATGCTTCCACAGTTTTTCTATGTTCGTCTGTACATGAACCTAATCTTTGCGTACAAATTAAACCATGCCATAAAGTATCACCTTCGCCACCAAAACCTAAACCATTAGGTTGGATAACTTCAGCAAAAAACTTATCAATAAATGTATCTATTGCTTCACTGCTAATATCATCATTAAACTGCCAAGCAATATCAAAACCTAACTCTTTAAACTCATCAACACGAAGTTTTTTACGCAGACGACGACTGCGGTTTTTGGCATTTAATTTCATCGGGAAACCTTATTAATTTAAAATCGGCGCTATTATACAGAGTATCTAGAGAGCAATAAAATAAATTTATTCCACTTCAATCTCGAGCAAACGATAAAAACGATTAAAATAGTACTGTTCATTCGTTAATTTTATTGTTCGACCTTGCTTTTCTGCTTGCTCACTAAGTTCAGCCAACAAATCACAGTGCCAAAAATTAGCCAGAAAAGGTTCCATTTTTTCAAACACACTACTAAAAACCTTATTCTTATGAAAAGTATGCTTTTTTGTGAATTGTCCATAATCAGCAATAATAAGCCTTCCTCCAGCTTTAGTGATTTGTAGCGTTTGCGCTAGAACATTTGTGCGATGCAACTGCGGCAATTCATGCAATAAAAAAAACAGCACTGAAGTATCAACACTTTCATTTGCTAGCGCTATTTTTTCAGCATCACTTAAAAAGTAGTAACAGTTAGCTTTGGCAACTGCTGAGGGAATTTTTTTCTGCATTTGCTTAATTTGAATAGGCGCAATATCAAATAAATAAAGGCTCTTTACTTCTTCTTGCTGTGCGAGCTTAGGAAAAAACTCCCCGTATGCACAAGAAACTCCCGCCACCGTTTGATTTGAAGCTTGACTGATCATAGCCACTGTATCTTGAGCTATAGCATGATATTGCCCCCATAAAATACGGTTAACCATAAAACCGTGGTCAAAAAAACTCACACCTAGGGGAGATAAATATGCCCACCAGTAATGTTGAAGTAAATAATCAGGAAGTGCATAAGGGCTATATCTTCCTTGACGAGAAACCTTTTCAGTTGAATGGGTAATTACATCTGTTGTCATAATTCACGCTACATTAGACTTTACTAATCTAACAATAATACCTTTAAATATAATCAGTTACTATAAAAATAAAAACTACTTTTGAGGTGTTCATAGCATTTAGTTACACTAACGAAAATTTTTTTGATAAGTCAGTACTATTAATATTCAATTAAACACAGAGTCTGCTACCGTTTTTTCTTCACAAGTGGTGGGCTGGTATCACCAACAAGGCAGAAAGCACTTACCGTGGCAACAAAATAAAACCCCATACAGTGTTTGGATTTCAGAAATTATGCTACAGCAAACACAAGTAGCCACTGTTATTCCCTACTATCAACGTTTTATGGAGAGCTTTCCAACCATTATCGACCTAGCCAATGCCGATGAGGATACAGTGTTACATCATTGGACTGGCTTGGGCTACTACGCCCGCGCTCGTAATTTACATAAAGCAGCTAAACTAATTGCTAATGAGCATAACGGTAATTTTCCAACCGAAATAGACCAGGTTATTGCACTGTCTGGAATTGGCCGCTCTACCGCAGGTGCCATTTTGTCTTTGTCATTAAATCAACATCACCCTATTTTAGATGGCAACGTAAAACGCGTTTTAGCAAGATGCTACTTAGTAGCAGGTTATAATGGTCTATCCGCCTTTGATAAAACCCTATGGCAATTAAGTGAGCAACTGACACCAGCCATAGAGACCGCAAGTTATAACCAAGCCATGATGGATTTAGGCGCAACGGTTTGTACCCGTAGCAAACCTAAATGTGAGGTATGCCCTTTGCAGGCAAGTTGTTTAGCGCTAGCTGGCAGCGAACAAAGCAATTATCCACAGAAAAAGCCCAAGAAAAAAATCCCCGAAAAAAGCACTATCATGGTTATTCCTAAATTAACACAAAATGATAAAAGCCAAGTGTTAATGGAAAAGCGTCCCCCTGCGGGCATTTGGGGCGGACTGTGGTGTTTCCATGAAGTCAGTAAACATGCTGATATATCCAAGTTACTTACCTCTCTTAATTTAAAAGAACAATCTAGAGAATCTTTAGATTCGTTTAGGCATACCTTTAGTCATTTTCATTTAGATATTGAACCAATAATTGTTCATTGCCAAATATGCCCTGCCACACAAATTGCGCAAGAAATTAACGAACTAACATCACAAAAGTGGTATGATTTATCTATTGAAGCCAGCGTTGGCTTAGCAGCATCAACGCAAAAACTCATCAACCTATTAAAGCAAATTTAAAAATAACCAAAGAGAATAATTATGAGCCGAACAGTTTTTTGTCAACATTTAAAAAAAGACGCTGAAGGGTTAACTTTTCAACTTTACCCTGGTGAAGTTGGCAAACGCATTTTTGACAACATTTCAAAAGAAGCTTGGGGAAATTGGCAAAAAAAACAAACCATGCTAATTAATGAAAAAAAAATGAACATGATGAATGTAGATGATCGTGCTTTTTTAGAGGCAGCCATGGTCGCTTATTTATTTGAAGGCAAGGAACCTGAAATAGAGGGCTATGTGCCACCAAGTAAATAATGCGCCAAATAGGCTACTTTATCATCAACTCCAGGCTTTCTGCTGTAAAAATCAGCAAACAAACCACTTTTATAAAAAACTTATAAAAAAACAGTTGACGAACAAAGTTAAAAACAGTCTAATAGCGCCCGTCTTAACGAGGCAGCGAAAACGCTTCAAAAAGATTTGCCCCGATAGCTCAGTTGGTAGAGCAGAGGATTGAAAATCCTCGTGTCCCTGGTTCAATTCCGGGTCGGGGCACCATTTAAAGAAATGGTGCTTTATATACACTTGATGTGATAAATTACTATTTCGGTGCCAAGATAAACAATGTTTATCGCACACAGTTTTGTGTGCCGACTTAGCTCAGTTGGTAGAGCAACTGACTTGTAATCAGTAGGTCGCCAGTTCGACTCCGGCAGTCGGCACCATTCATTCCTAAAGGAAGAAACGAAACCTTAACAGCAATGTTAAGGTTTTTTTTCGTCTTTAAAAAGTACCCGTTCACGCAGTGAGCATGGTCGAAGCACAGTCAGGGCTTTTTTGTATCTGTTTCTAATAAAATGCTTGGTTAAATTCTTAACCCTTTTCACTTACACCAATATTTTATCCCTCCTACACTATTCGTGGTGCGTAATACCATGATGCCGATCGGTCAATACTATTCAAGCCGATCACTTTTTGTTAGCCAGTAGACCTCAGTAAAATCTAACTTGAGTGATCGACATCAGTCAAGGAATTTAGTTTTTTTCGCATT